>Ga0308160_10000043_pt1 | contig 406466 bp, 492 predicted proteins | sample PhyFR1_FD_201036 | JGI IMG/M metagenome (GOLD analysis project Ga0308160, IMG submission 201036) | Phyllosphere microbial communities from UC Gill Tract Community Farm, Albany, California, United States - DLSLF.R1 | ecosystem: Host-associated > Plants > Phyllosphere > Unclassified | place... | reverse complement strand
TATCAGAGGCAGTCCTTATTTGTTTACTTAAAATCGGTTTTTCATCATAGAAGAAGGCCCTCAAAACGTTTTTCGTTTCGAGGGCCTTCTCATTTATAAAGCTGAGTTATGTCCCAGCCTCTTTTTTTGATTAGGCAAACAGTTCAGCAACCGCCGTATCACCTGTTAATAAAGGAATCGTTTGATGATACGCCGACTCCTGGCCAATGGACGCGACGACGACACGTGCGACGTCCTCCCGGGCAATCGTCGTTTCATCCGTTGAAGCCGGATCGGTTGTCACGGCACCGGTTCCCGCCTCATCCGTCAAACCGCCCGGACGCAAAATGGTATAGGCGAGCGAACTTTCACGCAACAGGCGATCGGCGTAATGCTTCGCGACGTAATACGGTTTCATGCTGTCGGACCATGTTTCCGGCGAATCGGCATTAAGGGCGCTGACCATGATGAACTGGCTCGCTTGAATGCCTTCTGCTGCCGCCACTGATTTTGCCGCTCCGTCCAGATCAATCAGAATGGTTTTATCGGCACCGGTGTGACCGCCGGATCCGGCTGTAAAGATGACGATATCACTGCCTTGGATGGCATCTTGAATTGATGCGACATCGTGCTCTAAATCGAGAGCGACCGGGGTTGCCCCGAGAGCTTCAAAATCCGCGAACTGCTCTTTTGAACGCAGTCCGACGCGGACGTCGTGATTTGATCCGCTCAGTTGTTTCGCCACCTGTCGACCGACTTTACCGTTTGCTCCAATAATGAATACGTTACTCATCTTCCATTCCTCCCATTCCTTGATTCGTTCTTTGTCAGTATGGAAGAAAAGAGGGAGATCCTGCAAACAAGAGGACTTGACGAAAGAACATCGGGTCATTTTGACGAAATAATCAAAAAATTGTTGGAACGGATAGAACAATATGATACTGTTTTGAGTATTATACAAAAACACAGCGTCAGACAGAGAGAGGAAGCGAGCAGAGTGAATAAACGAGGGTTAGCACTTGGAGGAAGTCTGTTGCTTTCCGGTCTCATGGTAGCGACACGATTAAAAGACGCGGCAGGTTCATTCAACGTCGGGAAACAAAACGTCTTCACCACAAAAAAGATTGTCGTCGGGACGACCGGGGATTATAAACCGTTCACGTACCTGAACCGTCAGACCAACCAGTACGAAGGATTCGATATTGATGTCATCCGCTCGTTTGCCGCGGTGGCAGGACTCGAAGTCGAATTCGTCGCGACAACATGGGGAACCCTGACCCGTGATTTACGTGCCGGGAAATTTCATATGGTCGTCGGTGGCGTCACGAAAAACATCGAACGCGAAATCGTCGGCGACTTTACGAAAAGCTACCTGTCGTTTCAAAAGACGCCGCTTGTCAGAAAGACGGATCTCGACCTGTTGACGTCCATCGAAGCCATCAATCGTCCGGATGTGACGATCGGATTAAATCCGGGAGGGACAAATGAACAGTTCGTCCGGCAGACGTTTGATCAGGCCCGTATCGTCATGTATGCTGATAACCTGACCATCCCGGCAGCAGTCGCGACAGGTGAGGTCGATGTCATGATTACGGACACGGTTGAAGCAATTTACTATGCGTCGCTCGATCAGCGGCTCGGGGCGCCGAAGATTCGTGAAAAGTGGATTCCGGCTGAAAAAAGTTATCTGATCCAGGATCGTCAGACAGAAGTCCTCGACGTGATGAATCTATGGATGAATTCATATGAAGGAAAAGAACGGATTGAGGAATTAAAGGAAAAATGGTGTGTGGCTTCAGTCGTTCACGATGCCATCTAAATAACGTAACCGATGGGCAAATCCAGTTTTGGATTTGCCCATTTTTTGTGCAATCGTTTAAAAATCGGGTAAAGATAAGGAGGTAACTGAACGATTGTCTGATCAGAGAAAGGGCGGATAAAGATGATTGAAGTAGACCAGCTGACAAAGGAATACAACGGGAAAAAAGTCGTCGATCAGATTTCCTTTCATGTTGATCAGGGAGAAATTTTTGCCTTTCTCGGTCCGAACGGCGCCGGGAAGTCGACGACCGTTCAAATGCTGACGACGTTGATCGCGGTCTCGTCCGGCAGTGCGACGATTAACGAATACGACATTCAGCGAAATCAAAAGGATGTCCGTCTGCAAATCGGTGTCGCTCTCCAGGAAACTGGAATCGACAATGATTTGACAGGTGAGGAGCTGCTGGTGCTGCAAGGAAAACTGTTTGGCTTTTCGCACGAAAAAGCCGTCGGGCGGGCTGTTGAACTGCTTGAGCTCGTCGGATTATCGGCAGACGGCAAACGGCGCGCCGGAACGTACTCCGGCGGAATGAAACGCCGGCTTGATCTCGCATTGACTCTTGTCCATCAACCGACCGTTTTGTTTCTGGACGAACCGACGACCGGACTGGATCCGGCGAGCCGGCAACAAATCTGGACGGAAGTCCGGCGCTTGAATGAAGAGTACGGAACGACGATTTTTTTGACGACACAGTACTTGGAAGAAGCCGATCAGCTGGCGGACCGGATTGCCATCATCAATGACGGAAAGCTGATTGCCGAAGGAACGGCGGCGGAACTGAAAGCCCGCAATGGAACGGAACGGATTGAAGTGATGCTTGAAGGAGAACAATCGGCCGAAGCTTTCCGGCAGGCATTTAATGGCCGAATCGAGAAAGGGCTGGTCATTGTGCCGTCGAGCGGGACAGAGACGCTGAAGCAGGTCGTCCGCTACCTCGATGAACAGCAGGTGACGGCCCGGTCGCTTGTCGTCAAACAGCCGTCGCTCGATGATGTATTCATTCAACTGACGGGTCAGGCCTATAAGAAGGAGAGCTGACATGTGGCGCGAAACTTTGCTCTTAACGAAACGCAGTCTGCTCGTGACGTTACGGAATCCGTTTTCGTTCATTCCAAACTTGATCATCAGCGTCTTTTTCCTGCTTGTCTACACGAGCGGTCTGTCGGGCATTTCCAGTCTTCCGCAGTTTGGAGGCGTGGATTATCTGAACTTCATCCTGCCGGTCTCAATCGTGTCCGGTGCTGTCGGCGGAGCAGGGGGAGCAGGGCAGGCGCTCGTCAAGGATATTGAGAGCGGCTACTTCGCACGCTTGCTGTTGACACCGGTCTCGCGGACGGCAATCGTTCTTGGGCCGATGCTTGCCGGAATGTTGCAATTATTTGTTCAGACGTTATTGATTTTCGGAATGGGCTTTTTGCTCGGTCTGTCGATTCCGGCAGGCATCAGCGGATTTTTCCTGACGATTATCTTGGCACTCGGTTTTGGTCTCGCCTTTGCCGGATATTCCGTCGGCGTCGCTTTGAAGACGCGGAACGCGCAGGCGGCGCAAGCCGGTACGCTCCTGTTCTTCCCATTGATTTTCCTGTCGACGACATTCGTACCGAAAGAGCTGATCGAAGCCGAGTGGCTCAAGATTGCCGCGACGGTCAATCCGACGACGTATATCATGGAAGGGATGCGGGCAGTCTTGTTACGTCCGACGATTGACTGGAGTGTTTATACGCAGGGTGTCCTCGTCGCTGCCGTGCTGAGTATTGCGATGGTCGTCTTTGCGGCACTCAATGCGAGAGGCGCTTTAAAAAAATAATTGGGAATCGATCCGATGGATTTGTAAACAAAGTTTAAAGAATACAGTTAATGGACATTCAAATTCATGCGCTATAAGATGGAAGGACTTAACAAAGAATGGGGTGAGTAGAATGAGGCGATATAATGTGTCCTTATTCTTATTGCTAGTACTTTTCGGAACAACTGGATACGGACTTTTCTTAATGGAACGATCATTCCTTTCACCATCCGTATTCATTGTCCTTCCCTTATTACTGGTAATGACATTTTTAAGCGGTCGGAAAAACTTTTTGGTTCTGATCGCCTATACATTGGGTCTTGGATTTTTTTATCTTATCTTATCTTGGTATACAAGTGCTTCAAACGAGACACAACTTTTGTACATCGAGCAACATTTACTGGCTTCACTACTGATTTTCTTATATTGGTTGCTCTTACGTCATTTACGGTCTGTTTTCGAAGATAATCAATATTTGACAGATCGGGTCCGGACACTCGAAGGTTATTCGGAGACGCCACAACTCTTAAGTTACAGTGAGTTTTTGGACCGGACGGACTTTCTGATGGCGGGCGCCAAACGGCGTGATGAAACCAATTATTTGATTCACTTACGACTGAAACCGACAGCGCCTAATAAGAAAAGCATCATGCAACTTTTGACGATTGCTGGAATTCGCGTATTCCGCGTACATTATGATGTCATGTCACAACGGAATAAGTTTGAATTTCTTATCTTCCTTCAAAATACGGATGCAGTCGGAGCAAACATTGCATGTGAACGCTTTTTAAGTGAAGTTCGTCTGCAGATGACATCCGTCAACTATCCATTTGATGTCGAGTTGCTGCCGGTTCGGCAGTCTGTGGAAGAAACCATCCGTCAGCATGATGAGGAGGCCGTACGATGAACCTCATCTTAAACGGAATCATGGCAATTTTTTGGTTGATGTTACTGTACTATTCTTTTCTGACGATTGCAGGAATCATCGATCGTTATTCGAAACAAAAACGACCTGAGCTTGAAAACTATCCATCCGTTGCGATTTTAATTCCGGCACATAACGAAGGGGTCGTCATGCAACAGACTTTGGAGGCGATGATGGCAATCGAGTATCCAGGTCAGCTTGATGTTTTTTTATTGGACGATCAATCGCAGGATGAAACGAAACAGATTGCCCACGAATTTACGACGTTGTTTAGTCGAATTCACTACATTCAAGTACCGAAAGGCGAACCGATCGGTAAATCACGTGTCTTGAATTATGGTTTAACGATTACGGATTCCGAATATTTTTTAATTTACGATGCTGATAACCAACCAAAACCGGATGCAGTGACAAAGCTTGTTGAACAAGCGGTCACGACCAAACATGCATGTGGGGCAGTCGGGGTAGTGAAAACAATTAATGCTGAGACAAATACATTGACGCGAATGATTGCAATTGAATTTCAAGTTTTTCAATTGATCATGCAAAGTGGACGTTGGCGTGCTTTTAAAACAGGTTCGCTTGCTGGAACGAATATGTTATTGAAACGCAGTGTAATTGAAGAATTGGGTGGGTATGATCCATATGCTTTAGCGGAAGACGCAGAACTGACGATGCGTGTGACAGCGCTCGGATATACGTTGCCTGTTGTTTACACAGCGGAGACATGGGAACAGGAGCCTGAATCGATGAAAGTCTATATGAAACAACGGACTAGGTGGATGCTTGGTAACATCTACCTGCTGGAAAAAGCGTTTCTGACCCGTGATTTTTGGCGGGGGCGGACGTTGGTTCACTCACTTCAGCACATTATGACCTATTTACTATTTATCTTCTTGTTGTTGATTTCCGACGTTGTGTTGGTTTTAGGATTGTTTGGTTACGCTTTTGATGAGGCGACGACCCCTTTGATCATGTTCTGGTTCATGACGTATCTCGTCTACACGATTCAAATTCTAGCGGCGCAGGAGCTTGAAAAAACAGCTACTCCTAGAAATGTTTTGATAGGACTAATTATGTACTTCACGTATGCACAACTTTTCGTCATTCTACTCTTCCGAGGAATATTTGCTTATGTTAAAAGTAAAATCAGAAAGGAAACCATTGTTTGGGACAAAACCAAACGGGTTAAAATTGAACAATCATGAAAAAAAGGTTATTTGCTGTAATCTTGATTGTCGTCCTATTAGGAGGTCTGATTGTATTTATGACTCGCCAGAAGGATCTTATCATTAAACAAGTGGAAACCAAGTATATGAAAGATGGTCTCATTCGAGCATATGATCGAGAAGACGCCCAGCGTCTTTCGGAAAGTTTGGGTCAATACATGGTGTATCTACTCGAAATTGGAGATGCTAAACGATTTGCAGAACAAGCTGCTATCCTACGGGAGCAGTTTCTAGTCACCTCAAATGAAGGGGATTTTGTAAAATGGGAACTGACACCTAAAACATCGACCAATGCGATTGTCGATGATTTTCGAATCAGCAACGCCCTTAGTGGTGCAGCGAAACGATTTGATGAACCTGACTATCGACAACTCAGTCGACGGATTGATGATGGGATTTTAAAACATATGAAAGTATCTGGTATTCCTGTTGATTTTTATGACTGGAAGCTCGATTTGAAAACGAAGGAATTACGTTTGAATTATTTAGATGCTACGGCTCTGGAAAGACTAAAGCTAGTCGAACCGATACTGAAAGTTCTAAAAGCTGCTCCACGGTCCGGTCCTTTTTTCCATGAAATCTACCTTCCGAAAGAGGATCAATACAAGGTGGCTGACGACAAAGAGGTCAATATGATTGACCAAGCTTTGATTGCTATTGTCTCAGAGGAATTAACGGGGAAGCGAGATCAGGATTTCTACACATTCATTAATGAAGAAATGAAGAAGGGAAAATTATATGCACGATACGACCGTTCGACGACAGTACCCCGTTCGAATGATGAATCAAGTTCCGTTTATGCTTTATTGTTGCCTTATGTTCCAAAAGATTTACAACTTAAAATGATAGAACGATTAGATCAGATTGATTTGACAGATGCTGAGACAACACATATTTTTGACTTTTTGAACGAAGCCATCGCACGTGTCGAAACCTCAACTGACAAATAGCGGTATGCAACGGACGAAATAGTTAGTCTATCGATATGAAAAAGGGAGATCGGATTTTATAATCCGTCTCCCTTTTCATATCGAGTTCAACTATTGAGTTCCTTTTAGAAGTAATGCTAATTCATTATGAAGACTTTCTGATGTTGAATACATAATAAAGAGCACTGAGAATCAGAAACACGATACCAATCAAGATCGAGACACGTGTCTCATCGTTAAACAACATACCGACGAGAACAATCAGCAGCATGACAATCGTAATGTAGTTCGTATACGGTGCGCCCGGCATCTTAAACGGATGATCGGCGATCCGGTCGGCTTCGATCTTGCGGTACTGGATGTGACTGATCAGGATGGCAAACCACGGTACCATTCCCGGTAAGACCGAGGCACTGTAGACATAGACGAAGATGTTCGTATCTTTTCCGTGGAACAGCGGCAGGACGATGTCGAGGATGATCCCGACGAAGATACCGGCTGATACGGCAAGCACCGTATACAGGGGAATACCGTTTTTATTGACCTTCAGGAACAGTGACGGCATCTGTCCTTTTTCCGCGAGTGTATAAATCATCCGGCTGGAACTGAAGATACCCGAGTTACATCCGGACATCGCAGCCGTGATGACGACGACGTTGATGACAGCTGCTGCTGCCGTAATCCCGACTTTCGCAAACGTCGCGACAAATGGACTCCCGAGATCTGCCAGTTGATCCCATGGATAGACGGTGACGATGATGAAGATGGCACCGACATAAAAAATCAGAATTCGCCAAATGACGCCGTTGATGGCACGGGTGATGTTCGTTTCCGGATCCTTGGTCTCGCCAGCGGTCACACCAATCAGTTCAACGCCGATATAAGACGCGAATACGATCGAAAGGGCGAAAAAGAAGCCGCTAAAGCCGTTCGTGAAAAAGCCGCCGTGCGACCAAAGGTTAGAGAAGCCGATTGGCGTCCCGTCGTTTCCGAAACCGAATAGAATAATCCCGAGACCGGCGATGATCATCAGGATGATCGTAATGACTTTGACGGAGGCGAACCAAAATTCGAGTTCACCAAACATTTTGACCGAAGCGAGGTTTGCAAGCGTCAGGATGACGATGACGACGATGCCCGGAATCCAGGTCGGTAAATCCGGCCACCAAAAACGCATGTAGGTCCCGACGGCGATGACTTCACTCATGCCGACGATGACCCAGTTGAAGATGTTGCTGCTCGCCGTCATAAATCCGGCTGCGGGATGGATGTAATCATTCGCGAACTTCGCATACGATCCCGTGTGTGGATGGGTGTAGACCATCTCACCTAAGGCACGCATGATCAAAAAGATGAAGGCCCCTGCCAACATATAAGCAAGAATGACGGATGGACCAGTCCAGGCAATCGTACTGGACGATCCAAGAAATAGACCAACGCCGATTGTCCCCCCAAGAGCAATCATTTGTACTTGTCTTGCTGTCAGTTCACGTTTTAAATTCGAATCCATAAGTACCCCCATGTACAAAAAAATTAAGAAATATCGAACTTGTAAGACCAGTTCGAAACACTGTAACCATGAGTATACTATCTTAAAAAAGAGAATTGAAAGCTTTTTCTGAAAACATTATTATTTTTCTGAAGAAAAATGAAAGGAAATGAAAAAGCCGAACCGCTTCGAAATGAAGGGATTCGACAACTGGTCATTCTGGAATGAAATCCGTAAACGTACCGGCATACAGGCGGGTATCCGTGGAGAGGACGATTCGATTTTGACGCATCTTGATCGTTCCTTGAAGCGAAGAGCCTTTTTCCGACTCGAACAGGATCCGGGCTTTTTCGACGTATGCATCGCCTTGCTGCTGTAACAAATACGTATACTCATTATCTGTTGAAATCAAATATTCCCCTTGAACGACAAAATCTGAAAAATGGCGAAGCGGGACCTGATAGCTTTTACTGGTGCCTTGATGAAAGTGGACGATGCGGTAATCCGGATGGTAGAAGAACCAGGCATCGTCAGACGCGCAGACGTTCAGGGCATAACAATCATCAATCGGATAATCCTTATTCTTAAAAACGGCTTGTCCAAACTCATCGAATACTACCAAGCCGAATGAACCAACTGAATTGGTCACAGCATCGGCAAAGACGCCCTCATCAAAGTAACTGACCCAAATTTGGTTTTTTTCATCAATATGGACGTTTTGAATCCCGTCATCAAGACAAAAACTATCGAGGAGGTGACCGGCTTGATCGTAGATAAAAGCATTTGGCAACCAAGAACCGTCAATATCATCGTCGCAACGGGAAGCGACAAGAAGAATCCGTCCGTCAGAAAATGAGTCGACATAACTGAAATCTGTTTCAGCCTGAGCGACGATCGTCGTTGTCCGCCATTGATCATGCAGGCGATGGACATGCAGAACGTTTCTACGGCGTTTCGTGTCATAGATTTCTTCGATCATCATGATTTGTCCTGAAATCGTCAGCCCTGTGGCAACGTGTTTTCCGGTAACTTGAGACGCCGTCACGCGATCAAGATGAATTTTTAATGTGTTGGAAGTATCCAAGATAAGTCGCTCCTTTTTAAAAACAGTCTGTCGCGAAGGACAGACTGCAAAACTTGAATTAAGTGGTACGTTGACGCTTTTTCAGGAAGACATATACAAGAATCATCACGACAGCAGCAATCAGGACACCATTCGTATAAGGTGCAGCCACTTCTTTGATGGAGCGCCAGTTCGTGCCGAGCGTCTCACCGAGGTAGAGGAAAAGAATCGACCAGGGAATGATGGCGAGGATTGTATAAAGTGAAAATTTCGTCTGATCCATTTTTGCGAGACCGGCTGGAATCGAAATCGCATGACGGACGACCGGGATGAAGCGGGCACCGAAAATGACACCTTGTCCGTATTTCAGGAACCAGCGTTCTGCGAGATCAAGATGGTGTTCCGTAATCAGCAGGTACTTTCCATATTTCAAAATCAATGGTCGACCGCCATAACGGGCGAACCAGTATAAAAATAATTGCGAAAACAAACCGCCGATGACAGCAGCAACAACAGCGAGCGGCCAACCGATCGTTCCTTGGGAAATCATGAATCCACCGTAAGACAAGACGATTTCACTTGGAATGATTTCAATCATCAATCCGAGAGCGATTCCGAAATACCCTAAGTCAGCGAGATATAATAAAACGTTATTCACAACTTGAGATAACACATGTAACACTCCTTCAAATTCACTTCATTCCTTTATATTAGAGAAGAAAGTCGGAAAATGGAAGAAAAAATCTTTAATCTGGTGAAACAAATATCCGTGAAGCATCTTTAGTGGAAGGCACCGCGCGGTTAATGGAACAAAATGTTTTAGAAAAAGAACCAATACCTGTCGAGGCATTGGTTCCTTTATGAATGATTCTTATAACACCATCGCCGCAATCGTTCCAAAGATAATCAACGGCAGGTTGTAGTGCAGGAATGTCGGGATGACCGTTTCCCGCATGTGATCGTGTTGTCCGTCAGCGTTCAGTCCGCTGGTCGGACCGAGTGTCGAATCGGATGCCGGGCTTCCGGCATCACCAAGGGCACCGGCCGTTCCGATGATGGCGATCGTCGCTTCCAGGCTGAATCCGTACTGGACACAAAGCGGAACGAAAATCGCGGCGATGACAGGAACGGTCGAGAAGCTTGAACCGATTCCCATCGTGACAAGCAGCCCGATCAACAGCATGACAACAGCGGCAACGAATTGCGAATCACCCATCAACGATTTTGAATTTTCGACGAGTGGATCGATGTCGCCTGTCTTACGGAGAACATTCGAAAAACCGTTCGCTGAAATCATGACGAATCCGATGAATGACATCATCCGCATTCCGCGGGTGATGACGTCATCTGCTTCACTGAACCGGACGAGACGAAGGACGAGGAACAGGACAAGACCTGTCGTTGCAGCGAAAATCATCGATTCTGTCGTCAACTGAACAGCGAGTGTCGCAAGGACGACGAGAGCACTTAAGAACAGTTTTGTTTTTGTAATGACCGGAATCTCATAGTCGTCCGGAGCGATGTTCCGCATTTCATATTCGCGCGGTTTCCGGTAAATATAGAGACCGATCAACAGACCGACAAGCATTCCGAGTGCCGGAATCGCCATTGCTTGAATGACAGAAGCACCGGCTGTGTCCATCCCGTTTTTCGAGATGTTTGGCAGAAGAATCTGGTTCAAGTAGATATCCCCGAAGCCGACCGGCAGGAACATGTACGGTGTGACGAGACCAAACGTCATGACGATCGCAATCATCCGACGGTCGATTTTCATCTCATTAAACAGACCAAGGAGCGGCGGAATGATGATCGGGATAAAGGCGATGTGAATCGGTAAAACGTTTTGCGAGCTGATCGCGAGCAACAGGATTGCAAACGTAATGAAGCCTTTCAACTTCTTGACCGATGCAGCGTCAGCCGATCCTTTTGACCGTTTGATCAAGGCGTGCGCCAAGGCATCCGGAAGGCCGGTTTTTGACAAGGCGACAGCAAACGCACCAAGGAGCGCGTAACTGAGGGCGATTTCCGCACCGGCACCCAGTCCTTCAGCGAACGTCGCGATCGTTTTATTGATGCCGAGACCGCCGATCAATCCGCCGGCGACGGCACTGAGGACCATCGCGAGAACGATGTGGACGCGGAAGATGGCTAAAACAAATAATAGAACAACGGCAATAATGACTGCATTAAACATAAACTAAAACCACGCTTTCTTTTGGTATCACTGTACTATACTAAAGTATCATACAGACCGTTCTTTTAGCTGTCAAGAAAAAAACACAAAAAGGTATGACCGACATCAAGTTGAGGCCGGCCATACCTTTCTTCTTCATTAAAATGTCATTTAGCAATCAACCTGGTCGAGTTTACCTGTCCCGGGATCGATGACGAGTCCGTGAACTTCTGTACCCGGCGGCAACAACGGGTGATTTTTAATCAATCCGACCGAGTGGCTGACGTTTTCTTCGACTGATGTGAAGCCGCGCAACCATTGCTTCAAGTCGACGCCGGAAGCATCAAGCGTGTGCAAGACTTGTTCATTGATTCCGCGGTCCTGCATTTCAGAAATCATCTTTGCCGGATCGATTGTGCTCATGCCGCAGTCATGATGTCCGATGACAATGACTTCTTCTGCTCCAAGGGCGTAGAGGGCGACGAGAATCGACCGCATGACGGATCCGAATGGATGGGACAAGACAGCCCCGGCATTTTTGATGATTTTTGCATCACCGTTTTTGAGACCAAGTGCGTGAGGAAGGAGCTCCGTCAAGCGTGCATCCATACAGGTCAGAATCACAACCTTCTTATCCGGGAACTTATCCGAGATGAATGGTTCGTATTGTTTCTCTTCGACGAACTGTTGATTAAACGCAAGCATTTGATTAACGACTGACATGAAACTTCCTCCTTTAAGACAAATGAATGATGGAACTATTCCTAGCGTACACGATGGACGATTGGTCAGACAAGCAGATTTCTATTTTGCTGTGACAGTTATCACAGTGATCAATCGAAAAGACAGACTGTTACGTCAGAACAAGTCCTTTCATTGAAAACGCTCTCAAAAATGTGAAATAGTTCACAGGATAGTCATGCACAAATGAAACAAAAGGCGGTATGATTGATTTGTGAAGGAAAGCACAAACTATTTAAAATCAGCTTGGCATTCCTAACATTTAATAGGGAAATGCAGACTCAGATTCGTTCCAAAATAGGGAGGAAACCTAACATGGCTGTCAAAGAAAAAATCAAACAAGATGTCTCACCTGTCGAACAAGCAATCAATCAAATCGTCGCGAAAGGTCAAACGGCACTTCAAGAATTATTGACATTTGATCAAACAAAAATTGATACGATCGTCCGCGACATGGCGCTCGCCGGTCTCGAACGGCACGTCGAACTGGCCCGTCTTGCGGTCGAGGAGACAGGACGCGGTGTCTTTGAAGATAAAATGATTAAAAATATGTTTGCGACGGAGTACATCTACAACAGTCTCCGGAATGAAAAAACGGTCGGGATTTTGGAAGAGGATGTCCAAAACGGTCTGACGTATATCGCGGAGCCGGTCGGTGTCGTCTGTGGCGTCACACCGGTGACGAATCCGACATCAACCACGATGTTCAAAGCGTTGATTGCGATTAAAACACGGAACCCGATCATCTTCGCGTTCCACCCGTCGGCTCAAAACTGTTCCCTCGAAGCAGCCAAAACATTACGCGACGCGGCCATCAAAGCCGGTGCACCAAAAGATTGTATCCAGTGGGTCGAACAACCGTCCCTTGAAGCAACAAAAGTTTTGATGAACCATACGGACATTGCAATGGTCCTTGCAACAGGCGGGGCCGGCATGGTCAAATCGGCTTACTCAACCGGAAAACCGGCGCTTGGTGTCGGACCGGGGAACGTCCCGTGTTACATCGAAAAATCAGCAAAAATCAAACGGGCCGTCAGTGATTTGGTCCTCTCGAAAACATTTGATAACGGGATGATTTGTGCATCCGAGCAAGCGGTCATCGTCGATCAGGAAATTTATGCCGAAGTCCGGACCGAAATGGAAGCCCTCGGTTGCTACTTCTGTACACCGGACGAGAAAAAACGTCTCGAAGCACTCGTCATCAAAACCGATACATGTGCCGTCAATGCGGATATCGTCGGGAAGCCTGCCACTTGGATCGCCGCGAAAGCCGGTATCGATGTTCCAAGCAATACAGTGATGCTGGTCGCCGAACTGGAAAAAGTCGGAGCGGAAGAACCGTTATCACACGAAAAATTAAGTCCGGTTCTCGGTGCATACAGCGTTGCCTCAACGAATGATGCCTTCCATGTCGCGGAACGGATGCTTGAAATCGGTGGACTTGGTCATACAGCCGTCATTCATACAACGGATGATGAGTTGATGACAGCGTTTGGTCTTCGGATGAAAGCCTGCCGGATTCTCGTCAACAGCCCATCGGCCCACGGCGGAATCGGTGATCTCTACAATGAATTGACACCGTCGTTGACACTCGGCTGCGGTTCATACGGGAAAAACTCGGTTTCTGAAAACGTAACGGCGAAACATCTACTCAATGTCAAGAAGGTGGCGAGACGACGCGTGAACATGCAGTGGTTCAAAGTACCGGAAAAGATTTTCTTTGAAAAAAACTCGGTGCAATACTTGAAAGCAATCCAAAATGTCTCCCGGGCATTGATCGTCACCGATCAGTCGATGGTCGAGTTCGGCTATGCCGACAAAGTTATCCGTAACTTGCCGGCCGGCGTCAGCTACCGGATCTTTGACCAGGTCGAACCGGATCCATCGGTAACAACCGTCCAAGTCGGTGCCCAGGCGATGCATGACTTTAAACCGGACCTGATCATCGCTCTTGGTGGCGGATCAGCGATGGATGCTGCGAAAGGCATGTGGTTGTTCTATGAGCAGCCAAACGAAACATTCTCGAACTTACGCCAAAAATTCATGGATATCCGCAAACGGGCCTATAAATTCCCGGAACTCGGCAACAAAGCGAAGTTCGTCGCGATTCCAACGACATCCGGTACAGGATCGGAAGTCACACCATTCACTGTCATCACCGATAAAGAAAAAAACGTCAAATACCCGATTGCTGACTACGCATTGACACCAGATGTCGCAATCGTTGATCCGGAGTTTGTCATGACAGTACCTTCTTCCATTACGGCGGATACCGGAATGGACGTCCTGACCCACGCAACGGAAGCGTTTGTCTCAGTCCTGGCGAATGACTACACGGATGGACTGGCATTAAAAGCGATCAAGATGATCTTTGACTACTTGCCACGTGCTTACGATAATGGTTCAGACGCCGAAGCCCGTGAAAAAGTCCACAATGCCTCTACGATGGCGGGAATGGCATTTGCGAATGCTTTCCTCGGCATCAACCACTCGATTGCCCACAAAATCGGCGGAGAGTTCCACACGCCGCACGGTCGGACAAATGCGATTTTGATGCCGCATGTCATCCGCTACAATGCAACAAAACCGACTAAACTGGCCGCCTTCCCGAAATACGAGTCGTTCATCGCGGATGAACGGTATGCGGAAATCGCGCGTTACCTCGGTCTGCCGGCTGCCACAACAGAACAAGGTGTCGAATCGTTTATCCAAGCGGTCAGCGAACTCGGACAACGCCTCAACATCAAGATGTCGTTTAAAGCTCAAGGCATCAAAAAAGCCGACTTTGAAGCAAAACTCGACAAGATGGCTGTTGATGCATTTGAAGATCAATGTACGACAGCCAATCCGAAAATGCCGCTTGTGACGGAACTCCGTCAAATCATGGAACTTGCTTACGAAGGTATCTAAAGGTATCTAATAGAGAGAAAAATATCATGGCAATAAAAAAGAGCCTTGCTTCCGGTTAACGGAGGCAAGGCTTTCGTGTGTTCATCATCATGAAGTCATATTCGCTCATTTATTAATTACAATCGATAACTGATAATTCACATGCTCATTCAATTCCGTTAAAAACGAATCCAGTTCCTTGTTGGATGGAAAGCGGCATTCGAGCAGATAACAACTGTCCCCGCTGATTTTATAATTATTAAGAACATACAACGGATGTTTCTTCAGGAACGAGAGATACGGTTGATGGTGGGTATCCTTCGTGTAAATACTGATCATCGCATGAATCGTATAACCCATTTTAAAAGGATTGAGAAGAATCGTATATCCTTCAATGATGCCTTGTTCCTCTAATTTCAAAACCCGGGCAGATGTTGCCGGTCCACTTAAGTGAATTTTTTGACCCAGCTCTTTCATCGTGATCCGGCTGTTCTGGGAAAGCTCGTCGATGATTTGTAAGTCCGTCTGATCCAACACAATTTCAAATCCCTTCATAAATAAAGTAAAACAGCAAAAAGACCTTCAGCAAGCTCTGTATCGGGATGACGTTCCAATTATATACTAGGCTCCTAACATCGAAAAGGAGTGGTACACATGAAGATTCAACATATCCGTAACGCAACGTTAAAATTGGAGTATGCCGGTAAAACATTTTTGATTGACCCGTTTTTAGCAGACAAAGGGGCGTACCCGGCGTTTCCAAATTCGGCACGACAAGATCAAAAAAATCCGTTGACGGACTTACCGGTTTCACTCGATTCCATTATTGATGCAGATGCCGTCATTGTCACGCATTTACACCTCGATCACTGGGACGATGTGGCGAAAGAGTCGTTATCAAAAGATATCCCGTTGTTCACTCAGAATGAACAGGATGCCCAAGAAATCAGAAACAGTGGATTCCAACACGTCGAAGTTTTACAAGAAGATACCGTATTTGAAGGGATTCAATTGATGAGAACTAAAGGGGAACACGGCAGAGGACCTATTTTAGAAATCGCCGGTTCGGTATGCGGAGTCGTCTTTAAGCATGAAGATGAAAAAACAGTCTACATTGCCGGAGACACGGTCTGGTACGAAGAAGTAGAAAAAGTGATTCAACGCCATCAGCCGGAAGTGATTGTCGTCAATGCGGGAGACAATCAGTTTCTTGAAGGAGGATCACTGGTCATGGGAACGGAAGACGTTTTAGCCGTCCACGAGGCCGCCCCAACAGCAACGATTCTTTCCGTTCATATGGAAGCCGTCAATCACTGGGCACTATCTCGAACGGAGTTAAGACAGTTTGCTGCCGAACATCACTTTTCTGCCCAACTGATTGTGCCGGAAGATGGCGATGATTTTACGTTTTAAGATGTACTTGCTGTGATGTCGGAAGGTCATTCACTTGAAATCATCAAGTGGACAATCTTCATACTGAACCATAAACTTGATGTGGTCGGGAATGATTTTATTCTTCGGCCAGATTGAGTTTTTATTTTTTCAAAAGGGATGGTAAGTATGTTTTTGGAAAACAGAAGAATTGACGAAAGACCATCTCCTCTTTAAACCGCACATTACTAAAATAGATTTGTGAAATATTATAATTTTTTAGATTGTATTAACGAAACCAGTCCCAATACATTGTTCCCTGCGCAACGATCAGATAATCGAGCCATCTTAAGAAGGAAAAGGGGAGCCGCTCGAAATCAGGATCTTCGTACGTCAGAAATTCACCGCTCCAAATCCGGTTGTCGTCTTCACTGATTGATTCGCATACGAGCCATTCGCCGTCCGGACCGGCACCAATCGGAATGAAGCCCGGCGGACATTCCCAAATCGGGATATAGGTCAAGATGTCTCCAATCGTAAATAACTCAAAACCACCGCCGTCGTCCGGCGTGAAATAAAGACGGGCACCGTTATGGACTTTTAAGAAATGAACGATTTCTTTTGGTGTTTCTTTCGGTAGTCGGGCCAACTCTTCCGGTGTGGCGCCGGGATTAAAGGTAAACGACTCTACCTCGATATAGCCTTCTGCACCTTGTACTTCGAGCTGACCGTTCGTTAAACGGCTTTGTAATTGACGTAATGTTTCGAGGCCAGCATGATGCATGTGTTTATTTCATCTCCTTTCGATATTCGTTCGGGACTGATTAATCCTCAGTCCCTTGTCAATTCAATCCACCACTCTTCAATCAACGGACAAAGCGCTTCATAGTCTTTGAGTGCTGTTAACGTCTCGAGCACCTGCTGAACGGCGACTTGTTGCTCCTGCTCGTTTACGGGCTCAAGGCGAAGCGCTTTTGCCAAACTATAGGCGAGCCATCCGAGTTTACCGGCGTAACCGGCAGACAGAGCCGGTTCGAGCGGGAAATGGAGTCGAGTACCTGTTGAAACATATCCCTTTATAAACGCCTCGAAATGCAGATATTGCAGTCGATTGTTCTCGTCGAGCGACCAATAGAGAGCCGTCTCAACAAAATCATGCATCGGATGAATGTAGCCGGCTGATTCCCAGTCGATCAGCACCGGTAGACCGGACTTCCATAAAACGTTTTTTGCATCCAAGTCACGGTGACTGAGGACAGCAGTTCCTGTCAATTGTTTCATGGCGACAGAGGAAGCGTCGGCCCAACGTTTAATTTGTCTCAGGTTCCTTGTGACAGGATCTAACGCTGTCAGTCCTTGCGACCGGATGTGTTCTGCAAACTCGTCCCACGATACGCCGGATTCCGATGATTCGGGTGGTTGTTGAATCTGCAACGATGACAGGTCGGCGGAGTGAATATACGCCAACTGTTTACCAATCTGTGCGGCGTGGTCCGCTGTAATTTGATGCGTCGTCAACATGACGGCGTCGACCCAGCGAAAGACGAGATAGTAGTGTGTCTCAATATGTTGCAAGGCGGAACCGTGAAATGAAAGGGCAGGGAGAGCAGAGACTTCGTGCTGTAAAGCCGTGGCAATCCGTTCCGAATCGATGAAGTTTTGCCGGGCCTCCGGTCGGGAGAGGATGGATGGATTTAGTAACTTAATCGCATACGTTCCGCTCGTTGTTTGAAGCCGGAACATCTTGTGGAGGAGACCACCGGACAATGCAGTCGGCTCCGTTAAAATTGGACCGAGCTCCAGTTGAATGCTGATTTTTTCGAATAACGTCGTATACTTTTCTGTTAATGACACGTCTTTCCTCCTCGTGGAATTGAAATCCCTCTTCCATCCATAATTGGTTATAATTAAAGTATAACGTACAGAAATGACCAATCGTCACAAAAATAAGGCGACTGGCGTTTCTGAATGAGACAGAACAGGAATAATCAAACAAAGGAAAAGGAGGGATTGGCGATGGAACAACGACAAGAGCGGCGCAACAGGCGTTTCTCGATTTTGGATTTCGTACTCGGGATCGGGTTCGGTCTGATTTTCTTTGCTGTGCTATATGGTCTGATGACACTCGTGACCGGACAGATCGAATCCTCCAGTGATTATCAATCACTCGTTGCGCAGATGCGGGACGCGGATGTTACCTGGGGCAGTAATGATGTGACGGTGACGTTAATGCTGCTGTTTGTCGGCGGACTCGACGTGACGATGCCGGGTGCCGTCCGGGAAGCGATCATCAATCAGGTGCTCGGCGCCAGTTCGGCCGGAGATGTCCTGTCGATCTTCGGGATTGATTTGAATCAAGTCTTGTCACCGCTGACGTTTGATGTGACCTATGGTTCCTTGTTGCTGTCAGTATTCGGCATCGTATTTGTTTTTATTCTCTTTTTACTGATGCGGATCAAAGCGAACCGGCTCGGATGGACAGTCCGGTCCGTCAGCTTTTTAGTGACGGCATGGATCGGCTGGTTCCTTCTCGTCCAGCGCAGTGACTCGATTTCCTTTTTATCGTTCCAAGACGGTGTGTTGACGCAAGGGTTGCTCGCGCTCGGCATCGTGATTGGATTAAGTTATCTGGCGCTTTATCCGCAAGGGTTATCCGGTTTATCAGCGGCCGCCCGGGGGAGTTTGCTTGTCCTGATGTTTGCGAGCTGTCTCCAGCTGTATCTCGTCATTACGGATGAAACACAGTATGACGGCGATTCGGCCCTTCGAACGGCCTTGACCGTCGCGAGTCTGGATGCCGGCAGCGGCGGCATGTATGACTTGTTGCACGGCGGACAGGTTGCCTATAAGGCGAATGTGCTCGGAGCCAATGTGGACGTACCGGTCACAATGCTGAACGGGGAGACATCGACCGGAAAGTTAAATCAATCGATTGAAGATGTCCTGGCGGAAGTCGATACCGACCGGATAACAGAACAGTTCCTGACGATTCTTGGCGGTGAACGCCCTGATTTGTCGGATACGCGCTTGAATCTCGATCCGGTTGATTACGGCATCGCCCGGCAGACGATTCAAGCACTCGATGCGGAATCAGCCGGAGTCACACCGGAGCCGATCAACTCGGAGAGTGCGTACTGGATTTTGATTTTGATTCCGTTTATTCTGTATCTTCTTGTCAGTATCCGTTCATTTAAGACAATCATCGATCCGATTGTCTTCGCCGTTTTGATTGGCGTCACCAGTTTCCTTGTCGCTCAAGCGACGACGGCAGACTTTACGGTCGCCTGGCGCAATGAAGCGTTACTGCAGTTTTCCCAGCAACCGGTTGGACTGACGCCGCTCTATGCTGCAGGGATGGCATTGATTGCCGGATTGATCGGCTTTGTCATCAAACGAAAACCGACTGCTTGATTCAAAAAAACGTCGATTGGCTGAAGGACAGCCGGTTGACGTTTTCTTTGTCATGTAAAGCCATTTTGAAGATTGTTAAGCCAGTATTTGGAATTAGTTAAGCAGGTTAAATAAGACGGATGTCCGACCTATTGAAAGACGCTATAAGCTACAATGAAAGCGTGTTAAATTAGTTGAGCAGCTATATTTACTTAGGGGGAAATCAGATGAAACAAGTTACAAAAATCGTCATTGCCAGCACGTTGATCGCACCGATGCTTGCACCTGTCATTCAAGTCAAGACGCTCGCCGCCGACAACAGCGTCGTCAAGCTCCGTTTTTTAGAGACTACTGATTTACATACAAACTCGATGAACTACGATTACTTCAAGGATGTGCAGGATGAGACAATTGGTCTTGTCAAAGCTGCAACCGTCATCAAACAGGAACAAAATGTCGTCGGAGAAGCAAACAGCTTCCTGTTCGACAACGGGGATACGTTACAAGGAACACCATTCGGCGATTACGTCAAAAACCAGTACGATAAAGGCGACAAAGGCAAACACCCGATGTACGAGCTGATGGAATACATCGGTTATGACGCAGTCACACTCGGAAACCATGAGTTCAATTTCGGACTCGATTTCCTGAAGTCGGCGATGAAAGCATCAAGCGGCGAAATCAAATTCGTCAACTCGAATGTACTCGATGCCGTCACGAAAAAGCCGATCGTGTCTGAGTTCAACACGGACGGCAAGGATTATCAAATCATCGAACGTCAAGTCAAAGACCAAAACGGTCAGATGAAGACGGTCAAAGTCGGTGTCTTCGGAGTCGTTACACCGCAAATCATGGCGTGGGATGCCGGCAACCTGACAGGAAAAGTGACAGCGGAAGATATCGTGCCGGTCGCTAAAGCAACGGCGAAGAAATTAAAAGACGCCGGTGCCGACGTTGTCGTCGCGCTCGCGCACACAGGAATCGGGGATACAACGGATCAAAAAGACGGCGATGAAAACGTCGGCTACGCGTTGACAAAAGTCGCTGACATCGATGTCTTGATGACCGGTCATCAGCACGGGAAGTTCCCGGACAAGGCATCAGCGTTCAATAACTTACCGAACGTCGACGCAGCAAACGGTCTCATCAACGGGAAACCGGTCGTCATGGCGAACACACAAGGGAAAAACGTCGGTGTCATCGATCTGCAATTGAAACAGGACGGCGACAAGTGGGTTGTCGATTCACCGTCGGCGAAACTGGCAGACGTCACGAAAGACACGACAGCAGATGCCGGTGCCGTCAAATTGATCGAAAAAGCACACGAAGGTACACTCGCTTACATCCGCCAACAAGTTGGGACAATCAATGATGACATCCAAAGCTTCTTTGCCCTTGTTCAAGATGACGATTCGGTCCAGTTCGTCACGAACGCTCAAAAATGGTACGTCAAGAAACAACTCAAAGAAAATGCGGATCTTGCCCAATATAAAGACTTACCGCTTCTGTCTGCCGGCGCACCGTTTAAAACAGGCGGCCGCAATCAAGTCAATGCGTCTGACTATACGTTGATCAAAAAAGGTCCGATTGCGTTGAAAAACGTCGCCGATCTCTATGTCTATCCAAACACACTTGAAGTTGTCAAAGTGACAGGTGCCGACGTCAAAAACTGGCTCGAGATGTCAGCCGGTCAGTTCAATGAAGTGACGGATGCGAAAACCGATCTGTTGAACAAAGAGTTCCGCAGCTACAACTTCGATATTCTCGATGGTTTGACATACGACATCGACATCACGAAACCGGCGAAGTTTGACTTCAACGGGGTGGTCGTTAAGGAAGACGCAAGCCGTGTTCAAAACATCAAGTACCAAGGCAAGGCAATCAAGGACGATCAGGAATTCCTCGTCGCGACCAACAACTACCGTGCCGGCAGTGCAACTTTCCCGGGTCTTGGTCAAGGAAAGAAAATCGTTTACAAATCGGCGTACGAAACACGCAACGTCATCTCGGACTTCATCAAAGCAAAACAGCCGGTTGATTATCAGGCGGACAACAACTGGTCACTCGTCGCGAGTAAACCGATTACGGTGGACTTCGATTCCGCCGAAGCGGCAGCGGACTACACGAAACGGTATGAAGGGATCACGAACACAGGGGAAAAACGCGCCGGTGAGACAGGAACGTTCCTGAAGTTCAAACTCGATGTGCCGATGAAAGACTTCAACGTCAACGTCAGCGCGGTCAAACCGGGAGCGAAGCTCGTAACGGGAACAGCCGTCGCCGGAGCAAAAGTGACAGTCAAACGCGGTACGACGGTTCTTGGTACGACGATAGCAGACGAAACCGGCAAATATGCCGTCACCGTCCGTCCGGTCAAACTGCGCGACAAACTGACGGTCGTCTCGGAGCTCGGCTTCATGACAAAAGAAACGACGGTCACGGTCGGGACAGGTGTCGTGGCGACGCCGGCCATCGACAAGAAATCAGCCGTTTACGGTTCGACGGTCTTGACAGGAAAAGCGACGGAAGGACTTGATGTCACGCTGTATAAAGGGTCGACGAAAATCGCGAAAGCGAAAACGACGGCAAGCGGCTTCAAGATTCCGGTCAAAAACGGTCTGATGACGGGCACGTACACAGTCAAGTCGACGGACATCTCAAATAAAATCACGAAAAAAGCGTCATTTACGATTAAAAATACGTATCCGGTTAAAAAATGGGCGGGTAAAAAGACATTAACGGGCAAAGTCGAAAAACGTCAAATCGTCCGCTTGTTTGAAAAAACAAGCAGCGGTTATAAATTGATTGCCCAGGACGTTGCGGATAACCACGGCAACTACGTCTTGAAAATGCGGACTGGTCTTGCGACAGGTTCATACAAAATGAACATCTACACAGCATCAGACCGCCTCGATCAATCGCGTTACTTCATCACGAAAAAATAAGGCAGCAAAACGGCTTCTCATCTGAGGAGTCGTTTTGGTTTTGAGGGAAAACCTGGCATACTAGTTACGAAGGGAGCGGATACCATGCGGCAAGTCATCGTCACACCATATCAGTCGTCTTGGCCGGAAGCGTTTCAACAGGCAAAAGAGCAATTGGAGACGATTTTCGGCGACCATCTGCTTGCGATCCATCATATCGGCAGTACATCGGTCCCGGGACTATCGGCCAAACCGATTCTCGATATCCTGCCGGTCGTCGATTCACTGGACGGGATCGAAGCGTTTGACGCGGCGATGGAACAGATCGGCTATGAAGCCAAAGGGGAGTTCGGGATGCCCGGACGCCGCTATTACCGAAAAGGCGGCGACAACCGGACGCACCATATTCATCTCTATGCGGATGGCAATCCGGAAATCATGCGTCACGTCGTCTTCCGGGATTACTTACGGCAGCATCCGCAGGAAGTCGAAGCCTACAGTACGATTAAAGAGCGCCTGGCGCGCCAGTATCCGGAAGACATCAGCGCCTATATTGCCGGGAAGGACAGCTTCGTTAAAACGATGGAGCAGCGGGCACTGGCCTGGTGGTCGCATGACTGACTGGCAACAGGCGCTTGACCGGCATGTGGGTGTCGGGGTCCGGACGACGCGTGCGTTGATTCAACTGATTCAGCCGGAGGACTGGGACAAACGTCCGATTCCCGGCAAACGGTCCGTCTATGAAGTGGCGGTTCATCTTGCGGTCCTGCTCGAAGCCGATTTACGGATTGCAACGGGAGCGACGGCGGAGGAGATGGCACAGTTTTATACCGTTTCCGTACCGTCCGGTCAGCTGATCGAACGGTTGGACCAGTCGTGGCGGTATTATCAAGACCGACTGACGACCGGATTTTCGACGGAGACAACCTACTGGGGCGTCTCTGACAGTTCAACCGGCTGGTTACTGGAAGCAGCCGTTCATTTGTATCACCACCGGTCACAGTTATTTGATTACTTGAACCTGCTTGGGTATGACATCGAGCTGGATTTGTTTGAATAGGAGAGGATTTTAATGGAACGGATTGTCGATACGGCACACGGCCGGTTTGACACGCGTTTGACAGGAACGGGCAATGTGACGTTCATTCTCGATCACGGGATGATGTCGAGTCATTACCAATGGGGCTGGCTCCGCGGGGAATTATTGAAACAGGGGCGGGTTTTTGAATACTCCCGACTCGGTTACGGACGCTCGACCCGCGGTAAAACAAAACGGTTGTTTACGCAACAAGCGGATGAACTGGAACGGGTTCTCGCTTTGCTTGATATTAAAGGTCCGTTCGTCTTCATCGGGCACTCACTCGGCGCCTACATTTCGCTTGAACTCGGACGCCGCCGTCCGGACGAGACGGCAGGCATCGTTCTGCTCGATCCGTCGCACCCGGAAGTCGATGCCGAATTACCGAATTGGTATGAGCGGACGCAGGAAGAATGGAACCGCTTTTTATATGTCTTGAGTCATGTCCGGCCACTCGCCTGGCTGATTCCGGATGACCTTGGCGCTCGGATGTTCACGAGTCTGCCTGAAGCCGATCGTATTCCGATGTGGCGGAATATGGCCCGGAAAAACCACTGGCGGGGGACGCTGGACGAGTGGCAGGCGGTCGAAGCGAACAATCAGCACGTCCTGGAAGTAGTCGAGCATATTACACCGCCGGTTCTCGTATTATCTGCATCGGACTGGGCCGGCGGGATGCCTGAAAACTGGCTGAACCCTGAACTGACGAAGCGGATTAATGCAGCGCACGAACGGTTTGCCGCCAGTCTGCCGGATGCGGACTTCCATGTCATCCCGGACACGAATCATTATACGATTGCCGGTTTTTCGGAAGAGGCCGCGGCAACGATCGTCCGCTTGATCCGAACCGCCTTTTTTAAATAAGTCTGATTCAGACAATCCGTTTCGATGACGCGTCGAGGACCGTTACGGAAACGGATTTTTTTTCATATTGGAAAACAGCAGTTGACAGGATAAATCGGAACGATTACTATTTAAAACGTAATGATTCCGATTTGACTAAAAAGGAGTAATGACTATGCATCCGATTCCCATCACAGTCCTGTCCGGTTATCTGGGTGCCGGTAAGACAACTGTATTAAATCATTTATTAAACAACCGGCAAGGACGAAAGCTTGCTATCATCGTCAACGATATGAGTGAAGTGAACATCGATGCCGTATTGATTGAACAAGGCGGGTTTTCGCGAACGGAAGAATCATTTGTGACATTATCAAACGGTTGTATCTGCTGTACGTTACGGGATGATTTATTACTAGAAGTCCGACGGCTCGTCGATCAGGGCAATATCGACGGTATCGTCATCGAATCGAGTGGAATTTCGGAACCGATTCCGGTCGCCCAGACGTTTACATACCTCGATGAAGACAGTCAGATCGATTTGACGGAGACGACCAAAATCAATGCGATGGTGACGGTCATCGACGGCTATCGTTTTCTGAAAGACTTTGAGTCCGGTGAATCGTTGATTGAGCGGCAACAGGCGGTCGACGAGACGGACGTCCGGGAAGTCGTTGATCTCCTCGTCGATCAGGTCGAGTTTGCTGATATCATCTTGCTGAACAAGATTGATCGGTTGACGGACGAGGAAAAATACGATGTCATCGGCTATTTAAAGGCATTGAATCCGATTGCTAAACTGATTGAGACGACCCACGGACAAGTTGATCCGGCTGCGATCCTCGACGTCGATTTGTTTGACTTCGAACAGGCGGCAGCAAGCGCCGGCTGGATCCGTGAGTTGAATGCCGAGGAACACGTCCCGGAAACAGAAGAGTATGGCATCAGTTCGTTTGTCTATAAGCGGGATGTCCCGTTTCATCCGGAACGGTTGCTGGCCTTGATTGAGGCGTGGCCGGAAGAAGTTGTCCGCGCCAAAGGCTTTTTGTATCTTGCGACCCGTCCGGAAATCGCCTTGCTGTTCCACCAGGCGGGATATGCGTCGAACATGGAATATGCCGGACGTTTTGAGAGCATCAACGATCGCCGGACCGAACTCGTCTTGATCGGCATCGGCTTTGATCAGCAGACACTCGAAGCGAAGTTTGACGCCTGCCTTGTTCAAGAACATGAAACGGATTGGGCCAGCCTGAAGGATCCAATTCCGGGGCGAGAGCTGTACGACATGAATTTTTCAAAATAGGTCAACTTTTCAAGAAATCACATCCGTGGTTTCTTTTTTTGCTATATTTTTAGAGAAGACAGGGAATTAGAAGAATAGAGTACGTTACAGAGGGGGAAATCTAGTGCGCAATCGGATTTTACAGTTCGCGCTCGTGTTTTTAGTTGCCGGTGGAATCATTTGGGGACTATACCAATTAGGCTATTTATTTTATGTGCTGACGATTTCCGCGACCGTCGTACCACTCGCCGTCATCATGATCATCTTCATCGAAAACCGGACGGCGGAGTCGACGATTGCCTGGTTTTTAGTCTTGATTTTCTTGCCGATTCTCGGGGTCATCATCTGGATGATGTTCGGGCGCAATCCGCGCCGGCGTCGCCGGAACCGTCGGTCGCATGATGAACGGATGTTGCTCAAACAAGCGATTCGTCCCGTCCGGTCGCTTGCTGTCAGTGAGTTGCCACCGAATCACCTAAAACTTGCCAATACGATCCGGAACTTTGGCGGCGGTGGAGTTGATGTTCATACAGCCAGTCAAATCCTGACGAACGGCAATGAGACGTTCCCGGAAATTCTCCGGATGATTCGGTCCGCCGAGCATCATGTTCATATTCAGTATTATATTTATCGCAATGACGAGACCGGACAGGCAATCCGCGAAGCACTGATTGACCGGTTGAATGCCGGGGTCGAAGTCCGATTCATGTTTGACGGGCTCGGCAGTTACATGCTCGGCGAAGGCTTTTTGAAACCGCTCCGGGAAGCCGGAGCAAAAATTTCCGCCTATGATCCAATTTCGAGTCCGTTATTCATCTTCACGGCAAACTTCCGCAATCACCGGAAAATCGTCGTCGTTGACGGAAAAGTTGGTTTTACAGGTGGTCTGAACGTCGGCGACGAGTATGACGGCAAAAGTAAGAAGTTCGGCTTTTGGCGCGATACGCATCTTAGGCTGGAGGGACGGGCCGTCAAGGAGCTGCAGGCGACGTTCCTCGACGATTGGCTCTATGCCCATTTAGAAGGCAGTGATACGTGGGAGACGTTTGCCGGTGAAGGGGCGATCGAACATTACTTCCCGAAACACGATGTCGAGACGGACGGTGCGGTCCAAATCGTGACGAGTGGACCGACATCCAAAGATCCGGCCATCCGAAACGCCTTGATTGCCGCGATCATCTCGGCTCAACGGTCAATCTGGATTTCGACGCCGTATCTGATTCCGGATAACGAGACGATGACACTGTTGCGTCTTGCAGCCCGTGCCGGTCTTGATGTCCGGATTCTGACCCCGGGTAAGGGAGACAGTTTTACTTCTTACTACGGAACACGGTCCTATTTCGGACCACTGTTAAAGGACGGCGTGAAAATTTATACGTACAACCGGCATTTCATCCATGCCAAGCTGTTCCTTGTTGACGGAAAGATTGCCGTCGTCGGAACGGCGAACATGGATATCCGGAGTTTCGTCCTGAACTATGAATTGATGGCGTTTATGTACGATTCCGAGAGTGCGGCCCGGCTGGAACGCGATTTCATCGATGATTTTGATGTTTCGATTCAGCTGTCCTCAGCGGATTATGTCAAACGACCGATGCGGTTCCGAATCTTTGAATCGTTCTCCCGCTTGATTTCACCATTGTTATGATTAGAAGCGCGCCGTCCTTGAATTTCCAAGGAACTGGTGCGTTTTTTGATTAGTTGTCACTTGAAACGGGAACAACAACTCTTATACACTAGTAGTGTAATCGGTTGCACACTTAATTTTTGGAAGGAAGTGACAAGGACGTTCGCGTCCTGATCCCGTATGCGCACAATTGACGAATCCCATTTCTATACCCGAGACATGAAACCATTGGCACGACCGGAAGCAATTGTCCAAGGGGACACATACCGCTTCACCGTTCTCACCAGTCGTCTGATTCGACTCGAGTACGCAGCAGACGGACGATTTGAGGATCGTCCGACTCAAACCGTTTGGAATCGTGATTTCCCGGTTCCTTCATTCCGGATCGTCGAAGACGAAACCGAGCTGCAAATCATTACGGAACACGTCCATTTGCATTATACGAAAGGACCGTTTGCGTCGAACACACTTTATATCGACGTCCTTGGAAACTTCAGTACGTATTACAGCCGCTACACGTACGGCGGACCACTCCGGACCTTAAAAGGAACGGCCCGGACGCTTGACCATGCCGACGGGGAGATTCCGCTCGAAGAAGGCATCATCTCCCGTCAAGGCTACGCGGCAATTGACGACTCCGCGTCGTTTGTCCTGACGGAAGATCATTTTGTCGAACCCCGTCAAGAAGGGGCGCAAGACATCTATTACTTTGGTTACGGTCACGACTACAAACAGGCACTGAAAGATTTTTACCGTCTGACCGGTCCGACCCCGATGTTGCCGCGGCAAGTCCTCGGGAACTGGTGGAGCCGCTACTGGCGCTATAACGAAAAAGAGTACAAGGATTTAATGACCCGCTTCAAGACGGAAGATGTTCCGTTCTCGGTCAGTGTCATCGACATGGACTGGCACGTGACGGATATTCCGGAGAAATACGGCAGCGGTTGGACGGGTTACACGTGGAACCGCGATTTGTTCCCGGATCCGAAAGGTTTCCTGCAATGGTTAAAAGAGGACGACCGGATGGTGACGCTCAATCTGCACCCGGCAGACGGTGTGCGTGGATTTGAGGAAGCGTACGAAGCGATGGCGGTTGCGATGGGCGTCGATCCGGAAACAGAAGACCGGATTCCGTTTGATTTCTCGGACCGTGACTTTATCGAAAACTACTTTACGAAGTTGCACCACCCGCACGAAGCGGACGGCGTCGACTTCTGGTGGATCGATTGGCAGCAAGGTGCCAACTCGAAGATGAAGGGACTTGATCCACTTTGGATGCTCAACCATTATCATGCACTCGATATCGCCCGTGACGGGAATCGTCCGTTGATCTTCTCGCGCTATGCCGGACCCGGCAGTCACCGCTATCCGGTCGGTTTTTCCGGTGATACGCTGATTTCCTGGGCATCTCTCCAGTTCCAGCCGTACTTCACGGCGACAGCATCGAACATCGGCTACGGCTGGTGGAGTCATGATATCGGCGGTCACCAGCGCGGTGAAAAAGATGACGAACTGTCGACGCGTTGGTTGCAGTACGGGGTGTTCAGTCCGATCATGCGTCTGCACAGTACGATGAGTATCTTCAACGGGAAAGAACCGTGGCGTTATTCGCTTGAGTCAGAACACGTCATGAAGAAATACTTGCGTCTGCGTCATCAGCTCGTGCCGTACATCTATACGATGAACGCCCGCAATCACTTTGACGGCCTGCCGCTCGTCTCGCCGATGTACTATGAACATCCGGAAGACGAACTGGCGTATGCCGTGCCGAACCAGTATTACTTCGGGACGGAACTGATGGTCACACCGATTGTCGAACCGATGAATCCGAAGTTGCACGTCGCAGCGACGACGGCCTGGCTACCGGAAGGGGACTGGTTCGATTTCTTCACCGGTCACCGGTATTCGGGCGGTAAACAGATGCGTCTGTTCCGCAAGCTCGAAGATCAAGGAGTGCTCGCGAAAGCCGGCGCCATCGTGCCGCTCGGTCAACACTTGGAACAGTCGAATGCACTCCACAATCCGGAACATCTTGAACTGCTTGTCTTCCCGGGGGCCTCAAACCGGTTCACCTTGTTTGAAGATGACAATGTCGGCGTCGCCCACCGCGACGGGGAGAATGTCGAGACGGCCTTTGAACTCGACTGGGCAGCCCGGACGTTGACGATCGCAACACCGTTCGGTAAACGGGAATTGTTGCCGGAGAAACGGGAAGTGACGTTAATTCTCCGCGGTGTCAACGAAGGACACGTCTCCCGGGACGGGGAAGTCCTGCCGAGCCGTTATGACCACAAGACCCAATCGTTATCGGTTGATCTCGGGGAACTCGGCGAGACGCAAGTTCTGTCACTCCAGGTCGACATGTCGACGAATGATAACCGGATGGAACGGTTGTATACGTTCCTCGATCAGGCGGAAATCGGTTACGATTTGAAAGACCGCTTGTACCGGTTGTTGTCCCAACGACTCGATCCGGTTAATATGATGCATCAGCTGCAGGCGCTGAATCTTGAAAAGGATTTGGTCGACTGTCTGCTTGAAATCATGTTGTTCTAAAAAAATGAGTTATTACGATATCTCACTGTCTTTTCATCCGCTTTCCTCAGGCGAGACACAAGCCAGTATTCACGGGTTTTCCCAAACCGTGAATTTGGGTCTTGTTTGTCTCTGACAGCGCAGAGATGCCTGCACTTTTCCCTGCAGGAGTCGGATGAAGACGAGTGAGATTTTCGAAGAGGACAAAAGCAGCGATGGACGTGTCCATCGCTGCTTTTGTTGTGCAGGCAGGAATTGATTAATCCGCATTACACCAAACTTCAAGATCAGTTTTTCATCACATCTCTTCATTCAACCATTCGATAAGATCACTCAAATCTACAATTAGATGTTTTCTGTTAAATAATTCAATGACGCTATCGAGTGAACGATGCAATTTTTCTTGATTATGTATTAGTGCCTCAGCTAAGTAAGATGCATACGTGAGAATCGTATCTTCGTTGTTACCGTGTTCAATCCGTTGCATCAATTCACATACCAATCGTTCCGGTTCTTGACCAATCACCATCCAATGGGAGTATGCAAGTAAAGTGTCATCCTCATCGCCGTGATCAATTAATTCGAGAATTTCTGCCATCGTCAAAAAACTCACAGAAGCGTTAGTTGCATCAAGCGGATCAATTTCCTGAACAAACAACTTGTTTAGTAATTCTTCAAAGGAGCTTGCCACAAAATGATTAGAAATAACTGATATATCCAGACACCAGACGGACGGTTGATATGCATTGTCTTCAAAATTGAAGTAAAAGAAGTAACTGCCGTCACCATAGGCAAAAATCATCTTTTTTCCGGTTACATCCCATTCCCGTAAAGTACCAACGTTTGATTGGTAAACATCGTAAGATAACGGGTGGATGAAGATGAATGGCAAAAACGGTTGAGCGCACGGTCCTGACCATGTGTTTTCGAAATCCACTGATACAGCATTAAAAACGACAGATCCTCCGTTTTGTTCTGATAATTTCTCTAGGTATCTTTCAGGAAAACGACCGGTAAGTTCCTGTTGAATCCGGTGAATATCTGCTTCAAGTACAGCAGGAGCTGTCAACGATTCTTCTTTTTGCCAAAATGTCAAAGAATCTCACCTTCTTTCGTGTGGTATTTATTGGATGGAGTTTTTACAAGGTATGAAAAAAAACAGTCTACAAGAAAGGTGCTCTTCCGCAACTGACGGAAAGAACACCTTTCAAAGTACAATCATTTACGTTTTAATTTTTTTGCCTTCACCTTCATGTCCTGATAGGTGATCATCGGACTGTCGTCGACGGTCAGACGAAGGTGGTTCGGTTCCCCTTTTGAAGTGATGCCGGAACAGAACAGGATATCGGCATACTGGTCAAACAGCTTTTCATAAGCCGGCAAATGATGCATAAGACGGCCGGGCGATCCCCAACCGCACAAGACGACACCGTTCGTTTCCTTGACCCGGCGTAACGTCTGTTCGATGAACTCGTAATTGATTTCGTCAAAACTGGCTTGCGCGAACGGCAAGTCTTCGCTGACGAGCAGATCGGGCATCAGGCTGATGATATCGTATTGTTTGATTGGATCTTCGATATGCTTCTTCATCAAATTATACGCGCGTTGCGTCGTCGTCCCGGATAAAAAGGCATCCGTCGTCCGTGGTGTGTAAATCAGGGCGGCCACGTACGCGCCGTCCGTCACGTCGTCAAAGATGTAACTGCGTAAATAGCGTTTTGTTTTTGCTTCGTCAAACGTCGTCTGGACGCGGATTGACGATTCCTCAATCGTCAAGGACGAACGATCGGGCTGTGTCATGGTGGTGCCTCCTTTTAGTTGGTCAAACGTAAGCTGATGCGAAGGAGTTGGGCGAGTGTCTGCTTTTTGAAATCGAGGTCGTTCGCATCAATCGGCTCGATTTTTTGTTGATAGGCATCGTATTGGTTGAGGACGTCAATGACATACTGTTCACTGCGATTGTATTCAAACAGGGCAGTTTCAAGCGTTCCTCGGTCCGAACTTTTCGTGACGTCGTGCTGATTGAGGTACTTCGCGGCCGTGTGGGCGCTGTCCGTCAAATCCGTCGGATCGGCTTTGCCGTCTCCGTTTGCATCGACACCCAGTCCGCCGTATTGTTTGATGGCTTCCGGATCGGTTAAATCAATGCCGTCATGCTCGATGTCGCCAAGTGACGTTCCGCCTTCATATCCCCATCCGACCCATGTTTTCGGCATGAACTGGAAAGGGCCGATTGCACCGACGGAAGACTGCATGGCAGACGATTTCGAGAAGATCGTCTCGACGCGGTGAATCGCGGCAAGCAATTTCCAATCGACCTCATACCGGTCACCGGCTTGTTCGTAGATGTCGATATTCTCGGCTGGGACACCGTACTGTCCATAATAGGTGCGATACAGTTCATTTTGGACACGTTCCCGGTTTTGCCAGTAGATGATGCTACTACCGATGAGGACGATCAGTACGAACAAGATGCTTAATCGAAAAACTTTTCGCATATTGTTCTCTCCTCTTTCTGTGATTCCACTGAATGGTATCATATTTCGCAAGCAGCTAATAGTTTTTTTGTAAAGTCCGTTCCGAGGCAACAGTGAGAGCGGTCACACGATGTACGAAAAGAACGGATATTCCGTCATCTCGCTTCATCCGAGGAAGACATGTTAGGTTGAATTGGCGTGGAACTGGGAAGAAGCTTGTTAATTACTGACATCGTCAAACCGGGCAAAATTTGATAGACTGAATGTCAGATGAAGTCATCGTTCATTTTTTAAGAATTTGACGGTTGCAGGAATCGTCGATTGGCTTGTAAAATGAAGAGGTAAACGCTTACACATCAAAGGAGATGGACGAAACCATGCGAACGATCACTTCCACTGGCGAACGAAAGAAAACAAGTTGGACTCTGGATATCGGGAGTCAACCGAAGTTGATGATGGATGGACTGACGGAGAAAGAAACAGATCAAGAACAACGGATCATCTTCGATCACTTTTACATTCCAACAACGGCTACACTGATTTTTCGGTTCAAGGAACGTTTCCCGAACCATCTCTGCGAGAACGGGTATGATGTGTATGGAGCAGCAGCATTTGATGAACAGGTCGTCGAGCTGATCTCGAACTGGTTCATTGAGCTGGTCACTGTCTTGACGGCCATTCAACGCACGAAAGGTGTTCAGCACTTTTTGATTGAAGGCGGAGTCGCCAAGCGGACGGATTTCCTTCCGACCGTGCGCCGGACCTGCCGGGCATTAGAATCGACAGTTGATATCGCATAATTCGTTAGACCGACGGCACACGCCGTCGGTCTTTTTTTGTGGACAGCAAAAACGGTCCCCCGATCGCAGAAGCAGATGGGAGACCGCCATTGAAAAATGATTTTGAAACAGACGAGGAAAAGACTTCCTTGTAGTCGAAAACATTACATAGGGTTCGAGAAGTTTTTTTCAGCTGCCCGGCACGCCCGGAGCAGGGCATCTTTGAAGAACCGGTCTTCCTGCGAGGCAAGCATCCGTGTCGCTTCCTCGTCACCGCGGAGTGATTTCCCGAGCATCTGGATGACTTTGACCCAGCGCCGGACGTGATCGAGCTGCGGACGTCCCATGGCGACGTAGACCGTGAACCAGTCGTTTTGATCGCGGCGGATCATCCGTTGGAAGAGAGACTTCGCAAGATCCACTTCTTCCGTCGATGGTAACGCCATTGTCTCGAAGTACTCGCGGAGTGAAGCAATCGCCGTAACGTAGGCTTCTTTAACGTCAGCGGACGGCTGATGTTTTCCGTAATCGGACGTCGATAGGTGAATCAGGGCCGGTTTCTTTTCGATGCCGGTAATCCAGGCTGACATCGTTTTGCTGCTTTTCACGGCTTGACGGTTGGCGACCGGCAATTTAGCCGTCACTTGACCGACTTTCCCGATGACGTTGACTTTTCCGTTGCGTTCCTGGACTTCCGTTACCGTCATTTCCACCGTATCGCCCATCTCGAACGGGATGGCTTTTGGCTGCAGTTTTTCACCGGCCGTCAACGGCGCCCGTTTGCGGATCATCCGTAAGGCTTCCTGTTCCATCCGGTCGTCAAGCGACCAGAGGTGTTCCGGAGGGACGTTGCGGAAACGGCGGCGGCGCACTTTGATGTATTGATCGAGAGCGTCGGCAGCCTGCTCCCGGGACATCTCGCCGGCAGCGACCGGTCCGATGATGTCTCGTAATGTGATTGATTCGAGTCGTTCCATGATTCCTTCGAATGGAATCAGCTCCATCACATAGAGGCTGCTGACGACGAGTTCACATTCGCGGGGCGTAAGAGGGCGTTTGGCCATAAATTGACTTCCTTTCCAGTTGCTTGATGATTCTAGTATACCAAAAAAAAGTCACCATCACCTCTACGGGTGATGATGACAGTGAGTTTTTCTCCGCTTAAATGACGTAGGCGGATTCTGAACTATTTTGCAGCTCGGCCTGGCTCAACTTGACGAGTCCGTCATGAAACGGATCGTGGTCGACCATTAGTTGCCCGAGTGCCTTGATTTCGGCGACCGACGTATCGGGTTTCGCGCCCGCGAGACGCAGGCGGTACGGCTTTTTGAGTAACGTATCGAATGTCAAAACAATCGTGTGTTCCATCTAATTCCTCCTTTTAGTTGAGTCAAACGGATTAAGCGTTAAGTAAAGCGAAGTCCCGGCTGATTTCCGTGTGTGTGTACGACCCGGCAAGCATCTTGCCGATGGCCTGACCGATTGACGCGACGACTTCTGGTTCGAGATCGGCGCGCAGTCCGTTAAAGCGGCGACGGGCGAGGACCGCGTCCCCGTTTGGTGTCACCTTGTCGTTTCGTTCGAAGACGACAACTAAACTGGTTTTGATTTCTTCAGCTTGTGTCATGTGTATCACCTCCTTCGCCCTTATTGACAGGACGAAAACAGGAAATGTTCGGAAAGGGTGAAAAAAAGTATGGTCTGGTTACGGTTTTTACGGCGGATGTCGTTTTTGAAAATGCGGACGCTCGCTTATGCATCGTTTTTATTTGTGTTCGGTGTCGCCCTGATCATGTATCTGGCAGAACCGGAGACGTTCGGAACTTACTTCCGCGCCGTCTACTGGACGATGACGACGGTCGTGACGGTCGGGTACGGGGACTTTTTCCCGAATACGGATTTCGGACGGTTCATGACGATTTTCGTCTTCATCTTCGGGATCGGGATTGTCGGCGGGTTGATTTCAAAGCTCGTCGACGGGGTCCAGTTGATTCGCAATCAAAAGGAAAGAGGGTTATTACAGGTGAAAGAGACGGGACATACGTTAGTCTTCGGCTACAGCCGACGGTCGAAACACGTCATCGATGAATTGCTGGAAACAACGGACGTCATCTTGATCGATGATCTTGAACGGGAACCGTTCAGTCATCCGCGGTTCCATTATGTCAGCGGCGATCCGGCGCTCGACGCGACATTACAGCGGGCGAATATTAAAAAAGCGACACGGGCGATCATTCTCGCCGACCATTCGATTCCACCGGCCCTTGCTGACGGTCGGACCCTGTTGATCGCTGCGAGCATCGAACGGGCGAATCCGAATATTTATACGATCGTCGAGATGATGCTTGAGGAACACCTCGACAGCTTCGAACAGGTCAAAGTCGATGAAGTCCTGCTCGGCGACGAGACTGTTGCCCGGATGGCGATTCTTGCCGCATATCATCCCGGTGTCTCGAAAGTCGTGACGAACCTGTTGACGAAAGACGGGGACGGCATGTTCTCGATTCCCGCAAAACCGGAGTGGCAGACATTTCGGGATGCCTTTCACGTCTTGCTCGAAGACGGGGTGACGATTTTATCGGACGGGAAACGGCTTGATTTGAACCGGCGGCTGAATGAACCGATTCCTCCGAATACGACGCTGATCGTGTTATGCAGTGAAGAGACGGCGAAGCGGATCGGCGCATTATAGGAAAAGGATTACATTAATTCTTTTTCGGGTATAGTAAATACATTTACTATGCAGAGGAGAAAAGTGTATGACAAACCCACAACCAGAATGGATTCAAGAATTATTCGAGACGGTCGATCAAGGTGAATTAAAAGATGTCCCGAAATTACTGTATATGGCATTAACGCTGGAGCCAAGTTATTTCACAAAAGCAGTTAGCCGATTGAATCAACGACTCGAGGTCGAGAAGCTTCAGGAAGTCTCGGAACTGTTGACGGTCTATCGTCAATTCTTCATTTCCGCGAATCCGTCGGAAGAATACTGGTCGATTGCCTGGAACGAATTGATCCAGACGATGCACCATTTCATCGACCGGACAGAAGCGCAACAGTTGTTTAAAGAACATATTGATTTGATTGATTGGTGGTCAAGTGAATCGTTATTATCATTACCAAGTTGGTTGACGGTACTTGATTTGGCAGAACGAATTGATGCCCTCGATCAGTTTTCCAGTTACTTACCAGACATTTTTGAAAGTTATGCGCTCGAGACAGCGAAGGATGAACCGTTTGCCCGCCTCGCTTGGTACGCACTCGCCAGCGGTCAGCAGGATTTACTGACACCGTTCCGGTCCCGGATTGAGCAGTCGGACGCCCCGGTCATCCGTTCGCTCGGCGATGCCGATTTACTCGATCAAATTGATACGACACGGGTTCGTATGTTAAAGTCTAAGGATAACGAACCGATAGAATTGATGTTTGATCGAAAATGGACATTATAAATTAATCAATAGAAAGTGACATCTAGATACTGCACGAATTTAATTCAAGGGGTGTAGGGATGATACACGTCAATTTGCCGCAAGGTGATTATGTCGTTTTGGTTGAAATCAACCGGGAAGTCTTATTGTGCCACTCACTTGAAGCGGCCGATCAGGCGGAACGGGATCGATATGAACTGGTGGGTCGGATGAGCGAACGGTTGCCGTCCGAAGTGATTGGTCCGTCGATTGCTGATTTTGTACGGTTTTCCACCGGTTTTATCGGAGAAGCCGTGACGTGGAGCGAGGCGGAGGAAGCATTTTTCTGCCAACAGTTCGAAACGTTTGACGGATCACCGCTCGGAGAAGATTTGACCGGGATTGATGCCAAACGTTGGCGTGCCGTTCTCGTCCGCTATTACTCCTATGTCACGATCGGAAAAATCATTCCATTTGAAGTCAGCGAAGAATCCGATGGGACGGTACCATTTTTCTAGTCTGTTTGGATCAGCACATCAATAGAATCGGCGTGTAAAAAGAGAAGGGCAGGGTCCACATTGAAAAAGAAACTTGCACTACTCACATTTGCTGTCGTTGTAGGGTTACCTACTTCTGCGTTCGCTAATTCTCAATATGTGCAGTATGATCCGACGTTTAATGAACAACAGAAACAAACATGGCTTGCAGAACAGGGTCTGCAGGAAGTCCGGGAGTTGAAACAGGACGGGTTCTCACTCGTCGAACCGTTGCCGCACATCGACAAGGCGGATGTCGAAGCCGATCTGATTCCGGTCAGTGTCGTCGAAAAGGCGACGGATTCCGCTCAATTACAACAGACATATCTCGACCAATCGCGTATTCCTACTTACTGGAAATACAGTCGTGGTAAATCGGACGTTCGTGTTGCGGTCATCGATGATGCGATTGATGTCAATCATTCGGAGTTCAAAAATGTCATCTATAAGACGACGACGATTTCCGGCATCCGGAAACCGGACGATCACGGGACGCATGTCGCAGGAATCGTCGCGGCAGCGGAAGACGGCAAAGGAACGGTTGGGGTCGCATCCGGTGTCAAACTGATTGGCGCGGACGTCTTTGACGGCGACTTCGCCAGTTCGATCGATATCGGGGACGGCGTGTTGTATGCCATTTCCCAAGGCGCCGACGTGATCAATCTGTCGCTTGGTCAATACGAATACGATCCGTACATGGAAGCCGCAATTAAAAAAGCGGAAGCGAAAAACATCCTCGTCGTCAGTGCAGCCGGGAACGACGGACGCAATAAACTGTTATTCCCGGCCTCGATGAACTCGGTCATTGCCGTTGGTTCGGTCGGGACGCTCGGTCGCGCTTCGACGTTCTCGAACTACGGGAAAGGGCTGAACATCATGGCACCGGGTGAAGGTGTCTACTCGACGATGGTCGGCAACAAGTACGGTTATCTCGACGGGACATCGATGGCAACACCGATCGTCAGCGGTGTCATTGCCCTTGCGAAATCGAAGAATCCGTTCATTACGAACAGTACGCTCCGCAGTAAGCTGTATGCGGCTGCGGCGAAAAAGACCGGCGATACGTCACTGCATTACGGGACAGGCCGTCTGAATGCCGGGATGCTTGCGACGATTCCGTCACCGGTCTCGAAAGTGTCCGTCCCGTCCGTCTTGAAGCCGAATCAGCCGTTCGCGCTTTACTTTGACGAGTATTCGAACGCGAAGACGCTGACCCGTCTGTACAAGGACGGCAAAGTCGTCAAGACGTTTACGAATGACTATCTGCGGAACGGTACCCATAAGTATACGTACGCCTTAAAAGAAGCAGGGACGTATAAACTTGTCTTTGCGACGTCTTCCGGGCGTCATACACGCGTGACGGAGCGGGTCATCACCGTCAAATAACAACAAAAAAAGCCATCTCACCTCAGGAGAGACAGCTCGTTAAGGACTCAAAGTATTTACTTTGGGTCTTTTCCTTTTTTATAGATGGGCGTCGGAACGTCTAGCGCTTCGCCGGTCCACTGAATCGTTGCTTCCATTTTGTAGCCGGTATCGTCTTCGTGGATGAACGACAGGCGTCCTGAATCGATCAGCTGATACAGACCGTATTCCACTTGATTCGCCCACGACCGTAACGTCATCGCTTCATCGTACAGCGGAATCTGTTGCGGGAACCGTTCATTCATCAGTAAGATGTCATGCTGGTCAAAATGGTAACTCCGTTTCGAAAATGCATCAGGTTGTTTTACATTAAATGGCTCGAACGCATGGATGAGTTCACCCTTGCGGTAAAAGGCAAAAATGCCGTTCCGGAGATGAAGGGCCTTGATTTCATCAATCTCGATCAAGAACGTCAACTTCCGTACGGTACGCTGGTTCGTACCAGAGCGTCGTTTTTTCATGGTATATGCCCCTTTCTGAACCATTGTACTATACCGTAAAATCAGGAAGAATTGCAACTTTTCCGCCCACTAAACGTGAAATACCTCTTGCTAGAAACGCTCGCGTGCGCTACACTGTTAAGCAGTGACTATGTTGGTTCGGACAATTGCGGGGCACTTCGGTGCTTTGAGGAAAGTCCATGCTCGCACAACCTGCGATGGTTGTAGTGATCGTGCTACACGAAAAGATAAGTGTAGGCAGCGTCGTGCTGACGGCAGAAGGAACGCCTAAGTCTTCGGATATGGCCGAAACTTCTTGAAAGTGCCACAGTGACGGAGCCTTACTGGAAACAGTAAGGGTGGAACGAGGTAAACCCCACGAGCGAGAAACCCAAATTTGGTAGGGGAATTTCCGGAGCGGAACTGAACGCGAAGGAGAGCGTATGTAAATACGGAGATAGATGATTGTCGCCCGCGTGTGAGGGTCAAACCGTTTGCAACACTAGGGAACAGAACATGGCTTACAGGACCACATAGGCTGTTATTTTTACTTTGAACGAGAGTCCAGGTCCAACTGGGCTCTTTTTTTATTGAAATGATTTTTGGAAATATTAGAAACAGGTAGGAGCGTGAACAATCATGGCAAAACGTTTAGTCATCGCGACAGCGGCAATGGGGATCGAAGCCCTCGTCGCTAAGGAAGTCCGCGATTTAGGATACGAATGTACGGTCGAGGACGGAAAAGTCTACATCGATTGTGAGCTCGAAGACATTCCCCGTCTCAACCTCTGGTTACGGACGGCGGACCGTGTCAAACTCGTCGTCGCCGAATTCAAAGCGACATCATTCGAAAAATTATTTGATCAGGTCAAAGACCTCCCGTGGAGCGAACTGTTGCCGTGGGAAGCGAACTACGTCGTCAATGGCCGTTCGGTCAAATCGAAGTTGTTCTCGATCCGTGACTGTCAGAAGATCACCGAAAAAGCGATCGTCTCGCACATGCAGGAAGCCTACAACATGGGCGACGAGTGGTTACCGAAGACCGGTGCCAGCTTCCCGATCGAAGTTGCGCTCTTAAAAGACATCGCAACGCTGACGATTGATACGTCAGGCGATGCGCTCCATAAACGCGGCTACCGCGAGTTCCATTCGGCGGCACCACTGAAAGAGACGATGGCAGCGGCAATGCTGATGCTGACGAACTGGAAGCCGGATATGCCGCTTTACGACGTCTTTACGGGATCCGGCACACTGGCAATCGAAGCCGCCATGATCGGCCGGAATATCGCACCGGGAATCAACCGCGAATTCGCGTCGCAGGAATGGGCATGTATTCCGAAAAAAGCCTGGTTCGATGCAATCAAGGAAGCCAACGACAAAGCCGAGTGGGACAAGCCGCTTAAAATCTATGCTAACGATACGGATCCGGAGATGGTCAAGCTGGCGAAACAAAACGCCGAGCTCGCAGACGTCCGGGACGCAATCAACGTCATGCAACGTGACGCCGCCGACTTCAAGCCGAAGGAAGACTTTGGTGTCATCATCGGCAACCCGCCGTACGGGGAACGTCTCGAGGACGCCCGTGAAGTCCATCAGCTGTACCGGAAAATCGGCAATGCCTTCAAAGAATTCCCGTATTACAGTGTCTATATGATCACGTCATACGTCGAGTTCGAAAAAGCATTCGGCCGTCCGGCGACAAAACGCCGTAAGCTGTACAATGGTAATATCGAAGTTCAGTTTTATCAATATTATGGTCTCCGTCGGAAAAGACCGCAGTCTTAAGTCATTTCTAGCCCTTGCCGAAATCCCATTGCACACTTGGTGTAAAAATCGGGAATTTCCTCACGAACCGCTCTGTTGAGCGGTTTTTTTGCGTTTTAAAAGCTGTTCGAATTGCGTCGCCGTGTCCGATTGTAAAGTGTGCAATACGTGAGCGTACGTGTCCATCGTCAACGTCGCATCCGCATGACCGAGTCGTTCCTGGATGACCTTGGCATGGACGCCCATCTCCATCAAGAGTGAAGCATGCGTATGCCGCAATCCGTGCAGGGTGATCTTCGGGAGTCCGGCGGCTTTGATCGTCTCGATGTGTCGTCTTCGAAGACCAGAATGCCACAGGTAGGCACCGGACACACCGAGACAAATCAAGATCTTCCTCGTTCCGCCAGCCCATCCGCAGGCTGTCGTAGCGTTGTTCGACCCGGATACGTCGTAATTCCTCGGCGACGTGCTTCGAGATCGTCACGACCCGGACCTTCTTGCCTTTCGTATTGGAGAACGAATAGCCGCCCTTGACCTCGATCGCCGTCCGTTTGACCATGATTACCATACGGTCGAAGTCGACGTCCGACCACCGGAGTGCCGTCGCTTCGCGTGCGCGTAACCCGGCATAACTGATCAGCATGATGGCAGCATAGTTGCCGGTCGTCATGACGTCCCGTGCCGTCCGGAGATACGTGGCCAGTTCTTCGACGGAATAGGTCTCCATCTCTTTCAGTCCTTCATTCAACTTCGTGACGGCAGAGAAGGGGTTCGTCCCTTTGTAGTTGTTCATCCGTATTGCCCAGCTGAACATGCCGACGAAAATCGCTCGGCGGGAATTGATCGTCGAGGCGTTGGGCGTGCGTCGGTTCGACCCGGTCGACCTTCAGTTGCATGAACCACGTCGGGACCCGGTTGAGGATTGATTGGTAGGAATGATACGTCGTCGTCGTCTTCGTCAGTCGGACGTGATCCTCGAGCCAGACCGCAAAGAGTTGTTCCATCGTCCGGATCTGGATGACCTTGCGGATCGAACCGTCCTTGCGGGCGGCGACCTCTTCAGCGATCCAAAACTTGACCTCCTGTTTTCGTTTGTTTGAGTAATAGGCTTGGATCCGTTTCCCGCACTCGTCGGTACCGAGCGAGAGGCGGACCCACCAGAGCCCTGTTTTTGCGTTCTTCTTGATATTTGCCATCGTCATGGCCCCCAGTTCTTTTTATTTTAGAACGTACGTTCGATTTTTAATGTGCAAAAAAAGCACCGGAGAGGGTGCTTTTATCATACCCGTTTCTATAGGTATTCAGTATTTTTAATTAGCAGAGTCTATTTTACTATACAGTAGGCTAATTCAAATCGCTAGGATGCATATTCCTCTGACAACTAGTTATCAGTGGTAGTGTCCATGAGTTCTACATCAAATATTATATATGTAAAATAAGACCATGCGTTTGTATTTTTGGTATAAATTTGTAAAAAAAAGTATTTTATTTCAGTTTTCTATTAACTTTTTATCATTATAAACCGATGGGGGATTGATATGTTAGAAAAGGTGGGGAATACTTATGAAATACATAAATGAAGAAGCAATGCCTGATCAATGTCCTCCGGCTGTTGCAAAAAGCGAGAATGTAAAAGATGTATTCAGATTTTTAGAAAAAAAGGTTCCTAATGCTGTTGATTTTGATAATCATATTACAAGAAATAAATGGTATGGACCAGAGTCTAACAAGTGTTCAGCAATTGCGTTATCATTTTTTACAACTCCAGAAAAAGTAAGCGCGGAACGAATCAGAATTAAAAAATTTAGAAAAGCAAGCGTAGTAAAGGGTGACATTCACGAACACCATGGAGTGCATTCAATAAGTAATTTTCATCTTAATTTATGGGTATTTAGTGGAATAAATTTATTTGAAGAATTCACGAGAAAGGAGGAATCGAAGAAATGATATCTAATTACAAAGAATTCAGTGATTTGAATCCAATAGTTATTTTTGAGTATTATGACTTTCCTATGTTTTATGTTGCACAAAACTCTCGAGACGATATCTATTTGAACCATTACATCGAAGAACTCGAAGATGGGATGGATAAGTGGTTAACAGCAAGAATCACGAAAAAAGAGTATAAAAACTTAGTCAATAATAGAGTCGGTGTTTTAGACTTTTTAAATAAATTAAAATCTACCAATCGGTTACATCATTTGTATTTTAACATTCATGAAGAAAATCTCGACAATGAGTTATATTCTGAACTAATCACGAGTGATAATTTTGACCCTGAATCGTTTCCGCAAGAAAATTATTTTGTGGATTACGATTATTTGCAAGATCGCCCTTTAGAAAAGATTACAGATGATATTACTCATTTGAAATCATTTAAGTTAATTTTAAAAGATCGAGCAAACAAACATAATATTGAACTGGATTACTTCAACAATATAATGGGGAAACTTCAAAATTCACTGGATAGTCTAGTAGCGCATAGTAACGATGAGACTTTAGATCCTGCACCGAGTCAGTCAATACACTTAAATTTAGTTGCACTAGAAGCATCTTCATTTGGAGTCTCACTTATGATTGATCCTAACAGTGTAGATATATTTAATAAGTCTGAAGAAGCGATCATTGAATTTATGCATTTGATTGACGATGTATCAAATGGAACTACACAAAATATAAATGATCAAATCTTTATTGACGAAACCTACTCAATAGAGACGATAAAAAATGTAAAGACGTTTTTAAAAACGATATCTGATAAAAAATATTCTTTTAAAATTGAGGCGAAAGATGAACGAAATGAAGTAATAAAAAATGTGTCATTTAAGGAGAATGTATACAAGAATATTGAAATACTAGAGAAAATCTTAGAAGAACAAAGCAGTGAAGAGACTGAAACCTTTACAATCACTGGAAATTTAACGATGGTCAGTATGCAAAGAAATCGTTTCAGAATTGAGGATGTTGAAACCGAAGATAAAGAAATAGAGGTAGATGAAACTATTTCAGGGAGAATTTCTAGAGATGTTATAAAAACAATAAAGGATAATAAGTTGAAATTTTATGTGCCTAGTAAAATATCAGCTACAATTGAACGAAAAACAATTGCTGATTTCATTAAAGATGAATATTCAAGTCAACACGTTTTGATAAAATATGAACAGCCTGAAGAAAGTTCTCAAGATGTTCCTATGTTGAAACAATAGAAGTAAGTTAAGTAATAGCTTGTTAGGTCAGAGTAAAACTATATCAAACAATTCAATGATTTTTGTACTTCAACATAAGATTGATTTGATAAGCGAATGAAAGATAAACTAGAGCGTCGTACGACTACTATTTCTCAAGACCTCTGGTTCGAAGCACTTTAGAATGAGAGAATGTAAGGACACACAAAAGGACGTCGCTGGTACCGACGTCCTTTTGCTTACTTCTTGATTACTTCGTTGGAATCTCGACTAACTAAAGAAAAGGTGAAGAAGATGGGGAAAAAACACCGTAGAGATAATATTCCTGCTCCATTAAAAAGGCAAATTAGAACTGAAGCTGGATTTGGTTGTGTTTTTTGTGGAATGCCAATTATCGAATACCATCATATTATTCCTCATGCTATTGTACAGAAGCATGAGGCTGAAAATTTAGTGGCTCTATGTGGAAATCACCATAATAGTTTTCACAATAACTTAATCCCGATAGAAGAAGTGTATTTTAAAAAGAAAAATCCATTTAATTTGTCGAATGAGGAGGTTAAGGGCAATTTTTGGTTAGGAAGTTATGAATCATTCAAATTAGAATTAGGTTCTTGTACGTTCATTGATACACCAAAAGTTTTCATTGTTAACGGTTTTCCTTTGATTGAGATTAAAAAGGACGAGTTTGGAAGACCTTTGTTGAATGTTAAATTCTTTGATGAAAAAAATGTTTTAATAGCAGAGATTGTTGATAACGAATGGATTGTAAAAAGAAAAACGGATAAGGTTTGGGATTTACAGTGGAGTAATGGAAAGTTAAAAATTAATTCAGCCTCAAGAAAAATTCATCTAACTTTTTTAGTAGACTCGATTAAAAATACAGTCGAAATCAAAGCTGATCTATACTATAAAGGTGTTCTAATCAAAGTAAGTACTGATTCAATCCAGGCTTCAATTGGTGGTCAAGATGCTATTAAAAATAAAGGATATTTAGTGAGATTTAGTGAAACCACTTTCGAAAATTGTGGGGGAGGAATTGCAATACAAGTCTAGAAATATTGTTATATAGTTCAATGATTTTACTTTTGTAGACGTTGCCGGCAACAACGTCCTTTTTGTTTTATATCGAGATTCCTTTTTAGCATCTCATTCAATTGGTTCGTGTCGTTCATCTTCCCTACTTGCCTTTAGTTGGAATTTATAAAAATCAAGGACGCTCTGCAATTTAGTTGGGGGCAGATTCCTTGCTTCATCAAGATCAATCCCGAGTATTTCTAAGACCATTTCTTTAGCCACTATATTCTGTACTTCATCAATCGCATTGTGTGTCGGGCTATCGGAGAGACCGTAAAGATAATCTAAGTTGGTTTCTAATTTCTCAGCAATTAAGGGGAGCATTTCTGTAGGGGGAATCCTGGATGTATTCTCCCAACCCGCATAAGTAGATTGAGTTTTCCCGAGTTTTTTAGCTGTTTCTATTTGACTCCATCCCTTACCTTCACGCAACATCTTCATACGCTTTCCGATAACATTCTTGTCTATCATGTCGGTTTCACATCCTTTAAAAAATTGATCCATAGGGAAGTATCTTTAGATGTTGAAAAAACAGGTATTCTCTTTTCGTGTTCAGTGACAGCTTCGTTTAACTGAAATCGATAAAATGTGAATAAGGCATTAAGTCGTTCCTCTCCTAATATCTCGATTTCGTTTTGGCCGATGCTTAGCAGTGTTAGAAATGTCTTTTTTTCATTAGCCCAAAGTAAATCAAGGTCACGCTTATAAGTACGTCGATTCGATGCTCCAAACAGGTAATCGTATGTTGTATCCAGCTGTTCAATTAGTTGTGGAAGTATATCGGTAGGGGGACGACGGTCACCTGCTTCCCATGCAGCATAAGCTGATTGTGATTTGTTTAAAGATTTGGCCATTTCTAGCTGTGTGACTCCCTTTTTGATGCGCAACTCCTTGATACGTATAGACATGTTCTGCGATAACTGTCTAATTGTACTCATTCTGTAATCCTTTCATTTTGACGAGATTTTATGATTAGTTGAGCATAGTCTACAATTCGCTCGAAGTCTTCTGCATTCAACTTCATGATTTCTTCCGACTTAGGCATAGCATGTTTGTTTTCCCAATTGCTATACCTTTGAGCACATCACTTTCATATTTGTTGGACTGAATGATTAATCGTGTGTAATCGAGTATACGATCAAAATCATTTCGACTCAGACTTTCAACATCTTGTTTAGGTACGCCGAGTAGTTTTAAAATTTTTTCATCGATCAACCAATCCATTTGAGTTTTTTCTAATGTCATGTAAGGACTATTTGTTCTGCCGTATAAATAATCTAAAGACGTCTCGAAGAACTCTGCGATTTCCAATACTTTTTCATGTTTCGGTCTAGAAATATTACGTTCCCAAGTATTGTAGGTTGTAAGTTTTATGTTCAAGCTTTTACATAATGCAACTTGAGTCAATTCCTTTTGAACTCTCAACTTTCGAATTCTGTCTCCCATTGTTTCCATAAAGCATCAATCTCCTTTATTATGATTACACATAACATATATTACCAAATTAAACGGCGCGTTTTTCAATCGATTTAAAATCGGAGGAAACCTAATTGAATAGTGTTTACATTAAGCAGAATATTCGATCGATAGAAATGGGAAAACGTAAAAATAGAGTACGGCATAGTCGACTGAAGTCATTCAGTTGTCTTTTTATTTCGTTTAATTTGGGATTCGATAAATGCGTAAATCTCTTCTATTTGTTTTCGAGAAAGACTTTCTAACTCTTCATCTGTAATTTTTAAAAGTTTGCGAATACTGCGGTTATCTTCGTAATGGACGTCTGACTCCGTCATTGACGGTTCGCCAGAAGAGTTGCGTTCTGGAGTCAAACCTAGTAAATAATCTGTGTTACAACCGAATAACAAGGAAAGCTTAGCAATTGAAGACGTTTTTGGTCCCATTGATCCATCTGAATATCTAGATATTGTAGATTTACTAACCACAATCTTTTCAGCAACAGTTGCTCTCAAAAAACCACTTCTCTTCATTTCTTCTGCAAATCTATCTTTAAACTGAATTGAAAAATTATTCATTCATCAATCACCACCATTATTTAAATTTAAAAGTCTGATTTATTAATAATGTAACCGATGTAAATAGTGTTTCTGAAAAATATTTTCTAAAAGAAAGGGGGAGCGACTGAGTATTGGAATGAGAAAATCTTGACATTCATTCATTAAAATATAAAAAGTATTGACAAAAATCTGTATTAGTGACATTTCACTATTTTGAAAACAGATTTTTTATATAGAGGTCGATTTTCCTTTCGTATCTCATCGAGTCTGGCGAGGCGGCGGACGGGGTATTGTATCAGCATGCCGATTAGTACAATCTGATGCATAGTAGCGTCAAGTCAACGGTTCACAAATTGCACAAGACCGGCACATGGTAACGGTGTATCAGCGGGATCGACAGATATCAGCCAGTTGTCTGTCATTTTAATATTTTGACTACCTTAGACCAATCTTTCATTGGAAAGAACATCCCCCATGTAGATGTAAAAAGATCCACAACTGGAGCATATCATGTTCAGTCAGCAAACGATGACTGCTTGGAAACTAAATCAGTTACTCGAGCTTTAATAGATGATTTAAATAGCTTACTAAACAGTAAATCTGATTTAGATGATAAAGAGATGGACCAATAATTATGAGCAAATATGGAAGAAAGAAAAGTAAAAGTTCTAATCAGTCAAATAACTAGTTGAATTCGAACTCAAAATGTATAACAATTGTTCATGGTAAGTCAGAATATTTAATTTCAAGTTATATAAAAAGTGCCTACAGAGTATGTATGAAAGTATATTGTTCTGGTAAAGAGGGTTCTCAATTAATTCAAATTACTTAAAAAGTATAGTAAACATTGCAAAGTGTTATTCTGATTTTTTATATAATTCAATATAAGGTGGCGATATGATTGAAACCCGAACAAATTGACGGATTGAAAATTAATGAAGACAATACTTCAGTTGAAGCCAATACAATAAACAAAGAGAATAAAAGTTTAATTAAAAATGAAACTTTTAAAATGAGAAAAATAAATTTTAATGCAATCAGAATAACGATATTTATTGTATTAGTAATTTTACTTATTCCAAGCGCAGTTTCATATCTTATGGAACGTACTTGGATGAATTTCGGTACTCAAAAAGCAGAATCATGGATGAGTTTCTGGGGAGGATATTTAGGCGCTTTTATAGGGTTATTGGCAGTTATATACACAACAAATAAACAGATTAAAAGCTCAAGAAATTTAATGATTGAGCAACTAGAAAATCAAACTAAACAGATAGAAATTTCTGCAAACATTCATGATAATTTAGAAAAACAGCGTATTTATTTAAATACTATTTTAGAGAAGAATCTTGAAATACAAAAAAAAATTAAAGAATTGGAAGATGTATTTTTTTCTCATAAATCAGTATTTTCAGACTTGATAAGCGTTATGGAAGAGTTTTATGAAATACAAAATAAAGTTAGGAAATTAAAGTCAAAAATAAAGTTAGAAGACTCCACTGGAATGCGTCCCACTGTTAATCCTTACTACGATAAAGTACTAGAAAAATGTGCAGCTTTAAACAATCAGGGTTATACGGATTATCTAAAAAAAGAATTGGTTTCAAATAATGAGATTATGAATAAAACTTTAAATATATCGCAAAATTTTTCTGAGAAACTAGAAAAAAAAATAAATGATATAATTACACTGAAGATATTTATTAACTCTTCTGATCAATACCAGAAAAATGATACATATGAAAATAAATTATCTGAGGTAATAAAATTTATTCAAGATTTAGTACAGTTTATTACTATGTTAATGGATTCAGAAGTACATAAAAAAAAGGAAGAAAAGGAGTCTATGGTTAGAAGAATAGAGCAAATAGATAAAGAATCGCTCCAATACTTCAAAGATTTAAATTTTCAATCAGAAGTACATATCAAATCAATTTTAGAAAGGTTCTATAAAAATAACTAGTCTGATATTTTTTGTTTAGCAATAAAATGAGAAAAGTAACTTAATCTATTAAATTAGCGCTCAAAATAAATTTATCATGCAAAATCTTGATACATTTTTAATACTGTGTTGATACGATTCTTTTTATATCATATATGCTTGAACGAAACGCGCTGAAACGGACAGGGCGTTTTTTGATACTCGTAATTATCCCGGCGAGAGGGAATCTACGTCTCGGTGTGCACGCCTGTAGTCTTACCCCAGTCCTAGTCGTCAGTTGCATGTTCGTTGTGTGTCAATCCAACAAGGAGGTGACAGGAATGCAGAAACAACCAAATGATAGACAAGTAAAGGATTTTGTTGAGGCGATTAAGGTGCTCGCTTGTAAGGTGAGTGGGTTTTTCAAGCGAATCAAACAAGTTGTTGATTAAGCCGTCGCAGGCAGGTCTCTTAGATAAGCTAGGTAAGCGAACACAAGAAATGAATACATCACCAATCCGACGATACTCGATGCAAAGTGGCACAAGACATGGGACAAGGCGAGGATGACTCACCCACATGCATTAACGATTGTAATGAAGAAGAGAAGTTGAGGGCATCAAGACCAAAGCATGATGAAGTGAGCGTGTTCCACGTTCAAGTCTCGATCGGTTAGCCCCCATTGCTAATGGCGCATGAGGAGTCAAACACATTCATTCAGGTCTGGCGACCGATCCATCATTCACGGACCCGTATCATGTGCCAATTTAGCGCATAGGATTTTTTTATTTCTCATTTACATTTTCAAAATCTAAAAAGTATTCTTTTTCCTTGGAAAATGCTAATTGTTTATGTTGGACCTGCATAATATAACTATCTGTGTGATGTGTACTATATTGATCTGTGTACTGTATGGTTAACTTCACTTTAGGTTTAGATTGAGTTATTCCTACTAAGTAAAAATTGCTTAGTTCAACAAAATATTTAGGCAATTGAACAAAACAAGATTCGTTACTTTTAATTAGAGGAAGTCTCTGTATAAAAGAATCGATTGTATAATTGTGTATAAAAATTTCTCCGTAGCTTTTTTCTTTATGTAATGTGTTAAAACTAAATACGCTTGGATTATGCTGTTTCAATTCTGGTTGATTTAGTGTTAAAGAGTAATTATACTTATCATTTTCTTCCTCAAATTCTTCAATAGCATCGATTCCATTGATGAGTTCGAACGTCAAATTAATTTTTAACGCAAACGATTTACCTGTATTAATTAGCGTGAAGCTAAAAGGACTTAATTCATCATATCTATAACTATCATTTGGTAAAGCTTCTAACTCTTTGGTCGTCCAAGAAGGAGAGGGGCGGTAGCTACCTAAAAATATATCTTTGTTCAAGGGTATTATTCTTGGACGCTCAACTCTATGCTGTTCTTCAATTTGCTCTTTAGATTGTTGTTTATTTGTGACAGTCGCTCTCCACGCAAAAAAAGTTGCGCCGGTTGTAGCTAATGCAGTTAGCACTTCAAGAGAAGTTTTTGATATCATACTCCTTGCAAGTTCTAAAAAATCCATATAGTCCTCCTAATTAAAAATAATCTCCTTTAGGATATCAGATGCATGGTAAAATACAAAATTTAACAAAATGGATAGGTGTGGATAATTAATCATGTGATTAAGACTCCCTATAATATAACCCAGGGAGAGGTCGGGCGAAGTCGCGAGGGTGTAGTGACTGAAATTCGCTAAAGGGGACCTCTCCTTTCCCGTTATTTAGTCGAAAACGAAGGTGACTTGTTCGGACATGGTTGTATTTCGGTGATTTGGAGGGATGATATTGATTTTTTTCATGCATGCTGTCTTGAACAATAGGTCGATTTGATAACCTGACGTGAGTGTATCGACGATCCATTTGATTTCCGTCACGATCGTTAATTGATTTTTTCCAAGTAGTAGAATCTTCATCCTCTAGTTGCCTCCCGTTCCCATAACTAGCAGCTGAAGGATTACATAAGTTTATGAGTATTTACCATAACAAGAATCTTTAGAAATGTACTCATTGCACGCCGACCGTTTGGCACACCTACTGCACAGTTCATTTCACATTCAGACATAAACAAGATATATTGCCATATAGATAAGTACTCATCTCCGGTTACTAAAATGCACGTGAGTATATACTAAAAAAGTATATTGTAGTTTTATCAATATTACTGATTGCGTCGGAAACGTCCGCAAGCATAACTTACAGAAACCGCTCATGCAAATGGGCGGTTTTTTGTATCTGCCGAAAGATAATGAAAATTCGTTTCGATGTCACGGACTAGTTTTTATTTGTTTAGATTTATAATTACATTTTTGTAATTATAAGGAATATTTAATTAAATTCTAAATTGATGTGGTAAGTTATTCATATCAGCTGACGATAAAAAAATATTAAAAAACAGGAGGACAACCAAATGGACTTTTTTCTGAAGGCAATGTTTTTTACAGTCATGCTTTTAATTCACTACGCGTTATCGAGTCAAAAGAAGGTGTACCTTGGTGCCGTAATACCGGTGATTTTCGTAGCGGCTATGGCGTGGCGGTACTTGACTGTGGATACCGTAAGTGTGAAGGCTCAACTGCTGATTATGGGGATCGGTTTGTTTTGTCTGATGGCAGAGTGGATGGAGGGTCGAGAGGTGTTCAAAAGAAATCAGGAAAAAGAACTGGAACGGTTGCGGATCCAAGACTACAAGTAAGTCGTTGTTCCCTCAAAAAACCGCTCGTTCTGAGCGGTTTTTTAGTTTATCATCCGAATCCGATCATCACAAATACGCCGTAAACGAAAAAAATGGCAACACCTGATAATAAAATGAGGGCAATCACTTTTCCGACACCTCTCGTGCTGAACAGAGCGGTCACTAGTGAGGCTAATAAACCGCCTACTAAAAATATACTTCCCCAAAATCCGTTTCCCGGTAATAGATACATTTGAGCAATACTGAAGATGAACAGTCCGACGGATATCCAACCCAATTTTTTTCTCATGCGTTCTCCTCTCTTAAAACGAAGCGTGATGATGGATTTCTACATTTTCTTTTATTTTACTAATTTAATAGTAAAAATTGTAAAAAATAAAATGTGTGGAGCTGAATAGTTCTTTTAAACAGGAACCCTTCATCAGTTGCCGAAAAATAGATTAACGGAAGACAGGAGGTAAAAGAATGTGGTTACTGTTTGGTATACTCGCGATTCTCGCAACGGCGGTGAATCTGATTTTGTACTTCATCGGTAAGGATTATAAGCTGGCAATGGCTACCGGTTTATCGCTCACGGCACTTACGCTGTGCGCAGAATACAGTCAACTGAAGAGCTGGGTCGAAGCAGAAGATTGGGCGGCGCTTGCAGACGTGATACCTGGAATGGAGCGCGCCTTTTGGGTTTTGACGATTATATCGATTGGATTGAATCTGACACCGGTCTTACTGGAAACGAGGAAAAACAGATCATGATTGACCGATGAAAGGTTTTAAAAAGGAGAGTATATGATGACCTATACCTTTTTACCGCTGACGCAAAATCAGGCGGAACAGATTGCGTATGACTGGCAATACGAGGGTGAGTTTGCGTTCTACGATATGCCGAATGATCCAGAGGACCTGGCGGAATTTTTGGATCCGGATCAACGGACGGAACATTATTACGCGGCGATGGATGAAACACAACTGATCGGATTTTTTATGTTCGAACCCGGACAGGACAGCCTTGAGTTGGCACTGGGAATGCGACCGGATTTAACGGGACGGGGAAACGGTACAGCGTTTTTGGAAAGTGGTCTCGCCTTTGCGATTCAAAAATATCAACCGCGCTACATCGAATTAGCCGTCGCGACCTTTAATGAACGGGCCATCCGGCTGTATGCGAAAAGCGGTTTTGAGCCGATTGAACGGTTTCAGCAGGAAACGAACGGCGGAAGTTATGAATTCGTCAAAATGTGTCTGCATACAGGAATCATGAAATGAATATGGAACAGTAGTTAATGGGGACGGACAACGAGGAAATCGAGTTGTAAGTGAAAGGGTGGAATCGATGATTTTGTACCGTGAACTGGGAGGAATAGACGATACGTTTAAATGGAATACGTCCATGCAGGGCGATATAAAATTTTACGCCTTTTTTGATGGGGCAGATGATAAGTCTGCATCTCCTGGAGCAGATAAATATCAAAATGGGGCGTTTTTTCTGCTGAAGGACTTCATTTTGGGACTGGACCGGTATCCGCTCTATATACATGCTTTTGGTGGCGGTTCAGAAATCAGCCTTTCAAAAGTAGGAAAAACGACCAAGTTATCAAGAGGACGATACCATTATCTTCTTGAGATCTGTTCGCTCGAAGAAGTCGAACAGCTTCTCCCGCTAGCTTATTTTGATGCGTATAACGGGCAAAATGTTCTGATCACGACGGAAAAAGACGTTTCGATCATCAATGATCCGGAGGACTGGTTGTTGTTTGAATTTGATTTTTCAATTCCTTCGAAGGATATCTACTATTTAATGATTGGTCACGATGCTGCCGGTTTTGATTTTGTTGCGAACTTCACGGAGCATCCGTTTCAAGACAGGGAAATCATCGATGAATGAAAAAACCTGTTTCCGACGGACAGCCGGAAACAGGTGACGTCTGGTTATTTCAAATCGGCATTCATCGACGGCCGTTTACTCGACAACTGCTTTCGAAGAAAAGTTCCGACTCCTAATGCCACAGCAGCACCGGTACAGCTGAACAAGCAACCAAGCACTAAGTAAGCAGATAAATCCGATTCACCGATCAAGACGGAAGCGACTCCTCCAATTGCCGGAAACAGGGCTACCATGTAGCCGCTTTTGGCACCACCGATGTTCTCGACCAACTTCAGGTAAAAGAACCAGGCGCCAAACGATGCGAGCAGCGTGAGGTAGAGAAGCGCGGACAAGTAAGAAACGGATGGCGGGACACTAACGGTCTGCCCCTGAAACCATAAGACGGATCCGAGCAAAATACCTCCTGCCGTGAAGCCGATGGCATTGGCATACACCGGGTTTACTTTCTGCTTCGCATTTCGTGCGGAACTGGCGTCGCCGATTGCTGTAATGCCAGTACCAAGCAGGGCAAGTAAAATTCCTTTCATATCATTCATTTGTATGTCGGATAGAGTCGGATACAGTAAAATCAAAACACCCAGCACACCGAGCAGGCCGCCAAACAGGATGCGGAGATGGAGCTGTTCTTTTAAAAAGATTCGCAAGGCAACGGGTGTCAGGATCACTTTCAGTGAAAAAATCAACGTGACGATTGCGGCTGAACTAAGCATCGTCGCGTAATAGAGACAGAGATAGCTGAGTGCAAAATTACAGATCCCGAACACCAGGATATACGGAATATCCTGTTCCAGAGGTTTTCCGACCGGTTTCATGAACCATGCCAGAAGACTGAACAACACAGCAGTCAGGATTAAACGGTAGGTCAATGATAGCTCCAGGCTGACCGGCGTCCCTTGAATCTTGACAGCAATGAAATTAAGACCCCAAATGAGTAAACAAAAGATGTACATGAAAATCGTCATAAATAGACTCTACTCCTAGATCAAGACAATCAGCGAAAGCCCGATTAAAATGTTAATGAAACTGAGGGTATCCGTTGTTTTTGTAAAGAACGAGCGTCCCGTTTTCTTTGCTCTGTCATTAAGAACCATCAAAACGACAGCGAACAGTGTTGTTAAGCCGAGCGGAGCGTTAAGGAAGCTGTCGAAATACCTCAGTGAGTTTATCAAAAGGTAAAAGCTGTTCAGTACGGAAAGATAGAATAAAACTTTTTGCATCGAGTCACATCCTGTTTATATAATTATACATTTTTACATTAAATTTACAAATAGAGAAGGGGAGCCTTGAATGTTTTTGCATGTAACCCTCTAAAACCACGACTTTTTGTATTACGAATCGAGAAGAGGACGGTGTACCGGTTACAGCTGACTGATAGAAGACGGTTTAGGATAGAAGAAATGGTATGGGGATCTGAACAGCGTAGACTAAGTAACACCTAAAGTTATCAAAAGGAGCAAAATCCCTTCTCTGTTAGAGGTGAAGGCACTTTGCTCCTTTTCATCATACGTATGAATAATGTTTAAGTGATGTTTGCAAAAACGGTCGTTAAAAAGAGAAACGAATATGTTTCCTCATTCGTGAGTCTTAACTCCCTTATTTATAGATATCTCGACGATGTCCGATCTCAAGAATCAAGATCAAGACTTTGTCATCTTGGATGTCAGCAATCAGACGATAGTCGCCAATGCGATACCGCCATTCACCCGAACGATTCGAGATAAGTCCCTTTCCATGACGACGCGGATCATCCGTCCCGACCAGGTTCTTCTTGATCCAGGACATGATGATCCGCGATTGTTGAGGATCCATCTTCTTAAGGGACTTTTGAGCTCCGCGCTCAAACTCCACTGTATATGTTGTCATTCTAAATCAAGTTCCTTCATCATATCGTCAAACGAGATTGCTTCTGATTTTTTGCGGTGTGCTGCCATGGAATCATGATAGAGTTGTAAATCAATCTCGTCTTCAATACGATCGAGGACGGCATCGCGAACAAGTGTAGAAATCGTGATGTTTTTTGCTTTCGCATATTCTTTGATTAGTCGCGTATCCTGATCATCGAGTCGAACAGAAATCGTACTCATACTTATCATCTCCTTTGTAATACATTGTAATACATATTCAGATGTTAGTACAGACACGAGGTTTATTTGTTCTTCCTTCAATCTACTTTGATTAAGAAAGCAAACTGCCCGTCACCATTCTCGGACCATCTTGCTTGAAGTTCATAGGCATATGTGCCGGCTTCTTTAGGTGTTACGAGTTGATTATTTTTTAACGTAACCGGCTTACCGGTCTCCTTGTTAAATCGAAGGATTTTGATTGTATCAGGTTCCGGATCGAAAGAAATCTGGATTTTCTCGTTCGGCATGACGGTGACCGGTTTACTTTTTTCAGTCATGTGTAAACCGTCTACATAGATTTTATCGACGCATTGGCCACTAAACATACCGCTCCAGCAAAATGTCCCTTGGACCGTTGGAATACTTTTTCCCTGTATCTCGACACGGGGATCGGGTGGTTCATCACGGAAAGGTTCGAATTGAACGAAAAAAGCAATGATGAGAATCACGGAGCCGATCAGCAAATATTTACGCATGTAAAATTGTCCTCCTTCGTAAGTGATATCTTATGCGTCAATTTTTTTATTCAATGAGCTTTTGATACTTATATCCCTTCAAAATAGCGTGATTCTCTTCATACGTCCATGTTTTGATGGCGAGATCAGGGTTTGCTTTCAGATGATGCGTCAAGATATCGCGACCTAAAGAGTAACGGCTCCATAAAGGAATGTCTTTTTCAGTGTTCCCCATTGTAATCTCCTGATAATCGGCTTCACCATTCCCGATCAGACGCGCCACATGTTTTTTGGTTGTATCATCCATCGGTATATTCCAAGGAGGCGAGACGTCCGTGACGATTTGATCGGCAAAGGCATCTGCTTTTCCTTCGAAGATGACCGAATCAAGAGATGTGTCAATTCTGCTTAACTCGGGTGTATCATTTAAAACCAGATGATGATATTCATGCGCGATTGTATAGGCCAAAACTTCTTTATCGAAGTTTGGATTTAGTTGAATGATAATCGAGTCTTGAAAAGCTGCTCCTGACACTCCGGCCAAAGGATCCGTCATTGACCAAAATTCCGGATTGGACGGTGCGATGAAAATCGTAGCTTTCTTTTTAGGCAGCGCGTCATAGGAAGCGCTATAGTTTTTTGTAATGATATCTTTGATTTCGTCATGCTGTTTCATTAATTCATTCGTTTGGTTCAGCAGATCCTGCTCGTAAGCTGTCGCCTTCAACATGAAGAAAGTCTCTAGGGTGGTCGGATCAAAGTTTTCCTTCTCTCCAATCTTATCTATGTAACGAAGGACGTATTCTGCGTAATTTTTTGTATCCGTTTCTGAAGTATCTGCTTTAAGCGATGCTTTCAAATAAGTTTGATAGGGCGCATAAAGCGGCACGATGTTTAATTCACCATCCTCGCCGATCTTCACAGTTTCTGGTTTAAATTCTTTACTTTCAGAGTGCGTCACGGCTTTTTCTGCTTCGTCTGTACAGGCTGCTAACAGCAGGAACGGGATGCAAAGTAAAGGAGCGATTACTTTTTTCAAAGGGAATGACCTCCATTTCGAATTCGTTAGACTGATGAATGTTCTCGTTGATTAATGAGGATAAATTTCAGAACTTCATATGTAAAATTATACCATGGGAATTAAGGAGTTTAATGATGCTTGAGGCTATTAAAGGAGAATAGTTAATTTCGCTGATTGAATTTTCTCAAGCAATCATCGCATTCATGAAACCTTTGTTCAAAAAAACAGGTAAAAAGAGGAAAGGGGATGATGAGATGGTACGATGCACGAATTGTGGTTCTAAGTGGAAGACGAAGGATGTGCTTGCAGTCAGTATTGCAAACCATGGCAAGGCCTGTCCGAACTGCGGAAAGAAACAGTATCTATCAAAAGATACCCAACATTATCTGTCACTCGGATACATCAGTCTGTTTTTTCTGTTGATCATGCCGTTTGTCATTAAGCTGAGCGACCGGGAAGAACACATCTGGTAAGTAAGTTGACGCGTGTTCAAAAAAGACGGTGCTTTTTCAGCGAGGTATACTGATGACAAAGGGGGAATGAAAATGAATACATCGCTCTATGAAATCGAGGTACAGGACGCAACCGGTCAGACTGTTTCACTCAACGACTACGCCGGAGAGGTGCTTGTCATCGTCAATACTGCAAGTAAGTGCGGGCTCGTAAAGCAACTCGGAGACCTGCAACAGTTGCATGACAAGTATGCGGATCAAGGTGTCAAAGTGCTCGGATTCCCGTGTGACCAATTCAACAATCAGGAGTTTGCCGATCAGCAGGAAACGATGCAGTTTTGTCAGTTGAATTACGGTGTGACATTCCCGATGTTTCAGAAGATTGACGTAAACGGACCGACGGAACATCAGTTGTATACGTATTTGAAGCAACAGCAGGGTGGTCTGTTATCGTCAAACATCAAATGGAATTTCACGAAGTTTCTTGTCGATCGAAAAGGACGGGTCGTCAAACGGTTTGCGCCGGTCGATTCGATTCAGACGATTGAAAAAACACTGGAGCGCTATGTATAATTGAATTACGTCCCGTCCGGCGCAAGCCGTCGGGCGGGACGAGTCGCATCACCCTACCTTTGGCGAGGTAGGGCTTTTTTTATATGACGGTTTGTCAAATTAAGTGCAACACTTCTTCCGTGAAGACCTCGTATGCAGTTTTCCAGTTAAGACATTTTCGTGGTCTCCCATTAATCCAGGCGAGCGCTTGAGCGATTTCAGAGCGACTGACCTTTCCGAAATCTGTCCCCTTCGGGAAAAATTCATGGAGAAGACCATTGGCGTTCTCGTTACTACCACGCTGCCAAGAAGAATACGGATCTGCAAAATACATGGGTAAGCCTAACGTGTCACGAATTCGTTCATGACAGCTAAACTCTTTTCCGCGATCTGTCGTCGCAGTTTGGAACGTTCCCAACGGGAAGGAAAGATGTAATGCTTGAATCGCAGACTCCATCGATTGAGCGGACCGATTTTCCATCGGTACAGCGAGATAAAAACGACTCTTTCGCTCGACGAACGTTGCGACACAGGCTTTTGACGTCCCTCTACCCGATACAACAGTATCAAGCTCCCAATGTCCAAACGTTTGACGCCCTTTGACGTCGGACGGACGTTTACTAATTGGCAGTCCGACGTTGAAGCGTCCGCGCGTCTCACGTGGTTTCTGACGCTTTCCCTTTTGCCGAAGAAGTCCAGAATCGGCCTCGACGAGGCCACTATAAATCCAACGATAAATTGTCTTGAACGAGAGTCCTTCTTCTTGGAATAATCGTCCGGCAATTTGTTCAGGGGACCACGTCTCCCGTAATTTTTCGAGGATGAAGATTCCTTTTTCGAGCGTAAACTTCGTACGTGCACCGCACTTCTTTTTTCGCTCCACATAACGCTGGTCAGCATGAGAAGAATCGTAATGAGGATTTCGTTTCAATTCTCGTGAAATCGTAGAAGGTTGACGCCCCAGGCGTCCCGCAATCTTTCGGACAGAGAAACCTAGCTCGAGATACGTCTCTATTTTGACTCTTTCTGATATGGTAAGATGAATATAGCTCATAACGAATCCTCCGTTGAATTTTGTGTGGTAACTCTATTCTACACGAGGCCGTTATGGGTTTTTTTGTGTTTTCAGCTAGGTGTTGCACTTAATATTACAATTCGTCATATTAATTCTCTTTCGGCAGATTAAAAGAATGTCTGACCGTAAAATCACTCATCTTATGACCAAGATCCGTAAAGACCGGTGGACGCGGGGACAGGACATGAAAGTCCTGTTCAAATGCCCGGATGGCATAGTGCGTCCAGTCTCGCGACGGGTCCCGCTTCAAGCCCATCCAGGCCGTCGCAAAGGTCAGAAGTGCCGAGTCCTTATACATGACGAGCGGAACCGTATTAAACTCCACCCCGTCATCCAGTTCATGCAAATCCGACGAGCGGAGCAGGACGCAATCCGCTTCAAACAACAATTCAAAATAATTGCAGGAATAGTCACCGATGAGCACCATGACTTCGTCCGTATGGCCGCGGAAATAAAAGGCCAATCGATCACCGTTTTTTTCATCCATGACAAAGTGGTCGAGCGCAATCTGATAGTCTTCCCGGTACAACAGCTTTTCGAATGTGATGTGCATAACGGATTCCCTCCTTAAGAATGTTTTTCCTTGGCGAGTTCGGGAATGTTCGGCTGCCGGATCGAACGCGACGACCAGACGAGCAACCCGATACCGCAAAATAAAAATACAATGCCGACCCACGACAACAGACTGAGTGTTTCCCCGAGGACAAATACGCCGAGCAGGGCAGCGGTCAACGGTTCACCAAGTGACAGTGTAACGGCGGTTGACGACGAGACGTGCGCAAGACCGCGGGCAAACAATAAGTAGGCGAATCCTGTTGCGAGAACGCCAAGATGGAGACTGATGCCGGCACCGCGCAGGCTGAAGAGCCATGACAGATCAAACAGGAATAACAGTGGCGATAACAAAAGAGCGCTGAGCGTAAAGACGACCGCAACGATCGATAATGGAGGATGGGTTTTCACTAAGTCCCGGCTGACAAACGTGTAGACAGCAAACGATAGTCCGGCACCGAGCGCGAGCAGAATGCCGAACGGATTGACGGAAACGGCTGCCTGATTCATGACCAGCAACAAACAGCCGGTAATCGATAGCGACGTCGACAGCCACCAAATCGTGCCCGGTCGATTTTTTAAGACCAGCCATTCAATCAGTCCGGAAAACATCGGCGCACTGCCGATCGCGACGACCGTTCCGGCGGCGACTCCGGTCATAAGAACGGCGGAAAAGAACAGCGGCTGATAGGCGGCCATGCTGACGGCGGCGAGAAAAATCGTGGGCAACGGCCAATTTTTTAAGGTCAGCTTTCCGGTCAGTAAGACGAGACTGAGTAAAAAGAAGCCGCCGACCGCCAAGCGGACTGCCCCGATCGCAATCGGATGGGCCGTTTCCGGCGCAAAGGCTTGCGACGTGCCGGTCGTACCCCAAAGCATTGCTGCCAGTAAAATCAGCAGCATCGAAGACTGTTTCTGCATGGTTCACCTCCGGGTTAATAAACATAGATGCTGTATGAGGATCATTTTTGATTAGAAAAAGAATACCACAGAAACAGGAAGTTAGGATCACCCAAATTATTGGTAAAATGGTAGACTAAAGGAAGATGAGGCAGGACGGCTCATACATATAGAATTAAGAGGGTGGATTCAATGAATCAAATCGCAGTTGTTCTTGACGGACTCAAACAAAAAATCAGCCATGGATCGACGTTCATCCAGCGCAGTTACAATTCAATCGGTCAAGCCACGTTTCACCTGCCGAAACCGGTCAAACCGAAAACCATTCAAGCATTTGAAGCTGCGTTCAAGCAACCGTTACCGAGCGAATATCAAACATTTCTCGAACTGCATGACGGAGCGAAACTGTTCATGTTGGGCGATGAGGGGCTGGTCTTGTATCCGCTCGAGGAAGTGATCGAAAAGACAATCGAAGCTAAGGAAGACGGGCTGATTGATGAAGACTATGATCATTACTGGATCATCGGCGAAATCAACGAAGGGTACCTTTTGATTCACACGGATCATGCAAAAACGGAAGATACCCCTTACATGTACTGGAAGTATCATGAAGGGTCGACTGAAGACACCGATGCCATCGGTCAAAATTTCGGGACGTTTCTGGAACGTTCGATCATCGCCCAAGGCGACATGTACTGGGAGTTCAACAGCTTTGATGTCCGGGAAGATGATTACTATGTTGAAGAAGAAATGGAGGACGTGCAGGCGGGCGTACCAATTGCGTCCGAGGAACGAGTCCGGATTGAAATTGAGTATCCGATTTACCGCCGGGGAGGGTTTATTGTTTCTTTCTATACATATGAAAATGGAAAACCTGATTTATGGTGGAGATCTGACTACGATACGATGAAACAGGTGCATCGTTCTCTTGTGAGTACTTTGAAAGAACTACGGTTCCATTTTACAGAAATCACAGTGTTCCAAAAAGAAGCACCGCTTTGGGAAAGTGAAGATGCATCCGGTGAACAGATCACGAAACGCGTCGAACATCCGCAAACCCAAATCATGCAGTATGACGGGTATCAAGCCTTTGTGAACGATTTACCGCGTCCGTTACCGGGTTGGGAAAAAGCATGATAGGGAGAGAATGATATGAATCAAATCGTAGCAGTACTCGGTGGGCTTCAGCAGAAAATTAGTCATGGATCAACGTTCATTCAACGGAAGTACAATGAAATCGGGCAGGCAAAATTCAATCTTCCGGAACCGGTGACGGCAGCATCGCTTGCGGCATTCGAAGCCGAATTTAATCAAAAATTGCCGAGTGAATACCAAACGTTCCTTGAATTGCATGACGGAGCGGATCTGTTTATTCTTGACGACGGTTTGGGGCTGGTATTGCATTCCTTGGAGCGGGTGATTGAAGCGACGAATGAGGCAATCGAATATGAGTTGATTCATGAGGACTTCGATCATTACTGGGTAATTGGGGAAATCAATGAGGGTTATCTGTTGATTCACCGTGAGTTTGCAAAAACGGAGGATACACCATATATGTATTGGGTGTTCCATGAATTATCGACCGAGGACGCCGATACAATCGGTCAAAATTTCGGAACGTTCCTTGAGTATTCAATCATTGCCCAAGGAGACGTGTTTTGGGAGTTCAAGGACTTCAGCATTGAAAAGGATGATTATTTCGTCGAAGAAGATCCTCCGGAAGAGAAGGTTAATCCGCCAATTTCAATCCGGTTTGTCGATTCGGTTCGCGTCGAAATTGAATACCCGATTTCGAAAAACGATTCATATTTCACGATTTCGATTTATGAGGGCAAGTTCGAACAGGAGAAATTAGGAATGCGTTATAACGAAGGCCGGGGGTTTGAGAAAGTCATCCAATCCGTCCGTGATCATTTGTCTTATGAACAATATCATTTTTCGTCAATTCAAGTGTTCCAAAGAGAACATTTGTTACAGACGAATGAAGATCAATCAGGAGACCCTTTAGTCCGAAACGAAAACCTACAACGACAAGGATTCAGATACGACAGCTACCGGGCCTTTGCGGACCAATTACCGCGTCCGTTACCGGGCTGGGAATAAGCCAAGCATTACGTTCAAGGAGCGCGTTCATTTCATCCACTCTTTTGAAACGCATGCGAAAAGGAGAAACGGAAATGAAAAAACTACTAATCATCCCATTGTTATTCAGTTTAGTCGGATGTATGTCCCTTGACATGAAGCCGAGCAGTGAGTCGGTCGAAACCGGCTATACAGGAAGCGTCAAAGACGGGTTTGTATTTGAATACGAACTGACGAACAGAGGCGATTATCCGGTAAAAGTCGTCTCCCGTGCCGGTCATTTGTTGAATGTAAAAGTTCGCAAGCACGATACGCAAAAAGTCGTCTATGATTCGTACAAAGAGGTGGAACCGAAACGGTTGTCGAAAGAAGTGCAACCGCATAAAACGGTGACGCTGAAGAGAACAGTAAAAGCCGGTGTCATTCCGGCGGGTGTGTATGATATTGACTATATCGTTCGTGAACCTTCCAGTGAAAGTACATCCGGGGATGGAGAAATAAAACTAAAGTAAAATAATAGAGGAGGAACAAAAATGTGGAAGAATCCAAGTTACCGCTATGGAATATGGTCATTAATTGTCAGCTTTTTCTTATTCTTAATCGTTCAAATGTATAGCGCCTATATCGAACTGTCACCCAAGTTTGATGGAGAGGCACTCGAAGAATATCATTTGATCTATTTTCCGGTTATCGCATTGATTGTGGGATGTACGTTCCTGATTGGCGGTTGGTGGAATGAGGACTTTAAACAGGAAGCACAAAAACGAGCAGCACTAGAAGCTGAAAAATCAGCAGAGTAACTATGATTTTGGAGGAATGAAGCAAATGATTAAGAATTTTTCTGCTTTAGTGATGCTGACGATAGCAGGTATCGCATTGATGCGCTTCTTATCGGATACGGAAATGGGACCATTTTTAAAAATTGCTTTGACGCTTGTCGGACTCGTCCTGATCGGCTGGGGAATCATCGGCATGATTTTGCATGGCTGGGTGATGGGGTATGAGCGAAGAAACAAACAAATGTAAGGTAAGATGTTTCATCCGGTGGGTCCTATAAAAAGGGAGACACCGGATTTTTTTCGTTTAGCGATACTAAATAATTCTGTTGATAGTCAATTATGAAAACTGGTTGTTTTTATATCTTAACAAGCATACTGTTCCAATCTGTTAATCTGACTGTTCGTTCAAAAGAACATATCCTTCCGACAAATCCAAGGTATATCTTTCTTTTAGAAGCTCAAACGTTACTTCGTTCTTGGTTAAAATAAAGCAACCCCGGTCGTCAAAAATATACAGGATGATGTCTTTGTCCGGATTCACGAAAAAAATCTCAGGATAGTGCATCTGTCTCGATTTGAAGCGGGGATACAGCTCAGGAAAGTCCTGATTACAGATTGCTTGAAGCAACTGTTTATAACGAATGGCCTGTCTGCTCGGCAATAAGCGGGCGTATTGGTAAATGACTTCCTCTTCATCGCAAACATCCTTTTTTTCGAACTCAAGTGCGTATCGATTCTTGTTATTTTTGAGAAAACGCTCAAAAATCTCCGTACTTTTCGCCGGAGGAGAATGGCGTTCTTTTCGGACACGTACAATGAGGTACAAACGGTCGTTTTCCTGAAACAGATCTTCAAACAGAGTAAGAGATTTTTGGTAAACTTTCTCGAAGTACGCCATATTCAGTTCGTCGGAATCTTCTTGTATTTGATACAGTTCTTTTTGCAAGTCGAGACTCATTGTCAGTGGACGCTCCGCAAACGGTTCTTCCAAAAGATTTGGATTGTTAAAGCGACTGCGGAAATAATCGTTTAATTTCATAAAATGTTCCTTCCTTAGTGATTGTTATGTACTCTCCTGATGGGTTCAAAAACGCTTCCGGATGAATGAAGATTTCCAGTTAAGGGTATGAAAGTATGAAAGATAAGAGCAAAATAAAACGATCCACTCAAAAGGAAGTGAACTCATGGCAAATCAGCATGTTACACCACATCCGGATGGCGGCTATCAGGTCATTGCGGAAGGTGCATCAAAAGCAACGGAACGGTTTACGACACAAAAAGAAGCCATTGCAGCCGGACGGAAGATTGCGAAGGATCAAAAGGTCGAGTTGATCATTCACAATAAGGAAGGTCAAATCCGCGATAAAGATTCGTACGGCAATGATCCGTTTCCTCCAAGAGGTTAAGCAAGCATCAAACACGTCGCATCAAATGGACGTGTTTTTATTGTGCCTAGTAGAGTCCTGTCATCGTCAGTTTCAACAACGTGGAGACGATATAGGTTTTTGCCGTTTTGGTATCCGAAAACTGTTGCGCGTCAAACGTGATTCCGCGTTCACGGAAAAAGGTATGCCAGGTCCCTTGCTCCTCATAGTAATAAAATCCGTCCGTCAGCTGGTTTATGGCCGGTGAATCGGGTAACCCGTGTTTTTCGGTATAAGCGAAGACGTCGGTCTCCGTAACCGTAAACACCTCCGAGTAGGAATGATTCCGCATGTCAGAAACATTTAGTGTTTGGCAGGCAAACTGATACGGATTGCCGTACAGGAGAACTCTGATTTGTGTATCATGGTCGATCATGTCCTTCGACTCCTGTCCTAAAAAAATAAGGATGCTGCTGTTCAATGAGCATTTCCATGATTTTAACATTTGGGTCATTGTAAAACCAGATGATGGTAAAATGGAAAGAGAAAGTTGGCATTCATTTCAGAAGTCTTACGGTCGTTAAAGCACCGCCTCTGGACAGGTTATGTACGAGATAAAACGGAAAGCAGGAATAAAAGAATGAATCATATCATGGAACTCCGAAAATTGATCGGCACACGTCCGCTCGTCGTACCCGGCGCCTGTGTCATCGTTCTGAATGAACAAAAGGAAGTGTTGTTACAACTGCGCCGTGATAATCACTGTTGGGGATTTGCCGGCGGAGCACTCGACCCTGGCGAAACGCTGGAGCAGGCAGCGGCCCGTGAACTGTTTGAAGAAACCGGACTGACAGCAAATCGGCTTGAGTTATTCAACGTTTACTCCGGCAACGACTTTTACTATAAATATCCGCACGGGGATGAAGTCTACAATGTCATCTCGGCCTATATCTGCCGCGACTATCAGGGGAGACTGGTGCAGGACGATGAAGAAGTCGCGGACTTACGGTTCTTTCGTTTAGACGACTTACCGGACAGAATCAATCCGCCGGAATATCCGATTTTGCTCGAGTTCATTAAGGCGCATCAATCATAAATCGGCAATGCGATACGCGATACATTCACAAGTTCTATCTCTGTAAAGGTAAGTTGATAGATATCCGGTTTAGTCGTCTGCCACAGAAAATCAAAGTCGTACTTCGTATCAAAATGGTGAAAAATCGCCGTCATGATCAATCCATGCGTGCCGATGACGATTCGTTTTCCGGGGTGATTTTGTAGGATGGCAGTCAACGCTTGAACACCGCGGCGCTGACAGGAGTGAAACGATTCCGAGCCGTCTCGTGAAAAAGCAGGATCAGCAAACATCTGTTGGACGAGCTGATAAACATCCGTTTGCGGCATCGTCTGGTGTTGTCCGGAGAAGACACATTCCCGCAAGTTTTCGTCGATTTGGATAGCTTGTCCGAGTGAACGGGCTGCTCCTTCGATCGTTAACAAAGAGCGCTCATACGGACTTGAGTAAAAGAAATCGATTTTTTCATTCGTTAAGAAACGTGCGACGCGTGCTGCGGCTATCTGTCCCGCATCGGTTAACCCGCGCTTTCGTTCATCTAAATCAGTTTTCGGAGATTCGGCGTGGCGGACGAAGTAAATGGTAGTCATGAGTTGAATGAACCTCTTTTCTTTAAATAGGTAAGATCCGGTTTTGGAGTTCAAAGAGAGATGAAGCAGCTGTCACAAAGGACAAAATTCAATACTCTGGGCTTTGTGATCTTAGTAAACAGTCTAACCCTTGTTAGATTATTATGAGCGATAGACGATGGAGTAACCAACCCGTTTTGTCTATCAAGCGAAAAGTGCTTCTCGGTATGGTAACTCTGCCGATGGAAAAAGCTCATGATCAGTTGTTGATGTTCACAGACCGACCAACGGCGATAATCGTCTCGGGAAATAAGCAGTCCAACTGCTCAATCGAATGGTTGCGGAAAACGACATAACTGTAGTCCGTCGAGACATACGAAGAGAAAAAATTTTGCAAGAGACAGGCTGAAGTTAACGTACTCAAAAGTAATTGGTCAGGAGGAGTTAAATGAAAATTTATCAATTTAAAAAAGAAGTGGGTAAGAAAATCACAAAATTCGACTCAGATTTTGTGATGTCACGTATTACACAGACAGACAAAGTAGCACATATAGGATGTGTGCATTTAGATGAGGATGGGTTAATTGGTTATCATCCAGCTGTTGTTCCTCAACTTCTTTTAGTTGTGCACGGAGAAGGTTGGGTTAGAGGTGAAACCGATGAATACCTCAAAGTTCACAGTGGCGAAGCCGTGTTTTGGGATAAAGATGAATGGCACGAAACCAAAACAGATACTGGTTTAACTGCAATCGTTATAGAAAGCGAAGAGCTGACCACTTCATTATTAATACCTTTGGAGAAAGTTTAAGTGTTAAATAGGTATGAAAAACTAAAAGATATCCTAATTAGGCTGCCGTTACAGCGTACTCATTCGGTTCAATAATTGTGAAGAGGATTTCTTTGTATTGCAAGATTTGATGTAGAGCATGTCTATAGCTCACTTTCAGGTGTGAACGAAAAAAACGCAGATGCTCTGTTCTTCCGTGAACAAGAGGATCTGCGTTTTTCACATGAAAGTCTTTCGTTTGTACAGTTTATCTTCGATCCAGTTCCAAACACGTGTTGCGATATAAATATTACATACTGCAACAATTGCTGCAATGACAATCATACTGATCCCGGTCTCATCTGCTAAAACAAGCGGTTTAAAGATAGTGAACACGATAGACAGAAGAATCGGAATGGTAATGCCGATCCATACAGAAAAGAATAATAGTGCTTTCCACATACAAATCCTCTTTTCATTCATAATCTTTTCTTTTAGTATATCAAAAAACAGACCGGATATTAGAAAAAATGGAAAGCGCAAGCCAGATTCGCTATGCTTAAAAGAATAGAACGATACGAGGATGGGGGAGGAGAACAAAATGGCAGAAATCATGATTATGGAAGAAAAGATTATCGAAAAGGATGCGATGAGCTTAGGGTATCCGTTTGAAATGGGTGGAGAGTTGACGACAGCTTATTTCATTGATGTAAGCCGAATTGAAAAAGAAGGAGCAGATGAAGACAAAGACTTTTTACTCGACTTCTTAATTCATCAACAGGTATTTCCACTCTATGTCAATTTTATCGATGAGTACGCGTTACATGAAGAACATGACGCGTTTTTCAAGCAAAACAATCTTTCGTATGTCGTATTGGATTTAGATACACAGTTTCGAAGCGGAGAGGTGAAAGTCCGTTATAAGGAATACCACCCGTGTTATACGATTACCGTTCAAAATGCGGAAGAACTGCGTCTTGTCCTGAACAAAACCTACTGGCTGGCATCGGAAAATCTATTTTATACGATCTCGTACTCGGACAACCTGTCCTTTAAGTTGGATGAGATAAAATGGTGGCGATTGAAACTGCTTCGCCCGATTGGTGTGCTGACTATGCATCCGAACATGACCTGTTTTAAGATTGCCCACGATGGCAACGGTTTTTATCTGCTGTCAAACGATGAAAGTTATACGCCAATCGAACACCTGGTGACCCGGTTTCCGAAAGGGACCGTCATTTCGCAAATCAATGACGATTGGTTACTAGATGACGAAACCGATTGATCCTGGTACACGTAAAAGAAAGTTGAAACTGAACATGGAGGAATGAGAGTGGAGCACGTTTTGTATTATCTGTGTATGGCAACCTGTATCGGAACGGTCGTGGCCTTTCTGTTTAATCGGTTGCAACGGGGTAGTCGTATTCGGACGATCAGTATCAGCGTGACCGTCTTGTTGCTGGTTTTGGTCAGTGTAACCGCGTTGCTTGGATGGGATGCTGCAGAGGAAAAGCTGTATCGATCATTTTATTTAGTAGTCATGAATATCTTTTCGCTCTGGTCTGTACGAATTGAAGGAAACAATCGAAAAACCATTGTCTGGTCACTGACGCTAGCCTTGGTCGTATTGGTGTTCGGAACAATTTTAGGATGACATATGATAGAAATCGTACATAGATTTTAAAAAGGAGCTGTTCATATTGAAGAAAAAAATGTTGAGCATCTCCATTTTGTTGATGGTAGGCGGTGTACTTGGAAACATACTTTTTACCCGGCTCGGTTATTTTCCGAATGCAGATTTTCGGATTATGAATATTCCGTTAGCAGCGGGAGCGCATTACTTTAATCTGGGACTGGTGTTGCTTACCATGACACTAATCGGACTGGTGTTATTCCCATGGTTTCTTGAGAAAAAACAATTTTCGAAAACGGTGCTGGCCCTTATACTAATTATTTGGTTGCCTGAAGCCGTCTAAACAACATGGACAGGAGCGAAGATGTCGTGAGTAAACTCATCAAACGTCTCCACCCCGATTCAAGGGTGCCCGGGGCATCAGCTGTTGACCTGAAAAAAGCAGAACGTGCCTTAGGTGTTTTATTTCCAGACGAATACAAAGATCTGTTCTTACAGACGAACGGTGCACAGTTTGGCGAATGGAGCCTGTATCCTGTACCAACCAGACAAGAAGTCTTACAGGATATCGTTCGTCACAATGAGAAGCGTCCGGCTGGTTTACCCGATGATTTGATCTGTATCGGTGAAAATCTGACCGGCGACAAGTTGTGTTACCGGATCCGGAAACGTTTTCTGCAGGAACTCGTCTTTAGGTGGAATGAAAAGACGGGTATCACAAAATATCCGTCGGCTTCTTTGGAACAGTTCGTCGATTGGCATGTCCCGAAACGAAAAACGAATCAGGCCTACCGACTTGGCCGTTTCATGGTAGAGGGCAACGAACTAATCGTGACGGATCCTTACTATGGACTAGAGGAAGAAACAGATCTACAGCTGATGTTGTCGAATGTGAAATCAGGCAGCTGGACCGCAGCTATCATTTACACGGAAGACGAATGGGTTAAGCAATTGCTTGTTTTTGAAGGGGACAAAAAGCGGAGCGGCAAATGGCACCGGCAGGAACAACCAATCGGCGTGGACTCGGCACTGGCTGGCATTTTTGATGGGACAGCTTATCGTCAGCATCAAGCGATGGAGTTCGAGACAGTTGTTTCTGCCGACGATCAGGCCGGTATCGTCTCGTTTGGTGCCGTCTCAACGTCAGGTTTTGGGGACGGACTGTACGATGTGGACATACAGTATGATATCTCGAGGCAAATCATCGGTGTACGGGTCAACTTCGCAGAGGATGAATGAAGGAGTTGGGATAATGGAGTTGGATAGTATGTTGGTCGGTGAAGGAACTGCTTTTATCTTTCCATCCGAGGACAAAGGAAAAGTTCGTTTTCATTGTTATACGGATGATGAAGAATACGCAGATGTCGATATGGATCAGCTGTTGCAAGATTCATGGCAGGACGGGATGGCTCTTTACCGCAAGAACATTCGAGAATTTTTACTGGAGTTGAATCATTATCCACTGTACGTTTACAGTATGAGTGGTTCGGGCAAGATCAACATTGCGCACGACGCTGACAGCAGCACAAGATTTGACCGGGAGAATATTTATCATCGATTGACCATCACTTCAGAAGAAGCATTTCTTCATTACTTCCCTAAAGCTTATCAAGATGCATACAATAACGAGAGTGTATTGTTTTCAAGCGAGAAGACGATTGAAATCGATGAGACAAAAAATGACTTTTATTTTAAAAAGTTCAGGTTGAACTTTTCGGATGACGAGCGGAATTGTTTCTTCCTATGGGTGAATCATGATGGCAATGGATTTGACTTTGTTGCGAATTTTTCAGATCATCCGTATCAACACGAGACGATTGAAATCGAGGACGTTGAATGAGCGGATATGGTAAAAGGAGTGCAAACGGGCGATGGAAACAGACCCGGTTAGCACTCCTTTTGTTATTCTTTCACTTCTGCAATCGTCTTGAAAATCCGTGAATAGACATCTTTGACATTTTTATCGTTCTTTTGACTGTTGTTTAATCCATATTCCCAGAAGCGATAGCTGTCCTTTTTCTCTTGCAGATAACCGGATACATAGGCATCATTCACTTCGCTCGCCTTGGCATACGTTAAATCTTCAAACACGAAGGGGAGAAACCCCTTTGTTGTCTCTAAGAAGAAGATCGGAACATCAAGTTTCCGGTACACCTTCACGTACTTCTCTTCATCTGCCTGTTTTAGGTTATCTTTTGTGATGAACACCGCATCAAACTTTGAGGAAATCCGGTTTGTGTCCTCTAGTTCTTCAAACGAGAGTGTCATGAACTTTACATTTTTCTCTTTCAGATCAGGCTGTTCTCCAATTACACCGATTTTTAAGTATGCTCCATCATAGGAAGAAGCTTTTACTTCCGTAGATTCACCTGAATCACAGCCTGCAAGTGCACTCGCAGCAATCAGTGAACCCATTAATATTGTTTTCATGGACACGTTCCTTTCACGTTCGTTTAATATCACTGTAATTATACCAATTATTTGGAAGTTGCACCTAAATCGAAATGAAAAACGAGAGTTAACAATTAAAATAAAAATTCCCAATAATGTTATCTGATTATATAATATGAAGTATAAATGGAATTTCTTTTAGGCCTTGTTTGGTCGGCGAAGAAAGAAAACGGGAGGACATATGAATTACATTGAGCATTTGGAAAAACACTGTGGTGAGATTAAAGGAAGTTTAGAACTAGAAAATATGATGGAAGAAAATATTCAATTCCTGAAGTTCGAGAACGCACCAATTAATGCTACCTATACGGCGACATCGCTCGGGTTGCGCTGGAAACCGGACAGGTATTTGAATTGGGTGAATTTTACAGTATGCCTGAGACGGTGTTCGGACAATACGGCTTTGCAGGGGTATACGTGACTGCACCATTTTATTTTGACGAGAGTTTTTTCATCCATCATGGGGATGCCAGTTTTGATGAGCCGGAACACGTTTTGCCGGTTTGGTTTGTTCCGATTTTTGAATCGGAGGCGGATTATTTTGAGCAACACGGTGCGGAAGATTTCGACGAAATTATTGATGCAACAGAGGATGAACTGCTTGACTTAACACGTCAGCCATTGATTTGAGGATCATATTCATAGAACGAAAAGCAATCATACGTTGCTGAAGAGAGGGAGAAAGCAACATGCTAGTCGATCATTACAAACAGATTGATTATCAATCAATTGACCTACCGAAAGATGAGCGTTTTCAAAAGTATGAACATCTCAATATTTATTTTGAGTGGGGATTTGCGATCAACCAATCAACCGAAGAAGTTGCCAGCGAGGATGCGATGTGGTTACTTGGACAAACGAATGCATTCCCAATCTGCATGGTCTTTGATGTGTTTGATTTTTCGATGGAGGAAACGATTGCGGTTCTGACATCCTTCGACATACCGTATCAGACGTCAAGCAATAACGGAACAGAGCTTATTGATGGAGAAGAAGCTTCGCGTGACATCAGCATACGGCTCATCGTTAATCAGGAAAAAACGTTGCGGGAAATGATTCCATTCCTGCACGCATGCGGATGTCACGGTCATAAAAATTATCTTTATTCCGTGATCACGGACGGAACAGATGTATTATCAACCACAGAAGACTTTACAGGAATCGATGTCTCATACGCTGTCGTCTCGGTCGGACCGGATGGAGAAGGTGTAGATGTCATCGGACCGAGGGAACGGATCATTCCGCTGTATCGGCAAGTCCGAAACAGGTAGATGCAGGACGGAACATGATCCTTACTAATTTTATTATGATTGACGAGAGGTCAGGTCAAGAAGATTGATTGCGGGAATACAGGATTCAAAACAGAAAAATCTCACTTCTAAGAAATAAAGCGAACGTGAAGGAGAGGGCGACAGGATGCAAGTCATTCGAACGAAAGATGGTCGTGATCATTACTGGATGTATGTCAAGGACGGCCGAACGTTGTACACGTTGCAAGGCATCGTCGGAGAGATAGCGGAAGAACCGGAAAGTGAACAGAAATTCTCCCGTTTTTTCAACATGGATGGCTATATCCGGGAGCTGGTGGAGGCAAAGATTGCAGACGGCTACCGGCTGATCCACGAACAGGACTTTAAGGAAGTCGTCGTTGAGCTGACCTGCAACGAGGAACAATATGATGCCGTTTGGAAGAGTCGTACGAAAATCGAGGAAGATCTCGACGAATTTCTTGGGGTGACCGGAAACGGCTATTTCTTAGAGGATGACTATGGACCGGAAGCAATCGAATTCGTCCTCCATGTCCTCGACCCGTCTTATATCGTCGAACCAGTCGTTGAATATTTCGAAGAACAGTATGGTGTGACTCGAATCCGAATAGGTCAGGCAAAAGTTCATTATGGCAGACGTTTGACCGGGCTCTATCCTGCAGGGAAGAACTTTAATCGAAAAAATTGAACAATGACGAATTTCAAGGGAGTAAAAGGCGTGAACGAGCTGACAATCTTCGAAATCCCTTTTCAGACAAAGAGTATCCAGCGGAAACTTCAGGTGTATGAGATCAACGTGCTTGGTCAAATGCAAACCGTCTATGAAGTCATGTGTTATGACCATGAAGTAGGCGGCTACATGAGTGAACTGACAGAAGAAGTGTTATATGACGCCCTAGTGCGCTATGATCGTTTTCCCTTATACATCACGACGAATTTTGATGAGATTCGAGAGGATGAGTTGCATATTCTGGATCGTTTAAAGCTACGACCACTAAATTGTCACGAACATCCAAGATATGAAGGCGATCAGCGTCGCACGGGTTTTTATTGTTGTATCGAAGTGTTGAATGCGAATGATCTACATTTCGTGTTAAGCGAGACATTTTTTCGAGCCGCTTGGAGTGAAACGTTCATCATCACGTTCACACGACCCGCGTATCAATTAAAAACCTCAGGAAAATGGATATTCAAAGAAGCGAAATATACGCATGTACTCGATGCACGTGATGGGTTGCCGTTCATTCTTCCTTCTCATGACGCGATTGGTTTCATGTGGTTCGCAAATGGACATGCCTTCAAGACGGTAGATCAGCTAAAAACGATATTACCGGATAATTATGAGATGGATCACATCATTGATACAGAAACGTAAATGCAAGAAACGAAATTGTACATAAAGGAGTAGTGAAAATGGGACACCAGATCGGATTACCCGGCATTTCAGAAGAACGGTTGCAGGAAGTCGAGGCTGAACTCGGATTTTCGCTGCCTTCCGAGCTGCGGACGTACTTTAAAAAGGAAAATAAGTTTGAAGCCGGTGAGTGGCAATTCCATCCAGTCAAGGACGAACAGTATATCAAGCGGACATGGGAAGACATTGTCCGTGTCAACTCGACGGATGCAGAAGACTATCCGGACGGTTTCTTCCGGATCGCTGCCGACGGTTCCGGGGATGAGATCGGTTATCTCTTGCCGGACGCAAAAACCATCGTCCTGTGGGATCACGAAGAACAGGAGTTGTTCCCGGTCGCCCCGAACCTTAGAGCCTTCATGAAACAAGAACAACGAGTAGAAGAGAGTGCCATGCGGGCGGAAGACTTTCTTCAGACTGTAATTGAGACAGGATCTGTCTACGGATTATCGAAACTAAAACAGTCGGGCTGGGCGTATTGTCCATCGAATCAAGAGGAAACAGATGTCTTATTGTTCTTCTCGACAAAAGAAGGTGCACGTGCCTGCCAGACAAACGGATGGGAGAAGTATCATCTCATTCGCCTCGATCTCGATGTCTTTACAGACGGCTGGTTGCCGAACATGATTCAAGACGGTTTGTACTGCGGATTAAACTGGGATGCCAGTCTGCAAGGACTCGAGCTGAGCCCGGAGAACGTTCTCGAGGAACTCGAAGGGTAACGACAGAGTAAGCACCACTTTCCAAACAAGACGTAGTTGAAATGACAAGTTAATGAATCGAGGGGAACATGTCTTATCATTCATCGGAATCGGAGTCGTCCTTGCTTTGTTCGGACTGAGTCTGAAATGCGTCCGATCTAAACATCCAAACGAGACACCTTTTTTGGACGCGGCTAACGGAACAGATTCAATCATTGGATCGGTCGTGATGTTTCTCCTTTGTTCCTTATCCGTCAAACAGTACGGCTACCTGTGCTTTACCGGCGGCTTTCTTCTACTGTACTGGATCGGTGCGTCATGGTAAAAAGCAAGAGAAGAGGAAATGAACGTGTGGAAAAAAATTAGAATCATCGCGAGTCTACTTGGCATACTGCTGGCGGGATATTTGGCCTGGCAAATCTACATTTTATTATTCGCCGTAGATATCAAATATGTACCGCAAGGCGATTTATACAAGACGGTTACTTCTCCGGACGAACGGTATACGTTACGGTTTTACCTTTCGAGCGGAGGGGCGACGACGGGATTTGCGATGCTCGGCATCATGGAAGACCAAAAAACAAAAGAACAGCGGCGTGTCTATTGGGAATATCCGTGCAGAGAGGTAAGTGTGAAATGGCGACGGGACGTTGTCATTATTAATGACACCCGCTTAAACATCTGGAAAGAGGTGTATGATTTCAGATTGGATCAACCGATTTATCCAGCAAAATAGAGTTCCTGAAGGGAAGATGAAATATCCTGATGATCATACTTAGAAAACAAATCGAAGGATTGACGTATTCCTGGACCATTTATCGCGACGGTCGGACGGTCCAGGCATTTTTTGGAGTCAATGAACCATGGATGCTCGATGAAGATCTCGATGAAAAAACGGAAGAACGGTTTACGTTTCGTTATCAAGCCCGACGTCGCGTGAAGGAACTGATTGCCGAGAAGCAGGCGGACGGGTATCAAGAGGAAATCACACCGGACCCGGTACCGAGTCAAGAAGAACAGTTGACGTTTTACAAGAGGGCGACATGGTTTGCGTATGTACTTTTCGGAGTGGGATTGATTCCGCTCGTCACACCCTGGACTTTATCTCCGTACGTCACGCTCATTCTTGCGGCATTCCTATTTATCATGTCGATAGCGAGCGGAAAAATGCTACCGTTTTGGGTCAAAGCGACGTGCTTCATCAGTTATGTCCTGATTAACATCAGTTACAGACAGGCACCGGACATAAGATATCTGGACGCCGGTCTGTTACTCGTAACGGGCATGTTCCTGTTTGTATATATGAAAAAAAGCAAAAAACGTTTTAACGCGTAAGCTGACGAGGGACGGGAGGGTCAGGCATGCCGACAACATTTTTAAAGCAGTTGTTGCAAGAGGAAGAGCGTTCAGACTTTGCATCATTACGTTCCGCTTATCTTGCGAAACAACAGGGATTGCGAAATGTGTTTTTACAACAGATGAACACCTTCATAGTAGAAGCACTTGCATGGGATGTTCAGCGGCAACGGAAGTTTACGGACGGCCTGCTGACTGCATGTGAACGGGAGGAAGGAGTACAGGACTTGTTGATTCATCCGCTGAAGGAGCGGTTATTGAAGCCTGTCCTGAAACAATGGATGAACGATTTGTCGGAAGACGTACGACCGTATAGGTGGTTTGGCGTCTTCTTTTTTGGAGAAGACAACAGCCTTGAATATCTGCAGACGGCGATTGACCGCGGCGGCAGACAGGAACAACTGGCGATTGAGACGATGATTCGTCATCTGTTGAATTGGCTGTGGTACGCCTTCCATCATCTCAATGAAAATTTGTATTTAAGTGAGACAGAGGACGATGCGGAGACGCTGCAGGAAACCCGTTTGTTGATGGATCAACTTGATGATTCGGTTCAAAAGGCCGAGTTCATGGAGGAATGGCAGGAACACGCCCGGACGTATGAACTTTGGCTGCGCTTTTTAGAAGAAGAGACGGAAGGCTTCATAGAGTGGCGGAATCAACAAGAAAAGCAGGGAGAGAATAAGCAATGAAAACGCCTTACGATCTATACAAGAATACAGAACTGTGGAACGTAATTTCGGAAGCGATTGACGAATTGGTTGAAAACGATGATTTGGAGGAAAGAACGACTCATGACCATATCGTCGGATACCTCTGTCAACAAGTATCGTCTAGTCTAACGGAGAAGGGAAACTGAGGAAATGGGGATTGTGCCGGTAGGAAATAGGATTTTGAAGCGGACTTCGAATAATTGAATACCAGCGATTAAAAGCGTCTCGCCTAAGCTTGTTGAAGTGACCATTCAAGTAGAAGGTGAGATTTTTTTAATATCCATGTCCGAAGTCTTGCTCATAACGGATGTTAAAGAGGACTTGAAAGACAGGCTAATGAAAAGAGGACTATATCGATGAAGACAACATATTCTTATGAACAACTTTTGAAATTTGACGACCCGTTTGAATATGAAGTGGGTCTCCCGTTGAAGATTGATGACCTGCCCTCATCCGTAATCGAAGAAGATATTCCGGACAGTAGAGCGACACTGCTTAAGAAGCTCACGGAAGGTTACTCCTTGATCATTCAAAAACCGCGGATTCCAAACGAAAAAGTGTTCGCTGCGCTTCCATTATTGGATGAAAATGAGTTCATGAAATTGTATGAGGTAAATGAAACAGCCTTTACTGAAGAATTGTGGAAACTTTTGTATGAGAACGAGTACGTAGATGGCTGGTCATTTCTCCTGCTGAAAGATACAAATCGTGTCGTCTTTGAACTGTCTCATACCCGTAACGATACGCACTACTTACGACTTGCTCAACTCAAAGCCAATGTCTTGCTGCATCTTCGGCTTGAACTGAATGAAATGGTGACTTGCCTGTGGAAATAAAATTGATTCACAAAAAAACCGGACGAGATGCCGTGAAAGTACAGGAATCTCATCCGATTAAAGGATTTAAAAAAATTTAGTATATAACTTTTTTCCTTTTAAATAAGTTAACTTACCTTGTTGCAGGTAAATCGATTTTAAATACGTTGCTTCGAAAAAAAGATAAGGATCGTAAAGGTTTTCAGGTAGCGTCACTACTTTTTTTAAAGTCTTCCCATTCACATCCCGAAAAAATAATGAATGATCCTCTGAAACTAGATAGTTTCCATTTTTGAAATCAATGGCCTCGATCGAAATGGTAGTAATGTTTTTATTTTTAAAAATATTGTCGTTCGTTTTGTAAACCATTGCTTTTGACTGTCCTGTCGCATAGTCATATAAATCGAAGCGATGACGGTAATTTGTTACGGCGCTTAAAAAAGCAATTCCTTCGTCGTAATGAATGTAGTTTAGTTTTTCACAGTTTGAAGGAGTAAGAAGTTTTCCTTTGCCGATTGCTAGGACAGTAGATTGATAGTTGGTAACCTTCATTTTATAGAACGATCGGTTTTTGACATAAAAGATTTCGTGACCAGACATCCAAAAGTCTTGAACATCCTTTACGAGAACTTTTCTGTCTTTCCCAGTTGAAAAAACACGGGTCAAATCGCCTTTGCTGTTGGTTTTGTTAGAAACATAGTAGACGTATGTCCCGTCGCTTCCGATATTTCCTCTGCGCCCGTGGATATTAGCACCTTTGACAGTAGAAACGGTACCACTTTTAGAGCGGAATCGAAGTTCGTACTTTTCAAACGCCAACATACAAGCAGAGTCAATAAAATGATCTTTTTCATTTTCAGTATAAAAAAGATTTCCCCCAGCCGATACGACATTCGTAATCGTAAACGGATAGGTAGAGGATTCATTTTTTGCTGCAAGTATTAATTTACCGTCCTGATAAATCCCGGATGTGATATTTTTTTGCTTCGGTACCGTGTAGTAAGGTGATGCAGCATTAACATGGATGGTCGTAAAACAAAAAACCAAAAGCAAGAGTACAATTTTTTTCATCTGTATCTTCTCCTTATATTTTCCTAACTTAAGCGTTGATTTTTTTAGATTAGAATGGATTATAATTGGAACGTTATTATGTTATATAAAACAATTTATAACCATAATATTCATTTTAAGGTTAAATTAGTATGTGATCATTTTGAAATTTGTAAAGTAGATAAGTGATTTTAGTTTTACGATGTAGAATACAAAATATGGTGAAATTAAGGAGGGGCTAAATGAACAATTGGAGCTGGATTCCGATGACCGGAGCAGAAGATGAACAGGTATGGAACGTCATTTGTCGTCAGTTTCACTTTTCGCCAAGCACGACTGAATTTCCGTCCTTCCAAGTGCCGCATCCATTCGTGACGTATTCGACCCGTGATTTGAAGTGGAAAGAAATTGAAACGGTGCTGTCACATATTCTGATTACGTTGACAGATGAAGGCGAACGCATCATGGCGCTCGACTGGAATCATCAAGGCTACTGGATCGATCCAAGACAGCCGTTTGAGCGAGACGAAGAGGGCACCTGGATCATCCCGGCATTACCGGATGGAGATTATAACTTTTTCGTCGCCCTAGATTTTCAGTGGGGCTACCTTGGTCATCCATGGGAACAGAGCGTGACACTGTTTGGTGAAAATTTAATGACAGCGTTTGAGGAAAGCAGAGTATTTCCAGATGTAATTCGACGAGGGGAGCGACAAATGACATTTCAACCAAATGAGTCAGTTAGTGTTTACCGGCAACTGTTACCCCGTGATGACTGGAAAGAGCTTGTCCGCATTCAGCTGAATCAATACAGTTATCCGTTTGAGATCAAACTGCTGGAACGTCCCCGGAACACAAAACAGCAGCATGATTATGAGGAGTGGGGAGTCGCATCCCATTTCATCGCGACGGAAACCGTACAATTGGAACGGCTGTTAGAAGGCTTGACGATTCCTCCGATAGATATGCTCTCTGAAGAATCCAATACGGTATTAAGGATTCGCAAACAGGGACAAGACATCGTTCTGGTTTCGAATCAAGAGGTGACCATGCAAGGAATCATTTATGAGGAATTAAAGGATTCGGGAACAGAGTACGAAAACTTTTTTGATGCCATATTGCCGCATGCGACGTTCCCGATGGAAGTCGTTTTTTGTGGCAGAGGTACGCTCGACGACGAGGATTCGATCCATGCGATGACGTTGAACGATACAAATTGGCAAGCGGTCTTCGAAGATCGTCTCTTGCACCTATTGAACAGAAAAGAAATCACTTCTGGATTCCTGCCAACAAATTACTCAAAGCCCTCTCAACGAACGCTCGAGAACTTCATGACGGAGTTCATGTTGATTATTCCTTATAATTTTATATTGACGCGTGACGCGACTGGACGCTTTGGCATGTTCGATCATTTTTGTACGAATGAAAAGATTGCTCATTTTGGAAATATAGACGATGAAGAGACAAATTCAGGTCAACGCAGATAAAAAAGAAGGAGGAAAAAGAGATGAGCTTAGCTTCGTATATTTGTATGGATAGGCAGATACCTGATAAATATCTAGATTTGGATGACGAAGATGAAATACTTCCATTTTACATAGGGCGTTGTTTTGCAGATGAAGACTGTTTATATGATGTTAAAACTTCACAGTTTCATAAATGGTATGTGTATGAGATTTCAAGTCACTGGGGCATCGAAATCGTAGAACCTTTCGATTCCGTTATTTCAGTGGAGTCAAAAGAAAAATTGCGTCATTTATTTACGCTCATGAACGAGTTCTTAGACGAGGGGGAATCCTTTGAACTATATACGTGTTGGCTTGGAGAGGAAACCTATCCAAAAGAAAAAAGTATGACGCTCTCTTTAGAACTTGATCAGTTGGAAGATATTCAGATTCCTGAAAGAACTCATATCTTGATTACTAAAACTCGTGGAAACTAAAACCTTTGATCAACAGTGATGATGATTCAGGTGATTTGCTTTCCCGTTAAGACAATATCTACGATGGAATGGATTATCTCATCGCCACCTATCTTCTTAATAAATAAACTAGATATGCCTCACTGTCGAACATGAGTGAAATTTATAAATGTAGTCCATCACCGTTTAGCAAGCAATCCAGCGAAAGTGAGAGAAGCAACATGCACATCTATATCGAAGAAAAACCGGATCACGCGAAAATAATCAAAGAGTACCATGTAGTGATGAAAGGACAAGAACGACTGAAAACCATTTTTTTAGTCGAGTATTATAGCGAGGACTCGAATGAAAATGAAATCATCTCAGATGAGAAAGTTTTAACTCAATTATTCACGCGTTTGAATCGTTTTCCCGTCTATCTATCCTTTGGGTTGTATGAACTGACTGATTCAGAAATAGAAGATGTGATATCTACGGTTAAGCAAAGAAAGTTACCTTATACGCAGACTTCGATTAATAAACGTGAGACTTATATGATCATTGAAGTAAATCAACCAGAAGACTTGCTTCAAGTGCTAGAGAAGTCACTTTCATTGGCTAGTTACAATGGCTACTATTTGATTTCTTTGACGAATCTATTGAAATTTGAAACGCGGCGTACTAGACGGTGGTTCATCAAAAAAGAAAGACTCGTACCAGTGGTCGATATGACAGAACCGACGACGTTTTTGAAAATCGGATTTGATTTCGAGAATGTCCTGATCTTCTCAAACTAAGCATGTTTCGATGCATTGGAAAAAATCGAAGCATTCTTTCCTGAGGATGAAATCGAACAGTAGGCAGAAGGGGGGCAAAAATATGTTTGGTATCAGTAAGAGCATAAATTAATTGCTTAAAATCAGTCTCAGGATAATCCTAGGAAAAAAATCAGTCGATCTTGATAAACAGCCTGTATACACATACCTTTTAATTTTTGCAAAAAATAATGCAAATCTTGAATGAGAGGGTCTGCCGACTTCAATCTCCATGGTTCATGAGGGAAACAATGTCGATGAGAAAGAACCTCACAAATACCAAGGAGTTCAAGGACTTCAGTGGGCTTGAATAGTTTATCTTCGTATTCATCCAGTTGGATGAGTAAAGCACAGCGGTGTTTAATGACCTCAGTATCCTGAGATAAAAAAATTTGTAGGCGATCGGGATAGATTAACGTCTCCTCTTGATCTGAAATATCGATTAAATCGTTTCTAATTAAAAACATCTGCAAGTCCTCCTTCGTGTTTTTAGTTATATGTAGGTTTCTTCAGTAAATAACGGGGTGGGGCTCCGAATGACTGTTCAGCTTCAAAGTAAGCGAGTTCACCGGGAATGCAGGAAATGATGGAAGAAAAGCCAAATCCGACGGCGTGTTCAAGCGCTTCTTTCAGGGGCAGTTCTTTTCCATTGATCACTTCATTCTCTGACAAGCAGTAACAGGTATCTGGTGCACCATGTTGTTTTAATAAATCATAAATATCTTCATGCCACGAATTGGGTGGGGGGATTTCAATCAAGTACTCATTTTTGAGCATATTTTTATACAAATGGTCCAGTCGATAAAGAGCTTGATCTCGTTTTTTAGGCGAAAATAGTTCATGGAGTACACGCTCTTGTACCCGTTTGACGAAGAATGATTTAACCAAAAGAAGTTCTTGTTCTTTATCCATATCTCAGCTTCCCTTCTATTCAACTAATCCAGCTTAAAGATTTATTAATAGTTCAAATACTTTGTGAGTATCATAGTAATCTCGTATGAGAAGGAGATGAACATTTGAATTACATATCTGCAGGATATTTTCTTGTTATGCCAACACCCCGAAAAGATTATATGGATGAACAGATTGTTCCGGAAACCGTGCTATCAGTGAGTGATTGTCTCTGTAATCAATATCCTGATACGAGTATCTTATGGGGAAATTCTGAAGTGAAAAAAGCACGCTATATGGATCAACTCGGTCTTTCACTCAATACCATTCAGTTATTCGAACAATGGATAGAAGAACATAGGAATACTGGTGATGTTTTGTTTCCTCAAGTCTTTTCTGATTTACATTCTGCGGAAGAGTTTTTAAAGCGTTTTTTGATTCATCTACCTGGTATACGCATCATCAGCATCGGATTACCTGAACAGTATATAGTAGATTTTCTTAAAGATGTAGAATTATTCAGCAGTAAAAATCCTGAACCATATGGAGTGGAAGAAATGTTGTCACAGCACCACTCACCTGGGATAGAGGGAGCAAAAAAAGTAGGATACGAAGTTTTGGGATTTGACTCTGGCTCGTTTCATTCTTATTTGTGTAATGGATTAGAGCATGATTTGCGTCAGCATTTTAATTTTTCACCAAATCGTTATGGGTTGATTGACTTGATAGAAGAAGCTGATCGTTATTCAGATTATTGTAATGCATTGGGTGAGGAGACAGAACCCGTACTATGGTTTCCGTGGGCTATTTTTGAACACAAGAAAAAAAGAGCAAATAAGAATCAACGATCAATACAACTGAGGTGACATATGAATAAATCAATATTAATAAGATCTTTCATCGCAGCATTTGTGATTAACATAGGAATGTGGATTATCATAAGATTTTCAATCGATGAGTTAGTTTCGGATAAACGTATTTTATTTGCTTTCTTCATGATTACCATTTGGTTAATATTTTTCTTGCCGATCAAGAGACTGGATGTTTACAAGAATCAATCAATACCCTATTGGATATTTACCCTAGCTATGACACTTGGGATGATTTTAATCACCATTGCTTGCTTTTCTGTACTTGTAGTCGTATTTTCGTAAAAATATTTAAATTCGAAAATCTATTATTCGACATGGATGAATTAGTAGACTTCAATTGTAAGCCTTTCGTATAAGAGGTTTTAAAACTTCATAATTAATTGTTGCGATCAAGAAAAATACGGTCAATCCATTAAAACTCACGATAATCAAACAAAGCCTACATCTAATCAGCGATGTCGGCTTTTTCCGTATGTGGTATTCCTAAACACCTTATCGATATTCGACTGGGAGAATCACGTTCCTTGAATACGATCTCTAAATATTTAATTTGGGATTTTTTTCATGAGTGAAACTTAATAAAGGAAAATATCGTATTTGTTAGTAGTATGATATCTTTATCAAAATAAACTTACTATCTAATGAAATTGAATACATATCTTGGAGGAACCGCTCGTGATCTTACCATTCATCGGTCTTGCTGCCGGACTCTTTTTATTGATGTTAGGAACGTACTTCATCCGATGTAAGCATGCAAACAAAACGCCGCTATCCGGGCATGGAGACGGGGTCGATCATGTCGATTCGTTTGTGCTCAGTCTTCTCTTATCAATTGGTGTCATCCTCTTTAGTTCATTATCCGTCAGACAATACGGTTATTTATGCCTAGCAGGAGGGGTGCTTTTACTGTATGGTGTCAACGCAGTTTGGTAAGGAAAAGAGAAAAAAATAGAAGACTGGCATCATTCATCACATACGACTGAAGGTGTGGGATGCAGTCTTAAAAAAATTATATATACAGCAATGTAAAGGGAGCTACCAGCATGATTCAATTATTAAAACAAATCGACGATGAAGTCTATCATGTCGTTTATCACCAAGAAGGACGTACTTTATTCGTCAGGGAAGGTGTTGCCCGGAAAGAAACGGCCCTGAATAGTGAGGACATGATTGAAATTAACGAGGAGACGGCGACTGTTCGAATTCCTTTTAAAAATACATTTGCCGCCTATCGTCAGAAAAAAGAATGGATGCGTCAAAAGATGGAGGAGGGGTACTTGAAAGCACCTTTTTCTCAATCTGAGGCGATGAACTACCGCGCAGATCGGCGCAACATCAAATTACGTCTCCTGAGTGCTCTCTTGCTCATGCTGTGCGGAATATCGACATTGACCGGTCTGTTACCGATCCCGGGATATATTCCGCTTGTGTTCTTATCTTTCTTTTATCCGATCTACATCGAAGGGAAAACAGCCCGTGCCCGCTTTTATCGTTGGTCAGGAGGCGTATTCTTTTTTGTATTGGCCGGTTCATCAAAAGATTATTTAAAACCATTTAATCTTTCTGCCAACGGAACCGTTTGCCTCATCGCAGGATTCATCCTCTTACTGTACACGACTCAACAATTGAAGGAACTGACGACGAAGGAGATTACGCCGCATGAAGGATAAACAAGAATCACTGATTCAGTTAAAACGAGAGATCAGTCAAACCGTCGATTACTGGGTCTGTTACCGGGTGGGGCGGACGCTTTATCAGGTCTCTGTCCAAGAGCAGGCCAATGGTCAAACGAACGAAGGAGAGGTCACGACTGAACGATTTCCGTTTTATGTCGGTATGAAAAAGCGGATGCGTCAGTTGACCGAAGAAAAAGCAGCACTCGGCTTTCGACCGCTGACAGAGGCAGAACAGGCAGCGCACGTCATTGATGAACCGGAAGAACCACCGCTTGATCCGGCCTTTTTTGATCCGGCCATTCGTTTGGCATGGCTGCTCCTTGGACTCGGGATTCTCTTGTTCATCCTTCCTTACGAGAGGCTTAATAATTTTGCATTCGGTTTAGGACTGTACGTCTGGTATGAAACGTTTCGTCAAGCCGGTCTGCCGAAATTTTTCCGACGGTATTATCACGGAATGTTTGGTGCATTGATGGTATTGCAAGTCTTGTCCGCTTTTGAACTGGAGCGGGAAGTACAGCCATACTACGCCAGTTTATCTGTTTTGTCCGCGGTCATGTTGGTGTTACTTGTCGTGCAGTACCATTTGAAAGAAACGGATCAAATCGGACAAGATAAACGTGTCAGTAGACGCAAAATTACAGAGTATCCGGATTTCGATGAGTGAAACTGAAAATCCCATGCACTCAACTTTCGGAAGACTGGTGGATGGAACAATCCTGTAAAATATAGGTAGCACATTAATATGCACGATTCATGAACTGAATCAGTCTATCGAAAAAGGGAGCGATGTCATGGACGTACAACGGAATTCTGATTTCATCTTTGAGCTTTTGTTGGTCATCTGGGCAATAGGAGCGATCGTTGTCATCACTAGTCAAGCTCGGAACACGAAAACCTTAAAAGAAAGTCTGTTCAGAGGAACACTTGTCAACTTTATCTATACACTGATCGTCTCACTCATCTGGTTTTTTGAAGTCGCGATTGATGGAGTCAGTCAGGTTCTGGTCGTTTATTTCTTCGTTGGTATCTTTCTGATTCTTGAGGCGTTTCTCCTGATTGTTCTCTTGCTGGTTAAACGTAAAAAGCAGACGAACTTTTAACATATAAAGGAGTTAAGCGTGAATCGATACACCTGGGTCACCCATACTGCTACACAACTGTCCATGCTCGATATAAGACGACGGGCGATTTGAAACACGTCGTGCGTCTGGAAGAACCGAGAGCAAAATCGAGTATGTTGCTCCATATCGGTATGTTGTATCTTGTCTGGACAGTCAAGATGCTCGAAGTCAGATTAGAACGCTTAATGATCCGACTAATCGAAAAGAAGAAAACGAGTAAAATCGTTTTCTTCTTTTTCTATACGTCACGATATCATTCGCTTTGACGACAGTCGAAAAAGGAGAGACAACATGGCTAAAAAATTAATTCAAGATTATGCTTTTTTCGGAAATATCAAAAAGGTGAAGACATGTATCGCGCGCGGAGATGATTTGAATGCGCTCGATGAAGAAGGATCTGCCGCACTGCACTGGGCAGTCGAGGAAGGGTATGACGAAATCGTCACGCTGTTGCTTGATCATGGGGCGAACATCAACCAGCGCGATAAAGATGGTCTGACACCGTTGCATCTCGCCTTGTATGAAAAGCAGGGTGAAATCGCGATTCAGCTGATTGACCGCGGTGCTGCCCTTTATTTTGACGGGAACGGCTTTACGGCACTGCATTTTATCGCTGCCCGTTCCGGGAATAAACGGGTTCTCCGGCGATTACTCGAAGACCGGACACGTGTGGATTGGCAGACAGATAGTGGAGAAGGGCATACACCGCTGCATTATGCGGCTCAAGAAGGAAAAACAAAGAAAATTCGTATGCTAGTGGAAGCGGGGGCCGATGTCAACCGGATGGAAATGAACGGCTTCGCACCGCTCCATCTGGCGGCCGGGGAAGGGCATGTCAAAGCGGTACAGGCATTACTGGCAGCAGGAGCCGACATGGAAATCGAAAATCCGTTAAATGAGAACAATACCCCGTTGATGCTGGCGAGTCAGTACGGCTTAACCGAAATCACTAAATTATTGGTGGAACACGGTGCCAATCGACAGCATCCAGACGCGGAAGGAAGAACGGCACTCGACTTTGCCGTCAAACACCGTTATCCGGAAATCGTAGCTTTATTACAAACTTAAGCAGGAGGAAATCGATGTGAAGAAATGGATTGGGGTCTTGATTATCGTCCAGACGGTTTTGTTTAGTATGCTGATCATCCAGCTCAATAAAATGACGGAGACGATTGCGGCTGTGGGATCAATGATTGCTACGAAAGAAGGGGATCTTGCCTGGGGAGGGGGATTACCGGTAACGGATTATATCCTATTCGGAATCTTGATTTGCTTAGGTATTTTTCTTCTCATACCGGAAGAGAAAATAAAGCGATAATCCACATGAATTCTGTTCAACAACAGCATCCGGACATGATAAACTGAAGGTATGGAATATATTTACTTATTTCCTTGGAATAGAAAATCACTGGACACAATCCACATAAAAAAGGACGTGAACGTATGAAAAAAGTAACGGTTCGTAAAGCAATGGCGAGTACGCTTGTAACGGCTCTTGTATTGACCGGAGTCGGAGTAAACAGCAATGTAGCAGATGCGGCGACCAAGACGACGCAAGTCGCCAAGAAAAAATTTGACTACAAAAAGTACCGCGCCAAACAAACGAAAGTCGTAGCATCGTACGGCAGCACACTCTTCCATATGGGGAATCTGGGCGGAATCAAAGTACCGGACTACATCACGGATTCTGTGTACCGCGCCAAAGTGGATGCGAAAAACAAAAAATCAAAACAGTATATGACGGACCGTAAGAAGGCACGAAAAGAAGCGGAAGCCTTGAAAAAGCTGATTAAAGAAGTGAACACGCAGAAGGAAAGAAAGGCTGTGGACAAACGAATTGCGGCGTTGAAAAAAGAAACCATTCGTTTGACGAAGGCGGAAAAGGTGTTGACCAAAGAAGGACAGGCTCTCTATAAAGTGATTGTTGACTACGAAAATAAGCAAATCAAGTTATTTGAAGGCCAGTATGGATCGATTACAAAAGACTTAACGGTTCTCGACTATAAGGACTACGCCAATCGTTTGAAGGCTTACCTGGATGCTAATAACTTTAGTGCAGACGAGAAAAACGAAATCATGGATCAAGTATATGATCGGCTTCTGTATGCTCGTGAAGACTCATCGGAAATCGTCGGAGACAAACGCGGTGCAATCAGACTGCTAGTTTACGCCGGTAAATTTGAAGAAGCGAACCAACTGTTTGTGAATACAAAAGAAACGATCCTGGTTGAAGAAAACGCGAAATTAGATGCGTTATACACAAAAATCATTGGAGTCTACATGACGAAAAAGTAAAAAAATCGTCTGACTTTACGACAAAAAGCATCTTTTTTGGATGCTTTTTTTATTGATTTTTATTAGAGCGATCATCGCCAAAAATGATGGTCTATTTCTTAAAAGTGGTCAGTCCATTTTGTTAGATATCAAGCGATTTCGTGAAAATTATAAGGAAAAGTAGGTCTTTGATTTCGTATTTATGCAATCGATTGCATCCCTAATCTTTTGATACCTCGTCTTAAACGAATCAGATTTCTTGCAAAAAACTAGTTTTTATTTCACGGGATTTATGTAAAAATAGAACACAACAAACTGAGAGAATTTTTAGAAAAATAAACGAGTAAACTATCTGTCTTTTGGATAGGAGAGAGAATCGTTGTTTTTCAAATTCTAAATAACTTATTCGTTTTGAACCTGGAGGGGAACGTATGAAAGTGTTGAAGATGTGGAACGAAATCAGTTTAGTGAAACAAATCGCAATCGGCTTGATTATTGGTATTATTTTAGCTGTAACGATTCCTGAAGCGGCAAAATCCTTGACCATCTTCGGGACACTGTTTGTTTCCGCGCTGAAAGCCGTTGCGCCAGTTTTAGTATTTTTCCTGGTCATGGCAGCAATTGTCCAGCATAAAAAAGGACAACAGACGAACATGAAGTCAATTGTCTTCTTGTATCTCCTCGGGACGTTTTTAGCGGGAGCTGTAGCCGTTATCGTGAGCTTCCTGTTCCCTGTTAACATTACGCTGACGGAGAGTACGGAGAAATTAGCTGCGCCGGGGAATGCAATTGAAGTCCTCCAGACACTCGTCTTGAATATGGTGGATAACCCGGTCAATGCGTTAGTTCAAGCAAACTACATTGGTATTCTGACATGGGCCATCATTTTAGGGTTAGCGCTCAAAAATGCATCGAATACAACGAAGATAGCCATCTCGAATGTCTCGGATGCCGTCGCGAAAATGGTCGGGTGGATCATTAAACTCGCACCGCTTGGTATCATGGGACTTGTGATTGCTTCGATTACAGAGAATGGACTCAAATCACTCCTTGGTTATGGTAACTTATTATTGGTTTTGATTGGTACGATGCTTATTGTTGCCCTCATCGTAAATCCACTGATCGTTTTCATCAACGTCCGTCAAAATCCTTATCCGCTTGTTTTTAAATGTCTCCGCGAAAGTGGGATTACAGCCTTCTTCACGCGAAGTTCGGCTGCTAACATTCCCGTTAATATGGAATTATGTAAAAAAATTGGTCTGGATAAAGAGACGTATGCGATTTCGATTCCGCTCGGTGCGACCATCAACATGGCGGGAGCGGCGATTACGATTTCGGTTTTAACGCTTGCTGCAGTCAACACGCTGAACATCCCGGTCGATCTTCCGACAGCCATTATCTTAAGTGTCTTAGCTGCTGTCTGTGCCTGTGGAGCTTCTGGTGTTGCGGGTGGATCACTTCTGTTGATTCCGCTTGCGTGTAGTTTGTTCGGAATTCCGAACGAGGTCGCAATGCAGGTCGTAGCCGTTGGATTCATCATCGGTGTCTTGCAAGATTCGTTTGAAACAGGACTGAACTCTTCAACGGATGTACTGTTTACAGCGACTGCCGAATTTAAAAAGCGTTTAAAAGAAGGCGAAAACTTATCAATTAATCGTACAGCCATGGCTGAAGAACCAACTGAACAAGTCGTCAACAGCTGATTTGTGTTGATGCTGACATAAAAAAGAGGAAAGACATCCCGTAAGAAGAGATGTCTTTCCTCTTTTTTTGTCGTTATGGATGGAACGGAAAAAAAGGAGGGAATCGATGATTCCCTCCTTGCCTGCGGTTCACTGAAGTTACCTTTGTGCTTTTGTCTTTTTAAAGCTGTAAATGACACTGATCAGGATGACAAGGACGATTGTTCCGAGTGACATCCAGATTGGCATTTTGTAAACATCGCTGAAAATCATCTTTGCTCCGATGAAGACGAGCATGAAGCTGAGACCGTGTTTCAGGTAGTAGAAGCGGTCAATCAGGTTCGCAAGGACGAAGTAGAGACTGCGTAGTCCAAGGATTGCCATGATGTTCGCATAGAAGATGATGAACGGATCACGCGAGTACGCGAAACTTGCTGCGACCGAGTCGACGGCGAAGACGATATCCGAGATCTCGATGAAGATCAACGCAATCAACAACGGTGTGAAGAACAATTTACCGTTAATCCGTTGCGTAAACTTACCGGACGAGATGTCTTGGGTAATCGGCAAGCGTTTCTCAAGCCAACGGATCGTTTTATTTTCTTCAAGCGACGTTTCCTGACCGATGTTCTTAAACATCATGTAACCCGTGTAGACAAGGAATGCACCGAAGATATAGTACACCCATGCAAAGTTCTCAAGAAGCGATACTCCGGCGACGATGAAGATGACGCGGAAGAGAATGGCACCGAGAATTCCCCAGAACAAGACTTTGTGCTGATACTTCAACGGAATCGCGAAGTAGGCAAAGACGAGTGAGAAGACGAAGACGTTATCAATCGCGAGTGCCTTCTCGATGAAATAAACGCTCGTGTATTCAATGGCAGCGTCACTACCTTGTGCGTAGAACAACCAACCGCCAAAGGCGACGGCGAGTCCGATCCAGACAAACGTCCACGTCCAGGCTTCGCGGAGCGAGACCTCATGTGCTTTCCTGTGAAACACGCCAAGGTCCAGTGCGAGCATGATGAAGACGATGGCTAAAAATACAATCAATAGTGTCAACAGCGCTTCCTCCTTTTAAATGGTGTTCTGTTTATATTTTGATTATAAGTTCATAAGAACTCAAAGTAAAGTGATGAGTATGCTGTTTTTCTTTAAAAATACAGTTGGACACTTTTTTGCCTTAAAATCAAAATAAACGTTAAAAGGGGAGAATGGTATGGAAAAATCAAGTGCCATCAATAAAACCGCCTGGGAATACCGTGCTTATGAATTTTGGAATCAACGCGACGGGTCACCGGTGGACAAGGCAAAAGAAATCATGGCCGACCCGAGAGCAAGCCTGAAGAAACATCAGAACTATTTTGAAGAAGTTGTCGGAAAACGAATTGCCAATCTCTGTGGATCAAACGGACGTAAGGCGGTTCCACTGGCGTTGCTTGGAGCGGACGTCACCGTCTTTGATATTTCGGAAGACAACCGTCGCTATGCCCTTGAACTTGCCGCTTGTGCCGGGACAGAAATTGAATATGTCGTCGGCGATATTTATGAGATCGATTTGCATACCTATCAGCACCAATTCGATGTCCTGTATCTTGAAGGCGGGATATTGCATTATTTTCATGACCTGGAGGCATTCACGGCGATTTTGTTTGCCTTGCTCAAGCCGGGCGGGAAACTGATTTTGAGTGATTATCATCCGATCAAACATTGTATTCATGAAGACAAGTACATCCCACGCTATTTCGATCAGAATACATATGAAGAAAAAATTGCGTACCAATCCCATTTTGATCCGGCTGAACAAGCTGACTTTCCGAAGGTGCTATTGCGGCATTATACGATGAGTGAAATCGTGAACATCGTCATCAGAAGCGGCTTCACACTCGCACAACTGGACGAACATCGGGGGTGGAACGGCGAAAATATCCCGTGGGAATTCACGATTGTTGCAACGACATAAAACCCAGCCTCCATTTACGGATGCTGGGTTTGTTTTTCGATGGCGTTGAAGATGGGATACAAACTTTCGCCGATTGGTGTCAGTTGATAGACGACTTCCGGTTGCTCGACAATTCCGCGTTGTTCGAGTTGCGTCAGACAAACAGTCAGCTCATGCATCGAATGTGATGATCCGGCAGCTGTCAATTGTTCGAATGAACAAGGAGCCTGCAACAACAGCCAGATGATTTGCATCTCGAACACCGTTCCGAGTATACGGACGGTGTAGTCAATTGCGCGCAGATCCGTCGCCATGATTATAGACGTTCCAGACGACGTGAAACAGCAGTCAAAATGACGGCCAGAATGACCATGATGCCACCGACCCACGGTGTGTGGACGAGACCGATCGTATCGGCGACGATTCCGCCGATGGTTGCCCCAAGCGCAATCCCGATATTGAAGGCGGAGATGTTCAACGCGGAAGCGACATCAACCGCTGCCGGGACGTATTTTTCCGCGAGCTGCACGATATACAGCTGCAGACCCGGAACATTCATGAAAGCAAGCAGTCCCATCAGGATGATGCCGATGATGCCGGCGACTTTAAACGGAATCATGAAGGACAGGGCAATCATGACAATCGCGTGCAGAATGAACATATAGAACAACGCTTTGATCGGATTTCCGTTGGCGAGTTTTCCGCCGACCGTGTTGCCGATGGCGACCGCAATGCCGTAGACAAGCAGGATGATACTGATCAGGCTTGGACTGATGTGGGTGACGTCCTGCATGATCGGCATCAAGTAGGTGAAGGCGACGAACGTTCCACCGTACCCGAGGGCGGTGATCAGGAAACCGAGCATTAAACGACCGTTCGTCAACAGTTTGAACATGTCGGAAAACTTCGCCGGTGGTGATTGTTTCAAGTCTTTTGGAATCAGGAAAAAGCTCGCGATGATGGCGATGAAACCGAGTGCGGCAACAGCAAAGAACGTCGCACGCCAACCGAACGATTGACCGATGAATGTGCCGAGTGGGACGCCGGTTACGGTCGCGACCGTCAGTCCGGTGAACATCAAGGCGATGGCACTGGCTTTTTTATGTTCCGGGACGAGCTGAACGGCAATCGTTGCGCCAATCGAGAAGAAGACACCGTGTGAGAACGCGGTGATGAACCGGGCGACGATCAACAGTTCGAAACTGGGCGCGACGGCCGATACGAGATTACCGGCGATAAAGACGACCATCAACGCCATCAGTAATGTTTTTCGGTTCATCCGGTTCGTCAGGGCAGTCAAGATCGGTGCACCGACGGCGACGCCGATTGCGTAACCGGAAATGATCAGTCCGGCCAGAGTGATGCCGATATTTAAGTCACCGGCGATGGCGGCAAGCAGTCCGACCGGGACAAATTCCGTTGTTCCGATGCCAAAGGCGCTGATGGCAAGTGTAAGAAGGGCGAAGCGGCCGTTTTGCGTGACCTGTTCCTGTTCAGCACGCGGGTTTAATTGATTCATGATAATTCCTCCTGGATAAATGACATAAAGTGAGACAGCGCAACCATGCTCTGGACGACCGGGCCCGGATCATTTTTCAAACAGGAACACTTCTGCGTGATCCCATCATAGAGCGGCGTTGCTTTTTATGGAAGTACGTACTTTTAAGTGCGATAGGCACTAAAAAGTACCCTACCCTCACCGATTGAAGTAATGGATGAAGGCGACTTGTACTTTCCGTTGACAGTTGTTATCATAAACCCATCAAATCTACTTGAGAAGTACGCACTTTCAAGTGCGATAGGCACTAAAAAGTACCTGTCCCGCCGTACTTCGTAACGAAAGGAAGAATCAGCATGGCATACAATATTCCGGTCGAAGCGACGCTGCAAGTCATCGGAGGCAAATGGAAAGTCGTCATCATGTGTCATCTCATTAAAGGTGAACGACGGACAAGCGAATTGAAAAAACTGATGCCGAACATCACGCAAAAAATGTTGACGCAACAACTGCGTGAGCTGGAACAGGACGGTGTCATCATCCGGACGGTCTACGAACAGGTTCCGCCGAAAGTCATCTATTCGTTATCCGACTACGGTTGGTCATTGCGCCCGATCTTAGATGCGATGTGTGCCTGGGGTGAAGGGCATATCGATTTGACAGGCGAGGAAGTCGTGTCTTCTTAAATCGTAACAACCGAATAGCACAGCAAAACGACCGCCTGTCATCAGGACGGTCGTTTTTTTGGGTATCCGTTATTTAACGAAGGAAGCAGCTTCGCGGAGGAAGAACTGTTTAATGGCATCGTAAACAATCTGCTGTTCTTCGGTCAGACCGCGGCTCAAGCGTGACAAATAGATTTTCGAGACAATCGTCAGGTTATCCTTGGCGACGAACGGAAGCTTCAGTTCCCGGCAGACGGAAACGGGAACGAAGCTGAAATACCGTTGCTGAAGCAATGCGACCTGCAGGGAGACGTCATCAATGTAACGAATCGAATCCGCGTATAAACTGAATTCTGTCATCTTTAATTTGATGAAACTGTTGTAATCCTTATTGTGTGACGGGAACAGGAAAGATTTTGCCGTCTCGTTGTCATAGAGCACACGCATTACGTCCTGCTCCGTATAATGACCGGGATAGGTCAGGACGATGTCTTCTTCGACCACGGGTTCGCTTGTGATTTCAGGATGTTTGATTTCCATAAAGCTGATCGAGAAATGGATTTCATCAGTCAAAAGTTGCGTCAGGATTTCACGGTTCGACAAGATCTCTGTATTGAACAGCGTTGCTGACGGATTGGCCAAAAATTCCGCCAGCAGAATCTGGATGAAGCGGCCGTGTGAACTGGCGAGGCTGATCGTCACATCCTGTTCCGGATTCGACAGCCTGTCTTTGACGAGTTCGAGTTCATTCTCGATTTTTTCGACGGACTGCAACAGGATCCTTCCCTGATTCGTCAAGGTGATCGTCCGACCGTTCCGGTTAAATAATTCGGTATCCAATTCCCGTTCGAGTTTTTTAATCGTCATGCTGAGTGCCGGCTGACTGATGAACAGACGTTTCGCGGCATGAGTAAAATTCAGTTCTTCTGCGACGGTTCTGAAATAATGTAAATGGAGTAATTCCATCTCTCATTCCTCCTATAAGTAATCGTTTATAGTAGTATACATCATTATATATTTTTGTTTATGCGGAAACCGGTATATGCTGAGTGCAGAGGTGATGGAAATGAATATTGCAATATATGGAGCAGGATCACTCGGTACCATCATGGGTGCGTATTTAAGTGAAACATATCCTGTCGTTGACTTGATTGATACGAACAAAGAACATGTCGCACAACTGAACGAGAAAGGGGCACACGTCGTCGGACCGGATATCACGCAACGCGTCACGGCTTTTCTGCCGGAAGAGATTACGAAAACGTATGATATCGTATTGTTGCTGACGAAACAGCTCTACAATCCGCAAGTCTTACCGGCGGTCAAAGCGATTTTAAAAGAAGACGGCATCCTCGTTTCCTTGCAAAACGGGGTGCCGGAAGAAATCATCCGCCAGCATATTCCGAGCGAACAGATTATCGCGGGATCCGTGGAGTTCGGGGCGACGTATGTCGGACCGGGACAATCCCACCTGACAACAGACTACGCGTTCTTTAAAAAATATGCGTTGCAAATCGGCGAACTCGACGGGGCGACGACAGACCGGATCGTTCAGTTAAAAGAAGTCCTCGATACAATTGGCGGAACGGAAATTTCCGATAACCTGCCGGGCACGAAATGGTCGAAACTGATCATCAACAGCGCGTTCAGCGGATTGTCTGCTGCCTGCAACGGGACGTATGGTGACGTGCTCGACCATCCGGTCCTGTTACGAGCCGCGATTCACGCGATGAAAGAAGTCCTTGATGTCGGTCATGCGCACGGGATCGAATTTGCCCGGATGGGAGAAGCGGACTTGACGGTCTACAGCGAACTCAGTGACATCGACCAAAAGATGGTCGAACTGCCGCAGTTGATGAACAGCTCGCGAAATCTCGAGGCGAGTATGTTACAGGATTTACGGAAACACCAGCCGACGGAAATCGACTACATTAACGGTGTCGTCACGATGTACGGGGAAACGTACGGCATTCCGACTCCGGTCAATTCAATGATTCAAGCACTCGTCCGAAATGCACAGGACAAACAGGAAGTAACCGACTTTGAACAGAGTGTCGAGCAGTTCAAGGCACTTCTCGCAGTCAAATAAGGGAGATGAGCAGATGAAAAAAGAGGATGTCCAGAATGTCGTCGCGACACCGGTCAACGCACCGGTCTTTCCGGCGGTCGATATTTTCTTCCGGAACCGCGAATATTTGAATATCGTTTATGAAACGGATCTCGATCAACTGCGAGCCGTTGTACCGGAACCGCTTGAGTTGATCGGCAACCAGATCAAGTTTGAAGTCATCAATATGCCGGACAGTACGGGACTCGGATCGTATCTGGAATGCGGTCATGTCATTCCGGTCCGGTACAACGGGGAAGTCGGGGAATTTTACCTGTCGATGTACGTCAATAACCAGGCAGCGATCGCTTCCGGGCGGGAAGTCGCCTCGTTCCCGAAAAAATACGGTTCGCCAAAACTCTATTTGGATAACGACGTCTTAGTCGGGACCCTTGATTATCATTCGCTTCGTGTCGCCCAGGCGACGATGGGGTATAAATACTATCCGATTAAGGAAGAAGAGGCGAAAGCCATCATCGGGACACCACAATTCATGCTGAAGCAACACCGCGGCTACGAAGGGGAATTGATCATCTCTGAATTGACGCGCAGTCAAATCACGGATATTCAGGTCAAGGAAGCCTACCGCGGCCCGGCCCGTTTGGAATTGTTCCAGCATGTCATGGCACCGCTGGCTGACTTCCCGGTCGGAAAGATTATTGATGCCCAGCATATCATCGCCGATTTACGACTCGGCGGTCCGAAAAAGATGTTTGATTATATGAAGTAAGAAATGTTTGAAATCATCTTCATTTGACGATTAAACGGGAGCCCATCCGTCATGTCCTTCCAGGACCGTGATGAATGGGCTTTTTTTTACGGACTCACCGAACGGATGATGTCTTTCTTTTCAATAACGAGTATGTAATCAAAGCTTTCTTCCGGTTCGTCATCAAATTCATCGAAAGTGCACCGTTCGTATGAACGAATATGATACTGCTCGAGGTCAGCGATATCCTGTAGATAGGCTGGAAGTGGTTCGGGATTTTTCGTTAAGGTCGGGAGTACGAACGGGAAATTGTTTCCGTTCGGATTGTTCGTATGCACAAAAACGGCGTCCGATCCTGCGTCCAACCGTGACAGTTCAATCCACAGCTGATACGGTTGTCCCCACTCTTTGAGTGCGGCATCGAGCTCATCCATCAGCTGAAACAGTGCTTGGACATGTGCTTTTCGGACTTTAAGATGACCATTTCCGCGGCCATGAAAATCAAGATGAACGTGCCAAAAATCAAACCAACTGTCGGAACTGAAATCTAGATGATGAGCCGTCAGGTGTTGCTCCGCTTGAAGTTGTCGGAAGTAGCGGCGTTTGCCGCGGAATTTTTTCATCGGATAAGTGTCTCCTTGAATTATAATTTTAAAAATATGGAATTTACTTGGTAAATTAAAAATTATTATATATAATGTAAAATATAAGGAAATAAACTAAAGAATGGAGTTTTAATATTGGAAAAATTCTCTTCAGATATTCGAACGGTTTCTCAAAGAATTCTGCAACTTCAAAATTCTATTGCAACTGAAGAAGCAACAAAGACTGCTTTAATTATGCCATTTTTCCAAACGTTGGGTTACGATGTTTTTAATCCGGCAGAATTTACTCCCGAATATATTGCAGATGTTGGTATTAAAAAGGGTGAAAAAGTAGATTATGCAATAATGGATCAAGGACAACCAACTATTCTTATTGAAGCTAAATCAATCAGAGAGCCTTTGACGAAACATGATTCACAATTATTTAGATATTACGGGACGACGAAAGCAAAGTTTGCTATTTTGACAAATGGTGATACATATAGATTTTACACAGATTTAGAAATTCCGAATGTTATGGACACCGTTCCATTTTTTGAGATTACGTTATCAAATATTAAGGACAATGAGATTAAAGAGTTGTATAAATTCAAAAAACAAGAATTTAATGTAAATACAATTTTATCTACAGCGGAAGAACTTAAATATTTAAGTGCAATAAAAGAGCAATTGAAGTCGCTCTCTCAATTACCGAGCGATGAGTTTATCAAATTATTAATTCAAGAATGTTATCAGGGAATTAAGACACAAACGGTAGTGGATAAATTCAAACCAATTGTTTCCAAAGCGTTTAACCAGTTTATTAATGAAAATATGAATGAAAGAATTAAGCATGTAATTTCAGGTGAAACGGATGCATCAACGACTTCTTCATTTTTAGAAAAGGAATTACAACCGGAAGAAGTAATTGAAGAAACTTTCATAGATGTTCCTGTACAACCCGTTTTTGAAACTACTCAAGAGGAAATTGAAGGATATGCGACTGTAAAAGTTTTGTTAGGGTCGACAATCGATAAAAATCGAATTTTTTACCGTGATAATGCGAGTTATTTTAATATTTTAATTGATGATAGTAATCGAAAGTGGGTTTGTCGTCTACACCTTAATTCCTTGACTAATAAATATGTCACTTTCCGGGATGAACCTAATGTTCGACATAAGATTAATCATGTTTACGAGATTGAAGACTTCAAAGATCGACTTTCAAGTATTGTAAGTGAAATGATTGGTTCGAATTAAATATGTAACATCACATGCTACCTTTTTAAAAGGTAGTTTTTTTAAAATTAAAATAGAAACTTTATTTCAAAATGTTTACGCTTTCAAATAAAACATTGTTTCTGGATGTCGGGCTTGTTATACTAACGGTGAACACGGGGAAGCAGCAATCATGCAGGGGTCAAAACAAAAGGGGAGCTGAGCATATGGGACAGAAACTCAACTGGACGGCAACACTCGGATTGACGACGGCGCTACTCGCCGCGTCGCTGCCAATGCAACCGGTCGCGGCGGAAACGACAGCATCCGTTACGGAACGGGTCGACGCGCAACTGGAACAGATGACACTTGAGTAGAAGATCGGACAAATGATCATGCCGGATTTCCGGTTATGGGACGGGGCCAATCATACGAAGCTGGCACCGGAAGTCGGACGGATCATCGACCGGTTTGACTTAGGGGGCGTCATCCTGTTTGCAGAAAACGTCAGCGAGACGGAGCAGACGACGAAACTGGTCCATGATTTGCAGGAAGTCGTCGAGCAGGATCCAAGCAACGACATTCCATTGTTCGTCACGATTGACCAGGAAGGCGGAATCGTCACACGACTCGGTACGGGAACGAACTTACCGGGCAACATGGCACTCGGGGCGACCCGCAGTCCGGCTTATGCGGAAACGGCAGGCGGAATTATCGGCTCCGAACTGCATGCACTCGGCATCAACGTCAACTTTGGTCCGGTCCTGGACGTCAACAACAATCCGGGCAATCCCGTCATCGGGGTCCGTTCGTTTTCAAGTGATCCGAACCTGGTTGGGGAACTGGGCTCGGCGATGACGCGCGGTATCCAGGAACAAGGGGTCGTTGCGACAGCGAAACACTTCCCGGGACACGGCGATACGGCAGTCGACTCGCATTACGGCTTACCGGTCGTCGATAAATCACTGGCCGAACTGAAACAGCTCGAACTGATTCCGTTCAAGCGGGCAGTGGCGGAAGGCATCGATATGGTCATGACAGGACATATCGGGATGCCGCAGATCGAGGGTGAGGTCGTCGAGTCCACACAAGGAACATTCCCGCTACCGGCGACGTTGTCGGATGACGTCATTACCGGTGTCTTACGGGAAGAGCTCGGCTATCAGGGACTTGTCGTCACCGATGCGTTGAACATGCAGGCGATTGCCGACAACTTTACGGAGTCGGAAGCCGTCATCAAAACGTTTAAAGCCGGTGTCGATATCGCGTTGATGCCGACGATTTTAAGATCTGCGAACGACGTGACGAAACTGGAGTCGATTTTTGACGACGTGATCAAAGCCGTTGAACGCGGTGACTTAAAAGAAGCGGACATCGATCGTTCCGTCGAGCGGATTCTGACGCTCAAAGCGACACGCGGCATCTGGAAGGAAACAATTGATCCGGTGACGCTTGAGGAACAACTGGTTGAGGCGAAGGCTGTCGTCGGCAGTCCCGAACATAAGGCGCTTGAGCGGCAGATGACGGAAGCAGCAGTCACGCTCGTCAGAAATGATCGCAAGACATTACCGTTCAAGCCGAAAAAAGGGCAGACCGTCCTCGTCCTGTCACCGACAAAAGATCAGACGGACAGTATGGTCAAGACGATCCGGTCGCTTGAGAAAAATGCCGGCAATCTGAAGCGGGTGAACGTGCTGACGGAAAATTACGGAGCCTCGACGCCGCATCTCAATCAAAATCCGGCACTTGAGGAGAAAATCAATCAAGCCGATTATCTGATTGTTGGCTCGAACGTCAACAACAGTGCGAAGCTCGGAGCATCTTCCGCGGATCATTATGTGCCGGCGGAAGTCTTCCATCAGGCTAACCGAACAGGAAAGAAATCCGTCCTGCTCAGTCTGCGGAATCCGTATGATGTCGCCGTACAACCGGATGCTGACGCCCAACTGCTCGTTTATGGATTCAAAGGGGATCCGAACGGACCGGATTCGGAAGCAGGAAACACAAAATCAGCCGGACCGAATTTACCGGCAGGAATCCGCGCCATTTTTGGTGAATTCGTACCACAAGGGAAATTGCCGGTCGATGTGCCGAAGTTTAAGGACGGTACGTTCCAAACCGATTTGTACCGGGAGTTCGGGGACGGATTCCGCAATTGGAATAAGTAACAGGCTCGTGTGAGGGAGTCCAATCGACGCGGTTGGGCTTTCCCTATTGACTTCTTTTGCAATTTTATTTCTATTAAATTAATTTATTTATGAATTAATGTTTCGTTGTGCTCAGGATAAAAAGGAGCTGTGGAGAGAGGATGAAAATCATGTTAGAGAAATTGGCGACAGAACGCCGGAATCAGCGAACGATGGAGCTTGACGATATGACGGTCGAGGAGATCTTGACGGTGATGAACGAGGAGGATCAGTCGGTTGCAGGTGTGATTCGACAGGAAATCCCGGTCATCCAGCAAGTCGTCAATCGAGTCATTCAATCGTTTCAAGCGGGCGGACGCCTGATTTACATCGGAGCCGGAACGAGCGGACGCCTCGGTGTGCTCGACGCGGCAGAATGTGTGCCGACATTTGGTGTCTCACCAAAGATGGTCGTCGGACTGATTGCCGGAGGCGAACGTGCTTTGATCAAAGCCGTCGAAGGAGCGGAAGACAGCAAGACACTGGCTGTCGAAGATTTACAGGCGCTTCAGCTGACAACGAATGATACCGTCATCGGCATCGCGGCAAGCGGCCGGACCCCTTACGTCATCGGCGGTCTCGATTACGCCCGTGAAATCGGTGCGGTGACAGCAGCGTTGTCCTGCAATAAAGAATCCATCATCAGCCAGCACGCCGATCTCCGGATTGAAGTCGAGACAGGTCCGGAAGTCTTGACCGGTTCGACCCGGCTCAAAGCCGGAACGGCACAAAAGCTTGTCCTAAACATGATTTCCACGGCAGCGATGATCGGCGTCGGGAAAGTCTATCAAAACCTGATGGTCGATGTCCAATCGACGAATGAAAAGCTTGAAGTCCGAGCCAAACGGATGATCGTGGAAGCGACAGGGGTCGATCTTGAGACGGCCGCGCGTTATTTCACATCAGCGAATGGTCACGTCAAAACGGCGATCGTCATGATTTTAGCGGACGTTTCATATCCCGAGGCGGTCGAACGATTACAACGTGCGCACGGATTCGTCCGCGACGCGCTCTAAGGGGGGATTCAGATGAAGAAGGAAGAAGTGTTGGCGGAAGGAATACTGGAACATGTCGGCGGAAAAGATAATCTCCGACAGCTTGCCCACTGTATGACACGTGTCCGGTTGGCGCTGAAGGATCCGACAAAAGCGGATATCCAGGCACTCAAACAACTGGACGGCATCATGGGTGTCATCGATGACGAGACGCTGCAAATCGTCGTCGGACCGGGGACGGTTAACCGGGTCGCGGATCATTTGAGCCGGAAAACGGGGCTTGCCATTGGGGAAGAGTCGGTCGATGAGAACCTGACGTTTGAGGAACGGGCCGCCATTGAACGGCAAAAAGTGAAGGATAAACAAAAGTCACCATTCAAACGCTTTTTACGGCGCCTGGGAAATATCTTCATCCCGCTCATTCCGGGACTGGTCGCGTCAGGAATCATTAACGGAGCGGCAAACTTTGCGAAAAACGCCGGAGTCGATGCGACGGAAACGTGGATGCAGATTTTATTACTGATCGGCAGCACCCTCTTTGCCTACTTAGCGATTCTCGTCGGATGGAATACGGCGAAGGAATTCGGCGGCACGCCGGTTCTCGGGGCGATTGCCGGAGGGATTTTATTTAATCCGTTGCTTGTCGATATCGTCATTTACGGCGAACCGCTTGTCGTCGGTCGGGGAGGGTTGTTTGGGGTTATCTTTGCCGCCTGGTTGATGACATATCTCGAAAAACACATCCGCCGGTTCATGCCGGTCTCGATTGATATCATCTTTACTCCACTCTTGACGGTCCTGATCGTCGGATTTACAGCACTTTATGCCATCATGCCGGTCGCCGGTGTCCTGTCTGACGGGATCATGAAAGCAATCAACGTGATTCTCGAAGTCGGTGGTCCGCTTGCCGGTGCCGTCCTCGCCGGATTCTTCCTGCCGCTCGTCATGGTCGGTCTCCATCACGGATTGACACCGATTCATCTGGAGCTGCTCAACACGGTCGGCAATACGGCACTCTTGCCGATTCTTGCGATGGCGGGAGCTGGACAAGTCGGGGCAGCAATGGCGATTTTCGTCAAGACACGCAATCAACGGTTGCGTAACATCATCAAGGGAGCGATTCCGGTCGGTTTCCTCGGAATCGGCGAACCGTTGTTGTACGGGGTTACGTTACCGCTCGGCCGTCCGTTCCTGACCGCTTGTATGGGAGCAGCTGTCGGCGGTGCCTTCCAGGCGACGATGAAAACGGCGGCGCTCGGCGTCGGTGTGTCCGGTCTGTCGTTGACACCGTTGATTGATAACGGGATGTACCTGACGTATATCGGCGGGCTTGTCATCTCGTACGTCTTCGGATTCCTGTTTACCTTCTGGTTTGGATTCAAGGAAGAAATGGCAGACGGAATTTAACGTCGGCACAAGAACCGCACACAACAAAAAGATGGAAGATCACGTGACGGTGATGTTCCATCTTTTTTTGACGCGTTGCCGGCATCAGTCAGTCAAAACCTGATTGATGTTCGTTTCCGACTTCAACTGGTGTTGAAGCAACTGTTTTACGTCCTGTTCCCGTTTGATCGTACTGAGATTTTGACCGTACCAGTGGTTCAGTTGATCCCGTGTCACGGTATACTTGTAGTCCGGGAAGGTGAACGTAATCCGGTCCACGTTATCGATGAGGACAAACAGATAGGTGGCGTTGAACAGAACGGTTTCTTTGATTTCCTGTTCGATGTTTTCTGTCTCGATGTCCTTGTAAGTCAAATGAATCCCGTATGGTGTTTGTTTCGTTTGTAGGGCAATCTGCCGTAATTCCTGGTGGTGGGCCAATTCCTTGACGATATTCGTGACGGCACTGTTGTTGCCGACCACTGAATGCTTATAGTGGAACAAATCCGTTTTCGAATCAGCATGCTGGCTATAGACGTTCCATACCAGCACGAGACATGCGACGGACAGGAACGGGATGAAGATACGTTTCATTTTATTTTCCCCCTTATGTAATACACATTCATGGTATCATAGTTCAGGTGGAATCTCCTAAAAAATGTGAATTTTAAACATTAGTGTCATTTTTTTCGTGTTAACTAATCAAAAAGGAGTGATTCAGATGAAAGGACTGGCCGTTTATTTGAGTGAAGCATTGACGGATGAGGTGAAAGCGAACATCGGACAGATGCGGTCACTCGGCTTTACCTCGATCTTTACGTCGTTACATATCCCGGAAGATGATCCGGCGTTATATACAGAACGGTTGCGAACTTTAGGACAATTGGCGCGAGGCCTCGAAATGGAGCTTGTCGCGGATATCGCTCCATCGTCGCTTGCTGCGCTCGGCAAGACATGGGAGGATGCTGGAACGTTAACCGGGTGGGGCGTGACCGGACTACGGATTGATTACGGAGTGACGCCGAAACAGGTCGCGAATTTGTCAAAACAGATGATGATCGCCTTGAACGCCAGTACAGTAACAGCGGAAGAACTCGACGCGATGAAAGCAGAGGGGCTGGTACTTGAGCACGTCGAAGCATGGCATAACTTTTACCCTCGACCGGAAACCGGGCTCGACCGGAACTGGTTCGACGACAAAAACCGTTGGCTCCATGAACAGGGAATCCGTGTTCAGGCCTTCATCCCGGGTGACGGGCAACTGCGTGGTCCGCTTTACGAAACGTTACCGACGCTCGAGGATCACCGCGGACAATCACCGTTGGCCTGTTATCTGGAGCTTGTAGCATTCGTCGACCGGATTCTCGTTGGGGACCCGGGCTTGTCGGAAAGCTCGATGCATCAGTTTGCCGCCTATCAGGAGGGAATTATTGTTCTCCGGGCAACGGGACAAGGCGAAGACCCAATGTTAGAAACCATCCAGACAAACCGAATGGACCCGGCACGTGATGTCATCCGTTCGGTCGAGTCACGTGCCTACGGCCGACCGGGCGACGGACTTCTCGAACCAACGACTCTAGCCGACCGACCTGTTGGATCGATTACGATCGATAATCTGCGCTACGGCCGGTATGCGGGGGAGCTGCAGATCACAAAACGGGATCTTGCGGCAGACGAACGGGTCAATGTCATCGGACGCGTGATTGAAGCCGATCGACCGTTGCTGCAACAGATCGGTCCCGGCGGACGGTTCCGGCTCGAGTGGGTTGAACCAAAGGGGGACCCGGAATGAAAAAGATTATGTTGATCGGCTCCGGCGGGTCGGGCAAGTCGACGCTTGCGAGACAACTCGGTCAACGGCTCGGCATCCGTGTCCATCATCTCGACAGTTTATTATGGCGGGCGGACTGGCAGGCGGTACCAAGTGCGGAACAACAACAGATTCAAACGGACTTGATCAGCCGGGACGACTGGATCATCGACGGAAATTACGGCGGAACGATGGATATTCGGTTGAATGCAGCAGATACGATCATCTTTCTTGATTTGCCGCGAACGACGTGCGTCTACCGGATTTTGAAACGGTCGATCCGGTATCGGCATGAGGCACGACCGGATATGGCAGCCGGGTGTCCGGAAAAAATCGATGTTGCCTTTTTGAAGTGGGTGTGGCGTTATCCGGATGAACAGCGTCCGGGTATTCAAGCAAGACTCGCTCAAGTCGCAGCGACGAAGACGATTATCGTGCTAAAGTCACGGAAAGAAGTCCGGCGGTTCATCGAAAATATCGTCTGATCGAAGAATAGACAAAGCAAACGACTCCTGATGATGAGGGAGTCGTTTGTTTATCAGTCCATCTTTTCAGATGTTAGTGTGTTGTTTGTTGACGGCCAGGGAGTTCGTCCAGTATTCCTGAATCACCTGCAGTACAAATGCCGGGTCATCCCAGTGCGCGATGTGGGATGTCGAAGGAACGGAGATGACGGTTCCACCGGTTTTCTCCTGCCACAGGGCGATTGCTTCTAGACGGAACGGTTCATCGGAAACGGGTAACGTCGCCCGGAGCAGGACGAGGTTGTCACCCGGAACATCGTCGAGAAAATCGAGAATCTCGTCTTGATACATCGCCGTCAGAATCGCACGTGCCGTCTTCGCCCGGGCATGCCAGTAGTACCGGCCGTCCTGCATCCGGACAAAATCCTTGCCAGCTAAATCAAGCAGCGGCGACCGGCGCATGTTGGGTCCGTAGACGGCGACGTCGCGGAACTCTTCCCATGTCGCAACAGACTCTTCGAAATCGGTGTCGTAAAACGCGGATTCCTGCTCGAGTGGGGTACCGCGTAATCGTTTGCTCTGATATCCGCCGTCAATCAAGATGGAGCCGAGAACCCGGTCCGGCTGCTCCTTCTGATAAAAGAGGGCGATGAAGCTACCCCAGGAATGAGACAAGAAATAAAAATCCTGGATACCGATCTGGTCAAACAGCTGATTCAGCCAATCGGAAAAGCGGGCGAATTGATAGTCGCGTTCGTCCGGGAACGGTTCGGTTTTTCCGTGACCCGGCGCATCAATTGAAACGATCCGGTACGTATCTTGTAAGGCGTCCGCCAGTTCGATGAAGCTGAGGCTTGTTCCGCCGAGACCATGCAGGCAGAAAATGACCGGCCGGTCCGGTTCACCCCACTCGGTAATCTGTGTCGAAATGCCGCCGCATGCAATGATATATCGTTTCATCTGTCTGCCTCCGTTTCATAATAGGTATGTACTTACTTTTTAACCAGTATTATACATCAATTATTGTATACTGAAACTAGCAAATGGATTGAAATGAGATGGAGGAGATAGACGATGAAAATTACAGCAGCGACACTTTGGACGAATGATGTCAAACCGATGCAGGACTTTTACACGGGGACACTCGGTTTTCCGCTCATCGAGGAGACAGCGAGCGCGTTTACGTTGCAAATCGGAACGAGTCAGCTTCGATTCGAGCTCGACACGACACAGCAACCGAAACAATATCACTTTGCCTTTAACGTGCCGGGAGATGCCTTCCAACTGGCGAAGGACTGGTTGGAAGATTGTGTCCCGTTATTGATCGAGGACGGCGAAGACGAAATCTTTTTTGAAAACATCAATGCCCATTCCGTCTATTTTTTGACGCGGACGAAAATGTCGTCGAACTGATTGCCCGGCATGACGTCAATCCGAACAAAGCGCTTGAGACGTTTACGGTGAGAGATATTCTCGATATTGGTGAGATGAACGTCACGACACCGGATGTCGCCAGTGTCGGTGCACAATTCGCCGAACTTGGTGTCTTTCACCGGTACCATCAGCCGATCAACGTCGACTTCCTGAATTTCCTCGGCGCGCCGGAAGACGGCACCCATCTGTTGCTCGGACGAGAAGACCGGACGTGGTTGTTCTCACCGAAACCGGCCATTACCAGCCCGCTTGTGCTTGAACTGGACGGGAATTTGCACGTCCGGCTTGATGCAGACGGGATGTTGCACCACGAAAAATAAACCCGTCCTGGTGACGGGTTAAGGGTCAGGCGATGAGTTGTAAAATCCCGAACGTCGTCAAGACGACATAAGAGACCGAGACAAAAATCAAGACGGGCTGAAAGAGCGAGTCTTTGGATTGACGGGTAATCCCTTCGACGAAACAGCTGAGGAGGAAGACAAAGATCGCCAGGCCGATATACATCAGGACAATCGTCAGGATACTTTGGATGATGCCTAACGTGAAGAGGGAAAACACGGTAAAGAACAGATAACCGAATCCTGCCAGGAGGATGAGACCAAGCAGGATCCCGAGCGCCGGATGAAGCCGGTTGACACGCGCCGTCCAGTTCGGAATGCGTGGGCTGAGTAACGTCCAAGCCGTATGTAATGACAGACAAATCGAGATGAACAACATCAGGAAAAAGAGTGCCTGCAGGAGGGGCGACAGTTGATTGGTCCAGAACGGAACGATTAAAAAGACGACCGGAAAACAGAGGCTCAAAAGATGTTTCTTCAAGTAAATCACTTCTTTCGTAAGAGTAGGAACTTTCATTAACAATATCTTCCTTATCCGTACCGTATCATACGTGAAGATAAGAGGGAAGGAGCACGGATGACACATTTTTGGAAAGTGAACGGCAAGTGGCGGATTGGGCGGATTGTCTTACTTGCGATATTGTTGGTGTTGATTTCATGTTTTTTGTATACCTATCATCAGAAAATCCTGCGGCAGTTGTACTTGGAAGACAGATTAGAACAGCAGTACGGGCTGAAAAAAGACGAGTATCAGATATTCGGTCAATTTACAAAGTTTGGTTATGGATATAGTGTATTTCTAAAAGATGAACCGCGAACATCCTATTTGTTTAGTGTCAGAGATAAAGACGGGAACTACTTTGCAGTATACTCAGGACATAATTTTTTAGATCCATCCGAAGAATTCATTGATTTCCGAGAACCAAAACATCCCGAGTTTGAACAATTCAGAGATGATCCGTAAGCGAGTGAGATGTTACAAAATACACTCAATCTTAAATCAGGAGGAATCCACATGTGGCAAGATTATCAATGGCTCAACCAACCAACTGAAATTGACAACCAACAACAATTAAAATTTACAACAAATGGCGATACCGACTTCTGGCGCAACACGTATTACGGATTCAACCGGATGACGGGGCATGCCTTGTTAACACCGATTCCAGCACCGGCTTTTTCCTGCCGAATCGAAGTGAAGCTGTATCCGCAAAAAACATATGATCAGGCAGGCATCCTACTTTATTTAAACGAGGACAACTGGCTAAAAGTTTCAGCGGAATTCATTCCGGACGGGAAATCGCATCTCGGAGCCGTCGTCACCTCATTCGGTTATTCCGATTGGTCATCGCGTGATATCGATAATACGGTCTTTGATCAGCCGCTGATATTTGAACTCGTCTGCAATCAACAGGACGTCGAACTTTACTTCGTCGATGGTGAGACGAAGGAGCAGTTACGGATTGCCCATCTGCATGCGCAAGGAGACTGGAAAGTCGGACCATACGCCTGCAGTCCGAATCTTGAAGGGCAAGGGTGTGACATCGAAGTATTGGCGTTTGATTGCCCGACCAAATGAAAAAGAATCCGAATCGGTCAGCACTCATGCAGTTTGATGAGTGCTTTCTTTGATGGATGAAATCAAATTAAAACGTCTTAAAGCACGGTAAAATCAACGCTTTCACGGATTATCCATTGACAATTCTTAGCACGGACTCTTACAATTGAAAATGATTATCAATACGAATGGGAGTCCTGTCCACTATGAACGTTTCACGCCGTAAGAAATCCATCATTCAAGCTGTTTCCATCCTCTCGATTACGACACTGTTGTTCGGTTGTTCAAACCCGAACGAAGGCGCTGACAATAAGAAAAATAAAGATACGTTAACGATGGCCTGGCCGCGTGACATCGGCGAGATGAATCCGCATGTCTACAATCCGTCGCAACTGTTTGCCCAGTCGATGGTCTATGAGCCACTCGTCCATTACGCAGAAGGCGGGAAGCTCGAGCCGTTCCTCGCGAAATCATGGGATATTTCAAAAGACGGTAAAACGTATACGTTCATGTTACGTGACGATGTCAAGTTCTCGGACGGCTCGACGTTTGATGCGACAATCGTCAAAAAGAACTTTGACGCCGTCCTCAAAAACAAAGCCTTACATAGCTGGCTTGGCTTTATCTCAAAAATCGACAAGACGGAAGCCGTCGACAAGCAGACGTTCCGGATGACGTTGTCGGAAGCCTACTACCCGACGATTCAGGAATTGGCGGTCGTCCGTCCGGTTCGTTTCCTCGGCGAAGCCGGCTTCCCGAAAAACGGCGATACGTCAAAAGGCGTCGAACAAGAAGTCGGAACCGGTCCGTGGGTGCTCGACGAGTACAAAGCGGATCAATACGCGACGTTTAAGGTCAACAAAAACTACTGGGGACCAAAGCCGAAAGTGAAGAAAATCAAGGTCGACATCATTCCCGATGCCGAAAGCCGCGTACTCGCTTTTGAAAAAGGCGACATCGATTTGATTTTCGGCGAAGGGGCAATCAGTGTCGACGCCTATAATCAACTGAAAGAAACGAAATCTTACAAGACGACGATGTCAGAACCGGTCGCGACGCGTCTGTTGATCATGAACACGAAGAAAAAACAGCTGGCAGACGAACGCGTCCGTCAAGCCCTGCAATACGGCTTTGATAAGAAGACACTTGTTGAAGGGATCACGTCCGGTCTCGAAGCACCGGCTGACTTCATCCTGCCGCCGAACCTGCCGTACACATCGAACCTGAACGTTGAAAAACGGGACTTTGATGTCGAAAAGGCTAAAACGTTGCTGGACGAAGCCGGCTGGAAACTGCCGAACGGCAAAAAGGTCCGTGAAAAAGACGGACAACCGTTACAGATTGAAATGATGTATGATGCTGCGGAACTTGTTCAAAAAGCGATGGCGGAGACGTTACAATCAGAGTGGGCGAGCATCGGTGTCGATTTGAAAATCGTTGGTGTCGAGCTGCCGGATCAAGTCCAGCGCTTCAAAGACAACAAATTCGATATCAACATGTACAGTAACTTTGGCGCACCGTATGATCCGCATACATTCGTTAACATCATCGGGACGGACGGATTCGGTTTTAAAGAAGCGATTTCCGCTTATCCGAACAAGGATCAACTGTTACAGGAAATGAAAGATGTCCTTAAAACGACAGATGAAACGAAACGTCAGAAGATGTATGCCGAGATTCTGCCGTCGCTCCAGGATCAGGGAGCTCTCGTTCCAATCTCGTATTTGAAAAAGATGGCGATTTATCAAAACGGGGTCACGAACTTTAAATTTGCCGCGAACCGGGATGAAAACCCGTTCGCCCAAATCGGCATTAAATAAGGGAGGTGAACGGAATGAGCGTCTATATTCTCAAACGGGTCGGATCGGTCATTCCGATCCTGCTCCTCGCGATTTTACTGCTGACGGCAATGATTCATTTGTCACCGGTTGATCCGGCGGAAGCCTATCTGTCTGCCGCCCATATCCAACCGACCGAAGAAGTGCTCGCCCAGAAACGGGCCGAGTTCGGACTCGATCAGTCGTTTTTGACCCAGTACGTGACGACCGTCGTCCGGCTGGCCAGTTTTGATTTCGGAACATCGTACGTTTCCGGGAAACCGGTCCTCGACGAAGTGTTGCTCCGTTTGCCGGCGACCGTCCAGCTGGCGCTGTCGAGTCTGTTGCTCGCAATTTTCGTCAGTATCCCGCTCGGCTTTCTCGCGGGAATTCGGAAGAATGGTTTTTTTGACCATTTGAGCCGGGGGATCGCCTTCATCGGGGCGTCGATTCCGTCATTTTGGCTCGGCTACCTGCTGATTTTCTTTTTTTCCGTCCAGCTTGATTTATTACCGGTCGGCGGGATCGGCAGTCCGAGTCACGTCATCTTGCCGGCAATCACGCTGGCGTTGCCGCTGATTGCGCTGTATACGCGGCTGTTACGGACGAGCGTCATCGAGACGATGCGCGAACCGTACGTCCTGTTTGCCCGGACACGCGGCATCCGGGAAACGATCATTTTAGGAAAACACGTCTTGCGGGTCGCGATTCCGCCGATGTTGACCGGACTCGGGATGAACCTCGGGAAGCTGTTGACGGGGACGATCATCGTCGAGACTGTCTTCTCGTGGCCGGGATTCGGCCGTTATTTTATTGAAGCCATCTTTGACCGCGACATGCCGATCATTCAAGGCTACGTCTTCCTCGCGGCCTTGCTGTTTATCGGTAGCAGTCTGCTCGTTGATTTATTGCAACTGGCAATCGATCCACGGATTGCCCGGAAAGGAGGGAACAGACGATGAATGTTCCGCTTGGACGACCGCGTCTGCTTGACCGCCTGTCGAATCAACGGCTGATTTTGATCGGCTGTTCCGTATTTTTAGGGCTGTTGTTTCTCGCGGCTCTGGCTGCACCGTGGCTTGCCCCTCATGATCCGTATCTCGTCAATCTGGCGGTCAAACTGCAGGAGCCGTCCTGGACGTATCCGCTCGGAACCGATCATCTCGGACGCTGTACGTTGTCGCGACTGTTGCACGGTGCCCGGGTGTCGCTCGGATTTGCCGTCCTGATTTTTGCCTCGTCATTGTTGATCGGTTTATTGATCGGGACGCTTGCTGGCTACATCGGCGGCTGGGTCGACCAACTGCTGATGCGGTTTTGTGACGGCGTGATGGCATTCCCGAGTCTGATTCTCGTCCTCGGTCTCGTCGGGATTTTTGGACCGGGACTGAAACAGGTCATCGTCGCCTTAATGCTCGTCCAGTGGGTCTACTACGCCCGGATGTTCCGGGGGTTGATCATGACGCTGAAGGAAAAAAACTTCATTGCCGCGGCGCGTGTCAACGGCTCCTCGCACTGGAAAATCTTCCGGACGCATCTGTTGCCGAACATTCTGCCCCCGCTGCTTGTCATCGGGACACTTGAGATGGGCTGGGCGATCATGGACATCTCGGCGATGTCGTTTCTCGGACTTGGTGTTCAATCGCCGGGAGCCGAATGGGGAGCGATGATTCACGAAGGTAAATCATATATCCGGACGAATCCGGAACTGATGATTTATCCCGGTCTGCTGATCATGCTCGTCATTGCGAGCTTTAATCTGCTCGGGGAATCATTATCGGAACGGTTCGGAGTGACCAAACAAACGAAATGAAAGGAGAGACTCGGATGAAACCTGTATTATCCGTCGAACACTTGACGATTGAAACGACGAACGGTCAGCCGCTCGTCCGTGATATTTCTTTTTCACTGGCAGCCGGACAAATCGTCGGTCTGGTCGGGGAGAGCGGTTGCGGTAAGACGGTGACGAGTCTGGCTCTCCTCCGTCTGCTCGACGAAAAGGCCATCCGTCAGTCCGGACGGATTGTACTGGAAGGGACGGACGTGATGACATTGTCCGACCGCACGCTCCGGCGTGTCCGCGGCGGGCAGATTGCTTTCATCATGCAAAATCCGATGAGTGCCTTCACACCGGTCTATACGATTGGTCATCAATTAATGGAGACAATCCGGACGCACGACCGGTGCAGTAAACGTGAAGCGAAAGAGCGGGCGATTGAAGCGCTGCTTGAAGTCAATCTTGAACAGCCGGACCGGATTCTGAAAGCCTATCCGTTTGAACTCAGCGGCGGCATGCTGCAACGGGTCATGATCGCACTCGCGGTCTGTCTGCGTCCGCACGTCCTGATTGCCGACGAACCAACTACGGCGCTTGACGTCTACAATCAAAAACTGGTCCTGTATTATCTCGAGAAGGTCCGGGCGACCTATGATACAGCGATTCTCTTGATCTCCCACGACTTGAGTGTCATTGCCGAGATGGCGGACCATGTCCTCGTCATGCGGGACGGGGAAATCGTCGAACAGGCCGATGTCTTTGATCTGTTTGACCGACCGAGTCACCCGTACACCCGGCAACTGTTGGCCCAACACGGAGTTCAGGCAGGAGGGATGAAGGCATGAGTCTGTTGCAGCTGGAACACGTCTCCCACCGCTACGGCAATCAACGGTTTTTGGCACGGCAGGCGGAGCAGACGGTCTTGCAGGACGTTTCATTGACGCTTGAAGCCGGAACCTGTCTGGGTTTACTCGGTCGCAGCGGTGCCGGGAAAAGTACGCTCGGACGGATTTTACTCGGACTCGAGCGTCCGAAAGCAGGACGGATCGTGTTTGACGGACAAGACATTTACGAAGCGGCTTCAAAGGATTACCGGAAAGACATCCAGGTCGTCTTTCAGGATTCGTTTGCGGCCGTTAATCCGAAGCTGACAGCGGGACAGATCATCGCCGAACCGTTGACGAACTTCCTCCGATTGTCACCCGATGCATTACACGAACGGTTAGGCGGACTGATGACACAGGTCGGTTTATCCGCAACGGATTTAACGAAGTACCCTCATCAGTTCAGCGGCGGTCAGTTGCAACGGATTTGTATCGCCCGGGCGATTGCGACGAATCCGAAGCTGATTATCCTCGATGAAGCCGTCAGCAGTCTCGATATGGTCAATAAAGCGTTGATTCTCGACTTATTGCGGAACTTAAAAGAGACGCTTGGTCTCGCCTATGTCTTCATCACCCATGATGTGCAGGCTGCGCAAGCGCTGAGCGACCGGTTCGTGATTCTCGATCAAGGTCAGCTGGTCGGTGACTATCCGACGCTCCGGTCGTTTTCGGAAGCGACGGATGAGCACGTTCAAGCAATCCGTCAGGCCGTCCTCGCCATTCATCCGCGGGACCGGACGATTCGAAAGTAACACCTCCTTCCATCGGGTGGGAGGTGTTTTTATTTTTTTAATTATAAGGTAAATAATGGATTTAAGTGGTATCGTTAACAAAAGTGGAGAAGGAGCGTTTAATATGAACAAACACTATCTGTTGGGAACACTTGCGGTTGCAGTCGGGATTTTCATGCTGTTTGTCATCAAACTGTTTGCGGCGTACATGGATTTGACACGCCAAATATCGGAGCAACAGATAGCATCGTTTGGTCTGATTTATTATCCGATGGCCTTTTTTGTGATTGGAATTGCGTTTTTCATCACAGCCTGGTGGCAACAGGATTTGAAAAAACAACAGGAAACTGTTGGTCAACCGGTTAAATCTTCTTGAGCGCGAACCATTCAGTCCATGGGGATTGAGTGGTTTTTCTTTTATCCTGCTTGTAAAGGAAACTTGACACTCGAATGTAAGTTACCTATTATTGGAATTGAGGGGTGACTGGGATGAAAAACAGAATGAAGGGGTTACGGGAAGCCCGTCAGTGGTCGCAGGGGCAGCTTGCAGAAGCACTTGGTGTATCAAGACAGACCGTCATTTCAATTGAAAAAGAGCGCTATAATCCATCGCTCGAACTGGCCTTTTCAATCGCTGCGTTGTTTGATTGTCCGATTGAAGCGATTTTTATATCCGATTCGAAAGAAAAAGGAGACGATGTCTGATGAAATATATGCCGGTGATCAATCGTTTACTGTTCTCCGTTCTACTGATTTACGGCGGTTATCTGACGCTGTTCGACGGACCCAGTCCGCACAGTATCATCCTTATGCTGGTCGGAATCAGTCAACTGGCAGTCGATTTAGTTTTCCCGGCTGCTGAAACGTATGACGAACGGCAGGAAAAAATTAAGATGAAAAGTGGTCAACTCTCGTATGTCTTGAGTATCGTCTACATTTTTATAGTGTTGACACTCGTCCAGTGGAAAGTCGTCGACGACATCATGACAGCGTTGTTGTGTGTGCTGTTCATTCAGGTGATGACGTTCCCGGTAACGCTGTTTATTTACAATCGGCGCAGCTGACAACAAAAAAAGAACAGGTCAAGCGACCTGTTCTTTAGTAATATTCGGAAAGCTGTTCTCTTGATTCTTCCGTTAAGTAGCCGAGCGATAAAAAGCTTTTGACGAAGCGGGACGGACCGACGCTCGAGTCAGGGTCGACGTTCCATGTCGCGTCCTCTACTTGTTCTAAAACTTCGATATCTGCCGCCTGCATCTTGACGAAATCGAAGTCAAGCGCAACGGTATCCGTCTCGTCCTGCGGCTGCTCACTCGGAGGATCGAATTCGAATTGTAAGTAATCTCCGCCTGTATCCTTGACGGACAGTCCGCCGCGGGCGACGATGGCCGGTAAAAAGCGGCGGTGTGTAAAATGTCGAAGAATCATTGGAACGACTCCTTCCGGATTAAAAATGATTACTTTGCATCTTATGGAGGAGACGGTCAAACGACTCATGGTCATCCATCGTAAACTGTTTGAAGTACTGTTCATGAATGACTTCGACGAGCGGTGTTGACTCTTCGACGATTGTTTCGCCGGACGGTGTCAGGACCAATCGTTTTTCCCGATCAATCCGCTTCCTTGTAATGAGATGCTGCTCGAATAATTTTTTTAAAGTTTGGGAGATGGCACCGCTCGACAGCTCAAGTGTCGTTTCGAGTGATTTCTGTGTCGCACTCTGTTCGCGGTACAGTGTATCGAGCATATCAAATTGTGCCTTTGACAAGCCCCAGTCTTTTAAGACGGCATTGACTTCCTTCATATAGCGGTGATGCAGTTTTTGGATGGCCTGCCAATGACGGTAGGATGGAGTAGATAGGTGTGAAGTCATCAGATCCCTCTTTTCTGTCACCGTGTAAACGGTAAAATAATGAGAAACGCTGTTTTCAAATCAAGCGGTTTCATATATACAAATTAACACAAAATCGGTTGATCTCCTATCACTTGCGCCTGACGAAAAAGCCTCCTTCGTTTGACCCGACAACCGGGTGGACGAAGGAGGCTTTTTTAGTTGGCACGCGATGCTGTTTTTGGTGTCGGGACATGCCGTCCCCAAACCAAATAGAAAATCGGTCCAAGATAATTAACGAGAAAAATCAGGATGCCCCAAAGCCATTTGGGACCGCGTGTCTTCGGACGTTTCCATAAGTCGCGATACGCCGTGACCATTAAAAAGAATCCAAGCAGGTGGACGATATTGTTGAACCACTTTCGGTTGATTAAATCCAAACCGGTTACCTCCTGAGCCATGATTAGCTGACGAACAGTCGGTCATGAAAATTTTTCAAAATCAACCGATCCTGTTCAATCGTAAAGCCGTAACGGGTAAAGCATTCGGCAGAGACGCGTCCACCGTAAGAAATGGCGATAAAGTCTCCACTGACGCGGTAATGGGTATATTTATGTTGAATATCATGAATTAACGATTCGAGCAGTAAACCGCGTTCGCCAAGTCCTTCTTCGCGGACATGGATGTCGAGTAAGCTGAACTCGGCAAATTTACTTGAGCCATGCAGTCGTGTCGACAGATGTTGAATCGTCATATGCGACCGTTTGGATAAAACGGTTTTGTTGGTGCGGCGATTTTCCAGTAACGTCACGTAATAACTGAACAGCGGTGCATGGATATTACGTGTTACTTGAACGACCTGCTGTTGATTATTGTAAGCCAGTCCGACGATCTGTTCGTTCGGATGCTGTTGAATGTCGATGGAGCGTTCAGTACAGACGGTTTGCCAGTTTGGCTCCGGAATCCATGATAATTCAGGCGTCCGGGGGGATCTAAAGAATTTCACGGGCGAAGTAAATCCTCCTTTAAACGAATAGATGGTTTAAATATACACTTTTTGTCAATTGGATAACAGGGTGTTTTAACAAAAACATACAAATGTAAAATTTTTTTGTTGTATTTGCAACAAAAAATAATATAATAAGTTCATAGCATGTTATGAGTGAACATAAAAAGGAGGCGCCATGGGAGAACTATTACGTGAAATTGGAATGATTGCACGGGCACTCGATTCCATCAGTAATGTTGAATTCAAAGAGCTGGAACTGACAAAAGGACAATACATTTATCTTGTCCGGATTTGTGAAAATCCAGGAATCATTCAAGAAAAACTGGCGGAACTGATTCTCGTGGACCGGACGACAGCCTCCCGATCGATTCAAAAATTAGAAAAAGCCGGATTCATCGAAAAACGATCAGATATCGTGAACAAAAAAATCAAAAAACTGTATGCAACTGCAAAAGGGCAGGCAACGTGTCCGGTGATTCTGCAGGAACACGCTTATTCGAAAGGGGTTGCTTTAGCTGGTTTAAGTGAACAAGAACAAGCCCAATTACTGGAATTGACGGAGCGCGTCCGTGAAAATATCGAGCGGGAATGGGACTTTGTCAAAAAAGGTGGAACTCGACATTATCTGAAGGAGTGAACAGGATGAAAGAAACAATTGAGTTTGTCCGCTGTGACGTCAAGGATGTCAGAACATTACAAGCGGTTAGCATAGAAACTTTTTCGGAGACGTTTGGTTCCCAAAATGATCCGCAGCATCTAGAGGATTATCTCAACCAATCCTATAATCTCGAAAAATTGACACGTGAGCTTGAACATCCGAATTCGTTTTTCTTTTTCATCAAAAGTAATGAGGAAATTGCCGGTTATTTAAAGCTGAATGTCGGAGACGCTCAAACGGAGCTGATGAAAGGAAAAACCTTGGAACTTGAACGAATTTACATTCGTTCGGCGTACCAGGGAACAGGTCTTGGGAAGCAGTTGCTGGAGAAAACATTCGAGGTTGCTCAAGCACAGGGGATGGAGCAAGTCTGGTTAGGAGTGTGGGAAGAAAATCACCGGGCGTTACGCTTTTATCAACGTTTCGGCTTCGTCCAGACAGGGGCACACTCGTTCTTTATGGGAGAAGATGAACAAGTTGATTTGATCCTGACAAAAACATTGTAAAATGAAACAAACTCCCATCAGTCAAAAATAGCAAGCTCTCAAAAACACCTCCCGGAGATCGCATCGGGAGGTTTTAGTATAAGACACAGTATTCACGTGAAATAACCGTCAGCTTAGAAGAATTTGCTCCAGCTCTTTTTTCTGCCGGAAATGGTGCCGGGTGTGCATCTCGATCAGTTGAACCCATTCCTTCGCATTCAACGAACCGAAGCCGCCGTGTTTCGTTTTTCGTGTCGGCTCGATGTGATCGAGCTGCTCCGACCAGTCCTCCATTCGTTTGACCAGTTCCAGCAGACGCTGTTTTAAGCGGTCCCGGCTGTCCGTATTGTCCGGTGGGGCATTCATTTCGTCCGGCAGTCTGATCTTGACGGGTGGAAAGGCATTTTGACGGAATAATTCTTCTCCGAACGGTGTTTTACCATCCGCTGTATCGGTCGTCAGCGAAGCACAGATTTCGACTTCGTCCAGATATTCATGTGCGACAAGTAAAATATGATCATACATTTGACCAAGCGACCAGACACCGGGTTGAGAAATGTAATGTAATTCGGTTTCGGTATACCGGTCCAGTTCGTGATGCAGATACAACAGGCAGTCGATTCCTGTCATGTAAATCACTCCTTCAGCGGATATCCATTTTCTTGACTATAGCATGTCCGGTTATCGCCTGGACGATAAAAAAACAGAGACAACCAGGAGCAGATCCTCGTTGGCGCTGTTTGTTAAGATGCCTTTGATTCTTCTTCGCCTTTCATCGTATACAACGCTTGTTTTGAGCGTGTGAAGACAACCGGTAATGTGATCAAGCCGATGGCTAGGAACCCAAGTGAAAAGACGGTGTAAGTCGAGCGGATTGAAAAGGTTTCAGCGAGCAAACCGATTGATAACGTCAGTCCGATGATCAAGATGGATTCCGCGACATTGATGACGCCGGAGAATCGACCCATGATCGAAACGGGGACATTGTTTTGATAAAACGACAAAAACCCGGTATTCGCGAACGATAACGCAAACGTCAGCAGGAAAAAGCCGAGTGCTGCGATGACAAAATCGGTTGACGTCGCAAAAATGAGGTAGCCGACCGGTGTCGCGATGGCTCCGAAGCCGATCAGGAATCGTAAACTGAGCCATTTCGTACACGTCGCGTTAATGACGGAACCGGCAATGATACCGAGCCCGGCGATACTGACGAGAAAGCCGTACGTACTCTCGGAAAAATCAAGGACGTGGGTCGCAAACGTCGCTTCCAGTGAATCAAGGCCGGACATGAAAATCGTCATCACACAGAACAGGCCATATACGAGCGTGATGTATCGGTGTTTATGCGCATAATGCAACGTTTCTTTCCAGTCTGCGACGATCATAGCGAAACTGAGCCGTTCGGCACCGGTGATTGTCGTCTGTTTTTCGATGTCCGGCAAGGAAAACAGGATCAGAGCCGACAGACCGAGAGCACCGGCATTCAGATAGATGGCGAACGTCGGCGATCCGACGAGGAACAAGAGACCGGCAATTGTCGGCCCAAGAATGAAGCCGCACGATTGGATGAAATTTTTTAAGGCATTAAACCGTTGGCGGTTGGTTTTCGAGACGAGTTTTGTCATATAGATGAGGGAAGCCGATTCAAACAACGAGCTGCCGATATTGATGAAGAAAACCAGTGCATACAGGACGAATAACGAATCGATCCACGGTAAGACGGCAATCAGGACGGCCCGGGACAGATCGAGCAAGACCATCAAATTCCGTTTGTCGACACGATCGATGACCGTGCCGGACCAAAAACTCGATAACAGGGCGGCGATCGGGACGAGCATGTAGAGAATCGAGACGGCGAACGCTGAATTCGTCCGGTCAAGGACAATCAGGTTCAGAGCGATAAAATAGACCCATGCCCCGAGATTGGAGATGCCGACGCTTGATAACAACAAAGCAGGGTGTTTCCACGTTCTACGCATGCGCCATCACTCCTTCTGAATGTTTTTTGAATATATAGAAAATGATTACAGTTGATACTACGGGAAGCAAAGTAAGAAAGCAAGAAGAAAATGGAAAAAGCCATCCGGAAGATGGCTCGAGGAAAATCTGTTACGTGAGAAAATAGTCGAGTGTCGCGAATAAGCTCGTTAACAAAAAACAAATCAGCAACAGAGCGGACAAAACGACTAAGTCGAGGTGCCGACGAAGCCCGTTCACAAAAATAAAGAACAGGGTCCAGTAGCCGACAAATAAAGTGAAAATAACAGCAAGGACAGGGGCCGCAATCGGTAACGATCCTTCGATACCGGCTCGAAAGGGTGGACTCGTGATGGCATAAAAGGCGAAAACGAATGTAGGAAGAGCGCCAAGGTAAAGGAGCCATTTAGGGAATTTCATAGAGAACATTACTCCTTTTTGTATACGTTAAGAATACGTTCAGTATAGAAGAATGGAATTGTAAATAAAACGTACAAAATTGTAAGGAAGTGTCATTTTTGATTTGACATCGTGTATAGTGAATGAAAAGTGAATCCAATACAATCAAAAAGGAGCCATCTGATTATGAATTTAACGGTTAAGCCTGTCTTGACAGGAAAATCGGTCATCCTCCGACCTTTTGAAGCGGCAGATCTTCCAATGATCGAACAGTGTTTGCGCGATCCGGAAGTTCTTCAACTGACCGGAAGTGAAGCAGATTTTGACCGGGAAAGACTTAAAACCTGGTATGGAACGAGACATGACCAGCCGGACCGTCTGGATTTGGCAGTCGTCGACAAAGCAACTGGAACGCTCGTCGGTGAGGTTGTCGTCAATGAGTATCAGTCAAGCGACCACAGCATGAACTTCCGGATTCTGATTGGGGAAGTCGGCAGAAACCGCGGGCTTGGAACGGAAGCGACCCGGTTACTGATGGATTACCTGTTTCGGCAGACATCGCTTGCCCGCTTGACGTTAAGCGTTTTTGACTTTAATCCACGGGCGCGGCACGTCTATGAAAAATTGGGTTTTCAAGTGACCGGTGTAGAAGAGGACGATTTCGAAGTTGACGGACGACGAGTCGAGTCGATTCTGATGGTCTTGACGCGGGAACGTTATTTAGAGCAGTGAATGAACAACAGCCCGGTCTTTCTCCTGAACAAGCGGAGAAACCGGGCTGTTGTTTGATTTGCGTTATTTTTGTTCGGACTTGCGTGCTTCTTCTTCCTCCACCCAGTTAAAACTCAAATCGACCCGTCTGCCGATAAACGAACGTAAAAATAAGACGAATGTTACTGCTGGCAAGATCCACCATGCAGAATCGACCGTACCGAAGTATTGGATCACATATATCCACATGAACAGGCTACTGACAAAAAGAATCGTTTCCGAAGTCGTGATGAATTCCCGTTTTGGTTCGTACATTCAATAAAACCTCCAATAGTATGTAGTTAAGTCCTTGTTTCCGTTGAGGAGTTTGACGCAGCAATGCTCTGCTGATCGAGTTGATTAAACAGAATCGTCCGATTTCGCCCCTGTTGTTTAGCGGTGTATAAGGCTTCGTCCGCGAGTCCGTTCATGTGCTGGATGTGAATCTGTTTTCCGTGAGCAATTCCGATCGAAGCCGTGACGGTGATGTCGGGAAATCCGTCCAGTTGGAACCGTTCATGCGCAATCCGTTCACGGATCCGGTTTGCGACCTTGATTATTTTGGGTGGAGTCAGGTCATAAATCAGAATCATAAATTCCTCTCCGCCAATCCGTGTCGTGATATCGTGGGGACGCGTTTCTTCCATCAGGATGTTTGCGAACTGTTGCAATACGAGATCCCCGTTTCCGTGACCGTATGTATCGTTGACATGCTTAAAGTGGTCGATATCGAGGGCGAGTACGTTGTAAATGCGGCCTTCCTGTTCCAGACCGGCTGTGCGCGTATCCCAAACACGCCGGTTGTAGAGTCCGGTCAGGTGATCACGTTCGGACGACTGTTTGTATAGTTCGACTTGACGGTTCAATGTTTGGAAATCAAGCGTCAGCATACTCGACAGGACACCGACGGCAAGACCGATCGTCCAGGTCGCAAGCAACAGACGAAGCGAAGCATCGTTAAAGCCTAAATTAATCAGAACGGCGAACGTAATCATCAACAGCGCCCAGACGTTGAGGGCGAGATTCTGACGAAACGGTCGATTCAGGAGTTGGCGATGAATCCAAATCATCCCGGTACTGATCGCAATGATGGCGATGAACGCAATAAACGCTTGGGGCGTGACGCCAAATAAAAACCGCGAACCGGCGATGATCAACGTGGCGACGACAAGCGGGAAACGGTTGCCGTAAAAAGCGAGCAGGACGAGCGGCAAATGACGTAAATCCATCCGTAACGACTCATTGACCTGGATGCCTTTGAACATCAGGATTACCCCGAGCAATCCGGTCGCGAGACCGATGATCAGCGACTTCGCGATATAGGATGAAAATCGGTTGGAGTGGATGATTTTTGAAACGATGTAAAACCCGGTAAACGCGATGCAGGCGTTGACGAGCAGCTCGACGATAAATATGATTTTCCACATCCTTGAACATGATACTTTTACGATACCATTTTGACAAAAGTTGTCAATCTGGAAGAGAGCCGGTCTTTTCATTGTGAAAGGAAACAGAACGAAGATTGAGTAGTTGTACGAAATCATGTACAACAAAAGTAGAGAAAAACACGTAAGGAGGAACTAATGATGTCGATTGTCACATACAGTGATGCCCGGAAAAATTTTAAACAGATTTTAGATCAAGTGCATGATGATAAGGAAGCTGTCATCATTTCACGAAAAAATAACGAAAATGCCGTGTTACTTTCTGAAGAAGAATATAATCGTTTGATGGAGACCATTTATTTAATGCGAAGTCCTCAAAATTCAGTCCGTCTACTGGAGTCAATCAAACAGCTGGAACAAAAAAAGCTGACAGAAAGAACGTTGATTGATGAGTAAAGTCCGTCTACTTTTTACGGATCATGGATGGGAAGATTATCTGTAGTGGCAACAGGAAGACAGAAAAAAACTGAAGCGGATCAATACACTGATTGAAGACGTAAAGCGAAACGGCAATTTACAGGGCTTTTACAGCCGGCGGATTGATTCGGAACACCGGCTTGTTTACCGGATGACGAGTGAACAGGTGGAAATCCTTCAATGCCGTTATCATTACTAAACGAAAAACTCCCGAACCAAACGCACCGCTCCAACCGGAACGTGACGTATGTCGGGAGTTTTTCATTCTTCTCTACTGGAATTATACCGCGAAGCTGTAGACGAAAACAGACTACTTTTACGTTTCGTTCTGTTCTACACTACAAACAAGATTGTAGGAAAGGACGTGAACAGCAATGACCGGACAAACCAAAGTGCTCGACCGGGGACCGTTTCTGCACGGGACAAAGGCCGACTTACAAATAGGTGATCAGTTGCAGAGCAACTATCTGTCGAATTATCAGGAAAAAAGGTCGAATTATATCTATTTCACCGCAACGCTTGAAGCCGCGAAGTGGGGCGCCGAGCTTGCCAAAGGCGATGGCAAGGAGCGGATTTATCTCGTCGAACCGCTCGGACCGTTCGAAAACGATCCGAACTTAACGGATCAGCGCTTTCCCGGCAATCCGACACGGTCCTACCGGTCGAAGGAACCGCTTGTCGTCGTCGCAGAACTTGCCGTTTGGGAGCGGCATTCGGAGGAACTGATTCAACAAATGAAGGATTCCTTGGCCCGATTAACGAAAGAAGGAAAAAATGTCATTTTGGATTAAGGTCATTAAAACTGAAATGGAAATACCTGTGAAAAACTGTTTTGTAAAAAGGGGAATGAATCAGCCGATATGTCATCATTTAAGTTGTTCAAATTTAGAAAAGGGGACAACTTATGCCGACACGAACGATTCTCATCATCGAAGACGAGGTCGAAATTGCCGAACTCGTCTCGATTCATTTACGAAACGAAGGATTTCGGACAGTACTCGCTCATGACGGTCTTTCAGGACTCGAACGGTTTCGACGACATTCTGTCGATCTTGTCATATTAGACATCATGATGCCAAAGATGAACGGGCACGAAGTCTTGACGCACATTCGGCAAATCAATCAGACACCGGTCATTTTTTTAAGTGCCAAACAATCGGATCTTGATAAAATCAGCGGGCTTGTGATTGGAGCGGATGACTACATGACGAAACCGTTTAATCCACTCGAACTGGTTGCGCGGGTCAATGCCCAGTTACGGCGTGCCTTTCAATGGACGGGGCAAGCGATACCGGTCGAAACCAGTCTCATCCGCCTGCAAAACGTTATTCTTGATGCCAATCAGCGGACGGTTCTCGTCAATGAACAACCCGTCAATTTGACACCAAAGGAATTTGACATCTTTTGGCTGCTTGCAGGCACGCCGAATCAGGTCTTCAGTACGGAAAAAATCTTTGAACGGGTTTGGAAGGAAGATTACTTTGACGGGGCAAACACGGTCATGGTCCACATTCGGACATTAAGGAAAAAGATTTCCGACACCAACAAGGCAAAGATGTTGATTGAGACCGTTTGGGGCGTCGGGTATAAAGTCAATGCGTAAATTCATCAATGGCTTTCGGACCCGAATCATCTATCTGTTCATCAAAAGTCTGTTGATGGCTGCGGTCATCATATTCGCAATCTATAAGGCGCTGCAATACTATTACCATCATCATGTCTTTTACGGGGACACATATATGCGATACCGGTTTTGGATGCGCGAAGTCGGTGACATCTATGTCTTTTTAGCACTGTACATTCCATTTTCGATTCTCATCTTTTATCTGCTGACGCGGACATATACCAAATATTTTGAGGACATTTCAAGCGGTATTCGTCAGCTGGCAGCGGGTGATTTTTCACATCGTATCGAGATTGCATCGAAAGATGAGTTCCGCCAAATCGCAAACGACTTGAATGCGGCAAGCTCAGGCTTACGGACGGCCATTCAGGCAGAGACGTTGGCGCAACGCAGTAAAGAAACGCTGATTGCCAATTTGGCCCATGATTTACGGACGCCGTTGACATCGGTGACCGGATATTTGGATTTACTGAATCAACCGACGACAACCCCGGAAGAACGGGCTGTCTACATAAAAATCGCCTATAAAAAATCTCGGGATCTCGAACAACTCCTTGAAACCTTGTTTGATATCTCAAAACTTGATTTATCACTGAAGACAACGGAACAGACAGAGGTCGATTTATATCATCTCCTGCTCCAACTCTTGGATGAGATGTATCCGTTGATCAGTCGTGTCAACGCCCGTCTGAATCAGCAGATTAGTCCGTCTTTGAACATGACGGGAAACGGAAAAGAACTGGCGCGGGTGTTTGAGAATTTGCTTAATAACGCGATACGTTACGGCAATCTAGATTATCCGATTGACATCAGTGCATTCCGGCGCGGTGCGGAAATCGTGATTCAGATCACGAATGCCGGTCCGACGATTCAAGCGTCGGATGTACCGTACCTGTTTGATATGTTTTATACAGTCGATCAAGTCCGGAACATACCGACAAAACAAACCGGTCTTGGTTTGTTCATTGCAAAGACGATTGTCGAAAGACATGAAGGGACGATTGACTTAAAGCAACGCGCAGGACAGATTCGATTTGAAATCGTTTTTCCGGCTGATTTAAGAAATTCTTAAGAAATTTCCCGACTTTCATTTAAACCCTTTTCTTTACGCTGTCTGTAATGAAGAAAAGGAGAGGGTTTAGCATGAAAAAACTGATTTTCGTTCTCTTGATAGTTCTTGTCCTGTTTCAATTTTATCTGACACGGACACCTGCTTTGACCAATACAATTTCTTTGAAAGGGGCATCGCTATATCAAGGTGATTTAGTGTTGATCAACAAAGAAGTTGAGATTCAGGAAGATCCGCGCAATTTAGCTACTGTCCCCCGTCTGTCGAGCAACATCGGAGCGGAGGGATTACTTCAAAAACATGTTGGAACTGCCTTGCGACAGATGATGCATCGTGCCGGAAGAACGGGTGTCAAACACTTTCAAGTTAATAGCACCTACCGAAGTGGGAAGCTGCAACAGCGACTGTATGAAGAATACGGTGATGATTTTGCATTGCCTGCCGGTCACAGTGAACATCAAACGGGCCTGTCGGTCGATATCGGTTCGACGCGAGGGAAAATGAATCAATCAAAAGAAGGCAGATGGCTTGCACAAAATGCGTATAAGTTCGGTTTTATCATTCGATATCCAAAAGGAAAAGAAGCAGTAACAGGAATTTCGTTTGAACCATGGCATATTCGTTATGTCGGTTTGCCACACAGTCATAAGATGTATGAAGAAGACTGGGCGTTAGAAGAATACATAAACTATCTTGAACAAGAGCACTCGTACAAGATGGAAATAGGAAATCAAATCTATTTTGTGCAATACACGAATCAACGGTCGATCCGAATTCCGGATACGACACAGTTTCACGTCTCCGGTACGAATAAACACGGTTTTATTGTCACGTCACAATTGAAACAAGACTGAGGAGGAGTCGAATGCATTTGACTACAACATCAAAGATTCAAGTCCAAGCTGTTAAATATGACGGATCGCTTCATTGTGAATGGGAAACGACGTTGTTAGAGGAAACCGATCGGTATGTGCTCGTCTACGGACAACCGGGACGTTCTTTAGTCCATCATACGCGGAAACAGACATTTGTCTGTGACACTCCATCACTTGAATATTACGATTTGCAGGACGGTTATACGGTCAATCTCGATCTCGAACCGGATGGTGAGCGGTATTACTGCAACATCTGTCTGCCGACGGAACGGACAGTGAGTGGTCTCCGGTTCGTTGATCTCGATCTGGATCTTATCCGGAATAAAGCCTGCGAATGGACAGTTGTCGACAAGGATGAATTCATGATCCACCAACAGCTCTATCATTATCCGGCAGATATCATCGAAGGAGCGGAACAGATGCTTCATCGTCTGCAGGACAAGATTCAACGACAGGTCTTTCCGTTTGATGGATTTTTGACCGGTTGGTTTGACCAATTGCCACAAAACAGTGGAGCAGACCGACTGTCATGAAACGAGTGTTGCTCTGCTACGTCAGTCATTTTTTCTCCGACATTCTACAGCAAGCTTCCGAATTTCAGCCGCCATCGCCGGATTGACCGGCTGAATCTGCTCGAACCAGTCAAGCAGTGCAAGTGCTGATTCCGGGACGCGGGCGTATCCTTGCAGGACAGCGGCGAATCGTTGTTCGGCTTTCGGGAACCTTTGCTCGGCCCGGCGTTCATTGCCGTACCGGTCCGGATAATACACGACTTCCGACTCGAGCAGGTGCAAAACGGACAGGAGTTGTGAAAACGCATGCTGTTCGACCAGTTGGAGACCGGACAACCGTTCCCCGCGGGCATAGCGGCACAAACCGACGTAAAGATTCGTCAAGGCTTCGTTCAGTGCGAAGTCAAGTGTATCGCGCCGGATCGGTGGAGGTGCTTGTTTTGAAACCGTCAAGTCGACGCCCGGGAATGTTGGATCCTGCCAAACAATCCGTCCCGGGGAAAAGGCGATGTCCGGCATCTCATCGAGTTCGAAAATCGCACACTCTCCGTAAATCCCGTCCGCGAATAACAATTTAAAGCCGTCGACGGTATTTTGGAAAATGAAGCTGAGCGGATGAACGGACTCGAGCCAGTCGAGCCGATCGAGGAATCGCTGTTTCTGACCCGGTTTCGTAATCACGAAAAAATCGAGATCGGAATAGGCATCAAGCCGTTCGAGTTCCTGACCGACGGAACCGAGTCCGAGCAATAACCAGGCGTCATTTGTTTGTTCCAGCTGTTGGCCGATCTGGTCGAGACGGGTGAGCAGGGTCTGTTGGCGTGACATTAGAAAAACTCCTTTTATATGGTGTAAGCGTTCTCTTGTTCAGTCTAGCAAGCTTAAGCGGTCCGTCAAGGAAAGATCGTTTAATTCAAGATAAAATAATTACTTATAACAGGAAAGGGTGATTGATATGGAAGTGCTGATTCTCCTGATCGGCTCATGTCTCTTGAGTTGCTTAATGCTCTGGACGATTGTCAAAGCCGTCCTGTTGTCTTATGGAAAAGAACAGCTTTCAATCTCAAAAGCAATCTGCGTCATCCTCGGTATGGCCGCCTTCAGCATCCTGCTCGCCGGTGTACTGCCGTATTTGTATTTCAGATTCCTCTAACTGTCAGGCACGATTTTTTTCGGAACAGTCGCTTCCGAAAAAATCGTGCCTGTTTGTTGTCTAAAAAATTCCGAACAACCAAGTGATTCGTCCTGTTATTTCTGGATAGAAAGGAGGAAATTCCTCCTGAACTTAAAGGGGGACAAATTTATGCAACCTTACTTACGTGTCGAGCATCAATTGTTACGCGACGGAGCCGCTTTTTCCTCCGTCCATGAAAAAATGGTCTATCTGCTGCTGCAAAGTTATGCCGGACGGGACGGACTCGCGTTCCCGTCGCATCAAACGCTCGCGGACGCCGTTCCGTGCGGCAAGACGACCGTCAAAAACTGTCTCCAGACGCTCGTCGAAAAAGGCTGGATTGAAAAGGTCGAACGGTTTGACCGGCACGGCGGACAAACGTCAAACGGCTACCGGATCCGGGCGGGGTCCCCGGGTGCTTCCGGACAGGTCCCTGGTCATGAGACGACTTCCGGGGAGACACCTGTCGCCTCCAAAGAAAAATGGGTTAAGAAACCGTCTTTAAAAAAAGAACCACCATCACCCGGAGTCAAGGAAATCATTACTCATTTTGAGAGGGAAATCGGTCGTGTCACCCCGTCGATCCGCAGGCAGCTTGAGCGTTTGTTAAAAGAAACGAGTCCCGCCGTCCTGCACCATGCAATCGAACAGGCAACAGCGGCGAATATCCGCAATTTCAACTACATCCAAGTCATCATCGACAGTCTGAAACAGCGGAATTTATTGACGCAGGAACAGATTGACCGTCATGAACAACACCGCCGGGCATCATCCCGGAAGCGAACGTCCCGCCGGACAGACCGCGGTCGGTTGCCGAACTGGGTCGAACGGGAACGCCGGCAACAGCAGCAGGCAGAAGCGGAGCAAAAACAACGGTTTGAAGAAACCGTTCCCGATCAAGGGGAACTGGCTTTACTGCTCGCAGAACTTATCTGATCAAGGAGGACTTTATGACACCATCACTTGACTGGTTACTCGCACAAGCGAACCGAAAACTGACAAGCGAAATGGATCCGGACGTCGTCGCGATTACCCGCGCCGTCATTACGGAACTGGCGGCAGAAGGACTGCCGATCGGTATTGCGCAAGCTTACCGGACAAAACAGGAACAGGATGCTTTGTATGCGATTGGACGGACCCGTCCGGGAAAAATCGTTACTTATGCCAAAGGAGGAAAATCAAATCATAACTTCGGGGTGGCCGTTGATCTGTTTGTCTATGCGGATGGCGGCAAACGGGCGGAGTTTCTTGCACCGCCCGATCCGCGGCTGAAACGGCTCGTCGCCGCGATGAAACGTTATCAGATGCAGTGGGGCGGTGACTGGGGCAACTTTCCTGATTATCCGCATTTTCAATTGTATGATGCGGTCAACGGTCAAGCGAAACCGTTACTCGGACCGCGTTATCCCGGTCGAGCACTTTATGCAGGAGCGAAGCGGATGGACCGGACGCTGATCCGGCTGATTCAAAAACGGCTTAGACTACCGTTGACCGGACAATTTGATGGTAAGTTGACGCACCTCATCGAACAGTTTCAACGACAGCACCGGCTGACGGCAGACGGTGTCATCGGTCCGGTCACGTGGCGCCATCTGTTTGGACTCCGCCGATGAAGGAACGTTCAATCGCCCTGATCCGACTGATCGTCCCGCTCTACAGTTTGGTCAATTTGACGTTACTTGCGTCCGGTTATACACCGTTGCCGTTTGAGACGAATCAAGTCGAAACCGCTTTGACGGCGCTTCTCGGTGCAGGCGGTCTGATTTATGCGTGGTGGAAAAATAACAATATGACCGAAGCGGCGCAACAGGCACAAGTTACGTTACAAGAGTGGAAAGGACAGGTTTATCGCAAAGGACAGGAAAAATCAGGATGAATGTGCAACCTGAACTGGTAATTTGTTTGAAATGTGCAGGCAACGGGCAATATTTCGAGTAGAGCGCTAATGGTTTGATCCCAAGATACCGATAATAAGGTAGCGTCCCGTATCGCCAGCATTCCACAGTTGCTGCCGACGGAAAAGAAAGAGGTCAGACTGAACTTGAAATTATCGACGTTGCAATTTTACCTGTTACTCGCATTGTTTTCATTGATGTTTACAAGTATCTGGAGTTACAATGCTTTCCTGAAAGTTGAACAAGAAAACGACCGGATCATGATGGAAGCGATCCCGATTTCAAATGCTGCTTCGCAACTGTTCCCATTGCTGCTCGATCAGGAGTTGACCGTGCGCAGTTATTTACTCGATCAAAATGATCAGACGTTCCAGCAATTCAAAAATACGAATGCCGAACTGAAAGAAACGATTGCCACATTGAAGATGCTCGATCAACGCCATCCGATTCTCAAGCAGTTGCTGGCAGAGGAGGCGATTCCGCTGATTTTACGGACGGACGGTTTTTATGAGCAGCAGATTCAGTGGATTCAGAGCAATCAAATCGAACGGGCGACACTGAAACGTTACAGCGGCATGGACTATGTCAATCAGTTCCGGCCGATCAATGCAAAAATCAATCAGGACATCGATAAAATCATCCAGGAAGCGACGGACCGTTCCAAACAGGCGTCGGCGTCTGCCAAGTGGGTCATCGTCATCGTCGTCATCGTCGCTGTCCTGCTGTTGCTGGCCTTCCTGCAGACGTTCCGCCTCGAGCGGAGTCAACAGGCGTTGATTCACCGTTCGTTACATGATGCCTTGACCTCGATTCCCAATCGGCGCGCATTCGATGAGCATCTGGAAGCATGTTTTACGACCGCCCGGGAACAGCAGACGGACGTCGGCTTGATTTTGATTGATGTCGACGAGTTCAAACTGTACAACGATACGTACGGTCACCTGAAAGGCGACTGGTGTCTGCAGAAAGTCGCCGCTACATTAAAAAAACAGGCGGGTGAGTTTGGACTGGTCTCGCGGTACGGAGGAGAAGAATTTGCCGTCATCTTGACGGAGCATGTCGAGCAGATTACGCATGTCGCCGAACGGATTCGCAGCGAAATTCTCCGGTTGAAAATTGAACACAAAGCGTACGAACCGCTTTGCCAGCTCAGTGTCAGTATCGGACTTGCCGTCGTCCGGCCGAGCGAGACGTTGACGGAAGGTGACTTGATCGTCCTGGCCGACCAAGCCCTGTACCGGGCGAAGTCGAGCGGGCGCAATCAAATTTCAAGCCATGAAGCCAGCTGATATGCTCTCCCAAAAAAGATCCGACTCCATTCGAAAATGGAATCGGATCTTTTTTTCAATCCATAAATAGTCTGTCAGATCATTGCAAAATCACACAATAGGAACGGTCGGAAATCAATGGGGCAGAAATGACGAACACCGTCTTGACGGGTGTACCGCCGACTTTCGCATCCAATTGATGCAGTTGAGACCGAATCTTTCGACTTAGGACATACCTTGTTTCCGTACTCAATTCATCGACCTCGTCATCATGTACATGTAACAAGAGTTGGAACGGTTCGAGCGAGAAAATGGAAAAGTCGCAGTCGATTCGAGGGTCTTCAAACTGTTCGTTCAGACCATTTTTTATGAAGTACGCTTCTTGTGCTGTAATCATCTCGTTTCGCCTCGCTCTCTTTCAAAACAGTTCAAAAAATTATAAGCTGTTTGTTAACTATATAGTCTATAATACCCAATTTTTTTGAAAAATATCAGTTTCTGTCCGGAAAAGGACCGAATACTGGTGAATTAGGGAATGTTTTAACGTACAACAAAAAATCACCTGATTCAGAAGGACCCGATCTGGCATCAGGTACTGCGGAATCAAATGATCGTCGAGCCGACATGACGCAAAAAGTCTTCGGTCGTCTGTTTAAAAAACGTCAGTTGATGGACCGGAATCGAGACGTGTCCGCCATAACGGACTTCTAAGTAATGCGGATTGACCGGCGACGGAAACTTGATCCGTGCGAACCACTCGGTCATCGTCTCCTGTTCGCGCCGTTGCATCGATTGCGGAAGCCGGCGGTTAAACAGCAGCATATGTTGGCGAATATCTTCTGCCGGTAATTCATGGTGCGGATAATGAAGCACCTCGACACGACTTTGCGTTAACAGCAGCGGTTGGAAGCGGGTCGGTCGGATGACTTTGATGTAATAGACGAGCAGCAGGACGGATGCCACCATCAGGAAAATGAAGATGAACGGATACGGTGGTGCGACGACCGTGGAATCGAAACCCGTCCGTAATAACAGCGGGTCCGGCTCGGTTGCGGCAGTCTCGGCAATCGGATCAAAGTTAATGACGAGTGGATCGGACGGAAGCGGAAGATTATGCGTGTCGCCACAGCGTGTCGTACAGGAGCTGGTCGTCCGACTGTCGAAAAGAGAAACGAACGACGACAGAAAACGGGGGACAACGGACTGGATCGCGAACACGGCCAGTAAAACGCCGGAAAGAAACAAACCGATTTTTAATCGGAACGAAGTTTTCATGAGAACACCTCTTTGATACCGTCAAAACGGTTGATAACAAGTCTGAACTGAGTATAGCAAATATGACAGGAAAACGTTCTGATTTTTCAAAAATTAGTCATTATTTCCTAAAAAAATGGAGGTTACCAGATGAATCGCTTACGCACCAGTTTTCAACAAGCAACGGGACAAATCAGCGGGCACGGGAAACGGAATGTCGGCGTGTTAAAAACAGCATTTGAAGAAACCGCGGACGAGACGGCAAGTGATCAATACGGGACGGGATCGATCATCGAACCGTTCGAAAAAAAGTTTGCCGATGTACTCGGGATGGAGGACGCCGTCTTTTTCCCGAGCGGCACGATGGCGCAACAGGTGGCCTTACGGATTTGGTCGGACGAAACGGATATCCGGTCCGTCGCCTATCATCCGCTCTGTCATCTCGAAATTCATGAGCAGGATGGATTAAAGGAACTGCATCCGATTCAAACAATTCTTGTCGGAGAAGCCGACCGGTTGATGACACTCGACGAAATCAAGGCATTGCCCGAGATTGCCTGTCTGTTGCTCGAATTACCGCAACGGGAAATCGGTGGAGTCGTACCGGCGTTCAGCGAACTGGAAGCGATCAGCCGGTATTGCCGGGAACAGGGAATCCGTCTGCATCTTGACGGCGCCCGTCTGTTTGAAATAGTGCCGTATTACGAGAAGACGGCAGCTGACATCGCCGGACTGTTCGACAGTGTCTACATTTCATTTTATAAAGGACTCGGCGGAATTGCCGGGGCGATTCTTGCAGGACCGGTAGCATTTTGTAAGACGGCCCGGATCTGGAAACGGCGGTATGGCGGGGACTTGATCAGCTTGTATCCGTATATCGTTTCGGCCGATTATTATTATGAACTGCGAAAGGACCGGATGGGGCAGTACTATGCGGATGCGAAACAACTGGCGGAACGGTTCAATGCGTTGCCGGGTGTGCATACGACACCGGAAGTCCCGGTCTCGAACATGTTCCACCTGCACTTTACTGGTCAGGCGGCGGACGTCTCCCCGAAACTGGAACAGGTTCAGGAAGAAACGGGACTCGGCCTCGTGGGTTATCTCGTCGACAAAGACGGGTATTGTTCAACAGAAATCAGTGTCGGCGATGCTTACGGGGAGCTGGATCCGGAAACACTCGAAACCGGATTTACCCGGCTTCGGCAGGCTCTATCCTAAATCGTTTCCTTGACGGTCGGATGGAGTTGTTGGTAAACGGCGATTTTTTCCGTAATCATTTGTTCCGTCCGGATGAGTTCCGCGAGTTGCTGGCGGACATTTTGTTGGTGTGCTTCGAGCAGACGCAGCCGCTCAAGCGACGTGTCGTGCGTTTCGGATGAGGCGAGAAACAGTTCGACATATTCCCGGATCTGATCGATCGGCATATGTGTCGCCCGGAGGCGGAGGACAAAACGGAGCCAGGTCAATTGGCTTTCGTCATAACGCCGGACTCCGCCTGCCGTCCGGGTCGGGAACAACAATCCTTCTTTTTCGTAATAACGGATTGTATGGGCCGTCGTTTCGGTCAGTTGACTGATTTCTGAAATCGTATACATCGTGTCACACCTTTCATGCTTGACTTAGAGTCAACTCTAACTTGTAGACTTTTACTATACCAAACAGAAATGGGGAATTACAGATGAAATACACGGTCATTACAGGAGCCAGTTCAGGCATCGGATACGAAACAGCAAAAGTACTCGCACAAAAAGGGAAGTCATTGGTCCTCGTTGCCCGCCGGACGGATGAACTGGAAAAGTTACGCGACGAAGTCAAAGCACTCGCACCGGACAGTGATGTCATCTTGCGGTCCGTTGATTTAACGGAATCGGCCAATGTCCACGAACTGTATGACTCGTTGAAAGACCTCGACATCGAGACGTGGATCAACAATGCCGGATTCGGTGATTTCGATAACATCAAGGATGTATCAGTCCCGAAAATCGAGAAGATGCTCCGCCTGAACATCGAAGCACTGACCGTCTTAACGAGCCGTTATGTCCATGATTATCATGACGTCGAAGGAACGACGGTCCTCAACGTCTCGTCCGGGGGCGGCTACCGGATCGTCCCGAACGCGGTCACGTATTGCGCGACGAAGTTTTATGTCAGCGCCTATACGGAAGGACTCGCCCAGGAACTGAAAAACTCCGGCGCGAAACTGCGGGCGAAAGTCCTCGCACCGGCTGCGACGGAAACGGAATTCGCCGACCGCTCACGCGGGGAACAAGGATTTGATTACAGCAAAAACGTCGCCAAGTACCATACGGCGGCGGAAATGGCGACGTTCCTCGACCAACTGCTCGACAGTGACCAAATCGTCGGCATCGTCAATGCGGAAGATTATTCGTTTGAACTGCGCGGACCACTCTTTACGTATGTCGGTGCAAACAACTAAGCCAGACAAAAAGCCAGCTTCCGGATAGCGGAAACTGGCTTTTTTTGTCTGAAGCGGATGAAACGTATATGTAGTTCATCTCAAATCAGCGGCATGACAAACGTCGACGTTAAGCTGACGACTAAAAACAGCGCGTAGCTGAAGAATGTAGTTTTAGGGCTGCCATCCGTCCGGCTTCCGAGAATCGAAAACAGACTGATCGCGCAAATCGTAAGCGTGGACAATAAAAACGATTGATGGGAATCGACTGACGGAATGAGCGACTGGGCGAGATGCGCCAGACCTAACGGCAAGACGATCAATAAAAAGTAATAGCCGAGCCGTGTTTCCGATGGATGATCCGTCGATTCGTGCTGGGTAACTGTTCGTGTATGCATTCTCATGGCTCTTCACTTCCTTCTGCTTTCAGTATAGAGGACTGCCGGCGAAATCTTCGTTACAGTCCGATGAGAAGTCGATAACAAGATGAATCAAATATGACGAACAGATGTCGGGAAAAGGGTGGACTGTAAAATATGGAAAGGTCTCTGTCCGGATTATGTAAAAAAGTGTAAACTGAGAAGAGAGAAAATGACGGGAAGTCCGTCTGGAGAGGAGAAGTTGGCATGAACCGCCTGTTTCGTTATTTTTATGTGTCCGATCTGATTGCGGTCGTTGGCGCCAGTATCTCCTATATTGCGATTTACTGGACGTGTGCCCAGCTGTTGTCGCCGGCAGCCGTCTCGTTAGTGATCGGCGCCGTGTTTGTGATTCGTTTCATCAGTTCGAGTCTGGTCGGACCGTGGATTGACCGGATTGAACCGGTCCGCCTGCTGAAAGCGACCGTCCTGATCCGTTGTTTCCTGCTTGTTGCCGTCTGGTATCTCCTGACGCAGACGGATGCCCAGCTTGTGCCGTTGCTGTTTTTGCTTGCCGTTCAGACGTTCCTGCAAGTCATCGGCGGCAATACCGCGTTTAAAGTCGTCACCCGGATTGTCGCGTCCGAACAGTTGCCGGTCGCCAATGCTTACTTGAGTACGCTCGACCGGGTCGGGACGCTTGCCGGCTTACTGGCGGGTGGTCTGTTGATCAGTGGGTTTTCGATCACGGTGATTTTAGGAATGGAAGCCGTTGTCCACCTGATCGCCTGGTGCCTGTTGTTCCCGTTACGGTCCGGAGAGAAAACAACGGACAAACCGAAACGGACCTATTGGGTGGATTTACGGGAAGGGTTGACGTATCTCACGCGCGACACCCGTTTGATCCGGATTTTAGCGTTCGGGATCCTCGCGAACTGGATGATTACACCGGTCAACGCGTTACTTGCGCCGTTTGCGAAAGATGTCATCCGAGGCGGAGCGAATACGTTTTCGCTTCTCGAACTGGCCCTCGTCATCGGCGGGATCGGCATGTCGCTCGTATATGCCAAACTGGCGGACCGGCTTGACCTGATGCAGATGTTTTATCTGTCAATGGTGTTACAGGGAGGATTCACGTTGCTGATCGGACTGACGACGACGTTGCCGTTTGCGTTCAGTGGCATGTTATTACTCGGGATGGCGCTCAGTCTGTTTGGAATCCCGTTCTCGACGTTACTGCAACAGACGACACCGGACGCCCTGCTCGGACGGATACGTTCGGCGATGGTCGCTGCTTCAACCTTCAGTTCGGCGCTGTTTTTCGGATTATCGGCGTATTTGACGACCGTATTTGCGATCGACACCGTGTTTCTGTTCTTTTCCGGAAGCGGTCTGCTCGTCTTGCTGCTCCTACGACTTCAGCGTAAATCACCGGCTGTGGAAGTGCGACGGGATGAGGTCGGATGACAAATCGGCCTTCAGGCGGAGGGCAGGAGAAACGGGACGCGTTATACTTGAAAAAACGCTTACAGAGGAGAATGCAAAAGATGGATGGAATGGCGATGCTTGCGTTGATGTTTTTGATTCCGATCGGTGGAATGACGGTCATGTTGAATGTTTTATGGCGCCGGATTACGCCGGAGCTTGAAAAATAACAACGTACATAGGACCGTTTAAGCGGTCGGTATGATGAAAAAACGGACAAGACTGAACCCTTGAGAACAGGGCAGTCTTGTCCGTTTTTTTGTCGTCAAGAATAGAGAGGCGTTAAGAAACGGCAGTCGGTGCTTCGAGCGCGAGACTTGGTCCGAACACTTCAAAATGCAGCTTGTCCGGCTGACCGCTCCAGTGGCGGCGGACGAACTGGATCATCGCTTCCGGTCCGCAGACGAATGCGTCCGCTGTCCGGTCGATCTGCGTTACGTCGTCAATCGACAAGCGTCCCGGTGTCGTACCCGGCAACGCATTTCGTTCTGCAAAATGGAGGATTGTTGCGCCTTGTTCTTCGAATCGTGCCAATTGTTCGGCGAACGGCCGGTCAAGGTCGTCCTGGACGGCAACGTATAACGTCGTGTCGCGACCTGCCGCAAGTGCTGCTTCAGTCATTGCGAGCAGGGGAGTCAAACCGATTCCACCGGCGAGACCGACGAATGGAGTAGGTGCGTCCGGTAACGTAAACGAACCGGCCGGCGCGCTGAGCAATACGCTGTCACCGACGGACAAACCGTGCATTTGGTTCGAGACGGACCCGTCCTGTTTGACACCGATCGTATATGATGTGCCGTTGGCGACCGTCGTTAAACTGTACTGACGGTTTTGCCAAAGGCCGTCCGGTGCCTGGAGGCGAACCGTAACGTATTGACCGGTTTGATACGGTGCGAGCTGTCGTCCGTCAGCCGGACGTAACGTAAACGATCGGATGTCGCTTGACTGACGTGTGATCTGTTCGATGACGAACGGCTGATAGCCTTCAAAGGCAGTCGCTTGTTCATCCTGCTGATAGAGCTCCGCTTCGAGCGAAATGAACAGCTTGGCGATTTCCCCGTAGCCAATCGTCCAGGCTTCGATGATTTCCGGTGTCGCCGCGTCTTTGAGGACATCCTGGATTGCTCCGATCAGTTCCGTTCCGACGATGTCGTACATGTACGGTTTGATCTGCAGACTGCGGTGCTTATGGAGGACCGGCAATAACGTCGGTTTGAGCGTTTCGAGCTGATCAATGTAAGCAGCTGCCGCATAGACCGCTGTCGCTAAAGCTTGCGACTGCCGGTCATTTTTTTGATTCGATTGATTAAAGATATGTTTCATTTCCGGATGATTTTCAAACAGGCGTTGATAGAAGACACGTGTGATACTGTGACCATGTTCGGCAAGCACCGGGACGGTTGATTTGATGATAGTGATCGTAGATGGAGTTAACATAAGTACACTTCCTTTTCGGATAATGGGTGATCGGATCAGGTTCGATTTCAGTATCTGTCAGAAATCATTTTAATGCAATAAATAAAATACTAGATTTAAAAAAGTACGTGATATTTGTCACAAGTATGCCATCATTTCGTCAAGCAACCGACAAAAAACCTCCGAGGAAGGTCGGAGGTCAAGAGGAAATCCACAGTTTTGAGAAGTCCAAATAGCCGAACGAATCAATCGTAATATTTTGCAGCTCAATCGGAAACGGAATGATCCGCGTATCATCATAGAGCGGAATGAAGTAGGACGAGTCGATCAAATGCCGTTCGACCGCCTGGTGTAACCTCATCCAATCTTCGAACGTCGTCTCATCGTACCGGTCAATCCATTTGTCCATCTCCGGCATCCGGTGAAACAGCTTCGCCGGCGGGGAAAAATCATTCGTTAAAAACTGATGAAAGGCGACCGGCAAGTTCCGTTCAAAGACTTCGGCGTGAACGGCGAGATCAATCGTGTCAAAGGCATGAAAATCGGTGATGCTCGCTTTAAAACCAATCGGCACGAACTCATAGGGAATTCCGTGCGCGTCGAGCATCTCGCATAACCAGCGGGTCACCTTATCCGTAAAGTCGGTCAATTTGATCCGGAGCGGTTGCGCAAACGTAACGGCAGGACCATCCGGAAGAGGATGGACGGAACTGAACTGTTCGAGAAATCCGCGGTCGTTCGGAAAACTGCGTTCACTGAGTGACTGGATCGACGGACGGATTGAAGCGATCAACCGGTGAATATAGTGCCGCGCTTCCGGTCGCTCGAACGGGCCATCGGGACGCGGATTCAAAAAGACGAGTCCGAAACCGGACTGGGTCGAAATCGTATCCGTTTGACCGGAATCCGGACGGGATGTCCGGTAGACGGGGTCATACGCATCTGGCATTTGAATGAACTCAATCCGGTCGAGCAGGGCGCGGATGCCGTAATAGTTCGGAAAAGCGGACAAAATCGTCTTTTTCGGATCGTTTCGGGTCAGCTGGAACGGTCCGGTCCCGACGTCGTCCTTGCTGATGCTCGTATGGATGGTCGCCAGTTTCGGCAGCAACGAATGGCGGCGCTGATCTAACGTGATATCGACCTGGTACGGTCCGTTGGATTGAATGTGTTCGACATTCCGGTACGACCGGGCATACGCCGGATAAGCCACCAGTTTCCGGAGACTTTTCGTAACATCCTTACTTGTTAAGAGCGACCCGTCATGGAAGCGGACGTCTTTTCGTAAATAGAGTGACAGGACGGGACCGTTCCAGGCATAATGATGGGCCAGTTCACCTTGCAGTTTGCCGTCTGCGTCAATCGCAAACAACCGGCTGAAGACGTTTTGGACGAGGTGGGCACTGTGAATGTCGGCGGCTTCGAGCGGATCGGTCGTTAAAAAAGGACGTCGGCGCGGAATCAGCAGGGCATCGGACGACTCCTGCGTATAGCCGAACTTTTGCTCCAGCTTTCGCATGAACCGTCCCGTCTGTGCCGGCGACCAGTCCCAGCTCAGTTCTTCCGTCACGGCGTCGACCGATTCCCGTTCAATCCGTTCGAGCATCTGTTTCGCATATTCGCGTTCGACATGACGGAGCCAGACGAGCTGTGTCAAATGACCGCGGCCCCGACCGCTCGTATACGCAAGCCAACCGTCTTCCTGCCAGCGCGTTAAATAACGTTTCGTTTGTTTGGGGCTTAAATGGATGTTGTCGGCCAGTTCGGCAATCGAATATGAACCTTCCCGGCAGGTTTTCCATAACGTGAACAGATAGGCGTCCATCTCATTCCTCCGTTCTAAAAGGGGACATCTTTCCTTAATGATGTCCATTTTTTAGTTGCTGTGTCTTATTTATCATACAGGTAGAGAATGGAAGGTGACAATATAAAATGGAAAGAAATGCCTCGACCAATTAAAGTAAGACTTGTAACGTCGTTTTTTAACCGGACGATTGCGTTCGCGATTATGCCGTTCATGGCATTGCTATTCGTCCAAGCCTACAACAAAGTATTTGCCGGGATTTTTTTAATCGGGACAGTGATACTCAGCTTCCTGATTGGCTTGATCGGAGGTTACCTCGCCGACCGCTTCCCACGAAAACGGTTGCTTGTTCTGTCGACGAGTGCGACCGGCTTGATGTTTTTAGTGATGACGATTTGTCTCGCCATCGATCAGATGCTACTCTTTACGGTTGCCTATGCGATCTTCACGGTGACAAGCAATATCGGTCGGCCGGCGATGAGTGCAATAATCATCGACGCAACGACACCGGAAAACCGGCGCGCGGTGTATGCGATCGACTATTGGTTGATCAATCTGTCGATTGCCCTCGGGACGGCGCTCGGCGGCTGGCTTTATGTCAGCAACCGGCTGTTCTTGTTCAGCCTGCTGACGTGTACGTCGCTGCTGTTACCGGTTGCCTATCATTTTTTGCTCGACGAATCGAAACACGTCTGGCAGAAACAACCGCTCCGGAATGTGTTCCGGGATCTCGGGAAAAGTTATCAGATTGCCTGGCGTGACCGGCCGTTCGTCAAAGTCGTCTTTGGCTCAATGTGTATTCTTGCGGCCGAGTTTTCGATGGGGAGTTATGTTGCCGTCCGCCTGGCAGACGAATTCGACACAGTTACGATCGGTGACCTGACCGTCAACGGCGTCCGGATGCTCAGTCTGATTAGTATCGAAAATACGATTCTTGTTGTCTGTCTGACGTTCTTTATCCAGCGTTTGTCGAACCGCTTTACGAATAAACAGGCGCTCGTCGGCGGACTGGCCCTTTACATCATCGGTTACGCGACGGTGACGAGTGCGAATTCACTGACGCTGTTACTGACGTTTATCTTCATCGCGACGATGGGGGAGTTGCTCTATTCACCGACACTGAACGCGGAAAAAGCAAATATGATGCCGGCCGACCAACGCGGCGCTTACTCGGCCTTTGCCGGAACGTCACATGCCGGGGCCGATTTATTGTCGCGGTCGACGCTCATCCTAGGAGCAGTACTTGCGCCGTTTATGATGAGTGTCTACATCGGGCTGATCGTTTGTCTAGGACTTGGTCTCGTCTATCTCGGTTTGTTCCGGAACGAAAAAATCGCTGAAAAACAGCAGGCTTCATAAGCGACACTGGCCATACAGCAAAAGACGTTCTTCTCAAAAAACTGAGAGGAACGTCTTTTGTGGCATTACATACGTTTTCTCGCTGTGCGTTTAGACAGCAGAAGGCTCAGGGCAATACTTGCAATCACGGCACATAAGCTTTTCAGCAGAAACTGGTTTTTCAGTCCTTCCATGACATACCCGTTAAACTTCTGACTGAGCGTCGCTTCCGGTACCCAGTCGATGACATAAGTGATTCCGAAGAAGGCGGGAAGACTTAGTAACAGGTAAATCAGAATGAAGCTGGGGAGAACTATTTTGATATTCATGAAATATCTCCTTAGCGTTTGATTGGAGGAACACGACAGTTATCGTTGAACAAGTGCGAGAACTAAAATCAGAGTCGACAGACAGCCGGCGCTCAACAAGGTCAGCATTTTGGGACGATTAATCTCTTCGGAAGATTGGGAGACTTCTTTTGTGAGTGTCAACCAAATCACGAGCGAAAGAATGATGACAACAAATAACAGCGTTTGAGACATCGGTTACCCCTCCATATGTTGCGATTTTTTGAAGTTCGTTTCATAAAAAAACAGACCGGTCATGGTGCTGGTCGCAAAGAGGTAGCCGACCAGTACAGCGAGTAGTGGCGAGCCATCAAATCCGAACCGGATCACGACTTGCGGCAACAGGTACGCAAGAAGTCCAAGCGGTAAAATCCAGGTTTTTGCCCGGTAAGCCGTGTAGACGGTAAATAAAAAGGCAAACAGACCAATCAGCCAGCTGCTCCACCAGGAGAAATGAATCATCGGCGAAGGAACGAGCGGATCCGTAAAAAACAGTCCGATTAACAACAGAAACGTCAGACTGCCGTAAAGGCCGAACCAGACGAATCGTCGTTTCGAGTCGGCATGAGTGGCGCTGTACCGAAATAATTGACTCAGAGCAATCAGGAACAGGCTGATCAACACGATGAAGCCGATCAGAAAATAAAGGCTGTACGCGAGCGGTCTGTCAAGCAGGTCTTGAAACAGTAAATAACAGAACACACCGGTGATGATTTGCAAGAGGATGGCAACCGATTCACGGTAATCCGTCGTCATTTCCGATGCGATGGATTTCATGTAGTCGGCCGGACTGGCACCGGTAATCGCGTCGGTCGACTTACCGTCGGCTTCTGCTTCTTGTAAGTGATTCTCGAGTTCCGTCACGATGTCCTGCGTCGCCTGTTCATTTTTGCCGGATGCGAGTAAATAGAGTTTTAAGTCCGCCAAAAATCGAACGGATTCGGGAGATAAGGTCTGCATTTAAGACTCCTCCTTCAGAATATGTTGAACGCTTGCCGATAACTTCTGCCAGCGTGTCGTAAAGGCGGCCAGTTCCGTTCGGCCGTCCGGCGTCACGGTATAATACTTCCGTTTTGGTCCGCTTGGAGAGACACGGTGCGTTGCTTCGATCCAGCCGAGTTTTTGCATCCGCATCAGCAACGGGTAGATCGTCCCTTCGCTGATATCGGAAAATCCGTATGCGGCGAGCTTCGTCGCTAGTTCATAACCGTACAGTTCTTCCTCTGCAATCAAGGCGAGGAGACACCCGTCGAGGATGCCTTTTAACATTTGCGTTGATGACATTTCGATTCCTCGTTTCGCTATCATGTAATACAAGGTAAGTATACGGCTTGCTATATTGTAAAGCAAGGTAGTAGATAAAAAGAACGCTTATTTTTCCGGAAATGAGGTAAATAACAGGTAAAAGCAACAGACGGTCAGTTGGTTCCGAAGGAGGGAGCACTGATGGAAAAGCGGACCATCGTCACAGCGTCGGCTGTCGTCTTTCTAATCATGGGGATTGCGATGGCAGTCTCGGCATTCGGATTCGGTCTTTACTATGGGGATCCTAATTTATTGCGAATTGTGATCTTCGGAGAAGTAGTAACAGCGATTTTTCTGATTCTGTTCATCCGTCGCACCAGTTCGTTTGCAGCCGTCGGCTTTTCCGAACTGAAAATCAGGGGACTGGTCTGGTACCTGCCGATTCTGCTGATTGTATTGTATCAGGTTGTCCTCGTCGTAAATGCATTGGTCGCGTCCTATAGCGATCTGTCGGCAACCACCGTTCAACTGGTCGCGATCATCTTTGTGACCTGCCTGTTCGTCGGTTTCAATGAGGAAGTATTATTTCGCGGGATCATCCTGCGGAAATTCCATCCGGAACAGCATCCATACCGGGCGATTGTGATCAGCGCCGCTTTGTTCTCGTCATTTCATCTCTTGAATCTGATTGCTTTCATACCACTAAGTGCGATGGTCTTTCAGCTCGGTAATACGTTTTTGTTCGGCTTGTTTTTTGCCCTGATTGCCTTGAAACTCAACAATCTGTGGCCGTTGATCTTGTTCCATGCTTTATGGGATTTTTCAAGTATCGCGGCGGAGGTATTGAATGTGAACCTGACGATTCCCTCTATCGTTGCACAAGTATTTGTCGCGCTGGCGATTCTGATTCAGTTGCTGTTGCTCAAACGGCACGATCTCAGCCATCTGAAGCGACCGCTTACAACGTAAAGAAACAGCCAAGGAGCAGCCGGTACCGGTTGCTTCATTTTTTTGGAAAAAAGACTGTACAGCCGGAATTGATATGTAATATATTAGTTTTATGAAAACTCAACCGATTCAACGAACTTCCTTAAGTGAAGAAGTCTATCAACGATTGCAACAGCAAATCATTACCTTGACACTTGCACCGGGTCAAAAGCTGAACGACCAGGAGCTAGCGGAAGCATTCGGTGTCAGCCGGACACCGGTCCGCGAAGCGTTGAAAAAACTGGAGGAGGAGGGACTCGTCGTCGCGAAACGGGGATCACGGACGAATGTCACGCTGCTTGACGCGACGCAGGCGAGGCAGACGTTTCCGATCGTCGCGACACTGCATGCGCTCGCGTCACGTCTTGCGTTTCCCTTGTCGGAAGTGGATATTACCCGTTTAATAGAACTCAATCAAACGTTTCAGGAAGCAATCAACCGCGGGGATGCCGCGTCAGCTTTGCAACTCGATGACGCCTTTCACGGGGTGTTCCTCAAACGGAGTCAAAACGGTCAACTGATCGAGACGTTGAACCGGCTGACGCCGCTGATCCGCCGGCTCGAGTATGCCCAGTTCAGCCGCCACGGGCATGATTCGGTCACGGATCATCAAATCATCATCGAAGCGTGTCAAAACGGGGACATGGAAGCCCTCGTCCGTGCGACGGAACACAACTGGAACGGTCTCGGACGACATCTGGTCGCCGCCTTAGAGGAGGAACCACCATGCGACCCATCATAATCGGGATATTCGCGGCGATGTTTTTTGCCGTCACCTTCATCCTGAACCAGTCGATGCAAGGGAGCGGGGGACACTGGATCTACAGCGCCGCCTTACGGTTTTATCTGATGTTGCCGCTGCTCGTCGTGATTGTCGCTTACCGGCGCCGGCTAGGTCGTGTCTGGTCGGCACTTCGGGAAGCACCGTACTTTTGGCTGACGTACGGGACGATCGGCTTCGGGATATTTTACAGCGGGATTTGCCTCGCCGCCGATTATTCGCCGGGCTGGCTGATTGCCGGAACCTGGCAGGTGACGATTCTTGCCGGACCGCTTCTGGCGCCGCTCTTTAAACAGACAATTCCGTGGGCGTCACTCCGTTATTCGCTGTTAATCGTCGCTGGTGTCTGCCTGATGCAATTGTCGGTCGCGGAAGGGGTATCCGTTTCGGCGCTGCTGCTTGGCGTCCTTCCGGTCATCTGTGCCGCGATCGCGTATCCGCTCGGCAACCGGAAGATGATGGAACGGTACGGGGACGAACTTGATGTCTTTGACCGGATTCTCGGGATGACGGTGGCCAGTCTGCCGTTTTGGCTCGTGTTATCTGCGATCGCCTACGTGCAGGTCGGCTTACCGTCCGCGGGACAAGTCGGTCAGTCGGGACTGGTCGCCTTATTCTCCGGCGTCATCGCGACATCACTGTTCTTTTACGCGACGACACTCGTCCGGACGGAACCGGTCCGTCTTGCAGCGGTCGAAGCGACGCAGTCGTTTGAAATCCTGTTCACCGTCCTCGGGGAGATGCTGTTTTTACACGCTGTCTTTCCGACCGGTCTCGCGTTGTTCGGGATGCTGCTTGTCATGCTCGGAATGACGATTCACAGTTTAAAGCAAGCCCAGTCAAAAGAAGTACAGGATATATAATTATTTCAAATACCATATGCAAATATGATTACTTAGAAAAGAGGACACAGGATGGTCTTAACCGGCACACTTGTCAATACAGGATTAATCGTCATCGGTACATTACTCGGTCTGCTGTTTCATAAAATTCCCGAACGGACGAAGGAAACGGTTGTTCAGGCAATCGGACTCGCTGTCGTCGTGCTTGGTGTTCAGATGGGGCTGAAGAGTGAGAACTTCCTGATCGTCATCGGCAGTCTCGTCTTAGGCGGGGCAATCGGTGAATGGTTACGAATTGATGAAAAGCTGAACCGAGTCGGCGAATGGCTTGAACTAAAAATCGGACGGGGTCATCCATCGAATATCGCAGAAGGTTTCGTCACAGCCACGTTGATTTTCGTCATCGGAGCAATGGGCGTACTCGGGGCGCTTGACGGCGGTTTACGTCAGGACCATGACGTCCTCTATACAAAAGGATTGATTGACGGCTTCACGGCACTTGTCCTCAGCTCGACTCTCGGGATCGGCGTCATCTTTTCGGCGATTCCGGTTCTCGTTTATCAAGGAGCAATTGCTCTCAGCGCAGTGGCGATTACGCAATTTGTTCCGGACGCTATCCTTCAGCAATTCATCGTGGAGATGACGGCGACCGGCGGTGTGATGATTTTAGCAATCGGCTTGAATCTAGCCGGCATCACCAAAATCCGGGTCGCGAACTTGTTACCCGGAATCGTAATGGTCGGATTGATCGTGACCGGTTTGGAACTGCTTGGTTTTAACTGAAACTTAAAAGACATCCGTTTGCACTGTTGATTTCGGTCAGCAGCAGGCAAACGGATGTCTTTTTTAACGGATGGTTTGTTCCAGTTCAGAAATATGGTGCTCAAGCAGCCGGTGCCCGTCATAGTGAAACGTGTGGAGCTGTGGTGTCGTCTGTTTTAAGACGTGCGGCAGGTAAGTCTTCAGATTACTGATGACACCGGTATTGTCCGGGTCGAGGATCCAGTCGAGTTGTTTCCAGTCGAGAATGCCTTCCCGGGTCGCGAGCGGTGTCACGAGGAGCTGATCAGACGGAAGTTCGGCAAGGAACAAATAAATCCCGACCGTCTCGTCCGTCTGCAAAAGAATCGTCCCCGAAAACTGGACATCGGTCAGAGTCAGACCGGTTTCTTCAAACGTTTCCCGGGTGACGGATTCCGCCGGTGACTCACCGGCTTCGATTTTACCGCCGACCCCGTTCCACATCCCCATCGCCGGTTGTTTTTGCCGGTTCAGCAGCAACCACTGATCGTTCTTGCGAATCAAACAGAGTGTATAGCGATACAAGTCTCCTCATCTCCTTAAAAGAAGTCGTGTTTAAAGGCCGCGTACTGGTCGTCGGATGTTACCGGTTGAATCGTTTTCTTGCCGTCGGTCCAGGTCGTCAACGCCTGTCGTGTCAGAATACGGTGTCCATCGGCCTTACGGATGGCGAGCAGACTGCGTTTGTTGAAGGGGGAAGCCTGATGCTCCTGGATGATCTGTTCCATGTCGGATAGAGCAGCCGGTTCGATCGTCTGTTGCGTGTAGAAATGGTACCCGATGACAAACTCGTCATCCTGACCGGTCCGTAACATCTCCAGCTGATAACCGGCGCCGTTCGGGGCAATCCGGTAGTTGCCGCTCGGTGATGTGATCGTTTCTCCGGTCAGAGGAATTGGGCGTAAGGCGAGATTGACACCGAATCCCGTATCGACGAGATAGGTCTGCTCCTGGTGCGACAGCAGGACGGCGACGTGGGTCGGACCGGTCGCGGACCAGACGTCATTTTCCTGATCGAAGACGGTCGCCTTGAGAAGTGAAACGTCAAACCCTTTGATTCGTAACACTTCGTACAGCAAATGGTTGAGATCATAGCAGACACCGCCCGCCTGACGTTCGATGAAGGTCTGTCGTAGTCGGTTCTGGTCAAACGGAACCGACTCTTTTTCAAGAACCGCTGCATTATCAAACGGCAGGTGATAGGCAAAGGCTTCAAGCAGCGCCGGTAAATCGGCAAACGTTAACGTATGACCGAGCGGATAATGGATCCGGCCGGCTACGTCTTTAATAAATGTAGACAAGACAATTCCTCCTTTAATCGATGACTCCATTATCGCATATTCCCGTTCATGACAGGATACATGTTATCTGAAAATAAGATTTGGTCTTTTGTTTCGTGATGAACTTTGTTATGCTGAAACAGGATTAATTAAGAATGATTCTCATTCCAGATGAAGAAGGAGGCTCCTCATGTTACGAAAACGAATGACCGGCGCATTAGCGCTTATTGTAATGAGTTGTCTGATGCTTGCGGCATGTGCCGGACAAGCGAAAGAAGAGACGACGAAAAAGACGCACGCTGTCACGCATGAAGCAGGAACAACGAACGTACCGGACCATCCGAAACGGATCGTGGCTCTTGAGTTCTCGTTCGTCGATGCCCTCGACGAACTGGGCATTGAACCGGTCGGCATCGCACAGGAAAACAAGGATGATGTATCGGGGCTGCTCGGTAAGAAGATTTCCTTTACGGAAGTCGGGACACGCCAGCAACCGAATCTCGAAGTCATCAGTTCACTGAAACCGGACTTGATCATCGGAGATTTCAACCGGCATAAAGGCATTTACAAACAACTGCAACAAATCGCACCGACGATCATCTTAAAAAGCCGGAACGCGACCTATCAGGAAAACATCGCATCGTTCAAGAGCATCGCGGAAGCCGTCGGACAGACCGATAAGATGGAGCAACGTCTGAAACTGCATGACAAGCGGCTCGCAGTTGCCAAACAAAAAGTCGATCCGGACGATCAACGCAAAATCATGGTCGGTGTCTTCCGGTCCGATTCATTGACGGCACACGGAGAGACATCGTTTGACGGGGAACTGCTTGAAAAACTCGGCATCGATAATGCCATCACGAAAACAGCGGAACCAACTGTGACGATTACGCTTGAGCAGATTGTCAAATGGGATCCGGACGTCATCTTCATGGCGGAAGCCGATCCGAAACTGCTCAACGAGTGGAAAAAGAATCCGCTCTGGAATCAGATCACGGCTGTGAAAAAAGGTGAAGTCTACGAAGTCAATCGTGACTTGTGGACCCGTTACCGCGGACTGGACGCAGCGGAACAAATCGTCGACGAAGCGATTCAACTGCTGTATCCGAAAAAACCATAAACGACGACACGAGCCAGAGGAATCTGGCTTTTGTTGATGAAAGGGGGATCCGTTGATGATTCGGAAAACACGATTGATCCGTTTGCTCGTTCTACTTATTGTGCTGATCGGACTCGGCTCCTATCTCAGTCTGTTTCTCGGCGTGACGACGATCCGGCCGCTCGAAGCCATCCGGGAATGGACATCCGGTGATTTATCCAAAGAAACACTGGTCCTGACGACACTTCGATTACCACGATTATTACTAGGGTTGGTACTCGGGGCAAACTTAGCCGTCGCCGGAGCATTGATGCAGGCGGTCACCCGGAATCCGCTCGCCTCGCCGCAGGTATTTGGTGTCAACGCCGGCGCCTCGCTGTTCGTGGTCCTTGCGTTATTGCTGTTCCCGGCGCTCGGGACGGCCAATCTCGTGTACTTCGCTTTCTTTGGTGCAATGATCGGCGGATTACTCGTCTTTTCGTTTGCTTCTGTCCGCGGCATGACGAGTCTGAAACTGGCCCTCGTCGGGATGGCGATCCACTTGTTGCTGACGTCTTTGACGAAAGGGTTGATTTTGTTCAACGACCGGATCACGAATGTCTTGTACTGGTTATCCGGTTCGATCAGTGACAGCGGCTGGCTTGAAGTCCGGTTGATTGTGCCGTGGTCGATCATCGGCTTGATCTTAGCCTTCAGCCTGGCCAAATCGCTGGCGATTTTCCAACTCGGTCAGGACGTCGCCGTCGGACTGGGGCAAAACATCACCCGAATCCGGATGCTGGCAGCCGTCGCTGTTGTCTTGCTGGCCGGTGTGACGGTTGCCGTCGCCGGAGCCATCGGCTTCATCGGTCTGATGGTCCCGCACATCGTCCGGCGCCTGGTCGGGGAGGATTACCGGTATGTCCTGCCGGTGTCCGCGTTATGCGGCGGACTGTTGCTGACGTCTGCCGATGTCCTCGCCCGGTTCATCGCTTATCCCTATGAATCACCGGTCGGGATCGTGACGGCATTACTCGGGGCGCCGTTCTTCTTGTATTTAGCGAAACGTCAGACGAAAGGGGTGGCGTAAATGAACAGACTCCGTCAACAACCATGGCTTGGTCTCGTCCTCATGTCGCTCCTTGTCACTGTGCTCAGTTTTCTGTTGCTCGGCGTCGGTTCCGTCTACTTGAAACCGGGTGAAATCGTCGCAGCCCTGCAAGGAGATGGAAGTGCCTTCATCGTCTTGAACTACCGGTTGCCGCGGACACTTCTCGCGTTACTCGCCGGCGGTTGTTTTGCCCTATCCGGTGTTTTGTTGCAGGCGATCATCCGGAATCCGCTCGTCTCCCCGGACGTCATCGGCGTGACGAACGGAGCGGCCTTGTTTGCCGTTTTGACAATTGCGTTACTTCCGGACGGTCCGCTCGTTTTGACGCCGCTTGCAGCGATGGGCGGAGCGGCACTCGTGATGATTGCCCTGATGTTACTTGCCGATCACGGCAAGCTGCAACACAGTTCGTTTGCTTTGCTCGGCATCGCCGTCAGTGCGATTTGTGCGTCGGGAACGGAATATCTGTTGATCAAGTTTCCGCTCCAGACGAATGATTCACTCGTTTGGCTTGCCGGCAGTCTGTTCGGCAAAGGCTGGACGGAAGTGTATGTCCTGGCGCCGGTCTTTCTGATTCTCGGACTCGCCATCTGGTCTGGACACCGGCAACTCGATATTCTGTCACTCAGTGAAGACGCGGCGATCGGTCTCGGGTTACGGATGAAACGAACCCGGTATGTCTTTCTCGCGCTTGCTGTTGTTCTCGCTGGTGTCGCCGTCGCGATGGTCGGATCAATCGGGTTCCTTGGACTCGTTGCCCCGCATATGGCCCGACGTTTGATCGGTCACCGGCACCACCTGTTGATTCCGATGGCCGTTCTCGTCGGCGGCGGACTGTTGGTCGTCGCCGATGCGATTGGGCGCGGGATTCATCCGCCGCTTGAAATTCCGGCCGGATTGATCACAGCAATCATTGGTGTACCGTACTTCTTGTATCTGCTGCGGAAAAACCGCGCGTGAATGCGACCAAAACACACTGCCTTGTACCCGTTTCTCTGTTGAGAGACTGTGCGACAAGGCGGTGTTTTTTTGAGTTGAACAGTAAATCAATATCCGATATATGGTAAAATGAAATAGATTAGCAGATGCTGTCTATAAAAAAACTCAGACGAAGTGTTTAAAAACTATGACGTGTCGAGGTGCTGAATGAACATACACTTTGAAGAACTGAAAATGTACACGAAATTTGATGATTTAGCAGATGATTTACTGGATCTTGCAAAAGAGATTCTGCCGGAACAGCTGTTTTATTTATCAGCCATCAATGAGACCGAGCAATTGATCATTAAACTGTCCGAAGAGCAGACCCGGATGCCGGTCACAGAAGGAATGGTCATTGATTTGAATTACTCGCTCTGCCAACGAATCGATTTTCAAACGAAACAACCGCTTATATACGAAGATGTCACAAAAGACCGCAGTCTCGACGGCATGAGGGAAGTATTGGAGGGGGCGAATGTTCAGTCCTATTTAGGGATTCCGATTTCGCTTGCGAACGGAGAAAAGTTCGGTACATTGTGCGCCATCAATGATGAAGTCAGTTTGTTCGAGAGCAAGAGTATCGAGTTACTGCAACGGATCGTCCGCCTGTTTTCGTATTATCTGGAACTCGAGCGGTTTGCCTGGCGTGACATGTTGACGGATCTGTACAATCGGCGGTATTTGACACATCAATTCGACCAACATCCGCAGACGGAAGGGGCTTTGTTCTTCCTTGATTTGGACGGCTTCAAAAATGTCAACGATCTGTACGGGCACGATGCCGGGGACGCTGTTCTGCAGGAGGTCGCAAGGCGGTTGAAGTCACTGATTGCGGGACAAAAAGAAGCATATGCGGTCCGCTTGGGCGGAGACGAATTTGTCATTCGGTTTACGCACTTTGATTCTCAGCAAGCATTGATCGATCAAGCAGATGAAATTCTTGTCCGGTTGAGTACGTGGGACACATATGAACTGTCGACCAGCATCGGAATCGTCACCTACAAAGACGCTGACATCAGTCTGAAAACGCTGCTCCGCCAAGCGGATATCGCGTTATACGAAGCAAAATCATCAGGAAAAAACAGGTACAAACTGTTTACAGAATGATTGGCCGAACACATACAAAAGAAAACACCATGAAGTTCGACGTCTCCTTGACCGGAAGCGTACGAAACAGCATGGTGTTTTTGAATTGGCGTCAGACGGTCAATTCAATCGTCAGTCCTTCGGGATCAAGAAAGACACTTTCGTAGTAACCGTCACCCGTCAGACGTGGCCCGTCAAGCCGGGTATAGCCGTCCCCCTCCAACCGTGCCGTCAGTTGATCGACAGCGAAGCGGCTGCCGAGCGAAAAAGCAATGTGGGCATAACCGAACCGGTCGCGCGGGGCATCGTGGTCGATATCCGTCCGGTGCATCAACTCGAGCCGTGGGCCTGACTTAAAGTGGAGAAAGTAGGACGAAAATCCTTTGAGCGGATTATGGTACAACGCATTGGCCTGCGCCTCGAAGTATGTTTCGTAAAAGTGTTTCATCCGTTCGAGATCCTTGACCCAAATGGCGATATGTTCAATTTTCATGAGAGCAGACTCCTTTTTGAATGATTTAGGAAGCGCGGGACAATGCCCGTTTCGTAAGGATACGGTTGAGCCGTTCGGAACAGAGCAACAGGAACAGAATCATCAGGAAACCTGTCACAGGGAATAGCTGCAGCGTCAGGAACGAGGCGAGAACACCGAACAACGGCGGCAGGAACGTACTGCCGCTGTAGGCAAAGGCCATCTGAACCCCCATCAAGCGTTTGGCCGCATCCTGACCGAACCGGACCGGCGTCTCGTGTAACATGGCCGGATAAATCGGCGCGAGTCCGAGTCCGATCAGGATAAATCCGGTCATCATCAAACCGTCGAGCGGCAGGAAAAACAGCAGACTGCCGAGCAGGGCTGTCCCTTGTCCCAACCGGATCAACTGGCGGTTCGACATCCGAAGTGATAAGAAACCGCTCAAAAACCGGCCGACGGTGATGCTGCCGTAATAGACGGAAATCCAGGTGGCCGCTGTCTCGACGGAAAAAGACTTCACCTGGACGAGATAACTGCTGCCCCATAAACCGATCAATGCTTCAGCACCGCAATAGAGGACAAACGAGGCAAGGGCGAACGGGAGACCGGTCAAACGCTTCGCCTGTGTCCCGTGTAAAGACAAATCGTCAGGCTGTGCTGGGATGGCGACCGGTGCCTGTTTCCAAAGCGGAACGCTCAGGACGAGCAGCAGGGCAAGACCGAACTGGACCAGAGCGACGGTCAAATAGCCGTTCCGCCAGTCGCCCGATTCGCTCATCATCGCTGCCATGATCAACGGTCCGGCCGTTGCGCCGACGCCCCAAAAGCAGTGAAGCCAGTTCATATGGTGTGCTTTGTAGCGGGTCGCGACAAAATGATTGAGTGCCGCGTCGACGACGCCGGCACCGAGCCCGAGTGGAACCGCGAGCAGGAACAGCCAGAACAACGAAGGGGCAAAATAAAAGCCGAGCAGACTGCCGGCCGTGACTGCGGCACAAAAGGCGGTGATATGACTCGTTTCGAACCGGTTGAGAATTTTGCCGCTGAACAGGCTCGAGATGATCGTTCCGCCGGCAATCGTCATGAACAGCCAACCGGCGACTTCGAGATCAGCCCCGAACTCTGTCCGCATGACGGGCCAGGCGACGCCGAGTAACGAATCCGGTAATCCTAAACTGATGAAGGCAAGATAGATGATGCTGAGTAACCAGACTCCACTCATGTTGATGTCCCCTTTATTGGTTGTTCTGTCTGAAGTTGTAATCCGAGACGTGTCAAGCCGTTCAGATAATCGGTTTCCCAGTTACTCCGGACGAGCCGGGGAATATGGGTTTCCGGGATATAGCGGGCTGTTGTCGTCCGGATCTGTTCCAAATCTGAAGCCGTCACTTCCGCGCTGTTAAAAATCAACAGATGCGGATTCAGCGTCGCAGCGAACGTCGTCGTCAACCGGCTGATCGCATCAATCGTGTCCGCGTTCAAGACATCACTGCGTTCGGCGATCCGTTGTCCGAACGTCGCCTTGTCATACTGCGGGACAAGGGAAATTTCACCGGCAAAGTGGCTGCTGCCGCGGACGAGTTGTCCGTTGATTAAAATCCCGGAACCGGGTCCGTTTTTTCCTAAGTACAAATAAATCAACGATTGTTGCCGCTGCTGATAGGCTTCGTGAAAGCCGACGACGGCGGCATTCATATCGTTTTCGACGACGACCGGCAAATGGAACTCGGATTCAAGCGTCTGTTTCAGATCGACCTGTTGCAAAGACGGATAATCCGGTGCGAAAAAGACTTGCCCGTTTTCGACCGACGCCGCCACCCCGATACTTAAAAAAGTGATGCGTGGATCTTGCGCAAGCAACCGGTGAATCAGGCGGACGAGAGCTTGAACGTGCGGTTGCTGACGGGGAACGGATTCCGTTCCGTTCGTCAGTAATGTGCCGACAGCGTCGAAGATCCGGTAACCGATGGCATCGAGTTCGAGATACAGCGCCAATCCGTGAGTGTGATCGGCCCGGGACCGATAGCGTTTAGCCGGACGTCCGCCGCTCGATACATCCGAATCCTCTTCGGCGACCTCACCGTTCTCGATTAGAATATCCAAATGTTTTTTGACTGTCGGGAAACTCGTCGAGAGCGTCCGGCTCAGTTCCGGAATCGTCTGAAGCCGCTCGAATAAGAGGGCTTGCCGCAACTGGGTTAATAAATCCGTGTTCATACCGGCCATGAGGCACCTCCTGTTTACTTATTAAAATATTTTAATAAGTGCTCGGATTGAGTGTAGCAAGCAGAGGTTTAAAAAGCAAATGCTTTTAAAAACTTAAGTTGTTTGTCGTACGCGAATCAAGAGGAGCATGATGTAGGTAACGGCTGCTAAAGTTCTTGCACACATGACCCGCACGGCTGAAAGGGGCTGGATGACCGGCAGGGAAATCTTTTGAAAATGGAGAAATATACAAAATCACAGCATGGTTCGATATTTTAAGCAGAAAGAAGGGTTCTTATGAAATTATTGCTGACTTCAGGCGGCATTCAAAATGACAGTCAACGTCGGGCGCTCGTCGATCTACTCGGAAAACCGATTGAGGAAGCACATGCCCTCTGCATTCCGACAGCCGTCTATGGAATGAAAGAAGGACCGTACCACTCATACTCGTTCATCACAGGAACGGGTTCCACTCCGATGTGTGAATTAGGATTTAAATCGGTCGGTGTTCTCGAATTGACTGCACTGCCCAGTCTCGATGAATCACTTTGGGTGCCGCTTGTCGAACAGGCCGATGTGTTGTTGGTAAATGGCGGTGATCCCTTATTTTTAAACTACTGGATGAAAAAGTCGGGACTTGCCGACCGATTGCCTTCGCTAAAAGCCACATACGTCGGATTAAGTGCCGGTAGTATGGTTCTGACACCACGGATTGGTCAAGCGTTCGTGGAGTGGACAGCACCTCATACAACGTCAGATGAAACCCTTGGATTAGTTGAATTTTCGATTTTCCCGCACCTTGATCACGAACTGTTACCGGAAAATACATTGGACGAAGCCGTCAAATGGGCGGCTGATCTCACAGGACCATCCTATGCGATTGATGATCAAACGGCGATTCAGGTCATTGACGGGGTCATCGAAGTCATTTCGGAAGGGAATTGGAAACGATTTAATTGAACTGAGGTGAGACCAGTGGAGATCACGACACAATTGTACGTCGAACATATCGGGCAATGGCGGAGTTGGCTGGAAAACCATCATCTGACAGAGACCGAAGTTTGGCTCGTATTTGATAAAAAAGATGCAGAAAAATATCAGTTGGATTATATCGAAACCGTCGAAGAAGCACTTTGTTTTGGTTGGATTGACGGGATTAAAAAGAAGGACGGGGACCGTCTGCTTCAGCGATTTACACCGCGTCGGACAAACAGTCACTGGACCGAACTGAATAAAGAACGGGTTCGTCGACTGATGGCACTCGGAAAGATGCGAGAACAAGGGATAAAGGTGACACCTGACTTGACAGTACCGTTTGAAATTGATCACATCATCATCACGGAACTGAAAAAAGATCCGGACACCTATCAATTTTTCCGGACGTTGCCGGAGCTCTACATCCGTGTCAGGATCAGTTATATCCAGGACTGCAAGCGAGACAGCGCGGAGTATGAAAAACGTCTGACCAAGTTTTTGAACTATACGGCGCAACGGCGACTGTTTGGTCGCTATGACGACGGAGGGAAATTGACGGGAGACTATAAAGGAGATGACTGATGATGGATTCTGAACAGGAGAAACCGACTTTTGGTGTGAAACTGAAGGGACGACACTACCAGTATAAGCAAAGTGTCTATGGCATCGCATACGATCAACGACAGCAGACATTTTTAACCGTCGAGACTAAATGGAACAATCTTTTGTTGCCGGGTGGGGGAATCGAGCGGGGAGAAACAGCGGAGCAAGCACTTCACAGGGAGTTGCTCGAAGAGACCGGGTTTACGATTCAAATCGATGCGCCAATCGGCCGTGCCGAGCAGTACGTGCTGACACCAGACGGGAAAGCGATTCTCAACGACGCGTTCTTTTTTGAGATGACGTTACTCGAGCGGATGCAGGATCCGGTTGAAGAAAACCATTGTCTGGTCTCCCGTGACCTTCACGAAGTCGATGATTTGTTTCATGCCCATCAGGCCTGGGCGGTCAGGGAAGGATTAAAGTATAAGGATGAACACCTCTGAATCTAATACCTAGAAAAATAAAAAGCATCAGGTATTCGGAATTGTCACGTGTACTCGATGCTTTTTCATTTTTAGAATCCTAGGACGAGTTGAAAGATCAAGGTTATCTTTTGATCCATTTTGCTCCACGTCCACGTCCTGATGGTTTGATAAGCCCTTCATCCCGAAGTTCACGTAGAATTCGATTAATCGTTGCCTCGCTAACATCAGGACAGGCGTTTCGGACATCTGCTTTATTGAACGGTGTAATGCGGCTTTCGACAAATTGGCGAATTCGTCCCGCCTTATTTTGATTGCCGGTCGTAATCAGTCCGACCCGGTCCTCGAGTTCCTTATACGCGGCAAGGATTGTGCTCAACAGATAGTTGACCCACGGGAAAGGATCTTGCTGATTCTGATGCCAGTGGATAGAGGATAGTCGAAGCGATTCATAATAATCTTCTTTACGCGACTCGACGATCTTTTCAAGACTAATGTACCGTCCTACCTCGAAACCTTCCTGGTAAAGTAGTAATAGTGTTAATAAGCGTGACATCCGACCATTTCCATCATTGAATGGATGAATCGACAAGAAATCGAGTACAAAGAGGCTCGTCAAGATAAGTGGATCGACATCTTCCTGTTGTCGCTGCTCACGCAGACTATCGCATAATGCCTGAACTGAGGCAGGTGTCTCAAATGCCGGCACCGGAATGAAGCGTGTTCGTCGTGTCCCGTCAGGAAAGGATTCACTGATTTCGTTATCGACATTCTTCCATCGTCCACCCTCGACGGGAACGAATTTATAAAGCTCCTTATGAAGTTGTAATAAGACGTTCGCATTGATCGGGATATCTCGTGCTGAAGCATGAATCAAATTCAATACATCTCGGTAACCGGCAATTTCCGCCTCTGAACGGTCGGCAGGATCGGCTGATTTCGACATGATGGTATGGAGGCGGCTTTCTGTGACGACAATTCCTTCAATCGCGTTCGATGCTTTTGTCGACTGGATGACGGCAACATCACGTAGTGTGTTAAGAATTTGTGGTACTTGTTGTTTATATAAATCTTGTTTCCCTTTATATTCATTAATCCTACTGATTAAGCGGACTGTTTCCATCGGCAGTGCAATAGTATTTAAATAACGATACGTATAGTTTCGCACAGATAGCGCCTCTTTCGTTAATAGACTCATTGATAGCTAAACATATTCATTTGTTAGAGAAATGAGTATGTTTAATTAAAGTATAACGTATTTAAATATGTTCAAAAAGAATAAACATACTCATTTTAGGGTGAAATGAGTATGTTTATTCAAAAATGAACTAATTAATATGGATTTAAAACAGTTAAACATAGTCAAAAAAAATTAAAATGAGTATGTTTACTTGAAAATGAGTTAATTTATGATTTAAACGATTGCAGCTACTCGTAACGTCACAAAATCGGTGACAACAGACGCGAGATACTTTCCTTAAAGCGAATCATCCGCGGACGGGCAGCATATTTTTCCCGGGTCAGCAAGGCACTGTCGGCAACGTCGGACAAAAAGAGCAGCTCGAGTTCTTCCGCAATCGCTGCATCGTATAAAATCGCATTCATTTCAAAGTTCAGCCGGAAGCTCCGGGCATCGATATTCGTCGTCCCGACCGAAGCGATTTTCCCGTCGACGACAATCGTCTTCGCATGCATGAAGCCGATTTTGTACGTGTAGACTTCGGCCCCGTGTTGAATCAATTCGCCGACCGCCGCGTACGTCGCCCAGTAGACAAAGGGATGGTCCGGTTGATTCGGAATCATGATTTTGAGCGAAACGCCGGAAGCCAGGGCGATCTGGCAGGCGTCCATGAAACTGGCGTCCGGAATGAAGTAGGGCGACTGGATATAAATCGATTTTTCGGCAGAATGAATCATCTGAATCAGCATATTTTTCAAATACTCTGTCTCCGACGTCGGACCGGACGTCACGATTTGAACCGGTACATGATCCGTCGCTGCAGCATGCGGCGGAATCGGTGCGGTCGACCAGTCGGTCCGTTCACGGCTTGCTACGTCCCAGTCCTGTTCAAAATGAAATTCGAGTTCTTCGACGACCGGACCAAGAACCCGCAGATGGGTATCCCGCCAGTAGCCGAACTGCTCGTCTTCTCCGAGGTATTCCGAGCCGACATTAAAACCGCCGATGTAGCCGATTTGCCGGTCAATCGTACAGAGTTTCCGATGATTACGGTTGTTGATCCGCAGATTGAAGATGCCGAGCGGCGACGAGAAAAACGACCGGACTTCGCCGCCGTCTTGTTTGAACGATGCAAAATCCTTCGCTTTGAGTTTCCAGGAGCCGACGGCGTCATACAGAATCCGGACTTTGACGCCGCGCTTGGCCTGTTCGAACAAAGCGTTCAGCAGACGGTCGCCGAGCGGATCACGTTTTAAGATGAAGTATTGAATATTGATTTCGACCTTTGCACTCTGTATATCCGCTAGTAATGTATCAAATTTCTGATGACCGTCGAACAGGGTCCGGACGTCCGTCGCTTCCGTCAACAGCGCACCTGCCGTCCGATTCGCCTGAATCAGCTTCCGGTACGGATAAAGTGGTGTATTGGGGGAAATCGCTTCAGCTGCCTGTTCGGTAAGGTCTTGTTCGCGCGCCAACCGGCGATCTTCCGGCACATGATAAAACGAATCCTGTTTCAAGGAGCGGCCGAACAACAAGTAAATCAAAAAGCCGATGACCGGCAGGAACAAGAGGATCATCAGCCAGGCCCAGGTCGCGCTGACATCACGCCGTTCAAAAAACAGGATGGCGATTGCTGCTGCAAAGTTGGCAATCAACACGACATAGAGCAAAATCGTCAGGATTAGGGTATAGTCCATCAATACGAACACCTCGTTTTCAGAAAATAGGACTTTGACGGGAGGGGAACAGCATGTTTTCGGAATGGATCCGGTTCATCTCGAGTATCCTATTCATCCCGATTTCGGATGATCTGCTGGTCATCCGTCAAATCAGCAGTTGGCTCCGGCAGAATCAAAACCCTGCCGTGATTTTTCTGTTGGTCTGGTCGGCTTGCTTCATCTGTTTTAATCTGTTTTATGCGATTCCCCGGTTCTTTCGGGAACTGCCCTTCTTTCAAAAGTTATTGACCAATAAACATCTGACGAAAGCGGAAGCGATTCTGCAGGAAAAAGGTACGGTCGCCATCGCGATGTCGTTTTTCCTGCCCGGTGTCCGGCGGCCGATCCACTATATGTCCGGACTGCTGGCCTATCCGTACCGGCCATATGTGCTGGTGACGCTTGTCGGAACCGGCGTTTATGCGTTGCTGTGGACGATTCTCGTCAATCGTCTCGGTGCCTACGGTCTGTTAAACCGCTTTTCGGCGTGGTGGGCGACCCATGGCGGTGTCATCCTGTTACCCGGTCTGCTGATTCTGACGGGCGTATTAGGTTGGATTTTCCGGGACACGATCCGGAACTGGTTTGTCCGCCCGTAACGCGGTCTTCCGGAGTTGTGCCAACTTGATGATGTTGAGGACCGTCACTTTTGCGACGGCGTAAAAGGGAACGGCGAGCAACATGCCGAGAATCCCTGCCAGTTGACCCGCGACGAGCAAGACGACCGTGATCGTAATCGGGTGCACCTTTAAAGATTTTCCCTGGACGAGCGGCGAGATGACATTGGCGTCGAGCTGTTGGACGATCGTAATGCCGATGATGACATACAGTCCTTTAATCGGTTCGTCCAAAAAGCCGATCAAGACTGCCGGTGCCGCACCGAGAAACGGTCCGAGGTACGGAATGATGTTCGTCGCGAAGATGAACAGACCGAGCGGTAAGAAGTACGGAACATCGAGCCACCAAAGGACAAGTGTCGCGAGACTCCCGACGAAGGAACAGACAATCAATTGCGCCCGGACATACGAGCGAATCGTTCCGTTCATGTCTTTTAAAATCAACAGCGCTTCCTTGCGATAACCGATCGGGATGAACTGGACCAAGGCATTCGGTAGTTTTTTCCCGTCGACCAGCATGAAAATGTATAAAAACAGGGCGATGAATAATGTGAAGACGGTCGAAGCGATGAATTGAATCAGCCAAATTACAGAACCGGCAATCGAGGAAAAGACGTTTCCAAGAAGCGCGGTCGCACTTTTCATCGATTTCTCGACAGACGACAATTGATTGTCGAGTGTCGGGATGGAGGTTCCATATTTCGCATAGAGGGATAACGATTGGGTATAGAGACGTTCGGCAAAACCGGGTACGGCACCGATGAAAGCGAAAAGCTGTTTCGTGATGAGCGGGAATAGCGTCAAGAGGAACAGGGTGACGAGCGCAAGTAACAGCACCAGGACGATGAAAATTGCCAGTTTTCGGGAACGCAGGCGACGCTCCAGTGAATCGACGATTCCGACGGACAGGTAAAATAAAATACCGGCGATGATGAACGGGGTGAAGATCGTCGTAAACAGAATAAACAGCGGATAAAAAAGAAAGTTGACCTGCCGCGCCATATAAATGATGCCAAGAACCAGTAAGATGAACAGACCGATACGAAAGGAACGATTGGAAATTAATCCGGACAAGGTCATCTCCTCCCTCATGAATGAACTGCATGCTCTACTCTTTCCCTGAAACCTTTAAAAATAGTGTGAAAATTCTGTAAAATGCATATTTTTTCACCGTTTTTTGTTATCGGTTTAAAAAAAGGGGTAATCATAGACTAATCTCTAACCATTTTTCGTATCATCATCGCTGTCTTCTCCGCAGTCATTTCCAGTCAACTCATGATTCTTCGCAACGACAGTAGTCACTTTCCCCCATTATATTTTCCTTCATCGTCAGCTTAATAACATTGTTCGTCCTATTACCGATGTTCATGCTCCTACAACCTGTCGTTTAAAAGGGAGGAACACGTATGCAGCCCATCATTGCCTTTACCATCATCATGCTCATCTGGACGGTCAGCGATTATATCTCGAAAAAAACAAAGGCCTTATTATCTTCCTTATTTGTTGCTTCCATCATCTTCTTGATCGGATTCAAGACCAATCTGTTTCCAGAAGATCTCTTACCGACGTCCTCTCTGTTGCCACTCGGACAAACGGTCGTCGGGATGATCATCGTTCATCTCGGGACGCTGATCAGCCTCGATGAATTCAAACGGCAGTGGAAAACGTTTCTGATTGGGGTCTCGGCCGTCATCGGCATCAGCGTATTGCTCTTTACGATCGGCCGGCTGTTCCTCGATACGAACTATGTCCTCAGCGCGATTGCCGCGGTCAGCGGCGGAACAATTTCCGTCATCATCGTTCAGGAACAGGCGTTGAATGCCGGATTGATTTCGGTCGCCGTCTTTCCAGTCCTGATTGCCGCCTTACAAGGATTGATCGGTTTTCCGCTGACATCGGTCATCCTGCGTAAGGAAGCGATACGGATCCGGGACGGGGTCCGAGATGGCAGCATCACGAAAAAAGCCACCCTTGATCCGGAAAAAGCATCCGAGAAACAGACAATTTTACCAGAACCGTTCCAGACGACGGCCGGAACGTTGTTCGTCGTCGGTGTCGTCGTCATCGTCTCGTCGTTCCTCAGCGGTTTGACAAACGGCTGGCTGAATACATTTGTCATCGCTTTGCTACTCGGGATTGCCTTACGGGCGACCGGCGTCTTGAAACCAAATGTCTTGAACGGAATTGATGCCTACGGTCTGATGATGCTTGCGATTCTGTTGATCATCTTTGGACCGCTCGCAACGACATCATTTGCGGATCTCGTCGAACTGTTTGTGCCGCTGCTGATCGCTTTTATCCTCGGTGTGCTTGGAATCGTGTTGTTTGCGATGCTTGCCGGGAAGTTCCTCGGATATTCCTATTCGATGGCGATCGCAATTGGTTTGACGTCACTATATGGTTTTCCGGGTACATTGATTCTCAGTCAGGAGGCGGCTAAAAATATCGGGGAGACGGAAGATGAGGTCCAGATTATTGAAGATGAGATTTTACCGAAAATGGTCGTTGCCGGATTTTCGACGGTCACGATTACATCCGTCTTCATCACCGGTATTTTAGCGTCATTCATCTACTAACAGGAGGTTATTCAGATGGGTCTAGGAGAAGATATCAAACGGTTAAAAGGATTTGATGGTTCGACACACGTGTTGTCGGTGTATCTCAGTACGGCTCCGGATAAACGGAACCAGTGGGAGACGATTCTGCGGAATGAGAAGAAACGTCTCTTGACGGAACAGGAAGATAAACAAGCCGTCGAAGCCGTCTTTTCGAAACTCGAGCAGGCGATTAACAATCAGCGGACGAGTTTGCTGCGCAGTATCGTTGCTTTTGTCTCAAGCGATGATTCCTTGCAGGAAGTCTATTTCCTACAACTCGATGTGACCGATGAAATCAGTTATTATACCAAACCGAATCTCAATCAACTGGAAGTCCTTGACCAACAATTCCCGCGAACCGGTATCGTGCTGACGCATCTCGATTCGGCGACCGTCCTCGACGTCCGACTTGGAGAAGTCGAGGCGACGCATGACTACGAGCTGGATCTCGATACCGGACAGTGGCGGCGTTATCAGGGACGAAGCGGACGAAGTGGCGCTTCAAGCAGCAATCAGACGGATGATTTCCGCGATCGGGTCGAACAGCAGGCAGAACGGTTTTACCGCGAGTTGTCGGGAGAGGTCGAAAAACTAAACCGATCACTGGATTGGGATCAGATCATCGTCATCGGCGAACGGTCGCAAGCGAACTTCCTCGAGCAGGCCTTAACGACCAAACCAAAACAGGTCATTCATAAAAATTTGTCGCAATCGAGCCAACAACAGATTCTCAAGCAGGTATTTTGAGCGTCGACGTCTAAAGTATAGCTTTAGACGTACATAGGGAGTGGAAGAACATGTTCATGCATCACATCACTGATCAACTGAGTGTGAAATTAATCGAACGCCAGGACGCTGACGCGCTTTATGCGCTTGTCGATGCCAATCGTGATCATTTACGGGAGTGGCTCGGCTGGGTCGACGGAGCGACCGGACCCGACATCTACCGGAACGAAATCATTCCGGCCTGGTTGACGGACTATGCGAACGGCAACGGCTTTGCCTGCGGGATTTATTTTGAGGGCGAACTCGTCGGGACGATCGCTTTACACGAAATCAATCAGACGTTACGGCAAACGTCGATCGGGTATTATTTGACCGGGAACGGACGCGGTAAAGGATTGATGACGACTGTCGTCGCATTTATCACAGACTATTGTTTTACGACATTACAACTGAACCGGGTCGTCATCGAATGTGCGGTCGGCAATACACGAAGCCGGAAGATACCGGAGCGTTTAGGTTTTCAGCAAGAAGGGATTCTACGTGACGCGGAGCTTTTGTACGGTGCGTATCATGATGTTGCGGTTTACGCGATGCTTGTACAGGACTGGTCCACTACCATGGTGTCTGATCAACGCGTAAGCTACCGTTCAAACTGACGGGAAAGAGAAGGGAAGAGGGACGATGGTTAAATTTGATAAAATGTCGGAAACGGCATACGCCGCGTATCTACCGGAAGCAATCCAAGAGTACGCGCAGGAGAAGGTTAAGGCCGGAACATGGGCAGAAGTGGAAGCCGTTGACCGTTCGGCAGCGGAGTACGGGCAATTGTTACCGGACGGGATTCATACAAAACAGCATTATCTGTTTTCGATTTTGGATGACGCCGGACAGACACCCGTCGGTATGATCTGGTTTCAATTAAGCGAGTCGACGCATGGACGGACGGCCTTTATCTTTGATTTTAAAATCGATGACGTTCATCAAGGAAAAGGCTATGGCCGGCAAGCGATGGAGATGCTCGAACAGGTCGCCCGGCGGATGAATATTAAAAAAATTAAATTACACGTTTTTGCGCATAACACGCGGGCGATTCATCTTTATGAAACGACCGGATTCGTCACGACGGATTTACATATGACGAAAACATTGAACTGACAAACAAACACCTCTGCGGTCCGTTTCCAGGACCACCAGAGGTGTTTTGTCGTCTTCAGCGCCAGGTCTGAAGAGTATTCGCAAACTGAATATCTGTTTCGATTTCGCCATTGATATGGGTCGATGTAAAGTTATTACCGGTCAACCAATCTTTAAAATCAAACTCAACCGGCTCCTGATCGCCGCCGAGAGCGAACCAGACTTTCATGTCGGACGGGAAATAGGCCGATGTATGAATCGTACCCGCCCAGTGGCTGTAAAGATCGGAAAAGACACCCTTATCGGAATCGTTTAAAAGACGGAATGCCGACTCGGCATCCTGAATCAAATGCTGGTGCGTCTTCAATTCCATCATCCGGCGTTTCGAATCGTCGAGGTGGAACCGGTTTTCGTGTTGCAGCAGATCAAAATGATTCGTACAGAGATTCGTCTCCCGGACTTCGATGTCGCGGGCTGTCGCCTCGATGACGAATGACCGGTTCGACCGGTCATGGACGACATAACTAAATGATCCCCGGTGCGGCATTTCTTGGACGAGTGAAATCGCATCTTCGACCGAGGTACATGTCTCAAGGATGATCCGCCCGATCATGAAACTGACGAAGCCGTCTCCCGGACGACGCCGGTTGATGAAGTTATAACCCATCGCAAGACCATGTTCGTTCATCCCGTCCATTCTTCCGGTGACGCGGGACGCCGGTCCGATGATGGCGGAGCCGCCATCTGTCGGCTGAAAGACGGAGAACCGTCCATCGTACGTCATCGGATGATAATCATAATTACGGACGAGGAAGTTATCGCCCGTCATGATGGAACAGCCGCTTTTCGGTCCTTCGACCCGGTAGTGACCAAAATGAAGCAACGTATCGGCGAGCGATAATTCGAGTTCATCCTGCAAACCGAGTAACTCGTCCCACATGTACGGGGCATAGCGGAGAAACATCTCTTTTGTTTCGACCGGATCAACCTGAAAACGGGGAACCCGGATTTTCCAGTTATCTTCACGGTTATGAAGCAGTTCGTTGCGTTTGACGTAACGGCCCTGTTCGCGACCGAACTCATAGTGCGTGCCGCGGAACTGCGTAATTTCGTTTGAGACAGACTGCACAGCGTTCACTCCTTTGGTTTCTGTATGGTTCTGATTATATCGAATCTGCCACGACCTGTCGTAAACCAGGGCTTAGTACAACACATCCGGAATATGAAAAATGAGAAAAGACTGAATCATTTGTGGAACTGACCGATAAACAGGTGGGAGGGGTCTACATAATGAAAAATTTATCTGTACGGAAAAAGATTCAACTGTTGATTGCGACAGCGATCGTCGCAATGATTTTATTAGCCAGTGCGGGACTCTATTTTTTAAATCAGATGTCGAATGCCTCGCAGGCGATGTACGAAGAAAACTTGATTCCGGTCCAGGAAGTGGCACAAATCCGGATTGATACGCGGGCGCTTGATTCGTTCCTCGTCGAAATGATGTTGACGAAAGATCCGGCCCGGGTCGAAGAACTGGGGGCGCAAATCGATCAACGGCAAGCGCAAATCCGTTCTTCCCTCAACAAATTCGAACGTACATCTGTACCGACGAAACAATCAGAAAAACAAGTCGAGAACTTAAAGGATAGTGTCCTTGCTTACGATAACGGCTTGAGCACGATTCAGGATCTGGTCACACAGGGAGATAAGGAACAGGGCTACCGCTTCTATTCGGAAAGTCTCGAGAAAACACGGGACGAAGTCGCCAATACGGCGAAAAGCCTGATGATGTCGATGACGAAACAGTCGAAAGAACTGAATGCATTGAACCAGCAGGAAAAGCAGACTGCCTTTTATATCATGCTCGGGATTTTCCTTCTCGCCTTGCTGTTATTTGCCGGTCTCGCACTCTATATCACGCGTCTGATCACAAAACCGATCCGTTCGCTGCAAGGCTGGATGAAGCAGTCGGGTGAAGGCGATTTGACGGTCCGCGGTGATTACGTCTCAAAAGACGAGCTCGGACAATTGACGACGTCATTTAATACGATGACGGAGCAACTCCATCATGTCATCATCGAAATGACGGATACCTCAAAACACGTCGCGACAGCATCGGACGAATTAAGTACGAATGCGGAAGCGACGACAAAAGCGACGGAAATGGTTGCCGTGACGATGGAAGAAATCGCGAGCGGTGCCAGCCAACAATTGAACCAGGTATCCGGTGCATCACGGACTGTCCAGGACTTGACGTCCGGCGTCAGTCAGGTTGCCGGAAATGCCCAACAAATGACAGATGCGACGGGTGATGCTATGGATAAAGTCACGAACGGCGGTCAAGTCGTCCGTCAGCTTGGTCAGCAAATGGAACGGATCAACACCGACTTTACGGAACTCGGTCACGTCATTGTAGGTCTCGGCAACCGGTCGCAGGAAATCGGACAAATAACCGATTCGATCACGGGCATTGCCGCACAGACGAACCTGCTCGCACTGAACGCGGCAATCGAAGCGGCGCGTGCCGGTGAACAGGGACGTGGATTTGCCGTCGTCGCAGCGGAAGTCAAGACGCTTGCCGAACAGTCGGCACTCGCGGCGAAACAAATTGAGGGTCTGATTCAAGTCATCCGTCAGGAAACGGAACAGTCGGTTGTTTCGATGGAAAAAGTCACGACGGAAATGACGAACGGCATTCAGGTTGCCGGCGAGGCGAGTGCTTCCTTTGAAGCAATCGAACGGTCAATCAGTGACGTGACGGGGCAGGTCGAAGAAGTGTCGGGAGCCGTCCAGGAAATGGCGGCCGGCAGTGAACAGATTTCCGCAATCATGCGTGAGATTCAGGGCGTGACGGAAAGTACGGCCGCCGGAACCGAGAACATCTCGGCTTCGACGGAAGAACAGATGGCCTCGATGCAGGAAATCTCGTCCGCGTCACAATCACTGGCGACGATGGCGGAAGATTTAAAACGGTTGTCGAGTCGTTTTAACGTCTAATGAATTAGGCAGGTATCCAAAACGGATACCTGTTTTTTGATGGAAAAAGAAGGGATTTGAAGTAGTGAACAGTAATAACTATAGAAATAGTGAAAAAAGGAGGCTACGGATATGGGACCACATGAACTCATTGAATGGATTCTTTACGGGGTATTCGGTTTGATTGTGCTTCCGATTGTCGTGTTCGGCTTTGTGAAGACGGGAAAAAAACGTATGCTGGCTTTGATGACGGCAGGAGTGCTGTGTCTGATGTTCGGCAGTTTTTTAATGAGTCAGCCGGATGATGAGGACATCAAAGCAGAGATTCAGGAAAATGTAGCAGTCGTCAAACCGTATCTTGCGAAAGAGTTTCCGGGTGAAAAATGGACGATTTCGACCGTACCCTTTCAAAAAGAAGGATATCAGCACGTCAATCCTTATTTCATAACCGTTGTTTTTCAAAATGAACCGGATGCTAAGTACGAGTATTCGCTCAATGAGCAAGGGGATGTTGAACTGCAAGGATTTTCAAGTACTAATGACATGTCTGAATTCAAACATTTAAAGTAAGCAGGACCGAAGCACAACTATATATGATACTGGAGGAATACATATGACATTTCCTGAAATCGACACGACACGACTGCAACTGATTGAAGTTACACCCGAGCATGGACCTGCTTTGTTTCATATCTTGTCGAATGAGAACGTGACTCGTTTTTATGGCATGGATCCGCTTCGTAAACAAGAGGATGCTCTGCATATCATCGAATCGTTTAAACAGACCTTCGACAGCTGGCAAGGCATTCGCTGGGGGATTGTCATTCGTGACAGCGGAACGTTTATCGGCACCATCGGATTAAATCATCTCAGTCTGTACAGCAAAAAGGCGGAAATCGGCTTTGAACTTGATCCGGCACACTGGCGGCGCGGTTACGCAGCGGAAGCGATCGAAGCGGTCCTGACATACGCGTACGAGACACTCGGTTTGTACCGGATGGGGGCGGTGACGTTCCTTGAAAACACAGCCTCGATCCAACTGTTGACTCGAATCGGGTTTGAAGAAGAAGGGATTTTACGCGGTTACCTGTTCCAAGACGGAACATCGCATGACGGACGGATTTTCTCTTTGTTAAAGCCGGACTATCAAGCAAGCCGGCATCAACGGAAACAGGTGAAACCGGTATGAAGATCAACCGGATGGATCATATCAGCATCAACGTCTTGGACCTGGCAGAGGTGACACGCTTTTTCGTCAGCCTGGGATTCGTCGTCAAAGGTGAATGGGAGGCGTCCGGGCCGCAACTCGACCGGGTGACGGGCCTGCATGAAGCGAAAACAACGTGTGTCGCACTCGGTATTCCGAATGGAGAGACCTGGCTTGAACTCGTTCACTATCAGTCACCGGTTGATTCTCATCCGTCATCTAACGAAGTCTACTCAAGGGGTCTTCGCCATCTTTGCCTCAACGTCGAGTCGCTTGACGAAATGATCCGCCTTGTAGAACAGCAGGGGTATACGGCCGTTCATCCGGTCGAACCGTTTGGAGAAACATACCGTCTTTGTTATGTTCGGGGACCGGAGGGGATTTTACTGGAATTGGCGGAAACGATTCCAAAATAAAGGAGGGATTGGATGTTTCGTAATCCGAAAGGCAGCACCCAAGTCTGGCTCAATGATCTTGGTGTTTGCTTATTCGTCCTGATCGGTCTGACGCTTGCGACGCATCCTGTCGTTATTACGGCATCGGGACAGTTGATGTACGATGAATCAATCTGGCTGAGTACAACGGAAATGAACAAATTCATCACTTTTTATTTTTCCGCGTTCTTTGCCTATTTTTTAATCGTTTACCTTGTTCATGCTAGAAAATCGAATGAAAAGAACCGTTAACGTCTTGTACATACGGTCATTTTTAAAATTTAAAAAGGGAGGTGGACGAAATCCACTTCCCTTCGGTGTACCGAGATGATCTGTTGTATCCAATTGAGAATGTAAGACGGATCCTAACAACAACTGGATGATGTTTCGGTTGTAGAAACCCGACAAACACCCGTTTCCGGCAACTTCAACCGAATCTGTTTTGCGCTTATTGTATCTCCTGTTAAATGTGCGACGATTGACCGGACTTGTTCATAACCGGTCGTTAAAAGAAAGGTGGGCGCGCGTCCATAACTTTTGGAACCGATGATGTAGAAGTTTTTCTCCGGTTGTCGTAATTCAGCTTCGCCGTGCGGTCGTACCGTTCCGCAACTATGCAGGTTCGGATCAATCAACGGCGCAAGTTGTCGGGTACTTTCGGTAACGGAGTCCACGTCCAATCGGATTTCGCGAAGAAATGAAAAGTCGGGGCGGCTTCCGGTCAAGACGATGACCTCCTGTACAGTGAGCTGACGGTGATCGGTACTGATTAATAAAATTCCCTCATCCGTTGTAAAGGATTCGGTGATTTTAAAACCGGAATGAACAGTGACAAGATGAGATTCGACGAGCGTACGTGCCGTTGATCCGAGTTGCCCACGCTCAGCCAATTGATCATTCTCTTCTCCGCCAAACGCTTCGGCTACGTCTGTTTTACGGATAATCCAGTGGATGTCCGTCGCGGGGTAGTCTTTTTTTAATGCCACCGCATCCATTAATGCCGTCAGAGCGGAATGTCCGCTCCCGATAATCGCAAGGCGTTGATTGGCGTATCGATTGGTTTCTTGTCGGAAGTTCGGCATCGTATGCGTGATGCGTTCGATGAGCGAATCGTGCGGATGTCCCGCGCTATACATGGAGTTGGGTTGTCCCCATACACCTGTCGCGTCTAAAACAGCAGCGGCTAAAAAACGGTGTCGCCCCGTTGGTGTTTGGACGATGACTTCAAAGGGTGACAGTTCCCGATCCGTTGTCGTCATCTTATCGATGCCTTGACGTGCGATCGAGACGACCTGATGCTCTAGATACAAGTTTGCTGAAATAGTCGGCAAGGCGGCGAGCGGGCGTAAATAGTATTCCAGTAAATCATGACCCGTTGGAAAAGCGTCAGCTGCTGGATGCTCCCATCCGCTCTGACGTAATTGGGCAGCGGCGACAGGATCGATATTGTATTCCCAATTTGAAAACATCTTTACATGGGCCCATTTTTGAATATGCGTTCCGATATCAGGACCGGCCTCCAGGATAGAAAAGGGAAGACCTTGCTGAGACAGGTGTGCGGCGGCAGCGAGTCCGATCGGACCGGCACCGATGATGAAAATTGGATGAGAAAACGATTGAGTTGGCATGAAATCACTCCTTTTATTTGTATTTTGCAAACTTTAAGATAACGTTTTACAGCAGGAATCACTGTTGAGCATGGCATCGTTTAACAGTTCGATGGATTGAAGAACGGTTGCTTTCTCAAACGAAGTCATCTGTTGAAAGATTTCTTCAAGGTAACCGTTCATTTCAGAATCAATCCCGTCTGCCACCTGTTGACCGAGTGGAGTTAAAAAAAGTAATTGAATCCGGCGGTCCTCGGAAGAGGGGGATTTTAAAACAAGCCCCCGCTTGATCAACGTCTGGATTTGTCGACTAAATGTTGTAATATCCATCCCTAACGCGTCTGCAATTTCCTGCATCGCTGACCCGGGGTGTTTCGATACTTCAAACAAGATATGGCTCTGGACGAGCGAAACCTCTTGATCCAGAACGGAACAACAGTTTTTATTCAACAGTCCAAAACGACGCGTGAACGTCTGAAAAATTTCACGGGGTTCTTGCATGGGCAACTTCTCCTTTGTCTTGTGATTGATTATCTTAGTTATAATGGATTAATTTGCAATTTGCAAGTAATTGTTTTTAACTAATTAGTAATACACGAAGGAGGTCTTATCATGATCATTCGGAAAATGAATGCAGATGATCGACGACAACTGTTCAACATTTATCTGCAAGGAGTGGAAGAAGGGAATGCGACTTTTGAAACGGAAATTGATGAACTGAAGTGGTGGCATCAGATGAAAAAAGCAGACGTGTTCGTGATCGAGGAACAGACCGTCGTCGTGGGCTGGGTCAAAATGACGTTCGTTTCAGAAAGACCCGTCTACAAGGGGGTAAGAGAGCTGAGTCTTTATGTCGATCGGGCGGAACGCGGTAAGGGATACGGGAGTTTGTTATTACAATATATGATTCAATTTGCTGAAAATAACGGGATTTGGACACTGCAGTCACACATCTTCCCGGAAAACATAGCCAGTCTGACCATGCAACAGCAAGCGGGATTCACGATTGTCGGAAAACGCGAAAAAATCGCCAAGCACGGTGCTCGATGGCGAGACACATTATTGTTAGAAAGAAGAAGTCAAAAGATTGATTAAATCTATTGAATAACCCATACGTTATATAATAAAATCGTTATATAAAGAGCAGAGGGGGCTAATCATGACACGACCAGTAATTTATTTTCTTTGTACAGGAAACTCATGCCGGAGCCAAATCGCGGAAGGCTTCGCGAAACACTATTTGCCGGACTGGGACGTCCATTCGGCCGGAATCGAACAACATGGCTTAAATCCAAAAGCTGTCCGGGCGATGCAGGAACAAAACATTGACATTTCCGGGCAGACGTCCGATTTGATTGATCCGGATCTCTTGAAACGGGCGACGATCGTTGTCACTTTGTGCGGGGATGCCCGTGATAACTGTCCTGTCATTCCTTCGCACGTCCGGCAAGAACATTGGGGATTTGATGATCCGGCACGCGCAACCGGAACGGAAGCGGAACAATGGGCTGTTTTTCAACGGGTCCGCGATCAAATCGGAGAACGAATCCAACGATTCGCTAATGAAGAGGCAAGTAACTGAAATTGAAAGGAGGAACACCTATGATCGAGACGACGAACCGTGTTGACGAGATGAGTCAGTTCTTAAAACTGCTCAGCGATGGAACACGTCTTGAAATTTTACGGCGATTGCATGTCCGGGAACATTGTGTCTGTGACTTTGTCGAGATGTTTAATATCTCACAGCCCGCCGTCAGCCGTCACTTAAAATTATTACGCCAGTCGCAAATCATCCTGGAGCGGCGTGAACGGCAGTGGATTCATTTCCGGATCAATCCGGACCATCCGCAGCATGAATTGCTGTTAACGATTTTGAACGCGATGGAATTGCCGGCGATTCCAGAAAAAAGTTGCTAAGAGGTTATTTAGCAATGAGGGACAGTTTCCCTTGCATTCTATATAACGGTAAGGTTATATTATATATAACTAAATGGTTATATAAAGAAAAGGAGCTGAACGAAAATGAAGAAAATTGAGATTTATGACCCGGCGATGTGTTGTCCGACCGGATTATGCGGACCCGCGATTGATCCGGAACTGACACGGATGGCGACGGTCGTCCATGCTTTGAAACAACAAGGTTATCCGATCGAACGCTTTAATTTAGCGAATGAGCCGGCTGCATTCGTTTCGAATTCATTAATCAAGGAGGCAATCACGGACGGTGTCGACACCCTGCCGATCACACTCGTCGATGGCGCGATTGTCCGTCGAGGCAGTTACTTGTCGAATGCGGAACTCGCGGAATTGACGGGGTTGGAAGAAAAGAAGTTTGCTGTCGTCAATGGAGAGAAACCGAAAGTTCGCCTGACTCTAAAATAAGGACGTGACGAAGATGGAACCGTTAACTCTGGATGGCTTACAATTGACCCGTTACTTGTTTTTGACTGGAAAAGGCGGCGTCGGCAAGACGTCAACGGCATCACTTCTTGCTATTGAACTCGCGGACCTTGGGAAACAAGTGTTACTTGTCTCGACAGATCCGGCAAGTAATCTACAAGACGTTTTTAAAATGGAACTGACAGAAGAACCGACTGCCGTTCCAGGCGTCGAATGCCTGTTTGTCGCAAACTTTGATCCGGAACAAGCTGCGGCGGATTACAAGGAAGCAGTCGTCGGACCGTACCGGGGAATTCTGCCGGATGCGGCCGTGCGGTCGATGGAAGAACAATTATCCGGTGCCTGTACTGTTGAAATCGCCGCTTTTGACCAATTCACCGGATTGTTGGCAGCTCCTGACGCAAAACAAATGTACGATCATATCATTTTTGATACGGCACCGACAGGACATACGTTACGCTTACTCAGTCTACCGAACGCCTGGAACGTGTATCTTGATGAAAATACGACGGGAACTTCCTGCCTTGGACCACTCGCGGGTCTGACCGAGAAAAAAACACAATATGAACAAGCGACGGAACTGTTGGCGAATCCGGCGGAGACGACCTTAATTTTGGTCGCTCGCGCAGAGGCATCAACGTTAACGGAAGCAGCGCACGCGTATCAGGAACTGTATACGCTTGGGATTCAAAATGCCCGTTTAATCGTCAATGGCATGTTGCCGGTGACAGCGAGTCAGGACCCCTATTATCAAGCATTCCTGCATCGTCAGCAGGCGGCGCTTTCGACGTTACCGGATATTTTTTTACGAGAAGTCCCGCTGTTCAGTTTGCCTTATGCCCCGACAAGTTTAATCGGCGTCGATCAACTCCGCGGCTGGTTGAAGGAACCGGATCATTCGACAAGCTTGATGGAGCGGGAACAGCTTGAGGTCCCGCGATTGTCGGGTTTAATTGATCAATTGGATGCAGCGGGACCGGGTGTCGTCATGACGATGGGGAAAGGCGGGGTCGGGAAGACGACAATGGCGTCGATGATTGCGATTGCTTTGACGGAACGGGGATACGATGTCGTTTTGACGACGACGGACCCGGCAGCACATCTTGAACTTACGATTGAAACGAACGAAAACCCGCATCTTGAAATCAGCCGGATTGATCCGAAGGTTGAAATCGACCGTTATACGGCGCAGGTTTATGCGGCGGCGGGTGAGTTGACGGATGAAGCCCACGCGTTGCTCGCAGAGGATTTAAAATCACCGTGTACGGAAGAAATCGCGGTCTTCCGCGCCTTTGCCGATACCGTGGCCCGGGCAAACGACCGTTACGTCGTCATCGATACGGCACCGACGGGACATACGTTATTGTTGCTTGACGCGACGGAAAGTTATCATCAGGAAATGGAACGGGCGACCGGAAATGTACCGGAAGCGGTCAAAACGTTATTGCCGCAACTGCGTGACACTAACCGGACGCATGTCATCATCACGACACTGGCAGAAGCGACACCCGTCTTTGAAGCCGGTCGTCTCCAGGAAGATTTACGGCGTGCCGGGATTGAACCGATGGCCTGGATTGTCAATCAATCGTTTGCCGCGACAGCGACCCGTGATCCGATTCTTGGTCATAAAGCGGAAGCAGAACGTCCTTGGTTGGAAGAAGTCGACCGATTGAGCCAACAGATGGCTGTCGTTGCCTGGCAACCCGAAGCGGTTTCCGGATATCATCACCTACTCGCACTTTCGAAAGGATGAATTTTATGCAAATCACACCTGAAGCAGTCACGTATCTGAAAGAACAAGTGGAACATGAACAAGCACCCGGCATCCGTCTCTATCAAGCCGGACAAGGCTGTTGCGGACCGAGCTTCGGACTCGGATTCGGTGCCGGCGAAACCGGTGATCAAGTCAAAGACTTTGATGGATTAGCACTGGCGATTGACGGGAATTTAGCGGATGTCAGTCATGAGATCACGCTTGCGCTGGAAGAGACGGACCAGGGTCCGCAAATCGTCCTGCTCGGCGCATCCAATTGTTAACGGAAATTTGAAATTTAAAACAGAAATGAAGTGAACGCATTGACCGGCACACATCTACTTGCGATCGGGATTTTCCTGATCACGTTATTTTTAATCATCAAACAACCAAAAGGTCTCGGCATCGGCTATTCCGCCATGGGGATGGCATTGATTGCCTTACTGACCGGCGTTGTGAACCTGGATGATGTCTCGACTGTCTGGGGCATCATCTGGAACGCGACGTTTACCTTTATCGCCCTGATCATTATCTCGTTGATCTTGGACGAGATCGGTTTCTTCGAATGGGCGGCGCTTCATATGGCACGGATCGCCAAAGGCGGCGGTGTCAAACTGTTTGTCTATCTGACACTGCTTGGTGCCATTGTGGCAGCCTTGTTTGCGAACGACGGAGCAGCGTTGATTTTAACGCCGATCGTCCTCGCCATCGTCCGCTACTTAAAATTACCGGACTACGTCGTTTTGGCGTACGTGTTTGCGTCCGGCTTCATTGCCGATACGGCGAGTCTGCCGTTCGTCGTTTCCAACCTCGTCAATATCGTCTCGGCCGACTTCTTTGACATCGGTTTTACGGAATATGCCTCACGGATGGTCTTCGTGAACGTCTTTTCCGTCATCGGCAGTCTGCTTGTGTTGTATCTTTACTTCCGCAAAAGTATTCCGAAGACCTATGACGTGACGCAACTCGTCGCGCCGAGCACGGCAATCAAAGATCAGTGGATGTTCAAGTTATCGTGGCTCGTGCTTGTGTTGCTTGTCGTCGGCTATTTCACAAGTGACTTGATCGGGATTCCGGTTAGTCTCGTTGCCGGTGTCATCGCCCTGTTCTTCCTCTTGATGGCACGTCGTTCACCAAGCGTACCGACGAAAAAAGTCATCGCCGGCGCCCCGTGGGCAATCGTCTTCTTCTCACTCGGGATGTATATCGTCGTCTATGGTCTGCAAAATGCCGGATTGACACAAGTCCTTGCAGATATCATTGATGGTTTTGCGACAAATTTGGCAGCTGCAACGTTCGGAATGGGCTTCCTTGCTGCCATTCTTTCATCCATCATGAACAATATGCCGACCGTCATGATTGATGCCCTTGCGATTGATCTCAGTCAAACGACCGGAATCATCCGGGAAGCTTTGATTTATGCCAACGTCATCGGATCTGACTTAGGTCCAAAAATTACACCAATCGGAAGTCTGGCGACCTTGCTCTGGTTGCACGTTTTGCGCTCAAAAGGTGTCAAGATTGGCTGGGGACAATACTTTAAAATCGGTACGATTCTGACGATTCCAACGCTTGCGATTACGTTGCTCGGATTGTACATCAGCTTGTTACTTTATTAATTTTCAGGAGGACACTTACATGAAATTGTTGATCATTGGTTCAGTTGCCGCCGGGACATCGGTTGGGGCAAAAGCACGCCGGAACAGTGAAGATTTACAAATTACGATTTACGACCGCGATCAGGACATCTCCTATTCCGGTTGTGGAATTCCGTACTTCGTCGGTGGCGAAATTGCCGACATCGACGAATTGACACCACGCGATGCCGCATTCTTCAAAAAACGTTATAACATCGACATCCACACCCGACACGAAGTCGAATCGATTGATCACGCAACGAAAACGGCGACCATCGTGAATCTCTTGACCGGTGACAAGTTTACGGATACGTACGATACACTGGTGCTCGCGACTGGTGCGTCAAGCATCGTGCCGCCCTTACAGGGTGTCGATCACGGAAACGTCTTTACGGTGCGCAATGTCCGGAATGCCGATGCCATCCGCTCGTACATCGAACAGCATGATCCAAAGACGGCAACGATCGTCGGTGGCGGCTTCATCGGTCTTGAGATGGCCGAGCAACTGACATATCGCGGGATTCAGGTGACACTCGTCGAACGCCTGCCGCAAGTCATGCCACCGCTTGACCGTGACATGGCAGAACGGGTTGCTGATCATTTAAGAGATAAAGGCGTCTCACTGTTGCTCGGAGAATCGGTGACGGCATTAAACGGGACGGAGCGGGTCACGGACATCGCCCTTGAAAGTGGCAAATCAATTGCGACAGAGCTCGTCATCCTGTCAGTCGGGGTCAAACCGAATACGGAGCTCGCCAAACAGATCGGCGTTGGGCTTGGTCAGACAGGCGCAATCGCCGTCAACCGGAAGATGCAGACGAACGTGGCAGATATCTATGCCGTCGGTGACGTCGCGGAAAGTTTCTCCGTCATTACCGGAGAAGCGATTTATCGTCCGCTCGGCTCGACCGCCAACAAGATGGGCCGGATTGCCGGGATGGTCATCACTGGGGAAGAAGCGGAACACCGCGGAATTCTTGGAACCGGCATCTTCAAAGCGTTTGATCTGACGGTCGCCCAAACCGGCTTGACGGAAAAAGAAGCGCGGGAAGCCGGATACGACATCGAAGTTCTCCACAATATTAAACCGGATCGTCCGGAATATATGAGTGGAAAAGAAATGACGATCAAGGCGATTGCCGACCGGGCGACAGGACGGGTCCTTGGCGCACAAATCGTTGGTCCGCAAGGGGTCGACAAACGGATTGATGTCCTCGCGACAGCGATTACGTTCAAGGCAAAAGCAGAAGATCTGTTCCACCTTGATCTTGCCTATGCGCCGCCGTTTGCGACGACAAAGGATCCGGTGCTCTATACCGGAATGGCACTCGACAATGCGATTAAAAAAACAGCCCGTCTGATGACACCAAATGAGTTGATCGAACAGGTCGCCGGCGGCAAGTCGTTCCAAATCATCGATACCCGTTCGAAAGCCCAGTTCGAAAAAAATCACGTCGACGGCGCGATTCATATCCCGCTCGGTGAACTGCGGACACGGGCGAAGGAACTCGATCCGACGTTGCCGACGATTGTTTACTGTAACAAAGGGGTGACCGGGAACGCCGCACAAAACGTGCTCAAAAACCTAGGTTTTACGGATGTCTGTAACTTATCCGGCGGTAATAAAAACTATCAACATTGCAAAAAGTGTCTGACCGAGTAATGGTCCGATGACAAAAAGCGGTTCTTCTTCGCAGAAGAGCCGCTTTTTTTACTGTGCATACCGGTAAGTATGCTCAATCCGTTGACGGATGCTGTCCGGCAAGGAAGCAGCGAGTGCGGTTTGTAACCGTTCCGGCGCGTCGAGCGGGTGAGACTGCCAGTAGTCTTCAAGGAGACGGACTTTGGATTCGCGTCCCGGCATCAACAGATAGAAGACGTACCAATCCTCAAGATGCATGAACGGATAGCGTTGTCCACCGAAACTGACCTGCTCCGTCATAGCCGTCTCATCAAAAATGAATGAAAAAACGCCTGCTGTATGTTGAATTTTGAAATCGACGATGAGATCCAGTTCAACGCTTCCAATCGTGTATTCTTCAAACCGGCGTGTCAAAAAAACTCCTTTATCTTGAGACGGTTGCTGTTTACCGAACTGCTTCAAAATCCGTTCAGCCACAGCGAAATCGTCCGGATGAAAGAGCAAATCCACATCGTTTGGATGCTCCACCAACCCATGGTGGGCGAGGAGAACCGAACCACCAATGCCCCATCTGACGTGAGCAGAGGCAAAGAGTGGGGAAAGGAGAGAAATCACGGATTCAATCATTTAAAATTCCTCCTGTGCAAACTATTGATTCTGTGAAATTACATTCAGCTTAGCAAACAAGCGCACTGAAATGAATCATTTTTTGGTCATCACCACTGTATGCTCAGGATAGGATTTCCGAAGACGTTTAAGCGACCTACTCAAATCCAACTCCGGTACTACACAAGGAGTTCATCGATTCGGATGAACTCCTTTTTTGTATGGATCAGGTGATCGTTTTAAAATAATTAAGACCAAAAATGTTCCTTTTTGAAACTGATGGTGCTAGACTATGGATATTCAAAGCAGGACAGGATGTTGAGAAAAGAACAGTTCTCAACAGAAAGGTGGAAGAAACAGATGAAAATGAGTGTACGAGAACAATGGTTCTCAAATATTAGAGGAGATATCTTGGCCGGGATTGTCGTCGCACTTGCGTTAATTCCGGAAGCGATTGCGTTTTCGATTATCGCCGGTGTCGATCCGATGGTCGGATTGTACGCCTCGTTTTGTATCGCCGTCATCATCGCTTTTGTCGGTGGACGACCGGGGATGATTTCAGCAGCAACCGGTGCGATGGCGCTTTTAATGGTCCCGCTCGTCAAGGAGCACGGGCTTGATTATCTGCTCGCTGCAACGATTTTAACCGGAATCATTCAAATTTTATTCGGCGTCTTTAAGATTGCAAAGGTCATGAAATTCATTCCGCGTGCCGTCATGATTGGTTTCGTCAACGCACTCGCCATCCTGATTTTTATGGCGCAAGTGCCGCATTTTATCGGGATTTCAACGATGACGTATGTGTTCGTCGCGATGACGCTTGCGATCGTCTATCTGTTGCCCCGCTTTTTCAAGGCGATTCCCGCTCCACTGATCGCAATCATCGTTTTGACGATTGCCGCGATTTACTTGAACGTTGATTTGCGGACGGTCGGGGATCTCGGGGCGATTCAACGTTCGTTACCGTCATTTTTCTTGCCGAACGTCCCGTTCAATTTCGAGACGCTTCAAATCATCTTCCCGTATTCACTGGCGCTTGCGATCGTTGGCTTGCTTGAGTCTTTATTGACGGCGACGATCGTCGACGACATGACCGGCACGGAAAGTGAAAAAGACAAGGAAGCCCGGGGGCAGGGGATTGCCAACTTCATCACCGGATTTTTCGGGGGGATGGCGGGTTGCGCGATGATCGGTCAATCGGTCATCAACGTCAAGTCAGGTGGCCGCGGTCGTCTGTCGACGCTTGTCGCTGGACTGTTCTTGATGTTTTTGATCATCGTCCTCGGAAACTTAGTCGTTCAGATTCCGATGCCGGTTCTCGTCGGGATCATGATCATGGTCTCGATCGGGACATTTGACTGGTCGTCGTTTACGTATCTGCGCAAAGCTCCGAAAGCGGATGCTTTCGTGATGCTCGCGACGGTCGTCATTGTCGTCGCGACACATGATCTCTCGATTGGTGTCATTGCCGGCGTCATCTTAAGCGCGTTGTTTTTTGTTGCGAAAGTTTCAAAAATCAACGTCAAACAACGAAGCGAAGCAGGAAAAACGGTTTATACCGTCAAAGGTCCACTGTTCTTTGCTTCCGTCGATCATTTCATCGCCTCATTTGACTATGAAATGAACGAACAAGACATCTTGATTGATTTCGGATCCACCCAAATCTGGGATGATTCCGCCGTCGGAGCGATTGACAAGGTGATGCTCCGCTTGATGGAGAATCAGAACAATGTCGAGATGATTGGATTAAATCCGGAGAGTAAAAAATTAGTCGATCGTTTAGCGAGTCATAACGATCCAACGCCGAAGATTTCTACCCATTAAAATAAGGGAGTGAACAAAATGTATCCACATATCCTACTAGCCGTCGACGGTTCGGAACATTCAGTCCGGGCAACGGAAGAAGCGATTAAAATAGCGGCGCTCAGTTCACAAAGTAAAATTGAAGTCGTCTTCGTCGCCGAATTTTCAAAAGCTAAAGACGATGTCCTGCATGCAGAGGGAGCAGCCGGAATTGAGGTTGCCCGGCGGAAAAAACTCGCCCCAGTCGAAGAAAAGTTAGAAGCAGCTGATGTCTCCTATTACGTGACGATTCTACGCGGTGAGCCGGGTCCGACGATTGTTGAACATGCCAATCAAAAGCAGGTCGATTTAACGATTATCGGCAGCCGGGGATTGAACAGTCTGCAGGAGATGGTCCTCGGCAGTGTCAGTCATAAGATTGCCAAGCGCGTCAAATGTCCGGTTTTGATTGTGAAGTGACGAGTGAATCTTTTTTTGGAAATCGCACATTACAACGATTTATGTGTCTTGACCCAGGGGATAGTCAAAAAAAAGAGGGGGTCATTCTAATGAAGAAGACATATTTGGTCCCGGTTCTCGGTCTTGCCTTATTTGCAGCAGGATGCGGCAATTCGGACAATCAGGAAACGGAAAAAGTCGAGGAAACGACAACGACAAATGATAATTCGATGACGGATGACAGCACGATGAACGACGATACGTCAGGTACACAAGATCAGGATACAGTGACGGACAATGCCGACAAAGATTACGGATTCGTCAGTCTGTCAGTCGAGGCAGATACTTCGGACATGATGGACGCCGTCGACATTAGTTATGACCGTGATAACGACGGGACGGAAGCCGATTACAAGATGAACGGTGAGCAGGCGCAAGGCAATGAAGCGATGAAGACGCTGGGTGCCAAGCTCGACGAACTGAACCTTGATGCCGATACGTCAAATGATGACGCGATTGCTCAAGTCGAGAAAGTCTTTGGCATCAATGACGCGACCCGTCTTGAAGTCGAGATCGAGTTTGCCGATGGTACAGAAAAAGAATTTAAGAAGTAAAAAAAAGAGGTGCCAAGCGGCGCCTCTTTTTCTTTTCTCTCCATGATATGATGGGAACGTATTGTAAAATATTTCAATCGGGGGTTTTGGATGATGGAAATCACAAGCGGTACGACAGAAGACGGGCAATGGATCCGGGAGCAACTGATTACATATAACCGGCAACACGTTCCAGCAGCGCTCTATACGGAACCGGAACACTATTGCTTTTTGGCATGGAATGAAGACGAGGAGCTCCTAGGCGGTGTTACGGCGAGCTATGTGTGGAATCATCTGCAGGTGCATTTTTTGTGGGTCGACCCGGAAAACCGAATTGGCGGTGTCGGGAAACAACTTATGGCAAAAATCGAATCGATTGCCGAAGAAAAATCATGCAGTAAGATTTTACTCGATACGTTCAGCTTTCAGGCGCCGGGCTTTTATGAAAAACTCGGATTCGAGGAATACGGTCGTCTCGACAATCATCCGGCGGAAGGACAGACCCAGTACTTTTTCGTGAAGTATTTATGAGTGTTTAGCGTTGGTAATGATAGACCCAGGCCGCCATGTAGGAACAGGTTCCTGCTGTTAAGACGAGCGCAATGGCATAAAACGCAAAGTTTGGAAAAATCGACATCAGCGGAACATCAAACAACAAGGCAATCATCAATAGCGGTAAGGTGATTAAAAAGCTCACGTATGCGGCACGTGTTGCTTTTCCTGTAATCACTTCCTCCCGTTCATCCTGATCAGAAAACTCAGTCGTCGACGACGACCACTTGGAAAACGAACTTTTCTTATCTGTCCGCATCCAGTAGCCGGTTACCGAAAGACCGATTGCGACCAATATAACAGGAAGAATAATGGAAAGGTCCAACGTCAGATTGAAGCCGGTACCGTTGACCGGATCATTTTGAAAAACATTTAGTTGATCGTGAATAGAACTAATGAAAACAGCTGCCAAAAAATACATACAAATGTTTAAACACGATTGAATGATGACACGTTTCATTCCGATTCCTCCTCCAAGTAGAAAATCGATTCGACCGGACGCTCGAATACCCGCGCAATCTGCATCGCAAGCAACAGAGATGGGGTGTAACTGCCTTTTTCAAGCGAGATGATGGTTTGACGCGTAACGCCAATCATCTGAGCAAATTGTTCCTGCGTCCATCCGTTGCTGCTCCGCAACGATTTAACCCGGTTGATTAGTTTCATCACACGTCTCCTTTAATAAGTGATGCTTAAATTGTATAGTTTGTTTTACATTTTGTAAAGTTTATTTTACATTTCAGTGTGATGAGACTGTTATTTTTTTGAGACTCTTTATCAAAAATCATCGAACCTCTTGAATTATCGGAATATTCAACCGATAAACGGGTAACTTAGACAAAACGATGACGGTTGGCTTAAAGAGAGAAAGGAGGCGCCGACATGATGCCGGAATTGTTACCTGACGAGCGTGAACTCGAGCGAAGGATTCGAATCGTCCATTTGCTGCGTAAACTCGGGAAATCCGACGAAGCCATCGCCAAATCATTATATGTTTCCACCGAATGGGTCCGGTCGATCTTTGATGAAGACGACTGGCAACATATGCAATCATCCTAAGCAACAACGAGCAGAGTGTCGGATGACACTCTGTTTTTCTGTGCCTTCCAAAAAATATCCGGTACACTAGAAAGAAACATAAGAAAGAAGGGATCAACATGCCACGAATCGCTGTCGTCGGTGCCGGTCTGACCGGTTTGTACACCGCTTGGCGTCTGCAGGAAAGGGGATATGAGGTCACGATTTTTGAGGCACGTGACCGGATCGGCGGCCGGGTACTGACAAAAACGTTGACGCTTAAAGATCAGTCCTATGCGTTTGATCTCGGACCGACCTGGTATTGGCCGGAAACAGAACGGTTGATGACGACGCTGATTGAGCGTCTGCAACTGCCGGTCCTTGTCCAGGCGACAGAAGGGACGATGATGCTTGAACGGTCACCGGGGCAAGTCGAACAACACCGGTTACCGGACGGACAAACGGTCTTGTCGCACCGACTGCTAAAAGGAATGGGCAGTGTGACGGAGGCGCTGGCGGAACGGCTGAATCCCGGAACGATTCAACTGGCGCACCGTGTGACGGCGATTGAGGCCACCGAGCAGGTCGAACTGACGATGGAGCAGATGGGGAGTCGATTCCGGCAAACGTTTGATCACGTCATCGTGACACTCCCGCCACGAATCAGCGCACATATCAATTGGCATCCAGCTTTTCCGGAATCCGTGCACCGTCAACTGAGTACAACACCGACCTGGATGGCCGGTCAAGCGAAGGTAGTCGTCGTGTACGATACACCGTTTTGGCGGCAGGCCGGTCGATCCGGTTTCGCCATCAGCTGGTCCGGTGTGCTGCAGGAAATCCATGATGCGTCGCCGCCGACCGGTCCCGGAGCCGTATTCGGATTTTTCCGCTTGACGGCAACGGAGTGTGCAACGCTTGGAGAAATGGCAGTAAAGCGGCAGGTCGTCGAACAGTTGACCCGTTTATTCGGAGAGGAAGCCGGTCATCCGATTGCCGTTTTGTATCAGGACTGGGCAAATGAACCGGAGACGGCAACGAAAGCAGATGCTGAACCGTTAACCGAGTTTCCGGCCTATCGACCGATTCGACTGGAAGGTGTGTTGCAGGACAAGGTCACGCTACTTGGAACGGAAAGTGATCCGGCGTTCGGCGGACATTTGGAAGGGGCGTTGCAATCGGTCGAGCGGTGGTTAACTGCGTATATGGGGGAGGATGAATCATGAATACAAACGAACCGACGTTTCACCGGGCATTCGGTACATACGGCATCTATTATAATGAAGGAAAACTGCTCGTCATTCATAAGCAGGGCGGACCGTACACGTACCGGTACGATCTGCCGGGCGGGAGTCTGGAAGATTTCGAGACGTTGCCGGATGCACTGGACCGTGAATTCCAGGAGGAAACCGGGCTTACCGTTCATTCAAAACGATTGATCGGAACATTTGAGTTTGTCATTCAGTCCGATTGGCACCGGGCGTCGCACCTACATCATATCGCGGTGTTTTTCCATGTGTTAGAGGCTGACGGAGAGCAGTCTGTTCCGGAGATATTTGACGGACAGGACTCAACCGGTTCTTCCTGGGTCAGCCGGGCAGACGTCGATGCGTCAAACGCGTCACCGCTTGTCTTAAAAGCTTTTGATTACTTAGCAAATCCGGAAACGGACAAACTGACCCGGATAGAGGACTGGATTGTGCGACAGGAGGCGGTACGATGTACCGGCATGTGATTTGGGATTTTGATGGAACGTTGATTGTATTCGGTCATGGCGTCGGTCTTGAAGGACACAGGGCCGGGAATGACTTCTGTTTTATCGGATGTGCAGGATTTGGCTGGCATGTTTGAGATGAGTCCATGTTTGAGATGAGTCCATGAAAAAACCCGAACGGAATGTTGTATCAAAGAGCTACTAGTCAGGGCTCATTTTGATACAGACCACGTTCGGGTTTTCTTTACGATGTTTTTTGTTCAGCCGTCAAATCAGCCGGCTGTTGTTCCCGCCAGACGAACGTCAGGGCAATGCCAATTGCAAGCATGACCGTTGCAAAATAAAACGGATAGTTGAGATCGACGTCAAACAGGATCCCACCGATGATTGGTCCGAGAATATTCCCGATACTCGTAAACATCGAGTTCATTCCGCCGACGAAACCTTGTTCGTTTCCGGCAATCTTCGACAGATACGTCGTGACGGCAGGGCGCATCAAGTCAAAGCCGACGAAGACGACCATCGTCACGAGAATAATCGCAAGGTAACTCGTTACGTAGGTCATGACGAGGACGAGCAGGGTCGAACCAATCAGGCTGTAGCGGATCAGACGAATCTCACCGAACCAGCGCGTCAGTCGCTCAAATAACCCGACCTGGACGATGACACCGACGATTGCTCCGAGTGAAATCGCGAGCGCGATATCTTTTGCCGTGAAGCCAAACTTCCGGTCGACGAACAGGGCAAACAGTGACTCAAACGACGCGAGTCCGAATGAAGAAATCAGCAGCACCATAAAGGCGATGAAGTAGAGCGGTGAAAAGACTTTCCGGAAACCGGTTTTTTGCTGGGGAATCGTTGTCTGTTCATAATGGCGTTCCGGTTCGCGTAACGTAAAGACCGACAAAATCATTGCGGTCAAACCAAACGCGGCGGCAAAGAAAAACGGGACACGAGTGCCAATATCCGCCAGGAAACCGCCGATGCCCGGACCGATGATAAAACCGGTCGAAATCGCCGCCGACATATAGCCGAGGGCTTTCGGACGGGTTTCGTTTGTCGTAATATCCGCGATGAACGCCGTGACGGCCGGCATGATGAAGGCGGCACTGACACCACCCAAAATCCGCGACGCAAATAAGACTTCGACGGATTGACCGAGACCAAATAACAGTTCCGACATGCTGAAGATGAACAGACCGATGATGATCATCGGTTTCCGGCCATATTTATCAACGGCACGACCGGCAAGCGGCGATAATACAAGCTGGGCAAAGGCGAATGCCGAGACCATGTAACCGACGGTCGAACCGGAAATGTTCAGCTCGTTCATGATCGTCGGAGTGACGGGTATGACAAGGCCAATCCCTAAAAAGGCGATAAACAGGTTAAGCAACAGGGTGCCTAAAATCAATTTGTTGTTTTGCATGGTGAATTCCTCTGTTTCTGTAGTTTAAATCATCAGCGGACAAGTCCCCGCCAAAAAATCGGCCAGACGGCAGTAAAACGTCGTTGATAGGCCTCGACACCGTTGTAGACGAACTCGGTCATCGTACCTTCCGTCACCGTCAAGTAGGCGAGGGCGGCACTTTCGTAATCATCCGAATATAAAATCTGTTCTTGGCGGTCGCGTTCCCGCAACAAACGGGTCAAGTGGCGTTGCATCGAATCGAAAAAGGGATTAATCAAATCCGTGACTTCCCGTTCGAGTTTGACCGGCGGAAAATAGGCAATCCGTAAAATGAACTTCAGCTGATCGTTTTGGGTGCTTTCCTCGAGAAACCAATCAAAAAAACCTTTCAGACTCTCTTCGAGCGAAAGATGGCGCGTCGAGATGAAGTACGTGGCGAGATGTATTTTCTGTGTCGCGAGCGCATGTGTCATCGCTGTCAGAAATAAATCATCTTTTCCACGGTAGTGGGCGTAAATCGACGGTTTCTTGATGCCGACGTCCTGGGCAATCTCTTGTAAGGATGCGCCTTCGTAGCCATGCTGGGCAAAATGCCGCAGGGCCGTTTGCAATAATAGTGAAGCTTTCATTCAATCACCTTCCTAACGGTCGTTAGTTAACAGCCTAACAGATTCAAAACGATTGTCAAACAAAAAAGCCGAAGGTCGCGGGGACCTTCGGCTGCATGCATTCGATTATTTGTTGGCGATACGGCCACGTGAAGCGACACGTGAACCTGTGATGCCGGCGATTGATGTCACGATCATCGTTAAGATGAGAGCGACGAAGCCCCAGATTGAAACTTTAGATGCTGTTTGTGTCGCTTGTTCTGTTTGAACACGGACATCTTCAACTGTTTTCTTGAGATCAGCTGATGTTTCATCAAGTGTTTGTTTTGCGTTTTCGATCTGTTTGCTTGTTTCGCTTGTTGCCTGGTTTAAACCGTCAACGATGTTTTTCGTTGCTTTATCGGCTTCTGCTTGTGAGAGATCCGTGTTTTGAGCAACGGCTTCAGCGATTTTATCTTCATCGACTGAGTTTTGGATTTTTTCTGAACGTGCTGTCAATTTGTCACCAAGATCACTGACGATTTTATCGAAGTCTTCCGGTTTAGTTAAGACATCTTTACCGGCTGCTGTTGCGTCATCTTTGACCGCATCGAGCTGACCTTGCAAATAGTTCGGTTGTAATTCCGGAATGTCTGTATCTTTCAGAATTTCATCGACATTTCCTTCAAGTTCTTTTGTATCGACGTTTGAGACGTTATCCGTTACTGAGCTGAATCCTTTTGAAACAGCGTCTGATGTTGTGCTTGCGATGGCGCCGACACCTTGACCAGCTGCACCACCAACTGTACCCAGTACGGAACCCACTGTTTGGAACGTGTTGATTGTCGTGAATGTCAACAAGGCGAACAAGAGAATGACGCTTGTCGACCATGTGAGGAAACCGTGCACGAGTCCGGCACGTGATGATGTCACACCAGAAACGAAACCGGCGACGAACAATGAGATTAACAATGATAGGATCGCCCAAATGGCTAAGCCGATGCCAACGCCGTCAAACGGATTGTTGGATGTGACGTCCGTGACGCCAAATCCGATCGCTGAACCGATCAGACTGAATGTAATTAAAAGTGCAAAAAATGATACGACTCCCGCGATGATTGAACTCCACGAGATGTTACGACCTGCTCCATCTGCTTCCGGTCGCAAGTACGACGAGAAACCTTTTCTTGTTTTTTCCATAATAATCCACTACCTCTCCACTTACGATTTTACGTACATCACTTGATTTCAAGAAGCTTTGTCTTAAACTGTTTTAACTTGAGATGTTGATGTGCATAGCTCTTATATAGCCGCTAAACCATGGGAAGAAACCTAGTATCAAAAGTACTCCTTTTAGAAACTGTAATCCGATTATTCTGATAATTCAGCAAAAAAGACGATCAAAACAGTTGCTAATTTGAAGGTCATCCGATACTATAATAACCATAACGTTTTACTGTACGGTTTAAATGCAGGAATCATTTTACGATTCAAACTATTTTACTGGAGGTGACCCCCTGTCTCAGGGGAATGGATTGGACATATTGTTGGTATTGAATTTGGCGTTGCTTGTATTGTTGATTGTGTTGACGGCGTTTTTCGTCGGATCGGAGTTTGCCGTCGTCAAGGTCCGGATGTCACGGCTTGATCAGATGATTCAGGAAGGAAACAAGGGAGCGGTCCTGGCGAAGAAAGTCGCCAGTGATCTCGACTATTACTTGTCCGCCTGTCAGCTCGGAATCACGATCACGGCACTGGGACTCGGAGCCCTGGGGAAACCGACCGTTGAAAAGCTTCTCGGACCGGTCTTTGATGAATTTGGCGTCGCAGCGGCCCTGTCGACGGTTCTCTCCTATACAATCGCTTTTGTGTCGGTGACGTTCCTGCACGTCGTCATCGGAGAGCTTGCACCGAAGACGCTCGCGATCCAGTATGCAGAACGGATGACGTTGCTTCTTGCACCAGCGTTATATGTGTTCGGTAAAATCATGTATCCGTTCATCTGGGTGATGAACGGTTCGGCTCGGATTTTCTTACGTCTGTTCGGCGTTCAGCCGGCCGGTCATGAACAGGCCCATTCGGAAGAAGAGTTGAAGATCATCATGTCGCAAAGCTTTAAGAGTGGTGAGATCAATCAGACAGAACTCGCGTTGATGCAAAACGTCTTTGCCTTCGACGAGCGGGTGACGAAGGATATCATGGTGCCGCGGATGAACGTAACGACGCTGTCGCTCAGCATGACGTGGGCCGAAGTTTTACAAATCATGACGGACAATCAATACACGCGTTACCCGGTCATCGAGGATTTTGATAAAGATAAAATCATCGGGTACGTCAACGTCAAGGAAGTTCTGACGGATCAAGCGAACGATCAACAACGTGACTTACAGAAGTATATGAAAGACATTCCGGCCGTGTCCGAAATGACACCGCTCCAGGAAACATTGCTGAAGATGAAGGTGACGCGTTCCCATATCGCGCTCGTCATCGACGAGTACGGCGGGACGGCCGGCATGATTGCGATGGAAGATTTGCTTGAAGAAATCGTCGGTGAAATCCGCGATGAATTCGATGAAGATGAACAGGCCGACATCGAGGCGGTTTCGAAGACAGAATACCATCTGTCGGGAACCGTGTTGCTGGCAGATTTACAGGAACGGTTTAACCTGACGTTTACTGACGCGGATGAAATCGATACGATTGCCGGTTTCATCCAAGCGCAGGGAACGGACTATCAAGTCGGCGAAAGACTTGAGACGGAGACGTATGATCTTGAACTGTTGCACGTCGAAAACTATCAAATTCAGCAGGTGAAACTGGTATTGAAACAGATTTCCTAATACTAAAAACGGTCCCCCGAAAATAGGAGAGACCGTTTTTTTTGTAAATCATTTAATTATTCAGCCCACCATAAAGCATCATCCGGTTTTTTAGCGACGGCTTGCAATTCTTTTTCCGTCGAGACGGTCGGGTGCGACCCTTTGAGGGCTTTGCCCGATGTACTCTTGAAGAAGAAGAAGAACGTAATGAAGCCGATGACGCTGACGGCTGTCAGATAATACGCCGGTGCGAGTGGATTTTGTGTCGCATGGACGAGCCAAGTCGAGACAAGTGGTGTCGTTCCGCCAAAGATCGAGACGGACACGTTGAACGTCACAGACAATGTCCGGTAACGGACGTCTGTATAAAAGATACTCGGCAACAGACTTGGCATCGTTCCTTCGAAGATCGCGAGGAAGAATCCAAGAATGAAGATTCCGGTTCCGACGAACAAGAGTGGTTTCAGACCAATCATGTAGAATGAGAGAATCGACAGGATCGAGAGACCTGCCAAAGCAAACAAGACGATGTTCCGGTTACCCTTTTTGTCGCTGAGTTTCCCGAAGAAGTAAGCGAGTGGAATCATGATGACCATGACACCGGTAATCAAAATCGTACTCGTTGAACTTGAAATCCCCATGACTTCATTCAGGTAAGACGGCATATACGACAGCAGCATGTAGTTCGTGATATTGAAGAAGGCGACGGCGATAAAACAGACGATGATATCGCGTTTATGGTCGCGGAGGATTTCCCGGAACGACGCCGGTTCTTCCGTATTTGCATTGATTTCGTTTTCGAAGATCGGCGATTCATCAAGATGACGACGCAGGTACAGACCAAACAGTCCGAGTGGTGCCCCTAAGATAAACGGAATCCGCCAGCCCCATGACGCCATTTGTTCGTCGGATAACGTGACGAACAGGATGGTCGCAAGAATCGACGCTAAAATGTAACCACCGAGTGTCCCGATTTCAAGACCACTTCCGAGGGCGCTTCGTTTATTGTCGGGTGATGATTCTGCGATGTAGACCATCGCACCGGCATATTCACCGCCGGTTGAGAACCCTTGTAAAATCCGGGCCAGTAATAGTAAGATTGGTGCCCAAATCCCGATTTGATCATACGTTGGTAATAATCCGATGATGAGGGTCGAACCCGCCATCATGACGATGGTCGTCGTCAGGACAACCTTCCGTCCGAGCCGATCCCCGATGCGTCCAAAGAAGATTCCGCCGATTGGTCGCATTAAAAAAGCGATCGCAAACGTCGCAAAGGTAAAGACAAGCTTCAGTTCATCATTTTCAACGGCACTAAAGAAGTTTTGACTGATGATGATTGCGAGATACGAATAAAGACCAAAATCGAACCACTCCATCGCATTCCCAATTCCGGTCGCATAGACACTTTTTTTGGTTTGCTTCATGTCGACGACATTGACTTTTTCTTTTCTGAATTTCATAAGTTCTGTTCACTCCCTTTAATAAGTTCGTATCGTAACATAGTAAGAAATGAAGTCAAGTCGCTAAGCCACTTAACGACTTGAAAATGACTGAAAACGGCTCTGTGCCGGGAGTTGTCAAACCGTTGAGACTGTAAGGAAGACGTCTTGTCGTCAAGATAAATGAAAAAATATTAATTTTTTTCATTTCTTTTCACAAAAATGACACGTTTTTCATTCGTTTTCATTTTGCTTTGACCAAAAGAATCGGTCTCGGGCAGGAGGTCAACGTAAGGAAATGATTGGTAAAATCAAATGGATACATAGTTGAAAGAAGAGGGGCAGGATGACATGAATATGCGACGCATGGGAAAGTGGCTGGCAGGTTTGTTAGGTGTGGTGATCATCAGCGGAACGGCTTGGTATTATCTGTTTGAGACGTCACAAGTGAACGGTTTTCCGATTCCACGGACGGGAACGGTCGAGGAAAAGCCGGAGGGCTTATTAGTCAAGACGCATCTCGTGTCGGAAGTCGAAGGACCCGGCGTATTATACGAAATGCGGATCCGGCAAGCCGGCTGGAAGTGGGTCGACCGGGAAGGACTGGCCGCCTGGTATGAAAAAGACGGCCGAATGATTGAACTGACGACATTTGATGATGAACTGTTTCTTGAACCGGCTGAACGTGCCGGCATCGAACAGTAAAACAAGCGGAGTTCCTGAAAACAGGGACTCCGCTTGTTTTGTCTGCTCAATTTGCATAGAGCAGCTTTTTCGTATCTTTTTCGTAGACCCGGTAATTAATTTCGAACGCCTGATTCCGAGTCGTCGTCATCCGGCAATAATACGGAACCTTTTTGCCGTAAGCATTAAGATCAGGTGCGTCACGGAAAGAAAATGTGTCGTTGGTTTCCGTTAACGTGATATCGATGGATGTTCTTTTTGACTCAGACGGTTCTAAAACACAGGCACCTTCTAATACACGGTAATCACGAAACACCATCTCGGTGAAGCTCGGCACCGTGATCCAAAGACACAGCAATCCGAGTAACAGGACACCCGTCCACTTGAGCTTTTTTAAGAAAGCATATTGCTTATTGTCGAAGTGAAGCACAAGAACATAACAGGCCGGTAAGACAAACCCGACACCTAGCAAGAAAATGAAAAAATAAGAGATGATTTCAGGATTCATTTGCATACGTCCGTTTGAAGACATGACCAATGGATAAATGTGTCGGACACAGTTGCTTTTTTAAAACCAATTTTCTCCAAGACTCGAATCGAAGCTTGATTTGTCATCGATGTTTCAGCTGAAACAGTTTTAACGTTCGAGCGTGACAAAGCCCAGGCGACAAGAGCGGCGACTGCTTCCGTGGCATAGCCGTTATTTTGATAACAATCGAGCAACCCGTAGCCGATTTCAACGGTCTGATTTGCAGAAGGTAATCCTTTAAATCCGATATCACCGATGATGTTCCCATCCTTGCGAATAACAAGCCAGCTGCCCCAGTGGAGCAGAGCAGGGTTTTCTGCTAGTCCAATTAAATGGTTCTCAAGCTCAGGCCCATTTTCATATGTTTGCGCCAAAACGAGTGGCGTCCATTGCGCGCTATAAGGAACAATCGTCAATCTATCGGTTTCGATGGTCATATGGTGGTCACCTTCCCTTCAAAGTCATTTCGGTCATTCAGACGAATAGAGTAACCGGTTCGTCTTAAAATCGTAGAGCCGGTAAGAAATCTCGAATGCATGATCTTTTGTGGTGGTCACGTGACACGTATACGGGACGTCCGGACCGTACGCACCGAGTTCAGCACGATCCAAGAAACTGAAATAATCGCCTGTTTTGTCGTAGTAAAGATCAATCGTGCGCGGTTTGGATTGATCATCGTACTCTACCGTACAGACTCCTTTAGTCGTCGCATAGTCATGAAAAATGACGTATTTCAAGCTAGGAACAGTGTAAACAATCAGTCCTATACCACACAACAACAATAGTAGAGTCCCGAAATAATGTTTAAATCTCGCCTCGTTGTCATGACGAAGCCAGAAAAACATCAACACGCTCAGCAAAGTCAATACAAAACCACCTGCGAGAATCGCGTAATAGAAAAGCACTTCTTCATTCAAGCAATCATCCCCTTCATAAATACAAGCCGTTCGCCTGAACGACGAATTGTGAGTGCTCATAATGATAGGTGATGACGGAATAGTCGAACGGCCGGCCGTTCGTCAGGTGGAAGATCGTTTCGACCGTCAATGCCGGATCGCCGGCTTCAAGCTCCAAGAATTGTGCAATCGAGTCCGGTAACTTACCGACATGCATGTACATGTCCGAGAACCCGATATTCAGTCCGAGCGCCGTCTCGAGGTACTCGAAGATTGATTGTTCGACGATTTCCCGGTTCAGATAGGGGACGATCGTTTGCCGGTAATACGATTCTTCAAGGCACATGATGTTGCCGTCAATGTAACGGATCCGTTTAATGGCATAGACCATTTCGCCGGGAGCACTGCCAAGGTTTTCGATGATTTCTTCCGGGCACGGGATCAACTCAAACGACAGGACTTTGGATTGGATGTCGTGCTCGACGAGATTCTGTTTAAAGCCTTGCGTCGAAAACAGCTCGATGTAGCCTTTCCGATTCGTCTTCCGGACAAAAATTCCGCTGCCGCGGACTTGAAAGATGGTGCCTTTTCGCTCCAATAGTTCCAGTGCTTTTGTCATCGTCGTCTTGCTGACTGCAAATTGACGGATCAATTGATCGAGAACCGGTAGTTTGTCACCTTGCTGTAAGGCATGTTGTTCGATATAGGCTTCGATTTCCGTTGCCGTCTGTTGGTATTTCAGCATGGCTCACCCTCATTTTCCAGTAATTGTTCTGCTTTTTTACTATAGCATACGACTGATATGAACTAAATCATCCAAATAATTAAATTAAATATGGATTGATAAATTGTACATGTACAATTATAATAAGGATGTACGATTCGGGTTTACAACATAAGGGGGTTCAGGGATGAGTAAAGTGCGGGATTATCAGCAGCTGGCGCATTCGATTTTGGAGGCGGTCGGCGGCGAGGACAATATCATCAGCGTCGCACGGTGTGCGACACGGCTTCGTTTAGTCTTGAAACGATCGGACGCGAAAGCGAAAGACCAGGTCGCTGCTTTACCGGGTGTCATCACGGTCGTCGAATCAGGCGGTCAGTTCCAGGTCGTCATCGGGCAGCATGTCGGGGAAGTCTATGAAGCGTTTCGACCACTTGTTTCATTAGAAGACGGGAATTCGGAACAGGGAACCGAAGCACCGAAAGGAACCATCTTGAACCGGATCATCGCAACGATGTCCGCCGTCTTTGCACCGTTCGTCTATATCTTAGCGGCAGCCGGTATCCTGCAAGGGGCACTCATCTTAATTTCGCTTGTGTTTAAAGACTTTGCCGCGACGGGAACATATGAAGTGTTCAGCTTTATCTCATGGGCACCGTTTACGTTCCTGCCGATTTTCATTGCAATCACGGCAGCGAACCACTTTAAAGTCAACCAATTCATCGCCGTCGCCTGTAGTGCGGCACTCGTCAGTCCGACGTGGGCCGAGATGGCGGGACGGATCACGTCCGGTGAATCGATTTCATTTATCGGCATCGCCTTATCGGGTACGACCTATACGTCATCGGTCTTGCCACCGTTGTTCCTCGTCTGGTTGCTGTCCTATCTCGAACGGTTCTTGAACCGGACGATCAATGACGTCATCAAACCGTTGTTCGTCCCGTTCTTCAGCATGGTCATCATGGTGCCGCTGACGATTCTCGTCATCGGTCCGATCACGACACTCGGGGCGGAAGGAATTGCAAACGGATACAACTATTTAGCGGAAAATGCGCCGGCACTTGCCGGATTGATTATCGGCGGCTTTTGGCAAATCATCGTCATCTTCGGCGTCCACTGGGGCGTTACACCGATGGTCCTGGCAAACTTCGAACAGTACGGGCGGGATTCGTTCCAGGCCTATCAGACGATTGCCGTCATCGCTCAAGTCGGTGCCGTCATTGGTGTCATTTTAAAAACCCGCAACAAGGAAACGAAAAAGGTTGGTGTCTCAGCTGGTCTGACCGGAATCTTCGGAATTACGGAACCGGCGATCTACGGGGTGACGTTACGCTTTAAGAAACCATTCATCTACGGCTGTATCTCGGGCGCGGTCGGAGCGGTCGTCGCGAGTTTCTTCAAACCGTATTACTTCGCCTATGCCGGTCTGCCGGGACCATTGACGCTCGTCAACGGCATCAGTTCCGATTATCCATCGTCGATCGTCGGATTATTGATCGGAACAGCGATTGCTTTGATTTTACCGATCGTCCTGATTCAAATCCTCGGATTCGGCGAAGAAAAAGTCGTCCCGGTGACGACGACACCGGCAACACCTGTTCCGGCACAGGAAGTCAGCGCAACGTTGACGAACGAAGAAACGATTCAAGCACCACTGGCAGGACAAGTTGTGCCGCTGTCGGACGTACCGGACGAAGTGTTTGCATCGGGAGCAATGGGGCAAGGTATCGCGATTCGTCCGACTTCAAATACGGTCGTCGCACCGTTCACCGGTACGGTCGTCATGATTGCGCCGACAAAACACGCGATCGGTCTGCGGTCGACGAGTGGTGTCGAAGTGTTGATTCACGTCGGTCTCGAAACCGTCGGCTTGGACGGACAACCGTTTACGTTACACGTTGAAGACGGAGCACATGTCGAAGTGGGTCAAAAGCTGTTGACGTTCGACGCCGCAATGATTGAACAGAACGGCTTACAGACAATTACACCGGTTATTGTCACGAACGCATCGAGTTACGCGGAAGTGATCGTCGGGAAACAGGAAACGGTCGAAACCAATACAGCGATTTTAACGATCGTCAAATAACAGAAAGATACAAGGAGGAAATGAAGATGAAGACATTACCAAACGATTTTTTATGGGGCGGGGCACTTGCTGCGCATCAATTTGAAGGCGGCTGGAACGCCGGCGGTAAAGGACCAAGCGTCGTCGATGTCATGACGGCTGGTGAACACGGGGTGGCCCGCCTGATTACCGAGACGATCGAAGAAGGAACGTTTTATCCGAACCATGAAGCAATCGATTTTTATCACCGTTATAAAGAAGACATCGCGTTATTCGCCGAGATGGGATTAAAATGTCTCCGGACGTCCATCGGCTGGAGCCGGATTTTCCCGAACGGGGACGAAACGGAACCGAACGAAGCCGGTCTGCAGTTTTATGATGATGTCTTTGACGAATTGCTGAAACACGGCATCGAACCAATCATCACGTTGTCACACTTCGAGATGCCGTTGCACCTGGCCCGCGAATACGGCGGATTCCGCAACCGGAAAGTGGCCGAGTTCTTCGAACGGTTCGCCGAAGTTTGCTTCACGCGTTACAAAGACAAAGTGACATACTGGATGACGTTTAACGAAATCAACAACAAGATGGATGTCGAAAACCCGTTGTTCCTTTGGACGAACTCCGGTGTCAAAGTCGAGCCGGGTGAAAACGCGATGGAAGTCATGTATCAGACCGGTCACCACGAGCTGATCGCGAGTGCTCTTGCCGTCGCGAAAGGGAAAGCAATCAATCCCGACTTCCAGATCGGAGCGATGATTTCGCACGTCCCGATTTATCCGTACTCGTCACATCCGGAAGACGTCATGCTGGCGGAAAAATCGATGCGTCAACGCTACTTCTTCCCGGACGTTCAGGCACGCGGCTATTATCCGAACTATGCCTTAAAAGAGTTTGAACGCGAAGGGTATCAGATTCCGATTCTCGACGGCGACGACGAGATTCTGAAAAACGGAACGGTAGACTATATCGGCTTCAGTTACTACATGTCGACAACCGTCAAACACGATGCGACTGTCAACAATACGGGCAACATCGTCAACGGCGGACTGGCGAACGGTGTCGAAAATCCGTACATCCAGTCGAGCGACTGGGGTTGGGCGATTGATCCGATTGGACTCCGCTACGTCCTGAACCGGCTCTATGACCGGTACCAACTCCCGCTCTTCATCGTCGAAAATGGCTTCGGTGCCGTCGATACGATCGAAGACGGTAAGATTCATGACGCAGCGCGGATCGATTACCTGAAGACGCACATCGAAGCGTTGACGGAAGCGGTCACGGAAGACGGCGTCGAACTGATGGGGTACACACCATGGGGCATCATCGACATCGTGTCGTTCACGACGGGCGAGATGAAAAAACGTTACGGAATGATTTATGTCGACCGCGATAACGAAGGCAACGGCTCGATGGAACGGATGAAAAAGGACTCGTTCGACTGGTACAAACAGGTCATTGCGACAAACGGACAAGACTTGGCGTATGACAAAGCAGCACAACGTTAAGCAGACAGACCTCCACCTGAACACGGGTGGAGGTTGTTTGTTGTATTCAAAAAAGACTTGCCTGAACAAGGGAAAGACGGGATGATGAAGAAAGCATCATCCATTTTTTGTATGGATAAATAAAAATCATCCTAAATACAGGATGATTCAAAACATGACGGAGGTTATACATATGTTTACAGTTGCTGAATACTTGGCTTCCATCCAAGCGAATCTTGCGCCACATACAGAGAAGTTGATCAACCAGTTAAAGACACTCACGGCATCGACTTTTGCAGCGGATGTCGAGCTGCTTGATTTTGCGGCCTTTATCGAGCCGTTAAGCCATGAGGTATCGATAACGCTCTTTTCGATGGACCAAGACGCCAATGAAGTATTTGAAGAAGAGGGAACACCGGGCTTTGCCGGCAGTAAATCGGTGCTCGATGAAATCGTCTATATGGACGTACCGGACGACCGGTCAGAGGCATTTGATGTTTTTTATGAAGAACAGGAGGAAACGCTGTTTGAAGAGGAACAGCGCATGATTGGTGAGTGGTTCCGTAGCTGCTTTGAGCAAGCCGGCGGCGCAACAATCGAACTGCCGTGTTACTTCGGCGTTCACGATGAAGGGCAGACACTCGATTTAAAACGGAATGTCTGGATGGACGAAGAAGAAAAATGGGATTGATTCCTGATTTAAAGCGGGTTGCAATTGGCGTCAGTATCGCCACCGTTTGGGAATTCGAAGCATCTTTAGAATACTTTGACGTAAAAGAAACGGAACGGACGAGATATCCGTACGGAGAATACTTTTTCCGGACAATCAACGGGACGCCGGTCGTCTTTTACAGCACCGGAGTCCGGAAAGTGAACGGTGTCGGCAGTAATCAGTATATGCTGGCGCGTTTTCCGCTTCAAAAAGTGCTTGTCATCGGGACGTGTGCCGGCATCGATGAACGGTTTGACATCCTCGACATCCTCATACCGAACCGCGCCGTTCAATATGACTGTACGGTCAAAGAAGTTGAACCGTTGCTTAAACCGTCGTTTATCGTTGAAATCGATGTGCTGAAATACGGCATCCAAGGTAACGGAACAATCGGGACAGCCGACCGCGCCGTCGTCATGTGGAACGATTATCTCGAACTGCAGGCGAACGGTATCACGATTGCCGATACGGAAGCCGGGGCCATCGCCTACATTTGTCGGAAAAATGACGTCGAATGCATCATCATCAAAGGCATCTCAGATGTTCCTACGGACGAGACGGATCTTGATCCGCTTCAGTCGAATCAGGAACAGATCAACGTCTACATCGCCAATACACCGAAGGTCATGACGCGGATTTTTGACGATTATCTGCACATATTCATTTAAAAGGAGTGCCGTTATGAAAAAACGAGTTTTTTGTTCGGTCACGATGGCGCTGATGCTTGGCGGATGTGGAATCGGACAACCGAAAGAGCCCGACTTCCCTCGGTATACGGGCGAATCCTTACACATTGCCTATATCGGGAAAGCACCGGAAGTCCGGGAAGACAACGTACGTCTGGAGGAAATTTCATTCGCTGAATTAAAAAACCGCAAGCAGGTCGCTTCGACTTTTGACGCGGTCATGATCATGCCGAACAAGTTACTGGAAGCGGATCAAGGCGAGTATGCTGATACCTACCTGAAAATGCGAATTCCAACGTTTTTCATCGGGTCCAATAAGGGGCATGTGCCGTTCATCGCGGACTGGATTTCGTACAAGGAAGCGGCGGGGGAAACGACCGATTATGCAGCCGGTTACTTAAACGGGAAAACGACCTTGTTTTGGACATACGGGTTATACAACGATGTGAAAACGAAGGGACATATTACCGCCATGTATTCGAATGTCTTTCAAACGGTGGAAACGGTTAAGACCAAACGACAGCAGTAACAGAAAAAACGCCATCCCAAATAAAATCGGAATGGCGTTTTACGTATGAGATTGCGTCATGATGAGAAACGTGGCGGACGTCGTCGGAAAAGTGACTTGTCGTTGAAATCCAAGCTGTTCGTACAGGTGAATCGCCCGTTCATTAAACGAAGCGACGGTTAAACGGAGTGGTAACGTCGATTGCGCTTTGACCGTATCGAGGACAAACGAACAAAATATAAATCCTGTTCCTTGTCCGGTCAGTTCAGGCTGACGGCCGAGTCCGAGATCCAAATAATCATCTCGATACAGTCCGAGCGGACGACCGGACGGTACTTGAGCGGATTGGCCGGTACAGAAGAAGCCGACCAGTTGTGTTTGAGCGATGACGGCCTGATAGGAACCGTCCAGCAGTTCGGCATATGCCTCCTCCGACGTTTCTATATTGTAAAAATCGTACGGCGGTGGATAGGTCCACTTCAGAATGGCAGTTGCCTGATCAACGGTCATCGGGACAGCATGAAAGGTCATAACGTATACCTCCGGATATATTTTTCTCCACTGTATCGTATTCTTAATATTTTTTCTATATAATGGTAAAAAGAAATGGGGGAACTGACATGACGACAACGGAATTTTACCAACACTTACCGATTCTTGAAACCGAACGATTAGTGTTGCGACCACTGAAAGCGAAAGATCTCGACGATTTATTTGAATACACGCAGGACGAGGAAACCGCCCGTTACGTGACGTGGAATGCCAATCAGACGATCGAACAGGCCGAACAGTTTTTGAATTATGTCCTGTCAAACTACGAACAGGGGAACGAAGCACCATGGGCAATCGTTTGGAAGGAAACCGGCAAGATGATCGGAACAATTGATTTCATCCACCTGTTGCTTGACGACAATAAACAGGCGGAACTCGGATATGCGTTATCGCGCGAGTTCTGGGGCAAAGGAATTGTCACGGAAGCCGTCGCACGTGTCATGGCATACGGTTTTGAAGAACTAAAGCTCGAGCGGATCCAGGCGCGGTGCATGGAGCCGAACATCGGTTCAGCTCGGGTGATGGAAAAAGTCGGGATGACGTACGAGGGAACGTTACGCCGATTAATCTTCATTAAAGGGGCGTTTCATGACGTCAAGATGTATGCGATGTTACGGGACGAGTATGCCGCAGTGACGCAAAAGAAGGAAGCCAATACAAAACAGCATCAATGAGACGAAACCCCCAAACCGGCAAACCGGCTTGGGGGTTTTCTGCTTAAATCGTCTGCTCGACCGAGGGACCGTTCACGAATTCAATCGTGTGCGTCTCTGTATCGAGAATCCGTGTCCGCGGATCATCTTTTGAGAGAAAGATCGCTTCGCCGGTCGCGTCAAAAGCAAACGCCGTCGGAATCGAGAAGCCGCAATTGCGGTAAGAGCCGTCGGCGTGACTCGTCCCGAGGAACAGTGCCGATTGCTGGCGGCTGATTTGCCGGGCTTCACCGGACCAGTCCGTGTATTGCTCCTCACTGAACATCCCGACACCGATCGGATTAAAAATGATGTCGACTTTGTCATGCTTCAGACCGTCCAGGCCGAGGAAAATCTCGCGGCAGAGCAGATAACCGGTTGATTGCCCGTCAATTACGGCAGTCGACGGCGTATAAAGTGGACCGGCTTCCGGTGTCTTCGCCCGGTCGAGCAGAATCTCGCCTGCTGCATTGATGATGAGGGTCCGGTCCAGGCGATCTGCATCGCGGTAACCGGTCACGATGACGGTTGCGAATTGCTTCGCCAAGTGACGTAACGTCTCGACATCCGTCTCGCGGCAGTAGCCTTCCGGATACAGCAGAAGATCGATGTCCGGATAAGCCGCTATTTCACGTTGCAATTGTTCGAGTTGTGTTTCCTGCTTCGGTTGGCCGATTAAAATCTTCATATGAGCACGTCCTTTTATGTATTAAGAAATTTGTTTGGTCGTCTGATCGTCCAGGAAAAAGTCTTCCTTGTCCGGTTGCAGGACATGACGGATTAAGACAAGACTCAGCAGCGAAAGCAAGACAGAACCGGCAATGATGCTGAAGCGAAGCGGGAACAGGTCGCCTGTAAAGCCGATTGCTAAAATCAACAGAATCTGGACGACGCTTTGAACGAGACCGTACAGACTCGTAAAGCGGCCGATCAAATCTTGCGGGACGTTGTTTTGATAAAACGTCATGAAGCCGGTTCCGGCAAAGGCATTAAAAAATCCGAGCAGTAAAAATCCGACCATCACGATTAGAAATGAGCTGGCAGTCGCATACATCAGGTAGCCGATTGCGACGAACAGATAACCGCTGATAAGTAATCTCTTGAGTGACAGACGGTTCGCCAAACGCGCAACGGTTAGACCACCGATGACGGAACCGATTCCCGTAATGCTGATCAGAAGACCGTAGTCGGTGGCGGTCAAACCGACGACCGTTTGCAGAAAGACAACTTCCTGAGCATCCATCGCGAGCGCGAGACTCATCGACAAAATGCCGACCAGATAAATCCGGCTGACAAAGTGGTTGGTCCGGCTGAACCGGCTGACCATCCGCCAATCGGTTCCGATATCCGACAGGCGGACGATTGGTGTGATCGCACGCGAAACGGACGGCAACGTCAGAAGCAGTAACCCGGACACGAGAAACGAACCGGCATTGATCCAGATGGCGACATCGGGTGTCGCCATCAATAACAGCAGACCGGCGAGCGCCGGACCAATCAAAAAGGCACTGGATGTGATCAGGCTCCGGTACGCGTTAAACGACTTGCGTCCGCTTTCCGGAATGATCTGCGTCAGATAACGGATGGCGGCCGGTTCAAAAAACGCTTTGACGAGCGCCAGTTCGAACAACGTCAAGTAAATCAACGATAAAGATGATAAAAAGGGAAGCAATGCAACGAGCAACGCCCGGATCAGGTCGGTTCCGATTAGCCATCGTCGGACATCGACCCGGTCAACCACGCTGCCGGCCCAAAATTTCGTCAACAGGGCGGCGAGCGGACCGATGATCCAAAGACCGGCGACTGCAGCGGCAGAACCGGTCAGTTGATAGAGGTAGACGTTGATCGCAACGAGATAAACAAAATCTCCAAACTGGGAGATACCGAATGAAGCCAAAAGGGTCGAAGAACGAGACAACCGGATTCACCTACTTTTCAGATGCATTTTACCAAAATTATACAGGTTGTCCGGTCGGTATACCAGACCCATCTCTTAAGGTGTTGTTCCGGAAATCAAGTTCTTTTGTTTCACAAGTGACTGCAGAAGCGAACTGATGATACCGAGTGTAGCGGGAATCAAAATTAATATAAAAGCAAACAGGATCAGACCCGGTGCATCATCCCGATCGGCGACGATAAACATGACCGGAAACAGACCGACCGCGACACAACTGATAAGGATAAAACAGATTTTAATTGTGCCGAAGGAAGAAGAGAGGACATTCGCTTCAGCCATACTTCTCTTAAGTGACCGGAGAATTTTTAAGACATGAACCAGGATCATCAGACTCGGAATCAATGCGAGCAGTCCTGCCATCAAGATGAAATAACCCGGTTTATCGAGTAAAACCTCCAGTGAGAATCCCCGTTGTGCTCTTTTAATCAGCAGGGAAATGGCGACTCCCGCCAATCCGAACAGACTGATTAACAACCCGCTGCATACAAGTTGCAAGTAGACAAAACGCCACTTTTTCATCGACCGTTCCTCCTTTCTTTCCTTCAGTATAGTCCATCTTTATCCGAAAATTGACCGCCTGAAGGATGAGAAATAATCTTTTTCGTTAATTCAAAGCAAAGTACTCGGAATTAGTTTGAACATATGTTACACTTGAAATAAGAAAAGTAAGGAAGTAAGGAAAATCAGAAAAAGAAAGAAGGAAGTTCGGAATGGAGCTATCCAAGTTGACGTCCAAGGGACAGATTACGATCCCGAAAAAAATCAGACAAGCGTTACAGGTGGAGGAAGGAGATCGCGTTGCGTTCATCGAGGAAGACGGGTTTGTCATCATGGCGAAAGCGGATTTACAACAGCTGCATGACCTTCAAGATATCTTGAGTGACGAAAAGTTCAAGTCGCTCATCCAAAAAGCGAATCATCATTTATAAACCAATCGATTGACCAATTTAAAGGAGGAACTACAGATGGATATGCGCGAAGTGGATTTACCAGGAATCGGACGGAAGTTCGAAGGAGTTACAACACGGGGAGACAAGGTGGTCGTCATCGTCCATGACGATGGTCGCCGGGAAATGCACCATTATGACGATGACGATTTTGATGAGAGCATCTCAAGTGTGACGTTTAATGACGCCGAAGCACGGCAGATGGCCGGTATTTTGGGGGGCCTTGCCTACAAACCGAAAGATCTCGAAAAAATTGAACTGGCGTTTGACGATCTCGTCATCGAATGGTTCAAGATCGGTGAGGATTCAACCGTCAACAATCGGACGATTGGTGAACTTGATGTTCGCAATCAATATGACATCTCGATCATCGCTGTTCTGAAACACGATAAATCAAAATCATTGAATCCGGGACCGGATACACGTCTTGAAGCAGGCGATACGATCGTCTTGTCCGGTGAACGTCAACATATCCGCCATATCACGAAAGCCCTATTCTCAATCGAAGGAGGCGGATAATATATGGATCATTTAATATTTGAAGTTGGTACCGCGCTTATCTTAGTGGCGATCGCAGCATTGCTTGCGAATAAATTGAATTTTTCGATCATTCCGTTTTTAATCATTTTAGGAATGATCGTAGGGCCGCACGCTCCGACAATCGGGATACTAGACTTCAAGTTCATTGAAAGTGCAGAGTTCATCAGTTTTCTCGGACGCATTGGCGTCCTGTTCCTCTTGTTTTATCTTGGATTGGAATTTTCGATCGGCAAGTTGATTCGGTCGGGTAAATCGATCGTCACGAGCGGAACGATTTATTTATCGATTAACTTTACCGGTGGTCTATTGTACGGATTTATCGCCGGCTTCCCCTTATATGAAGTACTGATCATCGCCGGAATCATCACGATCTCATCCAGTGCCATCGTGGCGAAAGTCCTGGTCGACTTGCGCCGGACCGGGAACACGGAAACGGAATTGATTCTCGGTATCATCATGTTCGAGGACATCTTCCTCGCCGTCTACCTGTCCGTCTTATCAGGACTGTTGCTTGGCGACGGGACGACACTCCTGTCTTCTGTCACATCGATTTTAATCGCCCTCGGCTACATGCTGCTGTTCTTCATCATTGCCCGCAAGGCCACACCGCTCCTTAACCGGATGCTGAAGATTGCGTCCGATGAAGTTTTCATCATCGTCGTCTTTGCCGCCCTGTTCTTCGTCGCCGGGTTCTCGGAAACGATTCATGTTGCGGAAGCGATCGGGGCCTTACTGCTCGGACTCGTCTTTTCGGAAACGGATCAAGGCGAACGGATTGAGCACCTCGTCGTACCGTTCCGTGATTTCTTCGGAGCCATTTTCTTCTTCAGCTTCGGACTGAGTATTGATCCGACGATGCTGCTTGACGCCGTCTGGCTCGCCCTCGGTGCCGTCGTCATCACGATTGTCGGGAACTATGTCGCCGGCATGATTGCCGGACGAAGAGCCGGACTGTCGCATAAAGCGTCCTCGAACATCGGGCTGACGATTGTCTCACGCGGTGAATTCTCGATCATCGTCGCGAACCTCGGCATCGCCGGCGGTTTGATGGAGATCCTGTCCCCGTTCTCGGCACTATATGTCCTGATTCTCGCCATCCTCGGACCATTGATGACAAAGGAATCAAAACGAATCTTCAACTTCATGAACGGAATATTCAAGTGGACGGAACCAAAACCGAAAAAAACGAAACCAAAATCCTGATTTGAAATACGCTGACCGGATCCAAGTCCGGTCAGCGTATTTTTGAGGTGTCATCCTTTCAAGACATCATACGTTGCCATAATGAATTGTCCGGACGGACGGCAACCGGTCAGGCGGAACCGGGTTTCAAGCGTCCCTTCCGGAAACAGCGGGATGCCGCTGCCGAGGACGACCGGTGCAATCGCCAGTTCCAGCTGATCGACCCGTTTGAGTCGTAACGCTTCCTGAATGACTTCGCCGCCGCCGACCAGCCAAATCTTCCCGTCGATTGTCGGATTGATCCGATCAAGCAAGACATCGAGCGGCTCATTCGTAAACGTCGCATGGTCCGACTGTTTGTCCGGCTGCCGGGTCAGGACATAGTTGTCGATGGCGGAATAAGGGTAGTCGTCACTGAGAATCATTACTTCGTCAAACGTTTTCCGCCCCATGATGACGGCACCGACGTCCTGCATGAACGTCGCGTAGCCGTTATCACCGTCTCCTTCAACAGCGAACAACCAATCGAGTGAATCGTCCAAACGGGCGATTTTACCGTCTAAGCTGCAGGCAATATATAAAACGGTTTGTGTCATCTTTTTTTCCTCCTTTGGTTCGTTCTGTTTTTAGTCTACGGTATAATCATGACAAAAGATGTCATAATTAAAGGAGGTTTTTTATCATGAAAACCCGACAGCTGAAACTGATGCGTCTGTTGAACCGGCAACAACTGCTGACGGCGCGGGAACTGGCGGAAGCATGCGGCGTTTCCTTACGGACGATCCAGCGCGATTTGTTGGAGCTCGAAGCAAACGGCTATCCGATTTACAGCGAACGCGGACCGGCTGGCGGCTACCGGGTCTTACCAAACCGGCTGTTGCCGCCGCTTGCTTTGCGGGAACAGGAAGCCATCACGCTGTTTTTAATGCTCGACTGGGTCGGCCAGGTGCCGGATTTGCCGTTCGGCACGTTACGCGGTAATCTCGCTGAATGGTATATGCACGAACTGCCGGCGGATCTCGAACTGAAGCTCGACCGGCTCAAAGGACGCGTTCGTTTTGCCAAACCGGATACACCGGCGTCTCCGTTGACGCGCGACTTGTTGCGGCTGATGGAAACGGAAGTACAGGGTGAGCTGATTTACCGGACGACAAGCGGCCGCCGGACGATTCGGATTGATCCGATTGGTCTGACATTTGAACGGAACCGCTGGTATCTGCTCGCGCAGACAGATCGCGGATTACGCCAGTACCGCGTCGACCGGATGGAACAGGTGACCGAGACGGCAGTTCCGTCACAGCGAATGACGTTTGAGGAGGCCGAACAGCTTGGACAGGCGGGAGAACAGGTGACGGTCCGCCTCGAGTTAACACCGCTCGGCGAACGGTTGCTCGAAGGGATTTTGCCGCTGAATCCATTGCGGACGTGGTCCGTGCCGGTTACGGAACTGCCGTTTCTCGGACGACAGTTGTTTGGACTGGGGCGGGAAGTCGAAGTCATTGAACCGTTAATCCTCCGAGACAACATCCGGCGTCACGCAAGCGAAGTGTTGGCTTTATATGAGCATTGACAAGGGGTCCTGTTCCTAAGTCGGTGAGAAACTATGTTACGATATAACCAGAGAAACATGGTAAGAATGGAAGGGGTTTTCTATGGAAACGTTATCACTTATTTTGTTAATGCTTGCCTTAATCATCTTGACTCAAGTCCTTGGACACTACATCCGCTTTATTCCGACGGCCTTGATTCAAATCCTGGTCGGCACGATTACGGCATTGCTGATCAGCGGGCTGAAGATTGAAGTCGAATCGGAATGGTTCCTGTTATTATTCATCGCACCATTACTCTATAACGACAGTTCGCACTTTCCGCGCGATGAGTTGTGGAAGATGCGCGCCGCGATTTTCGGCAATGCCATCGTCCTTGTTTTATTGACGACGGTCATCGGCGGTTATTTCATCAACTGGCTTGTACCGGTCATTCCGGTCGCGGCTGCCTTTGCGCTCGCCGCGATCCTGTCACCGACGGATCCGATTGCTGTCAACGGGATTGCGAAACGGGTCCAGATTCCGGAACAGATTTTAAATCTTGTCCGCGGTGAGTCGTTGATCAATGACGCCTCGGGACTGGTTGCCTTCAGTTATGCGGTCGCAGCCGTCGTCACCGGTTACTTCTCGATCCAGCAGGCAACGACGGAATTCGTCTACATGTTCGTCGTCGGAGCCGTCGTCGGTCTTGCGATCAGCATCGCGATGAACTGGCTGAAGATGAAATTACGCCGGACCGGGATTGAAGATGTCGTCTTTTATGCGTTACTGCAAATTCTGACACCGTTCATCATCTTTTTCGTGGCGGAAGAAATTCTGCATGCATCCGGCGTCATCGCTGTCGTCACCGGCGGAATCCTGCATGCGTTGATCAAGGAACGCACCGAAACGTTTTTCGCCCAGGAACAGACGTTGACCGACAACATCTGGACGATGATTGCTTACATTCTAAACGGGATCATCTTCCTGTTGCTCGGTCTGACGTTACCGGAAGCGACACGCGAAATCTTTGCCGATGATGCGATCAATAACTGGCGTCTGATGTCGTTCGTTATTGAGATTGGAACGGTCATTCTGTTGATTCGTCTGATTTGGACGATGTTCTTTAACTGGTTCGACCATCGCTTCCTGAAAAAGGCCGATCATCAAAAGCCGGCATTCAAACAGGACATCATCACGACACTGGTCGGGGTCCGCGGTACGATTACAATGGTCGGGGTCCTGTCTCTGCCGTTTCTGACTGAATCGGGCGAAGCGTTCCCGGAACGGTCATTGATTATTTTCCTCGCGGCCGGTGTCATCATCTTTACACTGGTGCTTGCAACGATTCTTCTGCCGTTGCTTAACCGCGGCGAGGCTGATGTCCAACCGGAACTCGATTTGAATTCGTACAAACAGCGGATGGTCAAACGGGCGATCACGGAAATCAAACAGGTCGTCCAGGAAGAAAACTCGACTGTCGCCTTTGACTTGTTAAATGAATATCACGTCATGCTGCGTCTTCTACGGGCCCAGGAGAAAAGTGAGGAAGAATTAACCCACTTCAACCAACAGCTGAAAAAACTGCGGCTTGAGGCTGTCCAGTGGGAACGCGACTTTACGAAGCAGTTCCTGCAGGAGCATAAGACGCCCGATCAGCTGAAAAAAGAAGTTTTCCGGTCGATCGATAACCGGCGTGAAGCGATTGAGAAGGAAGCACGCTTCCGCCTGTCGCAACCGATCCGCAAAATCCTCTGGAAACGGAAACGGTCAAACATGTCGTCCGATCAGTTGATTCACTTGACGCAGGTCGAACATGAGCTGTACGAACAGGTCATGGGGGAAGTCATCAGCCGTCTCGAAGGATGCCGCGGCGATTATCCGGCCGATGTCGTCCAAAGCGTGCTCGAATTCTACAAACGCTTACGGTTTAAGCATACGCGCTGGTCGTCACCGGTCGGCGGAAAAGCCGACGTCGATCAACAAAAAGAAGAACTCTGTTTACGGGCAATCGAAGTCCAGCGTCAGGAAATCGCTTCGATGTCGAAGGAAGGCGATTTGTCCGGCGAAGAAGAAAAAGAGTTACGCCGGTTCATCCACTATATCGAAAGTGTCGTCCTCTACGAGTACGTCGAGTAAACGAAAAAACAGCCCCTGTCCATGGACAGGGGCTGTTTTGCGATTAACCGAGTGACAAGTATTTGACTTCGAGGTAATCCTCGATGCCGTAGACTCCGCCTTCACGACCGAGTCCACTTTCTTTATAACCGCCGAATGGTGCTTGAGCAGCGGATGGAGCACCGTCATTTAAGCCGACGATGCCGTACTCGAGTTTTTTACCGAGACGAAGCGCTTCGTCGATTTTTTCAGAGAACGCATATGCGGCAAGACCGTATGGTGTGTTGTTCGCGCGTTCGATGACTTCGTCGAGTGTTTCGAAGACAGAAATCGGTGCGAGCGGACCAAACGTTTCTTCCTGCATGCAAATCATGTCTTCTGTCACGTTACCGAGGACAGTTGGTTCGACGAAATAACCGACGGAGTCGTCAATTGTGCCGCCTGTTAAAATCGTTGCACCTTTTGCAACGGCATCGTCGATGTGTGCTTTGACTTTGGCAACAGCTTTTGCATTGATCAATGGTCCGATCGTTGAATCCACTTCGAGTCCATTGCCGACTTTCAACCGCTTGACTTCGGCGACGAATTTTTCAGTGAAGGCGTCGAGAACAGATGCCTGAACATAAAAGCGGTTCGTTGCGACACAAGCTTGACCGCCGTTGCGGAATTTCGAGCGGATGGCACCTTGAACGGCTTTGTCGAGATCCGCATTTTCCGTGACGATGAACGGAGCGTGACCACCGAGTTCAAGTGATAATTTTTTCATTGTATCAGCCGCTTGACGCATGATTAATTTACCAACCGCTGTCGAGCCCGTGAACGTGATTTTCCGAACGCGGGAATCGGCTTGCCAAACACCACTGATGGTTGCGGCGTCCCCCGTCAAGACGTTGATGGCACCAGCCGGAATACCCGCTTCAATCGCCAGTTCAACAAGACGAAGTGCTGTATACGGTGTTTCTTCCGATGGTTTGAGGACGACCGTACAGCCGGCAGCAAGCGCCGGAGCGAGTTTTCGTGTGATCATCGCTGCCGGGAAGTTCCATGGTGTGATTGCCGCAACGACACCAACCGGTTCTTTTTCAACGAAGAGCCGTTTTCCGGGCACAGATGCCGGAATCGTTTCCCCGTAAATCCGGCGTGCTTCTTCTGCGTACCAACGGACGTATTGGTTCCCGTAATCGATTTCTCCACGTGCTTCGATGAACGGTTTTCCTTGTTCACGTGTCATGATGTCTGCCAGTTCATCGCGGTGTTCCTGAATCAAGCGGTACCAGGCATCGATTTTATCAGCGCGGTCATCGGCCGTCCGTTCCGACCAGTCGACGAATGCCGTACTTGCTGCATCGACGGCACGTTGCGCATCGTCTGCTGTACTGCTCGGGACGTGTCCGAGCAATTCTTTTGTTGCCGGGTTGAAGACCGGAATCGTTTCCTCTGTGTCATACCATACTCCATTGATTACATTTTGTTCTATCATGTGTTGCACCTCCGTGTGTTTTCATTACGTCCCTTATTAAACACCCATCCGGCCGGTTTGTGTACTTCCGCTTTGGATGGGGGGCATAACGAACTGGAATACCCCCGGGAAAACCGTTAAGTAACTGAATAATCGGGAATATAAAGAATAATGACAGAAAACCTCAGATCGAAGAAGGGATGGGATGAATATGAACAGGAAGTGGATCGGAGTCACGCTTGCCGGAATTGTGTTGGTCAGTGGATGTAATCAACAGTCGGCCGTATCGGCAACGAAAGCAAAACAGACCGAGCGACAGGCGACAGACACGGATTACATACGGCAGGAGTTAAAACGCGCCGATTTTATCGCCGCCCAGTACGATTATGCCCGGGCAATCCGGATTGTCGACCGCCTAAAGACGACGGAAGCGAAACAAAAGCGGAAGGAATACGCGGCGAAACAGGCGAATCTCGGAACGATCAAAGCTGGTACGTCCGTCCCACACTTGTTTTTCCACTCCTTGATCGCCGAGCCGAAACGTGCCTTTGACGGGGACCGGAAACAGCAGGGCTACGATGATTATATGGTGACGCAAGGGGAGTTCGAACGGATTTTGAACGCCTTGTATCAGCGGAACTATGTCCTCGTCCGGCCGACCGATCTTGCGGTGTGGAAAGACGGACGGATGATTGAAAAGGGGCTTCCTTTTCCAAAGGGCAAAAAGCCGCTTGTCCTGTCGCAGGATGACGTCAACTACTATGAATACATGACGGGAGACGGTTTTGCGACGACGTTGAAAGTGAAAAACGGGCGGATCACCAATTCGATGGCCGGAAAACCGGACGGTGCTTATGATCTCGTGCCGATCGTGGACGCGTTCGTCAACCGCCATCCTGACTTCTCTTACCATGGTGCGAAAGGGTTACTTGGTATCACTGGCTACAATGGCGTCCTTGGGTACCGGTCATCGTATGCACAGTACGGTTCATCGACTAAAGTTGAGCAGGCGCGTCAACAGGCGAAAGCGACCGCAACGGCCTTGAAGAAGGACGGATGGCAGTTTGCCAGCCACACCTATGGTCACATTGCGATTGGAAAAGTCAGTCTGGCAACAATTCAGACGGATACGGCGCGCTATAAACGTGATGTCGCCCCATTGATCGGAACGACGCGTCAGCTGATTTATCCGTTTGGCAGTGATATTCAGAATTGGCATGGCTACACGGGGGACAAATACCGGTACTTGACGCAGCAGGGGTTCCGTTACTTTTATAACGTCGATGCCTCGCAGCATGCCTGGAAACAGTTAGGCAAAGATTATTACCGTCAGGCGCGAATCAATGTCGACGGGATTCGGCTCCGCCAGGCACTGGCGAAAAAAACAAAAGTTTTGGACCCGTTCTTCGATACAAAAACCGTTTTTGATCCGATGCGGCCGGTCGTTAAAAAATACTCCCATTAATGAAAAACGAATTGACCCATTTAGTGATTCACGACTCTCTACGTGACATTAAATGGGTATTATTTATATAGAGGAGAAAGCCGAGACGTCAGGATGTGACGGTTGCTGGAACCTCAAAATGGTTCGTATGGAAAGGAAACCAGGACATGCACACAGGATACAAGCTGTTGATGGCAGCAACGATTGTCAGTTCTACGATTGGTTTTAATCACGATGTTTCGGCACAAACGGACAGCTACAAGGTCGCGTCGACGAGTTACAGTCAACCGTTGACCCAAGTTGAGAGCTTCATCGGCGGAAAGAAAGTGGAAACGGTACGTTACACGTTAGGCAGTGTCGATCGTCTGCATGACGGATTGTTGTACAGTTCCTACGGTGACCGTGTCATCAATCTGAAAAACAGCAAGACGACACTCAAAAAAGTCGAGGATTCGCCACTGCGGATTATGAAATATAAAAATGCCTACTATGTCTTAACCATATCTGCACTCAATGAATTTTCACTGACAAAATATACGTCTGATTTCAAAAAAATCGGCCGGACGAAACGGTTTGGCGGTCACGGACGGGACATGATCGTAACCGGAGATAAAGTGTATGTTCTCGCCAATAACATGGAGACAGAAACGAATTCGGTTGAAGTACATACATTTGATACTACACATTTTGCGTCTCTCCATCTTGAGAAAATCAAGCCGATGGTTTTTGCGTTTCATTTCCGGCATACCGGTAACGAGTTGAAAATTTACGGCAATAAAACAGAAGCAGGGGAAGAGTTGTCGATTGCGTCGTATGACTTAAAAAAACAACAGAGCAAAATCGTTTTGACATCCAAGCAACCCGTCATGTGGGTCGATGAAACAAAAGCCTTGTCGCCGACAAAAGATTTGGTCTTCAATATGTATTCGATGCTCGAAGTCAATCAAAAGACGAAGCAGGTCCGGGTGCTGTACAGCAGTAAACAGGCACTGATTGACTATGCATACGACAGCAAAACCAAAACGTATCACGTCCTCGAGGGGAATTTCGAGACAAAAGATTTCCGTGTCAAGACGCTGAACAGCCACTTTAAACCGATTGCCGATTATAAGTTTCAGTCGACCGGTCGTTTGATGGCGTTTCAGGTGTTGTGACAAATTCAAGAAGGGGTGTAACTTATGCAAAAAGCTTACAAGCTGCTGATGGCAGCAACAGTGCTTGGTACGACCGTCGGATTCGATCACGCTGTAGCGGCGCAAAAAGATACGTATCAAGTCGTTTCAACAAGTTACGAACAGCCGCTCACCACATTCGAGACCTATGTCGGCAACAAAAAGATTGAAACGGTGCGTTATGCGCTTAAAGGTGCTGATCGTCTGCATGACGGACTGTTGTACAGCTCGTATCATAACCGTGTCATCAATTTGAAAAATAGCAAGACGACCATCAAGCAAGTTGAGCCGGCACCGATGCGGATTAAGAAATACAAAAATGTGTATTACGTGATGAGTTTGTCGGCAATCAATCAATTTTCACTCTCGAAATATACATTGGATTTCAAGAAAATTGGTGCAACGAAACGATATACTGGATTCGGAAAAGATTTGATCGTGACCGGTGATAAATTATATGTGATGGCAGATCATATGAAAGGAATCGATTACTCGATCAAACTCTATACCTTTAATACAACATCATTGAAACTTCTCCAGCATGAGACCATCAAAGAATTAATTTATGCCAAGTACATTCGCCTGGCCGGTTCGCAACTCAAAATTTACGGCATCCGTTCGGAAAAAAATGAAAAATTGACGGTCTTGTCGTATGACGTCAAAAAACAGCGTAGTACGAAAATGATGACAACGGACCAACACGTAAAAGGCGGGATCGAGAAAACACAAACCCTTACAAAGGATACCGAACTGATCTTTAATCTGGACCGGATGTATGAAATCAACCATAAGACGAAACAAGTCCGTGTCTTATATGACAGTAAAGCTGATTTGATCGATTATGTGTATGATGCGAAAACGAAAACGTATCACGTCCTCGAAGAAATCACTGAAACGGCCGAATTCCGGGTCAAGACGCTGAACAGCCACTTTAAACCGATTGCCGAATACCGCTTGAAAAAATCCGACAGCGTCCGTCCGTTCCGTGTGTTGTGAAGAAACAAGTCCCACGACTTGTTTCTTTTTTATATGTACGTACTTAATCATTTTGATGAAAAAGACAGTTGTTCTACTCAAGGACAAACAGGGACTCTCGATAAAAATCGGAAGTCCCTGTTGCTTTGTTCTAATTAAAATCCTTTAATCGTCATCCCGCCGTCGACGAATAACGTTTGACCGGTGACGTACGTTCCGGCGTCCGACGCAAGGAACACAGCCGGTCCAACGAGTTCCGTCAGTTCACCGACCCGGCCGAGCGGTGTCACGTCAACGATGTCCTGCAAATAAGCGGGATCGGCGAGCAACGGTTCCGTCAGCGGTGTCTTGAAATACCACGGTCCGATCGCATTGACGCGGATATTTTTCGGACCCCATTCAAGCGCCAATACTTTTGTCATCTGAATCAAAGCTGCTTTGGTCGTCGCATAAACGACACCGGTCCGCAAGGCGACGTGTCCCGCAACCGAAGCAATGTTCAGGATACTGCCGCCGGTGTCCTGCATCCGGCGTCCGATTTCCTGAGAGAACAGGAAGGCAGACTTTAAGTTCGTCTGTTGAATCGTTTCCCACTCATCTTCCGTGACATCAAGTGCTTTCGAGCGGATGTTCATCCCGGCGTTGTTGACGAGGACATCGATCCGGTCGACATATGTATAGGCACGGTCCACCGTCGTTTGGACCTGAGTCCGGTCGGTGACGTCGCACGTCAAAACAAAGGCCCGTCGTCCAAGCTGTTCGATTTGTTTTGCGGTTTCCTGTAAATCGGATTCTGTGCGGGCGACCAGTAAGACATCTGCGCCAGCTTCCGCCATTCCGATCGCCAGGGCACGGCCGATGCCGCGACCGGCACCGGTCACAAGAACGGTTTTTTGATCCAGTTGAAACGAAGGTAAGTACATATGATCACATCCTATTCTGACAGTGTAATTTTACTGTACGCTCAAATTGACTGAAAAGAAAGAAAAATGCTGATGGACTGATAATGATATGTTATTATTTGGTAAAAAAGGAGGGGCGATATGAAACGGAAGCTCGGACTGATGATTCTCTCCGTTTTAGTACTGGCAGCATCGCTGGTTGCTTTTGAACGTTATGTCTACACGACTTATATTTATAAACCGGCGGATTACACATTCCACTACAAAATTAAGCCGCGCAAAGCAATGAAGGGGCCGAAATTTGGAGCAAAACCGTTCCCGAAAGGTCCAATGATCAAAGGTGCCTCCTTGTTCTTGCCGGATATTCTGCTGCCGGTCGGAGCACTGGTCACAGCCTTCTTATCTGTGTTTGTGTTCCGCCGGTTACTCGGATACCGCCGGCGTAAACAGTTGCTTGAGCCGACGGAAGAGGGGGATTCGCAAATCTTGCGTCCGAAGATAGCACCGCTTGACTGGCATCCGGAGCGACAACGACAACAAACGGACTCCGTTTCCGAAGTCCGTCAATTGATTGCTTCTTTTGACCGGCGGCTGCCGGACGGATCAAAACGCCGGTCGGAAGAAACGGTCCAGGACTGGCTCGACCGGATCAAGTTGACGATTGATCCGATACTTTATCATATGGTCCGTTACGGGGAAATCGATGATCAGACGCTCGACCGTTCCGAAATCGACGCTCTGCGGAACCGACTGAATCAACGGCTACGCGGATGACCAATCAAACGGAGTAACGTCTGATGGTGTTCTGCATCCCTAGTTACAAGCGACAGTTCACGTGTGACATCAAAACCGGTGATCGGCAATGTCCGGACTTCCGGCGGGAGACCATCCTGAAAGATTGCCGGTAAAATCGCGATCCCGAGTTTTGCCCGGATGAAGCCAAGGACGCTTGAACCGAATTCCATTTCCGAGGCGACGGTATAGGTCGCCCCGCGTTCCGCAAACGCGGCTTTCAGGATATTCGTCGAGTCACAGTCGATCGGCAAGGACAGGAACGACGAGGCTTCGATTTGATCGAACCGGACATCGACACAGCCTTCGAACCGTTCGTCGGCTTCATGGAAGTACAGTAAAAACGGTTCCGTATACAGGTGTGTCGACGGATACGGATGCTCGATTTGCCGATCGTCGAGCAATACGGCATCGTACTGATGTTGCTCCAAACCGGCCATCAGTTCGATGTACGTATGGGCCGTCTTGATCTTCAGTTCCGGACCGCCCACTGTTGGATGGTTGGCGAAGTGTTGCGGCAGGTAAGACATGGCGACACTCGGCCATGAACCGAGTGTAAACGACGTCTGTCCCTGCAACTGATCAATTTTTCGTTGCATGTCATCGAGCTGTTCGAGAATTTTTTGTCCGTCTTTGAAGACGATTTCTCCTGCCGGCGTCAATGAGACGCCGCTCGTCGTCCGTGTGAACAGCGGAGCACCGACCGCCTGTTCGAGATTTTTGATTTGTTTGCTAAGCGCCGGTTGCGTCATATGCAAAAGTTCGCTCGCTTTCGTCAGGCTGGATGTTTCCGCCGTGACGTGAAAGGCTTCGAGCCATTCGGTTTTCATCAGACTTCACTCTCTCTTTACATGCGTGTGCTTTGACGATACTGTACGTTCGTTTCATCTGACAACTGTTTCGCTCAATTTTATATATTCTTTGTTTGGAATATTCCTTTAAGGGTATATATAAATTAAGAAGAGGTGGAAATTATGTCAGAGAGGCTTGCACGTACGTTATTTGCATTATCCGATACCAATCGCCTGAACATCGTCGAACTGTTAAAGACAGGTCCGTTGCCGGTCGGTGAGATTGCCGCACAGTTAGGTCTTAACCAACCGCAGACATCAAAACACCTAAAGGTTTTGCTCGAAGCAGATCTCGTTCGCATCGAACCGGCCGCGAACCGCCGGATTTATCATTTGCGAACAGAGCCGTTCCAAGGTCTAACTGCGTGGAGCCAATCGTTTGAACAGCAGATGGTCAGCCGGATGAAACGACTTGAAGGATATTTGGAACAGATACAGGACACAGTCAACCCAAAGGAGTGAATGAAGATGCAGGAAAAATTAAAAACGAAAGTCGACGGTTCCATTTTACAGATGGAATGGACGTTCAACGCTCCACGTGAGCTGGTATTTGCCGCATTTACGGAAAAAGAGCATCTCGAAGCCTGGTGGGGACCGGAAGGCTGGCAAACGGAAATCACGACCTTTGATTTCGTCGAAGGCGGCATTTGGCATTACTGTATGCGCTGCAAGGATCCCGCGCAAGGGGAATTCTACGGAATGGAGTCGTGGGGAAAAGCGATCTTCCGACAAATTGATGCTCCGCAAAGTTACGCCCACGCCGATTATTTTTCGGATGCTTCCGGAACAATTTCCGAAGAATTGCCGGGCAGTGAAAACGTGACGACGTTCGAAGCCGTCGGTGACCGGACCCGGGTAGTGTTCCGGTCGGACTTTAAGACCGAGGAAGCGGTAAAACAAGTCCTTGAGATGGGGATGAAAGAAGGGTTTACGTCACAACTGCATCGTCTCGATCAATGGCTTCTTCAACGAACCGTATCCTAAAAGATCTGACAATCCGTCACGGACGGATTGTTTTTTCGAATATTCGGTCATATCTGTCACTCTTTTGGAAAAAAGGTCTTCCATATTGGGAATTCAAAGGAAAATGCTTCATCTTTGGCAGTATGGAGCCGTTATACAAGATGAGATGATTGAAAAAGGGGATCGATAGTGTGAAATGGTGGGCAAAACAACAAGAGATGACGTTTTCAGAACGGATGCAACAAGAACAGGTACATGTTCGCTTAGAAGCGGGGTCAGCATTTGCGCAACAACTCCAGCTGATTGATTTGACGGTCGAGGATTTACAAATCGTTCGTTTGATCCGTCGCGATGTCGCGGAGTGGATGCCGCAGATGGTCGATGCGTTTTATGCGGAGTTGGTCCGGGTGCCGGAGCTGAAACAACTGATTGAACGGCATTCGACACTTGAACGGTTAAAAGGAACGCTTGCCAAGCATATCCTCCAGATGTTTGACGGACAGGTCACACCGGACTACATTAATGTCCGAAAACGGATCGCCGACCGTCATGTCCGGATTGGTCTGCAAAACAAGTGGTACATCGCCGCGTTCCAAAAGGTATTAAACGTCTTAAGCCGGCAAATCGAGGACAGTACGTTACCGGAGTCGGAACAGGTCCGGATCGTCCGCTCCGCCGGGAAACTGTTTAATCTCGAACAACAGATCGTTTTGACGATGTATGAGGAGATGGTCGAAGCCGAGCGGCAGACGGTGATGGATGCGAAACAGCGTGTCGGACAGACCGTTCAAAAGTCGACAGAGGAACTGGCCGCGATGAGTCAACAATCGTCCGCCAGTTTTCAGGAAATGGAGCGACATGCCCAACAGGTTTCGTTGACGACGGGAACGATTGCGACGCAATTAAGCCAAGCCGCGAAAGAAGCAGAGGATGGCGTCGATTTGGTCGAGGCGGAAACGAAACGGTTCGAGCACGTCGTCAACGAGATGACGCAGACGACGGAACAGATGACGCAACTTGCTTTTTTATCGCAAGAAATCGAACGAATTGCCGGAATGGTGACGGCGATTTCCGATCAGACGAACCTGTTGAGTCTCAACGCCTCGATCGAGGCCGCACGGGCCGGCGAGATGGGACGTGGCTTTACCGTCGTCGCCCAGGAAATCCGGAAACTGGCGGAAGAAAGTAAACGTTCCGCGTCAGAAGCATCAAGCATCGCGCAGGAAATCACCTCGAAAATGGGACAAGTCTCACGGCGGATGAACGGAACAGAACAATCGGTCGTGCAAACGACGGAGGAGCTGGCGCGCGTCGTCACCGCCTTTACGACGATTTCCCGCCAAACGGTCGATGTCTCGAAACAGATCATTACGCTGTCGCAGGATACGGAACAGGTTGCCGGAACGATTGAAGGGATGCGCCATATCGCGGAATCGATTGCCGAGACGGCTGACGATTTACAGTCCGTCGCGACGACACTCTGAAGGAGGGATGGGGATGAGAAAACGAATCTATCTGTTGTTTGGAGTTGGAATTCTGATGCTTGCCGGTTGTGCAAGTAACGATTACCCGTCAGAGGAAGCCATCAAAAACGGCGATATCGTCACGACACCGGAACGGGCGAACGTTGACCAGTTTGAAACGTTTTTACAGCGGGTGGAGGCGAATAAAAAAGACACAATTCGGATCACGAACTATACGACGGAAGGAGATGCAATTCTGGAAGACATCACCTACGACGGAAAACAGTTCGTCTATTCACTGGATTCATCGCGCGACGAATACGGTTCCCAGGCCGACGACCGGGAAAAAGAAGTCTGTCGAAACATGCAGAAGAAAGCTGAAAACGAAGGATATGTCTTTACATTGACCGATTGTCAGGAAGGTCAGGATCATATTGTTTTTACTGCACGTCCAGGTGAATTATCTGACAGATGACAAAAGGTTGATCCTCAGACGGGGATCAACCTTTTGTGTCCAGTGTCTCCTCGAGCAGTCGCAGGGCTTCCCGCCAGCTGGAAAAGCGTTCAATCAATAACGTTAAGGAAGGAGCTTGATGTGTCCGGGAGTACCGGACATATTCCTGGCTCGTGATAGTCGGACCAATCGCGTCATAGGCTTCGCGTAAGGCATTTAAGCAGTCTTCATTTGAGTAGAGGCCGCTTGACGATAATTGAAAATGAGCCAACGCCTGTTTCCAGGTTCCGTGATGGCGGATAATGGTATTCGCACTCATCATTTGCGGATAATTGGCCCGCAGTTCGGAATAGGACCGGATGGTCACCCGGGAGCCGCATGTTTTGACATAAAAGGCGATGCTGTCATCAACACTCCAGCGGTCACTGTTTGCCGAATCGGTTTTCGAGCGGTCGAGCACCGCCCGTTTTTCAGTCGATAGTTCGGAAGTCCGGATGATTCCCGCCTGTTCGAGCAAACGAGTCCAGGAGCCGAATCGCCGTTCGATTTCCGTCAGAGACGGATACGGTAAATAGCGGGCTAACTTTTGATAGTGGGCAGCTTTCATCGGAGCTGTGTGCAATTGGTGCAATCCTTGGATCAAGCGGATGATTTTTTCATTGGTCGTAATAGAAGTGGATGTAGGCGTGGTTTCTTTCATAGGAAGTCTCCCTTAGCGGATGGCTGTTCATAATGCCGCTAGTGTACCATCTAGCCTTAAGAGATTTAACTAACAAAATCGTAAGGTTCGGACTGATGTCCTGAAACGGGTTCAGCCCTCTGCAATGGCTTCGTACCGAAACGCGACAGTCCCTTGAAACACGTACAATTCGCTCGTTGAATTTTTTGACTGGTACAACTTCGTTCCTTTCGGCCAGTCGGTTGCTGTCCGGTCGGCAAGTGCTTCTTTTCCAGATAACTGTTTTGGGACGGTCGTAATGGAAACCAGATCTTTTTTCACGATGGTCATATCTTTGCCGCTCCGTTTATAGGCACGATCATGGATCCGGATTAAATCCGCTGATTGATCCTGGCGGGCTTCCTTCGCAATGATGTCGGTCGTTGAGATCGTTTCGGTTTCCCGCGCACAGCCGGCAGTCAGACAAATGCTGCTCAGCAGGATGAAAATCAACTGTTTTTTCATTTCAGTCCTCCGTTTCGTTAGTCAGGCAGAAGAAGCTCTTTTATTTGGAGTTCGGTTGCAGTGAGAACAACTGGAGCAACCGCTCTATTGTCTCGTCAAACGATCGAACCGGTTCGTAACCGAGTGTCTTGATTTTGTCTGTTGCATAGGTCGGACGTTCCGCGACACGATCAGGGATTTGGTACGGTTTGCCGGAGGCTTCAACCATCCGCATCCGGAAGTCCGTTTCCGGAATGTTGGTATCGACGGTGTGAAACACATCACCTGGTTTTCCACGTGTCAGGACGAGGAAAACCATCTCGGCAATGTTATCGGCATGGACCCAGTTGACGAGATCGTCCGGGTGGACCCAGGTCACGCAATCCGCTTCCTGCATCCGTCTGACTTGCCGGTCGCCCCAGTGGGAATCGTATTCGGCGCAAATGGCACCGGGGCGGAGAATCCGGACGTCCAAGCCGCGGGCGGCGTAATCGTTTAGAATCTGTTCCGACCGGATTTTTGTTTGGATATAGGGTGCCGGATGTTCAACCGCGAGCGGCGACGACTCCGTCAAATGACCATCTGCCGGTTCCCCGTAAACGGATGTCGTCGAGATGTGAAGGACACGTGCTCCGGTATTTAACGCGACCGTTGCTAAATGAATGACACCTTCAACATTCGACTGGCGGGCAAGATTTTCATCATCACCGAGATAGGCGGCGCAATGGACGACCCAGTCAATCTGATCCATCGCTTTTTCAAGTGACGTTTGATTGGTCAAATCACCAAAAACCGGCGTGATCCCGAGTGATTCGAATTCGTTGAACCGCTCCGCCTGTCGTATCAATCCCCGGACTTCAAGCGCCTCTGACAATAATCGTTTTGCGATGCGCAGTCCAAGCGTCCCGGTGACACCGGTGACGAGAATCCGTTTTCCGGACAGTTCCATCTGTTCAACCTTCTTTCTAAATTATTTCACCCGCTCAATCGTTGCGACGAGCGGTTTTTTACCGTTCCGGTATGCAAAGCGGATAATATCCCCCTTTTGGAGAACGGATAATTGATTCGTCCGCCCGTCAATTGTTGTCTCGCCGTCCAGTGTGACTTCGGTCAAGGCATACTGTTCCTCCGGATTTTGGTCGTCCGGACCGAGCGAAAGCTGATTGCCGTTCAGTTCTTCGATCACGTATGCCTGATCGGAACAACTGGAAAAAATTCCTACTATGAATAGACTCAACAGCATCAGCCAAATGATTCGGCGCATGTCTCCACCACGCTTTCAATTAGTAGAATTCAGAGATCAATCGGTTATGTTCATTGTAGGGATAGGAAACGAAATGCGAAAGTGCAATATGGATGAATTTAGTCAATTTAATAAAAAGGATGGTAATATTAAGAAAAAAAGGAGGAGTGTAATGAATGCTTTTGCTAAAAAAGTACTGAGCCTTTTCGGCGTCATAATCGTGATGTCCGGTCTGGTGATTTTCCTGTATGTTCAGTCGATGGAACCGGATGAACCGGATGAACCGGAAGCGGATCGAGTCGTGCGTGAGACCAAACCATACATCACGAAGCATTTTAAACAGGCAGAGCTGGAAGGTGTCTTTTAAGACGTTGCGGGAAAATACTCTGATTTTGATTATGCCGTACAATTACAGGAGCCAAAAACCAATACGGAATTTTTCGTCTACATCGATCAGCAGACAAAGCAGGTCACGGATACGTACTTGTCTGAGCAGTGGTCACAGGAACTGACGGAACAGATTCGTCCGCTTGTTGAAAACATCTTCGGTACAGGGACGGTGTACAGGGCCGTCTATTATCAGGACGATGTCCAACAGTTGAAATTGGACCCGACATCGTCAAGCAAATATCAAAAAGCAAAAATCCCGCCATTCATTACGATTACACTGCAACGGGACCGGTTACCGACGGAAGAAAAAAATCTGACGCGGCTGGCAACGGCTATAAAGAAAAAGAAGTTACTCCGGCACGGAAATTTGACCACGGAATACATCAATGAAAATGGTGTTCTGCGGGAAGAGGAAATCGGATTTAATACGTACTTTTAATAAAAGAGCGGACGACCTGGAGTGTCAGGTCGTCCGCTCTTGTTCAGTTTCCAGCTACCAGGCTTTGAAGGTAAACGATTCCCATGAACAAAATCCAAACACCAATCGGAATTTCAAGACTCATCAAGGCTTGCGTCAGCCGGTACGAAGCTCGTTTGTTTTGTAAGTAACGATCTGTCACGAAAAACAGGAGTGCTGCAGCTAAGCTGAGGATACCGGCGTAAGGATTAAAGATCAGGAAAAAAACAGATCCGAATGCCAGATGCAATACACCCGATACAACGAATTCAGCTTTTTGATGTTTGGTGATCCGTCGGCTGATGACCTCACTGAGCAGTGACGTCATCCCGCCGTAAATCAGGATGAACGGAAAACTGTACATCAGGTAGAACGGGATGGTGATTATAACACTTGAAAGATACTGCCAAATCGAGTTGGCAGGAGCGCTCGTCGGATCCGGAACGAACAGACCGAACAAAATGGCAAAGATGGCGCCGGAGATCGATGCTGCAATTACTTTCCGGTAAATCATACGATATGTCTCCCTTCTTGCTCCTGTACATGTTTCGCTTCCCGCACCGGAAACAACAGACCGACTCCGATAATCAGAGCACAACCGATAAAGATGGCCGGTAATCCGAGGGTCGCAACAAACGACATCGTTCCGAGAATGATTAAGTCGAACGCGGAATCGACGAGATTGAGCAACGAGAGCGTCGTCGCCCGGCTGCCGGACGGGATGTGTTCGTTGATGATTCCGGAATAAAGCGGTTGGCGGATTGACCGAAGCATCCGCAGGACAAAAAAGAGTACTAAGGCAATCCATAAGCTGTCAAACAGGAAACTGGCCAACGCAACAGCAAGCAGTGTGACGACGCCGGATAGTTGCATCAACGTCGTCCGTTTAAACCGGAGGAGAAGCCACGCGAGATGACGAGTGATCAGCATGCTGAGTAGAGCGGCGCTTGCATACAAAACGCCGAGCCATGCAACGGGAAGTCCAGCTCCCGTCACGTACGGTTGCTCAAATTTCCCGAAAATGACGACAGATGGAATCAACACAATCGTGAAGTTGAGAAAAACTTTAATCAGATCCGGTGATCGGCGGATAATCTGCCAACCGTTTTTGACATGGGTATACGGGTTGTCCCGGAACTGGTCAAACGATTTAGGGTTGATCAGACTGAAAATCAACAGGAATTCGATGATTTTGAAGAGAATTCCGATGAGGATCAGAAATTGGAACTGACTTTCCGCTAAATCGCGGACGAGAAAGGCGCCGATCAGGCTGGTAAAAATCGTGACGGAGAACATGACGGACGAAATCTTCGCCATGACCTGACTCATCGTCTTTTCCTGTCCACTTTCCTTTAAGGATTCGTAAATCAAGGCATCGTCTGAACCGGAAAAGAAGGATGTTGATAATCCCCAGAGCAGTCCCTGAATCGAAAACCACCAAAGGTCATCCGCAATCAGCAACAGACTGGTTGAGAAAATACTGATCAGGCTGCCGGTTAAAAACGATGCTTTTGGTCCGAAGCGGTCGGCAAAGGCACCGGTCGGGATTTCCGATACTAACGTCGCGGCACAATACATGAAGAGGATGATCAGAATGTCAGATGCCGACAAGCCACGATGAAAATAAAACAAGGTGATGACCGGATCGAGGAGATTGATTGTGCCAAACAAAGTAATGAAATAAAAGACACGGATATTATGGGTAGCTAAATTATGATGATTTCGTTTGATGAACATGGTATGTCCTAACTTGAACTGTAATGGAGACGCTTTGATAAAACGTATCGTATATGATTATAATGATAATATATGGAATTCGAAAGGGATAATTAGGAATTTTAGGAGGGGTGGTATGAAAATACAGCTGGAAGCCTGTACGGCACTGGACGCAGAAGAGTTATATGCATTTGAACTCGAGAACCGTCTGTATTTTGAACAGTCGATTCCGTCACGTGGGGATGACTATTACATGCCTGAGACTTTTAAGCAACGCCATGCGTCACTCTTACAGGAACAGCGGGAGGGCACTTCGTTCTTTTACCTGATCAAAGGTGAAGACGGAGAAATTCTCGGCCGTATCAATCTCGTCGATCGGGATGTGACTACGAAACGGGTAGAACTTGGGTACCGAATCGGACAGAATCATACGGGCAAGGGGATTGCCAAAGAGGCCGTCCGGTTGTTGATTGGACAATGTCGGAAGCTTGATATTAAGGAAATTCAAGCGAAAACGACAGACGGAAACATCGCTTCGCAAAAAATCCTGACAGGTAACGGATTCCAACAAGAAAGCAAAGCAGTAGAAGTCGAACTGAACGGTCAACGGATGATGCTCATTCAGTTCAAACGGACGATGCTCGACTAACGTCAAAAATGACTCCGGCAGTTTTAACCGCGAGTCATTTTGTAGAATTGCCGTACGATTTCGGGAGAATCTTGTGCGAAATCCAAAAATACAGAATCGCTGATGCGCCGCAAAGAATCAGGAAAGGCAACAAGGACAACAGTTCACTGAACCGAACGGCTCCGTTATGATTTAGTAAAACAATAACCAGGGCGATTGTACTGCCTGACACACCATACAACAAAGGGACTGTCTTCCGGCGCTTAGGGAAGAATGAAACAAATCGTTTCTTCAGCCAATCAACGAGGATTCCTGAAATGAAGATGACGGGAAACGAATAGAACGTTTGAACTACCTCCACCTACGCTTTGGCCGAAGACGATTCATCTCCCACTTGCACTAGGGCTTCGCCCTGAACGTTTAGAAGGGGGAGTATTCTCGGCTGATTTTGATAAAGATGCCGCTCGCTGATGAATACATCGTATGGCTTGCCCGTTCCGACATTGGTGTAGAGGACCAGCAGGTTAAAACACCGGAAATCAAAACGGAGGTGAACATACCGGCAATAATGCTTCGAAGCATGCTGATTTCTCCTGTTCTTAACGATTACGAATCGTCAGATAATATTTTGCGTTACTGACCATCAAGATGGAGGTAATGACGAAAATGCTGAATAGCTGAGAGCTTGATGTCGACAGCGAGTAGAAGAGCAGCAAGATGATTCCGACGATCAGCAGCATATTAACAAGTGAATGTGTTTTGTAAAGTCCTTCGAGCATGACATGTTTCTCACCGTCATCCGATGCCGCGAGGAGCTTCATGGCATAATCCGTTTCACTGATATCCGGAAGCTTCCGTTCCGGATACATGTGCTGGACCAGCGTCTGAAACCGGATCGAACCAATCAGTCCGACACCCATTCCGATGAAGCCGGTCACGACCAATGAAAGATGTTGATCGAGTACTAAATTCACACTGACCAATACAAGACTAAGCGGAAGCACTAAGTTTAAACTTAGTGTGCCATCGCTGAACCAGCGATACATCTGTTGATCAGCCGAGTCTTCCGCGTCTCCCGTCAACGGTTGGTGGAGAAGGCGTTGAATTTGCCGATAACGCATCAGCGAAAACAGAAGTAAACCGATCAGGACAACAAGCAAAAAGCCATTGACCCACACGTTGTACTCTGAAAAGGCGATTCCCTCAAACGGACTGCTCAACATCCAGTACATCAAGAAAAATCCAATAGCGCCGCCAACAAGCATCCGTAAAACCAGGTTCAGACTTTTGTTCACAGTAACTCCTCCTCGTTAAATTGAAAGATGTCCTCGATCGTTGTCTCGAAGACTCGAGCGATTTTAGCTGCAATCAGGAGCGACGGCATGAATTCTCCTCGCTCAATCAAACTGACAGTCTGTCGGGAAATGTTAGCACGTTTTGCCAGTTCAGTCTGATTCCATCCATGACGTGCGCGCAGTTCCTTCACTTTTGACTTCATATCCTTCACCTCACTTAAATTGTAAACGATGTTAGTCGTAATGACAATGATATTAGTCAAAATGATTATGAAAAATGTCATTATTTCGATGTTTATTTGCAATTAATCACAGGGTTAAAATGGGTTTTATTTATATGAAAAAATCCTTGAAGCAACAAATGAATCATCTGTTGCTTCAAGGATTTAGCGAAAACGCTTCGGTTCTGATTAAAGAGTTAGATACGCGTAGTAGAAAGTGCATTGCTTTTTCCGACTGCCGTCACCGTACTGAAGATGCTGATGACTGTTCCAATCACCGCAGTCAGCACAATCACAAGTGAGCCATCGGGTGTCATGAATCCCATGGGAATCAGTCCGATGAAGGACAAAGAAATGATTGATTGATAGGCCGCATTCATCACTTTCATGATAGTGTTCTCAAAAAACGACAGAAAAAGAGGTGGTAGGAATAATAAAACAACGATTGCGATTGAAAGGCTGAGAGCTTTGGGCTGGTCAAATGAAATGACGCTCTGACCGACGGCATACCGCGCGGCAAGCAGCAGGGTGGCAACAGCCAGTGTCATGGAAAGAAGAACAAACGATACTCTTTTAATCATGGACAACCCTCCTTAGATGTTCAGAGTACCACAAATGGTCTTTATATGTAAAATAATGGTTTTTAGATGTTACCTATTCTTCAACTGATTTCACCGTTCCGTCCGCAATGGAATTCAATCGTCGGAATATGTCCCGTGACGATTCCGTCCTTCGTATAGTACCCGCCGAGACTGATTTCATACGTTTGGTTGGCATCGATACGCGTCGCGGTATAGCCTTTTTGAACCCATGTCCCTTTTGTCCGGGATTCGGACGTGACGGAAACCGTCTCCGAGTAGAGATGACGTCCGGTACTTTGACTGTAGACGGTTGTAATATCCGGCCGGACGTTGATGTCACTTGCTGACTCCTCTTTGACCGCCTGTTTCTCGTTTGATGTCAAAGCGATTTTGAAGGTACTCCGCTTCTTGGCGATTTTTCTGAATTCCTCGACCGGACGCCAGTCTTCATCCTGAAAGGAATAGATCGGGGCCAACTCCAGCTCACCGTCCGGATTGCTTTGATTGACGGATTCAATCACGATCTCATATTGCTGATACCATTCATTTTTTTGCTCCGTCGTCGGTCCGTTTGTCTCGGCGATCGCGTCCGGGGATAACGGAATCAGTAACGTAAGAGCCGTTAACGCCGTACATATAGTTTTCATCATCGACATCCTCATTCTCCTTTTTCAGACCATGATTTTCTGATAGTGAATCAGCGTTGCTCTGTCGTTCAATGGCTTACGGATACCGGTTTCAACGTAACCCATCTTTTCGTATAACTGACACGTTTTCGTTTCTTCGAATAGACTCGACAGTTCCCACGTCTTGGCCTGCGGATAACGGGCTTCCGCGAGCAGCATGGCTTGTTTGGCAAATCCTTTGCCTTGCGCATCCGGTGCCAGAAACAACGGACTGATCCGGAAATAAACGTCTTCGTTCCAGCGAATACAGATCGCGCCGACGAGCTGTCCGTCCGCGATGATCTTTAAAAAACAGCCTGTCGGATGATGAATGCGCGCGTAGACCCGGTCAATCGTTTCATTTGCCGGATTCGTCTCGTAATCTTGATACTTTTTAAGCAATGGACTGAACGCCGCGACTTGCAGCTCGAATAAAGCAAGCGCGTCTTCAGCTGTTGCTTTTTCCAAATGAATCATCCTGATCCTCCTTTTTTGACGTATTGGAATTATTTTACCATAAGGTCATTCATATGGAATTATTTTTCCTATTTTATAGAGGGCTCTCCCTGTCTGAAAAAGACTATGGTATAGTAGATAAGTTAAAAAATACCATCTACCGATTTGAGGGGGGAATGAGCATGACACGCCAAAAAAATATCGTCTATAATGTCTTGTTAAATGAGACGCGGGATCAGGTCCTGATGGTCAAAAACATCGGACCGTCGTATTCGTATTACACGTTGCCGGGGGGAACGGTCGAAGCGGGGGAGACGTTGCCGGAAGCAGCGGTCCGCGAAGCGAAGGAAGAGACGGGATATGACGTTGCAGTCGGAGAAATGTTGCACGTCAGCGAAGCCTTTTTCCCGCAAGTCGATGAGCATTGTCTGTTCTTCTTTTTCCAGTCCGAGATTCGCGGGGGCGAACTCGGTACAATTTTTCCCGATGAAATCGAGGAAATCTCATGGGTATCAATTTCCGATGCCGTTCAGTTCATGAATCTGTCAAAAGAATACGAACAGATTCTGACGACGCAACAGACGATACCGTATGTCTTCAACGGACAAATCACACACTGAGCGGAGGAATAGACATGCAAATTGTCGAAACAACGGATCTCGATACACTCGCCCGGCTGAACCGCTACGTCCATGAGCCGCATGTCGCACAACAGCCTGACTTCTTTAAACCGTATGATTTTGCGACGGTCCGGGCGTTTTTTGCGAAAATCGTCGGAACGGGGACCCATCAGTTTTTAATGGCGGAACTCGACGGGGAAGCGATCGGCTACGTCTGGATTGAATATCTCCGGCGTCCGGAAAGTGCCTTTCAGTTTGCCAACTCGAAAGCCCGTGTCCATCATCTCTGTATCGTCGATGATAAACAGCAACAGGGATTCGGCCGTCATTTGTTGCTGGAAGTCGAACGCCGGGCACTCGAACAGGACATACATAAAATTGATCTCGACTACTGGATGAGCAACGATGGGGTCGATGTCTTCTACGAACGGCTTGGCTTTGAAAAGATGCGCCAAGTCGTCGCGAAATCGTTAAATTAAGAAAGAAGGAAGTATGAATGGATTATACAGACTTGAATTTTCTCTTTGGTTTGCTGCGCATAGCAGTGCTCGTCATGGCGATTCCGTCAATGCTATACGCTCTGTATCTCTTACGCAAAATCGCCAATAAATAAGCGGCACCTTGTTTCCTCGACGGAGACAAGGTGTTTTGTATTACATCCATTAAAAACAGGGTACTTAAATAATGAACGACGTCTCAGGAAAGCCTTGGAACTAGGAGGGATCAGATGTTATTTTTATTCATCGGTTATTACGATGCAGAAAAGATGAATCAGTCCTCGCAGCAAGAGCTCGATGCCGTCATGGAACGCTGTAATGTACCGTTGGAAGATTTTTTTACAAAAACGAACGTCTTGTATGAGTGGCATCCGGGAGCGGAGACGAAACGGGCCCGGCTCCTCGACGGACAGATTCAGCATCAAGACGGACCGGACCCGGATAAAACGGAGCAGATCGGCAGTTTGGTCGTCTTTGAAGCGGTTGATTTGGAACAGGCGGTCGACTTGGCATTACTTCATCCAACGACCCAGTTACCGGAAGCACAGAAGTACGGCTGGCGGATGGAAGTGCGGCCGCTGATCGACCCAAAAGAAGCCAAATAGTCGGTTTTTCAAACATACAGCGCATCGATGCGTTGTATGTTTTTGTGTTTTTCGGGTATACCTGTTTCATAGCGGATCAAAAGAAACCAGAAAGTCAGGTGAAGCAGACGTGTCGATCATTACCTTTGAAGACGTGCAGTACAAACATATACTCCGTGGCATCACGGGAGGATTCACGGAAGGCAAAATCACGACGCTCGTCGGACCAAGCGGTGCCGGCAAATCGACGTGCTTAAAACAAATCAACGGATTGATTTCCCCGGACAGCGGTCGGATTCGTTACCGCGGCGAGGACTTGGAACAGATGAACCTCGTCGAACTGCGGAAACAGATCGGGATGGCGTTCCAAAGTGCGCCGATGCTGCCGGGGTCCGTCATGGATAATCTCAGTTTGCCGAAAACAATTTTTCACGAGACATTGGCACCGGACGAAGCGAAGCGACTGCTGGAACAAGTCGATCTGCATGTCGACTTGAAGCAGCCGGTCAAAGAACTGTCGGGCGGTGAACGGAGCCGGCTCGCGATTGCCCGGACGCTCGTCAATCAACCGGATGTCTTGTTGCTCGACGAAATCACGGCCAGTCTTGATTTTCGGATGGTCAAGGAAATCGAACAGCTGATTCAGCGCCTGCAACGCGAGCTTCAGGTGACCGTCATCTGGATCACGCATGATCTCGATCAGGCACGCCGGGTCAGTGAAGAAGTCTGGTTCTTAAAAGACGGTCAATTGCTCGAGCAGGGGGACGTCTCGTTGCTTGAGCCGGACGGAACACGCCCGGACATCGAAGCGTTCTTGAAGGGGGAATCGTTATGAGTTACGTCCAACTGGCGACGTCGCTGATTTTCATTGCGATTCCGCTGATTCTGGCCTTTACGCTGAAGCTCGGTCTCGAAAAAGACATCCTGATCGCGACCGTCCGCTCGATCATTCAACTGCTGATCATCGGCTATATCCTGACGTTTGTGTTTGAGAGCGATAGTCCGATCTACATCCTGCTGATGATTCTCTTGATGATCGGCGCTGCGACACTTAACGTGATCCGTAAAGGTGACGGGATTCCCGGCATTCAGTGGGTTGTCCTCGCGACCTTGGTCTCGGTCGAAGTGTTGACGATGGGACTGATGCTCGGACTGAACATCATTCCGTTTGAAGCCCAGCAAGTCATTCCAATCAGCGGGATGGTCATCGGAAACTGTATGATTCTGTCGCTGTTGTTCTTGAACAAGTTCAAGGATGAAGTTGAACGGAGTGACGAAGTAATCGAATTGATTTTATCCCTCGGCGGTGATACGAAAACGGCGATTGATACGAGTCTCAAAAGTGCCATCCGGACGAGTATGATTCCGACGATTGAGGCGCAGAAGACGATGGGACTTGTTCAGCTACCAGGAATGATGAGCGGTCTTATTATCGGCGGGGCCGATCCGATGGAAGCCGTCCTGTATCAGCTGCTGATTTTATTCCTGTTGCTGACGACAGCAGCGACGTCGGCTGTCCTCGTCGGTTACATGTCGTACCGGAAACTGTTTAATCAGAAATCCCAGTTCATCGGTCTGACGTACCGGAAAGACAAACAGAACTGATTGGAATTTTAAAACAGCCCCTGAGACGCTCAGCGGGCTGTTTTTGATTTTGGAAAATATTAGTTTGAAGATGACGTCTTGTGTATAATGATAAATGGAATTAAATTGTAAACTAGAGGTGTTGGAATGACCAACTTATTACAGATCGAACGATTGACGAAGACATACATACGAGGAACCGAAACAATTCATGCACTGGACGACGTCTCGTTTTCGATGCAGGAAGGGGAATTTATTGCCATCATGGGAACGAGCGGATCCGGAAAAAGCACCTTGCTGAACATTCTCGGGGCACTCGATCAGCCGACCGGCGGGACACTGCGGCTGCGGGACGAACCGCAACGCGATATCTTTACCGAGCCGGCAGCGACGTTATACCGCCAACAAAATATCGGATTCATTTTTCAATCGTTTCATCTGCTCGACGATTTGACGGTTTCGGAAAATATCGCCTTGCCGTTGATGCTCAAAGGAGTGGACGCAACGACTATCCGGCAACGGATGGACCATCTGCTGGAGCACGTTGGTCTGTCACGGTGGGCGAAACACCGGCCGACTGAATTATCGGGCGGCCAACAGCAACGGGTGGCAATTGCCCGTGCCTTGATTGCCGAGCCACCGATCATTTTAGCGGATGAGCCGACCGGTAATCTCGATTTCCGTACATCAACAGACATCATGACACTGCTGAAAGCATTGAACAAAGACCAACAGACCAGCATCCTGCTCGTCACGCATGATGCGCAAGTTGCGTCTTACGCCGATCGAATCCTCTACTTCCACGACGGACGCATCGTGGCCGATCAGCCGTCGACCGGTGAACTTGGACCCATCATGGAGACGTTTGAGCGTTACGTGAGGTCGGTATGAAGCAGGAAAAACGGCATTTGTTCCGGTTGGCTCTGAAATTATACCGGAAAAGCCCGATGATCCTGCTGACGTCGATCGGCAGCGTCATGATTTCGATTTTGCTTGTCCTGTCGATGGTATTATTCGTCTCGCAAAGCCAGGCGTCCGTTCAAGCGGATATCGAGCGGCTTTATGGCAAGATGGATTTATCGGTCGGGTATCAAGATAAACGGACGGAAGTGATTGATCAGTCCTTCCTCGACCGCTTAACGCAGGATAAACAGACCAGGCAGCTCTCACCGGTGTTGATCACGAATCTGACCGTGACCGGTCAAACGACGGCCGATGTGTATACGATCGGGATAAAAAACGATTCACTTGCGAAAAGCCGCTATCACATCAAACGATCCATCGACCGCGGTGATATCATCCTGAATGCGGGATTAGCCGAGGCATTTGATGTAAAAGTCGGGCAGGAATTGACCGTTTCAAGTGCTAAGTACGAGGTGGTTGAGATTTTGCCGGATGCTGCGGCAAGCGGGACGGCACCGGATACGCTTGTGATGAACTATGACGATGTGACACAACTAAATGCCGATGTCAGTCAGAAGAAGCGTGCGACGTATGTGTTGGTTCAATTAAAACCGGATGCGGACGTCGTAGATTATGCCGACCGTTTAACTCAAAAAGTCCCGGGATTGCGCGTGGATCTCGCAGAAACTGCCGCTTCTGACGTTAACGGTGTTTCAGCGATGCAGGTCTATGTCGCCATCATTGCCGGATTGATTTTAATCGTCTCCGCGTTTATCCTGATGACGAATTTTGATGTCTTTCTCCGCAAACACCGCTATCAATTCGCCATCATGCGGACGCTTGGAGCGACGACGCGGCAATTGTTCCAAATCTTCATGATGCAGTCGAGTCTGATTGTCTGCGCCGGAGCATTGATGGCTTTTTTATTAAGCGGATTATTTTACGGAGCATTGCAGGAGCAGTGGCGGGAATTGTTTGCACTCAAGGGGACGGTGATTGCCTTTAACTGGCAGCTGGCCGGTCTCGTGACGGTCGGCAGCAGTCTGTTGATTCTGTTGTTGCTGAGTGGTTCCGCATACCGCAACCGACGGATTCTGCCGATTCACGTCATGCGTCAAAACCATGCCGGACCTAAAGTGTCGCGGCTTCGGGAACGGATGGCCAAGACGTTCGCGGCTCTTACTGTCGGTGCATTGTTATATGCGACGATTCTCGCACAAACCGAGAATCACCGGGCCGGCGGTTATCTCGGATCGACCATCAGTTTTCTCGTGCTGATGTACAGCGCAACGCCCTTATTGCTTCAACAGCTATTGGTTCGGATTGAGCCGTTGCTTCAAAAAGTAGCCGGGCCGACGACGTTTGTGGCGGTTCGAAGTGTATTGCCGCAACTACGGAAAAATGCGTTGTTGATGCTGATTGTGCAGATTTTACTCGTCGTCGTTGTACTCGGTTCGACGTTCCTCGAGACGATCAAACAACATGAGCTGACCTATCTGAAAGAACAGTATCCGACAGAACTGGTTCTGAAAAGCCGCTTGATTGAAGGGACAAAAGCTGATCCGCTAGAACTGACACAGACGATTGAAAAAGAACTGCCGAAAGCAAAAAGTACGTTTATTTCACCGGCGAGTGGACTTGAAATTCTCAAGTCTGATCAAACGATCACTTTAAGTTATGCACTGACCGATTTTGAACGGCTCGACGCACTCAGGAAACCGGTTCTTTCTTCAACACGCGATCAATTCATCGTCTCCGAGACATTTGCCAAAGCAAATGACTTAGCAGTCGGCGACCGGCTTGAGATGGGGCGGTTTATCAATGGAGAAGCGGGGACTGTCTCGGTTGGTCAATTTGAAGTCGGACGAATTGATTCGGACTTACGAATCGATGCCTGGTTCGACTGGCGGTCTTCGATCCGGACTTCTGAAGACCGGATTGGAGCCTTGTACATAGACGCAACCGACACCGAACAATCCAGAGCAATCTTGCAGGAGCTGACGACCCGTTACCCGACACTCCAGCTGAATCAGTATGAGACATCAGTCAAACTGGCGAATCAACAATTGCAGGAACGGTGGATTGTTTTCATTGTTGCACTCGCCGTCATGAGTGTCTCGGTCTGGTTTGGACTTGCCAATTCATTGTTGAATTATTTAGCGACGAAACGACGTGAGTATGCGTTGCTCCGGACGTTGGTCTTGACCCGGTCATCCCTCCGGCGTCTGATTGTGATTCAGATGCTGATTTTTATCGGCAGCGGGATTGGATTCGGACTCATTACCGGCATCGGAACGACCTTCTTGATTTCACGCGTCGACGGTGGAGACATCGCATTGAACTTGACGAGTATCAGTGCGACAGTTGTCGGGCTGGTTATGCTCGTATTCGGACTGGTCTTTTTTGCGACAAGACGCAAACAGGAGAATTTGGTCGACGAATTAAATCAGTAACAAACAAGCCGTGCATCCGATTCCTGCAAGAGGGACGGATTCACGGCTTGTTTTTATGGTGCGAAGATTTCAGCAAACGGACGAGAAAGAACAATGCGACCAGTACGAGTAACACATTCGTCACAAGCGTCAAGCGTGGCAGGTCAAGAACTGTTGTATTCAGCAGATTGATGAAAATCAATCCAGCGAGGAACCAGCGAAAAGTACGAGAAAACAATGAAGAACCTCTTTTCGTTCCCGGCTTTTCTTCAAAAAGCAGGAAATCTTTAATGAACAGCGAATTCTGTCTACAGAGAACAAAACGGAAACGGGGCGTTCGAAATGCGAAAGACGGTACTGGCACTACTCTTATTAGGAATGATCGGCGGCATCGGTTGGTTTTTTCTTGAGCAGGAACAGGATGAAACGTTTGAACAAATCGTACGGGCCCGGGTGACGAAACACGTCTCCGAGCAATATGGCAAAGAGACGATCATTGCGGTCCGGTCCGCTTATGACAAGACGGCTTCTTCGAAAGAGGAAAGGCATCAGGTCGCCGTTCAATTGAAAACCGATCCGCGCGGCGAATATCAGGTCTTTCGACTGGTCAAACAACAGGTCGTCTTCATCGGACGGACCCGCTCGTTGCCGGAACGGGAATAAACTGAACGCGTCAGTCTTCCCGCGTTCGTAAACGCAAGTAGGAAACAAGCGTCGGAACAGCGAGCGCTAAAGCGACAACCGTTGCTAGCAGGATGGGGACGGTATCGAGCGTAATGTACGAGACGAATGCCGTTGCAATCAGTACGGTTCGAAGGACATTCAATTGAAATGGTGCAGTAGGAACATCATGATCAGGTACGATGTACGACATCCGGTACTGAAAGTAGAAGTGGATCAACAGTCCAAGTTGGATGACTAGCAGAAAAGTCGAATCGGATTGTTCGAAAAAGATGGCGTAAATCGTCATCATCATGACGAACAGATACAAACTGGTCGTTAACATCAGACGTTTTTTCAAGAGAGGATCCTCCTTATTCTTATGTAAGCTGTTACTTTCTATACGTTATTTTTACCTAAATGTTCCCAGGATTTTTCATTCAAGTAAGTAATCTGCTGATCATGAAAGGGGAAATCAAGATGTTTTACGGATTATGGACAAAGTTTACGACCCAAGCCGGTGAGGGACAACGATTGGTGGAGGTACTGTTGGAAGCAGCAACGTCTTTGCAAAGTGTCCCGGATTGTAAGCAGTATATCGTCAGTACGACCGAAGAATCTGATACCGTCATGGTCCGGGAGATTTGGACGGATCAAGCGGCACATGCTGCGTCTTTACAGTTGCCCGCGACCCGGCAATTGATTGAACAGGCGCGACCGATTCTGTTAAAGGTCGAGCGGTTGCTGGAAGATCAGCCGCGCGGAGGCAAAGGGCTGGCATAATTTTCACAAAAAGAGGGAACTCTTATATTCAGAACACGTATGATCGTCATGAGGTGAGAAGATGAACAAACAAGAACGAATCCAATCCATTCAGACCATCCGCAAGCGAACGAAACCGGTCCGGATTCTGTCGGCAGTCGTTACCGGCTGCGCCTTTTTAGCGGCTCACTTTTTTGACCAATCCAATTGGTCGATTCTGGTATTGATCTGTGCACTGGCGGTTTCCGGCGTGATGTTAAGTCGTGAAAGTTTCGAAATCAGCCGGCTGTCGGACTCGACACGTGCCAAACGGTTGATTCGACTCCGGTCCACCATGGGTTTTGGTATCATTGCTCTCATGCTGCTCCTGATTGTCACGACTGAACTTAGAGATGATACAGATATGGCACTGCTATACGTGGCAGGCTTCATGTTACTTGGAATCGTCATCGAAACCGTCCTCGAGTACCGGATCCGTCGAGCCGATCCGGAACAGCCGATGAGTAAAGAATACCGCTGACTATATCCATTTGTTGAAAAAGCATCTGCAGCATGCGGATGCTTTTTCTTGTGTTCAACTGACGGTATAAGCAGGCAAATCGCTTTCCTGTCCGGCTCTGGCATATGATAGGAACGACTCGTAAAAAGGAGGGCTTCTTATTCTTGCTATTATCATTGGATTAATCATCGGGATCCTCGTGCCCGTTCAAACAAGTGTCAACACACGCTTACGCGGCATTGTCGGCTCGCCGTTCCTTGCCTCTTTGCTGTCGTTCAGCATCGGGACGGTTTTTTTGATTGTCCTGACGCTGTTCGTGGAACAGAATTTCCGTCTGAATCCGGGTGTCTGGTCGGAACCCGGCTGGATTTGGATCGGCGGTGTGCTCGGTGTCATCTTTTTAACCGGCAACATTTTGCTGTTCCCGCGAATCGGTGGTGTTCAGACCGTCATCATGCCGATTTTTGGACAGGTTTTGATGGGTCTGTTGATTGACAACTTCGGTTGGTTTTCGACCGCCGTCACTCCGGTTTCCCCAAGTCGTCTGCTCGGCGCGGGATTTGTCCTGCTCGGTGTCGTCGGGACCGTTGCGCTCGGTGACTGGCTGACAAAACGCCGGCATCCGGAACAAGCAAAGCCGGTCGATCCGACGATTTACGGCTGGCGGATCATGGGCGTCGTCATGGGCATGATGAGTGCCGCCCAAGCGGCAATCAACGGACATCTTGGAGTGGTGCTCGATTCCGCCATCAAAGCAGCATTGATTTCCTTTATCGTCGGTACAGTGACCTTGTTGCTTGTCAATCTGATCGTCCGGACGAAGTGGCAGTTTGACCGGTCGCTCCCGACGCCGTGGTGGATTTGGATCGGCGGCTTGATCGGCGCATTGTTCATCGCCGGCAATGCTGTCATCGTGCCGCTTGTCGGAGCGGGCGCTGCTGTCGTCATCGTCACCATCGGTCTGTTGACCGGTAGTCTCTTGATTGACCGGTTCGGTTTGTTTGGCGCAGCCAAAACGCCGGTCACCGGTGTTCAATTGATCAGCCTCGGGCTGATGATTATCGGCATCCTACTGATTCGTCTCTAATTGAAAATGAGGACGACACAAAAAAGAACCACTCATTTTTTCACGCCCTTTTTCAGGCGAGACACAAGTCAGCTTTCCTGCCTCAATCAGGCAGAAAAGCAGATCTTGTTTGTCTCCGACAGCGCAAAATGCGCTTTTCCTGTAGGAGTGGCGTGAAAAGAGTGGTTCTTTTTTTACTCGATAAGGATGGCAAATTCCAATTCTGCCATCCTTATCTTTGTAGAGGCTAGTTTTTTAGTCTTTTAATCCAGTTCAACTTTGACGGTCGTCGGTTTCGGGAAGGCTGGACTTGACGCATACATGACGAAGACGTGCTGATCGTCCGGCACCTCATACACAAAATCAATCCGCGAACGAAACGGGTAATAATACCGGAATCCATTTTTCCACGCTTTTTCGTTTCGATTGACGTAATCGATTTGTTCGTATTCGGTTCCGTCCGGCGCTTGTAACGTAAACGTATTCGGTCGGTAATCCATGGAACCTCCGTCATACGCATCGAATGTATCCTGAAAAATCAACGGCAACGTGACGAGACGGTAACCGTCGCGCGGTTTTAGTTTCAACTCTTTTGGCGGATTCGGTAACATGGCGTCCACATGAAACACTGCTTTTTTCTGAAGTGGATCACCGGGATAGGTCTTGACGACCCCTTTATTCATCATCTGTTTGACGGCTTGTTCTTCTTGATCCGTCAACCCTTTCGGCGGCGGATTAACTTCGATTTTGACAGCCCGTGATCTGCTGATTGCTGCACCGGAAGCAATCAGGACAAACTCGGTTTCGTCTTCCGGGACTTGATAGACGAGATCGACGTGTGATTGTTTGTTCACCGTATAATCCATGCCGCGTTGCCAGGCATCGTTCCGGTTGACGTAATCGACCGGAACGTAGTGCTTGTTTTTTATGTCAAACATCTGGAAACGGTTCGGGAAGTAGTACGTACTTTCGTCCGGGCTTCCCACCGTCTTCAAATAGACGGGGACGGTAATATACCGGAAACCGGCTTTTTCTTCGAGCTTTAAGGACGCCGGTGGTTCCTTCAACAGAGGACCGACCCAAAAATATGAGTCTTTTAAGGCCGGATCGCCCGGGAATGTGCGGACGCTTCCTTTCGCCATCAATTTTTTGATGGCGGCGGAATCAGAAGCTTTTGAAGCTGTCGGCTCATCACGCTTGACCCCGGTCATCCCGTCCTTGATTTTACTGCCGGTTGTCGTGACGACAGGGGTGTCGGTCGTTTGGGTCGCCACCGGTTGCGGCTCGGTTTCATTGGTCGCAAACAGGAACAGTGAAGCAACACCGGCGACAAGTACTCCGCCAATCGTGCCAAGAGCAATTCGGAAACGACGCTCCGTTGCCTTGGAGTTGACGGCGACACTGCCGATCGCAGCATTCGGTGTAATCCGGACAGCACGCTGGGCCGGTAACAAAGCCCCGATGACACCGGTCGCAACCGGAATCAGCAATGTCAGGCTCAGGAAACCGAGCTCAGCTGACGGGAATTGATGGTACATCTTTAAAATCAGGAACAGGGCCAGACTGAGTCCGGCGATCCCGGCGAACAAACCGGTCAACAGTCCTTCAAGCAGAACAAGTCGGCGAATCATCCGGTCCTGCCAACCGGTCGCTTTCAGGACAGCCAGTTGCGATTTTCGTTCGTTGACATTCTGCCAGAGGATTTCCGTCGTCGTCAGGATGGCGATCAAGAGGGCAACGGCCATTGCGACATAGTGCATCGTGCCGACTTCAAGGGCGACGAATTCGCCGAGCCAGGAGGCGTAAAGAACCCCTTTTAAGCGGAAGGTTACGAACAGGAAAAAGATGAACAGACTCGTCGGCAGAGCGATCGCGACGATGGACAATAACGTCCGTTGCCAGTACGTGACAAGCTGATTGAGGCTCATCCCGAAAACGGACTGGGAGCGGACGAACCGGCGGCCTTTTGAGACTTCGCCGGACCGCATGCTGTCATACGGCTGGATCCGGCGGATGAGCGCCATCGGAACAAGCGTCCCGCCCCAGTAGATGAACAAACCGGCAAGACCAATCAATAAAATCCGACCGAGGGCAATCGGGTGATCCGTCGTCAGCCAAAACGTCCCGAGAATCGACCAGGCAATCAGGGCGACGAGCGTCCCGAGAAGCGTGGCCTCAAGGAACAACATTTTCGACAACTGACGGGGACGCCAGCCAAGCGACAGTAAAATCGCAAACTCTTTTTTGCGGGCGTAGAGCAAAATGATGTTCGAACTGAAGACGTAAACGAGGGCGACCGCGATGACACTGGCGATGACGCCGCTCATCCCGACCTTCGCTTCCTGGAAGATGCTGATCGATGAGCCGAGTTTGATCCACGGTTGCTGTACCCAACCGAGTGCCGCCTGTTTCTCAAGTCCAGGCAGATAGGTCAAGGCCGGTTGCGGGGATGAACCGAGCGTGACGTCCGTGATCAGACCGGTCTTGTCCTCGATTTCCTTGGCGACCGCCTGCAATTTGGCCTCGCTCTGTTCGTTCATTGCGTCAACACCTTTGACATTAACACGGATGACGGAAATCGCTTTTTTACCGCGAATTTGAAATGCTGCATCCAGCGTCGTCAGCATCGACGGCGGTTTCGTCAAAAAGTCATAGGAATCATTGGACGGTTTGACGTCACGGACCGGATTGACCGGTTGTTCCTTGGCGTTCATGACCCACTGGGCTTTCGCCGGGAAATAGGTCTCCATCGGCAATTCCGTTAATGGATCTTTTGAGACATTCAATTTTTTCGGATTAAAGACACCGATATAATCGAGTCGGAGCCGCTTCCAGTCCGCGCTGGAGCTGCCGAATTCCCGCGCTTCCCGGTACATCGTCCGTTTGAAGAGTAACGAATCCGGATTGACCTTCTTCGGTTCGACCTGATACGTAAACGGCCAACGGGAGGCGTAAGGACTTTTGATCGGCTGATAGGTAATCGGAGAAGGTTTCAACGCCATCCAGTTGGACTGGCTGACATCCGTGACAGCCGGCGCATGGCTGAGAATATCCTGCACTAACTTTTTTTGGATTTGTTGCGTCGTGACGGTGTACTTTTTCGCTTTGTCGGACGTCACCGGGAGCGTCTCCAGATACTTCTTGCCGCCGCGCTCCGTCACATCCTTAATCGTCTCGTTCATCGAGTCGTTGAGTAAGGGGACGTCCAGTTTTTCGTACGTATAGATGCGGGACGCGTCAACATACTCGCGTTCATTCAACAGCACCGGAATGGCGACGGTCCCGACGTCATCGACGACACTCGGACGGTCGTCCTGTGTGAAATACCGGCTGTACGTATCAGCGAACGTCGCCTGATCAAGACCAATCAATTGGGCTTCTGCTTTCGGATCGATTCCGGCAAGCATCGTACTGCTGCCGAATTCATAGAGCGGTTGTTTGCCGAGCGGCATCGGCGTGACACCGGCATTTGTCGCGTCACCGGACGGTTCCCAGCCGGCTGCGATGTAGGTCGCGGACGAGTACTGTTCGACGTTTAAACCGGTATCCTGCCGGTCTGTGATGGTCAGTTTGTAGATACCTTCGTTTTCGAACGTATGTGTCCCGAGATTTCCGCCGGTCGAACTGTTGCCGATCATCGCGATCGGTGCCGCGACTTCGACATCGGCCATCTCTTGTATCGTTTGATATTGTTGCATCGTGATTCCGCCGTCAAGTCCGCTCATATAGTTCGGCTCGAGCAACTTTAAATCTTCCGTGACACTGCGGCTGCCGGGAGGACGGACGACAATGTCATACGATGACTTCCAACGCTTTTGCAGTTCGTCGACGACGGTGCCGTTGTTGGCCTGTGTCGTCCCGATCAGATAACTAAGTCCGGTACTGACGATGAGGACGCCGACGAGGAGCAGGATGAACCGCTCCTTGTTGCGCCACCAGGAATTCCAGATGAATTTCAGCATCAAAAGCCTCCTTCAGATCAATTTGATGTTTTATCCTTGCTTGCCTTCACCTCAATCTTGACAGCGACGGACTTCGCGAACGCTTCGTCCTTGGCGAACAGGACATACGTGTTGTCCTGCTTCGGCACTTGGAAGACGAGGTCAACGCGGGATGCACGGGGAGAGAAGTACTGGTAACCGGATTTCCAGACGTCCGGATTGTGATTGACATAATCGACGGACTCATAGACGGTGCCGTCAGCGTCGGTCAGCGTATAGCGGTTCGGGCGGTACGTGCCGTATCCTTCGCCTTCGGGTGCTGTATAGTTGCGTAAGATAACCGGTACGGTGACATACTGTTCATCCTGCAACGCCGGCAGTTTCAACTCTTTCGGCGGTTCCGGCAACAAAGCACCGGCCCGGAAAATCGCTTTCTTCAGCTCCGGATCACCGGGGAACGTGCGGACCATCGCCTGATTCATGATTTCTTGAACGGCACCGGAATCCTGTTTGACGGTTTTTGGTGTTTGCTTCGGTTTGGAATCAGCACCGGGTGCGGCATCCAAGTCGATTTTGACGGTGACCGTTCTCGGGAATGCATCATCCGATGCATACAGGACCAATACTTTTTCGTCTTCCGGTACTTGATAGACGAGATCAACACGTGATTTTTCGCCCGAAACATACTGATAACTGAACTTCCAGGCTTTTTCATTATGATTGACATAATCAACCGGTAAGTATTCTTTCCCGTCAGGAGCGGTCATCGCATAAGTGCTTGGCCGGTAGTTGGCGACGGACCCTTTTGAGCGGGGGTCCTGATTATCCTGCATGGTCACCGGAACCGTCACAAAACGGTAACCCGGTTTTTCTTGTAAATCCAGTTCTTTCGGTGTCTCGATCAGCGGATCGACATAAAAGAACTGATTGCTGATCTGTTCGCCGCCCGGAGTCGTCTGCACCATACCTTTTTTCATCAGCTTCTTGATTTTTTTATCGGTTTCCGTCTGCGAAACCGCCGTCTTTTTCTTCGACTCGGTCTGTTTTGAATCAGCGATTTTCGCACCTGTCGTTTGAACGGCAGGCGGTTTATCCTGCGCCTGTTTTGGTGTTTGCGTGATATCTTCGTTTGCAGCAAACAGGAACAGGCTCGTAACGCCGGCGACCAAGGCGACGCCGATCGTGCCAAGGGCCAGTTTAAAGCGGCGTTCCGTCGCCTGGGTATTGACGGCGACACTGCCGATCGCCGCATTCGGCGTAATCCGGACGGCCCGTTGTGCTGGCAGTAAGGCACCGAGGACGCCGGTCACGACCGGGATGAACAGCATCACGCTGAGGAACAAGAGCTCGTTGACTGGGAACTGATTGTAGACGTATCCGATCATGGCGAGCGCAATCAGGAGACCGATCAGACCGGCGAATAAACCGGTTAACATGCCTTCCGTCAGGACAAGGAGCCGGATCCAACCGTCGCGCCAACCGGTTGCTTTTAAGACAGCGAGTTGCGGTTTCCGCTCATTGACGTTTTGCCACATGATTTCCGTTGTCGTCAGGATGGCAATCAAGAGGGCGACTGCCATTGCGACATAGTGCATCGTACCGACTTCAAGCGCGACGTACTCGCCGAGCCAGGTCGCATACAAGACGCCTTTCAGCCGGAATGTCACGAACAGGAAGAAGATGAACAGACTCGTCGGCAGGGCAATCGCGACGACTGACAGCAACGTCCGTTGCCAGTACGTGAACAACTGATTGAGACTCATCCCGAAAATCGATTGCGAACGGACGAGCCGACGGCCTTTAGAGACTTCACCGGACCGCATGCTTTCAAACGGCTGGATGCGGCGGATCAGAGCCATCGGAACGAGCGTGCCGCCACAGTAAATCAAGAGACCGGCGAGTCCGATCAACAGAATCCGTCCGAGCGCAATCGGATGATCCGTCGTCAGCCAGAACGACCCGAGAATCGTCCAGGAAATCAGGGCGACGAAGGTACCGAGTAGCGTCGCTTCCAAAAATAGCAGCTTCGACAACTGACGCGGACGCCAACCGAGCGACAGTAAAATCGCAAACTCTTTTTTGCGGGCATACAGCAAAATAATGTTCGAGCTGAAGACATAAACGAGAGCAACGGCAATCACACTCGCGATGACACCGCTCATGCCGACTTTCGCCTCTTGAAAAATCGCCATCGAGGATCCGAGTTTGATCCACGGCTGCTGGACCCAACCTAAAGCGGATTCATTTTTTAAACCGGGCAGGTAGGTCAGGGCGAGTTGCGGGGAGGATCCGAGTGTCACATCGGTAATCAGTCCCGTCTTGTCTTCAATCTCTTGAGCGACAGCCTGCAATTTTTTTTCGCTTGTCGCATTCATGGCTTCGACCCCTTCGACGTTGACCCGAATGGCCGAAATGGCTTTATCACCACGGAGCTTAAACGCCGCATCCAGTGTCGTCAGCATCGACGGCGGTTTCGTCAGGAAGTCATACGGATCATTTGTCGGCTTGACGTCGCGGACCGGATTAACGGGACGTTCGTTTTTGTCCATGACCCATTGGGCTTTCGCCGGGAAGTACGTTTCCATCGGCAGCTCGGTTAACGGATCCTTTGAAATGTTCAGTTTTTGTGGGTCAAAGACACCGATGAAATTCAACTTCATTTTAGGCACAGACTTTAAATTAATCGATGTATCTCCAAACGACCGAGCTTTTCGATACATCGTCCGTTTTGCCAGCAGGACATCTTTCGGCACTTCCTGTGGTGTAACCTGATACGCAAACGGCCAACGGGTAGCATAGGGACTGGTCAGTGTCTGGTATTCGACGGCAGACGGTTTTAAATACATCCAGTCGAAGCTTCCGGTTGGTTTAGACGGGACCGTTCCTTTTAAAATATCGTTGACAAGCTTTTTCGAGGTTTCGCTCGTCGTGATCTTGTACACCTTAGCGGGTTGTACCGGAAGTGTCTTCAGATACGATGCGCCGCCTTTTTTCATGATGGCATTAACTGTCTCGGTCATCGAATCATTAACCAAAGGAATGTCTACTTTTTCGTAACGATATTTACGGTACGCATCGACGTATTCGTGACTATTTAAAATCAACGGGATATTCCATACATCGTCTCCGTTATCTGTCGCGATGTCGTCTCTTGTGAAATAACGGCTGTGTGTCGCTTTTTTGGTTGCTTGGTCAAGACCGACGAGTTTTGCTTCTGCTTCCGGATCAATTCCGGCAAGCATGGTGGCACTGCCGAACTCCATCAGCGGTTGTTTTCCTAATGCTTGCGGTGAAATATCCCGGTTCAAGCCATCCCCCTCGGAAGGAGACCATCCGGCACCTAAGAAGGAAGAACTGGACTGTTGTTCTTTCCGTAAACCGGTATCCTGAACGTCTTGAATGGTGATTTTATAGAAGCCTTGTTCTTTGAAATCGAATGTCCCAATCTGGGCATCCGCATAATAATTTCCGATCATCGCAATCGGTGCGGCGACTTCAACGTCGGAAATTTTTTGAATCGTTTTATACTGTTTCATCGTGATGCCGCCGTCGAGACCGCTCATATAGTTCGGCTCAAGCAACTTTAAGTCTTCCGTCACACTGCGGCTGTCCGGCGGACGAACGACGATATCATAAGAGGAACCCCAGCGTTTCTGCAGTTCATCGACGACGGTGCCGTTGCTCGCCTGTGTCGTCCCGATCAGGTAACTGAGTCCGGTACTGACGATGAGGACGCCGACGAGGAGCAGGATGAACCGCTCCTTGTTACGCCACCAGGAATTCCAGATGAATTTCAGCATCGACCGTTCCTCCAATCATCCTTTGACTATAAAAAAACGAAATTACAGGTTCAATAAATGATGGTTCATTCATTCGGATGACGATTGGATTTTTACATACATCGCTCATCACAGTTCCTCCCTTGATTTTTTATGTCATATTTTTCATTTGAAAATGATTATTTTACCATTATATACAATTAAAGAACCTTTTTGGTTCGGAATGGAGATAATTATCTAAAAATTCCATCAATTTATTTTTAGGAATCGTACGGAACAACTGTTTAATCTGGTTAAAGGACATCCGGTAAATGGAAGCGAATAGGATATAATTAGAAGATTTCTAAAAGGAGGAATGGCGATGATTATGATTGGCATATTTGCCGTGATTGCTGTAGGAATGACGATTTTAGCGGCACGACGCGGTTACCGGGAACGGTCAATGGATGATCGTGCGTATACGTCAAACGATCACGAACTGGATATCCATCATCGAAATGACCCGCCGTCCTGGTAAGGAGAGGAAATATCCATGAAAAATAAACAGGAGCGAACCCGGTTCATTCAGGAGGCAAAACGGCGCCTGATGAAACAACGCATGTTGAGTGCACTGTTGTACGGAACAAGTATTATTTTGATTATCGCCAATCGCGGCGCTTACTGGCCGTTCGCCGTTCTCATCGTTGCGCTGGTGCTGATTGCCCGCCTGCACTCAAAAGAAGTCAATCGGGATATGGCGTTGACGCCGAACCCGGCAATGAAGCGGATCATCCAGATCCAGTACGTGATTGATTATTGTTTCATCGTATTGGTCGGTCTGTTCCTGCCGGTCGTATTAAATCTGAGTCTGCCGTTCTTCACCAGTATCGGTGTTTATCTGTTGCTCGCCGTTGTGCTTTTACTGACGGATACGGTTCTTGAACGCCGCGGAAAAGTACTCGATCCCGAGCATCCGACGAAAAAAGAGTTGCGGACCTATCCGAAGACGTGGAAAAAGCTGAAGACCTAAATGGGGGCATATCAATGCAAGGAACAAACGAAATTTACAATTCATTATCCGAAAATGAAACACTGCGTGAACAGTTAATGCTCGTCGACCGGCTCGGACTGCCGGACGCCTGGATTTGCGCCGGCTATATCCGGTCATTGATCTGGGGACTGACTTTGACGGAGGAACAGGACATCGATGTCGTATATTACGACACGGCAGATAAATCGGAAGAAGCGGAAAAACAGTATGAGGAACAGTTGAAATCGTGGAAGCCGTTGCCATGGTCGGTCAAAAATCAGGCCCGGATGCATCTAAAAAACGAGTTGCCACCGTATCAATCGACCTGTGACGCAATCGCACATTTTCCGGAGACGGTGACGGCGATTGCGGCGAAGTTAACAGACGGACAATTTCAGTTGTACCTGGCATATGGCGCATCAGATTTACAGACCCGGACGATTCGTCCAACCCCGTTGTTTTCAAAAGGATTACCGCGCCACACCATCTTTCAACAACGGGTGACTGATAAAGGCTGGGACAAACGGTCTGATTTACGGATTGCCTGTCAGTTTGAAACGAACAGTTGAGACCTATCGAACAGGAGTGGGAAAATGAATTTTCGAAAGATGCTGCTTGTCAGTCTGGGCGCGCTGATCGTATTTTACATATTCAGAGAACCGGAGCCGCCACCAGACTATCAAAAGAAATTCAACGAACCCATCGAGACCGTGCTGAAACTTGAGAACGAAGAACGTATTCGTCAGAACAAGGCACCACTCGAGCGGAAAGAGACCGGTATCGAGGTCAGTGATGACGGGGACTGGATTGAATTATATTATGATGTACCGGACCAGCAATCGCCGCAACACAGTGTGTATCAAAAGCGTGACGACCAATATGTCCGCAAAGAACTGAAAGTGGTGTCCGATGAACTCGACAAGACAAAAACGACTTATCTCGAGAATTTAGGAATCAAGTGAAAATACGTCTGTTCGGTACCAATCTAGTATCTTAGGTATACAAGCACCATTCTTTAACAGGTATACGTTTGAGAGAGCGGGAAAAGTTATCAAACCTTATGAATGTAAACGCCCCCCACCTTTAAGTACAGCAAAGGTAGGGGGCGTTTAGATTAAGAATAGAACTGTAAACAGACGGTTATTTTTTTTCTTGTCTAAAGTCATGGTTCAAGTGTTGTTTTATTAAATCACGAAGCAGCATGTGTTCTGTTTCAGTCCATGAAGAGTAAGTTTTCGGTAAAATAAGTGCTTCGTTATTTTCAAAGTAGAGGAAGAGGCGGTCATCATCTTCACTGACTGCTTTAAACTCTTCCCATGCGATGTCCGTGTTTTTAACGATACCGTTATACATGGAATTTGATTGAATGCCCGTTTCATGAAGGTGTAACGTTACATTTCGCGGCCATCGCTTATCGTTTTTAAGTGAAGATCTCACTTGCCGGAGTGTAACGAATTCATAATACTTTACTAAAGTCGATTTCAATAAGAGAACTGGAACAAAAGACAAGCAGATGATGATGAGTTGGCGTACATTTTCCGAAAAAAACCCAAGAAAAAGTGGTTCGAGAATAGTGAAAATGATAAGGCTGAGTAGCAACACCATCAGAGCCAACGCTATGAAAGCAACATTAGATCTTGCTTGATGATGGCGTGTCCTGTTTAAAGCATCCTTTTGTAGTGCCATAAAGTCTTCAAAAGTCATTTGATAGTTTAAATTCATTGCCTGATTCCTCTTTTCAGAATAAATTACTTTTTTTGATTGGAAAATCCCTTCATCGTATCAATTCGAATCTTTTTATATTATTGAGATCTTGCAAATTGATGGAATTCAACTGTTCGCTCAGAAAGAGTTTTGATTGTTAATTCGGCTCATATCGGAAGTTAGGGAGTTCAGCATCGACTCTTGAATACAGTGTCTCCATCGAAAATCGACTCGGGTGACGTACGTTGTCTGAATAAAGGCTCTCAATCTTTTTGTCTATATATGCGTTTTCTACTTCAAGATAGTCGATGACAAGGGTTTTAAATTCTTCCGCAGCGGGTTCATCGTGCTGTAGAATGGTCATCTCTTCTAAGTGCTTGGAATTATCTGCTTTCATCACGCGTAACTCGTCATTCGCATCTGACACAGCGACTGAATCTGTAGGGACACTAGACAGCATAAGCATCTTTATTTGATGAGCACGGCCAAGCGAAAGGATTGAAGTTGCATCAAAATGAATTACCGGTCTATCGTCACTTATTTTGGTTGAAGTCATGGTTGTACACCCGTTTAAAACGATTGTTCCCGTGAGGAGTACAACGAACAAGAGTAACTTCTTCAAAACCACTCCTCCTTTGTCGTTGTGTTTAAAATGTTTGAAAATGAGAAATCATCTGTACCATAAATAGAGAGTGGTCGTGATAAATTTTCCTTATTTTATTTTTTTGAAAATCACACAAACCATATTTTCCCTACTGGTCTTAGGTTAACAGTATTTGAGATAACTTTACATGAATAAGCCTGAGCAAAATACGGTAAATGGGTTCGAACATTTCCCGCACAAAACCTTGAATCTTATAAAAAAATTTGATGGCTATACATAAAACAACGCATGATTGTAGTCGGCATGCGTTGTTTTTTCCTTTTTTTTAACTACTTGCTAATACATACATCAACATGATAGTTTGCAGTCAAAACATTTAATCCATCATTGACACATTCACTAGTTAGTTATACTATATACTTGTAGATAGTAATACAGAGTACTGGAGTGGAGGGAATGCCGTGGAAGACATCACAGAAATGTTAAAAGGCGTGCTCGAAGGATGTGTGCTCGAAATCATCAGCCGGGAAGAGACGTACGGGTATGAAATCACAAGGCAGTTACGTGAGTTGGGCTTTACGGATGTAGTGGAAGGGACGGTCTACACGATCACGATGCGGCTTGAAAAAAATCATCTCGTCGATACGGTCAAAAAACCATCGACACAAGGACCGCCACGGAAGTTTTATACTTTGAATGCTGCCGGTCAAGCGCGGCTGGCTTCGTTCTGGGAGCGTTGGCGCTTCGTTTCAAGCAAGCTGACAGAGCTGAAAATGAGTCAACCGAAAGGAGAACGAGTATGAGTATCGTTGAAAAAATCATGGGTAACTTAGAGGATAAACGGCACTACCGCGCGATGGAACGTCGAGCGAAAACTTTACCTGCCGACTATCTCCATGCCTATCGTGCGATTCAGAAGTATCTGGCGATTGCCGGAGGACCGGTTGATTGGCTGTCGACTCGTCGCATTTTTGAGGGATTACTCGACTTGTTTGAGATGGGGGCAGCAGAAGGCAAAACCGTCACAGACATCACGGGACCGGATGTCGCCGCGTTCTGTGACGATCTCATCAAGGGCGAACCTTCCTGGAATGATCGATATCGTACCAAATTAAATGAATCGATCAATCGTAAGTAACACGGAACTGCCTCAGCCGTTGATCGTCCACGTATCCCGCAACTCGATGATCGTTCCTTCCGGGGCTTTTAACTTACTGAGGTGACCGTCGACGACGAAGTAGATGTTACCGCCGTGTTTCGGCAAAAACGGCATGCCGAGTTGTTCGAGCCGTGCGACTTCTGCCAGCAGATCGTCGACGTACAAAGCAAAATGAACGGGACCCGCTGTATGTTTTGTATAGGGCGTCAATGTCTCGTCGACTTTGTTCGTCTGGAGTTCGATGTAAAAATCACCGAGCTTCAACCAACTGTTAAAAGCACGGGTGTGGAAATCAGGGGACTCCTGAACCAGTTCGAATCCCAGTTGTTCATAAAATGTTTTCGACGCGGTGTAATCGGTCGTTTGGATACAGAGGTGATGGATTTGTTTCATCGTCAATCATCCTTTCATGTGGGGCGGGTCATATGTAGCCGCTAGCAATATCAAATCAATTTTTAGTGTAAACAAGCGTCCGTCTCCTGTCGAGGAAACGGACGCTTTACATTCCAGTCAACAGAATAACGTCAATCGGAGTAGAAATAAAGATATCCTCATTGTAAAATAATAGAAAATACATCTTACCGTTATGAACGGCATCAGACACGGTTCGAGCAGGCGAAGCGAATGAACCAGCGAAGGGGAGGGTCCAGAATGAAAAAAGGTCTACTCACGACTGTAGCTGTAGTCTTAAGTTTTTTAACTTTCTATTATATAAACATGACAAAGCCTCCTGAACTGGTGCACCGTCAACTGAATGAGATCGCTGATTTCTCGAATCCTCAACTCCTTGCAGGTGCCGCGGACAATGTATTCATAGGTGAAGTCATAACGGAAGTGAGCAGCAGACGACCCGACGGATTTCCTGAAACACAGTATGCGGTTCAAGTGAAGAAAAACTTGAAGGGAACGTTAAACGGTAACATTACAGTCAATCAACTGGGCGGCTTCGAAAAAAATCCAGGCGGCCATCGCATTCTGGTTCTGTACAACGAAGACGCCCTGTTAAAAAAAGGTCAAACGTATCTGTTTGCGACGCGATACTTAAGATCAGAAAAGTGGCATACTGCCTTTTCAACACACGGAACCGTCGAACTTAAAAATATGCTCGAAACCAATCCCTCTATCCAACAGATGACCCAAGCACTACAATCCCCGATTGTGCCGGATGCGCTTAAAAAGAAAACGAACGATACAACCCTCGACTGAATCCGTGAAAAAGTAGGCTCCTTCTACAGTTACGATTCCACCGAAAACAAACGTCCGTCTCCTCGCAAGGAAACGGACGCTTTTTGATTACGTCAGATCGAATTTCTCCGTCTGATCTGTTAAATAAGAAGATGTTTCGTTTAATGTCTCGACTAGGACATGCAGTCCGGTGATCGTCGCAATCATCTGCTCGGACGCCGCCGCCACTTCTTCGTTTCCGGCCGTATGTTCTTCGGCGACAGCGGCAATTTCCGTCAGAGCATTGTGGATCCGGGCTTCGGTTCTGGCGACGTCAAGCATTTGTTGCCGCATCCCGGCAGCGGACGACGCGACTGTCCCGACCTGTTCCGCGATTTGGGTGAACGAGCCGTCCGTCGCTTGAATCTCCTGTTGACCGGAGACCGTCTCCTGTAAGGTCTCAGCGAACCGGACTTCCATTTGCGTCGAGTTCCCGGTGATATTCTGGACGATTGCCGCAATCTGATCGACACTGCTCGCGACATGGGTCGATAACTGTTTGACCTCGGTTGCGACGACAGCAAATCCTTTGCCTTGTTCGCCGGCACGTGCCGCTTCGATGGCCGCATTGAGTGCGAGTAAGTTCGTTTGTGCCGCGATATCACGGATGATTGTGACCAGTCCTTGGATGTCGGCGGATTGTTGTTTCAGTTGGCGGACCTGCTCCGTTGCTTCGACGACATGCGTATGAATCGTATTCATCCGGGAAACGGACTGCTTCATCTGCGTTTGTCCGTCGCGGGTCGTAAGCCGCATCGTCTCGACCGTCTGTTCGATGTGCTGACTGTCGTCGGTCGTCTTTTGAACGAGCGAGGAGAAGCCGCTCATCTCATCCGTCAAGGCGAGTGTCGTGTGCGTCTGACTTTCCGTTCCAGTCGCGATTTCCGACATCGTCTCGGCAATCTGCGTCGAGCCGTCGAGGACTTCCGTTGTCCCGGCGTCAATCGCCTGACTCGTGTCCGTGACGAGAGCCGTTGTCCGTTTGATGTCGACGATCATCAGGCGGAGTGTTTCGTTCATCTGCTGAATCGAACGGGCGAGCGTGTAGATTTCATCTTTTGCCGGAATCTTCAGTTGTTGCATCGTCTGATCGGCTTGCGAAAGTTTTCCGTCGGCAATCATCTGCGCGACGGATTGAAGTGTTTCGAGCGGTTTCAATTTTCGACCGAGTATGTAATACAGTGACCCGAGCGTCAACAGCAACAGCACGACGAGTAAACCGAGAAACAGCGGCAACGTCTGTTTTAACAGCGTCGTCGTCAACGTCTCGACGTCTTTTGCCGCGATGTCGACACCTAAAATCCCGATGATGTCACCCGTCGTACTTTTTAACGGGACGTAAACACTGATATATTGACCGTACTTCGGATCATCGATGACATCAGTCGCATGAGTCTCTCCGCGTAAGACATCCTTCATGTCGGACGCGACGGCACCCGTTGCCGGATCATTGATCTTAGCGGCGTCAGCGACCGGCAGTCCGTCAATTAACAATTTGACCTGATTTTGGTCAACTTTTGCCGTGTAGACATACAACAATCCGTTTTGTTTGCGGAGTTGGTCGAGTGATTCGCGTAACTGATCATAGGTCGTATCATTCGTCGGATTCGCTAAAAATTTTTGATAGGCATCGGAATCAACCGTTTTGGCAATCCGGAGCGCATCCTGCTCCGCCGTTTTTTTAAGCGTCGAGACGGCAGTTTGATTTGTATTGTAGTAAAGGGCAGCACTGCTGAATAGGAAAAACAAAATGAGGATGGAACTGACAATCAGTAATAATCGTGTACGGATGGAGTGTGTGTGTGTTTCTGTCATGGGTGGACCTCCTGCAGGATTCAATAGGTGATATATATACTATCGTCTCGTTTTTTATTTTTTAGATAGATTTCAAATAAAGTAGCAGATTTTTTTATCAAAATCAGGCGAGAAGACGCTTTCTTCTAAACGATTCGGATGAACCCCAAGTGACAGGGGAAGATACACGGTTCAGCTTCATTCTCTTCAGAAAGGAACGAGGTTTGACAAGTTCAGAACAAAGGAATTGTAGAGAAATGAAATGAAGAACTGTCGAAAAAAGGACTGATAAAAGGAGGGGATTGCAGTGATTGAAAAAGTTACAGCAGTTTCAAACGGGATGTATACGGAAGGACAGTCAGGAAACCACACGATTCGGATTGATGAACCTGAAAGCATGGGGGGAGCGGATCAAGGGGCAAATCCGCTTGCGACGTTACTCGTCGCCCTCGCCGGATGTGAAAATGTCGTCGCACACTTCGTCGCAAAGGAGATTCAATTTGATTTGCACGGAATTGAATTTGAAGTTGAGGGATCAATCGATCCACGGGGCATGATGGGGGATCCGTCCGTCCGGACACAATTCCAGCGTGTAACGGTCCATGCCAAAGTGACGACGTCTGAAACGGACGAGCGGGTCCAGGAACTGCAACGCCTCGTTGACGCACGTTGTCCGATTTCGACGACGCTGACTGCAGCGGGCGTGACGCTTATTGCCAACTGGACGAAGGCATAACATCACTTCAGTATGAGCTGAAAGGCAAAAGGGCAGCCATTACTCGTCTCCGTCTTCGAGAAATGGCTGTTTTTTGTTGCGTTTCATAATCACCCGACAATAGAAATTTTACGGATCTTTAAAAATGTTTACAACTAAATAGTTTAGTGCTAAATTATTCAATGCGATAAGGAATGGATTAGATTTTGCATGATGAAAAAACGTTGCAATAAGAAAGGATGTCGAACGAATGGAACAAGATCAGCTTTTTAAGATGATCCACACGGTCGAAGCCGTGACGAATGAAACGATCATCGATTGGAATACCCGTTTTCCGCATAACGTCGGAATTTCACCAATCCTGACACTGGGCGAGTTAAAACGAAAAGGCCCTCAAAATCAAATGAAGCTAGCCGAAACACTTGGTTTTACAGGAGGGGCGATGACAAACATCGCTAAAAAACTGATTCAACTTGAACTCGTCGAACGGGTCTATAACGAACAGGACCGCCGGCAAGTCTTGCTGCAGATTACGCAGCAGGGCGAGCAAATCTTACGTGAAGCTCAGGCGATCGGAACACAACAGTATCTTGAACTGTATGACGTGTTGGATGAAGAAGAGATTCGGCTTTATTTAGCAATCAACGAAAAACTGTTGACCCATATCCGGGCAAAGCGGGAGAACGGAGTGAAACGATGAATCGAGTAGCGGGGAAAGTAGCATTGGTGACAGGAGGTGCGTCAGGCATCGGCTTATCAGCGGCGACATTACTGGCGGAAGAAGGTGCTGCGGTCGTCGTCGCAGATTATAACGTCGATGGAGCGGAAGAAGTAGCGGCTAAGTTACGGAAACAAGGACGACAAGCTTCTGCCGTCTTCTTGGACGCGTCTGAAGCTGAATCGATCCAGCATGCTGTCGATTTTACCGTCGAGTCGTTTGGGAAAATTAACGTGTTGTTCAATAATGTCGGTCTGACGAATCTTCAGAAAGACTTGGATGTCGTCGCAATGGACTTGGCGGAATGGGACCGATTAATGAACGTCAATGTCAAAAGTGTTTTGCTTGGTGCAAGATATGCGATTCCACATATGAAGGAAGCAGGTGGCGGATCAATCATCAATACAGCTTCGATGTCGGCTTTTGCGGGTGACAGCATCCGTTCTGCCTATGGGACGTCAAAAGCTGCCGTCGTCCAGTTGACGAAGTATATCGCGACACAGTACGGGAAGGATTTAATCCGCTGTAATGCGATTGCACCCGGTTTGATTTTGAAACCGGCGGCTAAAGCTAACATGAGTTCAAGTCTGCTTGCGACCTTCGAAAAATACAATGCCCTTCCGTATCATGGCGAAGCCGATGACATCGGACATGCCGTCGTTTATCTCGCGTCGGACGAATCAAAATTCATGACCGGACAAACCCTTCAGATTGAAGGTGGACATTATATCGGCAATCCGACCAGTCCCGATTTTTTAGCAATGCAGCAGTAATTCAGAAATGGAGTGAAAGAAGATGAATCGATTAGCAGAAAAAATCGTGTTAGTGACCGGTGCCGGAAGCGGCATGGGAGAAGCAACGGCAATGATGGCGGCGCGTGAAGGTGCCGTCGTCGTCGCGACCGACATCAATGAGGAGGCCGTCCGTGCTGTCGTCAAACAGATCCTGCTTGAAGGCGGTCAAGCGTATGCCTTACACCACGACGTTTCTTCCCGCGAAAGTTGGCAAGACGTCACGGACATGATCAAGCGGGAGTTTAATCGACTGGATGTTCTGGTCAACAATGCCGGCGTTGCGCTAAGTACGCCGTTTTTAGAGCAGGATGAAACCGATTGGTCCCGGATTTTCAACATTAACGTCAACAGTGTTCTGCTCGGGATGCAACAGGCGATTCAGTTGATGCAGGAAACGGGTGGTTCGATCGTCAACATCGCTTCGATTTCTGCCATCAGCGGAATGGCGGGGGCCGGCGGTTATACGGCATCAAAAGGGGCAATCGATGCGGTAACGCGGGCGGCGGCTGTCGATTACGGCAAGCACAACATCCGGGTCAATGCCGTTTATCCGGGGTACATCGAGACGAAGATGAGTGCCCCGTCGATGGCCGCGTATAAAGACTATTTTGAACGGGTGATTCCGCTTGGTCATGTCGGTCAGGCCGAAGAAGTCGCGCACGCTGTTCTCTTCCTTGCGACAGATGAAGCGAGCCATATCTCGGGAATCGGTCTTCCGGTAGACGGTGGCGTTACAGCCAAATAATTGGAACGACATGAAGGCACTGTCCATCCGGCAGTGTCTTTCTATATGGAAAAACAGGTCAATTGGTTAAATAAATCCGTTTTAAAAGAATTTTTTTACAAAAAAAGCGATACAATGGAAGGGGAAAACGACAAATGAAATGAGTGAATAAAATGCTTCAATCATGGAAAAAACGAATGCTGTACGGATCGGCGGGCCTTGTCGTTCTTGTCAGTGCAGGTGCTTTATATCTCGGATTGCGTCCGGAGGAACCAAAAGCCGTTTCCTATCCGGTCATTTCGAAGGATCTCACGACGATGACGTTTACGCCGAAAGATGGTCAGGTCATCCTGCTGTATGGAAGCGATATTAACCGTTATAAAGAAACACAGGATGATCCGCAAGAACCGGGATTGATGACGACACTATCGAAAACGGGTAAAGAGCTGAAGGCAGAAGCAATTGCTGACCCGGATTTTTATCTGATGATGCTGTCACAAAAAGGAACGGATCCGCGGCATATCTATGCGTATCACCCGGATGGCATCGAAGCAGATCACTTTTTTACGTACGATTTAAAACGGGGCACGTTTACAAAACATGAGGTGCCGAATACAGCGATCACATCCGTTGCCCATTACGGGAAAGATGTCTGGCTGGAATCGAATGCCTCGAAGCCGAAGGAAAAAATTCAGTTAATTAACGTCCGAACAGACAAACGGTATCCGATTGAAGACCGGCTGATGCCGGTCTTTGATTCACCGCTTCTTGAACTGGATCAGACGATTGCTTATGCCAATAACGGTACCGAGGATGATACAGAAGGGGCGGCCGGTATGGTCCTGCTCGACCAGACGACTGGAAAATCACGCGTCATTCGAAAAGCGGACGAACCATATGCCTATACAGCGTTATACGGCGCGAAAGACACCGCGTATTTTGCGACGACCGACGGCGTGATGATTAAGCTGAAGAAGGACGGAACGATGCAGCAAAAGTCATTTTCAGTATTGGATGATGTCAACTACTGGGCGACGGAACCGATGCGGATGATCAACAAACAGACGGGTTATCAAATCATCGGCACCGGTGAAAACGATACGGATCAACGGCTCGTAAAGTGGACGTTCGGACAAGCGTTCCGGGTTGAACCGGTCCGGCCTGATTTTTGGAAGGCGGGGAACTATTACCGTTACCTCTACCGGAATCCGTATAAGAAGACGTCATATTTTACGGAAAGTAAAACGTCATTTTCCGGAAAAGGACGATTGATCGTCACGGATGACAACTTAAAAACGTTACGGACGATACCGGTCGAAGGAGTAAATGGCGTGGACTTTGTGGTGGATTAATAGCAAAGGGAGGAAATAAAATGGCGTTTGAAGAGGTATATTTGACGGCAATTCAAGCGAGGTTCCGGGCCGTCCGCGAACCGGCGGAGCAGGCACTCGGTTGGCTGAACGAGGAACAGTTCCATCAGACACTGGCACCGGATACGAACAGCGTCGCGTTGTTGATTCAGCATATGACGAACAATATGACGTCACGCTGGACCGATTTTTTGACGACGGACGGGGAAAAGCCGGACCGCAACCGGGACGCCGAGTTTGTCGACCAGGGGCATGATAAAGAGACCTTGCTGACACTGTGGAACGACGGCTGGCAACTCGTCGAATCAACGCTTGCTTCCTTGACACCGGACGATTTGGAACGGACCGTTTTAATCCGCGGCGAACCGCATCTCGTCGTCGACGCGATGGAACGGCAACTCGCGCATTATGCCTATCACACCGGACAGCTGATTTTTTTGATGAAGATCCTGCTCGGACCGGACTTTAAACCGTTGACGATTCCCCTGCCGCATCAGCGGCACTGAACGAAACAGACCTGCCTCTTTTCGATAAAGAGACAGGTCTGTTTTCATAGTGTACGTGCACTTGGTGTACCGAAGGATTTAGTCGATAATGAAATCGTAAAAGCATGCTCGCCCTTTTTGAGTTTGATGCCTGCGGGAGAATCGATAGCAGCTAATGATCTTCCGACCATGGACTCATGGACGGTCGACTTTTCTAACATCAACAGGTCATATTCAGATGCGTGAAATGATTGGTTCTGAAACTCGACACCCGTCATCAAGAATTTTTTTAAATCATTTGATTCTTCGGACCACTCATTCATCGTACTCTCGAGCTCATATCTGTAGGACCGGTAGCCTTTTGCGCGATCAGACTGTTGACTGAGTTTCAATGATTTTCCGTCATATTGACCGGGTTTGATGGTCTCGGAAAACCAGATTTTCTGCTTACCCGACGCAAAATATTCGATTCCGGTCAGGTAAAGGGGTTGATCCGTTTGACCGGTCATGAGATAGGTCGCTCTATTTACAAAGGCATCTGCCGGTTCTTTAGACTCAACTAATTTAAGTGTCAACGGCAGTTCCGTTGATTTGATGACTTTTTTCGGACCGGTTTCTTCTGCGGTGCAACCGGCAAGTAAAAGAGCCGATAGTGAACAGACAAGCAGTTGTTTCAACATCCACGTCACGTCCTTCATATGTAAGTACATTAAGTGTAAAGGGAATGGATGATATTTACAATCAGATTAGGCATCGCAGAAAGGATGGGTTACATGAAAAAACGTTTTATTCTCTTACTGTCGCTCGGACTGTTCGGCTGTTCGGCGACTTGGAATCAAGAACCGGCGGAGTCGACAGCTGCCAAAAAAGTTCTGTATGTCGCCCCGACCGGTAAGGATACGAATGCCGGTTCAATTAAACAACCGCTGAAAACGCTGAAACGAGCCAGTCAGCTCGCGAAAGCTGGAACGACGGTGTACCTCCGCAAAGGAACGTACACGGAAGCGTTGACGGTCAAGTACAGCGGGACGAAACAAGCACCGGTCGTCTTCAAGAATTATCAAAAGGAGAAAGTGGTCTTAAGTGGTAAGACGCTGAAGCAGAAAGATGGGGACACGGCACTCGTCCGGATCGAAAATCGACAGTACGTGACGATTGAAGGACTGGTGGTCGCAGACATCGAAACAACACGAACCAATGAGACGCCGATCGGGATGTTTATCACCGGCACCGGGCGGAACATTCAATTGATCGACAACCAGGTCCGGCGGATCAAGACGAACGCCAAAGACGGCAACGCCCACGGGATTGCGATTTACGGCACCGGTCGCTTGAAGCAGATCACCGTCCGGGGAAATCGGGTCGAAGACAACCGGCTGGGCGCAAGCGAAGCCTTGGTGCTGAACGGCAACATCAACGGATTTTCCGTCACGGGCAATACCGTCCGCCGGAACGATAACATCGGGATCGACTTGATCGGATATGAAGGCGTCGCGACGAATCCGGCAGAAGATTATGCACGGAACGGGACGATTGCCGGGAATGTTGTCTCCGACAGCTCAAGTTACGGCAATCCGGTCTACGGCAAAGAGTATAATGCAGCCGGCATTTATGTCGACGGCGGCAAACAGCTGACGATTGAAAACAATACCGTCGAGCGGAATGATATCGGGATCGAAGTAACAAGTGAACATGCAAAGAAGTATGCGGAAGACATTACGGTCCGTGGAAATCTTGTCCAACAAAACCGGTTTACCGGTGTTTCAATCGGCGGATACGATAAAAAACGAGGTGGAACGAAACAGGTTCGGATTACGGACAATCAAGTCATCGGCAATGATACGAAAGGACTCGAAGGGGGACAATTGCTGGTCCAGCATGATGTCCGGGATAACCGGATTGACCATAATACGTTTACGACAGGGCAAGATAATCTATTTGTCGCCCACTTTTTTAAGACAAGCTCCGGGAATCAGTTCGAACAGAACACGTATCGCTTGGCGAAAGGAACAGCGAAGCGTTGGATTTGGCAGGATCACGAATACCGCACTCCATCCGCTTTTGAGCGGGCAGTCATGCGATGAATGAAAAACAGACGTCATTCTCCTCACGAGGGAAAGTGACGTCTGTTTGTTTAACGTACTTGCATCTTTTAGGCATTGTAGCCGACGAACAGTGTGAAAAGCATCAAACCGGCTGAACCAATGACGCAGGTCAGGCAGACGACGGTCGTAAAAATACGCAACGGCAACGGCAAGCTGACCTGTCTTTTCCAGACGACATACACGACGACGGCACTCGCCATCATCAGTAAAGCCAAAATTGAGAACGGTAACGCCCGTTCCTGAATCATATAAAAAATATCCAACGTCTCACGTCCTTTCTGTCAAATTTCGATTCAAATGGGCTGTCCCCTGCAAAAATGAACCCCGTTACGTTATACTAATTATTGTAACATATGGATGATTAACCCAACATATGATCAGAGAAAGAAGGGGAGACGATTGGCACAATCACTACGCAGATCAGCAACAGACCGCTCGATCCAGGGGGTATGCGGCGGACTCGCGGAACACTTCGGTATTTCGTCATTGGCCGTCCGTCTGATTTTTATTGTCATTCCGCTTCCGATCAATTTAATCATTTACATGATTCTCGCGAACGCGATGGCGGATGCACCAAGAACGTTGTAAAACAAATGAACAAAAGGAGGTTATGACGATGACAAACGGAAAGATTGCACTTCGTGTGTTAGGCATTTTGATTGGCGCAATCGTCGGCTTACTGATTGTTTACGAAGCGAAAGGGACCTTTGACGTCAGTGTCCTGCTCGGATTCGTAGCCGGGGCTCTGATTTTTGCCCTGATCAACATCATTTGGGTACGGGTAAAAAGATCTTAAACAGCAGGGGGAAATGGAATGACTTATTTAATTTGTACGACGTGCGGGGTCCAAATGGATGAGAACGCAACACAGGGCGACATCTGTCCGATTTGCACGGATGAACGGCAGTATGTGAATCCAAACGGTCAATCGTGGACGACACTTCCGGAAATGATTTCGTCCGGAACGTATCAGACGACCGTAACAGAAGAACAAGCGGGTCTCATGAGTCTCGTCACGACGCCGAAGTTCGGGATCGGACAGACAGCTTATCTTGTCACGGGAACGAAACGGATTCTGTGGGACTGCATCACCTATCTCGATCAGACCGTTATCGATGCAGTAGGTCAACTCGATGCGATGGCATTGTCGCATCCGCACTATTATGCGACCCAGATCGAATGGGCGGAAACGTTTGAAATTCCGTTGTACATTCATGAAGCAGATAAGCAATGGGTGACTCGGCCGAGTGAGCGGATTGTCTTTTGGTCCGGTGACCAACTTGCGTTGAGTGAGGATGTCATCTTACACCGAATCGGCGGTCATTTTGACGGAGCGACCGTGCTCGAATGGACGGCAGGGAACGAAGGGCGTGGGATTTTACTGACCGGAGACATCATTCGTGTCGTCGCCGACCGGGCGTGGGTCAGCTTCATGTACAGTTATCCGAACCTGATTCCGTTACCGGCAGCGACCGTCGCTGAAATGGCGTCCGCCTTAAAAGACGTCCGCTTTAATCAAATCTACGATGCCTTCCATAAAATCGTTGTTACGGATGCGAATGCAGCCGTCGCCCGTTCGGCAAGCCGCTATATTGCGGCGTTGAATGAACGTGAACGGCGATGATTCTTGGCCTATATGAAGCACATCTGCCCGTCCGCGACTTACAGCGGTCCATCGCGTTTTATACAGGACTCGGGTTGAAGCTTGATCACATCGTGGATGAAAAAATCGCTTTTCTCTGGATTGTCGAAGAGCAAAGCTGGCTTGGTCTTTGGCAAGCGGACCAAGTCGGGTTGCCGTATCATCCGTCGATCCGGCATATCGCCTTTCATGTCTCGCTCGACGGCTTGCGTCAGTCGGTCCATTGGCTGACGGAGCGTGGTTATACGCCACGTAAGGCGTTTGGTTTTGAAGGGACGGAACCGTTCGTCATGCCGATTGCCCAGCATGCCCATGCGAAAATTCATTTCAATGATCCGGACGGCAACAGTCTCGAATTCATCACGAAGCTCGATAATCCGCTTGGCACGCAGGAGTATATGTACTTAAGCGAATGGGAACGAGTATTGAACGAGCAAGGTTATGCCTTGAAATAAGCAAAACCTCTTCGATTTACAACAAAATCTGGACTAACCTAAAATTTTGAGACAATATAAAACACCTTCGGAGTGGAACACTTTTGAAAATTACTAATATCGGAGGTGTTTTTGCATGGGCAAAAACGTATATTCAAGTCAAGTGAAGTGAAGTGGGCAGTAGTCAAAGTTAAGCTGGGTGGTAAGTTAACGACGAAAGAGATTATGGAGAAGTACGGAATCAAATTCTACATAGGACTCGGACTGCCACTCGATCATACGGTTGACGGGAAGATTGCCTTTCTTTGGATTGTCGAGGAGCAAAGCTAGTAGGTAGTAACAGTCTTTGTGAAGTGATGAAACCCTCTAAAGCGACGTTTAATCAACAGACGAAGTGTTGTCAGGTTCAAAAGGAGTATACGAACAGAAAGAAAAGAGTGATAGATTTCTTTCAACCAAGCCGAATCAGTGAACCTAAGCAAGAGAAAGCATAATAACCTCTACGAGTGGATCCAGTGACTGGACAACCCCAATTGAATGATGACTATTTACAGATTGAGACGAAGTCCTAAAGAGATTATTTGTAAGAAAGTTTCCTTGATCTTGATGTTGATTTACATAAGCGCGTTAAGTATACTGCGCCTGAGAATGACGTAAAGTTGTATGAATTGGTTGAAGGCGTGTTGCGAGATTATGCAATAAGACAAAAAATAATGATGAGGTATAAGAGGTGGTCACATGAAATGGATTGAGGATGGCCGACTTCGACAGATCGTCTATTTCATCTTCTTTGACATTGCGCTATTCTTTTTTCTTTATTTCCTTGATCGAGAAGATGGTAGTGGTAGAGCTAGAGGACTGTTGATTGCCTCGTTTGTTTCTTTGTTCGGAATGTTGCTCTTATTTCTTTGGACAAATCGTCAAAATGCTTTGCTGATGGCAACTGCGATTTTCTTTTATCTTTCTTTTGTTTTGTACTGGATCTGACCTTAAAAACTGTACCATTGCGTGAAATGACAATTCCAAGCAACGATGATGACGCTGCAGAGCCAACCATAAAAAAACCCACGATTTTGGGCTAACCTAAAATTTTGAGACAATATAAAACACCTTCGGAGTGGTACACTTTTAAAAAGTACTAACATCGGAGATGTTTTTGCATGGGCAAAAACGTATATTCAAGTGAAGTGAAATGGGCAGTAGTCAAAGATAAGCTGAGTGGTAAGTTAACGACGAAAGAGATCATGGAGAAGTACGGAATTAAAAACGAATCTCAAATCAAAACATAGATGAGATGGTATCGCTCTAACGAACATTATCGATTTGATCAGCCGATTGGTAAACAATATACCTATGGACATGGTCCAGAATATGCGAATGATGATGACAAGAGAGAACGACAAATGTCACATCTGAAGATGGAAAATGAGATCTTAAAAAAGTACATGGAGATCGAAAGAGAGTTGAGAAAGAAATAGTCATAAAAATTGTAGAGTTTCTTCGGAGAAAGTATACAATCACCGCTGTTCTTAGCGCTTGAGAATCGAAACTACCCTGAGGGGGTTATCCTTCATTCGGACCAAGGAAGCGTCTATACGTCATACGCCTTTCAAGAATTCGTTAAGAGGAATCACCTAACAAGCAGTATGTCTCGTGGAGGAAACTGTTGGGACAACGCAGTTATCGAATCGTTCCACTCTAATTTAAAGTCCGAGGAGTTCCAGTACGTCAAATTTAATTCACTAAGAGACCATGAGGTCTCTGAACGCATTACCAATTACTTAAATTACTATAACGAAGAACGAATCCAAGAAAAATCAGGCTACCTGACACCGAAAAAATACGGTGTACTGGCAGCCTAATCAAGGTGTTTTATATGTGTCTCATATTGCTAGGTCAGTCTATTTCGTGGGGTTTTTTATGGTTTTTTCTTAGATAAATCTATTTTAAAAATTTGTTGGATGGAAAAGATAAGAATTAATAATAATAAAAATCCGATGGTATTTGTGATTACTTTTTTCTTAGTATTCAATCTAAAAGGTCTTTCAAAACTTGTAATATACAAGGCTAAAGACATTGCATAGAAAGCAATGAACCATTGAGTTATAAAAAAGAATATAAGCCCCGTTATAGCAATACTTGTTGCAAGTTGTTCTTGTTTAGGATTTCTAATTTTTTCGAACATTCCAGATCTCTCCTTTATTTTAACAACACCATAGCATAAATTAAGTCACTGTCGATTTAGACCGTTTTCACAATTTTTTTTAGCTTTTTGAAATTTATTAGAACGTAATGTTCAGCTGTTTTCGAAGGATAAGTATGATGATCAGGGAGATTAAAAGAGAAATTCGAAGAGCAGTGTCATCAATCATGTTTAAGGGATAACGAAGTGAAAAGAGAATTATTAGTACAAGTAAAACGATTCCTAAGAAGATGTAATTTCTCATAAGAGTACCTCTTTTCGTTAATTAGAATGGGTCTTCCGTATAATCAATTGTAGGTATTCATTGTTAAAAAAATGCATAAAAATCGAGAATATTAAAATTCTTTGGAATGAAAAAACTAAAAAAAAATTGAAAAAGAACATAAGGGGAAACTGCTATCACTCAGCGTGCTAGCCTAGGCGGAGCCTAGTGTTTCCCTGATATCATCGAAATCGTGAAAAGGTCACACCCCGTGCCACTAAAAACAGCGTTTTGGCACACCCTGTGCCATGTAAAAAGCATCTTTTATTCGATAGTTCTTGAGGAATACAAAAGTAATCAAGCCGGAAATAGTGTTCAAAAAATTTCTGTTACGTAATAATTTTTCTTTTTATAGTCATAGTTGAGATAGATTAAGTATTTGGTTTTCTTGTTGTAGCTCTCAGCTGCATAACTGAGTTTAGACTTCTTTGATGGGAAGATATTCTTTCCTTTATCGTTCAAAATTTTGAGGAAGGCCATATTTTCGTAAGTGAGATCATTAAATGTACCGAGACCTTTTCCATACATGATTTTATCGAGTTGACTAGTAGTCATTCCGATTTTTAATTTCTTATTTTTATATAAGTGGTTCAATGAAGGGCTGAGAGGAATGAAGTTTTTATGGCCAACATAAAGTGTTTTTCCTTTGGGTTTTGAATAAAATCCAACTGAAATTTGAGGGACAATAGAGTTGTCAGTTTTTCGTTTGTTGTAATAGAATCCATACTCATAACTAAGCCGGAAGTCTTCAGAAATGTTCATGTAAAGGATTTCTTCTTTAAAAGTAATTACACCGTTCTCGTTCAAAATATGCTTCTTATACTTCTTCCCATATATTAGCTTAGCTACTTGAGTAGAGGTCATTCCAGTCTCTATTTTTTTATATACTTCGTACTCTTTAGAGGCTGCATTTGCTGATTTTGGTAACGTTAATATTACTGATACTGATAATGTTAACGTTAATAATAATGTTATTAGGTTCTTCTTAGTAATATTAACACTCACATTATTTTCCTCCTTCGTTTAGTCGTGATGTAAATATTTTATCAGATCCCCAAAAGAAATATCCATATTTTAGTTAATAAATCTCGTTTCAAGAGATAGTTCCCATAAGGAATAAATCGATTTGTGTCACTGATTGCTTAAAATAGAAAATTAATTGTTGTCAGAAAATTGATGTAAGCGTACAATCCATCATATCGCGTTTCACGTTTCACTCGACGGTTTGCGTGAGTCGGTCCGCTGGCTGACGGAGCGTGGGTTCACGCCGCGTAAGGCGTTTGGTTTTGAAGGGACGGAACCGTTCGTCATGCCGATTGCTCAGCATGCTCATGCGAAGATCCATTTTAACGATCCGGACGGCAACAGTCTCGAGTTCATCACGAAGCTCGATAATCCGCTCGGCGCGCAAGATTACATGTACTTAAGTGAATGGGAACGACTATTGAACGAGCGGGGTTTTGTCTTAAGATAATCAGGTCCTCCTCGATTCCTTGTGAGTCAGAGGGGGATTTTTTTGAGATCACATTCTTGTAGGCTCTCCCTCATGCTATGAATATACGATTGGAATTAAGTTGCAAAGATGGAGATTATCATTCCCAAAAAAGACCTCTTTTGAGAAAGGGGTCAATGTTTTTCTTAAATTGAGCAGATTGATGTGAAGCGGAAATGGGACTTGTTATGATGAGTGGCAGATAAAATCGTTTTTTCAAAAAATAGTTTCGAAACTAAATGGATGAAATTTGAAATGATGACCTGAAGGAGATTAACCACATGACGACACCCCGACTAACAAACACGACCCTCGCTTCTCCTGATATTTTGGAAGCCCTGACCGACAATGTCGCAATGATCCGTTTTGATACGCAACGCCGGGTCGTTGACGTCAACAATTTGTTCGCAAAGACGATGAAATACAAACGTGACGAAATGATTGGCATGCACCACCATTTATTCTGTACGACGGAATTTGCGAATAGCGAAGCCTATCAAAAATTATGGAACAAACTACTGGCCGGTTTCAGCTCAGCCGATAAAATCGAACGGATTGACGCCCGTGGTGACTCGATTTGGCTCGAGGCGACCTATATGCCGATTTATGAAGCAAACCAAGTCGTCGGCGTCGTCAAAATCGCTTCTGATATCACGGACCGGCAAGAAATCATCCAAGAGTATGCGACGTCCTTTGCCGGCATCGCAACGGATCTTGATGACCGTTCCGTGCAAGGCAAACAGGACAGCCGGCAACTCAAACAAACGATTGAGAAGATGGCGGACGACGCCAAAGAAAATTTACGGACACTCGCGAATCTGCAGGAACAGTCTTCCGAGATTACAAAGATCACCGGAACGATCAAAGAGATTGCCGCCCAGACGAACTTACTGTCGCTGAACGCCTCGATTGAAGCAGCACGCGCTGGTGAGCACGGCAGCGGATTTAACGTCGTTGCGATGGAAGTCCGTAATCTCTCGAAGCTTGTCGAACTCGCCGTCATTAACGTCCGCGACACGACGGAACAGATGAACAAGGAACTGGAACGGATTCAACAGGGGATATCGCGGGCAAACGCCGATGCCTCGTCGAGTGTCTCCGTTATGGAAGAGACATTGCAGCGGTTTGAGACCGTCAGTGAGTCGGCCCATGAACTGAATGAAACGGCAAAAAAATTCACGACAGTCATTTAAATGGGAAGTCACGACCTAAATTCCGACATGACTTGAGACTGAAGACAAAGTGGTTTTCTCTTTTTCGAGAAGGACCGCTTTTTTGTTCGTTTTGAATCGATTTCCTGAGACATACTTTGATCCGTTAAGTCGTTTTAGAGGAAGACTCTTATACGTCCTGAGATAACCGAATCATATCTGTGCACCGGATACCGTTTTCCGTAATGTCCTCTTCGTAATGCCGCAAGAAGAAGTTTAAATCGACTCCAACAATACGAAATCCACATTTTTGATAAAGAGCTAACTGGCCAATGCTTGAATTTCCTGTCCCGATTTCGATGATTGTATATCCCATCGCTTGTGCGGTTTGGATTGCATGTTTCAAGAGATATTTTCCGACGCCGCTTCCTTGATACCGCTCATCTACTGCAATGTTTACGATTTCGATCGTTTGCGGTCTCGTGGGTAGAAGCACATGCACTCCAATCAGCTTATCTCTTGTTTCAGCAACGAAACAACGACCTCTTTGCAAATATTCTTCGACTAGTTTCTGAGACGGGTCCGCTGTCAGCAAGAGCTCCATCGGCGGATTCTCATGAGCTGACAGTTGACGGATGTTTATCTCCATAGATGCACACTCCTCACAGTTAGTTTTGATGCACTCGATTTTTTTATTGCTTTGACAAACCGTCGTATACATAACGGTCGTTTTACAGACACGTTTGCTCTTATTTCTTATAAATCATAAAAGATATAAAGTATTTTCTGAATACAATACCCTCCATTTCAATTTGATTTGGAGGGTATTGTATTTAACTATCTTCTAATTCAATTTTCACAGTTGTTGGTTTTGGGAAAGCTTCATCTGACGCGTATAGGACGAAGACCTTTTGATCGACAGGCACTTGATATACTAAATCGACAAGAGACTTATACGGGGCGAAGTACTGATAGCCGTTCTTGAACGCTTTTTCATTGTGATTGACATAATCAACGGTGGAATATTTTTTACCATCTAGCGAAGTCAGCGTAAACGTTCCTGGTCTGTAAGTCGAATATGCACCTTTACTTTGTGTATCCGAGTTGTGCATGAAAACAGGAATCGTGACATACCGATAACCCGCCTTTTCTTTTAAATTCAATTCTTTTGGTGTCGGAATAAGCGATTTAGCGTAAAATAGCTCATATTTTGCTTCCGGATCTCCTGGATACGTTTGGATGACACCTTTCTTCATTAGTTTTTTTAGAGCGGGATCCTGATTTGATGTTTTCGTGACGTTTTTTGATATTTTTTCAGCAGATAAATCCTTTAATTTTTGTCCGCTCGTTTGCTGTTTTGGTGGAGCACTCTGTTGTGGAGCCGTCGATGATTCAGTCGAGGCAAACAAGAACAGGCTCACGACGCCGACACATAATGAAGCGGCGATTGATCCGAGTGCCCACTTGAAACGACGTTCTGTCGTTTTCTTATTTTCGACGATAGTGCCAAGTGCGGCGTTCGGTGTAATCCGGACGGCGCGTTGTGCCGGAAGGGAGGCACCTAGGACGCCTGTCACCATCGGAATCAACAGCATGATGCTCAAGAAGCCGAGTTCACTCGTCGGGAACTGATTGTAGACGAAACCGATTAGTCCAAGTGCAATCAACAATCCGATGATGCCGGCACCTAGACCGGTCATCAGACCCTCACTTAAAACCAACATACGAACCTGAGCATCTTGCCATCCGGTAGCCTTCAAGACGGCGAGCTGACTTTTCCGTTCGTTGACGTTTTGCCACATGATTTCTGTCGTCGTTAAGATGGCAATCAAGAGCGCGACACCCATCGCGACGTAATGCATAGTGCCTACTTCTAAAGCTACATACTCACCAAGCCATGTAGCATATAGGACACCTTTCAGACGAAACGTAATGAACAGGAAGAAGATAAAGAGACTTGTAGGCAAAGCGATTGCGATCACAGAAAGTAACGTGCGTTGCCAATAAGTTGCGAGTTGGTTAACGCTCATTCCAAGAACACTGCGTGCCCGAACGAAGCGGCGTCCTTTCGAGACCTCTCCTGTACGCATACTTTCATACGGTTTAATCTTACGAATCAAGGTCATTGGAACGAGTGTACCACCCCAATAAATAATCAGTCCTACAAGTCCGATTAACAGGATTCTACCGAGCGCAATCGGATGGTCCGTTGTTAGCCAGAACGAGCCAAGTATTGTCCAAGCGATCAGCGTGACGAGTGAACCGAGAAGTGTTGCCTCCAAGAATAGTAGCTTTGACAACTGCCGTGGTCGCCAACCAAGAGATAGTAGAATCGCGAACTCCTTTTTACGGGCATAAAGCAAAATAATATTCGAGCTGAAGACATAGACGATTGCGACCGCGATGACGCTCGCGATGATGCCACTCATGCCGACTTTTGCCTCTTGGAAAATTGCCATCGATGAGCCGAGTTTGATCCAGGGTTGCTGAACCCAACCGAGAGCAGATTCGCCCTTTAACCCAGGTAAATACGTCAGCGCAAGTTGTGGTGAAGAGCCCAGTGTGACATCAGTAATCAGTCCAGTCTTTTCTTCGATTTCTTTAGCGACTGCCTGTAACTTTTTCTCACTCGTCGCGTTCATTGTTTCCACACCTTTAACATTGACACGGATAGCTGAGATTGCTTTCTTACCGCGTATTTTGAATGCAGCATCCAAAGTGGTCAGCATCGAAGGCGGCTTAGTTAGGAAATCATAGGGATCGTTCGCTGGTTTGACGTCACGAACCGGATTGACAGGACGATCATTTTGATCCATCACCCATTGTGCTTTGGAGGGGAAATATGTCTCCATCGGTAATTCAGTCAAAGGATCTTTTGAAACATTCAATTTCTTAGGATTGAATACACCAATGTAATTCAACTTTACCTGAGGCCAGTCATTGATATTATCTCCAAACGTACGTGCTTCACGGTACATGCTTCGTTTTGCAAGTAATGACTCTTTTGGAACTTCTTTTGGTTGAACTTGATAAGTAAATGGCCATCTAGAAGCATGTGGACTCTCAACAGAACGATAATCGACAGGTGAAGGTTTTAAGCCGATTGGTGAGAGTGAATCACTATTTGTAGAGTCACCTGTAGGTAGCGTATTATTCAAAATGTCACTTACAAGTTTCTTTTGGACATCTTGTGTTGTGATTGTATAGGTTTTATCTTCTGTTGTTGAGAGGGTCCGAAGATATTCTTCTCCTCCTTTTTTCTCGATCTTCTGAACAGTTGCACTGATAGAATTATCGACTAGAGGAATCTCCACTTTTTCATACGTATAGGTACGTGTCGCATCGACGTATTCACGATTGTTTAAAAGTATCGGGATCGATGTGGCGTTATCGCCGTAAGGTATAGCTAAGTCATTCTTCGTAAAATAATGACTGTGTTCACTTTTTTCTGTTGCTTGATTTAAGCCGACTAGCTCTGCTTCTGCTTCTGGATCGATTCCAGCAATCATGACTTCACTGCCAAATTCATAAAGTGGCTGCTTTCCGAGTGCTTGAGGTGAGACACCTGTTTTTGTAGCATTACCACTAGGTTCCCATCCGGCAGCAAGAAACAGCGTATACTCGTACGAATCTTTCTGAAGACCAGTATTTTGGGTATCTTTAATCTTTAATCGATAGATGCCTTCTTTGTCGATTGTATGTGTCCCCACACTACTTGAAGTCCGGTTATAGCCGATCATAGCGATGGGAGCAGCAACCTCGACATCAGCAATCTGTTTGATTGTTTCATACTGTTTGCGCGTGATCCCGCCATCGAGTCCGCTCATATAATTTGGCTCGAGTAACTTTAAATCTTCCGTCACGCTCCGACTACTTTCCGGTCGAACGACGATGTCGTAGGATGATCCCCAACGTTTTTGGAGCTCATCGACGACCGTCCCATTGTTCGCTTGTGTTGTTCCAATCAAATAACTCAGTCCCGTACTAACGATTAAAACACCGACAAGAAGCAGGATGAATCGTTCCTTATTGCGCCACCAGGAATTCCAGATGAACTTAAGCATAGGCAGGGACCTCCGATGTATCGACGACTCGACCATCCTTCATCGTGATCGTCCGGTTCGCGCGCGCTGCAAGTTCTGGATCATGTGTGACGAAGAAGACGCCACAGGCGTTCTCACGGTTCAGCTTCGTCAAGAGACTAAAGATGACCTCGCCCGTCGCCGTGTCAAGATTCCCGGTCGGTTCATCAGCAAGTAACCACTTCGGACGATGGATGAGTGCCCGCGCGACGGCGACCCGCTGCTGCTGCCCACCGGAGAGTTGAGAAGGAAGGGAATGGATTTTATCCGCGAGACCGACTTCCTCAAGTAGCTCCAGGGCCCGTTTTTCCTTATCGTAGTCGACCTTGCGTCCGAAGAGGGGCGCGAGCACGTTCTCGAGTGCCGTCAGCGTCGGGATGAGATGGAATTGCTGGAAGATAAAGCCGATGTTCTCGAAACGGAAGTCTGAGAGCTGTTTCGCGTTCAACTTGGAGATATCTTTCCCGTCGAATAACAACTCTCCCGAGGTAGGGGTGTCGAGCGTCCCGAGAATGCTGAGCAACGTCGACTTTCCCGAACCGGAAGGTCCGATGATGGAGATGAAGTCTCCTTCAGCGAAATCGAGATGGATGTCCTGTAGCGCAAACGTCTTACTTTCGCCTGTCTGGAACGATTTATTGATATTTTTGCATGTGAACGAATAAGTCATACATGATACCTCCTGAAGATAGTGTTTTATAAATCCCATATGTAAGCGATAAAAAACCATTAATTACCTAATTATAAACATAATTTAAATCTTAGGAGCATCAAAAAAACATAATTATCTGAAAAATAAGTCGATTTTTCCATCTAATGAATCCGTTTTAGTAAAAAATCAACTCTACTCTTTAAGTAGGGAATACCTTCGTTCTTTCTTATAGGGGAGGTTTTAGACTAGCGTCTTGAATTCCAATAGAGACAATTATCACGTCAAGACAAGCAAAATGAAAGGAAAGAAGTCCACACCTGAGGAATGATGTGGACTTCTTTTTATAGTAACTATGCTGGTTACTACGTTAAATATTCAGTATTCATCATAACAATCATTTATAGATGTTCCGACGATGTCCAATTTCAAGAATCAAGATAATGACTTTCTCATTTTGGATGTCAGCAATCAGACGATAGTCGCCAATGCGTTAACGCCATTCACCGGATTGATTCGAGACAAGTCCCTTTCTATAACGACGCGGATCATCCGTCCCGACCAAGTTTTTCTTGATCCAGGACATGATGATCCGCATTTGTTAAGGATTCATCTTTTTAAGAGACTTTTGAGACCCGCGCTCAAACTCTACCGTGTAAGCTGTCATTCTAAATCAAGTTCCTTCGTCAATATAGTCAAACGAAATCGCAATGTTTTTTGTTTTTCACATATTTCATTTAGTTCATTTTAGCGCTTTCTCGCGAAAAGAGAGAAGAACATCATCTTCTCTCTTTTAAAATAGAATTAATTTAGTTGTAATTCAACCGCATATCTTTGCGCGCTCCAATCACCATTGCCATCCGCGAAAAGAACTGCTTCTTTCGCATCTTCAGGTACATAATAGATTAAATCAATCCTTGATTTATATGGTGCAATATACTTAGATTGACTAATCCATGCCTTAGGATTACGATTTTTCAAATTAACGGGTTCATGCGTTCCGTTTTTATCGTTCGTCAATGTAAAGAATTGAGGTTTGTAGGTATAGAAACTACCCGCCGCCATCTCATCAGAATCCTGTAGCTCGACTTGAATCAATACTGCCTTTTGACCCGATGGTACTTTACGATCCGCTATCGTTCGTGACTCTTTAACTACGAACTCATCGAATCTCTGCATTTCTGGATCACCTGGATACGTTCGGACACTTGCTTTACTTAATACTGCTTTAAGATTATTGTTCTTATCTTTTATTGAAGAACTATTTGATTGTTCACGAGACTTTTGAGCTTCTTGATTCTTGAGTTTCGCACCAGTTGTCTTAACGACATCTGTTGGTTTTGTTTCCTGTTTAACCGGTGCATCTGGCGTCTTCGCAACGACGAAGAATCCGAGAATCAAGATACTCGCAACTAAACCTCCACCAATTGTTCCAAGTGCAATTTTAAAGCGTTTTTCAGTCGCTTTATTATTGACGACAGCTTGATTAATTGCTGCACTCGGTGTAATCCGAACCGCACGCGCCGCTGGGAGTAACGCGCCGACAACACCTGTCGTGACCGGAATGAGCAATGTCAGACAAAGAAAACCAATATCTGCTGTCGGGAACGTCCGGTATGTCTGCCAAATAATAACTAAAGCAACCCCAAGACCTGTTATCCCTGCACATAATCCAGTGATTCCACCTTCGAGTAAAACGAGCGAACGTATTCTCCGATCGTGCCATCCTGTTACTTTCAAGACGGCGAGCTGACTTTTTCGTTCATTGACGTTCTGCCAGAGAATTTCGGTCGTCGTCAGGATGGAAATCAGTAGCGCGACACCCATTGCAACATAGTGCATCGTTCCAACTTCGAGGGCGACGAATTCACCAAGCCACGTCGCATAGAGAACTCCTTTTAGACGGAACGTGACGAACAAGAAGAACATAAATAAGCTTGTCGGTAAAGCAATTGCGATAATAGACAACACTGTCCGCTGCCAGTATGTTATCAGTTGATTCAGACTCATGCCTACAATGCCGCGCGATCGAACAAAGCGTCGACCACCTGTTACTTCTCCTGCTCGCATCGTCTCATAAGGGCGAATCCGACGAATCAAAGCCATCGGGACGAGTGTACCTCCCCAGTAAATCAACAGACCCGCGAGACCGATTAACAGGATGCGCATAGGGTTTGTTCCGCCATTCCCAATCAGTGAGAATCCACCAAGGATTGCCCAAGCGATGAGAGCGACGAGTGTACCGAGTAAAGTGGCTTCAAGGAAGAGCAACTTCGATAATTGACGCGGACGCCAACCGAGTGATAGTAAAATCGCGAACTCTTTTTTCCGCGCATAGAGTAAAATGATATTCGAACTAAAGACATAAACGAGCGCGACAGCAATGACACTGGCGATGACGCCTCCCATCCCAACTTTCGTCTCTTCGAAAATGGAGATTGAGGACCCAAGTTTAATCCAAGGTTGCTGAACCCAACCGAGTGCATTCTTTCCGTCAAGTCCTGGTAAGTAGGTCAACGCTAACTGTGGAGACGAACCAAGTGTCACATCAGTAATCAGTCCAGTATTATTCTCGATTTCACGTGCAATCGCCTGTAACTTCGCTTCACTTTTCTCGTTTAATGTCTCGACGCCTTTGACGTGAATCCGGATTGCTGAGATTGCTTTGTCTCCACGAATCGCAAAGGCAGCATCCAGAGTAGTTAAGACAGAAGGTGGTTTCGTCAAGAAATCAAACGGATCGTCCATCGCTTCAACGTCACGTGGTGGATTAATCGGTCGTTCCTGTGAATCCATTACCCACTGTGCTTTTGCTGGAAAATAGGTTTCCATCGGCAATTCGGTCAAAGGATCTTTTGATAAATTTAATTTTTTCGGATTGAAGACCCCTATGTAATTCAGGTCTAATTTGATCCAATCATCACTCGTTTTCCCTATCTGATTCGGTTTCCGATACATTGCTCGTTTTGCGAGGAGCGAATCCGCGTCGACCCGTTGTGGTTCGACTTGATAAGTATACGGCCACCGTTTTTCAAACGGACTTTTAAGTGGTTGATAAATCACGGGTGAAGGCTTTTGACTAATCCAGTTAAACTCTAATGCTCTATTCGGTTTATGTGCCCCCGCCAAGATATCCGATACTAACTTTTTTCGAATTTGCTGATTTGTAATCACATATGATTTTGGATTACTTGTCTTAAGCGTTTCGAGGAATTTTTTTCCACCTTTTTTTTCAATCATGTCTACCGTCGCATTAATAGAATCTTCTTTTAACGGAAGATTAACGTTTTTATATGTATAAGAAATTTTTGCAGACGAATACTCCTGTTCGTTTAGCAACACAGGAATTTGAAATGCGCCATCCTCACGCTTTGTTGTTTTCATATCTGATTCAAAATATCGACTGTGCGGTGAAGCATGAACTGCTTGTTTCAAACCGACAAGCTGTGCCTCTGCCTCTGGATCAACGCCTGCAATCATTTCAAAAGTACCCATCTCGTTGAGAGGTATCTTACCAACTCCAACTGGTGATACACCTGTCTTTGTTGCATTTTTCGTTGGTTCCCAACCAGCTGCTAAGAACGTATTACCTGAATATTTTTCTTGCTCAAGACCTGTGTTTTGTTCGGTAGTCGTATTAAGACGATAAATTCCTTGTTCTTTAATCATGTGTGTACCAATTTGTGTACCGATGTAGACACCACCAACCATCGCAATAGGCGCTGCCACTTCGACATCAGTCATATTTTTAATGGTTTCGTACTGTTTGCGGGTAATTCCACCATCGAGTCCGCTCATGTAGTTCGGCTCGAGCAGATTCAAGTCCTCGGTAACACTACGACTGCCTTCCGGTCGAACGACGATGTCGTAGGATGATCCCCAACGTTTTTGGAGCTCATCGACGACCGTCCCATTGTTCGCTTGTGTTGTTCCAATCAAATAACTCAGTCCCGTACTAACGATTAAGACACCGACGAGAAGCAGGATAAACCGTTCCTTATTGCGCCACCAGGAATTCCAGATGAACTTAAGCATAGGCAGGGACCTCCGATGGATCGACGATTTGCCGATCCTGTAACGTGACTGTTTTGCTTTTAGCTGCCTGGAACGATGTATTGATAGTTTTGTATGGGAAAGAATAAGCCATCTGTCATACCTCCTAAAAGTAATATTGAGTTAATCACACAAGAAAGTAATAAAAACCATTAATTACCTAATTATAAACATTTTTCAAATCTTCTGAATGGATAAAAACATCATTATCTGAAAAATAAGTCAATTTTTATCGAATAAATTTGTTTTAATACAGACATTAAACCTAATCTTCACGTAACGAAGATCTTCATTTGGGCAAAACGTGATAACGCTATCCGCCAGAGCGATTCGAGACATGTCTCTTTCCAAGTTTTAATCCATGTCGAAACGTTTATTTGATCTTTACAAAGGCAGCACACACCACAAAAACGATGCCGCAGCCGCATAACAAGAGAAGCTGTTCGAGACGGACATCAAATGACAGCGAGAGAGACAAGGTCGCATAAGACAATGGAACCAAACCGTTTGACGAGGCGTTGACAAGGCTCATGACCCGTCCCATCATCTGTGGTCGTGTCGTCGTTTGAATCGTCGTCAAAATCAAGACATTGATGATGGAGGAGATGCCTCCCATTGTCAGCAATAACAGAACCCCGTGCCAGACGTGTCCGATTTGTCCGAGTAACCCAAGACCGACTCCAAGCAGACCAATCAGCGATAGCAACAGGCGAAAAGATTGATTGATTAGGTTGCTGAAGCCGATCCAGGCTGCCCCGAGAAACATGCCGAGCTGATACGCACCTTGGAGATAACTGAGATCAAGGGCTTGACCCAATAAAATCCGGTCGACCAACAGGGGAATCCCCATCAGCAAAGGACCAAAAAAGAAGAAGTTGATGATAATCAGCAGGAAGAGGATCCGTTTTAAGTACAGGTCGGCAAACACATAATGAAATCCTTGCACGAGCTCAAGCCAAGCGGAGGTCCGAGTCGGATTGTCGACGGGATGTTCGCGAATGAAAAAGGTACCGAGCGATGCGAGCAAAAGAAACAGCGCAATCGTCAAAAACAAGAAGTGAAACGAAGCGAAGGTCAGCAGTACGCCGCCAAGCAACGGTCCGGAGAACAATGCCATCTGATTGGAGGTTTGAAGAATCGAGTTGGCCCGCGTCAGATCTTCTTTCGAAACGAGAAGGGGCAGCACGGACGCACTGGCAGGGGAAAAGAACGCATCGATACAACCGAACGTAAAAGCAAATACAGCGAGTGGAACGATCGTCAACAGCTCGAAGTGGTAGACGGACAGCAACAGCAGAACAAAGGCGAACCGTAGCAGACTGGAATAGCGTAAAATGATCGATTTCTTGAATCGATCGGCAATCACACCACCCACCACCATCAAGAATATCCGCGGCAACAACGTCAGCATCAAGACGAGACCTAAATAAGCATCAAGTTTCAAGACGCGGAGGATATACCATTGCTCGGCAAATAAGTAGGTCGATAAGGCGAGGAAGGAACAGGTACTGGCGAGCCAAAGCGCTCGAAACGAACGGTTCCGCAAGAGCGGGTGATGCGTTTTTTGCTCAGTTGCCTGCATGTTCTCCCTCCTCGTCCGCTTGAACTAACGGTGCATCAATCTCAAACGCCGTCGCCATCACGTAATATAATTTTTTGTCCGATTCAGCCGTCGACGGATCCTGTTCGACGTCCTGCAACAGTTCCCGGTATCGTTTCGTAAACGTCAAGAATTGCCCAGGTGTAAGCCGGAGTTCTTTTTGCAGCGACAGACTTTCCCAGTTCTCGACGTCAGAAGAACGCGGGGCAAACGAACGGTCAGGCGCCGTCAAGACACGTGTTTTCGCGCGGTCGAGGACCTCGACATAAGACTGGCGTGTCGCTTGTTTCGTCTCGACAAGATTCAGGAGATGATCAGCCGGAATGAATCCGCGGGCGACGGCCTGATAAAACTTCAATACATTTCCGCCTCGGACTTCTTCCTTGACGAGTTGAATCAACTGATACTTTTCGAGTTCCCGCAGATGATACAAAATCTTTGCCCGGGAGACGTCAAGTTTTTGTGCCAATTGCTGACCGGTATGTGGCTGTTCAATCAGATGCATCAGCATTTTTGTCCGCATCGGATCACTGATGACTTTGAGTTGTTCGTACTGTTCGAGAATCAAAATCGCCTGCTGTTCCATTATTAACACTCCTTTTTATTAACCGGTTAACTTTTATTAACTGTAAAGCTAGTATACCTGAATGATTGACAAAATAAACCATTTTTAAAAAGAAGGATTTGTTCAGTTAAAGCAGAACGTTAAACAAAGAACAGATTCTGAACTTACAGAGGAGTGATTCATATGAACCAAGCTCAAGAAATTCAGATCCAGACCGTAATCCAACGTCCGGTCGCCGAAGTCTGGACGTATTGGACGGAACCGGAACACATCAAAGCCTGGAATGCGGCCTCGGATGATTGGCATACGACGGAAGCGACGAATGATGTTCAAGCAGGCGGGCGTTTTTCCAGTCACATGGCGGCAAAGGACGGAAGTGTCGGCTTTGATTTTTCCGGCGTCTATCTAGAGGTCATTCTCTATGAAAAGTTAGCGTATACGATTGACGACGGGCGCCACGTGACGATTCTGTTTACAGCGAATGGTGATGAGACGGAAGTTGTTGAAACGTTTGAAGCGGAGTCGATGAATCCTCCGGAAATGCAACAGGCCGGTTGGCAGTCCATCCTCGACCGCTTCAAAGCATATGCGGAACAACAGTGAATACGAGTACGATAAAAGCCCGTCCAATCTGGAACGGGTTTTTATCATGTTCAGTTGTTGACTTGAATGATGCGGAAAGATACGGTTCCGTCATTCCGGACGACACTGTAACCAAGCCGCCCGTTCGTGAAGACCGGTTTGGAGTATTCGCCTTCCTTGTCCGTCAACGGGACGACGGTTCCATTCGACAGGTCCGCATACAGAAGTTGCTCACGTTCTTCCCGGAAGACGACATGATCTGCTGACAGAAAACAAAAACCGTCAATCAGGTAATACGGTTCCGGAGTCTTATAACGGTAGGACGTATGATTCGACACATGTGCTTGAAACCCCGCAGACCCTTCCGATCCCGTCGCCAGATAATGCTGTCCATAGGCGAAATCAAACGGCATCGTCGTCTTTTTGATGGCTTTTCCGGAAAGCGTCGTATAGGCGGTTGTTTTCTCATCCGCTTTGTACGTCGTTTGATCGAGCAGGATTCCCGCGTCGCCGTCCCGGTGAGATTGTGCATATGCTCCGGTCCGGGTTGCTGTTTCCTTCAACGTCAGCGTTTTTTGTGTCGTGACGTAGCCGGTCGCTGCGTCATAGCTTTGGACGAGCGACCGGGTCTGACGGTTCTTTTTCATATGTTTGATCCAGGAGACATGCGTCGCTGCCGTCTGCAAATCCGGGTAAAAATGCTCTGGCTCGGTTCCTTGATCCAGTTGTTGGATGGAACCGGTGGCTAAATCCATGGTTTCGAGTGTCCACGTGCTGTCATTCGCATGATCTTGATAACGGATCCAAAATAACTGCCGTCCGACACCAACCAGTTTGTAAATGGATTGCTTCGTCGTATACAATTTTTGCAGCTGTTGATCCGTTAAGGAGTAACGGAAAATGAAGCTGTTGTCCTCGTTTGAGGCGTAAAAATACAAGGTGGTTTCATCGATGTAGCTTGGACCGGACAGGTAAGGATACCGCTGATAGACAGCCGTTAAATCGTAACTATTGCTTTGTCCGAACGGCGAAAACGTCTCACTTCGGATCAATTCTGTTGGTGCTGGAACCTGAAGCGTTGGTTCCGATTCCGGTTGGCTGCAACCGGCAACAAGCAGGATCAGGCTGAATAAGACGAGTTTCAAAAAATTAGACATACAGGCAACACTCCCGTTCTTTAGAGAAAATGAAAACTCTACTAGTGTAGAGGGAAATCATTTCATTTCCCTAAAAAAGAAGGGGAACTTACAAAATTGTAAGAGAAAAACACGATCCCTTAAGGCATCGTGTTGGCACGTTCTGGTTCACTGGCTAGGTCAAGCATTTTTGTGAACGCAACGTCCGGATCAGTCGTCTGAAATGCGCGTAACCAGTCTTGGAAGTCACCTTCGTAGACAATCGAACCATCATGCAGGAAGATGACATGCGCATCCGTATGCAATAAATCATGCAACTGATGCGTGGAGAATAAGCAGGTCCGGCCATCGGCAATCAGCTTTTCGAACCGGCGCATGATATGCAGACGTGTCGCAGGATCAACGCCGCTCGTCGGTTCGTCAAATAGATAAAGCGAGCGGGGAATCGCGGTCAGTAACGTGACGAATAACCATTTCTTTTCGCCGGCTGACATCTTTCCAACTTTGATTTCCCACAGATGATGAAATAAATCGATTTCTCGTTTGCTTTGCAAGAAAGTACTGTACGTCGTTTTTTGTTTGAAGCCGTCGAGTCGGGCGAGACGCCCGATAAAAAAGGCGACGTCTTTGCCTTTTAATTCATCGGAGTAATAGATGGACTGCGTTAAATAAAGAATCTCGGACTGCACCGGAAGCGAAATTTCACCTGCTTGAGGTCGTAAAGCGCCGGTCATACAATCGAATAAGGTCGTTTTTCCAGAACCGTTCATTCCGATTAACACATTCAGTTTCTGTGGTTGCAGCGTAAAGGTGACATCCTGCAACAACGGACGGGACTTCGGATAGGCAAATTTCACATGTTGAACGAACATTGTTTTCCTCCTCAACGGGTCAGAATGGACAATAAGTTAAAACGCTTCATGGCGAACAGACCGCTCAACAAATAAACAAGCAGTGCTGTCAGTAAAACCGGACCATTAATCGAAACATCCAATGCCTTAAAAAATTGCAGGATTTCAAATGCCAGCTGGCGGATTGTATAAAACGGATTTAAGTAGCTGAACCAGTGCTCGCTTTGACGGGTCGACAGTAAAAACAAGGGATACATGACAATATTCGCAAGTGTCGTCATGCTCGAAATCTTAAAAGGCACCAGCGTCAGAAGTGTACTTGCAAAAGCAAGCGGTACACTGCCGATTAAAACAAGCAGGGCAAGCCCAATTAGTTGAAATGAAAACATGCCGGAAACGAGCGATACCGTTACCGTAAAGAAAATAAGGCTGATGGCTGCGAACACCATCTGAACAAGAATCATTGCAAGGATACAGCTCAGCTTACTGCCGGAGATCATGATATAGGTTTTCATTAAGCCGTGTTCCCGCATTCGGGCGAGTTGCAAACCGATTCCGTTCAGATAAGTCGATAAGATGATGTAGCCCCAAAACAGCGGGATGAAGGACAGGAAGTCAACATATGTAAAGTCATTTTGGGTCCCGTACGCCAGTGCGAGCACAAGCGGCAGCCCAATCGTCCACAAAAACGGAATTTTATCCGTTATCATGATTTTTAAATACAGGATGAAGTAACTTTGAATCGCGTACATCATGTACCTCCTTTGTTAATAATTGTAAATAGGGTACCATACTTTATGAAAGAAATGAAATCAACCGTAAAAAATTCTGAATATTCGTTTAGTAACTGAAAGACCGGGAATATATATCTAAAAGATACTATCTAAAAGATATAGGAGCGACTTATGCCAAAAGAAAACATGACCCGGTATGCGATTTTAGGGCTACTTGCGAGCGGCTGTACGTCCGGCTACGAAATGAAGCATACGATTGATACAAGTCTCAATCATTTTTGGAAGATCAGCTTTGGACAGGTCTATCCGATGCTGAAGACGTTGGCGCAAGAGGGACTAATTGAAGAGACGAGTGAAGGGGACGACCGGAAGACGTTCATCTTGACGCCGGACGGAGAGGCCGACCTCAGACGCTGGGTCGAGGAGCCGACGACCGAACTGCCGGTCCAGCGGAATGAACTGTTGCTGAAACTCTATTTTGCCCGCCATGAGTCAAAAGAAACGACGATTCAAAAAATCGACCAGCATGCCGTTCTGCTCCGGGAACGGCTGGAGATGTACCACATGATTGAACAAACGATTCGTGCCTATCCTGAGACAAACGAAGCGATGTATTGGCTGCTGACGCTTGATTACGGCAAACGGAAAACACAAGCTTTGCTCGAATGGTGTGAAGCGTCTGTTCAGACACTTGAAGGAGGAAACTCATCATGAAACGCGTGATCGCGACACCAAATGAAGACATCGTCGTATTCATCATCGGCTTACGGATCAACCGTCTGCGATCGGTCCGGAAATGGTGGCCGACCGTCCAGGCGATGACACCGATGATTGAGGAATGTTATGAGCAGCAGGTTGGTTTATTGTCGCATGAGATGCTCGTCGGTTGGCGGTCGGTTACGTTGATTCAGTATTGGCGTTCCTCCGACGCTCTGATTGCCTATTCGCACGGTAACCGTCACCTGACAGCGTGGAAAAAGTTTAATCAGTCGTCGCGGGCGAGTAATGCCGTCGGGATTTTCCATGAGACGTTTGAAATCAGCAACTACGAGACGATGTATGTCAATCTGCCGACGCGGGGACTGGCGAAAGCGGTCGGAGAAAGTACGATCCAGAAACACCAGGAACAGGCGAAGGACCGGCTGGCAGAACGCAAAGTGTCGACACGTGAATAACGAACGAAGGGAGCGGATTCCAATGATCCGCTCCCTTGCTGTATGTATTACTGTTCTACCCGGACTAATGTTTCTCCGCAATTTTGACAAATCGAATTCATTGTCTCGGTACACTCTTTGCAAAAGGTACAGTTGTGCGAACAGTGGTACGTTTCCTGACCTTCTTCAAATGTCTCCGCACAGCGGGTACAGTTTGTTGCCTGCATGTCGTTCACCTCACTTATATTTGATCTGTCTTCATTGTACGAAAGTAGAACAGAACCGGACAGACGATTTTCCTTGTTTTTCAGTAGCTTCACCTGAAAATGAATGGTAATTTTAAGATATGTCTTCATAATATTAGAAGGGTTGGAAAATGGACGAAATTGATTACGCAATTATCCGGGCATTGCAGGCAGACGGGCGGATGTCCTGGACGGAACTCGGTAAAACGGTGGGTCTTTCGACACCTGCCGTCAACGAACGCGTCAAAAAACTTGAGGACCGAGGTGTCATCGAAGGATACCGGGCCGTCATCAATCCCGTTGCGCTTGAAAAAACAATCATGGCGATTTTGATGTTCGAAGACACAAGATGCGACGCGTTTATCGCATTTTGCAAGAGTCATCCGAATGTAGTCGAGTGCCACCGGCTCGCCGGGACGTTTAACTTCATGGTCAAACTTTACACACCGTCGGTCGAGACATTGGAAGCGTTTATCGACGCCTCGATGAGGTACGGCAAACCGTCGACCTGGATCCGCTTGTCGTCACCCGTTGCGTTTAAAGCGTTTACGGTCGGGGACGGTGTTTTGATTTAATGATGTAATTCAGTACTAAAAAACGGCTATCCCCAGAACTTTTAAAGGAAATAACCGCATGGTAATGTTTTAAGTTAAGTACAACACTTCGTTGCTTCTTCGACCTGATTTTCCTGAATCAGGACTTGTCCGTCTTTGACCGTAAACTCAATATCATGCTCTTTTAGCCGCTCGATTTGAGCCGGTGTCTCTTCTCCCCATGGAACGGTTTTCGGTTGCTCGAAAGAGTTACACCCGACGAGTAATAAACTGCTTGCAAGCAATAAAAGTCTCAGCATGAAATCATCTCCTACCAGTCGGTCCGTGAGTTTTTGTTAAAGAACAACCTTTTTAATTGCAGTCCGTCACTTGGAAAGCCACTAGTCAACCGAATGGGAATCAGATTAAATAAAATGAAAATGATGGATACCTGAATAAATGGTGGCGCCAACAGATGCATAACCGGACTTGGAAAGAGCTGACTTAATCCGGCGACGAACGTTCCGGCGATAAAATTGGCGCCAATCCCGCCGAGTAAGACAACAGCTCGTTGTCCACGGCTGAGCGAAATCTCTGACGGTTGAGACCGGTGCAGTCCTTCCCAAAATTGCTTTCGGGCGATGGAAAAATGACCGATTTTTAAGAATGGTTCACCTTTGCCGATGGAAATTGATTGTAAGCGCAGACCGACTAAGCGGGCGGCGAATGCATGCCCGTACTCATGCAGAATCAAACTCGGTAAGTAAAAGGCGAGCATGATTAGATTGAACCAGAGTAAACCCATGTTCTTCCTCCTCTCATCCACAAACATAACAAAAAATGGATGTTTCAAGCAACTTACATAATTGTCATTTATTCATCTATAGATTAAAAAAAGGAGGCGTATTAAATGAACCTGTTAACTGATTCCATTTTGCCAATTAGGACATTTCCAGCTCAGCGTCAGGATTACCGCAAAATTGTCTGTTTGTATCACGGTTGGGGATCAAGCGTGACAAAATATGAAGACTTCGCCCGGATGCTTTCGGAACAAGGGTTTACGGTCATTGTGCCGGAACTGCACCTGCATGACAGCCGCGATCGGCTGGAGGCATGCTTTGACCGCGGTGTCGTCGAACGACATTTTTGGCAGATCGTTTTTCAAAGCATTGAGGAGTCCGTTACGCTCGTGAAGCAGTTGAACGTAACACAAGTAGACATCATCTGGCTCGGTGTTTCGATGGGCGGATTCATCGCGAGCGGTATCGCTGCGAAACAACAGGGCAGTGCCGGGGTAATCAATATTAACGGCTCCGGATCCTTTCTGTTTTCGGAACAGCTTTTCCGGCGGCGGGACAACAGAGCCGATTTGACATTGGAAGAAGAACAACGTTTGCAGGCGTATGATCCTGTCTTGCAAGCAACGTCCGCACCGACGTTATTCGTACACGGTCAGCGCGATACGGTCATTCCGATCGAGACGCAGGAACACTGCGTGCAACAATCAACGGGACTGAATCGTGATTTGACGTTCCTCACGTATCCGTCCATCAACCATACGGTATCCGATCAGATGATTTCGGATGTTCTGGTTTGGTTAAATCAGCGCTTTTAACGTTAGACAGAAAAACCGGACACCTGCCTGAGATGAACGGTTTTTTTTGTTACTGCGTGATCAGAAGGGACGCCGTACCGAAGATGATGATCAACGAGGTAAAAACAGCTTTGGGGCGGGGAGACAGCTGGATACCTTGTTGTTTTTTCTGAACGTAGACATATCCGTACAGAACGCTTATCACCAGTGTCGCGATGGCGAAACATGACGCAATCGTTATCAGCATATGGGTTGTCCTCCTTGTGTTCTACCGCAGAATTTTTTCGAGAGCTTTTCCTTTTGCCAGTTCATCAATCAACTTGTCGAGATAGCGGATTTCCCGCATCAACGGATCCTCGACGTTTTCGACCCGGACGCCGCAGACGACACCTTTGATTAATAATCGGCGTTCCTGCATCTGTGGGGCATCCGCAAAAAAGGCTTCGAATGTCGTCTGATCTTTTGTCAGCATTGCGAGTTGCTGCTCCGAGTAACCGGTCAGCCAGCAAATGATCGTATCGACTTCCTGTTTCGTCCGACCCTTGCGTTCCGCTTTTGTCACGTAAAGCGGATAGACACTCGAAAAGGCTGTCGTGTACAAACGGTGTTTCGTCATCGTACTCCCTCCTTGAACCTAATTATTACGAAAAGTGTAGCATATCGTACGTAGGAAATGGACCCCTCCAGATAAATCAAAGACCGTCCTTTTCGTACGAAAGGAACGGTCTTAACCAATCATTTTTTCAAATCGATGACATGGAATTCAATCTGTTCGTCGTCCGATACCCCGTATGCCAACTTGCCGTTCACATAAATCGGTTTGGACGTCGTATGGGCCATATCCGTCAAAGGAGCAACTGTGCCGCGCGCAAGATCGGCGTACCAGAGTCGCATCATACTCTCCCGGAAAATGACCCGATCAGCCGATAAAAAGCGGAATGCATCAGCCGTCAAGCGATTGTCCGACGGTTTGAACTGGTACCCCGGTTGTCGTCCTTTCTTAGGCATGAAGAGGGCGGAGCCTTCTTCGCCGATCGAAACATACTTTTTGTTGTGCTCAAAATCAATCAGCCCGTTCATCCGTCGTTTGAACGTGCTGTCAAACGTCTCGAGTGTCGGCGTTTGATGACTGTTCTTAAACGTACTTGTATGCAAAATCAGCCCGACATCGCTCCGGCGGAAGTCAAATGGATACAGACCATCCCGCTTTTTACCTTCCTTCAAAAGGTAATCCTGATGAATGATGATGGCATCTTCGCCGATATCAAACGACTTGAGGATTGTTTTCGTTCGGACCGGTGTCGCTTCCTGCGTCATCCAGGATACCCGTTTTGAGGACGTATCCAGATAAGGAATCGCCGTGTCATAACGGCTGATGCCTTGATCCAGCATATTGATGTTTCCCGTCTTTAAGTCCAGCGAACGAATCGCCCATTTTTGTCCGGACTTGATTTGATTGTATTCGACCCAAAATAGGTAATGCGATACTCCGGTCATCATACCGATGGTCCGGTTGACCGTATGCAATACTTGATTATCGTTCGACCCTTGGCTGTACCGGTAAATGTAGCTTTTACTGGCGGTGTCACTCGTTTGTTTAACGTGCATATAGTAGATCGATTGCTGATACAGGTAGTCCGGCGCAATGACGACGGTTTGTCCGGTAAAGAACGGGCTCAGATTGTATGTCTGATGGCTTCCAAGCGTAACCGTTTCTGATTGTCGCTTCAGCGGCACGTATTTTCCATAGTCGGACAACGGAGCAGTGACCGGTTCAACGATTGGCGCAGCTTGAGCCTGATCTGCCGGAACTTTCGAGTGTTGCTTCGTAACAGTCGAATCGGTGCATCCTGCCGTGACGACAAGCGTCAACGTCAACGCCGCCGTAAAGAAAGTCTTCCGGGACATAGTATGTGGTTTCCTTTAAAGTGAAGTGTGGAAATCGAATTCAACGGCGGTTGTGTTTCATTCGCCAACGTATCGAGACCAAAAAAGCAGAAATGCCGGACAAGGTGAGCAAATAGAAACAGATGGCGAAAGCAAACTCGCCATAATCCTCAAGACTGGCGAACGGATTACCCATAATGAACGGGTCAGGTAACGCACCAATCAAAAACAGCGGAATGAACAGCAGAAAAAACCGTTTCCAAAAATAATACTTGTACGGAGTGCCGGTACGTATGTCCATTGATTTCTTCCTTCCCATCTCCGGAATTAATTATCCTATATTTAACATATTATATCATTTATTGTTTAAGTTGATGAATAAATTTAAAATAAGCCATCAATAAAAAGCGGTCCAGCAAACACCCCATCGTCGGGTGATTACTGGACCGTTTTTAGTCTCTTACTTGATTTTTAAGATGACCTTACCTTTGGCACGACCGGACTCGGAATACTCGAGCGCAACCTGTGCCTCTTCAAACGGATAAATGCGGTCGATGACCGGTTTGATTTGTCCCGTCTCGATCCATTCCGTGATGTGTTCCAGTTGGCGTCCGCTCGGTCGCATAAATAAAAATGTATACGTGACCCGATGTTTACGTTCGAGTAATGTCTCGCGAAGAGTCAGCAGACGGAACAGGTTGGTCTTCAGGAAACCGGACCGGTAGGATTTACCGAACCGGCCGTTCGGCAGTCCGGAAATCGAGACGATGTGTCCGCCCAGCCGGACGATTTTAAACGATCGCCGGAGCGTCTCGCCGCCGATCGTATCGTAGACGCCGTCATAATCATGCAGGACTTCGTCAAACGCTTCGGTCCGGTAATCGATGATTTCATCAGCGCCAAGTGACGCAACCAGATTATGTCCGGCGGGGCTTGCCGTCGTTGCGACGTACAAGCCCATCGCTTTCGCCAGTTGGATGGCAAAGGTTCCGACGCCGCCTGCGCCTGCCTGAATCAGGATCTTTTGTCCCGGTGTCGCCTGTAAGACATCGTGTAATGCTTGATAAGATGTCAAGCCGACGAGTGGGATCGACGCTGCTTCCTCGAACGAGAGCGAAGCCGGTTTTAGGGCAACCATCTGTTCATCGATTGCGATGTATTCGGCAAAGGTGCCGATCCGGTTTTTCTCAGCCCGTCCGTAGACGGCATCCCCGACTTGAAACTGTTTTACGGCATGACCAACCCCAACAATGACTCCGGCGAAGTCATTGCCTAGAATCAGCGGGAACTGATATGGAATCAACAGCTTGACGTCACCGTCCCGAATCTTAAAATCAACCGGATTGATGCTAGCTGCGTGAATTTCCACAAGAACGTCATGCGGCCGGACGTTCGGACGGGGCTGTTCGGTTTGTTCGAGCGGGACCTGACCGTATTTTGAAATCGTCATCGCTTTCATGAAAATCCTCTCCATTTCCTGGTTCTTCTGCTTTTAGTCTACCAGTTGATCCAGCGGGAGAACACTTTGAGTGATTCATTCGGACATGATAAGCTAAACAGGAACAGGGAAAAACTGGAGTTTGGGGTGAATGAGATGAACAAGACCGGAGAACGATTGTTACGGCTGTGGATACGTGTGCCGCGGTTCGTTAAACGCATGGTGCCGCTCAGTCTGACATTGTATGTCCTCTTACTGATTGTCACGAACGGAGTGGCAACGATACTTCATTTTGATATCGGGTTAGTCTCATGGCGCGATCTCATCATCAGTTTAGCCGGAGCGGCGATTCTTGTTCCGGTATTCAATCAGTCAAAAGGGTAGGAAAAAATATGAAACAATCGGAACAGGAAGAACCATTGACGGGAGGAAATGTCTCCGACGTCTCACGGATCGGGGATACGGTCAGACGGGAACAAAAACCGGAGAGTCTTCGAGTCCATCGGGTACTGCAACATCTTGAGCAAAAAGGATTTACAGGAAGTCCGCGTTTTTTAGGGATGGATGCACAAGACCGTGAAATTCTGTCGTTTATTAAAGGCGAAGCCGGGAATTATCCGCTTCAGCCGTATATGAGGTCAGACGCCGTTCTCGAAGAAACCGCACGATTGTTACGCGCTTATCACAAAGCTGTCGCGGATTTTCCGATCCCAACCGATTGGCAGCCGCTCGATGGAACACCGGAACCGCTTGAACTCATCTGTCATAATGACTTCGCCGTCTATAATGTCATCTTCCAAAACGAGCGTCCGGTCGGGATCATCGATTTCGACGTCGCTGCCCCGGGACCACGGATTTGGGATATCGCTTATACGATGTACACGTTTGTACCGTTAAGTCGGCATCAGATGACGGCAGACGGTGAGCCGGCTCATTATAATCCGGTTAACGATCAGGAACGGATTCGGCACCGAATCAACCTGTTTTTGTCTTCCTACGGCAAAACGGAGCTAAAGGGCAAGATGTACGAAACCGTGCTGCTTCGTGTGGAAGCATTGATCAAAACGATTCACCGGAAAGCGGCGGAAGGTGACGAAGCTTTTCAACGGATGATCGAAGAGGGGCACGTCACGCATTACGAACAAGAACTCGATTTTCTCGAACGAGAGGGAGCAGATTGGTTCCGGTGAACCGGAAATGTTGAACGGGTCGCCACCGGTTCAAATGGTTGAAGAATGGAGAATCATCATGTTGGAAAAATTGAAGGATACCGCGAAAAAAATAAAAAAGCAGATTTTTATTTTATATTTTGCCTATCAGGACGACCGGGTCGCCTGGTATACCAAATTATTTACGGCCTGTATCGTCGCTTATGCGTTCAGTCCGATTGACTTGATTCCGGATTTCATCCCGGTGTTAGGATACCTGGACGACATCATTCTTGTCCCTTTAGGCATCCTGCTTGCGTTAAGGATGTTACCGCAGGAAGTCATCGACGACTCTACCGCAAAGGCAGAACAATGGATGGGGGCGGATAAACCGAAAAATTGGTTTGTCGGCGCGTTGATCCTGTTGCTTTGGTGCACGCTGACCGTCTGGATGGGTCTAAAGATTTATGATGCCGTCCGATAGGGCTCATATCCATTACGGATATAGTTTCTGATAGGCAGATTTGATTTGTTTGTACATGGCGTCCGTCGACAAAGCGGCATCAATCTGAATGACGGGAGAAGCGGATTGTTCCATTTGGAGACGGTGCTCGGCGTACGTTCCAATCATCTCCGGATCCGTCGCCGTTAAGTACGTCCCGCACCAGTCGAGAAACGCGTTGGATCCGGTGAAATCAGGATACCGTTCTTGTTCCCGCTTGATTAACCGGTTCATCCGTTTGGTTTCATCCAAGCGTAAAAAGACAAGCAACTCCCGGTTGGCGAAGCCGTTCGGATTCCACGAAAAGACGGAACCGGAGACGACATACTGCTGATGGTTTTCGATATCCGGTGTATATAAGGCATACCGCTCCGCGACCGATCGTTTTTCGGTAAATGTTTGGTCTTTCCACAAATAATGATCGCTGTCGATCCAGTGAATCCCTTCTTTTTGCCCGATCCACTTGCCGAGCGTACTTTTCCCGGTGCCGGAACCACCGATGATTTGAATGCGCACGGGATGACCTCCTTGACACATGATGTGTAGTTTCTGTGGATTAGCTTACCATGACGGACTGAAATAAGAATAGAACGGACAGGGAAGACGATGGAGGAATCGTCTTCCCTTTTTTCGGGTATTCCTCTAACAGATGAGTGAAACAGCGGACAGTCGTGATCACCTGCGAAGGGAGCGGCGAAGATGATTGCGTTTTTCATCTTGATGCGCAATATGTACCACGTATTACGAATTCTGTTTCGACAGGATGAACAAAAAGCCGTCATGTTCTCCGTCGCTTTTCTCCTTGCGCTCGGGATGTTTTTCTACCACAGCGTCGAACAGCTGAGTTATCTGGATGCCCTCTATTTTTCCGTCATGACGCTGACGACGGTCGGCTACGGCGATATTCATCCGATCACACCAATCGGCAAGATTTTTACGATGGGGTACGTCTTGCTCGGAATTGGTGTCATCAGTGCCTTGATCGTCAATTTTAACCGGGCGTTAAAAGAGTTCCATTCAAATAAAAATAAACCAGACGGGAAGTGACAGGCGGTAATCGTGAATAAGGAGTGAAGCGTATGAACTTCAATCTGGTATTCGTCCTCTACAGTTGTCTGCTCGGTCTGATTGTCGGGGCACTCGCGTCAATGTTTCTGGCATTGTCGAATCTATTGATTCATCTTGTCTGGACGACGGTTCCGGAACAGCTGGACACCACGTTTTATCCCTTTTGGATTTGTCTGTTTGGCGGACTGTTGATTGGTCTGTTTCAAACGTACATCGGCGACTATCCCCGGACGATGCATCAGACGCTTGAGGAATTCAAGACAACGGGTCGGGTCGCATATGAAGGGACGGTTGTTAAAAATATCGTGGCTGCCTTACTCGTCCTGACGTTTGGAGCAAGTCTCGGTCCGGAAGCGGCATTGATCAGCATCCTCGGCGGATGGATGACGTGGGCCGGCGACCGGATGACCTGGACGTTGCAGAAGAAAAAAGAGTTGCTGGATCTAGGGATCGGAGCGATGTTATCGACGATTTTTTACGCTCCATTGATCGGTGTCAGTGAAGCTCTCGAAGACGGGGTGAACCGGTCCAACTTTAAGCATAAATCCATCAAAGTCTTGTTGTATGCGCTGACGACGGCCTGCGGCATTTTCGCCTTTACGGCGCTGAATCGACTGTTTCCGCATGAAGTCTTGTTTTCCATCAGTACGCCGAAAGTCAATTGGACGGTAGAGGTGATCTACTTACTGCTTCCGGCGATTTTGATTGGGACCGGATTCGGGTATCTATTTGTAATGTTTGGTCGCTGGACGGATGCGGTGGCACGGAAGTATTCGCATCCACTGGGACTGGCCCTGGCAGCCGGTGCAATCTTAGGTCTGTTCGGTAGCCTGTCGTCCTATTTTTTATTTTCCGGCGAACAAAAAATTCTTGAGTTCTCGCGGATTGCCTTCGATCAATCGGTCTTATTCTTAATCAGCATCGCCGTCGGGAAAGCGCTTTTGACCCATGTCTGTTTTTCGTTCGGGTGGCGGGGCGGAAAAATCTTTCCCGCGGTCTTTTCGAGTACAGCGATGGCATTTGCCTTAGCGTCCGTTTTCCCGTATACACCGGGCCTGCTGATCGCAGTCAGCGTCGCCGCCAGTTGTACGGTCATCCTCAAACAACCGTTTGTCACCGCAACCTTGCTGTTGTTTTTGTTTCCATTACAATTTTTCCCGTTCATTTTGTCTGTTGCTGTGTTGATCAAACAACTGTCTGTTCGTCTCGGGGGGAGCGCGTGACATGAAAACAAAAGAGCCGATTTGGATTGGTCTTGGCGTGTTGCTGACGCTCTGTTATCTCCTGCCGCTCTTTTGGTTAGGAGAACACGCACACGTCCGGATTCACGATAATCTCGACTCAAATGTCGTCTGGTATAAAAATCTGGTCGAGTCGGACAGTATTTATGCCGGATTACAGGATAAGGTACCGAATCTTGTGGGCGGTGTCGTCTCTAGAAATGCCTTCGTCAGTGAATGGACGGGCATCATCTGGCTCTATCAATGGTTTTCACCGTTCACGGCGTATGCCGTCAGTCAAGCCTTGACACGGATCTTTGCCTTTATCGGACTGTATCTGCTGTTACGGGATCATTTGAAGCTTCAGTTGCCGCGAGCCGTCATCATGTTCGTTGCGGTGTTGTTCGCCTGGACACCGGTTTGGCCGTCCGGGATGCTCAGTACACTCGGCATGCCGCTCCTGTTATGGGCTTACCTGAACCTGTGGCAGAAACAACGAATCGGATTGAGTCTGCTTACCCTCGCACTTGTGCCATTTTACTCGAGCTTCGTTCTCGGCATCGTATTTTTCTTAGCTTTGTTAGCCCTGTTCGGTTTGTACAGAGAGTGGCGTCAAAAATCGTTCCACGCTTTATTTTGGACGGCATTCGTAGGACAAATCCTACTCTACCTTGCAATTGAGTACCGGTTGGTCTATTCCATGCTATGGGAAGGGGAAGCGACGAGTCGCGATCAATTCGATTTAGGACATAACGGAATCTTCCGGACGATTCGCTTGTTTTTCAAACAGTTTGTGTTAGGTCATACCCATGCCGAGGCGGCACAGACTCCGGTCCTGCTTGTGCTGATTCTGAGTGTCCTCGTCGTCGCGGTTCACAAAAAAGATCCTACCGTCCGTTGGTTGAAACAAGGACTGGTGTTACTTGCCGGACTATCGTTGTGGTACGCCGTTTGGTTTTATACGGGATGGCAACCATTGAAAGAGCGGATTCATATGATGCAGACGTTTAATTTTGCCCGCTTTCATTTTATAGAACCGATGCTGTGGTACATCCTCTTTGCTCTGGCGCTCGATTGGTTGTGGCGGCGTGCCTGGAGGCGGCTTGTCATCGGTGTGTTGTTCCTTCAAGCGGTTGTACTAATCATCTGGAATCCAGAAATCGTCTATCGCGATCAACCGAGTTTCAGCGAATTTTACGCGGTCCAACAGTTTTCGCGGATTCAGTCATACATCGGAAAGCCGGTCAATACTTATCAGGTCGTGTCGTTAGGTTTACATCCGGCAATCGCGCAGTATAACCGTTTTCGGACACTGGACGGGTATGTTAACTTTTATCCGCTGACCTATAAACAAAAATTCAGAACGATTATTGAAGGTGAACTGAACAAAAGTTCCGAGCTCAAGCACTATTTTGACGACTGGGGAAATCGTGTCTACATCTATGCTGCAGAGCTTGGCAAACACTACGACTATACCAAAACGAATCAGAAGTCGGTCCGTCAGTTGGATATCGACATCGTTCAGCTCAAACGAATGGGTGGAGATTATCTGTTGTCGGCTGTCCCGATCCGCAATGCATCATCGATTGGTCTGAAACTTGAGAAAACGTTTCGTGACAACCAGTCTGCCTGGATCATTTACTTGTATCGTGTCGCGCCTGAAGGAGGATGAATCATGTCTGATGCACCGATTCTCGGAATCGTGATTCCTTGTTACAACGAGTCAGAGGTGTTACCAATGACCATCCGTGCACTTCAAGAACGAGTAACTGAATGGATTTCGACCGGTCAACTGTCCGGACAGTCGTTTGTCTTTTTTGTCGATGACGGCAGTCAAGACGATACCTGGCAACAAATCGAACAGATTCATCGACGGGACGCACGGTTTCGGGGAATCAAATTGGCACATAATGTCGGACATCAGCATGCCCTTCATGCCGGGATGATGGAGGCGTATGATACGGCAGACTGTCTCGTGTCGGTCGATGCCGACTTGCAGGATGACCTCGGCATCATCGGAACCTTCTTGCAACGCTTTCAGGGTGGAGCGGACATCGTCTATGGAGTCCGGACCGACCGGACAAGTGACAGCTGGTTTAAACGGACGTCTGCCCAGTGGTTTTACCGGGTTGAAAAAATGCTTGGGGTGGAAACCGTCTATAACCATGCGGATTACCGATTGATGAGCCGACGGGCAGTGGCTGCCTTAGCCAGTTACCCGGAACGGAACTTGTATCTGCGGGGACTTGTCCCGAAACTCGGATTTCGGACAGAGGAAGTACCGTATGCCCGGAAAGAACGCCCGGCCGGTGAATCGAAATATCCGTTGCGGAAAATGCTTGGATTAGCGTGGGACGGGGTAACTTCCTTCAGTGTCCGGCCAATCAAGCTGCTGTTTTTCCTGTCGTTATTCATGGTTCTCGTATCCGGCGGTTTCGTCGGATATACGCTGTACCGGTTTGCGGAAGGGGAAACGATGAGCGGCTGGGCGTCCTTGATGCTGTCGATCTGGTTCATCGGCGGACTGCAGCTGTTCGGGATCGGTTTGATCGGGGAATATGTCGGTAAGATTTTCAGTGAAGTGAAACGGCGCCCCTCGTATACGATTGAGGAAACGTTGAAATGACTCAGAAAATCATTCGCTTTTTACTCGTTGGAATCGTGAACACTCTCGTCGGATTAGGTCTGACCCTCTTGTTGTACCATGGCTTTCAGACCGGGTACTGGGTGGCGACGGCATTTGGGAATGGATGTGGCATCGTGATCAGCTACCTGCTGAATCGGCGATTTACGTTTTCTGCAACGACCAGCTTGAAAACGGACTGGATTCGGTTTTTGCTCGTCGTACTGATCAGTTACCTGATTGCTTATCGTCTCAGCCTGTTCGTAATCGACCTGTTCGTTCCGTCGTTCGGCGGAACGGGGGCCATTCTTATTGGAATGGTCCTGTACACGATTTTGAATTTTATCGGACAAAACTATTGGGTATTCAAAAAGCCAAGCTGATCTGTTCTCACATCGAGAAAAGATAGTTTGGCTTGACTTATTTCACGTAAACCATCTGTCCGCCGAGATGGCCGGCATAGGCGAGAAGACCACTGCCGATGATCGCCACGACCAGACTTGCGAGCAGCAACGGTTGTTTCTTGGAACGGTAATGCAGCAGGAGCAGGACGAGCGAGAGACCAAACGTCAACAGACTGTACAAGGCGAAGTCTTCATGAGTATGAATGGCATCCCGTGCCACGTTCAACTGACTTTCCGCAAATTCCTCCGCGCCGTCTCCGGTTAAGTAAGCGGCAATACCGGACAATAGTCCAACACATAAGGTGATCAGCGAAAAAAGTTTCAGTTGCGTCCACTTCAGACTTCCGAAAAGCAACAGGGTCGCAAACAACAAGAGACCAATCGGCATGTGCACGAGTAACGGGTGAAGCGGAATTCCACCTAACATCAAGACATCCTCCTCTGACAATCGAATTTAGCTAAGTGTATCAATATTTTTTTGAAATCATTCCCAGTAATTTGAGAATGAAGTCAATCTTCCGAGTAATCTTTTTTCAGCTTCCGTCTTTTGATGACCGTTCGCACGAGAAGGAAAAGGACGATGCTGCCGATGATAATCCAGCTGAGGTGACGTGTTGCAAACGTCGCGACAAGCGTCCATCGCTCCTGTAACAGATAACCGCTCGTCATGAAAAATAACGACCAGACGGTGAAGGAAAGTAACGTCGAGAGGGTGAACGTTGAAAAACGAATCCGTAACGTCCCCGCCAGCAGACCGAATAAAGTCTTCCAAATCGGCGAAAGCAACAGATACCAGCCGCCGTACGCCAGGAGGTTCGCTTCGACCAGCTGCATCCGGACCGGATTGATATGGAGCAGGCGCGTTAAGAATGACAAGACCCGTTCACCGCCGAAATAAGCGAGGCCGTACAGAATCGATTGGGAGACATAAAATCCGACTAAACCGGCTGCGAACATCAGGAGAAACGACATCTGATTGGAGGCCACCAAATAGCCGGCATAGCCCATAATCAGTTCAGTCGGGATGAAATGGGCCAGTAAAGCGAGCAGGACACCCCAGTAACTGTACAAATCAAGCCACGATTGCCAATTTCCCATCTCGAACATCCTCTCTGTACGGAATTGATGTGAACCCAGTGTAGCACGTGTTCCCGTACAGCGAGTCCATCCTCAGGCGGATTCATTTTAAAGTCACCCGGCGTCCTTCAGCTCCTGATACGGATTGACACGGGCCGCGATTTGCGCCGGCAACAGGGAAGCAATCGTTCCGAACAATACCGGCAGAAGCAGGGAGACAGCAATCAAAAGCGGCTCATCCCACGGGACGAGATCATACAAGACATAAATCGTGAGATACGAGATACTCAGGCCGACGATTCCGGCGACAAATCCGATCAGCATCCCTTCCAAGACAATCAACTGCCGGACAGAACCGTTCGTCCAACCGACGGCTTTTAAAATTGCGAGTGACGCTCGTCGATCGGTGACGTTTTGCCACATGATTTCCCCGGTTGTCAAGATCGCAATCGTAATCGCAACGCCCATCGTCAAGTAATGCATCGGTCCGACTTGTAAGGCAACAAACTGACCGAGCCAGGACGTATACAGGACGCCTTGCAGGTGGAATGTGACGAACAGGAAAAACGTCAGCAAGGCTGTTGGTAACGCAATCGAGAGAATCGACAGCGCATTACGTTTCCATTTGCCGAAGATTTCTTTCAGTGCGAGCGTCCAGGTCGACCGGAGACCGAGCTTGACGTGCGACGAGGACGCATATTCGCCGGTCTTGATCGCTTCGTACGGCGAAATCTTCCGGATCGTAAAGGCAGACCAGGCTGCACCGGCAAAATAAATCACGAGACTGAACACCGTGATCCAGAGCAGACTCCAACCGTTCATCGTCTCACTTCGGACATATGAGAAAATGCTTTCGACGATCAGCGCGACGATGGAGACAAATCCGGCAAGAAGTGCCGCCTCGATCAGGACGATCCGGTACAAGTCCTTTGTCCGCCAACCGAGTGCCAGCAAGACGGCAAATTCCTTCCGCCGGGCGAGCATCGAGACATAACTTGTCGCGAGGACGTAGACGATGGCAACAGCGAGCATTGCGAAGATGACACCGGAGAAGCCGACACTCGTCTCGCGGAAGATCGTCATCGCGGCACCGATATGGACCCACGGCTGTTCAATCCAGCCGAGTGTCTTGCCGTTATCGACGACTTTCGTCACGACGGGTTGCGGGGACGAACCCTTGGTGATTGTTGCCAGCAGTCCGGTTTCCTGTTCGATTTGTGTCTTGACGTCTTGCAGCAATTGTTCCGATTCTTCACTGACGGTCGTTGCACCTTTGACGGTCAGACGAATTGACGAGATGGCCTGTTTTCCGCTGACAGCAAACGCACTGTCCAGCGTCGTCAGGATGTTTGGTGAGTTTGTCAATAAACCAACCGGATTACCAGACGTGTCGATTGATTTGGCCGGATTAACAGGATTGCCTTTCGCGTCAAGGACGAGATCTGCAGAGGACGGACGGTATGTTTCCATCGGCAGTTCATTAAGCGGATCTTTGGAGACTTTGATTTTATTCGGATCATACAAACCGACGACTTTAAAGGTGAGGTAAGGATACTTAAACGGAATTTGCATCTCGGAAGGATTTTTGATCTTTTTTCCGGTCGAGACGAGTGATCGATATCCTTTGGAAGGATAGGTCGACTCCGAAAAGTACCAGTTTTTTAAGTGAATCGCGGACGTGCTGACTTCAAAAGCATTTTTCCAGCGCGTCGGATATGGACTTTTGGTTTCTTTGAACTGAAGCGGACCTGATTTATACAGCAACTGTGCGCCTGGAGCATCTTCTGCAACAAACGTCTGGAGGTTTGTCCCTTCCGATAATGTTTTAAGATATGTTTCTTCGACTTTAGAAGACGGCATCTCAAGACGTTGGGTTAATTTAGCCGGATAGGTCTTAAGAATAGAATTTACACGATCTCCGTCCGGCTGTTTCTGGGCCAATTCTTGGACCAGCTTTTCCTGATCCTGCTTGGTTTGATACGGGGCATCCAGCTTTTCAATCGTAAATTCATATGTCCCTTTATTAAAGGAATGCGGATTGACAAGAACCGGAATGATGTTGTCGTCAGCCCCACGAGGTGACTCATGTTGATCCAGTTGTGAAAAATACCGGGAATTATTTTTGGAACTGACGCTTTGATCGAGCCCGACTAGTCTTGCCTCCTCTTTCGGATCGACGGCGACGATCAGAACCGGATTACCAGCAGAGACATCCCGGAAGCTTTCCACCGGTGAGGTCGAGAAGGGGACCTTTTCAGGTAACTGGATCTTTGTTCCTTGAGCAATATGAATGAGGTCTTCGAATTGCTGTTCTTTACCGAGTCCTGTCTCGGTGTAAGTTGTTCTCTTGAAACGGTAAATACCGGGCTCCTTTGGAAACGTCATGGCTTTCTTGAACATGACAAACGTGTTGGCGTAGCCCATGACAGCAATCGGTGCGGCGATATCGACTTCCTTCATCTGTTTGATGGTTTCGTATTGTTTTAAGGAAATCCCGCCATTAATACCGTTTAAATAGTTGGGTTCGAGCAGGTCACTTGATTCGGTCGACATTTGACTGCCTTTCGGCCGGACGACGATATCGTAAGCGGACGACCACTTTTTCTGTAACGTCTGTTCGACCGTGCCTTGACTCGAGTCGGTCAGGTTGAACATCAGACTGAGTCCGGCGCTGATGATGAGCGCACCGACAAGCGTCAGGATGAATTTAAATCGTTGCCGGCGCCAGTGATTCAAAACGAAACGTAGCATAAGGGATTCTCCTTTGTTTAGTAATCGGAAGATTGCTGTCGCAAATATGTTGTTAAATCCTGCTGAAAATGATGAAGTTCGTCTGCATCAAGTTCCTTGCGCTCCGCTTCCGTTGCGTAGCGGGTGATCAGATAGGGGGCAAGCGGCGTCGACAGATTAATCCGTTCGGTCCATTCCGTAACGGACTCGTAATCCCGTCGTTGCAACAGGTTCGGCAACTGCTGATTGAAGTCGAACAGAAGCAGCCGGACCGATTCCTGCGGCGGGACGGATTTCTTGGGTTTATCCGTCGGATGAACGGATAAGGGTTGGAGTGAGGCAATCTTTCTGTTGTTGATCGAAGTCTCGGTGAGCGGAAGAATCCGGAACCGCCGCTTGTTAAAGTACTGATAGAGAAAAACTCCGATCAGCAACAGACCTGCCAACCACCAAGGTGATTTGGAACGGGCGGCTTCTTTGGTTGTCTCTAGGAAAGAGACCGATTCAGCCGTGTTTACTTTGCCGCGTGACGTGCCCTCGATCTTTTCCGTTTTTCCGGTTAATCCGCCGAGCGCTTCCCCTTCGGAATCTTCCGTCACAATGCCTTCGCCGCAGTTGTATTTGGAAAAAAGCAAGTTGGACAGCGTGTCCTTTCCGCACCCCCGTTCAACGATTGTTTCCTGTTCGGAAAAATCCGCCTGACGTACTGTCTGAAAAGCCGATTGCACCGCAAATGATAGTAGAAAAAAGAGGACACATGAACCCAACGTGAAACCGATCAGTCTGAAGCGCAGTGTTGTGATGATTTTCACCTCCTTTGCATACAAGGTCTTTATACACTGCGGGTGGTCTGTTTCCGCCGGTCTTCAACAATCCGGCCGTCCTGCATAAATAAAATCCGGTCCGCCCGTTCAGCCAGTGCCAAGTCATGTGTCACGAACAAAATGCCGCACTCTTCTTCCTGATGAAGATCAAGCAACAGTCGGAAAATCATCTCGCCGTTGACAGAGTCAAGGTTACCGGTCGGTTCGTCGGCGAGAATCCAGCGCGGACGATTGATCAGGGCCCGGGCAATCGCGACCCGTTGTTGCTGCCCGCCGGATAATTGTGCCGGCAAGGCATGCTGTTTTGCCGTCAGTCCGACTTTCTCGAGGATCTCCGCAATCCGCTCTTCTTTGTTGAAGTCGGTTTTTTGTTTCAGCAGGGGGACGAGCAGATTCTCTTTGACCGTCAACGCCGGCAACAGATGAAACTGCTGAAAAACAAAACCGATTTCCTGCGCCCGAAATTTTGACAGTTGCCGGTTCTTCCATTTCGTAATGTCCTGTCCGCCGTATGTAATCTGACCTTCCGTCGGCCGGTCGAGTGAACCGATCAGGCTTAAAAACGTTGATTTGCCCGAGCCGGACGGACCGACAAGTGCTGTAATTTCAGCATCGGAAAACTGACAGTTTAATTCTTGCAGAACCTCACTCTGTAACCCTGCCTGACTAAACGTATGCGAAACGTCTTTCACAAAAATATCCACCGAACCACTCCTTTTACAAATTAAGGTAAAATAAGTGTAATATTATTTGAAAATTTTGTCTATTTAAAAAGGAGATGAAGAAACAAGAACGGACAGCTTTTAATTGACGAACAGGAAAGTCCGGCTAAACAACAAATTGAGCCGGACTTTCCTGTTTGAATTATTTATTTAGTCAGCCACTCCTTTTCCATAAGCAGATCATCCATCTCGGCCTCTGTCCGAATCCGGAGTAGTAGGTCGGCCTCATCCGGCTCAGGTCGTTCCAATCGTTGACGGGACAGAATCTGACGGTAATCTTCAGATCCGCGGATTTCCGTCCCGTCTTTCGTCGAGGCGGTAGCACGTGTCAACAGGACTTCTTCCGCAATATCAAAGTGAACGAGAATCCTCCGAAACTGTTCACGTGGAAACTGATTAAAAAAGCGGCTTCGTCCTTCTCGGGTCAGATTGGCATTACAAACCACCAGGTGCCCGTCGTACTGAAGCCGGGCATGTTTAATGATGGTGTCCGTCACTTGGTGCTTCAGTGTATTTGGTCCGTTCAGCGGTAACAGCTTCGCATACTGGTTGTTTAAAAACCGCGCGTGCACATCTTGATCGATGACGAGAAAAGACGGACTCGATTGTGCCAAACGATTGGCAAAAGTAGATTTTCCGGCATGCGTCTTGCCGACAGTCAACAGGACAATCCGTTTCATCGGACAGCCCGTTCCTTCATCGCGTCAAGGATTGTCCGGACCCAGTCGTCACCGGTGCCGACACACGGTGTCACATCACCGACATGATAAAACGTACTTGCTTCCGGACCTGTCCAACCGGTCGCGTCCGTCATACAGAGGAACACGGGGAGTTGTTTCGCGAGCGCAATCCCAAGTTCAACGTGACTGCCTTTACCGGCAGGCAAAACCAAAATCAAACAGTCACTTGCCTGTACGGCGTCGAGTTCCAGTTGTCCGATCCGGTTCAGTTCTGCCGCTGTTTCGACCCGCTCTGCTCTTGTCCAGTCGTATGTCAGCTGATGACCCTGCCGGATCAATTGATCATTAATGAAACAGACATCTTTGATATTGCGAAAGCTGCTGGCGGTATAAAAGTTCATGTGTTCATCTCCCATCTTATTTTTTACAGATTTTTGAAACTAAAACGGTGTATGCTCAGTCTAATGAAGAGAGAAGAAAGGAGGGAAGTACCGTGTTCCGAAACAAGCGTGCCGGAAGTTGGACGGATGAAACGTTCCTTGCGGCGTTATATGCCGAAGAACATTACATCTATCGGATGTCATTTCTATATTTGAAGCAGGAACAGGAAGCACTCGAAAACGTGCAGGAAGTCGCTTTTCGGGCTTGGAAGTATCGCAAGTCACTGAAGGAAATCACGTATTTTAAAACGTGGCTGACGCGGATCACGATCAACGCGGCACTCGATCAGCTCAAGAAACACCAAACGCTCGTCTGGACGACCGACGGGATGACGGATTTGAGCGAACCACATACTGTTTCATTTGAACAAGTCGTCGTAAATCAACTGTACCTGGCTGATTTACTGGAACGACTCGACGTTAAGGAACGGGCGCTTTTAACGTTACGGTATCAAGCCGACTATTCCCTTCAGGAAATCGCCGACCTGCTCGACATTCCGGTCAGTACCGTCAAAAGTACGTTGTACCGGGCAATTCAAAAATTACAACGGCAACAACTAAAAGGAGGAGAGTCCGGATGAAACAGCAATTGGAGTCAGCGTTAGAAGAACTTCCCGTACCGGACAGCGTCCATAAACGGATGGAGCAGGGAATCCGCCGGACAAAACGGAAACACCGGTTACCGCAACTGATTTTGGCAGCCGGTCTGTTGATTGGATGGATGCAAGTCGACCGGATTGAGTCGTGGATACATCCGCCGACCGGGCAAACGACCGCTTCGATGATCCCGGGACTTGTTTATCAAGGGATGATCTATATCGAGACCGGGACGACGGTCTCCGAAGCAGCGGCACAACAGTTGCGCGGACGGAAGTTGGGCGTGTCTGAAAACACGTTGACGGAAGAAAATGAACCAGTACGGTTAAACGATTCCTTTGCCTCGAACCTGGCAGACTATACGATTTACGAACTGGACGGCTATGCTCCGACAGTCCGGTTGCTCGCAATCGGTCAGGAAGAGGGCAAGCCAATGATCCGGATTCTGGACGGAACGACCTACGAACCGAACTATTTCCAAAATCTCCGCCTCGATCAAGGCATCAAGCAAATCAGCTATCAAACTGAACGGACGCGGGAGACAGAGCAGAAAAAGCCGCTTGTTCCTTCCGCAGCCTGGACGGACCTGTTGACCGCTCTCAGTGCAGCCGCGCCGCTTTCAGACGCTGAACTGCCTGCGGAAAGACCGAACAATCAGCAGGTCCGGATTGTCGACGTGACGATGACCGACGGGGTCACGAACCAGTTTCAGCTGCTGGAAGGCGGATATGTGTTGTATGAACCGCTCCATGCTTATTTTGACGTGCAGGGAACGGCTTTTGAGACCGTTTGGAACGACATGAAATGAACCGTTTATTCGAAGGATTTCCGGAATCCGTAAAACGGGCGGAACGCCTGACCGCGGTAAAAACTTTCCGAACTGCTCGACGCGAGGACTTCGATTCGCGTCGTCGGATACGCTTCATGCAGGCGGGCAAACAGCTGTTGTGCGAGACCCTGGCCCCGGAATTCGGCATCAATCAGTAATTCGCAAATGTATAACGTGACTTGGGTGTCGGTCATGCCGCGGACATACCCGACGACTTCAGCCGCCTGTTCGACGACAAACGCCGCATTGGAATGTTGCCAGGCCAGTTTTGTCCGGTCATGCAGACGGACGAGCTGATTCCAGCCTTCCGCCGCATTTAAGCGCTGAATCGCGGGGAAGTCCTGTTCCTGATAGGGGCGGATCTGATATTCTGATTTCATGTGTTAAAACCTGCTTTCCTGGTTGAGTCGTGTGATGAAAGGTAAAAGCTGCGACCAGTCGTGTAACGTGCCCTCAACGAGAGCGGTCGATTTCAGAAGTGCCGGCATCCCGACGGCTTTAGCCGCGGCGACGTCATGCAGCGGGTGGTCGCCGATGAACAGCACCTGTTCCGGTTTCAGTTCCCAGTCCTGAACGGGGCGAAGGAAAAGTGCCGGATCGGGTTTTGCCAGACCGACTTCTTCTGAAATCAAAAGCGGATTAAAAAAGGACGTTAATTGATGATGATCGATGACGGAACGTTGCAAGTCGCTCCGGCCGTTTGTGATCAGACCGAGCCGGTAGGTGGACGCCAGGCTGGTCAGCATGGATTTCGTTCCCGGGAACAGGACACTTGTTGTGGCGAACGTTGTCAAATAGTCGGTGAGCAAAACAGCCGGATCAAGCGGCAGCTGAAAATGGGTGACAAGTTGTTGGTAGACAACGTCTTTCCATACGCGACCGTGCTGATCGAGTTCGATGAACAAGCCGTGATAGGGTTCAAGCGGACAGTCTGACACCGGGGCAATCAGTCGCTGATGCTGAGAAATCAGGAAACGTGTTAGAGAAGCCGGACGGTCCAGTAATGTTCCGTCCAGATCAAACAAGATGCCTTGAATCATCATGACGGGTCACCTCCTACATAGTATATATATTTCAATTACCGTAATGTTTAACTTATTTTCATACTGTAATAAAGGATAAAATAACTCACTGTCCAATACAACGTATAACCACTAAAGGAGGATAATGATGTCATTTCGTTCAACTATCAGCTACTCGGACCCTTATTTAGATACAAAATCGCCTGGAACACCGGTCATCATTTTAACCGGAATGGGCTGTTCTTATGCAGAATGGTATGAAATTATTCAATCGCTGCAACAAACGAATCGTGTTCTCAGTTTTCACCGCCATGCTTGGACAGAAGGGGACGGCGTTCACCGGACAAGTCATGCTGTGCGGCAACTTCAAACGCTGTTGAGGAAATCCAAAATTCAAGAACCAATCCTATTGATTGGTCATTCTTACGGCGGACTCATTGCCCAGGAGTTTACGAAACGGTTTCCGGAACAGATTAAGGGCCTGGTACTGGTTGATTCTACTTCCGTCGACTTACATGAACTCGACGCGCTTGATACACCAGTTCTTGATGGCTTTTCCTCGGACGCGGCGTGGCAGGAACAATGCCGGCATTACGCCACAAAAACGAAAGAACAATTAAATCAGTTATTGAAACCGGTCCTGACTGACGCACAACAGCGATTGCCAAAAGCCGTCCAGTCCGCATTAATCGATTTTCAGAAGGAGCCGGCCTTATATGCAATGATGGGATCGGAAGTAGAATACTGGAAAGCGGATGCCGCGCGGATTCGAATCGATCCATTCCCGGATCTTCCGTTGATCGTCATCGCTCGGGATGCCGAACGGGCAATCCAGGACGGAATCGATGAAGGGTTACCGGAGTCAGAACTACGGCAAGTTGAAGAAACTTGGCATCGATTGGTCCTACGGCAGGCAACGTTAACAGAAGAAGCCATTTTCGTCACAGCAACCGAAGCCGGACATTCCATCCACCTGGACCGTCCGGATCTCGTCCTCTCAGCGGTTACCAAACTCGACTTCACTTAAAAAAGCTGTGTCAAAAAGAAACATTAGCCGTTGCAAAGCTCAATCAACCGGTAGCATTTAATGAACAATCGGGACGCATCTTAAGCCGGTCATACTCATGTTTTGGTACGCTGCTTTTCCTGATACATCGCTCGATCCGCTTGTCGTAATAAACCGGGAAGATCTGCCGTTCCCGTCTCGTAGGCAGAACCGAGTGAGACCGACAACTCATGGCGGGTAAAATCGTGCCGTAACTTCTTAACCATCTCGAAAACGGCTTGTTCCGTTTTCTGTCGGCAGACAATGACGAATTCATCACCACCGAGACGAAACGTATCCTGGCTGAATCGGCTTAAACAAAGAGCCGTCTGTTCGAGCAGGGCATCTCCCGCGACATGTCCGAACCGGTCGTTCACCTGCTTTAAATCATTGAGGTCAAGTGTGACCACACCGAGATCAAGCGGGGGACCGTCCTGCAGTTCCGCGACCAGACCATCAAACGCATGCCGGTTATACAGTCCTGTCAGGGAATCCCGCTGGCACATTTGCTCAAGTTCCAGCTGTTTTGCTTTCGCAGCGTCCATATTCCGAATCACCCCTTGAACGGCGACGATTTCACCGTTTTCGTAGATGGGCGTCGTATATTCTTCAAACCAAATGTATGTCCCGTCATTCGTCCGCCAGCGTTGCGGAAACGGCTCGTCATAGTTGCAGTTGCCGGAGATTTTCGACATCAGAATCTCGACATCATCCGGATGAATCCGGTCGAAACAATCCGACGGGTCGGCATAACTCGCCTCGACCGTCCCGGCACCGATATGTTCATCGAGGGCAGGGCTGATATAACGGAACCGATAGACCGGTCTCACTTCAAAAATGTACATGATATCTTTCGAATGTTTTCCGAATGTCGCGATCGTCGGCTGGACCAAAGACGACCGCTTCATTTTTTGGAACATGAAGCGTCCAAGCAGCGTACATACAACCCCAATCATGATTCCGACCCACAGCACACGGGTTCACCTGCCTTATGTAGTTATTCCTTAATCTGAAGATGGAATGATTTGTAAAAACAGACACAGTAAAGTATAGCAAAGAAACCGTTCTTGATATACAGAAAATCCCATTTTCATTTCCGAAAGTCTCGAACATCCTAAACACGGCACCCGTTTTGGCAGGTGCCGTGTTGTCGTAATCTTAATAAGGGAAATGGAAGACCGTTAGTTTTTGAGTTTTTTACCGGCCCACATGAGATTCAAAAAAGTGAACAGTAGACACGAAAAGATACTTCCATAAGACACAGCAGATGATCTGACCAGTTGATGCTCTGCAACGTTTAAGATCGACGAGGGTAACCAATCAGAAAACACAGGATCAAGGTTCTTGAGAACCAGGAGGAGAAAGCTGATTCCGATGGCAGAGATCGCAATCAGGACCTGATGTCTTACATACATGCTGATGACAATGACCAAACTGATCAGATAAAGAATCCACAGACTGTAGAGAATGGAAAAAGAAATCAATTTCGTCATCGGGAACGAGTCGAACAAATACACGGTACAGCCGTAGGATGTCAGAATCCCGAATCCAAGACTGAACATGCTGATGAACCAATGGGCAATCAGTTTGGCGGAGACATAACAATGTATCGAAACCGGGCGCGTCAGAATAAAATCCTGCATCCCGTTTTGACGGTCCGTTGCAATCAGTCCCATGAAGCTGATCAGTAAGATAATCAGTCCGATTTGATTAAATTGACCGGAAATGGTCGATAAAAATACTTCGTTTGCTGTCGGAGCCGGTTTGTCCGGGTCGAGGATGACTCCGATCGAACCGCCCATCTGTTGCAGAATGAGGTCCATATACAGATTAATCAACGGTTGGGTCAAACCGAGTAGAACAAAAAAAATCGTCAACCAGACGTATTTATATTCCTTTGCCGCTTCTGTCAGTTCTACCCTTACAAGTGCTGTGAACTGACTCATACATCCGCCGCCAGTTCGAGAAACGTGTCTTCCAGTCCCACTTCATGGAAACCGACGGATATCACGTCCAACTGTTTTAAAGAGCAGGCGGTTAAGACGTGTTTCAAATTGAACGCATGTGTTCCGGTTATGAGAAAGGCAACAGGGGATAGTTTTTCTACGGTGACGGATGGAAAGCATTTCAGGACCTGATCGACTGATACGGCATTCCTGAACTGAAGGCGCACCTGTTGAAGATCAATCGTTTGATCCTCCCGGTAAAGGTGTTTGATGATCCGGCCGTTTTTCATGATAATATAACGGTCACAAATCTCCCGGATGTCATGCAGTATGTGCGTCGACAACAAAATCGTCATCCGTTGCTTCAGACGCCCGATCAAGTTCCGGATTTCATTTCGCCCGATTGGATCGAGGGAGGCGACAGGTTCGTCTAAAATTAAAAATTGCGGCTCATGCAGAATGGCTTGCGCAATTCCGAGGCGTTGTTTCATTCCGCCTGATAACTGTTCGACCGGAACATCTTGTTTGTCCTGAAGACCGACTTCTTTTAATGTTTCTGAAATACGCTTCTCTAGCAACTCTTTTTTTATGCCGGATAATTTTCCGAAAAAGAGCAAAGATTCCCGGCACGTCATCCATGGTTTAAAATCCGTGTATTGCGATAAGTAACCGATCTGTTTTTTGTAACGTTCAATCGGTTGATCCTGAAATGAAATCTCACCTGATTCATATGAAAGAATTCCCATCAGGCATTTGATCAGCGTTGTTTTACCTGCTCCATTGGAGCCAAGCAAGCCGATGCATTCGTTTTCCTGAATCGAAAAATCAATTCCGTCGAGAATTTTTCGTTTATTCAACGTTTTGTGGAGATTATGAATGGTAATCATGACGGATGCTCCTCCTTCCGACGATCAGGTACAGGATCGGGCCAATCAGTTGCATACTTAAAATGACGAATAACCAGACATACGGCAAAGCAATCTGTTTTTTTCGGTTCGACCAGTCAAAAAGGGTAATTCCGATCAACAATACATGTAAGGAGAAAATCGGGATGAGGAGGGGAAGCCATTGCAGCCAGTCAATCTCAAGTAAAGGCGTTATCTCTGTATTCATACAGTCACTCCTTTCTATTATCATTATCGATAATGATAATTAGTAAGTCAACCTGTTTTTACTTTTGATCAAATCAGTGAAAGCTTTAAAAATTGCGCTGAACATATGGTATGTTCATATAGCGGAACGTATCTTGTTTGAAATACGGCACATTTAATATTGCAGGAAGGGGAGCAATGAAATGAATTTAGATTTGTTTAAGAATCAGGTCCGGTTCAAAATCGCACTGGAATTGATTGATCGTGATGAGGGAATGTCCATCATGCAGCTGAACAAACGGCTCGATGATGTTCCCCAAGCTACGCTCTACCGTCATGTAAATGCGATGCTTCAAGATTCTTTGTTGAAAGTAATCGGCGTCCAGCGTGCAGGAAAAGTCGAGGAAAAAATTTATGCCTTGAACACTTCCGGATATAAAATTAAAGAGGAAGACTGGACTTCTGCGACGTACGACGAAAAAGTCAATTTCGTCTCGCTTTATTTTATGTATATCTTGCAAAATTATAAGAACTATCAGGAGACGCTTTCTTTAACCGACAGCCCGGATCAGGCGACATTCTCGCTTGTAAAACTCAATTTACCAGATGAAACATTCCGGACGTTTGAATCCGAGCTCGCCGCCTTACTGGAAAAGTATCACGGATTATCCGCACATCACGAAGAGGTGGAGACGAAAAGAACCGTATCCTTAGTCATCATCCCATGACGGAAGATCAAAAAAATGGTCCTCAGGCCGGAAAGCTTGAGGACCATTTTTTAAATCGTTCCTAGCATGAGATACGTTCGAAATCCGCGATTGGCGTAATAGGAATCGGCACCGTTGTGATAGAGAAAAACATGACCGTATCTCCGGTCGCAATATAAAGCACCGCCTTGCGTCCGGATGGCGTCCGGAGTTTCAATCCAGCTAGACGTCTTGAGGTCAAATTCACCGACGGTCTGCAAGTGACGGTAGAGCTCTTCCGTCAGTAACCGGACGCCGTGTTCGGTTGCGCTAGCGACGGCACTGCCGGCAGGTTTATTTTTCTTCCGCTTTTCGAGCGCAAGATTGTCATAACACAAACTGCGGCGACCGACCGGACTTTCCGGTGCACAATCGACGAGAAGCAACTGACTGTCCGGCAGCAACAGGATATCCGGTTCACCGCCGGTCTGTTCCATCCAGTCAAGCGCTTCGAGCATTTCCGGCGATAACCGTGTCACGATTTCCTCCCACCGGATACCTGGATGCCGATCCGGATGATCAAGCCAGCGTTGGTGCAGGTTTTCCTGTAACGTCTCCTTGTCCATGTTTCTTCCGCCTTTCTACCTGTTATTTTTCTAAATAACGGTAAAGGGTACTTTTGCTGATTCCGGTCTGTTCCCGGATATCGGCCAGGCTATACTCTTTGCTTTGATACATGTCAATCGCCCGTTTGACGTTTTCATCCGGCTTTCGCGGACGTCCTGTCTGTTTGCCGAGTTCCTTTGCTTTGGACAAGCCTTCACGGGTCGCCATGCTGACGACGTCGCTCTGCAGGGCGACCAGGTGCTGAACGATGTCCCGGAAGGACTGGTCAAGCGGCTTCCGGGTGTCGATCCCTTCCCGGATGGACAAAAGATAGGATTGTTTCGTATCAAGCTCGTTTAATACATCAATCAAATGACGGGTCGAATCTGCCAGCACATACAAATGCGAGACCAGGACGATATCACCCGGCGTCAGATCTTCCAACAGTTGATCGAGCACGTACCGGCGTTTCGAGGCTCCGTGTTCCTCTGTTTTAATTTCATCTGTTTCATATGTCTTCAGTACCTCAACCTGTTTTTCACAAGTCGGATCTTCAAAAAATGGTCGCATATAGCCAATTCTCATAATGTTCTCCTCGCTCGAATCATATTGCCTGTTGCCATGAAAAAAATACGTCGTCCCATTTTTCATGAACGATTGGAGTGACGCGGATGCAAGATTGATTGAGTCCTTTTCACTGAGTCACCTTCAAGTATAAGGGAAAAACAGATTGGAAGAAAGGAAGGGGATCCCGGTGAGTCATTCGCGGATTGGATATACAAAAAAACGTTCCCGTCGGACGGGAACGTCGCAGATGCCTAAAATTAGACGGATACTACAGAAATCCGTTCTTTATCGTGGCGGTGATGCTCGACTTCATCCGCTAACGCAACGGCATAGTCGGCGTAACTGATGTAACTGTCACCCGCGGCATTGACGGTCAGGACATCTTTCGCCAATTGATACTTTCCGGTCCTCGGTCCTTCCGGATCAAAGAAGGCGGCCGGACTGATGAACGTCCAGTGTAAATCAACGGTCTGTCGCAAATCTTCCAGGTTTTTCGCCTGATTTTTTGCTGTCGGCAGGTAAGCAGACGGGAAATCCGGTGTATCCGCAAGACGGAGTGTCTGTTCCTCGTCGATATACAGGCTGCCCGCACCGCCGACGATGATCAAGCGGGTCGGCGTACCGCGTAACTGATCAATCAAGTGCCGACCGAGATCGACATGTTGGTGTTCATTTCCCGGTGACGCTCCGAACGCATTGATGACGACATCAAAATCTGTCAATTCCTCCGTCGTCAATGCGAACGCATTCCGTTCGAGCACCGTATCGTGTTGGGTCCGCGCCGCATCCCGGACGATTGCCGTCAACGCATGACCCCGTTCAGCCAATTCCTCCAAAATGACCCGTCCTGCTTTTCCACTGGCTCCAATGATTGCAATCTTCATCCAAAACGCCTCCTTGGGATTATATGTAGCTTTACGTGTAATTATTTTAGTTACAGAATTTATCATTGTCAAGCCAATTGACATTAAACGGGATGCTCATTACACTAAATGCATTGGTGGTGAAACAAATGATTAACAGTCGACTAGCGGTTTCTGTCCACATCCTGGCCTTGATCGCGACACATCCGGATCAAGCCTTGTCTTCGGACTACATCGCCGGAAGTGTCAATACGAATCCGGTCGTCATCCGTCGCTTGATCGGCTCGTTACGCCAAGCGGGATTACTGTCGACGGTCGCCGGAAAAAGCGGGGCGACTTTGACAAAAGATCCGCAGGACATTACATTACTAATGATTTACCGGGCCGTCGAACCGAAAGAGACCTTATTTTCCATGCACGAGCAGCCGAATCCGGCCTGTCCGGTCGGCCGCGACATCCAGTCCACACTCAACCAGTCATTTACCCGGGCTCAACAGGCTCTTGAAGCAGAGCTCGGAACCGAAACGCTTGCGGATATCCTCCATCGTCTTGTCCGGACAAGATGATGGTCGTCTGCCGTTTAATGAAAACGCCTTCACTTTTGAAAGGGGAAATGTCAAGATGCGACTGATCAGTTATTCAGCCGTCAGTGCAATCGGATCCTTTTTGCTGTTCACTACCTATGCCTTCCTGACAAATATCGAAAATGAATTCTTGTATCAGTTCGGGACGTTTGCGACGACCTTGTTTACATTCGCTGTCGGCTTGCCAGTACTCTTTCTGACAAGGCGGTATCCATTTCCTTTACGCTGTTTGATTTATGTGACGGCCGGTGTCTTTACGATTTTATTGTTCGTCGGCTTTTATGATTATTTTGGTCAGGAAACATTTGTCGAGTCACGGCAAAACTTAAGCGGGATCGTCCGATTTGCGACACTGGCCTGCCTGTTTTACATCGTACCGTATGAATGGCTGTACCAAAAAAAATCGTCGCCACATCATCCTTCGATGACCTCTTGAACGGGACCTTCTGAAAAGAAGGTCTTTTTTGCAGGAATTCCCAATAAAAAGGAGAAACAGGTAGACAGCTACATAAAGAGGAGGAGAATGTTCATGCAAGATACATTCATTTGTCGACAACTCGGGAAGTCCTTTATTGGGGACGGCATCGAGACACATGCGTTATCTAATATCAACCTGACACTGGATGCCGGCGACTTCATTTCCATCATCGGTCCGTCCGGCTCCGGCAAATCGACGTTGCTCAGTTTGATTGGGACACTCGATCGTCCGACGAGCGGTACGTTATCCTACGGGGATCAGGCGATTCATCAACTCAAGAGCAAGGAACTGTCCGATTTCCGTTTTGAGAACGTCGGCTTCATCTTTCAACAGTTCCATTTGATTCCGACACTGACGGCACTCGAAAACGTCATGGCACCGTTATTCGGACGGAAAGTGACCTATGACAAAAAAGAACGGGCCTTGTCATTGCTTGAAAAAGTCGGACTCGCCGATAAAGCCGGTTCGCTGCCGTCACAACTGTCCGGTGGTCAACAGCAACGGGTCGCCGTCGCCCGGGCGCTTGTCCATGAACCGAAGTGGCTACTCGCAGATGAACCGACCGGGAATCTCGATACCGAAACCGGTGAAATCATCTTTAATCTGTTGCGCAGTTTAAACGAGGAGAAGGGGTGCGGTGTCCTGTTCGTCACCCATGATCCGGCACTTGCTGAACGGGCCAACCGGAAAATCGAGATGCGTGACGGTCTCGTCATCGAAGACCAACGGCTTGTCCGCACCTGACACCTTCTTTTTGAATTCACCGCATCGACCGCGTACACTGAATGTGTAGAGGAGGCGAGGTCATGCGCTTAGGAATCCTGGATCAAGTCCCGCTTCACGAAGGGGATACAATCGAACAGACGATGGACGCAACAAAACGACTGGTCGTCGAGGCGGAACGGCTTGGTTACGACCGCTATTGGTTTGCCGAACATCATAATACAAACGGACTGCTCAGTGCGGCACCGGAATTGTTTCTTGCCCGGATGGGAGACATCACTTTCCAGATCAGACTCGGATCCGGAGGTATTCTGTTACCCCAGTATCATCCGCTCAAAATCGCCGAGACGTTTTCAACGCTTGCCGCGTTTTATCCGGGCCGGATCGAACTGGGCATCGGTAATTCACCGGGTGGCAGTGAACGGACCCGGCGGGCATTGACGGATGGCGCAGACAACGCGGCAGCAGACTTTCCGCGGTTACTCGATGAAGTGGACGGGTTTTTGACCGACCGGTTGTCATCGCGTCACCCATACCGAATCGTCAAGACGACACCCCGGATCAAGGAGCAGGTGCCGTTATCCGTGCTCGGTTTGTCACCGCGAAGTGCTTCACTGGCCGCTGAGCGCGGACATGGACTCGTATTTGGTCACTTCATCAATCCCGACAAATGGGAAGAAACGTTACAGACATATCGCGACGAATTTGTCCCAGTCGATGGACGGACACCAAACGTTATCGTCTGTGTCTTCGTCATCTGTGCCGAGACGACGGCAGAAGCGGAAGCCTTGGCCCGGACACAGGACGCCTGGATTCAAGGCATCCGGCTCGGTCACTCGATCGTACCGTCGTTTGCGACAACGGAAAACAAACAGTGGAACGAAGAGCAGCAACGGCGTATTCAAAACGACCGCCGGCGAACGATCGTCGGGACACCGGACGAAGTCGCCGAGGCATTGCAGGCGTTATCCGACCGTTACCAAACCGATCAGTTTCTATTGATCAACAACGCGTTTGATCAGCAAAAGCGGCTCCGGTCCTATCAGTTGATCGCGGAACGATTACTCCGTTAAAAAACACCGCCTGCTTTAAGGCGGTGTTCGTTTTCTCTTATTGTTGGGCTGTCGGGCGGATCAGGATCTCATTGACCGCCACATCGTCCGGTTCGTTGACAGCGTAAGCAATCGCCCGGGCAATCGCGTCAGCATCCATCGCTTTTAAGTTGCCGATGCCTTGTTTGATTTCTTCATCCGTGATGTGATCTTTCAGCTCGGTATCGACTGCTCCCGGTGAAATAATGGTCGCCCGGATGTTATTGTCAACCGATTCTTCTTTTCGTAAGCCTTCCGTAATCGCACGGACGGCAAACTTCGTCCCGCTGTAGACCGCACTCGAGGGCATGACATCGTGTCCGGCAACGGATGAGATGTTGATGATGTGTCCTCGTTTTTGCTCACGCATGTACGGCAGGACGGCACCGATGCCGTAGAGGACACCTTTGATGTTGACATCAACCATCGTGTTCCACTCATCCTGTTTATTTTTGTTTAGTTTCGAAAGCGGCATCAAGCCTGCATTGTTGACGAGAACGTCGACCGAACCGAACGTATCTTGTGCAAGTTTTGCGAGTTGCTCGACTTGCGCCGAATCCGTGACGTCCGTCACTTGATAGACGGCTTTACCGCCGAGTTGTTCGATTTCCTGTTGCAAAGTTTTCAAACGATCTTCCCGGCGCGCTGCGAGGACCAGTTGCGCACCTTGTTTAGCGAGTAACTTAGCAGTAGCTTCCCCAATGCCACTTGATGCTCCTGTAATGATGACGACTTTGTTTTCGATCATTTAGAAAACCTCCTACATATTTTTTAACTCAACTTAGAAGTATTAACCTCTTTTAAACATCAGCAAACCTCGAACGGACAGTTCGAAGACCGAAAGGATGAATACGATGCGAAAAGGCTTTTGGCTTGTTCTTCTTATAGTAGTAGTCGGATTGGTTTTATACGTCGAGCCGTTTCGCGGGTCGCCGCCGGAACCGGATGTTTCCGTCAATGGAAGAAACATCGGTGTGACCAGCGGATCGTCTTGCTGGCACAGCCTGTTGAACAGCAAATGTATCGACCTTAGTGATACGACCCCGCTCGACATGGCAGCCGACCAGACACCAACCGTCGTCAAACCCGGTCAGAAGATTGAGGTCGCCTTTAACGACGGTCCCGCGCCGGAACGGATTCAGACGGAACAATGGTTGAAGGATGGAAGGACGAAAACCGTTCAGCTGAAGAATGAAGACTTAACCGTACCCACGGAAAAAGGTCTGTATATCTATCACGTTTCGGCCTGGTGGAAGAAAGGCGATGGAAACGTCGCATTTTCTGTTCAAGTAAAATGATGTTGACAGCGCTACATCAGTGTGATAAATGTTGAAAAACTGTTCGAAAATGAAAGTTCCTTCATCTTTTTTTGGTGAAAGGGACTTTTTTTTATTAAATATAGTAAATGGAACACTGGATTTCACTTACTAAAAGCTAAATTATCAGAATAATGGAACATTAATTAAAAGTGCACTTAGATGTTTTAAGGTCTAGTGAACGGGAATAAACACACCATACACATAATATTTCAGCTAGCGAAAGTCTTATGTGAAAGAATCTTACAATGTTATCTAAAGGAGAGATGAAGATGAATGGGTTTAATCGTTTCTTACTCGTTCTCATCGGTCTGCTCGGGTTAGTGAGCGTCGGCTTACTAGTTCTCGGCGTCTACGATGTTCCACGACTCAGCCCGTTACTTGAACAATGGCAGGATCAACAATGGTACAGCTACACGGTTCTCTCAATTGGTGGGTTTTTAGCTTTCGTATTCGTTATTCTCTTATTCACGGGATTACTCAGCCGTTCGAAAGGTCAACGGTTGTTGATCCGGACAGGAGATGGCAACATCACGATTTCGAAAGAAACCATCGAACGGACGGCACTTGAGTCGATTCGTGGTATCAATGGAGTCCGGACGCCAAGCGTCCATGCAGATATCCATTCGAAAAAAGAAACGGTCGCCTTAACGGTTGACTGCTCGGTCTTCGGACAAGAAGGGTTACCGACGATCGGCAAAGACATCCAAGAGCGTGCCAAACACGCCGTCGAGTCATTACTTGAATTGCCGGTGACGAGTACAAAAGTCAAAATCAGCGATACGAAAACCAAAACGTCTGAACGTGTCGTCTAAAGGGAGGAATTGAACATGAGTACGAAAGAACAGTTGTATCCGTACCGGTTCCGATTAATTGGCGGTCTCGTTGGACTCGTGATCGCGGTTCTATTCCTGACAATCGGTTTCGGACCCACGATGCTGTTGCTCGTCTTTACCGCGATCGGCTTTCTGATTGGGAAGTGGCGGGACGGAGCACTTGATATTGAAGGATGGATTCAGTTCTTTAACCGGGATTGATTCATATATAAATCATTTCATACTACATTTAAAAGGAGAGATTTCAAATGGCAAACGAATCATTAAACACAACTGGACAAACTGAAGAGGTACGCTCGAATAAATTAACATTCGAAGATCAGGTCATCAAAAAAATCGCCGGGATTGCTTCAAACGAAGTCCAAGGCATTTTATCAATGAGTGGTGGATTCATGAGCGGTTTGACGGATCGTCTCCGCAGCACGGAAGACATCACAAAAGGTGTTGGCGCAGAAGTCGGTGAACGCCAAGTGGCGCTTGACCTCCGTGTCATCGTCGAATACGGCAAAAATATCCCGTCCATCTTCCAGGAAACGGTCGCCAAAATCAAAAAAGCAATCGGAGATATGACCGGACTTGAAGTCGTCGAAGTCAACATGCATGTTGAAGACGTCATGACACGCGCCGAATTCGATGCGAAAAGCAAAAGCAATGACGCCGCGGAAGAAAAAACAAGCCGCGAATTAAAATAATCCAATCGATCGGGAATTCTCGCTGTGAGAGTTCCCGGTTTTTTCGTGTTTTCGAAAAAAACGTTTACCAAATTGCCATCAATCCGCGTGACTGTAAGGATCGAAAACGGGAAAAGACAAAGGAAGACTTCAATCCAATCGGAAAGGATGAGATCATCATGCGTTTAGACGGAAAAGTCATCATCGTCACGGGAGCCGCTTCCGGAATGGGTAAGGCGATGGCAGAGGTATTTGCAGCGGAGGGGGCACATGTCGTCGTTTCGGACATTCAAGGCGACGCGGCGAGACAAGTCGTGCAGACAATCACCGAAAACGGAGGAACGGCACTTGCGGTGGAAGCGAACGTGGCAGAGGAAACCGCCGTTCAGCAGTTGATCGATCAAACCATTACGACGTACGGCAAGCTGGATGTCCTTGTCAATAATGCCGGCATCATGGACGGGATGGAAGGTGTCGCCGATATCTCGGATGAACGCTGGGAACGCGTATTTTCAATTAACACGACAGCCGTCATGCGTGCGATGCGGCTTGCCGTTCCGTTATTCCAGAAACAGGGGTACGGTGTCATCCTCAATAACATCTCGATTGGCGGGTTGAACGGTGCGCGGGCCGGGGCCGCCTATACCGCCTCGAAACACGCCGTCGTCGGCTTGACGAAAAATACCGCCTATCTCTATGCCAAGGAAGGCATCCGTTGCAACGGCATTGCTCCCGGTGCAGTCGAGACGAACATCGGACAGTCGATGACGAACATCAATGAATTCGGAATGGGCCGGACGATGCTCGGGATGGGTCTGAATCCCCGGTCAGCGAGTCCGGAAGAAATTGCCCGGTTGGCATTGTTCCTTGTCTCCGAAGACAGCAGCTTCGTCAACGGGGCCATCGTCGTCGCGGACGGCGGCTGGAGTGCGTATTAAAGAGAGTTCTTAAGGGTCCCGGATTAAAGGGGACCTTTTTTGATTGAATAATAATTTAGAGCAGTCATTAATTGATGGAACGCTATTCAATATGGAAGGAATTAGTCGATAAAAGGAATAATAAGATAGTGTAATCCAAATGAGGAGTCTTCAGCAGACGGGAAAGGGTGGATCAATCGATGCAAGAACAGACGACACGCGTGACGGATACCCAAGTCATCCGGGCAATTGAACAGAACCTGGCGATTATCCGATTTGATGACCGACGTAAGGTCGCTTACGTCAATGAGTTGTTTGCCCGGACGATGGGGTATGAGGCCGATGAGTTAATCGGGCGGTACCACCGGGACCTTTGTTTCCCCGGATTCGCGGACAGTCCGGCTTATGAACTGTTTTGGCGCAAGCTGATGCAAGGCATCACGTATCAAGACAAAATCGAGCGGCGGTCGGCGGACGGACAACAAAAGTGGCTCGAAGCGACGTATATGCCGATTTTCTCGGAGGACGGACGGCGTGTCGTCGGCGTGTCAAAAATTGCAACCGACATCACCGTTCGACAACAGGATGTCTTGCGGATGGCAGACGAATTGAATGCCACCTCAGCTTTTTTGACGGTGAAATCAGAAAGCGGACGCCAGGATGGACTCCATGTATTGGCAACCGTTCAGCAGGTCGAAGCGGAATCGACAGCAAATCTCGCGAATCTCGTCCAACTCCAGGCGCAGACCGATTCAATCACCGATATCGTCAAGACAATCCGTGACATCGCCGCCCAAACCAACCTGTTGGCCCTGAATGCTGCGATCGAAGCGGCGCGCGCCGGTGAACACGGACGCGGGTTCAACGTCGTCGCGACAGAAGTCCGCAATCTGTCCAATAAAGTCTCGCTATCGATCGGTGAAATCAAGGAGAATATCGAAGGGATCGTTCAACGGATTGAGGAAGTCTCAACGAGCATTGAACACATCTCGTTAAAAGTTAAAACAAGCAGCGGACAGCTCGAACAGACGGTCCGCGAATTTGATCTCTTGGCGGATTCTGCCAAGCAATTGGAGCAACAGGCAAAAGAATTTGTGCGGGTGTTATGACGCCTGCATGGTTTTAATGACTCATTCCTGCCTTCTTTCGTGTGATTCTGACAAGAGTCATCCGGAAGAAGGTCTTTTTACGTCAAAAATACATTATACTAAGCAGATGTTTGATGAAATCGAAAGTAGCCTGGCTACTCAAAAAAGGAGGGCTGGTCATGTCAGTCTCGACGACTGTTACAGCACGCCAGTACGGACTACTGGCATATCCGCTGATTCTGTCGAGTATTTTGACGCCGCTGCTTGGCGTCACCGATACGATTACGATCGGACAGACCGGGGATGCGGTCGCCATCGGGGCGATAGCGATCGGCGCTGTGTTCTTTAACACGATTTATTGGCTGTTCGGATTTTTAAAAGTCAGTACGACCGGCTTCAGTGCCCAAGCGAGTGTCCATCAGGATGAAACGGCATTGCACTTTGCTTTATACCGCCCGGTTTTGCTCGGATTCATGATCGGACTCGTATTGATCCTTTTACGTGTTCCGTTGACGGCAGGGGGACTTTACTTACTGGCAGCGCCTGAATCCTTGTTGCCGGATGTCACGACGTACATTGATTACCGGATTTACGGGGCACCGTTCGTCCTGGTCGGATACGCGGTTCTCGGCTGGCTGATCGGGCAGGGGCAGGTGAAACGTGCTCTGTTGATTCAAATATTCAGCAACCTCATCAATATCGTCCTCGATGTCGTCTTTGTCCTCGGCCTCGGATACGGTGTTGCCGGTGTCGCGATTGCGACACTCGTCGCTGAAATCAGTATCGTCGCTTCCGGATTCCTGATTATGTTCCGGCAACTCGCCTGGAAAGCCGTCTATCGCGATCTCTTATTTCATGTCCAGGCGTACCGGCAGTTTTTTACCGTCAATGCCGATTTATTCGTCCGGACTATTTTTCTGTTGCTCGTGACCGGCTGGTTTACCCGGACCGGTGCGCAATTCGGACCGGATGTGCTGGCGGCCAACGCCATCTTGTTGCAAATCCAGTATGTGATCGCCTACTGGTTCGGAGGACTCGGCAGTGCTTCGACGATTCTCGTCGGACGGGCGCGGGGGCGGCGTGATGAAGCCGGTTACCGGAAAAGTCTTTCATTGACACGGCAATTCGGGATCGCTTCCATCGTGTTGATGATCGGACTGTTAGCCGTTTTCCAGGATGCCTTCCTGCGGCTGTTTTCAACCGATCCGCTCCTGCTCGATGTCTCCGCCCTGTATTATGGGTGGATTCTCGTCTTTCCGTTGACCGGTGGATTTGCGATGCTGTACGAAGGGGTCTTTTCGGGACTGGCCCGGGCAAAACCGGTCCGGAACTCGATGATTCAGGCTTTTCTTGTGTTCGGACTATTACTGCTGTCGATTTACTGGATCGGCAATCACGGGGTCTGGCTCGCATTCATCGGTTTCGGTCTGGCACGATCGCTGTCACTCCATCTGGCGGAGCGCCGGCTGAACCTGACATTTGAACGACCGGACAAAAAAACGGATCTTCCTGTTTAACGATCAACAGTGAAGATCCGTTCTTTTATCGTATTACTTTTAATTTGTTTTCGTGCATCAACCGAATCCCGGATATGTATGATGTAACGGCGTCCCTTTTGATAACCCGAGCGGGGCGGCTTGATCCGGAGTTCCTTGCCGTCAATGACTTCAAGCTCCGTCTGCATCCGTTCGCCGGTCGAATCCGTGATCGTAACCGTCCGGTCCGAGACTTGTTCCGGACGCAGTCCTTTCGAGAATTCGATATCAAACGTATGATACTTCGAAATCGTCCGCGCACGAGACTTGAAGTGGGGGCCGTCCGTCTGCTCGTCGAGCGTACAGTAACACCCGGTGAAAAGTAAGCAAACAGTGAGGATAATGGAAAATAACGGTTTCACAATCAAGCTCCTTTCAGCATATTTTTCATTATAAGACAAATAATGGGAGGGTTCAATCATTCTCGGGACGGATTCTGAAATAATCCTTCAAGACAAGCCGTGGGTGATGGTATACTCAAGCGAGAGAAAGGCAGTGGTAAAACATGCAACAGACAGATCAACGCGAAATCATCGTTTCCATCCGGACGAGTTACGATTTCAAAGCCGATGAAGGACGTGCCGTCCGTGTCGTCGAATTTCACGGACGCCGGACAACCGTCATCGATACGTTTAAAAAATCAACGCCGAAACGGATGATTCTCCTCGAGATGATCCGCGCCGTGCAGTCCTTTAAAGAGCCGTTCCATATCATCTTTAATGTGGAATGCAACTTCGGTTTCAAGTACCTCAACGATGAACGGAAGTGGGAAAACCGCGATCTTGGAGATACGTTCAACGAATTGATTCAAGCAGGCGGACATACGATTGAGCTCCGCGACTGTTCGTTTTATGAAGGCGGCAAAGACTTGCAGAAGTGGCTGCTAAATATCCTGAAAAAAGCGAATTGACCTTTTACAGACAGATGACGTTCACGGGACGGTCATCTGTTTTTTTTGTTGTTGCCATTCCCGTCGTCTGCAAATATGTGGTAAATTTAGAGGATAGAAAAATGACAACTAGATCGACATCACCGTCAACTATTTCGTGAAGAGGTGGAATTATGAACAAAGAAGATCATCAAATTGCCCGCAAGCTCGTATCTACGTATTTGACAGGGACTCAAATCTCGACGATTCACCTGACAGGCTTTATCAGCATCGAACTGATTAATCTTTATGATGCCACGATTCCAGATATCTCAATCCGGATTGAAACCGACCGCTTGTATTACGGGGATGTCGAATCTTCGAAGGACTGGGTCGTCCGCCATATGCCGAAAGAAGAGATGCTTCACTTGATTGTGACGTTACATACCGAACGAATCATTGCCGTCCGAATCGGAAAAGCCGCTCCTCATCTGTTCATCACCTTCAGTTCGGGAAAAACGCTTGTGATCAACGGTTCGGATACGTATTACGAATCATGGGCCATCGATATGACGTTACCTGATCAAGGACTGGTTTCAATCGTCGCCGTACCGGGCGATGAACTGGCCGTTTTCGCTTCCGACAATACGCTTTTGCATAATCAGACACATGAGTGATCAGCTGTCGCACGCCCTGCAGCTTGCCCACTTGCTGGTCGAGAGCCGTTATCCGGATTGTGACGCCGCTTTACTCGCCGGAAGTTTTGTCCGGGGGCAGGCGACTGCGACATCCGATTTGGATCTCGTCGTGTTTTATGAATCCGTTTCCGCTTCTTACCGAGAATCGTTCACCTTCGATCGATATCCGGTTGAGGCGTTCATCCATTCGAGTTCGACGATTCTCGCCTTCTTTCAACAGGATCGCAAGCGGGGGCGCCCTTCCATGCAACGGATGGTCGCGGAAGGTCTCGTCGTGCGGGATCACCCGATGCTTGTGCCGCTGAAAACACAAGCTGAAACGGAGTTACTCGCCGGTCCGCCGATTCTTTCACTTACTGAAATGGACCGGGCCCGGTACTTTCTGACCGATCTGCTTGATGATTTTATCGGCGTGACCGATCGGACGGACGGGCTCGGAATCGCTTCCCGGTTGCTCGAACAAGCAACGGACTTCCGGTTGCGGGCTTCGGGTCACTGGACAGGACAAGGGAAATGGCTGATCCGCAGTCTGGCAATCGTCGATCCGGTCGAGGCCACACGATTAGCGGACGCTTTTAATCTGTATTTCCGGTCCGATCAAAAACAGTCTGTCATCGATTTGGTGGAACAGTGGCTCGATGCGCATGGCGGTCGTTATTTTGACGGTTTTTCAATCGGAAAATGAGAAAAGGGGAGAGGCGGATGCTGACTATTCGGGAAGGGACGGAAGAATCCGCTCCCTACAAAACGTTTCTGCAAGAAAAAATTCAGACGTATAATGATGAACAATCCCCGCACCATGCCAAAAACGCTATGCTGCGGTATATCCCGTCCATGTGATGGTATTCGAGGAAGAGCAGATTGTCGGAGGAATCTATGGGGAAATCTACTGGGGTTGGCTTGAGATTGAATTTCTTTATCTCCCGGACAGCTTACGTGCGCAAGGTCTCGGTAGTCAACTGTTACACCGAATCGAAACGTTAGCATGTCAATCCGGGGTTAACCGTGTTCTCGTGACGACGTTTTCTTTTCAGGCTTATGACTTCTATCAAAAATACGGATACGAGACAGTCGGTGTGATTACGGACTATCCACCGGGATTCTCGCACTACACACTCGTCAAACACCTTGTTCCGTCTTCAGGTTCGGCATGAGGAAACGGGTTTGGTTGTTTTTGGCTATGATTTGTCTTGCTGGCGGATTGGTCTCCTCACTGAAACAGACGGCACAGATTGCTGCTTATGGTGTGACGCCTCAAACACTGGTCGATGTCATGAATCAGTACCCGGCGAAGGTTCCGTTCTCGACCAAACAGGTGTACTGGATCGAACCGCTCGGTGGCAACCATACGATTGCCTTCGTCAAAACGGAAACAGCGCATCTGTTACTCGTGTTGCAACAAACGGACTCGACCTATCGGATCATCCGCCTGATCCGACAAGCGCCGCAACCAAACGACTGGTTTGAAGGACGATTACTGAAAGTCGAGCAAAAACGTTATTTGGTCGTCTACGGGGAAAACCGCTCCCGAAACCTGAACCGGTTGACGTTTGATCCGTATAAAGCGACGTACGACGGGAAACAGGAACGGAATGTACCGTTAAAAGATATCAAACGGACGCTGGATGTCCGGAAAAAGGACAGTTTCCATACAATTCAAGCCTTGCCGGAAGCCTTTCCCCAATCACTCTTTTTTGATATTCATGCTGTCGATGCACAGGGCAACGAACAGTTGCGCCGGTTGTCGAATACGCTCGACTGAAGTCTTTGGACTGGGAAGAGCCGTCTTACGTTCAGTATACTGGGGATAGTAAAGACAGAGGGGGACATAGTATGTGGATTGTCATGAATCAACTGCGTGTACAAAACGGGAAAGCCGAGCAAGTCGCGGCACGTTTTCAGACGACAAAAGGAATTGAGCAGATGGATGGATTTGTCCGGATGCAGGTCTTAGTGGATCTCAGTCAGGACGAACATGATATCGTCACCATCATGACGACATGGGAAAAACAGGAACACTTTCATGCCTGGCAATCGAGCCAGGCCTATAAGGGCGTCCATAAGAAACGGGACGAAGGGACTTCGGAAGTCAAACCGCTTGTCCTGTCAAACGCTGTCACGGAATATGCCGTCGTCGCCGATCATACCCATGCTTAAGCAAAACCGTCTTTTCCCGTGAATGGGAAGAGACGGCTTTTTTGTGTGGAATGGATGATCCGGAAAGCGGGTAAAAGAATTAAAACTGAACCTCGAGAGGTGACGGAATATGACGACACGTAAAGGCATCGTTTCCGGTTTGACGGTCTTGTTCGGCATGATGTTCATCATCGGTTTTTTGTTGTCCGGCGGTTTTGTCTATCTGTACTTTTTTGCCCTGCTGATTGCCTGCGCATCCTTTTTACGAGAACGGCTGACGCGCGGGGAGTGGTTGCAGGAAGGCATCGCCTTTATCTTGTTTTGTGCGGCCATTTTCCTCGTCGAACATCTGATTTTTTAACTCATTTGATCTGATAGGTATCAAGCAACAAATCGCGCCCTTCTGCAGGTAACTTAAAGCTGATTTTCCGGTGGACATCTTCCAGATAGATATCGGTTTTTTTGATTCGCCGGTCGAGATAAATCTTAAATTGTTGCGCTTTTCCGTCCTTCATCAACGTTAAGTACGGTCGCTCGGCGAGTCGTCCTTTCCGTTCGGTCTCTTCGCTTGTGTTAATCAAACGAACCAGCTGTTTCGATTCTTCGAGTGAAGTCTCGATAAACGTCTCCGGTGCCAGCAGATTCGTCTCGTGTTGGCCACCGTCCCGGTCTAATTTCATTTTCGGGAATGGACGGTCATGAAACAGGGCGAGCCGCGGTACCGAATAGTCCGCGTCGATCAGCTCGTCCGGCGGTACGTTCAGACCGGACGGCATCTGTTGTTCCTGCTTGACAGTCAGCTGATAACGGGTCGCTTTTCCCGTTTTTTCCTTGACCGTGACCGTACCGTAAACCCCGTCTGCATGCGGCGTCTCCGTAAACTCGATGGTAGCCGGTTCCTTCGAAGCGTGAATCGCGGCACGATACCGTGCTTGACCGATCAGACTCAGCTGAAGTTCGTACGGTTCCTGAATTTGAATATTCGATTCGAGAACAAGCGGAACGGTCCCGACGAACGGTGTCAGTTCCATCACATTCGTGACAATCGTCTGTTTCGTCTGTTCGTTCGTGGCCCGGACGACAAGATACCCCGTCGTCGGAACGATCAACTGCCGCGCGGACTTCATGAATGCGTACCCGGATACCCGGACCGATTCCTCGAATTCCGGCGATAGCGGATGAATCTTCACCTGACTTTCAGGTGTCGTCAGATCATCCGATGAGAAGCGGTCCTGTTTTTTCATTAATTTGTGGAATCCCGGCTTTGAAATATAATCATGGCAGTATAAAAAACGGTCCTGTTTCGTTTTCAAATAGACTGCCTGCACCCCGCGCGATTCCGGGAATTGGCTGACCAGATTCACAAAGTATTGTGTCCCGACGGAATAGTCCTTCGGAGCCGGAACTTTTTTTGTCGCACATACCTGTTTGATGAGGACGCCAATGGCCGGATCGTCATCCTTGAAGTCTGTCAGATTCAATGTATCGTACACTTCGGGCAGATACGTATATTCAATCGGTTTGGCGTCCGGACTGCATCCGCTCAACAGGATGGCCGCTATGCTTAACAGCACGATTTTCCGCATCTTCAGTCCTCCAGTTCAGCGGCTAAAGCGGTCGCCAGTTTCCCGGACAGCTTCGCCGTTTTTTTTGTTCGGATGTCTTTGACATAGAAATCGGTTTTGTTCGCCCGTGTTTTGAGATACAGATCAAACGTCTGGACTTTTCCGTCTTGAATCAAGGTCAGGTAACGGATATCTGCCCGACTGCCTTGCGATTTTTCCAGTGTGACGTCTTTTAATTCATCTGCGATCCGCTTCGCTAACTTGTCGGATATTAACGACAGTTGCCGGAAGTTGCCGTCACGTAATGCTGCCTCGTTCGGATGAAGGAACCCGTGTATTTCTTTGTTATCGGTGCCGATGCCGTTAAACCCGCGGACAGGCAGGTCTTTGACGATCGTCTCGTAACGCAGGGAAATCGTTTTATGCATCGGCTCTTCCGGATCCTTGGATTGGAGCGTCAAGTAGGGAATCGTTTTGTTTGCCGGTAAGACGTCAGGGAGCGAGTGATAGGTTAATCGGGCCGGTTGTTTCCCGTGTTGCGTCAAAAGATCCTGCTGATTTTCATACAAATCATCCTTCAGTAACAGCGTATAGGTCGTAGACGGGAGACCATCTGTCGTCTTTTCGACGGACAGTTCCAGCTTTTGATAGACAAACGAAGCCGGTAATCCAAACAGCGGTTGCTGTTGACCGTCTTCCTCCTCCAGAAAAACGACTTGACCCGTTACGGGAAATTGAACGAAGCCCCGTCGGATTTGTCCGGTTCCGTCGATGACCTCATGTTTCCGTTTCATCGCCTTTTCAAAGGTCCGGGTCGTCAAAACCGGTTCCGCGACTGCTGAGAACTCTTGCCCTTTCGTCTGCTTCAGCCACGGATGGTCGTTCAGCTGAATCGAATGCGTGGTCAGACGAGATGTCTTCGGCGAACGGCACGTCAGGTAATAGTCATCGCCTGTCGCAATATACTGCAGCTCGATCGGCGCGGTATAGTTCCCGAGTTGTTGTAAGTTAAAGTAAAGACCATATGTATCGAGCGTCCGGTAACGCTTCGGCATCTTAACGATATGCTTTTTTTCTTCACATGTTTGCAGCAGGCGGGCAGACTGTTTTTTTGAAACCGGTTCATAGGCTTCATCTGTAAAATTAATGGCTTCCCAATATGTGGGGGATCGTTTTAACTCCAACAGCCGCTCCGTGCCGCATCCGGTCAGGAATAAACTGCCGATGAGACTGATTGCGAGTACAGATTTCTTAATGATAATCGCTCCTTCATTCTTTTAACAATATTTTACCATGATGATACCCTTTTAATTCCATAAAGATTCAAATCTGAAAACAGTTTAACTAAATTTAGCGAGAATTCTCCCGCCTCTCAGGGCGAAGCCCAGCGTAGGTGGGAGATGAATCGCCCTGTCTGAGATTGTTGGATACAATCAGTGTAACGAATCAAAAGGAAAGGTGTGATTGCGTTGCTGAAGGCGTACAAGTTTCGACTCTATCCGACGAAATCCCAACAAGAATATTTCGTGAAGACGTTCGGTTGTGCCCGTTTCGTCTACAATAAGATGCTCGAAGAGCGGATCCGATTGTATGAAGATTCGAAACTGAACCCTGACGCGAAACAGAAGCTCCCAACCCCGGCGAAGTACAAGCCGGAATTCCCTTTCCTCAGAGAAGTCGACAGTCTTTCCCTTGCGAACGCTCAGATGGATTTGAACAAAGCGTATAACAACTTTTTTCGAGATCCGTCTGTCGGGTTTCCGAAGTTCAAATCGAAGCACAACGCCCGTGCCTCTTACACAACAAATAATCTGAAGGGGAGCATACGAATCGAAGATCGTAAGGTGAAACTTCCTAAAATCGGTTTCGTAAAGTTGAAGCAACATCGTCCGTTCGATGGTGTGATCAAGTCCGCTACGGTCTCGATGACGAAGACCTCAAAATTCTTCATCTCCATTCTTGTCGATCAATCCGAAGAGCGATGGGTTCCCGCTAAGAATAAAGTAGGAATTGACCTTGGTCTGGAACACTTCGCCATCATGACGAACGACGAGTGGACTTCTGAGAAAGTTGCCAATCCTCGTTTCCTTCGAAAGTCCGAAGAGAAGATCAAGAGGGCACAACGTGCCTTGTCCCGTAAAAAAAAGGGGAGTAAGAATCGAGACAAGGCGAGGATCATCCTCGCCAAGAAGCATGAGAAGATTGTAAATCAACGTCAAGATTTTCTTCATAAGCTGTCGAAACGGATCGTTGACGAGAACCAAGTCATCGTCGTCGAGACACTGAAGTCGAAGAACATGATTAAGAACCATACGATCGCCAAATCGATCGGAGACGTCAGTTGGTATGAGTTCGTCCGGCAGTTGGTCTATAAATGCACCTTCTACGGACGAACACTGATCAAAGCGGACCAATGGTACGCCTCAACGCAAATCTGTTCTTCTTGTGGAACGAAAGGCGAGAAGAAAACGTTGTATGTGCGCGAGTGGACATGCACTTGCGGTGCGCATCATGATCGAGATATCAACGCAAGTATCAACTTGTTGCTGTTAGCAGACTAAAACCCCTTCAGGGTGGGAACCACCCGATGAGCTTGGTCAATAATCGTAGCTCGTAAAAGTACGGTCTTCCCAAGAAGCTCCCACTTCAATTTGCGAAGCGAATAAGTGGTGAGTAGTTCACAGTTAAGATGTTAGTTTTATGGTGCAACCGGGTATTCTGTAATTATGCACGGAAGTTCGACCAACTAAAACAACGGGGGTTTTCACAGATGGGTACATTTATTCAAGCAGTTGACGGAACAAAGATTTACGTGGAAGATATCGGTTCGGGACAACCGGTCGTTATGTTACACGGATGGCCGGCCAACAATAACATGTTCGAATATCAAAAAAACCGTTTGCTTGAAGAAGGGTACCGTTACATCGGCGTCGATTACCGCGGCTACGGAAAATCGGATGCGCCGGCTACAGGTTATGACTATACGACGATGGCGTCGGATATCAACGAAGTGATTCAGCAATTGAAATTAACGAACGTCACCTTACTCGGTTTCTCGATGGGCGGCGGAATCGCTTTAAAATACCTCTTGAATCACGGAGAGTCCAATGTCTCAAAATTGATCTTAGCAGGCGCAGCCGCACCGATCTTCACGCAACGCGACGGTTATCCGTACGGTATGAAGAAAGAGGAAGTCGATGCCTTGATTGAGGACACGAAACAGGACCGTCCATCGATGCTGAAAGGATTCGGGGAAATCTTTTTTGCGAAAGAGCATCCGGAACCGCTCCAGCAATGGTTCCATAACTTAAGTGTCGACGCTTCATCCCACGGTACGATCCAGTCGGCAATTGCCTTACGGGACGAAGACTTACGGGACGATCTGCCGAAGATTTCAGTCGATACGCTCATCATGCACGGTAAAAAAGATCAAGTCTGTCCGTTCGATTTTGCCGAAGTCATGCATGAAAACATCAACGGTTCACGTCTTGAAGTTTTCGAAGAGAGCGGACACGGGATGTTCCTCGACGAACGCGAGAAGTTCACGGAAACACTGGTCGCGTATTTAAAATCAGGTCAAACGGTCTGATCATTCGATATAAGAAAGGCGGGCACACAAGTCCGCTTCTACGAAGATCAGGGGAACAGATGCTAAATCTGTCCCCCTGATCTCTTTTTGAATGGAACGATCCATTTCGAATTAAGGTGCTTCTATTTCTTCGATGACTTGTCGTGCCAATTCCCCTGACAACCGGGCACTTATTTTCGTCCGTTGATCCTGCAGATAAAGATCCGTCTTATTCGCGCGTTTTTTCAGATACACGTTAAACGTTTGTGTGTTGCCGTATTCAAGCAATGTCATATACGAAAAGGGTGTCCGCGTACCTTGCGGCTTTTCCAACGTCACAGCCTTTAACTCTTCCGTCATCGCCCGGGAAAGCCGTTCCGGCAGGATGACCATCTCGCTGAGTTTCGCCTTTTCAAACGATTTCATCGTCGGATGGAAGTAAGCCGTGATTCCGTGCGCCTCCTCTTCAAGCTGGTATTCCTTGACCGGACGGTAAAGCGGCCGATAACGAACAGACAGCGTCTTTTCTTCCACCACCCGTTCTTTTTTTACGACTTGCAGGGTTACGAAGGGCACGGTTTGATTGACCGGTAAAGTTTTCGGCAAGGAAAGTTGCTTCGTTTTGATCCGGGTCGATTTGTCAGCTGTCATGATTTGTCGATCCGTCATGTCCCAACCATCACGTGAAAAAGTCAACGACCGGGACGTTGATCCGTCGATATGACGGCGGCTCACGAGATAAAACTCGCCTTGCTGGTGATGGGACGACAGTGGAATGTTTCGAATGATGTGCTCCTGACCGGACTCTGTCATGATAAACAACAGTTGCCCCGCCATCGGCAATTGAAACGCATGGAACGGATTTAACTCCTTCGCAAATTCATTGTCAGCGTTCATGTCCTGATTGGCGGATACATGCCGATCCAATTGTTCTTTTGTCAACGGAATCGAGACGGGTGCTTGCAGGCCGACATGATCCGAACCCTTGGTCAAGCGGATCCACGGATGATCCGATGCTTTCACCGGATGGACACGCAACTCCTGTGTCTTCTGCGAGCGGCATGACAGGTACATCTGATTGCCCTGTGCCAAATACACGACTTCGGTTGGAAGCGGCGCCACTCCCGGTTGGTTTAACGTAAAAATCATGCCAAATGATTCTAATGTCCGATATGACTTCGGAAGAGACACCGTTTTGTTCTGCATACAGGTCCGTAACATTTGGTTCTTTTGTTCAACAGGGACTTCCTGATCCGAGTATTCATCGGAAACAAAGGAATAGGCGGACCAATAGGAAGGAACAGGCTGAAGATCCAGCAAACGTTCTTGCCCGCAGCCGGTTAACACGATGCTGGACAGGAACGCGAGAAGCCGTACTCTATTTTTGATGATGATTCCTCCTTTAATGGATTATCCATTATATTACCATGTTACCAAACTCATCTTCCTTTTTTTAAACATATTCCATAAACGAAAAACAGGCAGAAAAGATGAATGCTTCACCTTTCTGCCTGTTGATTCAGACCGTATATTTCTTAATGAATCGCCGGTCGATCCATTGTTTGACGTACCAGCTGAGCCGGTTGGTTCGGTAAAATCGACCGTACAGCAGGGTGGCCCGGCGATGACCGAGCGCAAGCAGCGTCAAATAATACCGTTGCGGTCGAAATGTCCGTAATGGTTCGTCGTTCGCGAACCGGATCAGATTCTGAAGCAACAGTGGCGCCTGGCGCACCGCCGTCACCCCATTCTTCGGTGTTTCCGGATAAGCGGCCAGAGTCGCACAGTCCCCGACGGCAAAGATCGACGGATCCTCAAGCGACTGCAGTGTCTCGTGCACCAGTAAAAATCCGCGCGCATCACAGTACAAGCCGGATGACCTAAACAGTTCGGTTGCACTGGCGCCGCCTAAAAATAAGACGGCGTCCGTCTCAAGAGAACGCCCGGACCGCAAGCGCGCTGTTTGACCGTCCAGCGTCTCGAACCGGTCCACGATTCGGATGACACCGAGCTGATCGAGACGCGCGGCCAGTTCCGGACCTGCCGGATGACCACTGAGCAACGGTTCTTCATGAATCAGGGTGACCGGTGTACCGTTTGACTGAAAGGACGCGGCCATCTCGACTGCAGCCGCACCACTGCCGACGATGACAGGGGAGTCGGCACTCCGGAACGTCTGGAACGCGTCTTCCACGCGATAGTTCGGTTTGATCGTCACACGAATCGGGGTGCTTGCTGCCCAGTCGTGCGATCCGATATTAAACGACACGATATCGTAAGGGATGACCCGTCCGGACTGGCAAATGACCTGTTTGCTCGCGGCATCGATCCGCACGGCCCGGTCCTCGATCCACGTCTTACCGTGCCGTTCACATAATGCTTTGACATCGATACGGGTTTCGTCGAGTGTGTAGGTGCCGTCCGCTAATCCGGAGAACATGCCGGAATAATACTGGTAACGGGAGGGGGTGACGACAATCCAGTCAATTTCCGGATGACTCCCTTGTTTGATGCATTCTAAATGCGCATGACCTGCGCCGACTAAGACCATTTGCTTCACGACATTCACCTACTCTTTTTAAAAATTCGCTGTCTCTGAGACTGTTATTCCCTTATGCGGAATAGCGTAATCGTTCCTCTTCAGAGGAACAGACGAAGTGATGTTGCGAGCGTAACGGTCATCAACAGGAAGACAAGATCCCATCGTGTCACGACCGGTCGGACATAATAGGTCCGTTCGACCCGAAACTGACGGGCTTCCATCGCAATCGCAATCCGTTCCGAGCGGATGATACTCGTCGTAAACAACGGCAGGCTGATTGCGAAAAATGTCTGCCACGGCCAAATCGACCGTTGTTGCCGGATTCGGCGTGCCTGACGGATGGTCCGGATCGCCTGACGGAAAATCGGAATGAAGCGAAGTCCGGTTAAAAATCCGTAAGCCAGACGGACCGGTAGCCGGCATTGATGAATCAGACTCATGACGAACCGGGTCGGGTCGGTCGTTGCGACGAACGTTATACTCAACAGGACAAAAGCAAACATTCGCGTTGCGACGAGCCAAGCGTGAGCAAGACTCTCTTCCGTGATCCGGAACCAGCCGAATGTCCACAATTCCGTCTCTCCTTCACCGAATGCCGCCATCATCCAAAATGTCAACAGAAATAACAGACTGTAAGGGATGAGCCGTAGCAACAGTATCGACAGCCGCCAACCGGAACAGGCTACACCGACGGCTGCAAACAGAAGCAGGGCGAATGTTACCGGCAGACGTGACGTCGTAATCAGCACCAGCATGACATACACCAGTGTTCCAAGCTTAACCGCCGGATTAATGCGCGCGAGCAGTGAATCGTTTTCCTGCATGGTGTTTCACCTCCTCGCGTTGCTGATAGCGTACCGATAGCGGACGGATCAACTGGTTATGCTCAAGCAACGATTCGTTCCGGAACAATTCATCCGGTGTCCCGTCAAACTGAATGTGCTTCTCGCCGATGACGACAACACGGTCGGCGTAACGGTGGACCAGTTCCATATCGTGCGTCACCATGATGAGCGTTGTCCCGGCTGCTCGGGCTCGTCGCAAGACTTCAACCAATTGTGCCGCCGTCTCGGCATCTTGTCCGAAAGTCGGTTCGTCGAGTAACAGGACCGCTTTTCGTTCGAGCAGCATCGTCGCGACACTTAAACGTCTTTTTTGTCCGAGACTAAGTGCAAGCGGGGACTGACCCGCGACATCTGCCAAGCGATAATACTGTAAGGCATTGTTCAACTGACCAGGTGTCGGGGATGTACAACTGATCGTCAACTCGTCCAACACCGTCTGTTTGAGAAACTGAAACTCAGGTTGCTGAAAAACGAAGCCGACCTGCTGGTAAAACGTCCGGTCCCGCCATTTTTTCAAAGGCGTCTGAAACAGCTTGATCGTCCCACTTTGCGCCGGCAACAGTTTTGCCAGCGTCTCAAGCAGGGTGCTTTTACCGGCACCGTTGCGTCCGACGAGCATGATCCATTCTCCGGCGGACGCGGTCAGCGAAATCCGGTCGAGAATCACCCGTTTGCCATGCGTGATCGTCACATCGGTCAAATCAAACGTCGTTTCGTTTGCCACCGGACGTCTTGCGACGGGCGGGTTATTCAGAAACCGCGCTGTTGCGACCGTCAGCGGAATCGTCTCGAGTGTATAAGGATAGAGCAATGGCGACATGATACCGTGCCGGATCAGTTCCTCCCGTTTCTCTTCGAAGACTTCAAGCGGGGAACCGTCAAGCCTCAGCTGTCCTTCCCGAAAGACCAACACACGGTCAGCAAACGTCACACATTCTTCCAGTTGATGTTCGATCAACACCAGTGTCACGTTCGGATCGTGATGCAATTCTTCAATCAGCTCCATCATCAATCGGCGGCCGTGCGGATCGAGTTGCGCCGTCGGTTCATCGAGTAACAGGATGTCCGGTTCGAGTGCCAACACACAGGCCAAAGCAAGCCGTTGTTTCATCCCGCCGGACAGTCCGGCAATTTGCGTCGTCAAGGCGAGGTCGAGTCCGACCCGTTTCAAAACCGTTCTGATCCGTCCCTCCATTTCGTCGCGGGGGATGCTCCGGTTTTCAAGACTGAAGGCGATTTCCGCTCCGACCGTCTGCATACAAAACTGATCGTCCGGCTGTTGAAACAGCATGCCGACGGTTCCGTCCGCGCGCCATTCGCCGCTGACTTCCGCCTCGATGGTTTCCGGTATCAGTCCGGCGAGGACATGCAAGAAGGTCGTTTTTCCGCTACCGCTCGGACCAATCAATAAGGTCGTCTCTCCTTGCCGGAGCGACACGGTCAGGTCGTTTAAGACAGCGCAATCTTGATCCGGATAGCGGACGGTCAGATTTCGGCACCACATCAGGCAGCCCGCCGTTTCTTCTGTCGTCCGACGGCATAGCCGTTCAGCGTTCCCGTCTTAACGAGTGCGTCGACGATGATTTTCGCGAGTAACCCGCCGAGCAGGGCACCGCTGACCAACTGTAGGGAAAACGTCAGCAGAAGAGTGGTCGTCGTATAGTAGGCGAATCCATTGACGATCAGACTGTAAATCATGCTGCCGACTGCGGCAAATACGCCAGACAACATCAAGGTAAAGGTATTGAATGTCCGGTACCCGAATAACAGAAAAGCAATCTCAGCACCGATGCCTTGCGCAAGGCCGATCAATAGAGCTGATAAACCGAAGTGACTGCCGGTAAACAGTTCGACCGCTGCTGCGACGACTTCGGCAATCAAAGCCGCACCCGGTTTTTGTACGATGTAGGCGACGAGGGGACTGGCAATAACCCAGATGCCGAACATCCAGTTTGATCCGACCGGTCCGAAGATGGCAGAGATTGGCAACCATAACGTTGACCAGCCTAAGTAGAGAACGCCGCATGCGACTGCGAGCATCATCATGACGATAATTTCTTTCATTTTCCAACTGTTCATAATCAGTTCTCCTTTAAATGTACATCCACGAAGAAAGCACAAAAAGACCGCCCTCTAGAAAAGAGAGCGGTCGCGTCAACTGTCCGGGGACAGAAAAAGGGCACGAATGGGTCCGCTCCACTTTCCTACGCTAGTATGAACTAGATCAGGTTCAAAGGGTCCGAAGTGAATCGTCTCAGCCAAATGGCTCCCCTAGTGGATGTGTATTGTGGTGTACAGCTTTCACTGTACGTCTGACGCTCCGACTTGTCAATCCCCATTAAAAAACCCCTCCGCGAGGGGAGGGGAGAAAAGATTATTCTTTGTCTTCTTTGTTTTCTTCAGCTTGCTCTTCAGATGTTTCTTCTGAATCATCTGTTGATGAATCTGCATCCGCTGCTTGTGCTTCAGCTTCTGCTTCTTCGATTTCTTCAAGTTCAGCTTCGAGTGTTGATTCAACGACTGCTGCGACTTGAATATCACCTTCTGTGACGACACGGAAATCTTTTTCTTCCGGAAGGTCCGCTACTGTGATGGAATCACCGATTGCAAGATCCGTTACATCCACTTCGATGCGTTCCGGTAATTTATCTGGTGTTGCGGCAACTGTTACTTTAAAGAGTGTTTGTGAAAGGAATCCGCCAAGTTTTGCACCGGCTGCTTCGCCGACGAGGACGATATCCGTTTCCACTTCTGTTTCTTCATCCATTTTAACCGCGATGAATTCAACGTGTTTAATCGTTGGTGTAAAGATATCCATATCAAGCTTGTTGATCAATGTGTTGACTTTCTTGCCGCCGATTTGAAGAGCGACCAAGACGTTTTCGCCGTGATCACGAATGACTTTGACCAATTCTTTTTCGTCGAATGAGATCGGTGTGCTTTCCACTTTGTAGCCATACACGACACCAAGAGCTTTTCCTTCATGACGTAATTGCTTTCTAAGTGAGCGTGGGCGTACTTCGCGTTCTTCTACTTTTAATGTTACTGACATGTTCATTTCCCCCTTGAATTTGGTATAGCCCTCAAAAGGTAATGAATGTAGGAGTGGAACAATAGGTTCCAACAGAAATTCATGCGCTAAATGCTAGTTCAACTGGATTTCATTCAGAAATGAAAAACGAAGTGAGTAAGTAGCATTTCTCTCCCAGGTCATTACGCTGATATTGAGAAACAATAATTGAAAAGCGACCGTGTTGTACGGTGCTAATGTAGATATACCCCTGTCTTTCAAAACTTAAAACCTTTTTCTATACATTTAATTGTCGAAAGACCTTCCAACCCGTTGAAGGGCAACGGATGAAAGGTCTTTGATTTTTTTGAGATTTTCTTCTGTTTTTACGATTTATCGACCGAAGAAGGGTCTGAAACAGGGGAGTCGAGCAGACGGACAAGCTCACGAATCGTCAACACATCGGTCTGTTGATCCGACAAGACGGCGTCAATCATCATCGCCTTGCGATCCTGTAATTCGGCCATCTTTTCTTCAATCGTTCCTGTCATCAGTAACTTAATCACTTCGACGGGCGACTGTTGCCCTAACCGGTGAGCCCGGTCCGCCGCCTGCTGTTCGACAGCCGGATTCCACCAGCTGTCGTATAAAATGACGGTATCCGCGGTCGCCAGGTTCAGACCGGTCCCGCCGGCTTTCAAGGAAATTAAAAACAGGTCCGTTTCCCCGGCATTAAAGCGGTCACACATCGACACCCGGTTTTCGACCGGTGTCTCACCGGTCAATAAAAAGTGATCCAGCTGCCGTTCTGCCAGCCGTTCCCGGATCCGGCCGAGCATCTTCGTATATTGGGAAAAAATCAGCAGACGGTGTCCCGCTGCCCGTTTTTCTTCAATTAACGACAGCAGGCGTTCGAGTTTCGTCGATTCACCGGTATAGCCGTCAACAAATAAGGCCGGATCACAGCAAATCTGCCGCAGACGCGTTAAACCGGCGAGCAGCTTGATCCGGTCCTCGCGTTTCGTTTCATCGAGGTGCTGCAACGTTTCGAGTTGCAGTTTCGCAAGGTACGAGGCATAGAGTTTCTTTTGCGTCGGACCAAGGTCTGTATAGTGATGGACGATCTGCTTCTTCGGCAAATCCTGTAACACCTCATCTTTGGTCCGCCGCATCAGAAACGGACGGACGAATCGTTTGATCTCGTCATGCGACCACGTTTGAAACGTCTGTAAGTCCGGCAGCAAAGAAGGGAAGATGACTCGGAAAATCGACCAGAGATCATCAGTCCGGTTTTCAAGCGGCGTTCCGGTCAAGGCAAACCGACGTTTCGCCCGAATCCGGCGCAAACGGACAGCGGTTTGTGACGCCGGATTCTTCAGGTGTTGTGCCTCGTCAAACATTGCGACGTCATACTCGATTGCTTGATGGGCTTCGATATCTGCCCGTAATGCCGGATAGGAGATCAGGAAAATCCCTTCCGCCGGTAATGTCTCGAGTTGCTTCAGCCGTTGCTTCCACACGCCGGTCAACAGATGAACCGTTCTCGTCGGTGCAAATTTCTTCAGCTCCGCCTGCCAGTTATGGAGCAGGGAAGCGGGGGCGACAATCAGCATCCGCCCTGCCGGAAGTGTCTCGAGATAACCGATTGCCTGGATCGTCTTCCCGAGTCCCATCTCATCGGCTAAAATTCCGTGTCCGTCATGTCCGGCGAGATTGGCCATGAACTGGATGCCTGCCCGTTGGTACGGATACAACGACTGGTCGAGTATGTCCGGGAAGTTCAGATAGACACCGGTTCCGTTTTTCAGCTCCAACCACCGTTCCGTCAACTGTTTATGAACATGTAAGAACGAGGCACCGACCAAATGTTTGAGGTTCGGCAGGGCCGGCATCCGGAGCACCGCGTCGAGTTGATCCTGTTCCGCGGCTTCGAGTTGCCGAAACAGACGTTGCAATTGTTGAAAGGCCCGTGTCTCAAAGGAAACGAACTGACCACTCTTTAAGCGGTGATACGCTTTCCGGGTCACAAGTGACGCGAGGACCCGCTTCAGTTCCGTTTCCGGAATCCCGTCCATGGAAAAGCGGAAGGTTAACCAATCCAGGCGGTCCGTCGTGTCGACATCAATCCGCGGATGGAACGGTCCGTTCGGTAAGGATTGGCGGATACTTTCCGTCACTTGAACGACGAGTTCACCGTAAACGACACGGGAATCGAGCAAACCTTTCAGAAATTGATATTCCGCCGCTTCTTCCTCTAATCGATGGCGACCGTTCCGCTCGAGGAAGCCACTCTCCGTCACGTAGCGGAGGACGGCTCCTTCGAGCGATACATCGCGCCCGAGCCAATCTGTCTCTTGCAACGGATTAATCCGAACTCCCTGATAGATAAACGTCACGAGCAGTTCAAGTCCACCAGCTTCCCGGTCCAGCGCCAGCTCGACCGTCGGCGGACCGCTGACGAGCCGTTGTTTGAGCGGGGGACTGAGCCAGACATCGGCAAGATTCCGTAAGTGGTCACTCCTTTGTAAAAGTCGGTCAAAATACATTGGGCTGATGATAAAACGTTGTTGCGCCGTGATGCTTTCCATCACAATCGCCGAACCGTTGACATCAAATCTGATTTTTGCCCGTTCCGCTTTACTTAATGTTTGCAAATAAGCCGTCACCGCGGCATCTTCGGTCTGCCGCGTCGTCGCAAACGGACGGATTAATGATTGATTTCCGCCAGGTGTGCCGTAGACTTGCACATGATGCATCGCTAGCAACACGGCAACGATATGCCCGCAAAACGATTGATCCATCGCAAGTGACGGACAGTTGCAGCCCGCATCTACGCCGTGTTCCTTGACGCGGACGGTGACGGTGAACAGATCTTCGCCTTGAACGGCGGCTTCGACAAGCAAGTCACCGGATTGGTAGTTTCGCAGCGTGACTTTTTTAGCGGCGACATAGCGTTTGCCGCGACGAAACGCATAGGTATCCGACATTTGTTTGATTTTCCGTTCACTTAGTCCATAATTCATCCCGTCACTCCTTTCATCAGGATATAGGTGACATAATACAATTATCGTTCACTATCAAATAATTCAATCGCCCGTTTTTTCTCTCGATCACCAATATGGGCATAAACCTGGGTCGTTGCGACTGATTCGTGACCGAGCAACTGTTGAATCGTCAAGACATCGACCCCGCCGGTCGCGAGGCGCGTTGCGAATGTATGCCGTAATTTGTGCGGCGTGATCTGTTTCCGTTCCAAAAACGGCAAAACCGGACGCAGACGGTCGACGTGCCGCTTTAAAATATGTTGGACCGCCCGGGGGCTCAGTGCTTTTCCTTGCTTCTGAAAAATCGGTTCCGGTCCCCGCATCGTCAAACTGTAATGCGCCGCAAATTTTCGCAGAGCGACCCGGACTGGTTTCGCGAGCGGGATGACACGTTCTTTGTTGCCTTTCCCGATGACGCGAATCGTCCCTTCATGGAAATCGACGGCATTCCAGGTCAATTGTGTCATTTCGCTGAGCCGCATTCCGCTGTACCCGAGCAGCTGAAACAACGTGATATCCCGGACGCGATCCCGCTCGTAATGCGCCGCTTCCCGGGCATTCATCTCGACGTTCGACGGCAACAGCTGCATGAGTTCGTCCCATTCGCGTTTCGTTAAGTAAACCGGATCCCGTTTCGCCTGTTTCGGACGATTGATTTTCGCGACCGGATTTTCCGACAGCACGCCGATATCAATCAAATGCCGGAATAACGACTGCAAGGCCGACAGCTTCCGGTTGATGACGCTCGGGGCATTTTGTTTGGTTAACGCTAAGTATTCGGCATAAGCAGCAATCCCGGACCCGTCAATTTCAAGAAACGCTTCTTGCGTGATATCCCGCGCCTGAATTGCTTCTCCCGACGCTTCCGCGACGAACTGGAAAAATGAATCAAAATCATAGACATAGCGACGCATCGTCGCTTTTGAAAAGTTTTTGGACGCCAAGTGATCGATATAGGACCGGATGAAGTCCGGCATCCGGACATACCCCGGCAGATCCATCGTATGGGCAGGAAGGGGTATCGGTTTTACTGTTTTTCCTAGGTTTTTAAACAAACTCATCATTCTATCCCCTCTCTGTCATGAGTATACCAAACGTTGGTAGACGGCACACTAGTTTGCGTGAAATAGTTATTTCACGCAACGTTAAATTGTCAGACAGGGAGCGCTCAGTTGCATCGAAATGGGTGAAGACGGGTAACCATTCGACTCGTTGCAAATCAGCTTTTTATCGTTATAACGACAATTAAATACAATAATAATATTATGTAAACTAATTAGATGATTATTTTTCACAGAAAATCATTTCGCTCTCAGTTGCATCGAAATTCGTTCCGGCGGGTAGTTGGTCGTCTCGTTTTCGTACAGACCGTTTCTGGTTTTTACACCTCGAACGTGTACCTTCCTCCAGTTGAAAGGCTTAATCCAAATTGAATCGGGTATATAGACTAAGACTATCTTGTATTCACCATAAGGGGGAAATCATATGATTTCAGATCAACAAGCACGGCAGTTATTAAAAGACGCGAAACGGATCGCCGTCGTCGGGGTATCCAGCGATTCGGGCAAAACGGCAAACTGGATTGCCGATTACCTGGTCCAGCATGGTTACGAAGTCATTCCGGTCAACCCGACGTTAAATGAATGGAACGGACAGAAGGTGTACCCGAGTGTCGCCAGTATTCCGGGACACATCGATATCGTTGATGTCTTCCGCCGGTCGGAGTTTTTAGCAGATGTTGCTAAGGATGCTGTCGCGCACGGCGATGTCGGTATGATTTGGAATCAACTCGGATTATCGAGCGTCGAAGCGGAAAGCTTAGCCCTCGGTGCCGGGATTCCGTATATCGAAAACCGTTGCATCAAAATTGAACACCAGTACTTATAATGGTGATTTGACACGGCATCTACTTCCTAACTGTAGATGTCTTTTTTTCTTGTTTTCTAGATTATCCTTGTCAGATAGCAAGAAGATGCCTACAATTAGATACAGACTACTAGAAAAACGAACGAACGTTTGGAAAATTCGGCGTTTTTTCTATTTGAGGTGAAAAACATGGCGACAGATTTAAACAATTATAATGATGATGCCATACAGGTGTTAGAAGGACTCGAAGCAGTCCGGAAGCGCCCGGGTATGTATATCGGTTCGACCGATCATCGCGGACTCCACCATTTGGTGTATGAGATCGTCGATAATGCAATTGATGAGGCACTGGCCGGATTTGGGGAACAAATCGATGTCATCATCCATAAAGATAATGCCATCACGGTACGAGATCACGGGCGCGGTATGCCGACCGGGATGCATGCTTCCGGGAAACCGACGGCAGAAGTCATCTTCACCGTCCTTCACGCCGGCGGGAAATTCGGTCAGGGCGGCTATAAGACATCAGGTGGACTGCACGGCGTCGGCGCATCCGTCGTCAATGCCTTGTCGACACAATTGAAAGTCACGATTTACCGAGACGGTAAACAGTTTGAACAGACGTTTGAAGACGGGGGAATTCCGAAAACGACGTTACTTGAGACCGGCACGACGCGCCAAAAAGGAACAAGTGTCTATTTCAAGCCGGACGGAAAAATCTTCAGTACGTTGACATACAACTATGATACGTTAGCAGAACGTCTGCGCGAATCAGCCTTTTTACTGAAGGGTCTGAAGATCACCTTGACCGACGAACGGTCGGAAAAAGCAGATGTTTTCCAATACGAAGACGGCGTCAGTGAATTCGTCGGCTACTTGAACGACGATAAAGATACGTTACACCCGACGGTTGCCTTTGAAGGAACGGAAAACGACATCGAAGTCGATATCGCCTTCCAGTTTACGGATGCTTATTCGGAAAACGTCCTGTCGTTCGTCAATAACGTCCGGACTCGCGATGGCGGCACACACGAAGTTGGCGCCAAAACGGCGATGACCCGGGTGATGAATGAATATGCCCGTAAAAATACATTGCTGAAAGAAAAAGATAAAAATCTCGACGGAAATGATATCCGTGAAGGATTGACGATGATCGTGTCCATTCGGATTCCGGAAGAATTTCTGCAATTTGAAGGACAAACGAAATCAAAACTCGGTTCGCCGGAAGCCCGGACGAGCTGTGACGCGGTCATTACACGCCGCCTGTCGACGTATCTTGAGGAGAACCCGCAAACGGCGACCCTTCTGATCAAAAAAGCGATCCGTGCTGCCCAGGCCCGGGAAGCGGCCCGGAAAGCCCGCGAAGAAGCCCGGAACGGGAAGAAAAAGAAACGTTCAAGTATCCTAAACGGGAAACTGACACCGGCCGCGTCGAAAAACGCCGAGAAAAATGAATTGTTCCTCGTCGAGGGAGATTCCGCCGGCGGTTCAGCTAAACAAGGCCGTAACCGGACGTTCCAGGCGATTTTACCATTACGCGGGAAAGTCCTGAACACGGAAAAAGCGAAACTTGCGGATATCATGAAAAACGAAGAAATCAATATGATCATCCACGCAATCGGCAGCGGCGTCGGCGCCGACTTCGATCTGTCCGACTGCAACTTCGATAAGGTCATCATCATGACCGATGCCGATACCGACGGGGCGCACATCCAAGTCCTGTTGCTGACGTTCTTCTTCCGCTATATGCGACCGTTGATCGATGCCGGGAAAGTGTTCGTCGCCTTACCGCCGCTCTACCGTGTTTCAAAAGGGAAGGGCAAATCAGAGAAGTTTGAATACGTCTGGGATGAAGAAACTCTGGCGAAAACAACGAAAAAGTTCGGCAAAGGGTATATGATTCAGCGTTATAAAGGACTCGGTGAGATGAATGCGCCGCAACTCTGGGAAACGACGATGGATCCCGAGACGCGGACGTTGATCCGCGTTACGATCGATGATGCGGCTGTCGCTGAGAAACGGGTTTCCGTCCTGATGGGCGACAACGTCGGTCATCGCCGGAGCTGGATTGAAGACAATGTAGCGTTCGGACTGACGGAAGACCTCTCAATCATTGAAAATGAACACGTCACGAAAGAGAGTGTGAACTGATATGTCTAACCTGCAAAACATTTTGAATCTGTCCCTTGAGCAAGTCGTCGGGGATCGGTTCGGACGTTATTCGAAATATATCATCCAGGACCGGGCCTTACCGGACGCACGCGACGGATTAAAACCGGTGCAACGCCGGATTCTGTATGCGATGCATACGGAAGGCAACCTGTTTGACCGCGCTTACCGGAAATCGGCCAAGACGGTCGGCGTCGTCATCGGTAACTACCACCCGCACGGCGATTCGTCGGTCTATGAAGCAATGGTCCGTCTCAGCCAGGAGTGGAAATTACGTTATCCGTTAGTCGACATGCAGGGGAATAATGGTTCGATCGACGGCGACAGCGCCGCTGCCATGCGATATACGGAAGCCCGTTTATCGAAAGTATCGAGCCTGATTCTCGAAGGCATCAATAAACAGACCGTTGATTACACGTTGAACTTTGATGATACGACGGAAGAGCCGCTTGTCTTGCCGTCCCTCTTACCGAACCTGCTGATGAACGGTTCGACAGGGATTTCGGCCGGGTATGCGACGGAAATCCCGCCTCACCATGCCGGTGAAGTGCTCGACGCGGCAATTGGCCGAATTTCGGGAACTGTGCATAATGTCGATGATTTACTGACACATATGCAAGGACCCGATTTCCCGACCGGCGGTGTCGTCCAAGGTCTCGACGGCATCAAAAAGGCGTTTGAAACCGGCCGCGGCAAAGTCATCATCCGGTCGCGGGCAGTGATCGAAACGTTACGCGGCGGACGCCAGCAAATCATCATCACGGAACTGCCGTACGAAGTCAACAAAGCAAACCTTGTCAAACGGATGGAAGAACTCCGCCTCGACCGCAAAGTCGAAGGGGTAGCGGAAGTCCGCGACGAGACGGACCGCGATGGTCTTCGTGTCGTCATCGAGCTGAAAAAAGAAGCGGATGCGGAAGGGGTGCTTCACTTTTACCTGAAGCAGACCGACCTGCAAATCGCCTATAACTACAATATGGTCGCCATCCACGAGCGGACACCGCGTCAGATGGGTGTTCTCGCGTTACTCGACGCGTATCTCAGTCACGTCAAGGATGTCGTCATCCGCCGGACAACGTTTGATCTCGAGCAGGCGAAACGCCGTCAAGAGGTTGTGTCAGCCCTCATGACCGCTATTTCCGTCCTGGATGAGACACTTGCGTTGATCCGGTCGGCCTCCAACAAATCGGAAGCGAAAGACAAGTTGATTGAACGGTTTAGTTTCACCGATCGCCAAGCGGAAGCTGTCGTCATGCTTCAGCTGTACCGGTTGACGAATACTGATATCGTTGAATTGCAGGAAGAAGCGGCGAAACTTGAAAAAGAAATCGCCCGCCTTGAAAAAATCCTGAACGACGAAAAAACACGGAACCGGTTGATCATTAAAGAATTAACCGTTCTGAAAGAGCAAGTCGCGGACAAGCGGCGTTCGACGATCGAAGCGGAAGTCGAAGAGCTGAAACTGAAGACGGAAGTCATGATTGCTGTCGAAGAAACCATGGTCTTCGTCTCGAAAAACGGCTATATCAAGCGGTCTTCGATGCGTTCGTTCGGCGCAACCAACGATTTGCCGGAGATGAAGGAGCAGGATCGTCTGTTGTATCACGGACAGGCGATGACGACGGATCATCTAATCGTTTGGACGGTTCAAGGGAATTATCTCCTGATTCCGGTCCACCAGTTGCCGGATACGAAATGGAAAGACGGCGGACAACACGTCGCCAATCTCGTACCGCTCGAGCCGGGTGACCGGATTTTATCGGTCGATCTCGTCCGGACGTTTGACGAGACATCGCACTGCCTGTTCGTGACGCGCCAAGGGATGGTTAAACGGTCGAAGCTGAGTGATTATAATGCGCAGCGGAAGTCGAAACCGCTCCAGGGCGTCCGTTTACGGGCGGATGACGAAGTGCTGTACGCCAAGATTTCAACGGGACAGGAGCAACTCTTCTTGACGACCCAGCATGGTTTCGGCCTTTGGTTCACGGAAGAAGATGTCCCGGTCGTCGGTGTCCGGGCAGCGGGTGTAAAAGCAATCAATCTGCGCGATCAGGACGTCGTTGCCGGTGCGATTGGCTTTAAACAGGCACCGAATATCGTCTTGCTGACGCAACGCGGTGCGTTGAAGAAAATGCGCCTTGCGGATCAGTTCCAAGTCTCGAATCGTGCCTTACGCGGTACGCAATTGTTGCGCGATTTAAAATCAAAACCGCATCAAGTGGCCGCCTTGATTGACGTCACACAAGCAAAAGAACTGATTCTGATCGGAAAAGAACAGGAAAAGACAATTCAAGTCCCATCCTTGTCCTTCCTCGATCGGTTATCAAACGGTTCGTTTGCTTATGACGAAGAAAAATTCGGTCCGCTTCTTGATTGGTATACCGTTTGATGGTCAGATGCCCCTCATTTTTAAAGAGGGGTGTCTTTTTTTAGGTTATTTTAGGTTAGATGGTGTTTCGTCGCTCCTTCCTGTTCGTTTCTAGCTTTCTGACACCTGTTTTGACCGCTTTTTCAGACTTTTCTTCGAATTATCGCCAAATCACCCGTTTACAAATTGAAACGACTGCCGATAACCGCTACAATAAAAGAAAATGGTCAGGCAAGATTACCACGAAAGTTGTGGAGCGGGCAGTTCGGAGCTTTAGCTTATAGGATTTGTTACATCAAGCAGCTACGGACATGTTCCTCGGCTGCTTTTGTGCCATCTGCCAACTGGAGAGGTGATGACGATGAAATTCAGAAGACGCGAAAAAGTAGCTATCTATATCACACGGGAGCAACCAGAGGGATGGGAACTACTTGTTTTTCATCCGCAATCCGCTCCAGACAGTGATTGGCAAATTCCTGCCGGCACCATCGAGGATGCTGAAATCGCCAAGGAAGCGGCAGTTCGGGAAACACTCGAGGAAAGCGGTTTATCGCTGGCGACCGTTCAGTACGTAGGTGAAGAAGAAATGCGTTATCCGGAACGAATGCGGGTGCATTACACGTATTTCTATCATGCTCATATCGAATGTCAGGAAAACCGATGGACGCATTGTGTCGCTGGTGACGGTCAAGATTGCGGTGATTTTTTCCATTTTGCCTGGTTACCGCTTGAACGAATCACGCAACTCGAACGCCGGCATCATATTTTCTTGGATCGTTTAATGAGCCGCTTGGAACGGACACATCATTACGATTGTCGGAAACACGGTTAATCCCGTGTTTTTTTGTTTTGTCTCACTATCTTGAGTTTACCTGAATTATGAGACAATAATTATTAACTATTGATAATATATGTTATGTTAACTTAAAGAAAAAAATAAAAATTATCCAGTTGGTCTTTGTTTTCCTCCGCTTCCCTGTTACTCTAAATACAGTAACATCTATATTGTTACCTTTTAACCGGTAACAAGCGATAAGTAACCGTATATTCGGTAACAAGGAGGATTTTTTTATGCAAGCTGTTGCGGTTTCCTTTGATATTCAAAGTTCTCGGAGCTATTCGAGTAAAGAACAGTTGTTAACCGATCTGCATCAATTAGCGGATCAGTTGAACGATGCATTTCCGACGGCGCTCGTACCGTTTCAAATTAAGTCCGGTGACAGTCTGCTTGGTGTATTTAACGAGTACGCTGTCAGTTATCCGCTCATGCTGATGCTGCTGAATCAGCCGTTAGACGGTTATATCGGGATCGGATTCGGCCAATATGAAACGCTCTCGACGACGCATGCCGATGAAGCCAACGGCAGTGCCGTTATTTTCGCTTTTGACGCCCAGGACGCCGCCAAACAGACGGCCAACCGGATTGCTTTTGCCGGGCCGCCCTATTTGCCGACCGCCCTGCTGAACGGTTATATCGAGATGTTATACCCGGCGTATTTCGGCAAAACGGACCGCCAAATCGAATTACACCGGCTGATGGATCAGCATCCGGAGGCCACTTACGAAGAAATCGGCTTACAAATGGGATTTCATGAAAAAGATGCGCGCATGAATGTTGCGAAACTTGTTGCCCGTTCCCAACGTAAACAACGTAAACGCTTAGAAAAGGCATTCGTCGACGCTTTAAACCAGTTACAGGTCTGGGAGGCGATCGGATGACTTTACTCTTAAGTCTGCTTCTCGTCCATCTGTTGGCGGACTTTCCGCTTCAAAGTCAACGGATGGCAAAGTCGAAGCAGCGGCAACTCCGGGTATTACTCGCGCATATGACAGTACATAGTATCGGGACAGCTGTTGTCCTCGGCATCTTTTATAAATGGGGTGACTTGAACGGCGCGACTGCCTGGATCATCGGCGGTGTCATCATCGGGACACATACCTTACTGGACGGTTCGCCCTTCAAACGTCTTTTGCATCCAGCGCTCGCATTTTGGGTTGATCAACTACTCCATCTTGCGATTCTGACAGAGATTGTCGTCTATTTGACACCGGTCGACTGGCCGACAACGTTTCCGTTACTCGACCAAATCTTATGGGTCAGCGTCTGGGGCTTGATTGCAACGGAGTTAATCGGACGCGGGATTGCCCCGCTGCTTGCGCCCTTTGCGCCCCGCTTGATTGAATCGCATTTTGAGCGGAAGGTCACACGAAAAGAACAACTGGACGGTCTGAAGCGGTCCGTCACGCATGAAGTCGAGGATTCCGCCCGGAGTTATACGACGGAAATCAACGGCGTCGGCCGTTACATCGGACTCGTCGAACGGGCCATCATCGTCTCTTTGGTGGCAGTTAATACAACAGGAGCCATCGGATTCATCATCGCCTTAAAAGCGTTGGCCCGATTTAAACAGTTTGATGACCGCCGATTTGCGGAATACTATATCATCGGCAGTTTACTGAGCATTCTTGCTGCCTTACTGTGCGGAATGGCCATCCGTCTGGCCCTGTGAATACAGCAGGACGATAGATTGAGATACAGAAAGAGAGGTGGACGGTTTCTTGAGGTAAGGAACCGTCGTAAAATCATGAAACAGATTGGATTAGTCAGACACCACAGGGTGACGGAAGGTTACCCGACCAAAGGCTGGATCAGCGCAGCCGACATCGAAGCCTGGATTGAGCGATATGACGTCTCGACCATCGATGTCCAGCCGGTTGAACTCGGAAATATCGACTGGACGATCTGTTACGCCAGCAGTATGCCGCGAGCCGTTCAAACGGCGGAAAGCGTCTACGGAAAAGATATCATCGTGACGGACTTGTTACGGGAAGTCCCGTTTCCGACGATCCGCTCACGGATTCGTCTCCCCTTCCTTGGCTGGGCATTGATCGGACGGCTTGTCGCGCCATTCAGCAAACGAATTCAAGCGGAAATCAAAGATGCCAACGAGCGGATTACGATTCTTCTGAACCAATTGACGTTTGAACAACAAGAACACGAACGGGTTTTGCTCGTCGGACACGGCGGAATGATGATTCTGATGCGGTCCGCCTTAAAAAAGCGCGGTTATGTCGGTCCCCGCTTCGGTCATCCACGCAACGGTATGTTGTATCTGTTTGAGAAACGGGAGGGCTAGGTATGAAATGGGGTTCCGTTCTGCTACTTGCGCTCTGTCTGATCGTCATCTTTTATATGACACGCGACGACGAGCCGTCACCTGGTGATCGTCCGGAATCGTCTACCGTCATTCACGTCTACGGCTTTGACGTCGGTCAAGGCGACAGTACCTTGATTCAGACGAAAAACGAAACGATTTTGATCGACGGCGGGAATAACGGCAAAGGAGACGATGTCGTCCGCTACCTGAAGAACCTGGGTATCACCCGCCTGACAGCCGTCATCGCAACACATCCGGACGCAGACCATATCGGCGGGCTCGATACGATTCTCGATGCCCTGCCTGTCGATCAAGTCTACGCACCACGCGTCAACCACACGACAGAAACCTACCGGGACTTCCTGCTCGCCGTCAAACGGCAAGGGATCACCATTAAAACAGCTAAAGCCGGTGTTTCGATTCCGAGTGACGAAGTGAAACTGAACTTACTCGCCCCGCTTCGCGACGGCACCCGTGATTTAAACAGCTGGAGTACGGTCCTGCAACTCGTTCATGGCGATAATACTTTTCTCTTCATGGGAGACGCTCCGATTCGGACGGAACAGGATTTGCTCGAATCCGGAGTGGATTTAAAGGCTGATGTGTTAAAAGTCGGGCATCACGGTGCGGATACCTCATCCTCAATTCCTTTTTTACAGGCAGTCCACCCTTCTCGCGCCTTAATTTCAGCCGGCGAAGGTAATGCGTACGGTCATCCGCGGCCGACCGTCATGAATGCGCTAGCGGCGGAAAGCATCCAGGTCGACCGGACGGACCGGATGGGCACCGTTCAATACACGTCAGACGGACAGACGATTCAGGTCAAAAGCCGGACCGATTTACGTCCCGAGTAAAGGAGAGGATACACGATGAAAATGACCGTCACGGAATTTGACGGAGACCAGGCGATTTGTGAGACGGAAAACCGTGAAACGGTGCAAGTCCCCCGCTCCCGTCTGCCCCATGCTGCAACGATCGGCGACTGGCTCGAATGGCGCGGTCGTTCGATCCGGATTCTCCGGGAGGAAACGCAGAACCGTCGGCAGGAAATTGATGATTTGATGAATGAACTGTTTAAAGACTAAAACTCTGTTCCTTGGCCTGTCAGTGGTCAAGGATTTTTTTATTCACCTTTGTTTTTCCAATAATAAACAGCAAATCTAAAAAATCGACTTAAATCACTAGCAGTTTTTTCTGAATTTTCGTAAACTTTAGGAATACGAAACAAAAAGGGGGATTTATCCATGTTCCAACAATTACGAACGAACTTAAAGCAAGCGGTCCTCGGACAAGAACATGTCATAGATCATCTTCTGATCGGACTGTTGTCGGAAGGTCACGTTCTGCTTGAGGATCGGCCGGGTACCGGTAAGACGACACTGGCCAAATCACTGGCCAATACACTGGATGCCAAGTTTTCACGCGTTCAATGCACCGCGGATACCTTACCGACCGATTTGCTGGGGATGGAATTGTTTAATCCATTGACCGGTTCATTCGAGCAACGGTTTGGCCCGCTGTTCGCCAATATCGTCCTTGTCGACGAAATTAACCGGACGACGCCGCGGACACAGTCCGCCCTGCTCGAAGCGATGGGGGAAGCTCAGGTGACGATCGGAGATACCTCTTATACGTTACCGCAACATTTTCTGGTCATCGCGACTCAAAACCCGTTTGACGGTCAGGGGACGTTTCCACTCCCCCATGCACAACTCGACCGCTTTTTGTTCAAACTGTCGTTTGCTCCGCTCGATCGACAGGTCGAAAAAGCCCTGTTACAGGGAGCTCACTTACAACCGAGTCCATTCCAGGTACCGCTTGAGCAACTGAATACCTGGAAACAGGAAGTCCAGGCGGTCACCATGGAAGATGCCGTCGAAGATTACCTGCTCGACGTCTGTGATGCCTTACGGGCGCACCGGGACGTTGAGATCGGTCCAAGTCCACGAGCTACCTTGGCGCTCCTCCAGGCGGCAAGAGCGCGGGCCTGGATGCATGACCGGACATACGTAACACCGGAAGATATCAAGCAGCTGGCAAATCCATTGCTTGCCCACCGGCTGGTCCTGACACTTGAAGCGACATTAAAGATGACGAACGGTCGCCTGGTCCAGCAGATTTTGGAGTCATTGACTGTTCCGACCGAGGTGTAATATGCAATTGATTACACCAAAGTCCTTTCATCCGATGATTTTATTTTGGATTGCCGTTGCAGCCGGTATTTGTACACTGTATGGTTCGATCCTGATTGCGACACTGCTCGTCGCGTACACGTTGTACGGGTATCTCTTCCCGAAGTACCTTGAATACCTCGGAGAACGTCTGAGCGTCCGGCTCGTCGAAACCGTCCGGGCGTTCCGGGACGATCCACTCGCCATTCCGTTCGAAATTCATAATCCGACACGGTTTGCTCTTGGGAAAGTGACCGTGTCCGGTCTTCTTGGGGAACAGGTCCGGATTGAGGACGCCAGCAGTCAGTTTTGGCGGCAACATGTCTATGTGCCGCGCCAGGCCCATGTGCTGTTTCAAATCGATGTCACGGCAGCCAAACGGGGAACGATCCGGATCCAGTCGTTTGATATCATGATTTCCGATCCGTTTCATCTGATGACACTGTACTTGACGTTACCGATTCAACAGCTTGGTCACGTCTTCCCTGATTTCGCACCGGCCTCCGTCGAATGGAACGAACGCCAAATTCCCGGTGAGACGATTGACCGGTCGAGTCCGTTTACGGACCGCTCGAGCTTTCATTCGGTCGTCCCTTACGCGGGCGATGCGAAAACGATCTACTGGTCTGCTTATGCCAAGACGGGGGAACTGTATTCCTATCAGTATGACCGGATGCGTAATCATGACTATGCCGTCATTATTGACGGACTGTCGGCGGACGGTTTGGCTTTACGCGGCGATTTTGAAAAACTACTCTCCCGGGCGGCAACGATTATCCGCGAACTGGAAAAACAAGGCGCCTCATACAGCCTCTGGATTTCAATGGTCAACCGGGACGGACAGTGGTATCACGTACCTTCCGGGAAAGGGAAAGAACAGTTCTTGCGGACGATGGAATGTCTCGCCCGGATTTCCGAATATGATTTACCGCTCGAACGCCGTTACTTCACGAAACGGCTTCAACGGGCCGTTCCGTCGACGACAGCTGAAATTCATCTCGGACACCGCCATAAGGGGGTGAGCGCATGATCATCTGGTGGATTCTCGTCATCAGCTTGTTGCAAGCCCCGCTCATCATTCTGATTTTCCCGTTGCTCGCCGTCATTCCGGCGCGCCCAATCCGGATCGGCGTTCAACTGGCGGCAGCTGTTGCGTTTCTGTTGGTTTCTCCGCTGATCAGTATCCTGCTGTTGCTTGCGATTGCACTCAGCGCATGGCTCGAGACCGTGGATCACCCGTATAAATTTGCCGTCAGTGCGACGGTTCTAACCGGACTGTGTTTACTGTTACCCGGATTCAATCCACCGCTCGGTGCGTATCTTCTGCTCGGTTTCGTTTGGGGAATTCCGTTCCTGAGACAGCATCTGATTGAATGGCGCCGGATTGTCGCAGGTGTCTCGTTGTTTCTAGGTGCCAGTCTGGTCCTCGTCACCTTGACCCGGTTGCTGAAAGAAGCGCTGTTCGGTTCTGTCGCGAACCTGACCCGTCCGGCCCTCGAGGCGTTCGGTTCCCTCTTCACCTGGACATTACCACTCGCGGAACAGATCGATCAAAAAACGAAAGCCGACAGTACATCCGGTTTATCAGACATCGCCCCGCAGGAAAGTCTAAAAGCGGCTACCCTGAGTTCCGACACACTGTTTTATTTGAACCTGGCAGGAGTGGTGCTGGCGCTTCTCGCCGTCGGTCTCACGTTCTACCTGATTCGTAAACGCCGGGTCGTGGCAACGGAAGCTGAACCGGTCGCCCGGATGACCGTGCCGAAGCAGGCAGCGCCTGTCAAAAAACACAGCCAGCATCCGCTTCTGAAAATCGCCTCTCAACTCGAACAGGCTTTCCCGCGACGCCATGACGAGACGACCGTTGAATGGCTGACACGGATTGAATTTCCGGAAGCTGTTGCCCATGCCCGGCTTCTCGACGGCATTGAATTCAGCCGCAGCGAGCCGGCGTACGATCTTCAACTGTTCCGGAAATATGTCCGCGAACAAATCGAACGCTGAATCCAAAAAAAGAAGGTGCTCCGATACCGGAACACCTTCTTTTTCTTATTTAGAATCAATTTTAGACGCTTTACGCGCGATGATAACAATAAAGACGATGGCAGCAACCGGAAGCACGAGTGGCATCCAGTCCAGGATATACTGTGTATTCATCGTATCCCCTCCTCCAAGACATGCTGGTACTCTACACGTAGCATATTCCAAAAGACGGGACCATGCAAGCGTCGTCAGATCCGCGGCAACATCGAGTAGATGACGGAATAATAGATCAAGACACTAGTCGAGACACTATAGACTAACAATATGTAGGGTGCGAATTTCGGCTGAGCATGCCGTTTCAGCACTTTCAGTGAAAACATCGTGATCCCTAACGCAAATAAAGGACTAAAGCCGAAGACCACAAGATCCATGGACATCAAAAGCTCTGTACTAAAGAGTAGATTAAAGGCGAAAATCGATAATAAATACCAAGACGTGTAGGATAAACAGATGAAAAAGAGGTATGACACGCCCGCAATAACGCTTCCCATCCGTGGTTTTTCCATATGTTGCATGATGCCCCTCCTGTAACAAAAATAAGATATCCTTAATGGTAATCGGAAAAAGCCCTTAAAAATATTCAAATATGAATATACGACAAAAAACGACAAAAAAAAGATCTTCTGCTCCCTTCAGCAAAAGATCTTCTCTGTTCGTTTTAGACACTTTCATTCATCTGTGGACTGACCGGAACACCTGCTTGATACACCTTGGCAAGCTCCAACACTTTATTCTTGAAGGCCTCCCGGCAAAAAGCCGGCTCCAAAATCTCCGCTTGCTCCGCAAACTGAATCAACCACATCATGAAACCTTGGGAAAACAGCGCTCCGACCTTGACCTCAAACCAGTCCCCTTCGAGACGCCGGCAACGAATGTCCGTCCCGAACCGGTCGACGACAGTCGGCATGACGCTCTCATGGAACTTTAACGTCAACTGTTCCTGTTCGCCACCGTACATATTGAACATACTGCTCAAATAAGTGGCTTCGACCTCGACCGGTGTCTGGGCCGGCTCAAAGACACTGCAATTAACGATTCGATCCACGCGGTAGGTCCGGATCTCTTCGACCCGTTCATCCCGTCCAATCAAGTAGTAGTTCCCGTTATCGACGATCAGATGAGCCGGCGTGACGAGATAGTAATCCCCGTCGCGACGCAACTCGAACTTTCGGGTCCGTTCGTTAAATTTGCCCTGATATTGAAAACTGATGATGTCCTGTTCGATGATCGCTTTTTGGATGGTATCAATCGAAAACGGGATGACGCCTTTCGGTTTCTTGACGGTATGTATGACCGGCGTCAACGTTTTTGCCAGACGTTTACTCGTTAACGTATGAATATTACGGACCAGAACCTCCGTTTCACTCTCAGAGATGAACTTGGCGCTGGCAATCGCATCCACGAGTAATCGTAAATGATGGTATTCGAACGGACGGCTGACCAGATGATACGGAATCGCAAGACCGTTTTTGGTTTCTTCCGCATGAATATCGAATCCTGATTTAGCCAAAGCAGCAATGTCCTCTTTTAAGGACTTGCGGGACAGCTTTTCAATCAGTCCTCTTTTCGACAGTTCGGTACTCAATTCTTCTAATGTCAACGTCTGTTCTTCATCTGAATACTGCTCAAAAATGTCTCGAACGGCTAACAACCGATCCCGATTGGATAATTTTTCATTTGGCACGGGGCATCCTCATTTCCTATCCATAAGATGTTTGATTATACTTGGATTATACCTCAAAAAGAAATTAAGAATAACAATAATATGGAAATATTTAAGAGATAGGAGAATTTGGATGCAACACATTGCCGATTGGGAAGGTTACCGATTTGATTACCGGGACAGCGGAACCGGTCCCGTCATTTTATTGATTCATGGAACACAATCCGATTACCGGGAAGTCTATCACGTCGAACGATTAATCGAAGCCGGCTACAGGGTCATCGTCCCATCTCGTCCTGGATATGGAAAAACACCGCTCCGTGTCGCCTCGTCGCCCGGCGAGTTAGCGGCTTTTTACCGGAGATGGCTGGCTTCTCGTCACCTCGAACGTTACACCGTATACGGCATTTCTGCCGGCGGACCGACCGCGATTGCTTTGGCGAGCGGTAATCCAGCTGTCAGTTCGCTCGTACTAGCCTGTGCGATGACACACCAGATTTCACTTCCTTATCAGGACTGGCTTGTCCAACCGCTCCTTCAGCGTCCGCTGCAACTCGTGCAATGGATCCTGTGGCATTACGTGAAAGATAAATTGGTTAAGTTTCCACAGGAAGCATCCGTTCGGATGGTTGAAATGACGAGTCTGTTGCAACGGGACGAGATCCGCCGTCAATTAAATGGAGCCGACCAGCAATTGTTGTATCAAGTCGGATTGCAGAACGGACCGGGCCGGGGGGTGTTGTTTGACTTGACGCAACAGATCGATCGTCCCCTCCTGCAGGCCCTCCGTTGTCCGGTGCTGATCGTTCACTCCAAAGCGGACCGGGCCGTCCCGTTCGAACATGCCCTTTACGCCCGGCGTGCCATTGCGCATGCCCAGTTCATCGAGTCGGCGAGCCCTGGTCACCTGATTTGGATCGGGCCGTCTGCGCGTCGCGACGAACGAATGATTGAACGCTTTATCGCCTTAAATCACTTGTAGGCGGACACGGAGGTTCAGCTTTTCGTTTTCTTCCTCAATGGAGATGATTCCCCGCGCCGTCAGTTCTTCGATTGCCAAGCGGGTCCGTTCCAAATTAAAGCGGGCATACCGGGCAATCTCCGCTATGCCCATTCGGCAGGACAGCTGATTCGCCTTGATTTTCGACGACGGTTTGGCGACGGAACGTTGCAACAGACGCCAAAAGACTTGCCGGGCATCATCCGACAGCGCATATGCATTTTTTTCGATGACCGGCGGGACGTACCGGATGTCCTCCCGGATGCGCCGGATGAGATAGAGACTCAACCAGTCTTCCACGTCCGCCTGAATCCGGAAAAATTCAAACCACCATAACTGATCGAGCGCTTCCGCTTCATCTTGCCGTAATGCCCAGGATGCCGGAATGTCGTCAAACTCTTCATCGAGAAAGTCTTCGTAATCCAACGCAGTTTCATATAAGACCTGGGGCGGGATCCGGTCAAGCGTCTCCCGTTTTTGATATAAATCAAAACTCATCCGCCGGAAGTGTTCGACAGACCCGGCGACTTGACTGAGTTGCATCAACTGTTTCGTGATGAGACGGGCAAGTCCGTCCAGTTCGAGCTGAACGGCATATAAGTGTTTTTCAAGAGCAATCAATGTACTTCGTTCCATCAGACAGTTCCTCCTCTGTTCGTGGCATACTTCTAGTCTTTTTCCGCAAATCGGACATTCAAAACCATCCTCTGTTTGTCTCCTGGTACCGGATGACTTGTTCTTCCTGAAGCGGGTTTATCTCCCAAATAAATCGGGAATATTTTTGATGCAGTGGTCTAAACGATTCAATCGGAGGTGGAACAACGTGTTACAGTCCAAAAAGCGCACGGAGCGGAAGTGGAGACAACGCACGACACGTAATCATATCCTGCAATTGGAACACTTGTACAAAGCACATCCTGTCCGAACGACGACACAAACCAAAATGGTTTTTTCCAAACTGTTGGAAGATGCTATTCGAAGCGGGCGGTCCGTGACGGTCCGTTATCTGGATCAGGGAAACGAAACCACGTTGACCGGATCGGTTACGGCTCTTTTTCATGCCCGCGGTCTCATTGAAATCAAGACCTCGACCGGCTTACGACGTCATATCTCGTCTGACACAATAATGGACGTCCGTGAATCCATCACATAAAAATCCGGTTATCCAAAAATCTTCTTATACATGCAGACAAGGGGGACGGATCTGAATCCGTCCCCCTTGTCTATTGAAAAACTGACCGGCTTGTCAGTTCCTGCTTTCATGGACACCCCTTATTTTTTATCCAGCTTGACATTTTGGTCAGCCGGCAAGGTTGTCGTCGTTTCTTCCTCTTCGAGCTTTGGTACACCTGCTCCGTACTCTGTTGTCTCGTCTTCGACATAAGAGGCGGCAAACGCCGGATTCAGCAGATCGGATTTTGAGCCCACGATGACGATCCGGCCGTGTCGGACTTCCTCTTCCAAATCTTCAGCTACATCTTTCGTCATACCGAGCTCCGACAACTGGGCAATCCGGTCTTTCCGGTTGCTGCGGACGGTCGACATCAATGTCTCGAAAAATGATTTTTTAGTTACACGATACGCTAACGTCTGCGTGTCGTTGGCAATCCGTTCCGCCAACTCTTCATCCTTCGCAAAAATGTAAATTTGTTTATTCGAATAACCGCTTGACTTCAAGCTCGTCACTTCTGCGTCGACGGCTGTCATGTTCCGTACGATTCTAGTTTCAATCATCTTGTTTCCTCTCCTTCATGCGAGCCGACTTTCTACTCTCGATATAAAGTTATTCCCGAAACATAATGAATAAAACATGAATCGCCAAAACGTATTAACCGGTTTTTCGCAAACGGACCGCCGGACGCCGTTTCAATACTAACGTCAGCCCGACCACCAGACATAACAAGATTTGCGGTATCATCGTTTCGTACGTCGGATAAAAACCGATCCAGGAAACGGTTGGCAGGTAGGAAACGGCATGAATCGGCACGATGCCTGTCAGTTGTAACGCATGCAGACTGGCGCCTAAGATTTTAAAGGCCATAAGATAAATCAATCCGGTCGCCGCTAAAAAGAGCCGGTTGATCGGTAGACGCACCCCGAAATAAATAACCGCGAGTGAACAGATACCGACCAGTCCGATCGCTAAAATGATTCCCCCGGCCAAAGCAGTCGTCGTCATCGCTGGTGCCATCCCGACATAAAACAGCAGTGTCTCGGCCCCTTCCCGGAAAATCGTCAAAAAGCTGACGGCGAATAAGGACCGTCCCGCAAGATTTGTTACCAGTCCGGTTTGCCGTGAAGCAACCACCGTTTTCGAATGTAACCAGGAACCGACGAGCAGCATCATCAATACCGCGGCCAGTCCGGTCCATCCTTCAATCTGCTCCCGACCGACAGCAGCAAGTGCCGTCGAAAAGAATTGTTGAATCACGAGCGCCAGTGCTCCGCTAGCAAGTAATCCGAACAGTGCGCCGCTCCAAATCATTCGTTCTCCCGTCACCTTGGCTTTTCGAGTGAAAGCGACCAGTGCACTGATGATCAGCAATGCTTCGAGCCCTTCCCGTAACATGACGAGCATCGCATCGACAAAAGAATACGTCGTTTTCTGCGCCAAGACCTGAAGTGACGTGATGATCGGTGCCAAATCGGTCCGGGTGGCGTCAACCGTCGACTCGTCTAAACGTGACAACAGCACCGGCACTTCCGATTCGATCGTCGTATATAAAGAACTGCTCCGGGTCCGGACCTCCCCTTCCCCGCTCGGCCATCGTTCGATGAATGCCGTCAGCGTCTTCTGCGCCACCGGGACGTTCCCGGCAGCGAGTTGCTGATCGGTCTGTTTCAGCAAGGCTGTCAGTTCGGACAATCCTGTCTGTTCCGCCGCTTGAACGGTATCACCTTGCAGGAAAGAACGGATGCTTGCGTCAAACTGATCGAGTGCTGCATTCAGCTCCGACTGATCAAATTTTTCCCGCGCCAAAGCGATTCGGATGGCAGACAACCCCATCTCGACTTGACCGTAATGACCGATGCTTGTCTCCCGGACGACGGTCTCGCGGTCCGTCCACGCCTGCAGTAAGTCGGATTGCAGCTGCTGACGTTCAGGCATCGTCGTAGCCTGCCGGAGCTGTTTCGTCCAGCCGAACAACTCTGTTAAGCGTTTTTTAGCCGCAGGATCTGTTTTCGGCTGATCTGTTTCCTCCAGCGTCCGGACGGCTGTCGACAGTTCCGTCAAGCGTTGTCTGATCTCCGGGAGGGCGGTTTGTTTCTGAACTTCTGTCAACCGATGTTGAATGACCTTTTGTTCGGCAGAAGCCGGCAGGCGGTCAATCTGTTTTTCAAGTGTGTTCAAAGTCGTCCCGAGCGTACTCCGGTCGTTGTCATTGACTGCTGACAACGCTTGACCAATCGAGACGTACAGCGCATCTGTCTCGGAATCCGCGTGGACAACCGGACTGCCGATTGCCGTGAAGAGGAACAGTGCCAGGAACACGTTAAGCAAAGAGCGCATCACCGATGTAGCCTCCTTTTTGAATCCCGCCGAAACAGGCGAAAAGAGCACTGCCGCGGTGGGTAATGTATTCATTTAAACGGTCGGACGCCGCTAAACGCCGCTGAATCGTGATGAACTGTTCCGGTGACCGCTGGTACGATAAAAACAACAAGCCGGCATCGAGTGCCCCGGTTGTTTCATTGATGCCCGCCTGATAGGAGTAGGAGCGGCGTAACAACTGTTCTTCACCTGATCCGTGCGCGACTGCCGTATGCGAATCTTTCGGAAGTGATGCTTCCCCGCGTGCCATGCGTTTACTTGGCGTCACGGATGCAAATTCGTCTTTTGAACCGAGTGGTGCACCGGATGCCCGGTCTCGGCCGAAGGTGCGCTCCTGTTCTTTCAAAATCGTCCGGTCCCAGACTTCAAGATGCATCTGAATCCGGCGGACGACAAGAAAACTGCCATTTGTCATCCATGGTGCCCCGTCCTGCCACTGGTAAAAGAGGTGTTTATTCCGAATAGCAGGCTGCGAGACATCCGGATTTCCGGTTCCGTCCTTGAATCCAAACAGATTCCGTGGTGTCCCTCCTGTTGCATCCGCTGCTTTTGACCGTTGGAAACCGGTCTGGGTCCAACGGATTTTGACGACGCCCCGACCGATTCGGGTCAAGTTCCGCAACGCATGAAACACGACTTGTTGATCGTCAGCACAAATCTGAACGACAAGATCTCCGCCCGCCCATTTCGGGTCGAGCTGATCAAGATCAAAAGCCGGCAACTCCCGGAGCAGATTCGGACGCTTATGACCGATTCCGAACCGGTCGTCCGCAAACAGACCGTGTCCGCAACCGAACGTAAATGTCAGATGGCTCGCTGACAGCCCTTCCGCCTCCCCCGTATCTTCCGGCGGGACGTACAGACTGTCCGAGTCACCGAGCGGCAAGCCAGCCGTTAGCCGGGCGCATGCCCGTGTCCAGCGTTTCAAGAGGTCAATCAATTCATCGCGTCGTGTCGTCTGGACATCAAAGGCGACGATCTGGACATGATTTTGGGGCGGTGTCAGGATACCCGCCTGATACTTGCCGTAGAACGGGACCTGATCCGTCGCTTCGGCGGTCAAGGCACGCGGTAACCACCGTTCGAGCCCGCTCGCGTAAAGCGCAGCTCCGAGTCCGGTCAGTCCGGCAACTTTCAGGACGTCACGCCGTGTAACGCCCGCTTCTAAAGTAGTTCGTGTCATCGATCAGCCCTCCAGTACGATCCCCATCTTCGAGAGCGGCTCGGCCAGCTCGTTGATGGCTTGACTCAATTGTTTGACGTCCGCTTTGGATAACGCGGTATAGAGAACATACCCATCCTCTTTCTTTTTGGCTTCCAGTAAACCGTTGACATCAGCAAAGCGGGCGGCAATCTCTTTCGACAAAGCGGCATCCTGTTTTTGAAGCGCCGGGTTCAACAGTTGATAAATTTTTTCCGCCCCTTGAACATTGGCTGCAAAATCATACAAGTCCGTGTGGGAATAGCGGTCTTCTTCCCCTGTTACTTTCGACGTCGAAACTTCGTTCAATAAATCAGTCGCCCCGGTGACAAGCAGTTCCGGAGTCACCTCGACGGTTTCGACTTTTGCCCGGAGCAGATGAACATCCTGCATCAATTGATCGGCGTATCCTTCGTATCCTTCGGTCGTCCCTTTTTCAAACAGTCCTTGTTCGATCCGGTGATAACCGCCCCATTCCGATTCCTTGACATCCCCTTCACGGGCATCGATCTTCGGATCGAGATCCCCGAATACTTCGGCAATCGGTTCCGCCCGTTCATAATGCATCCGCGTTGGTGCGTAGAGCGCTTTCGCCTCTGCCAAGTCACCCTCTTTGACCGCTGTCGTGAACGCTTCCGTCTGTTTCGTAAACTGTTCCAGTTCTGCAATCGCATAGGTCCGGTAATCGGCCACGACCTGTTTGAACGGGTCTGGATTAGGCGTCGCCGGTTTCGTCGTCGCGGTTTGTTCGTTACAGGCTGCCAGTAAAGCCGTCATCGATAAAAGTCCGATGGCCAGTGTTTTTGTATGTCGCATAGATGGTTCCCCCTGATCGTTAAGTAAGTTCATCAATCAGTATAGTCGATAATGATAATCGTTATCAATATATTTCAATAAAAAATCCTCCCTTTCAGACGGCGCTGTCTGGAGGGAGGATGACTGATTCAGGATTCACGTTTCTTGAAATACGTCCGTGAAATGATAAAGGCCACGATGCCGAAGCCAATAAATACAAACGCTTTTTGAATCAACGACAAGAACGACAAGTCAAACAACAACAGTTTGACAGCACTGACCGACAACAACAGCAGACCGGACAGGCGCCAGGCCGCTGTCCCGCGAATTCGGCCGATTGCCACGAGGACAAACGATAACAGGATGTAGGCAACAGATAACGTCGTACTGCGATCCGTTTGATCAAGCGCCGCGTAAAACGGCAGTTCCATTACAATCAGCGTATAGGTGACGAACACACCGGCAGCGGCGAAAAACAGCACAAGCTGCCAATATTTCCGCCACACTGCTTCCCCGTGCGTCCGAACGAGCAGAACGATGAACGCTGTCGTTGCAAGTGTCAGACCGAACACGGAGACGGCATACGACTGATCGTTGAAGCGGTACGTTTCATATGTTCCGATCGTATATAACACGAACATCACATACACGACAATCCCGAAAAATCGTTGGTGTGGTACTTGCTGACGTTTGACGAACCATAAACCGGCAATCACGAGAGCGTAGAGAATTGAACGGAATTGATCACCGAAACTCAGTGGATCGACCGGTATCTGCGAAATCGCAAACAGAACGGCGACATGACCGACACCATTTTGCCACGCGTCTTTCGTTTGATTCGCGACGACGTAAGCGAGTAGTGCAAACAGAACCGCGAGTCCGTAACCAAACGGCCAATCGATCACGGACAGACTGAGCAGGACGAACCCGCCCGCTATCCAGCTCGGATAGTTATACGTGAGCGGCAGTCGCGTCCCGATATAGGCGAGACCGAGATAAGCCATAACAGAGGCAACGAGTAACGTCACTTCATCAATCAGAGGACGTGTCTCAAAATTGACAGTGAGACTGCCGAAAACAAGCGCCAGGAAAAAGACGCCGGCAGCAACCGGGTACGCCTTGACCGCTTTCAGACGAAGGACAGCAAATAGCAAGGCGGTAAACAACAGCACTTCGTACAGTAAAAAGAGGAAGACGTTCGGCTCGTCCGTCAACTGAAGAAACGGCAATAAAAAGCCGGTAATCGAAACCAGCACCAGCAATGCCGTCGAGCGCATCCACAACATCAATCCGTAAACGATGGCGAGTACGACGATTTCCAGGAAAAAAGCCAACAACGGCGGATAAAATTGATATAAGGCCATACCGGCAAATAAGGCGGACAAGGAAACGATTGTCCCGGTCGCGACCAGTCCGACGCCGAGATCCCGTCGTTTTTTCTCATACTGAAACTCCCCCAGTGCCATGACGAGTAAGCCGATGACGACCCCACTCCCAATCCGGACGGCTGGACTGATCAGTCCCGCTAACGACGCGTAGGAAAAGAGAAAAATCGCTCCGATGGCGGCAAAAATCGCCCCGATTCGCGGCAGCCAGACCGTCGCCAGGACATTTTCCCACTCATCCCGCGTCCGCGCTTGTTTTATGACCGGTGTCCGGGTCTTTTTGACGAATGCCGGGCGGACGGCAGGTCGTGCGACGGAAGAGACCGGTTCCGGTTGTGGGTCTTTCGCCGGCTGACGTTCCAACTGATCGACGCGTGCTTTTAATCGGACGATTTCCTGCTCCAGCTGTTCCAGTCGTTTTTCATCCATTTCTTTACCACTCCTTTCGAGAGAAAGCGTTCGAGGTTGTCATTATTTTACACGACTTTTTAATCGATTCCCAATTCTTTTAAATTTGGAACATTCCTCATTCTACCATCACATCCGTGCCATGAAAAAAACCGGTGAAGCGGAAGGCTTCACCGGTCAATCGATTAACGGACGGATAATGCGTACTGTCCTGTCGTATTGTAAACAGACGTAAATTGTGAACGGCTGACCGTGTATTTTCCACGGTATGGATCCGACACAGTAAACGCGCTGCTTGAGACACCTGTCACGAGCATGACGTGGTAGTTGCGGTACCCTGTAAACGTTTTACCGTCCGGCTTGATCCATGAGAAGTAGCCGTACGGATTTTTGAAATCGACGGTCGCCCAGACGATGACCGGGTTTCCGTTACGGATTTCACTTTCAATTTTGCTGACCCCTTGTTTCGAGATATCAGCAGCACCGCTGCGGTATTTTTTCGCGAGTGGCAGGATGCCTTTCGGATAAATACCCCAGTTTTTATAATAATCGAGTGTTCCTGCCGGATTTCCGGTAAACATTTTTTCCGGATCGGCCCAGTAATACTTACCATTTTTATAAGTGGCGTTTGCCATGCTTTTTGGCATCTGGTTATATAAGGAAGACGCGGAAACGGCCTTTTTCTTGTATTCGAGTGCCATTTTCAGTGAAACGAATTCACAGCCTGACGGATAACCGAGCGTATACTGGTTGTAATACGGGACGTTCAATTGTTTCGACGAACTGCTTGGTGCCGTTTTCGTCAAATACTGTGTCGACACGTAACGGTAGCTGCCGTTGTATAAGATACGTGTCCAGCTGCCGGATGTTCCGTAAGATGCGACCTTTACACCTTTGTTTAGTTGTGTGACGGTTTTCGCTGTCGTACTTGGAGCAGTTCTGACGTTTAATGTCCCGACCGTCGTATAACGCGCGCCGGTCGACGTATACTTCGATGTCGTAGACGTCCGGACATAATCTTTGTGTATGTAACCCGGTTTTGATTTGTACGTGATTTTATACCAACTGCCGGACGTCCCGTTTGAAGTATAGACGGCTCCTTTTGTGATTTTCCCCAAGATTTTACTTGTTGTCGATGGTTTCTCACGAACACGTAATACATCTGTCGTGACCGTCAGCTTCGTGGCAGCTTCTGCAATGAGCGATGGACTGAACACACCGAACAAAACCCCTGCCAAAATGAAGGACGTAATGATTTTTTTCATGATAAACCCCCTTATTTTCTGTAATACACACATTTTTCCCATCCTTTTGGAATTTTAATCAATATTCCACAAGAAAATTCTGAAAAATTGCGATATCTTTTTCTTTATAACAAAAAATCTCAGCTCTGTATAGACAGATTGCTGAGATGTAATTATATTGATATTTAGTAAAAATCAGTTTTGAAGCTCTAAAATGAACGGGGACGGTTTCGAAAAAGCCTGCCCTATCAAGTGGGCGACCAATTTCGTGTCGGTTTCGGAGACGGGCAACGGTGTCCCGTGGACGATACTTTCATAAAAGGCACGGTATAATTTGCCGTAGTCTCCGACCGGGCTTGGAATCCGGACATCCTGGAGATGACCGTGATCGTCATGGTACAACAGACGACCGAAATCATCTTCTGAGTCTTCACCAAATCCTTCTTCTCCCGGGAAGTAGTTTGCTTTGAGATCAAGTTCCTGCCGGTCGATATGCTGTTTGATGAACGTTCCGTTTGTGCCGTGAAGCATCCAGCGCGGAGCACCCGCTAACGCGATATGACTGGTCCGGACGCTGACTTTTAAGTCCGGATAATAGAAATCGAGGGCAAACGTATCATCCGGATTGCCGGCTAGGCGGACCGTCCGGATATCGTAACCGACCCGGTCCGGTTTCCCGAACAGGGCAACGATTTGATCAATCGTATGGACACCGAGACCGTATAAGGCACCGTTTTCCGGACGCGGAATGGCCGGAGCCGCGTCCGGCCGGTAAAGGTCGAAGTGTGAGACCACTTCGACGAGTCGTCCGAGCTTGCCTGAACGGATGACTTGTTCGACGACTTGAAAATCGCTGTCAAAACGCCGGTTTTGATACGCCAGCAGCTTGACCCCTTGCCGGTCTGCTTCCTCGAACAACCGGTGCGTCTCGTGCTCCGTTACGGTAAACGGTTTTTCGACCAACACATGTTTTCCGTGTTGCAAAGCTTGCAGGGCGTAGGCGAAATGCGTCGCCGGCGGGGTGTTGATGACAACGACCTGAAGCTCGGGATCGTTCAGCATCGTGTCCAAATCCGTTGTAAAGCGGACATGCGGCAATCGAGACGCATAGGTTGTCTCTAATTCCGGTTTTGCTTTTCGATTATAAATCCAGGTGATATCAAAATGGTCCTCAATCATGACGTAGGGCAGATGATACCGGGTCGTACTTTTTCCAAAGCCGATAAAACCAATCTGAAGTCGCATCCGATCACTCCTCGAAACATTCTTTTTCTAACCATACCAAAGCAGACGGAACTTGTCCTATCTAAATGTCCCGTTATTTCAGAACCGGTGTTTCCTTATACTCATATGTCGCAAAACCGTCACGAATCCCTTGAGGCTCAAAACCAAAGGACGCATAATAACGGTTCAAGAAGTCGTTTGTCGCAAGACAGTCGAGACGCAACCGTTCCTGCTCTGCCGTCGTGACCGCGATGACATGCCGCAACAGTTGTTTGCCGACGCCAAGACCTTTTGCCGTCTCGCTGACGACAATCCGGTGGATGTACAGTCCTTCCGTATCCGGCCACAACGTCTGATCCCAGGCGAGCGACGGTAACAGCGCAATCGAACCGAGCAGTTCCGCCCCCTGTTCAAAGAGATACAGTCGCCCGGCTGCCAAATCGTTTGCGACCAGTTGCTGTAAATCTGCCTTCAGATAAGCGGACCACTGCTGGCTCCCGCGTGCTTGAAACAATTCGGCTTTTTCGCGCAACAGGGTCGCAATCTGTTTGACGTCCTGTTCAGTAGCTAGTCGTATCATACTGTTCCTCCTGTAAAAAAAATTCTCCTTCATCCTAACGAAATTGAACCCAGAAGAAAACCGTTTTGCATAAAGTCCTGCAAAAATCACAAAAACGCATGAGTTTGTAAATTTTTTCATAGTTTCAGATTCTATATCTCAATATTGTATAGTCAGGGAGTGAACAGACCCCCAGTCTGCACAACACAGGTCTACCGACTTCCCACGAGTCGGTAGACCTTTTTTTAAACCGTTTAGTCCAATCCGACCCAACGTTTGGACAGTGCGCGGGCTTGTTGACGGTATGCCTCATCTTCTACGACGGGGTTACTGAGTCGCGGCGCAGAATCCGCGTAATACCCGCCGTTGTCAATCACATCGTCGGTCGTTGCCAGATACAGGGCAGTTTTTGCCCCGTATTCCGGGGTGTACAGCTTTCCGGTCCAATAGCCGACCTGAGCAACCGGCTTCAGAACGGTTTTAAGCACTTTTCCGTATTTGCCCCGGTAAAACAGGTCTGTGTTGACGATTCCCGGGTGAACACTGACAAACGTCGCCAGCGTGCCGTATTGTTCCGCTAATTCCCGCACGTGAACCATTTGCAGAAGCTTTGATTCCCGATATGACTTCATCGGGTTATACTGCTCTTTTCTGACATGTGCAATCGCCTCGAGCTCGATATCGGTCCGGATCATCCCGCCTTCTCCCGCCAAGGAAGAAATCGAGATCACACGGGGATCATGTCCCTGCTCGATTAACGGCATTAACCGTTCAATCAAATAAAAGTGACTGAGGTAATTGACTTGAAACTGTGATTCAAATCCATCTTTCGTCACATGATACGGCGGAACCATGATACCGGCATTTAAAATCAGGCGATCGATCCGACCAATCCGGTCAAACAGCACATCTGCAAAACGCCGTACGGAATCAAGCTGATCGAGTTGAACGATTTCCACTTCCAGATTCGCATCGGAAACAGCATGTTCCCGTAAAAGTTGAATCAGCAGCGTCGCTTTTTTTTGCGAACGGACGGTTGCGATGACACGGTCTCCGCGTTCCAGCAATTCTTGAATCGTTACCATCCCCATACCGGAGTTTGCTCCTGTGACTACACAGATGTTCATATAAGATGCCTCCTCTTTCTTCAATCAATGATCCATTATGATACGTGTTTTCCTTTTTTTACGGATTTATACACATCTTCCGGCAAACTATTTTCGGAAGCAACCGCAACGAATGACGTATACTAAAGAAAAGACGTCTTTCATTGAAGGAAGGGATCGCCTATGAACGAAGGAACCGTCCTGTTGCTGGCCGGTGTTCTCTTGTTGCTTGCCATCGTCACGACGAAATTTTCTGTCCGTCTGAACGTCCCGACCCTGATTCTGTTTGTGTTTGTCGGCATCCTGGCCGGAACGGATGTCTCCGGCTTGATTGATTTCGCCGACTTCGAACAAGCCCGTCTGTTTGGTACAATCGCACTCGTCATCATCTTGTTTGACGGCGGTTTGAATACGAAATGGCGGGATTTCAAAACCGTACTGCCGGCAGCGTTATCCCTCGCAACCGTCGGTGTCCTCGTCACGACCGGGCTGATTGCCGGCGTCGCGCATTACCTGCTTGATTTCAGTTGGCCGATCGCCTTACTGATCGGGGCCTTGATCGGCTCGACCGATGCCGCTGCCGTCTTTTCCCTGCTGAACGGTCGTCCGATCGATCAAAAAGTGAAGCATACGCTCGAAGCGGAGTCCGGAACAAATGACCCGATGGCCGTTTTCCTGACGATCCTGTTCACGGAATTCGCTTTGGATCCGGCAGCCTTTTCCGCCTTACACGGCATCTTGCTGTTATTTTACGAGATGGGCCTTGGTCTTGTAATCGGTCTGTTCGTCGGCTGGTTGTTGACGTCCTTGATGAACCGCATCCAGTTGCAGTCGTCGGCCCTCTACCCGACGCTTTTGATCAGCGGCGCACTCCTTTCCTACGGCGTCGCAACCAGCCTTCATGCGAGCGGCTTTTTAGCCGTCTACGTGACTGGAATATGGCTCAGCAACCATGATTTGATTTACCGGGATATTCTCGTCCGGTTCAGTGGCAGCCTGTCTCACTTGGCGGAAGTCGGCATGTTCATCATGCTCGGACTGCTCGTTTTCCCGAGGCAACTGTTCGATCCACAGACGCTGTTCGTCTCCGGCATCATCGTCTTGACGTTGATTCTCGTCGCCCGTCCACTCGCCGTCTATTTATCCCTGTTACCTTTTCGTTATAACTTCCGCGAACAGAGTGTCATCACGGCCGCCGGCTTACGCGGCGCTGTGCCGATCATCCTTGCGACCTATCCTTTGTCGAGTGGCTTACCGGACGCCTATCCGTTATTTAATATCGTTTTTTTCGCCGTCATGACATCGGCTCTCCTGCAAGGGACTGCCTTGCCGTGGGTCGTCAAGCTGATGAAGCTTGATGCGAAACCGACCATCGACATTGAACCGTTGATTCAGTTCATGACGGTCGCGAATCCGAATGCCGAAATCGTCGAAGTCAGTGTCCCGTCCTATTGCCGCATCGACGGGAAAACACTGCAGGAGATTGAGATGCCGCAGGATTTGCTGGTCGTCGCCGTCATCCGGCAGAATGCCATCATCACACCGAGGGGACAAACCCGGTTAATCGGAGGCGATCAACTGTTGATACTGACGCCGAAACAATCGGAAGAACGGATCCGGAAACTGATTGCGTCCCTTGGAATCTAAGACAAAAAACCGGACACCTGAGGGCGTCCGGTCTTTTTATTTCTTCTTTTTCCGGCAATCACCGGTTTCCGGTCAGATCTTCCGTCCGTTGAATCCGGACAAGACCCGGCGGACGATGCGGGAACGTGATCGTCAGTCCCGCAAATCGGCAACTGTCATTACTGTTTTGTGCCCGGACGATCCAATCAATCGTTTCCTGTCGTGCCAAGGCGTTGCGGACCCGGTTTTCGACCTGTTGTCTCGAAATCCCTTCACAGGAGACTTCCGTCAAATAGGTCGTCTCGTCGGACTCGAACTGTTTCCAGATCCCTAACAGCAATTGACCGACGGCACTGACGGGAGTTCCGTCCGGCTCCCCCGCCCCGACCGCTTCGTCGAGTCGTTCGATGGCCTCCGGTGCCGTGTCCCCGAGCGCCAAGATCCGTCGCGATCCTTGCTGCATGATCCGGAAACGCTTTTGTCCATCGTCAAGCCACAGGCGCTGGGCAAACGGATTGACCGGAATACCATGGAAAAACGTTACTGTCCCGCGCCAGGCGAAACCGAACGACGGATCGTAAGCCTGCATGACCGCCATCACCTGTGCAAGAAATGATTGCACTTCCGTTCGTTCCGCCTGCAACCGGGTCCGGACATCCTCGAACTCGTGGAGCGGGACAGCCAATGGAATCCGCGTGAACAATTCGCTTTCCGGTACACGGTGCGGTGCGAGGACCGTCCCGTCAAGCCGGTAATCACTTGCCGGACGTCCCGTCCGCCCGACGAACAGTTGCCAGTGGTCTTCAACCGCCGCAAAGGCATAGGTCTGATGGGCAAAGGATGGAGCGACGAACAGACCCGGGAACGGTTCGAACGTAGCAATCCGGAGCGGTTCGCCGTCGTTCCACTCCTCTTCGATGACACGGACGAGCTGTCCGGTCAACGAGAGTGTATCCGTCAGATAACGGCCGGTGTTGCTGTAAAAACCTAAAATGTATTCCCGCTCTTCCTCTTCGAACGTCATCATCGTCAGTTGAAACAGGGACTGGACCTGGGCTTCAGCAAACAAATCGTCGACGCTTTCCGGATGATGGGATTCGATGGCCACCATCTGCCACCCCATCCGTTCATATAAGTTGATCGTAATCGGGAAAAATAAGAAAGCACCATGTGTGGCTTCAAGTTTCAGGATATCCTGCATGGCAAGCCGCTCGATCCGTAAATCAAATCCCATCCGTTCCAGGTGATCTTGCAAACGTCTTTTCCAGTGCGTGAACTCCATCTTTTTCCCTCCTTCTGCTTTATGCGCGTTTCCGAAGCGGATTTTTAGACCAGTAGAGATAAAGACCGACTAATCCGGCAATTCCGATCAGATACGCCGGGGTGCCACTGACTTGCATCAGGACGACGGGATTCGGAACGAATTGAATCAAAACCGCTTTGTACGTCGCAAACAAGATAAAACTGACTAAAAATTGAATCCAAACCCGTTTTTTGACGTCGCGGATTTTCGGCGACGTGATTAAAATCGACATCGCATCAATCAGGAACAAAGCGATGATCGAAAATAAAATGTAATCTGCGAGGGCGAACTGGAAGATCCCGTCGATTCCTTCGATGAAGATAAACATCAAAATCGTCGAAATGTAATTCCGGGTCCAGCGCTTTTGAGTTTCGATCCGCCGCAATTCCGGAATCTCGGCAATCATTTGATTCAACCGTTCTTCCGGTGATTGTCCGTGGACGGTTTCAAACGGTTTTTGCAAGCGTTGGGCTTCATACAGATCCGCTTGGAGACGGCGTTCGATATCCGTCCGTTCCGGTTCTTCGACGTTCAGGTTCAACCGTGGTAACAATGAATCTAAAATACGTGTGTTGGCTTTAGTAAGTTTCAAGCGAGATCCCCCTTTTTCACGTTTAAGTATACCGGTTTCAAGGAAAAAAAGACTACCGGGAAGATGACGATTACTTGACGAATCGCGAATAAATATTCAGAATAGTTAAAAAGGTTACACAATTTTCAGAAAAGGAGAGATTCAGATGTACCAAACATTGACGAATACGGCGCTGATCGCTTTACTGACGAGCGTCGGGATTGCCCTGCCGTTGGCGCATACCGAAAAAGAGGCACAGGAACCGATTCCGTTACAAACGAACCAGACGGATGCCGAATCGGCAACAACCGAATAAAAGCATGACCCCTTTCCCTGATCAACGGAAAAGACGGGTCATGCTTTTTTATTTTGCATTTCCGGGCATCGTAACGCTTTCCTCGACCTCGACCGTCCAGGCCAAGATGGTCGTGCTGTCCCGGACGCCAAGCTGCTCGATTGTCGTCAGTAACGTCTTAACGCCGGCTGTTGAAGTGTTCAGAATCGTTTCGATCTGTTTTCCGTCCTGAAACGGGGCTCCCGGACATTCAATCAATCCGTCCGTCGTCAACAACAGCTGATTGGTTCCCTGACGTAATTCACGAATCCCCCGCCCATAACACGGAACCGGTAAATCAAATGTATTGACCCGTCCGATCCATTCAAAAAATTGCCGCTCGTTTAATTTGTACTGTAGATGTTTACTTAACTCCGGATGGAATAGATAAGCGACGACATCGCCGACCGATAACCACCAGACATATTTTCCTTTTCGGACAAGAAACAGACAGGCGGTCTCGCCCTGTACGTCTTGACAGGCAGTCCGGAAGGCTTCGTTTTGCAACAAGGATACGACCTGCTGTTCGAGCGCGGAAAACATCGTTTCCGGAGGTTCGTTCAGGATCCGTTCGATTTTTGCACGATGCACGGTAAAGTAGTTGGTTAGTAAGACGGCACTTTCCGCCGTATCATGCGCGTCGAGGAGCATGGTCCATTCCCAGTCCTCCCCGATCCAGACGACACAACCGTCCTCATTTTTAGTCTGTCCGGAACGGCTGCATCCTCCGAATCGTCCGACCGTGACCGGTCCGACTGATTCAATGGATATGACATCGACGAACGGTGTTTCATTGCCTATCCAAACTAAATCCGTCATTACTGTTGTGGCCCCTTTCAATCTGTCTGTTCCCTATCTAGTCATCCGCCCTCATGACACAACCGTTAAGGGGTCGTGACAAAAGGTTGAACGAACAAACGCAGACGTTTTTCGTAATTCCCGGCATTTTCGGAATAGGTCATGCCGTGACCCGCTCCGCGGACCGGATACAATTGTTTGATCCCGGGTTTTGCCTGATACAGCTCATAGACCATTCGTGCTGGAACAATCTTGTCCTCCGTTCCCTGGATGAACAACGTCGGCACCATGATCCGGCTCGTCTGCCGCGTGACGGAAACATCCCCGTAAAAGAAGTCCTGTTCGACTTTATTCAAGATACTTGCCACAGCAAGCGACGGACCGGCCGGATACAACAGATTTGCTTTGGCAAGGGACTGGAGCCAATCATCCAGACGGGCATATGCGCCTTCGGCAATGACGACCTTGACTTGTTTGGGAACGGTCGGCTCTCCTGCTGCGAGCAGCGCCGTCGCCCCGCCGACACCCAGTCCGTGATAGATAATATGGCGGGTTCCGGTCTCCTCAATCAATTGATTGGTCCACTCGATCAAATCCAGCCGGTCAAGCCAACCATAGTTCAATGGTCCTTTACTGCCTCCCTGACCGCGGCGGTCCGGAACAAATACGTTGTATCCGAGCTGTTCCTGATAAAAGCGGATGAGTGGTTCCGTCTCGGAGGAACCGAGGCGCACATCATCAGCAAGGAGCACCACCGTCTTGTCGGACGCGGGAGAAGCGGTCAGGTAACGACCGACGCGCGCTTCTCCGGTCGTCTTTAATTGGATGGTTTTCACATCCTGCCGCTTCATCCATGCCTGATCCGTTGTGTCCGGATTGGTTTGCTTCGCAGGCAAGAGACGAGAGCGGTCGGACGCTTTTGTTAAAGTGTGCTGTAACCGGTAGCCGTCATATCCGATCAGACTTCCGATTCCGAATAGGATCAGCAAGAGTATCAAAATCCATTTGCGCACCACGTTCACTCCTTTTGTCATCTGTTTCTTTCAGAAGCTATTCGTCATCCGACAGCCGTGTCCCTGCCGGTGGAGCCGGTGGCTTGAGAAAAGTCTGTTGATACCAACGCAGTACGTCTTCAAACTCTGCCTGTGTAAAGTAACCGGCATGAAAGACACTTGAACCGCGTAATGTAAGCTGAAACTTCAGGATATCTTTGTGTTCGAGAAAACGGGACACGTGGCTCGAGAAGGCTTCAATCTTGAGGCGTGGCGCATAAATCGTTTCCCGGTTGACGAGTTCCTTGCGGAGGACAAACAAATCATCCTGATGCCCGTAACGGGTGTTTTGATAGCCCGACCGTGCGACCGCGTAATAAACAGGCAACAGCAGAAGAAACGGTAATCCGAAATATCGGAATGGTTCCGGTAACGTATAGAGCATCGCCCCGTTCAACAGAAGTAACCCCAGACTGTAGCCGAGCAGCGGCCAACGGACGATGTAAAAAAATCCCCGGTCGACGGCCCGCTTCTGCGGATTTTGCAATTGAAACCGCGGTAAAAACCGACTCAAAAAATCGTCGATCTCACTCGTGCGGATAAACGGGTGCAAGAGCAGCTTCTCTTCTTCACCGCTTGCCGAGATAATGTGTAATGAGAGATGCGCCCGTTTCAAGCGCCGTTTGATCCAGCTTTCCTCGATGACCAGTGCCTGCACCTTATCTTGATGAAAGACGATTTCCGTCCGGTTCAAGAGGCCGTAGCCAATCGTCATCCGCTGTTTATCACGTGTCGCCCGGAAGGAACCGTACCGGAGGACGAAAACCAAAATCGAGCCAAGGTAAATCAAGAGTAAAAGCATTCCGCCGAGAATCAGCAAAATCATAAGTGATAAATGCAACAATTCGTCAAACGCCCGGCTGATGTAAGGCTCGATGAACCGGTTGGCGAACTGATAGACGGCTCCGAATCCGACGAGTGCCAGACCGAGCCGGCCGGATAATGCCCCTGCCGTCACTAAATCCTTTAAGCCGACCGTATAGGTGACGGCTGTCTCCGCATTTTCGGCGGGTGGCAAGACCGTTGTTCCGATCGTCGATTTCAATTGTTTGGCAAACTCGAGTCGGACCCCTTTTAATTCGACTTCCGGTTTGCCGCTGTCGGATGAAGTTTCGACCGTCAGTGTCGCCAAACCGAGAATCCGCTCGAGCAGGTTTTGATTGATCCCGATCGACTCGATCCGCTGACGTTGCGTCGTCCGCTCACTTTTACGGAAAATCCCTTTATTGACCCGAATCGTTTGTTCATCAATCGTAAACGTATAAAAGTACCAGGAAATGATGCCGAACACGAGTAACAGGAAACTGATGACCACGACACCAATCATCGTATACATGCCGAATCCGTCATTTTTCAAATCATTAAACAGGATGACGGCAATTGGAATGACGAGTGACCGGAGCTGTGTCAATGTCGTCATTAAGATGAACAGGGGATGCACCCTCCGTGTCATAACGACTCCTCCTCCTGTTCCTCGAGTTTGGCGAATCGTTCAATCCGCTTCCGTAAGATGCCGGCTTGTGTCACCTCAAGTCCGGGTAACTCAATTTGTCCGGACGCCGTATGCACGCTCATGTTCATCAGGTTCAAACGACGGAGCAACGGACCGGACGATGTATCGATGATTTGTACTTTGACGAGCGGCGTCACGACATGCCGTAAGATAAAAATCCCGAATTCAACGACTAAAAATTCATCATTCACCCGGTATTTAAAATACCGTTGTCGGATCTTCGGGACGTAGACGAACTGAAGTAAAAAGAATCCTGTCCACAGACCGGCCAGAATCCACATCCACCAGGGAGACAGATCAAGCCACTTGATCTGAACCACGGTTGCCGTTCCGATGAGCAACAGATAAATGGTATACTTAATACCGACGTATTGACGTTCGGCGGTCACCGAGGCACGTGGCAGACGTTGCCAGTCCCCGGTCGGTTGATTTGGTTGCATCCAATCCCCTGCCTTTCCTTTTTTCATACGGGAAGAGACTTGCTCAAGTTTCACTGTCATCAAACAGACGTTGACATTTCACTGCGAATCATCGCATATATAAGAGAGTAGAAATGTATTTCAAGGAGGAACCATGCTAACATTTGAAGAAAAATTAAACATCATCGAGACTTTCCCGCAACTTGTCCGGAAAGAAGTTTCGCTTAACCGTGTCAATTTCCACTTCCCGGAGAGTCAGTTCGAGAAAAAAATCGTCGTCTATCATCTTCACCCGAACGGCAACGGTTTTGTTTACGCTGCAGGATTACCGGGATATGAGACGGACCGGAAAGGTTTCGTCAACATCCGTGAATTCTCCGAGCCCGCTTTAATCCTTTTGTTACAAGATGCGATCAAAGCACTCGAGACGGTCGAAACAGTCGAAACGCTGGAAGAAACATGGGTCAACGACAACCAGTTCGAATTGACGTTATTAAACGAAGACCTCGACACGTGGTTGGTGTATGCGGGCGACTTGCTTGACGGAGCGTTCAATTCGTATAAAGAAGCAGCGAACTACCTTGAAGAAGAAGGATTCCGCCGCAAATAAACATTTAAAATGAACGGGGCTGTCAATCAGTCCCGTTCATTTTTATGGTCAGACGGTTTAATGTCTGTTTGACCAGTTCCAAATCTTCGTCCGATACACCCAGTAATTCTTTTAAAGCGAGCGGAATTTGTTCGGCTTCCTTTCGAAGAGCCTGCCCGTCTGTCGTCAACGTGATTTGAATATGCCGTTCGTCTGCCGGATTTTTGACTCGTTCGACTAAGCCGGAAGCTTCTAATTTTTTTAATAAGGGTGTCAATGTTCCCGAATCGAGGTGCAATCGTTCTCCGACCGCTTTTAATGATTGTTGATCCTGCTCCCACAGGACAAGCATGACCAAATATTGCGGATAGGTTAACCCCAGCGGTTCAAGCAAGGGACGGTACCGTTTCGTAATTTCCCTAGAAATCGCATAAAACGGAAAACAGAGTTGTTCCTCCAGTAATAAAGGATTCGGCATATAAGTTCCTCCTTCAAGCATAATAGTTGCGTTCTTATATAGATTGTATACAATCTAATTGTAAGCTACTTAAATTAATCAGCCAACCCGAAAGGAAGTTATCATTATGAAACCAATGTTCACATCATCTGCTACAGCTGTCGGAGGCCGTGACGGTCGCGTCGTATCGGAAGACGGTATCTTAGACGTTGCACTCGCCATGCCTGTACCGGGATCTAAAAAACAAGCAACCAACCCGGAACAATTATTTGCTGCTGGATACTCGGCTTGTTTTGATTCCGCGTTAAACCTTGTCGCTCGGAAACAAGGCATCAAGCATGATGGCAGTGAAGTAACGGCACATGTCACACTTAATGAAGCTACAGACGGATTCACACTTTCAGTGGAACTTGATGTTCTTGTCCGTGGTATTTCAGAAGAACAAGCTGCGGAGCTTGGTAAACTCGCCCATAGTGTTTGCCCTTACTCACGTGCGACAGCTGGAAATATTCAGGTCGACATCTTCACACGGACGACTGACTCAGAATAAGCATACCACTCCTCTTCTTGCTTGGCGTATTTCGCTGACAGAGAGGAGTTTTTTATTGTTTTTGACGGAATTAAGTTTATACTTTTCATTCTTTAGTTTGTTTTTATGTAATGATTACGGTATATGAAATAAATATATCTTCTGTTTAAAAATCACACTGTCTTCTTCACAGTGTGATTCTCTGAATTGTTCGGCTGTTTCGTTCATTTTAATTGATTGACGGAAAGGATGACGAGTTCTCCGGAAACAATCATATAATAAGCATCCTCGAACCGGTGACGCACCGCCTGCTCACCATCATACACCGTGACCATCGGTTCAGCATCCGTCCCGATCGATTCATGCAGGTAAAACCGGTCGCGCAACACCCGCTCAAACGGGTCACGGTCCAGGTAGCGGGCACCCGTCCGCAGATTCATCACTTCATGGTGCTGATCCGACCGGTCATTGACCATGAAAATCGTCGACTCGACATCGTCATAGGTGAAGTCAAGCGGTTCAAAATCACTCCAGCGAATCCGTTCCCGCTCCGTAACGGCCGATTGTTCCTTGATTTCATAAAACACTTCTTCATTCAGGCGTTCCGTATAAGCACTAAACACGAGATGGCCGTCCTGTTCACCCAGGTACTGGACGGTATCGCCTTCCCCATCCAGCCGCAACAACGTCCGGAAGGAGAGGTGTTCCACGCCTTGCTCGATTTCCGTGACGATCGTCGTAAGCGGAGCAATCAACAGACTTTCCGAGTGGTCGATTGGATCTTCCGGTGAGATGACTCCGCTTTCCAGCGCATCATAAAAGGAGAACTCATCAAGCCGGGCATTGCAGACGATATAATCGGCATCCGCTAACGTGACGAGGAAAAAATATAGTTCACGGTAGTTTTCCGTGATGCCATACAACCGTTCATCTTTAATCGGATGCTGACGCGTCGTCTCGACGTCATACAAAAAGGCGGTCGTCCCCTCATCGACATGCAACAAGACCATATACCGCTCATTCAGGACCCAGTAGAGCGTCAAATCGCCTCCAAGACGCCACGACGCGAGATGCTCGCTTTTTCCTGAATGCAGGTCAATCGAAATCAATTGCGTCTCACCGCCCTCTTCCCGGTCTTTTTCATTCAGGCAATACACTTTTCCCTTTTTGACGAACGGCCGGGTTGGTCCGTGGTCCTGCAACACTTCCGGCGTCAGATCGACCTGTTCTTGATCTTCTAAATCAAACCGGCTGATATGAAATTGACTGTCGTTGAGTCGGCGGCGGAAATAAACCGATGATGGTGTGACATGTAAGATATCAGAATGATCAGCTGGCAACGCCCGCGCGTCCAAAATTTCCATTCTAGCACCCCTCCCAGATGTTCTACTCTGTCTTTCCCACGAAGCGTCCTCCTTGAAACAGGGTCCTTCCGTGCGTCCGGTGAAAACGAGTGCTACAATAATGTCAGAAGAAGACATGACAAGGAAGGTGAATTCCGTGCAATCACAGGACTTAAATACGATGATGCTTGAATATGTCAATGACAAGGAAGACTATGACGCCTTTGCCGATAAATTAAAAGTCTTATTATCGGAATTGCTCGATGCAGCCGGCATCAAATACCATTCGATCGTCGCCCGGACGAAAGAGTCCGACAGCCTGTACCAAAAAGTATTACGGCAACCGAATAAATACCAATCGCTCCGGGATGTGCACGATTTGACGGGAATCCGGATTGTGACGTACTTTCACGATGATGTCCGGGAAGCCGCCCGGATCATCGAAAATGAATTTTCAATCGACCGGGATCAATCCGTCGACAAATCCACGTTGCTCGATACGACCGAGTTCGGTTATCTGTCGGTCCATTTCGTCGCCGCCTTAAATGAACAGCGGCTCGCGCTCAGTGAATACGGCCGTTTTAAGGATCATACCGCCGAAATTCAGATCCGGTCGATTCTCCAGCATGCCTGGGCGGAAATTGAGCACGATTTAGGGTACAAAAATCCGAACAGTGTGCCGGCCGAAGTCCGCCGCAGTTTCAGCCGGGTTGCCGGACTCCTTGAAATCGCCGATCAGGAATTCGTCAACATCAAAAAACAATTGAAGCAATTCGAAGACGAAACGGTCCAGCAAATCTTATCGGATCCGCAAAAGGTCCGGATCACTTCCGATAACTTAAACTATTTCATCGACCATTCCGCTGTCATCAACGATCTCGACAAACAACTGGTCACGTCCCAGATGATGCTCGATTCTGATCAGCAGTTGATCAATGAACTGATCCGGATGTTCCATTATGTCGATATCCGGAATTATGGAGAATTGATTGAAGCCGTCGCCGTCCACAGCCCGCTCGCCTTGAAGTGTGCCCAGGTCATGCCGAACCCGTTCCTTCCCCGTCAAGGAATCGGGATCGCCTACATCTGTATGGCCGTGACGATTGCCGGGAATGATCCGCACCGGATTGACTACTTCTTCCGCCGGTTCTATCCGGAGCTCCGGAACGTCGACGACATCATCAAACAGGTCCAACCGTTAACTAAACAGATGATTCAAGAGAAAAATATTGATTAAACTAAAATTTTTCACTATACTAAATCACGGAAGAAGAAACTACGGTATGGAAAGAGTGAAACTATGGCAACTACATTAGAAGTAGCAAATCGCGATCAGTTGATCGTGGATACAGAAAAAGGGTTACGCATGAACTACCGCGCCATCAAAAAAGATGTCCGGAGCATGTTCACGACTTACTTGACGCGAAACGAATTCTTTATCCTGAAGTCGCTTTGCACAAGCAGTCCCCAAATCGCATCGGCTTTATCCAACGAATTTCAGTTTTCAGCGAGTATGATCACGGCACTGGCCGATGAATTGACGAAAAAAGGGCTGATTTCACGTGAACGCAGTGAACTCGACCGTCGTGTCGTCGAACTCCGGGCAACGGAAGACGGGATTGAATTATACGGGAAACTTGAAGCGATGAAGATGGAATACCTGTCGGACGTCTTCGCTGACTTCTCGGATGCCGAACTCGATACGTTCCGGACATTATTAACGAAACTCGAACAACAAAATTAACATCCATCCCTTCAGCCTGACCGGTTGAAGGGTTTTTGTATGATACCAAACGCGAGGAGTGCCTTGACATGACAGATGCCATCACGATTCAGACGGCGCGCTTACAAATTCGACCGGTGCCGTTTCAAAACGAACCGGTCCGGTCGGCAACAGACACGTTCACGTTTGGTCTGTTTCGTTCGGACGATGAAACGAGGGTCGGGACGATCCGAATCTCGCCGATCCGTCAAGCGGACGTCCGCTCGGCGAAAATCGACTGCGAGATCGATCTGCTGTTTAGACGACAAGGATATGCCACTGAAGTACTTCCTGCGATGCTGACTCTCAGTTTCGCGACATTCGATTATCGACGGGTCGAGGCGACGATGAACCCGAACAATGAACCGGCGCTCGTTGTCGCCTCCAGAGCCGGACTGCCGTTTGACTACAGCGTTTTATACGGACCGTCGAGTCAGCACCTGACCTTCGTTTACCGTCCGTCAGGTGAACCCTCCCCGGCAGTCGAGTTTGACCGGACAGCCGTCTCGCGTCTTCGTCAGGCGAAACAGTATCAGGCTGCAAAAGCTTTCGTCGCCTCTTACCTGAAGCAGTTGCCAGACGATCCGATGATCCATTATCAGATGGCGTGGTGTCATGATAATCTTGGAGAGGAAGCCGCCGCCGTCCCGCATTATGTCGCTGCCATCAAGCTAGGGCTGGCTGCTCCCGATTTACAGGAGGCGTACGTCGGGCTCGGCAGTACGTACCGCGCCCTCGGACGGTACGATGATGCCTACCGGACGCTGACGGAAGGACTCGTCCATTTTCCGCAGCATGCCGTCTTGCAGACATTTTTAGCATTGACGTTACATAATCTCGACCGATCGGCCGAAGCAATCGAACGGTTGATCGGAACGCTTGTCGATACGACGGGAAATCCGGAAATCCATGCTTATGCCCGCGCCCTGCGCTTTTATGCCTCCCGTGTCGACGAGACCTGGGACGGAAACTGAACCAAAAAAGCCGTGCCCTGACCGAATCAATCGGTGAAGGCACGGCTTTTCCGGTCGAACGAAAAGTCTACTCAGACGATCACGTCCGGTCAAACGTTGCATACCAAATCGGGACGGCACACTCAAACCGCCGGTGATCGGACAACACACGTTCGAGCCGCCGGCGCATTTGGTCCGTTTCCTCCGGTGCATGCCGGCTTGTCCAGACGATCGATGAAATACAAGCCATCGCCAGATAGACGCTGTAGACACGCCAAAATAGCTCCGGAACATCCCCTGCAAAATAACCGTCGACTTGACCGACGGCAAACGGAATACTGTCGTCTACCTGAAACAGTCCCATTTTGACGAAGTCATGCCACGGGTCACCGACATCGTGATTCGAGAAATCAATCAGTCCGACGAGGTGTTCCCCGTCCGTAATCAGATTTCCGAGGTGAACATCATCGTGTTGCAGCCGGTTCGGCCGTCCCGCGATCAAATGGATGTTTCGTTCAATGAAGGACAGGATGATTGAATCGTCGGTCAACGGTCTTTCTGCTTGGTACAGCGCAACATACCGCTTGTGTTTTTCGAGGCAGCGGATCGCCCACTCGGTCGCCCGGGGCACCTCATGCTGATGGATCCGTTGTAACAAGCGGCCCGTCTCCTGACCGAGTCTGTATGCTTTGTCCCGGCAGAGCGGTAAACACCCCTGAATCGTCTTACCGGTCAGAAAACGATAGCGACTGTAACAGACAGCGGCTGCCGGAATCTGCTTCAAGTCGAGTGGTTCCGGGACCGGCAACCCGTCGTGTCGTAACTGCTGCAAAAGCTCAAACTCCCGCTTTTTCCATGCCAATGATGCCAACGGAGCGGTATGAATGATGAATACTCCGCTTGCGTCACGCGCCGTGTATTTCGGTGAATCGGTATAGCGCGTCGCAAGACGGTTCCAGTCGGTCAAGGACCGGAGCTCAGGTTCCGCCTGCAAAAGCCGTAGCCAGACATCCATCCACGTTCCCCCTCTCCTTAACGATACTAAAAACAGCAGGGATGGTTCCCTGCTGTTACGATTCGGACGGTTGTCCGGGAATATAGGCGGAAATGATACTCAATAGATCCGCATAGGCCTGTTCAAAGTCGATGTTTTCAATCATATAATCGTAATGATCGCGCTCTTTCCAGGCATCGGCATAGTCGACGAGCCGTGCCTCGAACTCCGGCGTATCCCCCCGCATCAGCAACCGTTCCTTCATCAAATCCGGCGGAACGGAGACGAAAATCGTGATGACGTGATCGGCAAACAACGTTTTGAACGCTGTCGCCCCTTTCGGATCAATATCCTTGATGACAATTCCATCGGTCGCAAGAATTTCTTCATACGCCTGGCGCGGTGTCCCGTACCATGCCCGGTGGACGTGGGCATATTCGATGAATCCGTTTTCCTGAATCAGTTGCTGGAACGTTTTGACATCAACGAAATGATAACTTTCCCCGTCGTGTTCCGTCGGACGTTTCGGACGTGTCGTCACGGACGGAATAAAGCGGACCCGTTCATATTCCTGGCGTAATCGTTTAATCAAGGAAGATTTCCCGCTGCCCGATCCACCAATCAACAGAATGATTTTACCTGACATCGTTCTCCTCCTTTTGTTGTTGCACTGCCATGAAGTAGCTCGAAAAGCGAAGTGCAAATTGTTCAAGCTCACTGTCTTCGACCACACCGTAAATCGGGCGGATGACAACAAGATACCGGTCATACGTTAAAATCCGGGATACCTCATTTCGAGTCATCTGAACATTTTTTTCGGGATAACTCGCGACGTAATACCAATCAACGGCAATACGTGTCGGTGTCGGACTGGAGTAAATCCAGGTCTGGTTCGATCGGTTATGCTCGATCGTGCTCGATCGGCTGAACCGTTGTACCATCTTCAATTCGGTTTTTGCGTCGCGGAGTCCTGCCTGAAAATCATTTGGTCGTGTCATCGATTCCTCCACCTGTTTCGGTTTTGGTTCCGGCAGACTGGCGAAACCAATCTGCAGACCGATGACGAGTGCGACCAATGACGCTAAAATGATGAACAGATGCTCCTTCCGCATGACGCTACCTCCTTACTCGATGGATAGACTTTTCTGGAATGCTTGTGGATCGTTGACGATGACGGCATCGATTCCGAGCTCGATCATCCGTCCTACATCCGCAGCTGATTTCGGTGTGTAGACCCGGACTTCAATCCCGGCTTGATGGGCAAGGATGACATCTTCTCGCGTCACCCGGCGGTAATCCGGATGGATCGCCTTGGCTCCGAGCAGAATCGCTTGTTGCTCCGGATGATACAACGGGTACGGATACAGAATCGCGGTTTCGATCGACGGATCAAGATCACGGACGGTCGCGACCGAATAGTGATTAAACGAGCTGAGAATAAGCCGTTCACCGGCAATGCCGTGTGCCCGGCACCGTTCAAGGGTGTACGCTTCGATGCCGGGATACCGGATCGTATCTGTCTTCAGCTCGATATTGAGTAAAAGATCGGTCGGCGCAAGTAATCCGAGGACTTCGTCAAGCGTCGGAATCATCGTCTGGATCGGTCCGCCGTTCCCTTTGAACCGCGCTCCCGCATTCAGCCGCTTCAATTCAGCCAGCGTCAAATCAACGACCCGCCCCGTTCCGTCCGTCGTCCGGTTCACCGTCTCGTCATGAATGATGACGCCGACTCCGTCACGTGAAAAGTGAACATCAAATTCAATGCCGTCGACGTACGGAATCGCCGCTTCAATCGCTTCGAGCGTATTTTCCGGAAACCGATCACTCGCTCCGCGATGAGCGAACCACTTCATCATAATGCTTCGACGACCCGCGTATATTTCGCCGTCAGGTAGTCGATCAACGGTTGAACGGAAATCGATTGTCCGGTCGCCGCTTGAATCAATTCCGCCGGGGTCTTCGCTTTTCCGTGCTGATGGATGTTGACGTTCAGCCATTCCTTGATTGGTGCCAATGTCCCGTCGGCAATCAGTTGATCGACATCCGCAACGTCACGGCGCAACGCTTCGTTCAGCTGCGCACTGTAGACGAGTCCGAGCGCATAACTTGGGAAATAACCGAACGATCCGCCGGACCAGTGGACATCCTGCAGAACACCTTTTGCGTTCGTCGGAACATCGACCCCGAGGTATTCCTTGTAGAGACGGTTCCATTCCGCCGGCAGGTCTTTGACTTCGAGTTCGCCCGTAATCAGGCGTTTTTCCAGCTCGTAACGGATGATGATATGCAGGGCATACGTCAGTTCGTCCGCTTCGATCCGGATCAGCGACGGTTTGACTTCGTTGACAGCCGCATAAAACGTCTCAAACGGGACATCCGTCAATGAAGGAATCGCCCGTTGCAGACCGGCATAACGGGCGGACAGGAACCCTTGGTTGCGACCGATGAAGTTTTCAAAGAACAGCGATTGTGATTCGTGAATCCCCATCGAAGCCCCTTCACCGAGTCCGAGTGTATCAAGATTCGGATCAATGCCTTGTTCATACGTCGCATGTCCCGCTTCATGCATCGTTCCGAAAACGGAATTACGGTAGTCGGATTCGTCATATTTCGTCGTCACCCGGGCATCCTTCCGGTTAATCGTCGTCTGGAACGGATGGACGGTCTCATCGAGTCGTCCGGCCGTAAAGTCATAGCCGATATCCTGCAGCCATTCATGATTCAATCGGATCTGAGTCTCGCGGTCGGCCGACCAATCAAGCGTCGGGAACGTTTTCCCATCGAGCTGTTCCAGGAGCATGATGATCGCCTGGCGCAGTTCAGCGAATAACGGATCGAGTTCCGCAACGGTCATGCCCGGTTCATAGTCATGCAGCAATGCATCGTACGGATGAGTGTCGTACCCCCAGTATTCGACGAACTTCCGTTCCATGGCGACGATTTTTTCAAGGTAAGGTGCAAACAAGTCCCAGTCATCCGCGTCTTTCGCCTTTTCCCAGACACTTTCCGCTTCTGAAATTAACGTGATGAACTGTTGGTATTCCGCTTCCGGAATCTTCGAGTCCCGGTCGTACGCTTGTTTCGCTTTTGCGTATGAGACCGCTTCGACGCCTGTCAACGTCTCTTGGCCCATCGCTTCGAGCAACGTTTGATACGCTGTCCCCGTCCGGCGGCGGAAACTTTCCGTCGACAGGAATCCGATCGATTTTGAACGGTTGTCGGCCGATTGTTCCGGCATGTATGTCCGCATGTCCCAGTAAAGTAACGCGACAGCTTCATCGTATGCACGAAGCGCTTCAAAATGGTCACGCCATTGTTGTAAAGTAGTCATCAAAATGCCCCCTTGAGCTAAGTAGTTGCCTTACGATTTCAGCATATCACAAAATGTTCAAAACTTTCACACAGGAGCCGTTTTATGAAACCATTCGCAGGAAACCGTCGTATAATATAAAAGAAGAGAAAGGAAGTGGCATGTGTGAAGACAGATTCCGAACTGGCTTGTGCCATCCGGCTGACGGAGACTCCGGAAGGATATACAGTAACGTCCCATCCGGACGAACTGGAGTGGATTGGAACAGGCCGCAGCGCCTTTGTATTTCGCATCACCGGAACCGACCGGGTCATCAAAAAGTTTTTCCCGTCGCACCGGCATCTTGCATCCATTGAAGGATCGATTTACGAACAATTGAACCCTTTTCCGACATTCGCCAAACAGTATGCCTATGGTCCGGATTACCTCATCATTGAATACATCGAAGGACAAACATTGTTCGAATGTTTGATCAGCGGTACGGTCATTACGGACGACGTCATCGAGACCGTTGACCGGGCGCTTACGGAAGCCCGCTCGGTCGGATTGAATCCGTCCGATATCCACCTGCGCAACATTCTGTTGACGCCGACCGGGACGCGGATCATCGATGTTGCCCGGTTCCGGCAGACAGATCCGTGTACGCAGTGGGATGACTTAAAACGGGCGTACCAGTACTTTTATGCAAAATCGTATTTCCCTAAACGGTTCTCGGAAACGTTTTTGAACGCGGTCGCTGACGTGTATAAAGGACGATTGTTCGAGTCGATGCGGAAAACCGGCTGATTTAAAATAACCGTCAATCCCTGGGATTGGCGGTTATTATTGTGCATACAAGGTAATATTCTAAGCGAAATGGAGCGATGTTTCCATGAAACGATTCACTAAAATCGGACTGTGGTCCGGTCTGCTGATTCTTCTCCTGCTGATCGTCTTACCGCCGTTGTCGCCGGTCGTCTTTTCGAATGAGACCGAGAGCGGTGCCATCCGGCATTATCTGTATGAAGCAGGTCATCCGTACCAAAGTTACACCGCCATCCTCGACAAACGAATGGTCGATCCGGAATACGGCCGGATGTATGATGTCGTGTGGTACGACTATGACAGTGAAACCGGGATGACCCCGACGATCTGTTACAGCAAAAAAACAGCACAACAGTATAGCGTCAGTTGCGGAACGGGTCCTTGAAGGATCCGTTTTTTTGAACATATTTCTTTTTTTACCTGTTATGACATTTGACGGTTCAGAAGGAGTAGAATCGTTCGTATGGTTATAAAATCATTTTATGCATAATATACGGGAATTGAAATAAAATTAACGGACTCGTTTCGCCCGGCAAAGGCTTGCAAGTAACGTCACGACAACCAGTACCGCCGTTTTTGAAATTCCTCGTTTCATCGTCCAGCCCCCCTTTTTAAAGAATCGCGTTCGCAATCAGCAAATCAATTTTACGGACATCAACCTTTTTGTTGAGATTGATTTTGATGGTTCCGGACCGGGTGAACAGTTGGACTTCCGAATTGATGTCAAACATGCCGCCGGCGTTTTCCGTTGAATACATGTTAATTGACTTGTAGGGAATCGAATAGACTTCGACCTTCTTGCCCGTCAATCCTTGCGCGTCGCGAATGATTAGCCGGTGTGTCGTAAAAATCGCGACATCGCGGATCGTCTTATAGGCGGACAACGCGTTTTCCCCCTGAATCAATAATCCTGTTACGTCTTGCGGGATGTCACATTCGGAGACAAACGTCCATGCGAGTTGGTTCAGTGGATTACTCATCAAACATCGCCTGCTTTCTGTTTTTGATTGGGTTACCTGTCTAGGATAGCTGATTTTCCTGTCTGTACCAAGTCAGGCGGAACGGTCCGTCTTCACTCGCGAAAATGCAGGCGAAACAAAATCATGCCGGCGAGCAGGACGGCCTGTGTCTCAAAATCCGGGACATCAAACGTCAGCAGGTGCCGTTTCCGGTGACTTGTCGCAATCGTTTTCTTGTCACGTCTCACTTCAATCCGTCGGGATAACCGGGGCGACCGGATCTGATACGTCTCGCCACGGTACGTCATCCTTAATACTTCAGTGAATTCGACGGCATGCCGGACCGTATTTTCAGTTCGAATGTCACCGACGGTTTCGCCGCTCTCTTCGATTGTCCACTCCGTCTGATTGCTCCACAACCGTTGCCCCGCTTTTTCCTCGAACCGGAGTTCACGTTGCGATAGATTAAAATCGAGATTCAGAAAAAAATTCTCGACTTTCGGAAAAGCGACAAACCAGCGGTGCCAGACTTGTTTAAACGTCCGGCGGTAGGAACCGACGACCGTCTCCGCCCGGTAGATCTGTTTGATTCCCGTCGATTGCCGGTCACTGAGTCGCGACGTGTAACCGGCTCCGTTTCCGGCAAACGCTGTATCTTGTTTTTGCTGCCGCCGCTCAATCGAAAAGAGCAACAGGGCAGCCGGGAGAAATGCGAATACACTCCCCCACTCCGTCCAGCGAAATATGTCAAAATACAGTCCCCGCGCCGTCAGGGCAACCACACCGACCGCAAACATGCCGATAAAATAGACCATTTCCGAGCTCCTTTCCTGAGAAAACTTGATCTTCTGTCTTCTGACTTTATACTAATCGAAGTAGATCTGACGCGGTAACTTTTTTTCCTTTCTTCTTCCATCAAAAGAATTTTAACATCCATTTTTTAGTTAAAAAAACAGGGATTACAACCGATTTGTCGAATAACATACAGTAGACGTTTTTCATTCCCACCGGTCACATTTTGCAAGGAGGTTGATCCATGTTATTCCTATTGCTCGTTAAAGCGTCAAGCCGTTCAGAAGCCGGTCTTTTTCCCGATCCATCCCTCCAAGAAGCGATGGCCGCCTTTAACCGGGACCTGGTCGAAGCGGGTGTCCGGATTATGGCGAAAGGACTGCATCCGACGCGAGAAGCTCTCCGGATTTCGTTTCGCCGTCCCGACGAGGAGCCGGACGTCACATCCGGACCGTTTGAACCTCCGGCGGATCAATTGGCAGGATTCATCTTGATTGACGTGGCGTCAAAAGAGGAAGCAGTGACCTGGGCCAGACGTATGCCGGATCCGCAAGGTCACGGCGAAGGACAAATCGAATTACGCCAAGTATTTGAATAAAGGAGAATCAATTAATGCTCAGCTACAAAAACAGTACGAAGGTCATTCAAGACAGTCAGACTGTCACTGCGATTCTCTCGGTCGGGGCAACGGAACAGTTCGGTCCGTATCTGCCGATGCATCTTGATACATTGATTGCCGAGCACCAGGCCGCCGTCTTCGGTGAACGGTTAAACGCCTATGTCTTACCGACGCTGCCGTTTAACACCTCCGAAGAACATGCCAATCGAATCGGGACCGTCACCGTCAGTCCGACGGCGATCGCGCTGATGCTCGAAGAAATCATCGTCAATCTGCACCGCCAAGGATTTACTCGATTCGTTCTCTGCAACGGACACGGTGGTGCCTACTGGGAGTCGGCGTTCGTCAAACAGATTAACTTTAAATATCCGGAGTTCGTCGTCATCACGACGCACCGCTACCGGGCCTTCGAGGAAGCTTTGAGTGCTGCGGGACTCGCCGGATTAAACGAACGGCACGGCGGTCTGTTGTCCGTCGCGACCGCGATGTGGCTTTGCCCGGAGCTCGTTGACCTGCAACCGATGGGCGGCGACGTTCCGCTGCCCTATTATCCGGTCGCCGATTATGTCTTTTGGGACCAGCTGACGACGGATGGTTGTTGGGGAAGCTTTGAACCCGGTGTCTATTCGCCGGACGAACTCGCAACGATCGGTGAGACGTTTTGGACGACCTTTACGGAAAAACGGGCGGAACACTTAAAAGAAACACTCATGACGGCGGTCCGCCTGCGGAACCTGCCGGGAAGAAACGAGGACTGATGATGAACGAAACGATTCGGACACACGACGACCTGTTGCAGATGCTTGACGCTTTACTCCGGGAACCGACCGCTTTTTGGGACGGCTTTTATGCCGACCGAACGAAACGGATCCCCTTTTTCGTCGACAAACCGGACGAGAACCTGGTCCGCTACGTCGAACAACTGGAGATCCCGGTGAACTGGGTGCTCGAACTGGGAAGCGGTCCCGGCCGCAATGCCTTGTATCTTGCGGAACACGGCAGTCAGGTCGACGCGGTCGATCTCGCGAAAACCTCGGTCGACTGGGCCAATGACCGGGCACGGGAGCGGCAACTCGACGTTTCATTCCGTCAAGCAAACCTGTTTGACCTTTCGTTTGAACAGGGCGCCTACGACTTTGTTTATGACTCCGGCTGCTTTCATCATATCGCTCCGCACCGCCGAAATGACTATATCCGCGTCGTCTCGGATGCCCTCCGGCCGGGCGGCTGTTTTGCCCTGACCTGCTTCGTCGAAGGCGGACAGTACGGCGGCTCCGACATAACGGACTGGGAGGTTTACCGCCAGCGGAGTCTAAACGGCGGTCTCGGCTTTACGGAAGAGAAACTGCGGTCGATTTTTGACACGTTTGAGGTACTCGACATCCGCTTGATGCAGGAGGCTGCTCCGACCGATTCCGTCTTCGGACTGTCCGGCCTGTGGACGGCCCTGTTCCGAAAAAATTAATCGGACACACCAAAACCGGCCATCCCTTCACGTGTTGAGGGACACCGGTTTTCGTCTGTTCGGTCAGTTAACATCCAGTTGAAGCAGTTCCTGTAAGTCGTCAATGACGGCATCGGCCTGTGCCAGTTCGGCTTCGTTTGAAAAATCGAACCGGCAACCGATGGCAACTAATCCGTTGACGCGGGCTGCTGTAAAGTCGGAAAGTCGGTCCCCGACGACAACCGTTTCTTTTAACCGGTGATGCGCCAAGATATGCTCCACCAGATCACTTTTTTGCGACGAGGCCACGTCTTCGATGCTGTAGACACCGTCGAGCCAACGCTCCAGCGCATACTGCCGCACGATAGCCGCTAGATATCCTTTCCAGCCGTTACTCGCGATATAAACAGCATGTCCGCTTGCCTGTAATGCAGCCAGTACTTCTTCCGCCCCCGGATACAGGGCACCATGCCCCTGTTCAATATGGCGGATCAATGCGTCTTGAAAGATTTGATCAGCTTGCGCCCGGTCTGCCTCTGTATGTGCCGGCAACAACGTCCGCCAGACTTCCGGCAACGGTACGCCCATGATCGCCCGATATTCGGCGAGCGGCGTCTCTGTTGTCCACCGGCCCTGTTCACGCAGGAAAGCAAACACATCCTCCAGCGCATGACCAAGAATCCGGTCTGTTTGAAATAACGTGCCGTCCATATCAAAAATGTAAGCCTGTTTCACAATCATTTCCTCCTTGATGATAATGCCTCATTTCGTCACCGTTTGATAACTTCTTTTTTGGTATCCTTTATTCGTTTTTTTGAATTACGGGTAAAGACCAGTAACAGCAGTTGCTATTTTTTCGGCGGGAAAAAGGAGATGAATCCCCATGGTCCTCATCGTGGTTGCCTTAGCTGTCATCAGTATCGTCGTATTTGTCGTCTACAATAACCGCAACAAGATGGTTTAACCGTCTCGCAAAGTCCCGTTGATTTTTTCAACGGGAGTTGTTCATCTGCCTGAACAGGTCCGCATGGGCAGGCAAGTGGACTGGGAACAAACCCCGCTGTCCGGATTTGTTGTTGCAACCGGTTGATTTCCTGCCACGACCGGTCGTAATCCTCCCGTGTAATCTCGCCGGCCGTCAAAGCCGTTTCCAGCTCCTCCGCATCCAGCACAAAATATTCTCCGGACGGCAATAATACGAGATCGAGCATTAAATCGTCCCAAAAGATACCGGTTGCATCACGTCCGTGTCGCAGGCAAATATCAATGTACGTCTGCACGAGTTGCCCTTGATCATTAAACATCGTCGTGATGACGTGCTGCTTGCCCGCCGGAAACTGTTGAATCCAGACGTAACCGTCACCGGCAATTTGGAGCGCTTGTTCCGTATACTGGACAAACAACGGATCCGTCACCCGGATCATCTCAAGACGTGTCACATGACCAGTGAAGTCGTCGGTCTCGAGGTAAAGCTCCTGGTAATTCCGTTCGCTGATCCGGTTCCACGCCGTGCGGGCCCCGTATTTCCGCTTGATCATCTGAAAACACCTCTTTTTTCATCATATCATCCAGCAAGGCATAATTCTGTTGATTTTTGTAAAAAAATCCCTCTTTCTCTAGACTTCCTTCCTCCGGAAACGGTACGATGAAAGCGCATATCTTTAGATTGGAGGCACTCTTATGACTGATCGAAGACAGCTTGCCCTGATTACCGGTGCGAGCCATCCCCAGGATATCGGCACAGCCATTTGCCGGAAACTGGCTGCCCAAGGTTTAAACATCTGTTTTACATATTGGAAAGCGGACTCCGAATGGATCCATACGTTTCAAGCTGAGCTGTCGGCGGCCGGTATTTCAAGTGAAGCATTCGAAATTGATTTGTCCGCACCCGATGCCGCGGAACGTGTTCTGGCGCATGCGGTCGCGACGATCGGTACACCGTCCGTTCTCATTAACAATGCCGCGCATTCGACACACACCGATTTCGCGACACTTGACGTGACGGCACTCGATGCCCATTACGCCGTCAATGTCCGGAGTACGCTTTTATTATCTACCTTGTTTGCCCGGGCTTTCGCGGAAGCCGGTTTGAAGGACGGCCGGATCGTCAATTTGACGTCCGGACAGGATCTTGGCGCGATGCCCGAAGAACTGGCCTATGCAGCAACAAAAGGAGCCGTCTCATCGTTCACGACTTCCTTTGCAGCAGCCGTCGCACCACTCGGCATCACGGTCAATGCACTTAATCCCGGACCAACCGACTCGACCTGGATGACAGAGGAGATTCGGACGCATTTAACACCACAGTTTCCATTTGGCCGGATCGGGACACCGGAAGACGCCGCGCGGACGATTGCGTTTCTCGTTAGTAAAGACGCGGCCTGGATCACCGGACAGGTCATCCATGCTGAGGGCGGTTTCAGTCGGTAAACAAACAGAGTTTCATCACATAAAGGAGTTGTTCAATCAGATGGGATATATCTCAGAATTACGCAAAACAATCGGCAGCCGTCCGATCATCAGTGTCGGCGCGACAATTCTCGTCACCAATGACCAACAGGAAGTCTTGTTCCAACACCGGTCCGACACGCTCGACTGGGGACTGCCAGGCGGGTCAATGGAGCTCGGCGAGACACTGGAAGAAGTCGCTATTCGCGAGCTACACGAAGAAACCGGACTACAGACAAGCGAACTGGAACTGATCGGCGTCTTTTCCGGCCCCCGCTTTTACTACCAGTATCCGAACGGAGATGAAGTGCATGGCGTCATTCATCTCTATCATGCGAAAAACGTTACGGGGACACTCGTGATGCTGGACGGGGAAAGTCTCGATCTCGCCTATTTCAGTCAAGCGACGTTGCCGGAACACATTGAAAGCCGGGCCAACGAACTGATGCAACATCTTGGTGACTCCATCTTTAAACTTGGTAGTTCGTTTTAATTTTTTTACTCCAAACAAAAACGAGATCTACGCTCTGGTCCGGATGACGGACTGAAGATAGATCTCGTTTTTAATTCATTTCTTCAGCACATCGTATTCCTGTTCCGCAACCGGTTCCAGCCAGTCCGGTGTCCCGGCCGTGATCGTCAGATGCGAAAACCAGCTGTCTGACGTCGCTCCGTGCCAATGTTTGACGCCGTCGTGTGTGACGACCCTATCGCCGCTTCGTAACAGGCGGGCCGGTGTGCCCATTTCCTGATACCATCCTTCTCCGTCTGTCACGAGGAGGATTTGGTATCCGTCCCGGTGGATATGCCAATGATTGCGACAACCCGGTTCGAATGTCACCTGACCGACTGAAATGTCGAGCGTCGGATCATTGACTAACGGGTTCAGGTAACTTTGACCGATAAAGTAAGCCGCAAATGCTTCATTTGCTTCTCCCCGCTCAAAAGGATGTTCTACAGCTGTCTTCGATTTTGTCATCATTCTCCTCCCTCTCCTTCATACCATTGAACGGAAACGGACGCGTTACCGAACGACGCCCGGATATCCTGAAAACGACTGATTTTTCCAATCCGTGTATATGAAGCCACCGGTTTGGCGGATTTATAAAAAATCACCAAACAGTTATTTTGATACAGCAGTACGTCTCCGGCTTCAATCGTCTGAATCGGTTGGGGACTCACCGGAAACGACTTGTCGAAATAATGGTATTTCTCATTTTGGTGTAAATCGTCCATCTGAATTGTAAACGGCATGTTCGCAAGGATTGCTTTTGTCGTCACGTTATCTTCCAGTTGTACGGAAGCGACCTGACCGTTGATGTTGATGTTCATGGTATCGTTCTCCTCAACCTCCTGTTTGATTTCTGTTGAAACCGGAACCGCTGGACCGCAACCTACCAGTACAAGTGAGAGCAGAACAATGGCGGCTCCGACCCGACGCTTCATATCAATCCTCCGATTCATCGATATAACGGATGATCCGGGCCGGGGTGCCGGCGACAATCGCCAAGTCCGGGACATCTTTCGTCACGGTTGCATTGGCTGCGACAATGGCGTGTTTCCCGACGGTCACGCCCGGCAAAATCGTCGCCCCCGCTCCAATCCAAGCATTTTGTTTTAAGTGAATCGGTTTGACGGATAAGCCCCGCCGCTTTGCCGGACTGACCGGATGATTGACGGTCAACAGCTTGGCAAACGGACCAATCAGCACGTGATCATCAATCTGAATCGATCCGAGATCCGTCAACATGACGCCACGATTGATAAAGACGTTTTTCCCGAGTGAGATATGGTGCCCGAAATCCGTATAGAGCGGAGGTAACACGACCACACTTTCATCAACCGGCTGACCGATCAGCTCGCTCAGCGTCTCGCGAAACTCTGCCGGTGACAACAGCTGGCAGTTTAACCGGTGGAGCAATCGTTCTCCGTCCTGCTGGATGGCATGAATTTGCTCGAACACGGCATCTTGTGGCTCGATCAGCCGATTTTCGATTTGTTGGTAGATCGATGAATGCTTCATGCGCATCACACTTCTTGTTGGGTCGGACGGATGATTAAGTTGCTGATCGAAACGCGGTCCGGCGTATCAATGGCATACAGGACGGCCTCGGCGACATCTTCGCTCGTCAATCCCCACTCTTGTTGCGCTTGACGGAGCGACTCGCCTGTTGCTTGATCTCTGATCGTCGTATACAGCTCTGTCTGGACGGCTCCCGGTGAGATGATCGTCGATTTAACATTATTTTCACGTTGCTCCTGACGTAATCCTTCCATGATCGCCCGGACGGCAAACTTCGTCCCGCAATAGACGGCTGATTCCGGATAGACGACATGTCCCGCGACCGAATCCGTCGCAATGATATGACCGGACTGTTGCTGCTCCATGATCGGCAGTGTCGCGGCAATTCCGTTCAAGACGCCCATCACATTGATATCGAGCATATTTTTCCAGTCCTCCCGATGCCCGGCTGCAAGCGGAGCAGTCGGCATGATGCCGGCATTGTTGAAGAGCACATCAATCCGTCCGTAGACGGCTTTTGCTTCCTCAATGACGGCTTCGACTTGATCGAACTCAGTGACGTCCGCCTGTTTAATCTGAATGTTCGCCTCAGGATATGCTTCCTGAATGCTTTGTAAACGCTCAACCCGACGGGCCGCAAGCATTAATTTGGCTCCACGTGACGCGAGCAGTCGTGCGGTCGCTTCGCCGATTCCGCTTGACGCGCCCATGATGACAATGACTTTATCTAGTGGTGTGTTCATGTGTATTCCTCCTCTTAGTTGTTGCTTGTCTACAAGGTTACGAGTATTCACCCTTCATGTCTAATGCTAATATAAAATCATATACCATAACCAAAACGCATAGGAGGACCCTATGGAAATTCAACAATTAAGATACTTTTTAGCAGTCGTCGAGGAACAAAACATTACTCGGGCAGCACGGATCCTTCGGATTTCACAGCCTGCTCTGTCCCGTCAAATCCAACGGTTAGAAGACGAATTGGCCAGTCCGTTGTTCGACCGGACTCCGGGGGGCATCGTCCTGACGGAAAGCGGGTACTATTTGGCGGAACGGGCGCGAGAACTTGTGACGCTGGCCGATAAAATCGTCACCAATCTCTTGACCGAGGAAACGTTGCGTGGCGAACTTTATATCGGCGGCGGTGAAACGGAAAGTCTATTGCCCGTCATCCGGTCATTCAAACAAATGCAATCACAGCACCCGGACGTCACGATTCGGATTCACAGCGGGAACGGTCAGGATATTCTGGATAAGCTCGATAAAGGCATTCTGGATTTCGGACTGGTCATTGAACCGTTTGACGTCAACGCCTATCATTATCTGAAACTGAATCAGCCTGATCAATGGGGTATCTTGACACGGCGCGATCATCCGCTCAGTCAAAAGGCGACGGTATCGGCAGACGACTTGCGGGACCTTCCGTTAATCGTTTCGGAACAACTCCAAGGAAACCGGACGTTTGCCGAACGGACCGGTTTGGACTGGGACACGGTCCATATCGTCGGAACCTACAACCTGCTGTTTAATGCTTCGCTCCTCGTCAAGGAAGGAATCGGTCATGCTTTGTGTCTCGACCGCATCATTAACACAAGTGGAAGTGAACTCATTTTCGTTTCGCTTGCGCCGGCGCTCAAGGCCAACACCTACTTAATTTGGAAAAAACAAGCGATTCTGTCGCGTCCGGCTAAAACATTGCTCGAATGGATGAGCTTTCCACAAGAGAAAACGACTTTTTAACGAACACATCCAAAAAACGGCTTTTCGGACAGAACATATCTCTGTCTAAAAAGCCGTTTTGTATTGCATTCATGTTTTCTTCCGTTCAACGATCTTGACTTCATACGGCTTCAGCGTCAGCCGACCGCTGAGTGCTGTTTGTGTCGCCGATTCCAGCAACGGCTCCAACAGTTCGATGGATTGCTCGGCTTCGGAAAAATTCATGATGAATCCGTAATCCGTCTCCTGACCGCGACGTACTTGTACGGATACTTCCGTGCTGTGCGATGTCGTGAGCGGCGCCTCAATCCGTAAACGATCCGTCAGCAAGGTATACAAGTCATGCTGGAAGGCGGCTTCCAGTCGTCCGCCGATATACCAGGCTTCGCCTTGTCCCAGCTGATGTTTCGTCACGGCCGGCGTCTGTCGATAAAAGTCGTCCGTATAGCGGCCGACGATTTCCGCGTGCTCAACCTCGATAACCGTCGCATAATCCTGCAGTTCATACTGTTTCCCGTTAAACATCACGTGATTCCGGTCGCTTGGGTACAGCGTATCTGTTTCCGCCGGTCTCAGACCAAAGATTGTCTGCAGTTCTTCCGGCCATCCGGCATACGCCAAATCATGTTCATCGACCAGACCCGTCATGTACGTCGCAACTACCGTACCGCCCTGTTCGACGAATTGTTGCAACCGCCGCAGCGTCGTCCGACTGACCAAATACAACATCGGCACAACTAACAGTTTGTAAGCATCAAATGGCTGTTCTTTTGTGATGACATCGACCGGAATATCCTGTTCGTAAAAGAAACGATAATGTTCCTGCAGCGTTTGCGGATACTGTTTCGTGTCGTTTGCGAACCCTTGCGCATCATTTAATGCCCAGTTATTTTCCCAGTCGTAAAGAATCCCGACCTCTGCGGGACGCGTCGTACCGACGACGGCGTCGAGTTGCTCCAGCGTCTGTCCGACGTGGGCGACTTCCTGAAAGACCCGATTCTCTTCCGACCGGTCATGGTCGACGACCGCCCCGTGAAACTTTTCTGACGAGCCGCGGGATTTCCGCCACTGGAAGTACAGCACGCTGTCGGAACCGTGGGCAATCATTTGCAACGAGGACAACAGGTGCATGCCCGGACGTTTCGCTTTGTTGACGGGATGCCAGTTGACAGCACTCGGCGTCGATTCCATCAGGAGGAACGGTTGCTGCTTCAAACTCCGGAACAAGTCATTGATGAATCCGACCTTCATCGCTAAATTAGCTGTTGTTTCCCAGTCATTGTGCCAGGTCGGATAAGCATCCCAACTGACGACATCGACGTGTTTCGCGAATCGACTGTAGTCAAGGGCCTGGAATGGAATCAGGTCTTCCGTATCTGCCATGAAATTGGTCGTGATCGGAAGATTGGGTGTCAACTCGCGCAGGGGAACACTTTCCTGCTCAAAAAACGAAATCGTCTGATCGGTCACAAACCGTTTCCAGTCGAGATTCAGACCGTGGACCATGCTTTCGCCGATCGGTGATGGCGACTCGATTTGCGACCAGTCGTCAAACGTATGACTCCAAAAGGCACTCCACCAGGAAGCATTCAGTGCATCGAGCGTCTCATACTTCACTTTCAGCCAGTCGCGAAAGGCTGCCTGACAAAGCGGACAATGGCACTCGCCACCGTATTCGTTCGAAACATGCCACATCAGCAGTGCCGGATGATTCCCGTACCGTTCGGCCAATAAGCGGTTGATCCGTTGTGTTTTTTCACGGTAGACCGGAGACGTCAGACAGTGATTATGACGCCCGCCGTGCAACTGTCTGATACGGTGCTCGTCGACACGTAACACTTGCGGATACGTTTGCGACAGCCAGGCCGGACGTGCCCCGCTTGGTGTCGCCAAAATTACCTGTCCGCCGTTTGCGTGAATATCGTCAATAATCCGGTCAAGCCAGTCGAACGTGAACTGATTTTCGGTCGGTTCGAGCGCACTCCAGGCAAAGATGCCGATGGAATACGTATTCGTATGCGCGAGACGCATTAACCGTAAATCGTCCTGTAAGACGTCCGGGATATCGAGCCATTGATCCGGATTGTAGTCCCCGCCGTGCAACAGATGTCTGGCCTTTGATGTATAGATTTTTCGTCCCATTATTAAACTCTCCCTCACTCACCAATTTAGCTGTTCTTTCTCTCTTACCCTTTTGTTCCCCCGGCCGTCAGTCCGGACACAAAATGTTTTTGCAGCAGGACAAATAGAACTGCGACCGGGATGCTGATCAAAATCGCTCCGGCAGCAAACGTCGTATAGCTCGCTCCCATCGCTTCGTTGACAAGATTAAACAGTCCAATCGGCAACGTATACGCTTCCTGCGTCCGTAAAATTGTCGAAGCCAGCACAAAATCCCCGAGTGGTCCCGTAAATCCATTCATCGCGACCACGGCAAGCATCGGACGACAGAGCGGTAAAATAATTTGGATGAAAATCCGGGTATGACCGGCGCCGTCGAGTTTGGCACTTTCATCGAGGTCGACCGGAATCGAATCCATGTATCCTTTCATCAAATAGGTGTTCATCGGAATCTGACCGCCGATATACAACAGAATCAGCAGCCAGTGACTGTTCATCATGCCAAGCATCTGGGCCAGGACGAACAGGGCAATCAAGGCGGAAAACTGCGGAATCATCTGTAACAGCAAAAACAACGTTAAGGCCTGCTGACGTCCTTTAAAACGGAAGCGCGAAAAGGCATAGGCCGTAAAGGAAACGCTGACGATCGTCCCGAGCATCGTAAAGAGACTGATTTTTAACGAATTCATATACCAGTGACTGTATTGCAGACTTTCTTTTCCGGCAAACAATTCCCGGTAATGATCCAGTGTCGGATTTTTCGGGATGATTGATGTGCTGACTAAACTGTTGCCCGGATTAAAACTCGCCCCAATCGTCCACAGGAGCGGATAGATGATACAAGTCGCAACGAACAGCAGAATCAAATAGGTCAGCGTCAGGCGAACCGTCCGCGTTTTGTTCCGTGTCACCATCTTGATCACGCTCCTTCCTTAAATGCATTTGTTCGTCTGAACTGCCATAAGGCAATCCCGATGACAAAAATCGACAGTAAGATCGTCAACGCGGCCGCTAACGCATATTGACCGGACTGCATCGTCAATTTATAAATCCAGGAGACGAGGATGTCCGTTCCGCCGGCATTTGAACCCGGCACGGACGGTCCGCCGCCGTTAAAGAGATAAATGATATTAAAGTTATTGAAGTTAAACGTGAACTGGGTGATGATGATCGGCGACATCGCAATCAGCACCATCGGCATCGTGATGTGCCGGAACTTTGCAAACATCGAGGCACCGTCAATCGTTGCCGCTTCATATAAATCTTCCGGAATCGATTGCAACACACCCGTCGTCACTAAAAAGACATACGGGAATCCAAGCCATCCCTGCATGAAGACGAGCGCGACCCGTGTCCACTTCTCATTGGTCAGCCATGGGACCGGATCAAGACCGAACAGAGACAGCAGATCCATGTTGACGGCCCCAAAACTGTCATTAAAGAGACCGGCAAAAACAAGAATCGTCACAAATCCCGGAACCGCCCACGGCAGGACAAAAATCGTCCGAATGACCCGTTTGAACCGGACCTCTTTTTGGTTAACGAGGACTGCCATCAGGATACCGAGCGACACTTGTAACGTCGAGGCGACCAAGGTCCAGACTACAGTCCAAGACAAGACATCAAAGAACGTCGATCGCCAAATATCAACTGTGAAAATTTGAGCAAAAGTAGAAAATCCGACCCAATCCGCCAGTTTCGCAGGCGGAGAATGATATAAATCATAATTTGTGAATGCCAAGGCGAAACTGAATAAGATCGGAAAAATTACGGCAAAAATCAACAGAAACAGGGACGGACCACTGACCAGATAGGGATATCCCTGATTGATCAAATTTCGATAATCCGATAACAGCGAATCCGGCCGCATCCCTTGATCCCGCTTTTGTCCATTGCGGTAGGCATCGCGTAAATTAAACACATAGACTCCTGTCCCGAACAACAAGACGATGATGGCAATGATGCCTTGCGCCAACAGAAAAATCGAGTTATCGCGCGGGACTTCCGTTCCTAGCGTCACGATTCCCCATAATCCCATATTGAGCAAGTCGGCGAACGTAATCCAAAAAGCAATGCTGACTATAAGCAAGAGTCCGCCTTTCATCCATTGCCGGTGATACAATTGGCCAAGTCCTGGAATGATCGATAACATCAATCCAATTTTCCGGTGCTGCACGTCCTTCACCTCTTTACTAGAATCTCTGACTGTCTGGTCGTATCATATGAAGCGTTCTTACTTCGCTCCGTGTTTCGCTTCGATTTGCCCGTCGATCGTTTTGACGGCCTGCTTCATCGCGGCTGCCGGTTCAGCTTTTCCGGTCGCAATCGTTTGAAGGGCGGCATCGACCGGCTTCCAGACTTCATTCATTTCAGGGATGTTAGGTGTCAACTCGGAAAATTTCGATTGTTCGGCGACTGCCTGTGCGGCCGGACTTTTCGTCACAGCCGGATCCTGTGCCAACGCACTGACGGCCGGGACTTCTTTTGTGATTTCAAAACGCTTTTTCGAGTTTTCTGCATTCGTCAGGTAAAGCGCTAGCTTGTTCGCCATTTCCGACTGTTTTGAGTAAGCGCTGACATTATAACTTTTGACACCGATGAAGGAACTCATATTTTTTCCGTTTTCCAGTTCCGGCAGTTTCGTGATACCGAAATCAATGCCTGCTTTCGTAAATGGTTCGACGTTCCAGGGACCGGAGATGATGGCGGCTGCCTTCCCTTCCGTAAACAAGGATTCCAAAACGTTGATGCCCTGCTCCCCGATGATACCTGCCGGGAATAATTTTTCCTGATAGAACTTTTGAATATAGGACGCACCTTTGATGGCTCCGGTATTCGCAAGACCGACTTCTTTTGTCTGGTATTTTCCTTGATTATCTTGTTTGAAAATATAACCGCCATATCCACTTAAGACACTTTGGGCATAATAGATTTGATCAAATAAAGCGAGGAACCCGAACGATTGCCCAGTTGTCGTTTTTTTCGATAAGGCGTACCATTCTTCCAGTGTTTTCGGTAGCTTGTCTTCTGAGACCAGTTTTTTGTTGTAGTATAAAACCGTCGTTTCCACCGCTTTCGGGACACCGTAGAGTTTTCCGTTCACTTTTTGCGAATCAAGGGCAACATCGGTATAAATCGACTGGACCTCTTCCGGGACATTCATCTCTTTGATGATTCCTTCCGTTACCGCTGTGCCAATCTGATCCCCCGGCATCGTCAACAAATCAGGACCTGTACCAGCCGGACCATCTAATCGTAAATCCTCGATTTGCTTAGCGTACGGTTTTTCGATGACCTGTACGTCGACATCGTTGTCCTGTTCGAATTTTGAAACGATGTCTTTGATTCCTTCGCCTTTTTCAATGTCTTCCCAGACGATCAGCTTCGCTTCTTTATTTGATGATTGTTCCTTGTTTCCCTGCGCTTCTTCCCCGGGACCACACGCCGCGAGCGAGGCTGTCAATGCCAGACTACTCAGGACCGTCATATATGTAATGGTTTTTTTCATCTACTTTTTCCTCCTGTGGATCATATTATGAAAAGATTAAAACACTTTTTGTAAGCGCTTTAATAATCAAAATATAGCACCACAAGAAAACTTTGTAAATAAATTTAGTAAAAAATTTTACTAAATTTATTTACAAAGTGCTTTTACGCGTAATCAATTCCGCACCGATATAGACCGTTTTGACGATATTTCGTTTCTTTAACACACGTTCCAGTAAAAGTTGAATCGCATTTTGACAAATCTCCTCGAGGTCAATATGAAACGTCGTCAGAGGCGGCGACACATATTTCGAAATACTTGTATCATTGACACTGATCAGACTGACCCGTTTCGGAATCTCAATCTGTTGCTCATTCAAGACTTGTAAACAACCGACTGCAATCGGATCCGCCGCTACATAAAACGCTGTCGGCAACTCTTCCCCGAGTTGTTCGACCGCCTGATTCATTAAGTAATGTCCATTGTCGACCGAAAATCCCCGCCGGCAAAAGATGAAATCTTCCCGCAACAAGTCACGTTCCTCCATCGTTTGACGAAACGCCCGCTCCCGTCCATCCATCTCTTCCGCGTCCGTATCGAGGTTATGATACGTGCCGCCGATAAACCCGATCTTTTCATGACCTTGCTCCACCAGCACTTCAACTGCCTGACGGGTGATTTGTGCAAGATCCGGACGAACCGAATCGTAATGTGCGGGATCAGGTGTCGAGTCGATGAATACGCCATGTGGTGTCAATTCTCTCAAATACTCCAACTCACGGTTCATGAATGAACCGACAGCAATGAATCCATCGATATCCAGCGGGATTTTTTCAATCCCGCCTTCGAGTTTGTAGGTCGTCATTTCGATGTTATTTTCCCGTGCTTTTTTTTCGATTTCCACCCGCATCGTTTGAAAATAGACGTCTTCGAGCTCTTCGTTATCGGTCAGCCAATATAAAAACGCGATGTTCTTCACGAGTGTTTTCAATGTTTTTTTCCGGTATCCGATTTCTTCCGCCACTTCAAAAATCCGGGCTCTTGTCTCGTCACCCACTGATAACGTCGGGTCGTTATTCAATACGCGGGATACCGTCGAAATCGAGCAACCCACTTCTTTTGCAATATCTTTGATCGTCGCCATCATACATCCGCCTCTTTTTTTGAATTATTTCAAGTAAAAAAATTTAGTAAATTATTAGATTAAAATATTTTGCGAGTGGTAAAGTAAAAGGAAAGAAGTTTACTGATTTGATTATTGTATATGTATTATACCGTTAAAAAGGGTTTAATTTCACACGAAAAGAGGAGGAAAGAAATTGCAGGTCCGGATGAATTCACAAAAAGACCAATCGGCACGATATCGTTTGAACAATGATCGGGGAATGGAAGTCGAGATTGCAAGCAAAGGAGGAAGCATTGAACGTTTGATCGTGCCTGACCGAAATGGTCATCCCGAAAATATTATGTTTGACTGTTCTTTAGTAACGGTTCCTGCGATTCCTCGCGGTTTATCCGGCCGGCTGTATGATACGTCGTCCGGTTCCGTTCACGAAATCGATCTGGCATTACATCAACTTTTATTCACAGCTGAACCTTTCTCGACAATACAAGAATCCGGACTTCGTCTGTCGGCGGAAATATCGGTCAATGGACAGGTGATCGCAATCGACATGCTTTATGTGCTGACTAACAACAATCAACTGATTCTCCGATATGCAGCGACGACCAACCAGCCGCTTCGCCTCTCTTTGTCGCTTCCTGTTTTCTATAACCTAAGCGGTAATTTAAAAGCTAGTATTACACAACATGATTTGAAGTTTGCCAGTTCTTGTTTCATCCATCCCGTACCGACGTTGTCGATGAATCCCTGCTTGCAACAGACGAAAGGGACCCCCTTTGATTTTCGGTTAGGGCGTCGTCTGCACCGTTTCTTTTTAGACAAGGTGTTTTTACAATCTCCTGTCGACACCTATTTTTCATTTCATCAACAACCGGTCATCTCTGTTCATGAAGCCGTAAGCGGGCGCTGGGTGACAATCGAAACTTCCCACCCCGGCTTTGTGTTGTCTGCAGCAGCGCATCATACCGACACGTCCTTCTCCGGTATTTGTTTTGATTCAACGGATTTCCTTCTGTCATCTCTCATCCGCGGTTCAATTCCCTACTTTCACGAGACGACTTATTCGTTTAGCACGACGTATTGATTTCACAGCAAGAGGAGGACAGCAGACTGTGCGTCTGTCATCCTCCTCCGTTTGATTTGTTTTACGGGTCCACCCGCGAACCTAGTTGATTTTCCGGATGACCCGGGTTCCGGCAAATTCATCCTCCGGCAGGATCGATCCGTCTCGCAGATATACTTTCCGATTTTTCCAGGCTTTAACCGGAGCAATCGTTTCCCGGTACACAATCCGCTTCGCAATCTGTTTTACGGCAAGCGGTTGTCCGTTCTTGCTGACGACTTGAATCCGAAACAGTCGTTGTCCGACGGTTTGCCCGCTCCCCGTCGACAATTGGACCGTCTCGATGAAACAGTTAACGGCCGGTTCCGTAATCAGCGAATGGATCGCCTTGTTCTTAATACGCTTTAATACGGTTTGTTCCAGTACACCGGAAACAATTCCCTGGACAAGGACATCGACGACGCCCGCTCCGATTCGGCGTTTTAATAAGTCATCCATCTTCCCTTCCTCCTTTTTTCACTTCAACTTCAACTGGCAGATCTGTTTCTATGTCCTTCGTGCCGAAATCAAAAAAACCTTCTTTGAAACGGATGACTCCGATCAAAAAAGGTTCGTGCGTCACGTATACAACAGGACGATACTGCCCAAACCGAACAGACAGCCCGTATACAGAACAGCTGCTATTCGTTTACTGGATCCCGGAATATCCCGACGGACGAACAGCCGTCCGTACTTCATGGTTAAAACAAGGCCGATGACAAGTGCTGCAAGCGCGAGGCTCGGCATGTCAAGCAAAGCCAAATACAGATTCAGCATATCTCTCCATCCTTTCCGGTTAACGTTTTTATATGTAGGTTCCCTGTCAGCCCAGCCACGCGGTACTCCCAGAGGCAACAAACAAGCCCTCTCTTATCCCGTTTAATCGTGGATTTGATCACTCTTTGCTCGTTGATGGTTTAGCTTTCATGCTCTGAGCGTTCACCTTTGTTCGTTGTTCCTTGAGCTGTGAACATTGAACTTTCACTTCCGGTTCTCAGTGGAACCGATGTGAGGTGCCGAAGCACGGATTGTTTTGTTATCGCACAAAACAGGCGTGTTTGGTCGCAGGAATATCAGACTAACAGGGGTATGATTCTTACGCAAAAATTTTCGTTACGGTATTGCTTTCCGACAATGTAAAGTCCACTTCCGTTTCAAAGGTATCGATCGTCTCATCCAGTTCAGCGATGACCTGGCGCAAGTTCGACGGATCAATCAACTTCGGCTCCAGGCGCTCGATGAACAGTCGACGTGATTTTTCCATCTCGTCCGCATTCCCTTTTTCCCGGGAACCGTACGTTGCCTCGATGTGGCTGTCTGCCCGCCGTACGATATCTTGCCGCTCTGTCTCGATGGTCTGTTCGACTTGCAGGAGTTGCTCCCGTAATGTCTGCAACAGTTGCCGTTCATAGACAAGCCCGGCATCCCGCCGGTCAATCGCCTCCGCAACGGTCATCTCACGGCCGTTAATACGGACGACCGTTATAGCATTCGATGCCGTGATGGCAGACTTAATCCGGTTCCGCCTTTCCATCAAATCCCGAATCGACTGCAGGTTGGCTTTCGCTTCTTCCGCAAACGTCGCGACTGAAGGATATCCCGCCGGCGCCTGACTGCCGTTCTGCACACCGATAAACGCTTTCGCCTGTGCTTTTTGAATCCGTTTATCCAAATTTTTTAACTCCACTAATCCGCGATGAATTGACATTTCGATTCGTTCGATGGGGGTCACGTCCTTTTTCTGTTTCTGTCTTTTTTTCAGAATAACACAGACTTGTTCGTAAACTGACACTGTCCGAATAGTTTCCACCTTACAAAATTGTCATATTTTTATTTTGATAAGGGATTTTTTACCTTATAATATAGAAAGAAGTTTTATGTTTTTAGAAAAGAGGGGTTTTTATGCATCAAGAACGCTTACAGGTCACGGCAGCCCGGTCTGTCACCTGGACGAGACATCATCTTCCTCCGGTCCAAGCACACGAACTGCTTGTCCGGACAATTGCCGGTGCAATCAGCATTGGGGCTGAACTGCCGCAAGTCCGGGGCGACGATCCGACCGATCTGGCTCCCGTCTATCCGAAGGAGACTGGCTACGAAAGCTACGCCACTGTCATTGCCGTCGGAAATCAGGTCACCCGGTTTCAAGTCGGCGACCGTCTACTTGCCTTTTACGGTCATCAGGATATCGCACTCGTCGACGAAGCCAAAGCCATTCCTGTTCCGAACGGTGTGTCCGCCAAACTCGCCTTGCTGAACATCTTATCGTGCGATGCTGCGAAAGGCGTCCGGAAACTGGTCCCTAAACCGACGGACTCGGTTTTAGTGACCGGAATGGGTGTCATCGGACTGCTGGCCGTTTTCTATCTGCGGCACTTCTATCATGTCGACCGGATTGTCGTCTTTGACCCTGATCCCGTCCGCTCATCGCTTGCACTGTCACTCGGGGCGCATGCTTCATACTCAGATTCGGATGAGTCGTTTACACACGCATTGGAGTGTTCTGCACGACAGGACGCTTTCGCCTTATTACAGGAAAAGCTTGTTCCCCACGGACAGCTCTGTATTCTTTCAGACGGGAATCATGAAACCTTATCGTTGACGCCGGCCTTTTACGAGAAAGAATTGCGGCTCGTCGGTTCGAGTGACGGATGGGATTACCAGGAACATGCCGCCTGGTTTTTCAAGACGGCACCACATGTTCCACATCTCGAACAGTTGTTTGAAAAAACGGTCTCAGCCCGTGACTTAGTCGAATGTTTCGACCGTTTGCTGACAGACGCGCCGCCTTTAAAGGTGCTGGTCCTCTATCCGTCCGTCGATTAATGCAGGCGGACTCACCGTCCGGACCTCGAGACCGTTCGGATCTTGCACCGGCAGCGCAGGTATTCCGGAAAATACAACCTGTCTGGCATGCATCCGTTCCGCTACAACCGACGTAATTTCCGGAACCGGTCGAGCCAGTAATTGAGACAGCAACGGCTCAAGACCCGGTGTCGGTGTCGCGATTCCAAGCTGCAGGAGCCGGTCCCCTGTTTCTGACTCGACGGCATCCGGATGGGTCTGCAATTCAATCCGGAAACCAAACGGCGTTCCGATGAACGTCCGACGTTCGTTCGCCTGAATCGTCAGTCCCAGACCTTCCGCCCGGCCGAGTACCTGCAGTCGCTCGGCTTCCGTTACGAGAAACCCGATATGGTCAAACATCACTTTTTTCCCGTAACCAAACGTAAGATTGATGGCTCCTCGTTTCATCTCGATGATCCGAAACAAAATCTGTTGCTCACGAAAATCGTCCCAATCGAGCGGAGGATCAAACGAAGTGAACTCCCCCGCGTATTTCCCAATCCGTTGTGTCACCTGAAAACCAAGCTGTTGATAAAACCGTTCTGTTTCCTCCACGAACGGTGTCCAAAGATGATAATGAAATAACATATGTATCGCTCCTTATATCATAATATCGTCAAGCGTCAAAAGCATGACCTCGCCACTCTCCGTCAACAGCTGTTGCAGCAAG